>OAUU01000014.1_pt1 | contig 210425 bp, 199 predicted proteins | sample 1501381 | NCBI WGS metagenome assembly OAUU01 (sample SAMEA2580057, study PRJEB22360) | human gut metagenome | reverse complement strand
ATATGTGCATAGTCAGGACGGATCTTAGGATTGTTACATCCAACCATAGCAACAGCACCACGGATAACACCGGAAGTGATGCACTCAAGTAATGGTTTTGTTGTTCCTGTCTCATCAACCTGAGAGTTTGTAACACCGTCAAGAACCTTAACGATTGCTTCTACGGAATAACCAACTGTAGCTTTCTGTTTCAGCTGTGGGATATGTACAAGTTCAGGTTTTCTGTTCTTGAAGTTATCAATAGCCATCTTAACGATTGCTTTTGCATTCTCTCCTGCTGTCTCAGCATTGAATCTGATAAATTCAGCATCAGGCATCTGAGCGATCGGAGAAGTTGTGATAAATTTAGTATGGAAGCATTTGCTTAAAGGTCCTAATGCAGGGAAGATACACTGAACGTCTACTACGATCGCTTCGCAGGCACCTGTCAGTACTACATTCTCCTGCTGCAGGAAGTTACCGGCCATCGGAACACCGCGACGCATAGCTACTTCGTTTGAAGTACAGCATACACCGGAAACAGTGATTCCTTTTGCTCCTACAGATTTTGCATAATCGATCATTTCTTTGCTGTCTGCATATTCACAAATCATCTCGGAAAGACTCGGATCATGTCCGTGTACAACGATGTTTACATTCTCTTCAACCATTACACCAAGGTTAGCTTCCGTGTCAATTGGCTTCGGAGTTCCGAATAAAACATCAGAGAACTCTGTTCCCATCATGGAACCGCCCCATCCATCAGCCATACCGCAGCGGATAGACTGTTTTACAAGAGCTTCCGGAAGAGAAGAACATCCCATATGAGCCATATGTAAAGAAGTGGAAACTTCACGGTCGATCGCACGTGGTGCAATTTCATTTTCAATCAGTTTCTCTTTCTGTCCTGCAGGCATTCTGTCAAGGAATCTCTGATATCCAAATGGTTTACCATATTCCATCAATCCTGTCTCAGCCATTTCATGAGCCAGATCATAGATATCTTTTCCTTCTGTCTCTACGCCCCATTCTTTTGCGATACGGATCAGTTTCTCAGGATCTTTTACCTGATAGTTTCCGCCGTCTTTTGCACAATATAATGTGTGGCAGATTTCACGACCGTGATCAGAGTGAGTAGCTGCACCACCTGCTGTAAATTTCAGGAAGTTTCTTCCTACGATACCATGGACGTCACATCCACAGATACCTCTTGGCGCTTTAGGGGTAATACGACATGGTCCCATAGCACAGATACGACAGCAGACACCCTGCTCACCGAATTTACAATGTGGAGTCTGGTTTTTTACACGGAACTGCCATGCGTCAGCTCCAACCTTTGCACCTGTCTCCAAAAGTCTGGCAGTAGCCTCTTCAAACTCTTCCACTGTAGTTAATTTGAATTCACTCATTATAGACCTCCTTTAATTCTGGTTTGTGTATTCCTTTAAGATACACATTTTTATTTTATTAATAATCCCACAGGCAGGAAATCCCGGTTATCTATATCTGAAGAATTGGCTCCGTTAAAGATAACTGTGATAACCCATCCCATCCCCTCCCATGGGTTATTTAACTTAAAAAATAAAGATGTAAACTTGTATTTATCTCTGCATATATAGATTTCCTATGCGCACAAACATCCCTCATCGGATTCTCATCCGACAAGGGGTGTATCTTATAATTTTAAATTATCAACGATTGCACGAAGTGCAGTCTTGACAGGGTTGTCTTCCGGAAGTGTGCTTGTAGGACGTCCCTCACAGTCATATTCATAAACTGTTTCATCCTGTGGAACAACACCAAGAAGTGTCAGTCCCTGATTTGCAATCTCTTCCTGAATTCCCTTATTCAATTCTCCTTTCGGAGCTCGGTTAATGATCAGACCGACTGTATCAGGATGCATATCACATTCTTTAATGAGTTCTGCAATCCTGCCTACTGCCTGTACGCCTCTTCTGGAGCAGTCGCTGACCAGAATGGCAGTCTGCATGCTCGGAAGAACACCTCTGCTGATATGTTCCATTCCGGCTTCATTATCTACAACAATATACGGATAATTATTCTGGTATTTTGCAAGCTGAGTCTGAAGAAGACCATTAACATAACAGTAACAGCCTTTTCCCTGAGTTCTGCCCATGACAAGAAGATCAAAATCATCATCTTCTACAAGCGCATCTTCAAAACGCATTTCCGCGTAATCAGCCTTAGACATTCCGGTAGGAATTGGATTCTCTTTTGCAAGCTCTGCACGTGCAATTTCTTCGCGCACATCGCCAAGAGTTGTCTCTACCTTTACGCCAAGAACCTCATTGAGGTTTGAGTTTGCATCAGCATCTACTGCAAGAATCGGCCCTTTACCCTTTTCACACAGGTACTGGATCAGCATTCCGCATAATGTTGTTTTTCCCACGCCGCCTTTTCCTGCGACAGCAATTACGTGTGCCATAAAACCAGGTGCCTCCTAAATCTGTCTTAGTATTCTTTCTATAAATAAAAAATGATGTTAAGGTCAAAAGGTGTTTTGTCCCTATCTTAATATCAGTCACATTTCAGTTTCACAATACTGTTGGCAAGGTCAACCATTAAAATAGTTCCCTCGACCACTCTCTCATCTCCCATAATATCACGGAGAATCAATTTATTCCCATCCACATCTATACGGGAAACATTTTTAAAAATAACAGAATCGTCACTTTCTTTATATACAGTTGCCAGACACATGTGATGTCGCCTCCTATTTCATCTCTTCTTTAACAAGTGTTAAGGCAAGTCCAAGTCTCATATTGCCTTTCTGAAAATCTGCAACAGCTTCCTTAATAGTCTTACATGCTGCATCCATTCCCATCTTGGCAAGGTTATCAGCCATCTGATCCAGTTCCTGAGCATGATGCTCATTGTGCTGAAGCATATATGTCAGAAGAGCCAGTGTCTCATTCTTACAGTCACCTTCACTGCAGGATCCGCAATGAGCAGTATCACAGGCATGATCTGTATGAGAATGTCCATGATCATGACCTTCGCCATGAGTATGCTCATGAGTATGAGTCATACCATCTTCATGGGTATGTTCATGAGTGTGCCCATGTCCGTGCTGGACAAGATTCCCATTTTCATCTTTGATTAAATGCATGGTTAAATGCTCCCTTCTATTGAAAAATACACTGAATTTATAAAATTCAGTCTTTTTTTATGACAATAAATTATCAATTTACTGATATTATACATCTTTTTTTTCGTTTCCGCAAGCCATTTAGCATAAATAATCACTAAAAAAATTTTGAAATATATGCTTTGAAATAGCTTTTTTCACAAGAACTGTTAATACTTTAACCCTTATGTTATATTGTTAACAATGTGTTCTTGCAAAAACTTAATAATTTTTATGTACTTCTGACACATTTTTATGTTATACTTGGACAAGATTATCGGGCAAAGCAGCTTGCCCAAAGTGTATATAGGAATTGGAGGAATTGTTTTGGATAATACTGTTTTTCTGAATACAAACAGAGAGATGCCTTTACTCGGACTGGGAGTATACAAAGCCACCGGGGAAAATGAGGCCGAAAATGCTATTATTTCTGCTGTTGAATCAGGATACCGTCTGATTGATACAGCCTCCGTATATAAAAACGAAGAAAATGTAGGACGGGGAATCGCCAGCTGTGGAATACCGCGAAATGAACTTTTTATTACTACAAAAGTATGGAATACCGCACAGCGTCTGGGAGACATTCAGGGTGCTTTTGAAAGAAGCCTGGACCGGCTCAAACTGGATTATGTGGATTTGTATCTGATCCACTGGCCGGTTCCGGGATGTTATCTCAGCACCTGGAAAGTACTGGAGGAAATCCAGAAATCCGGGCGGGCTCTTTCTATTGGTGTCAGTAATTTTGAAATCCGTCATCTGGAAGAACTGGAAGCCAATTCCGGAATCATACCTGCTGTAAATCAGATTGAATGCCATCCTCTCTGCTATCCGAAAGAGCTGATTGATTATTGCCAGAATAAAGGAATCCAGGTACAGGCATATGCCCCGCTTGCAAGAGGTGCATATCTTGATAATGATGTTATGTGTGTACTCGGAACCAAATATGCCCATACTCCCGCTCAGATTGGCCTGCGCTGGGCTACCCAGAAGGGAATATCAGTAATCCCGAAATCCGTACATCCTGACCGCATCAGAAGTAACGGCAATATTTTTGATTTCACAATCGAACAGGAGGATATGGATCTGATCGATACTCTGAACGAAAATTTCCACAGTTCACATATTCCCGAGGATTTAAGGGACATTGCATTCTGATAAAGAGTAGTTAAAAAATATTTTATCATTCAAATGTAAAAAGCAGATGTATTTATATAACATCTGCTTTTTGCATATTTATCATCTCTGTCTATAGAATTTTCCGTAAATGATGCATTCGAAAGTTTTTCGTAACCATTCAGCAGTCAGCTATCCCGCGAGGTACTGAACAGTTACAGTTTTTCTATAACATCTCAGTTAGTTTTCTGTCCGTCTTCCCATGGAAGCATCGGCGTCTCCACTTTCTTATCTCTTACCATAAGATCGATCACCGCTTCCGCTGCACTTTTTCCTTCGAACAGGACTTTGTTTATTTCTGTGATGATCGGCATTTCCACATCATATTTCTCAGCCAGTTCTTTTGCTGCTTTTGCGGAATAGACGCCTTCCACGATCATTTTCACTTCAGCCATCGCCTGCTCCATGGTATATCCTTTTCCCATCAGATATCCGGCTTTCCGGTTACGGCTGTGGACACTGGCACAGGTAACGATCAGATCTCCGATTCCGGACAGACCATAAAAGGTTTCCATACGTGCTCCCATTTTAACACCCAGACGTGAAATTTCTGCAATTCCTCTTGTGATCAGGGCTGCTTTGGTATTATCGCCGTATCCCAGACCATCTGCGGTTCCGGCCGCCAGTGCGATCACATTCTTTAACGCTGCGCCAAGCTCCACTCCCAGCATATCCGGCGTGGTATAAACTCTGAAAACAGGGCTCATAAAGATTCCCTGCAGATATTCTGCTGTCTCTCTCTGGTGAGAACTTACCACACAGGTAGTCGGAAGTCCTTTTCCAACCTCTTCTGCATGGCTTGGTCCGGAAAGCACAGACACATTTGCCTGTGGAAGTTCCTGTTCAATGATCTCGCTTAAAGTAAGAAGAGTTTTTTCCTCCACACCTTTGGCAACATTTACAATTTTCTGTCCGTTTTTTACAAAAGGCGCCATACGCTTGCAGGTACTTCTGGTATAAGGCGAAGGAACTGCCAGAATTGCCACATCTGTATCCCGCAGGCTTCTCTCAAGATCTATTGTGATATCAATCGGTTCAGGAATCTTTACTCCCGGAAGTTTGCTCACGTGTTCCCGCTTTTCTCTTAATGTTGTTATCTCCTCCCCAAGCGCCGACCAGAGAATCACCTCGTGTCCATTATTGTAAAGAAGGATAGACAGGGCAGTTCCCCAGCTTCCCGCACCAAGCACACTTATCTTTGCCATATAAATACCTCTTTTTATTTATTTTTTTTGCTTAAATAAATTTTACTTTCTGTCCCGTCAAGAAGCCGTTTTATGTTCTTTTTATGTCTGTAAAATGCCAGTACTGTCAAGAGTCCCATAACAATATAAAGCTCGATCATATGATAAGAATCCATATGATAAGACCCCATCTGTCCAAATACGATCATACTGATAAATGCAGCCAGATATGCACTTACCGAACACAGAGAAACATAGTGTGTCAGGAAAAACAGTCCGAAAAATACAATTGCACAGATCACAAAAATCCGCCAGTCAAAAGCAATCACAAGTCCTACAGATGCAGCTACGCCCTTCCCGCCCTTAAAATTAAGATAAAACGGAAAATTATGCCCCAGAATACACCCAGCTGCTGCATAAAGGCTCAGCAGCGGCAGAATATCTCCATAAGAATTTCCGAATATTGCCCTTACGATCAGGATGGCCGCAATACACTTCAGACAGTCACACAACAGATTCAATGCCCCGGCCTTTTTGCCAAGTGTACGCAGTACATTTGTAGAACCCAGATTTCCGCTTCCCTGTTTGCGTATATCAATATGATAAATCTTTCCTAAAATGTATGCGGTCTGAAAAAGTCCGCATGCATATCCAATTGCAATACAAATCAGGCGTTCCATGATTATTCTTTTTCACCTCGTTCACGAATAATGAATTTCAGTGATGTTCCCGCAAATCCAAAGGCATCCCTGATCTTGTTCTCCAGATATCTGGTATAAGAGAAATGCATCAGTTCTTTGTCATTTACAAAGATAACAAATGTAGGCGGTTTGACAGCCACCTGCGTCATATAGTAAATCTTCAAACGTTTTCCCTTGTCAGACGGAGGCTGCTGCATTGCCACTGCCTCAGAAAGGATTTCATTCAGGACACCTGTCTGGATTCGCAGTGTCTGGTTTTCGATAACCGCATCGATCGTTTCAAACATTCTGGAAATCCTGAGTCCTGTTTTTGCAGAAATAAATACCAGCTCCGCATATGGCATATATGCCAGAACCTCGCGGATTCTGTTTGTGTGCTTATAAATAGTCTTATCATTCTTTTCAATGGCATCCCACTTATTTACTGCAATGATAACACCCTTTCCTCTTTCGTGGGCAATCCCTGCGATCTTGGCATCCTGTTCTGTAACACCCTCTGATGCATCAATCATTACAATGACAATATCTGCACGTTCTACTGCAGTCACTGTACGGATCACACTGTATCTCTCAATCTCCTCTTTAACTTTTCCCTTACGGCGAAGTCCGGCAGTATCAATAAAGATATAATCCTTTCCCTGCCATTTTACTCTGGTATCTACCGCATCTCTTGTAGTTCCGGCAATATCAGAAACAATCACACGGTCTTCTCCCAGAAGTTTGTTTACCAGTGACGATTTTCCTACGTTTGGTTTTCCCACAATGGCAATTCTCGGGATTTCATCATCTTCTTCTGTATCTGCATCCTCAGGGAAATGTTTTGCCACTTCATCCAGCATATCACCCAACCCCATACGGTTTGCCGCAGAAATCGGAATCGGTTCACCGATACCAAGGTTATAGAACTCATAAACATCCATCATAAATTTCTGGATACTGTCTACCTTATTCACAACAAGGACAACCGGTTTGCCGCTGCGTCGGAGCATATCTGCCACCTTCGCATCGGAATCCACCAGTCCCTGATGAACGTCTGTGATAAAGATGATAACATCTGCCGTATCAATGGCAATCTGTGCCTGCTCTCTCATCTGAGAAAGGATGATGTCACTGCTGTCCGGCTCAATACCGCCTGTATCGATCATGGTAAATGTCTTGTCCAGCCATGTCACATCTGCATAAATTCTGTCTCTTGTAACGCCGGGTGTATCTTTTACAATAGAAATCTTCTCACCTGCCAGCGCATTAAACAATGTGGATTTACCTACATTAGGCCTGCCCACTATCGCTACTACCGGTTTGCTCATATATCTGTCTCCTTCTTATCTTTTTATGGTCTGGTGCTTCGATCAGACAGTTTACCAGGTCAGCACCCGGTTCATCTACCACTACAATTTCCGTCTTAAGAGCCTGTCTGACATCTTCCACCGTCAGGTCATCCAGAAAAACATCCTCGCCGCTTCTGAGCATATTGCATGGGATCAGTACTTTTTCTCCCAGATTTCTCTGTGCAAGCTGATCCATAAGATCAGTAGCTGTGATCAGACCGGAAACTGTGATCTTCTCTCCAAAGAAATTATTCTTTACTGCATATACTTCAGCCTGGACATTCGGAAATTTCTTCTGTACCAGTTTTATCATTTTACCTATATAAGGCGCTGCCAGCCGTCCTGTTGCAACAGTGGCATTTACCTCTCTGTCATCGCCTTCAAGCTGCTCAAGTCTCTCTTTTACCTCTGTTTCAAGCAGACGCATCATACCAACACCATTCTCCAGCTGAAGGTATCCGTCATATCTGCCCTCCTCAGGAAGTTCATATCCTGCAAGAATATACCATTCATCCGAAGCATGTACAAAATGAATACCATGCTTCTTCACCATGATCTTCTGCCACCGCTCTACTTGACTGATCAGATACCTTGCATCCTCTTTATCAAAAGATTCCAGTGGATACAGACCTTTTCGATACCTGGAAAGGCCTACAGGTACGATTGAAACACTCTGCAGTACAGGCGCATATTCCGACAGTTTTTCCAGACTGTATTCCAGTTCATCCCTGTCATTAATCCCCTTGCAGAGCACAATCTGCCCGTTCATGGTCACATCACCTTTATAAAGCCTGTCAACTTTTGCAAGGGCATCTCCGGCAAATCGATTATGGAGCATTTTACAGCGAAGCTTAGGATTCATAGTCTGAAACGATACATTGATCGGGGAAAGATGAAACTTGATAATACGATCCAGATCATAGTCACTCATATTGGTAAGGGTAACATAGTTTCCCTGCAGGAATGACAGTCTGGAATCGTCATCTTTAAAATATAAAGTTTCTCTCATACCGGGCGGCATCTGGTCTATAAAACAGAAAATACAGTGATTGGAACAGGAGCGGTACTCATCCATAAGACTGTTCTCAAACTCCACGCCAAGATCATCTTCATATTCCTTTTCTACTTCCAGTTCCCATTCCTCGCCATTCTTCTTTCGGATAAGGAGCGTAACAAATTCGTCATTCATCAGATAACGATAATCAAACACATCCTCTACCGGCTGGCCGTTAATGGAAAGCAGCGCATCTCCCGGTTCCAGTTCCAGTTCTTCTCCGATACTGTCCGGAAGAACCCTGGATATTATGTGTAAATTTTTTTTCATGAATTTTACTCCATTGGAATGTAACCGGAAATTGTGTGTGGGATAAACTTTTCCGGCACATTTTGTTTCTCGATCATTCAGGAGCCGCTGATTTATTTACTGTGCAGGCACAGTTACTTTCTGACATTTACTCCTGATATCATATGACAGTAATTCCGGACAAAATATACCTGCGCCCAGAATCCGCTATCTTTTATATCATAACAATTGTAAAAGAAAAAATCAATAAATTCCTTGACGTATTTTAGGGCAAATGTTATATATTATATTGAAATCTATTTTTTGAGTATAAAATCACTACTTAGGAGGAGTATTATGCCAAACATAGAATTGTTGGAAAAATCCATGCCGGTTGCACCTATCCGTATTGCAGCTCTTGGATGCAGAGAACTTGCAGAAGAAGTTGACAGAAAACTTGTTAAATTCCGTAAAGAGCTGGTTGAACGCAAACAGCTTAGTGTTATTCCTCAGGGATACAGCGAAGAATCATTTATTGTAGAATGTGAATGCCCCCGTTTCGGAACCGGTGAAGGTAAAGGTTATATTAAAGAATCCGTTCGTGGCACTGACCTTTATATTATGGTTGATGTGACCAATTACAGCGAATCTTATACTGTATGCGGACACGAGAACCATATGTCTCCTGACAACCATTTCCAGGATCTTAAACGAATTATTTCCGCTGCAACAGGCAAGGCACACCGTATCAATGTAATTATGCCGTTCCTTTATGAAGGCCGCCAGCACAGACGTACTAAAAGAGAATCTCTGGACTGTGCACTGGCACTGAAGGAATTAAGCGATATGGGAGTTTCCAATATCATTACCTTTGATGCCCATGATCCACGTGTCCAGAACTCTATTCCGCTGAATGGTTTTGATAACTTTTTCCCTACTTATCAGTTTTTAAAAGCTCTGATCAAGAGTGTGCCGGATCTTCGTGTTGACAATGACCATCTGATGATCATCAGCCCTGATGAAGGTGCCATGTCAAGAGCTGTATATTTCTCCAACATCCTTGGAGTAGATATGGGTATGTTCTACAAACGTCGTGATTACTCTACAATCGTCAATGGAAAGAATCCTATTGTTGCACATGAATTCCTCGGAGATTCCGTAGAAGGCAAAGATGTTGTAGTTATCGATGACATGATTTCCTCCGGCGGAAGTATGCTGGATGTTGCCAAACAGTTAAAGGAACGCAACGCAAAGAGAGTATTTGTATGCACTACCTACGGTCTGTTCACAGACGGTCTGGATAAATTTGATGAATATTACGAGAAAGGCTGGCTTGACAGAGTGATCACAACCAACCTGAATTATCGCATTCCGGAACTTCTCGAAAGACCATATTATGTAGAAGCAAATATGAGCAAATATCTTGCGAGCATCATTGATATCATCAATCATGATGTTTCCGTTGAGAAGGTTCGTTCCAGCAACGAAAAGATCATGTCTCTTATGGAAAAAGTAAATTCCAGATAGTTTTTCCGGCAGATGAATACGAAAAGGGGGGAGCTGTTAACCAGCTCCCCCCTTTTTCGTATTGTACAGTTAATCTGCAAATTCAGGATTACTCACTTCGCACTGTTGTGCTTATAACAATTTCAGGTTTTATGAACGTATGCCAAGAAAAGCCCCAAGATTTCCCCTTTTTCCATGGGAAGCCCTGTGAGAAAAGAGAAACTCAGGATTACAGCAGGTACAGAGATTTGGCATGGAAATGTTTTCTTCCGGGATTCCCGCTTCCAGAAAAATAATCTTGTTTGCCATCCACAGATTTAACTGATATTTTCCGTTTTCTTTTCTGTAAAACAGCCTGTTCCGGTATTTCTTATCAAAAACCTTTTCAAATTCTTCAATCACATCTTCGCTGACTTCATAACACTCCTGACAGATAGACGGTCCGATGGCCACCTTCAGATCTTTCGGATTACTTCCATACTCTTCAGACATCTTTTCTATGGTAACTGCACCGATTTTCTGAACCGTACCTCTCCATCCCGAATGAGACAGTCCGATCGCGTGATTCGCCGGATCAGCAAAATACAGTGGAACGCAATCCGCATAAAAGGTTGCGAGAACCAGCCCCGGAACATTTGTGATCATTCCATCTGTATCTGTATAATCACGCGGGATCACAATTCCCTTTCCGCGGTCTTTCTCTGTTACTTTCCGCACATTGTTGGTATGAGTCTGATCAGATGTAACGATGCTGTTCGTATCAAATCCCATAGCATCAGAAATCCTTCTGTAATTTTCTTTCACGCAGGATTCCTCATCACCTCTTGTAAAACTCAGGTTCATAGAACTGTAGATTCCTCTGCTCACTCCGCCAAAGCGGGTGCTGAATCCATGAACAAGCCAGTTCATTTCTTCATATGCGGGATATGTAAGAAATGTAACATCTTTATTGTTTTTTACATTCATCTTTGGAATCTGTTCACTGTTCCATTTTATCTTCATATTTCATTATTCCCTTCCTGCTGTATGGCAGATTATTCATCAAAGCAGTTTCTATAATTATTAGAGGATTGCAATATATTCAAACGCATTCTTAACCCAGTGTATTTCATCCCCGTCAATTCCTGCCACATCGAAACGGCATGGGATATCCACATTGTGATATTCCACTGTAAGAAAATACCTTGCCACCTTACATATGGTTTTCTGTTTAGCAGGATTTACTGCAGCCAGCGAATAACCGGAACTATTGTCTTTCCTGTATTTTACCTCAACAAAAACAAGATATTCTCCATCTCTGGCAATCAGATCGATTTCTCCAAATCTGCATCTGTAATTATATCTCAGAATAAATAATCCCTGCTGTTTCAGATAATCAGCAGCTTTTCGTTCGTAACAGCTTCCGGTAGACCGGGTATTTTTATGCAAATTCTTCCATCCATTTCTTTTTATATTATATGTAGGCATCTTTTGTTGTTACTGTGCATCACTCAGTGTATTGCTGTGTACTGAAGGATAGTAACCCTTTTGCAACTGTTTATATGAAATGTGTAATAAAGGTCTTTCTGTGGATCGGGGTTTCTCCGTATTTTTTCAGTGCCGCAATATGATCGGCAGAACCATATCCCTTATTTGATGCAAAACCATATTCCGGGAACACTTTATCATATTCTTCCATCATTCTGTCCCTTGTCACTTTTGCAACAATACTTGCTGCTGCAATGGAAACACTCTTTGCATCTCCCTTAATAATGGGAACCTGTGGAATGGTGATCTGAGGAATCGTGACTGCATCATTGAGAAGAAGCTGAGGAACCACTTCCAGTTTACTTACCGCCTCCCGCATTGCCTCATAAGTAGCCTGAAGGATATTGATCTCGTCAATACGCTCCGGGCTGCGCATACCGATTCCTACTGAAACCGCTTCCCTCATAATCACATCATACAGTTCTTCTCTTTTGGAAGCACTGAGTTTCTTGGAATCGTTCAGATAAAGGATCCGGCTGTCCTGTGGCAGAATTACTGCACATGCCACAACCGGGCCTGCAAGGGGGCCTCTTCCCACTTCATCAATTCCGCATAAATAACCAAGATGTTCATATTTATGCTCATATACCTTCATATTTTCAATACGCTGCTTCTCCGCTTCCAGAGCTGCTTCCTTTTTGCGGCACTGTGCGATCAGCTTTTGCACACCACTTCTTGTATCTTCTTTATAAATTTCATATAAAGCCGGGTAGCTGCTCATATCTGCTGCAGCAAACTCGACTTTAATCTCAGCTATTGTTTTCATAATGGCGCCCACTCCAATGTGATCCGCCCCATTTTTCCGGAACGGAAATCATCAAACAGTATCAGCGAAGCTTTGGCATAGTCCAGCTCTTCCTGCTTTTTCAGACACCCTCTGGCTCTGGCAATCGCCTCCAGAACTTCCACAGAAGTTCCCTCCTCTGTGATCTGATATCTCTCTGCCAGAATCCCTTTATAATTTTCGCGCAGATAATCGATCAGCCAGAGTGCCAGTTCCTCCATATTCAGAATGTCATCTTTGATAGAACCTACACATGCCAGACGGATTCCCACCTGCTGGTCTTCAAATTTCGGCCACAAAATACCAGGAGTGTCCAAAAGTTCTACTCCCTTATTCAGACGGATCCACTGTTTTCCTTTCGTAACTCCCGGCTTGTTTCCGGTCTTTGCACAGGCCCGTCCTGCAAAGGTATTGATAAATGTAGATTTTCCTACATTCGGGATTCCCACTACCATAGCGCGGATCGGACGGTTTTTAATACCGCGGCGTCTGTCTCTTTCTATCTTTTCCTTACATGCTTCCTGGATCACATTATTGATTGCTTTCATTCCGGAACCATTTCTGGAATCTACTTTTACAACATAAAATCCCTTTGCCTGAAAATAAGTTTTCCAGGCTTCATTCTGGCGCTCGTCAGCCAGATCTGATTTATTAAGAAGAATCAGTCTGGATTTATTTTTTCCCAGTTCATCGATATCCGGGTTTCTGCTCGAAAGAGGTACGCGGGCATCCACAAGTTCAATGATCAGATCGATCAGCTTAATGTCCTCCTGCATCTGTCTCTTTGCCTTGGTCATATGACCAGGGTACCACTGTACGTTCATATACACCTAACCTTTCAAAAATCCAAATTTATCTTTCGGGGAAATGACAAACCATACCTTTCCCACAATATATTTCTTATTGATATTTCCGATATCACCATACCGGCTGTCCTCACTGTTATTTCTGTTATCGCCAAGTACAAAATACTCACCGCTTTCCAGAGACACTCCGTCGGATGCCAATCCCGCATTACTGATTTCAGGAAAATTCTTATTTTCATTATATACTTCTCCGTTGACCAATACTGCTCCGTTGGATATCTGTACAGTCTCACCAGGCAGACCGACCACGCGGCCGATATGCAGAGCCGCATCATCACTTCCACTGGTTTTATATACAATGATGTCTCCCCGTTCAGGTGAGGATACTTTATAAACAGCCCTGTTTACAAAAAAGTGTTCTCCAACCTGCAGTGTGGGCTCCATGGCACTCTCCTGTACAGTCACTGATTGAAACAGCGCAATTCCCGCCAGAATGCCAAAAATGAGCACTACCGCTATCTGAAATATCCAGTTAAGGATTCCCCGGACTTTTTTATCTTCAAGTTTTATTTCCAGCATATCTCTGGTCTCTTTCAGTGCCGGACTATCTTTCCATTTTCTGATATTCATCCAAATCTCCTGACAGATGGAAAAAGAGGGACAATACACAAGTTATTGTCCCTTCTTCTGCTAATTCATGAAATTATTTAACAAGCTCTTTAACCTTAGCTGCTTTACCCACACGATCTCTTAAGTAGTTCAGTTTCGCACGACGTACTTTACCACGACGGATAACTTCTACTTTTACTACATGTGGGGAATGAAGTGGCCATGTTTTCTCAACGCCTACTCCGTTAGAGCTCTTTCTTACAGTAAATGTAGCTCTGTTGCTTCCGCCCTGTTTCTTGAGAACTGTTCCTTCAAAAACCTGAACACGTTCACGGTTTCCTTCTTTGATCAGTGCGTGTACTCTTACAGTATCACCTGTGTTGAATGCCGGTACTTCAGCTTTTAACTGAGCTGCTTCGATGTTTTTGATAATTTCGTTCATTGTATTTTCTCCTATTCTTATATGGATGTTCTTAATACATATCCTGTAACAGAGGACCATCTTTTTTCACAACAGTTGTGATTATACTATATAGCCTGATGTATTGCAATACTTTTTGCAAATTTTTTACCAGCAGATTACTTCACATCCTGTTTCCGTAACCAGAACAGTTACTTCCCACTGGGCTGAAGGAAGTCCGTCCTCTGTACGGACTGTCCACTCGTCAATCTCATCCGTATAAATTTCATCGCTTCCCATATTTACCATCGGCTCTATGGTAAACATCATACCCGGAACCATCAGGACACCTGTATTCTCTTCAGAAACAAAGCTTACCCATGGATCTTCATGGAACTCAACTCCCACACCATGTCCACCGATTTCTCTGACTACAGAATATCCGTTTTCTACTGCATGTTTATGAACTGCACTTCCCATATTTCCGATCGGAGTCCATGGTTTCACCTGGGAAATACCAATCTCAACACATTCTTTTGTGACCTTGACAAGTTTTTCTTTCTCCGGACTCACTTTACCGATGCAGAACATTCTGGACGAGTCAGAATAATAACCATTATATATTGTAGATACATCAACATTGATAATATCTCCCTCTTTCAGAATCTGCTCTTCATCCGGGATTCCATGGCATACCACTTCATTTACAGAAGTACACACGCTCTTTGGAAATCCTTCGTAATTTAACGGTGCCGGGATTCCCCCATGCCGTACAGTCTCTTCATGTACCCATCTGTCAATCTCTTCAGTGGATACACCTGGTTTAATATGCTCTTCCACATAATCAAGAACTGCGATATTGATTTTGCAGCTTTCTTTTATTTTCGCGATCTGTTCGGGTGTTTTGATCAGATCATGATCGATCACTGCATATCCTTTCTGCTTCATTATTTCCATTTTTTCATCAAATGCCTCATGGCATTTTTTATATTTTTTTCCGCTTCCACACCAGCATGGATCGTTTCTTCCAATTTTCAAAGACATGATAATTCCTCTTTCTTTTTTCTTATGTAGGGTACAGCGCATCATCACCATTACAGGAAACTGTGTACTGTTTTATCATACCACATTTTCTCTCGGAAATGTGAACTGTTATTGGTAAAATTACTCGTTATCTTTCGTGAATTGTAAGAAAAAGCATCTGCATCAAAGCATTTTTCAAACACACTCCGGAATTGAAAAATCCGGCAGTTTAATTGCTGCCGGATTTTTCAGAATCAGAAGTCTTATCTGTATTCATAATCTGATTAAGCTCATTTATCATCTCATCATCTTTCAGACGAAACTTTACTTCCACTCGTCTGGATGCATCCTTATCTACATTCCCATCGGAATCCAGAACCGGATTGGCTGAACCATGACCATTTACGGTCAGATAATTCTGAAGTTCTGAAATCTCATCAGAACTCAGGAAGTTCTCCCTGATTTCCGTCAGATACTGTGCAACTGCGAGAGAACGTTTCTGAGAAAGCTCCAGATTGTAATCATAGTCTCCGTCTGTGTCTGTATAACCGTCAATGATGATCTCAGCCAGATACTTCTTATAATCTTTCTGAAGAAGCACCTTACAGTAAATCGGAAGGATATCTGCAAGTTCCTGTTTGCCCTCATCTGTCAGTTCTGACTTATCATAGTCAAATAATACATTTGCATTGAGGGTAAGAGCACCTGTCTGAGCATCAATATCAACACTTACATTGTTTTTGGAAAACTCCTTCTGCAATGCTTCAATAACATCTGCCTTGACACCGATGATATTATCAATTTTCTTTTGCTGTGTTGCAAGAAGAGATGTTTTTTCATCAAGGCTGGCCTGCTGTTCCTTTAACTGTGCTGCCAGTTCTGCAAGAAGCTTTTTCTGCTTGTCAAGCTGTTCATCCTGGGAACTCAGCTTGCTGTTTTTCTCGTCCAGCTCACTCTGCTGTGCCAGAATTTCCGCTGTATACTGCTCCTGAAGAGCTATCTTGTCATCTCTCTCCTTAATACTCTCATTATAACTTTTCTGAGCCTGAAAAAGAGTCACACACATAATCAGTATAAAAAGGAGCAGCACACCGGCCATCATATCAGAATAAGACCGCCAGACATTAAATCCGCCCTCTTCTGATTTCTTTCTTTTGCGCATATTTTTCTCCTTTTTCTATTTAAATAAGCTGAATTTACCTTTCTGGTTTTTGGAAATATTTTTCATATTTTTGTTCATTTCCTCCAGAAGTGCCTCCTGACGTTCGCTCTGTTCTTCCAGAAGCCTGCGTATTTCTTCTGCGGATTCTTTCTGCGCCGCACTCTGAGCCGCCTTTCCGCCGGAAAGATAAATATTGTTATCCTCTTTCTGAACAGAAATGTCTGCAAAAAGTTTGCGCACCTCTTCCATTGTTTCATAGGTCATCTTCTGATAAGATACAAAGTCCTTCATTTTTGCATCCAGTTGTTCCACCAGTCCGCGGTTCGCTTCAAGCACATCTTTTCCTGCCTGATTTGCGGCAGAAACCTTTTCCATTCCCTGTGCAGCAGCTTCCACATATTTCTGCATTGTCTGATTGCAGGCAACCCAGAATTTGGCAGAAGATTTCTCGGATTCATGCAGATAATCCGCAATGCGCTGATAATCCTGCTGCTGAAGCTTCTGGATTTCCTGATTATCCTGTGTGATTCTTGTTGCCGTAGACATATAACGGCCCTGAACCTGTCCCAGTTCATTTACAAGGTCTTTCATAGCTTCACTCTGTTTTGCATATGAGGTATTCAGCTGATTACTCATCGTCTGATAGAGCCTTGTAGTATAATCAATATTTTCTTTCTGCGCTTCCTTCAGCTGTACAAGAGCTTCGTTGAAATCTGTGAACTGCATTTTAAATGAACCGTTCATCTCCCGCAAAAAAGTACGCAGGATATCCTGAACCACATCCTCCTGACATTTTGTTACAGATTCTGTCAGAATCTCCAGAGATTCTGTCATCTTCTGGAAAGTAGGATTGATTGCTTTCTCAAAACTCTCTGCCATCTGTGAGGTAAGCTGCTCTGCCATCTGTTTCATGGCTTTTGTCTGAACCTTCTGACTTGCAAGCATCAGGTTTCTTGACTCGCTCTCAGCCGCCGGAAGTACATAAAGATGAAATCTCTCCAGAAACCCCTGAAGCTTCGCATCCATTCCGGAATAAACGCTTTTCATTCCGGAACTGTAGATCAGTGCAAATGCAATTCCATAGATAGAAGTAAGGAATGCTACTTTGATGCCATCTACCAGGGCAGATACAGAGGTAGTCATTGTCTCATAGCTGGATGGCTCAAAACTCTTAAGCCCCCATACCAGACCAATAAAAGTACCAAGAATACCAAGGCTGGTAAAAATATCCGGTGCCATTTCCAGAATCTTCTTATGTACATAAAGATCAATCTCGTCCTCATTTATGTAATCTTCAACATCTCCGATTCCTTCCTGGTTTTTCTCCATGGCATCTACAAAGCTGTCCATTCTGTCATCCAGATATTTATGTTCAAACATCCCCTTCAGGCAGGAAAGATCTTCGCTTTTGGCTTTTCCGGGTATTTTGAATATACTGGAAAGCTCCTGCGTTCCTCTTGCAAGAGCCTCTCCAATGCTGTCTACCCGAAACATACCGCCAAACAGTCCGGCCAGATAGATCACAGCCATAACAGCGAGGAATGCAAAGTTATAAATCATCGTGCCTGATGAACCATTCCCGGTCAGCAGCGTCATGGCAACACATCCACCAAGCACCACCAGAAAAAGAACCGTATTCATAATTTTTTTGCCCATAATACACCTCCTGTGATTATTTGCAGATTCTGCACAAAATTACAGACAATTTCCTTTTTCGTATATCATATCACAACGTCATATCTGTCACAAGTAAAAATATAGTTACTGTTCACAGTAACGTAGCCAAAAGTTACTGTTCACTCCGTTCTCAGTAACACGCTTCGCGATGCACAGAATTTATGCTAATCGCATAAATTCGCGCGGTATGTCTCGGGTTTTCTGTGACCTTCGCTCACAAAAAACACCTCGCGGGATATTACCAGTGAACAGTAACAGCCAAAATTCATTCCAGATTGCCTGCGGCAATGGAGTTTGGGCTTGTATGTCTCGGGATAGTGGTGTATAAACAGTAACAAAATATATTAAAAGTCCGGCAGAAAAGCTGTACTCAAAGCACAGTTTTCCACCGGATTATTTTACAGAATTGTTATATTTCAGAATAAACTTTATCTTCTTCCAGAAATCTGGCTTTTCCATCTTTTACTTCAAGCAGATTGATACTGCAGTTTGGAGGCACACATCCATGCCAGAAATGTTCCGGATCCTGATAGACATTCTGAAGCAGTGCACGAACTGCACATCCATGAGAAGAAACAAGAATTGTTTTGTCTGCCAGAGCAGGATCTGTCGTTTTCTCCACCCAGAATTCTCTGGTGCGTTTCAGGATATCAGAAATGTTTTCGCCGTTTTGAGGACGTTCAAATTTCTGTGGCTCTTCAAAGAAAATTTCCATTTCATGGCTGATGATCTTCCCTTGTTCATCCTTAAACCGGCTTCCTTCAAGAACTCCGAAATCAATTTCCTGGATTCTTTTATCCTCAATAACAGGAATCTGCCTGTTTCCCAGCACATAATGTGCTGTCTGTCTCGCTCTTGCCAGAGGACTGGTAAAACAGATATCAAACGGAACATCTTTTAATGCTTCTCCTGTTCTTTTCGCCAGTTCAATTCCTTCCGGTGCAAGGGGAATATCCATTGCCCCCTGCACTTTTTTCAGTTTATTCCACTGAGTTATCCCATGTCTTAATACATAAATCAGCATTAACTTCTCAACTCGATTCCAAGGTCTGTCAGACCATTCAGGATTTTCTTCATTGCAGCTGTAATCTCGCTCTCTTCCAGAGTCTTGTCATGGTGACGGAATACCAGAGAATAAGCCATGGATTTATATCCTCCTTTAATCTGGTTTCCTTCATAAATGTCAAATAACTGATAACTCTCCAGAATCTTTCCACCTCTCTGAGTCAGAATATGTTCAATCTGTCCTGCAAGAACGGTTTTCGGAACGACCATACTTAAATCGCGGGTTACTGCAGGATATTTTGCAATTCCTGTGTATTTATGGTTGAAGCTTGCAAATTCAAGAACCGTAAGGATATCAATCACTGCCACATATGCCTTATCACCGATTCCATAAGTATCTGCAACCAGAGGATGAACCTCTCCCAGATAGCCCACAACCTTACCATCATAAACCATATTTGCCTGTCTTCCGGGATGAAGGTAAGTTTTTCCGCTGTTTGGATCATAATCTACTTTATCTCTCATTCCTACTTTCTCAAAGAACTCTTCACATACACCTTTCATGTCAAAGAAATCGCCGTTTCCATACATACCAAGTGTAAAGTGCATACGCTCATCCGGAAGTTCTGTAAGAGGAAGTGCTTTCGGACGATATACATTACCAAGTTCATAGAGACGTACATCTTTATTTCTTCTGTTATAGTTCGTAGCCAGAGAACTGAGCATACCGTTTAAAGTAGTTGTTCTCATGACACTGTAGTCTTCTCCCAGAGGATTGCTGATCACGATTCCCTGACGGAGCTTACTGTCAGCCGGAAGTCTTAATTTGTCAAATACCTTCGGACTTTCGAAAGAATAGGTCATTCCTTCAGAGAAACCACAATATTCCGCAATATCACGTGCCACTGCTTCAATACGAAGTTTAAACGGAAGCTTACCTGTTGTAGCTTCACCTGTAGGCAGAGTAGTAGGAATCTTATCATATCCGAAAAATCTTGCAACTTCTTCTGCAACATCAGCTACATAATGGATATCCTGACGGAAAGTAGGAGCTACGATCTCATTTGTTTTTTCGTCATAGGTCAGTTCTACTTTTGCCAAATAAGCAAGCATTTCTTCCGGTGTCAGGTCAGTTCCAAGAAGAGCATTAATCTTCTCCGGTTTGAAAGGAACTCTGGATGGTTCTCTTACTTCATTGCAGATATCTACCATTCCACCTACGACTTCACCTGCCCCAAGTTCCTCCATCAGCTGGCATGCTCTGTCGATAGCTGCCTGCGCATTGTTCGGGTCAAGACCCTTTTCGAATTTACCGGAAGCATCTGTTCTCAGACCGATTCTCTTGGAAGAAAGGCGGATATTTGTTCCATCAAAACATGCAGCCTCGAAAAGAACAGTTTTTACATCGTCTGTGATCATAGAATTCTCTCCACCCATGATACCGGCAATACCAACTGCTTTCTCACCGTCACAAATCATCAGTACCTGATCATCCATGGTACGTTCCTGTCCATCCAGCGTTACAAATTTCTCATCATTCTCTGCACGACGTACAACGATTTCTTTTCCTGCAATCCTGTCCAGATCATATGCGTGCATTGGCTGACCAAATTCTTCCATTACATAGTTTGTAATATCTACCAGATTATTGATCGGACGGATTCCATTGGAAGCCAGACATCTCTGCATCCATTTCGGAGATGGTCCGATCTTAACATTCTTTACGACTCTTGCGCAGTAACGTGGACAAAGTTTCGGATCTTCTACCGTTACTTTTACATAGTCAGAAGCTTTTTCATCATTTCCCTTACACTCTACAACAGGAGGACAGAATTTCTCATTAAACGTAGCTGCCGCTTCTCTTGCAATTCCCAGTACGCCGTAGCAGTCAACACGATTGGATGTGATTTCATATTCAAAGACAACATCATCCAGGCCCAGTGCCTTGATCGCACTCTCGCCTACAACAGCGTCTTCAGGGAAAATATAGATTCCGTATTCCGGTGCTTCCGGATACATTTCTCTTGTGCTTCCCAGCTCTTCGATGGAACACATCATACCATAGGAATCGATTCCGCGAAGTTTTCCTTTTTTGATTTCAATTCCACCCGGTGTTTTCTTTCCGTCATGTCCACCGGCAACACGTCCGCCGTCAAGAACAACAGGAACCTTATCTCCCTCTTTTACATTAGGAGCGCCTGTAACAATCTGTACAGTCTCTGTTCCGATATTCACCTGGCAGATGATCAGTTTATCTGCATCCGGATGTTTCTCAATTTTTTCAATCTGACCGATCACGATCTTATCCAGATCTGCGTCCAGTTTTTCAAAGCCTTCCACTTTTGTTCCTGTCAGTGTCATGGCATCTGTATATTCCTGTGCTGTCACATCAAGATCCGGCACATACATTTTAATCCAAGATAATGAAGTATTCATTTTGTTAATCCTCTTTCTATATTATAGCTCAGACTTATAGCAGCTTTCCCGGACAGAAATTTCCTCTTGGCTGCATAGCTCTGTTGTTTCAGACAGTCATTTCATCAGAACTGTTTCAGGAAACGGATATCATTCTCATAGAGCAGTCTCATGTCATCAATCTCATATTTCAGAAGTGCAATACGTTCAAGACCTACGCCAAATGCGAATCCTGTGTATTCTTCCGGATCAATTCCGCACATGCTTAATACATTCGGATGAACCATACCGCAGCCAAGGATTTCAATCCAGCCGGAACCTTTACAGAAACGGCAGCCTTTACCACCACACTTGAAACAGGATACATCCACCTCTGCGCTTGGCTCTGTGAACGGGAAGTGATGTGGTCTGAACTTAGTTTTTGTCTCAGGTCCGAATAATTCCTGTGCAAACTCCTGCAAAGTTCCCTTAAGATCTGCAAAAGTGATGTTCTTGTCAATAACAAGACCTTCGATCTGATGGAAAGAAGGAGAATGTGTTGCATCTACTTCATCTGAACGGAATACACGACCAGGTGCGATCATACGGATCGGCAGCTTTCCTTTCTCCATAGTACGTGCCTGAACCGGTGAAGTCTGGGAACGAAGAAGGATAGAATCGTTGATAAAGAAAGTATCCTGTTCATCACGTGCCGGATGATTTTCCGGAATATTCAGTTTAGTAAAGTTGTAATCCGCATACTCTACCTCCGGTCCCTCTACTACTTCATAACCCATACCAATAAAGATACGTTCTACTTCTTCCAGGGCGATGGTGTTCGGGTGACGGTGACCGATTTTAGCTTTCTTTGCAGGTAAAGTCACATCAATCACTTCCTGTTTCATCTTCTCTTCACGTGCTGCTTCTTCCAGTTTCTGTTTAGATTCATCAAGAAGTGCTTCTATCTTGCTTCTTGTTTCGTTTACAAGCTGTCCAACCTTCGGGCGCTCTTCCGGTGCAACATCTTTCATACTCTTTAAAATTGCAGTCAATTCACCTTTTTTACCAAGGTATGCCACACGTACTTCGTTCAGTTTTTCCAGACCTTCGGATTCACTGATCCGTTTTCCGGCTGCTTCAGCCAGTTCCTGAAGTCTTTCTTTCATATCCATGTTCTCTTTCTCCTTTATGTCATAATGTCAGAGAAGAAAAATCGTTACTGAGAACAGAATGAACAGTAACGTAAAATCTGACTCTGACTTGATAGCCACAAATCGCTCCGTTGCAAAAGCAGTTCTCGCAATTCATGTTATAATAGCAGAATTAGCAAACAAAAAACTCCGTCCCACTAAAGGGACGGAGTAAAATATCCGCGGTACCACCCTGCTTCCTGCATTTTCTACAGGCTCTCGGTCTGCTTAACGCGCAGTAACGTCATTTCCTACTCAGTAAATACTGTCATTCAGAAACGCGGCTCCGGTGGGAAATTCAGGAAATATCTGAACCTGAGGCAGCTTCCAGCCGATGGCTTCCTCTCTCTGACGGAAAATAAATCCCTGTAAACACCTTCTAAGCTTTTCATGATTATCAACACTAGTAATCATGCCACAGACGTCAAAATCTGTCAAGTACCATTTACATTATTTATTTTTAAGATATTCATCGATACCTTTGGCTCCAGCTTTACCTGCACCCATGGCAAGGATAACAGTAGCTGCACCTGTAACAGCATCACCGCCGGCATATACACCATCTTTAGATGTCTTACCTGTTTCTTCTTCAGCAATGATACATCTTCTCTTATTGACTTCAAGACCTTTTGTTGTAGAAGAGATAAGAGGGTTCGGGGAAGTACCAAGAGACATGATAACTGTATCTACATCCATGTCATATTCAGATCCCGGAATTTCAACCGGACGACGTCTTCCGGAAGCATCCGGCTCACCAAGTTCCATCTTGACAACCTTCATACCTTTTACATGACCGTTCTCATCTACAAGGATTTCCTTCGGGTTAGTAAGAAGATCAAAGATGATTCCCTCTTCTTTTGCGTGATGAACTTCCTCTGCTCGTGCAGGAAGCTCTGCTTCACTTCTTCTGTATACGATATGTACTTCAGCACCAAGTCTTAAAGCTGTTCTGGCAGCATCCATAGCAACATTACCACCGCCTACAACTGCTACTTTCTTTCCTGCCGCGATCGGTGTATCATAAGAATCATCAAAAGCTTTCATCAGGTTGCTTCTTGTAAGATATTCGTTGGCAGAGAATACACCGCTTGCATTCTCACCCGGGATACCCATGAACATTGGAAGTCCGGCACCTGATCCGATAAATACAGCTTCAAATCCTTCGTCCTCGATCAGCTGATCGATTGTTGTGGATTTACCGATAACAACATTAGTCTCGAATTTAACACCTAATTCTTTAACTTTTTCAATTTCTTTCTTAACAACTTTCTGTTTCGGAAGACGGAACTCCGGAATACCGTAAACAAGAACACCGCCAAGTTCATGAAGAGCTTCAAATACAGTTACATCATAACCAGCTTTTGCAAGATCACCCGCACAGGTAAGTCCGGAAGGACCGGAACCGATTACTGCAACTTTATGTCCGTTCTTAACTTCTGCTCCAACAGGTTTGATATCATGTTCCAGAGCATAATCAGCAACAAATCTCTCCAGCTTACCGATAGAAACAGCTTCACCTTTGACTCCGCGGATACATTTACCCTCACACTGGGATTCCTGAGGACATACACGTCCACAGATAGCCGGAAGTGCGGAGGATAATCCGATCACTTTGTATGCTTCTTCGATCTTTCCCTCTTTAATCTCTTCAATAAATCCAGGAATATTAATGGATACAGGACAGCCTTCCACACATTTCGGTTTCTTACAGCCTAAGCATCTCTGTGCTTCTTCCATTGCTTCTTCCTGATTGTATCCAAGACAAACTTCTTCAAAGTTTGTTGCACGCACCTTTGGATCCTGTTCTCTTACAGGAACTTTCTTTAACATCTTTGCATCTGCCATTACTTGTCACCTCCACAATGTCCACATCCGCCATGATGGGTATCACCTTCCTGAAGTTTCAGTAATGCACGTCCCTCTTCAGTCTTATACATCTGGCTTCTCTTCATAGCCTGGTCGAAATCAACGAGATGTCCGTCGAATTCCGGTCCGTCTACACATGCAAACTTAATCTCATCGCCAACCTGAAGACGGCATGCGCCACACATACCTGTTCCGTCAACCATGATCGGGTTCATGCTGACAATTGTATGAATGCCAAGCTTCTTGGTAAGAAGACAGACAAATTTCATCATGATCATCGGTCCGATCGCTACACAGACATCGTAATGTTTGCCTTCATTTGTTACCAGATCCTCAAGAGTCTTGGTAACCATACCTGCACGGCCATAGGAACCGTCATCTGTAGTAACATAAAGATTGGAAACTTCTCCCAGTTCTTTCTCAAGGATAACCATATCCTTAGTTTTTGCACCAAGAATAACATCTGCTGTGATTCCATGTTCATGGAGCCATTTTACCTGTGGGTAAACAGGGGCTGTACCAACACCGCCGGCAACAAATACCATTTTCTTTTTCTTTAATTCTTCGATATCTTCCGCAACAAATTCAGAAGGACATCCAAGAGGTCCTACGAAATCGCGGAATGCATCTCCTGCTTTTAATTCTGCCATCTTGATGGTAGATACACCAATCTCCTGGAATACGATTGTGATCGTACCTTCTTCACGATCATAATCACAGATAGTAAGAGGGATTCTCTCACCCTTCTCATCTAACTTAACGATAATAAATTGTCCTGGCTGACAATGGCTTGCAACACGCGGTGCGTGTACAACCATAAGATGGATCTTAGCTGCCAGTGTTTCAGCTTTTAAAATCTTATACATGGTTTTCCTCCTCGCAAATAATAAACCTCTATTAATAATACGCCAAAATCTGACATATGGCAAGGGTTGATTTGTAGCATATATAAGATTTTTTTCACTTTCAACACTCTTTTTCTATCATTTCATATAATTTTGCCAACGCTTCCTTAATACCGCCAACCTCATCGATCAGCCCTTCTTTTACTGCCTCTTTTCCTTCCAGCATGGTTCCTACATCTTTTACCAGCTGAGAAGTATCAAGCATCAGCTCTTCCAGACGTTTCTGAGATGCTCTGGAGTGTTCGGAAATAAATGTAGTGATACGGTCCTGAATTTTCTCCATATTCCGGTAAGTCTGAGCCACTCCGATAAACATACCATTGGAACGTACCGGATGGATCACCATCGTAGCACTTGGTACTGCGAAAGAATAGTCCGCAGATACGGCCATCGGAACTCCGATAGAATGTCCGCCGCCCAGAACCAGTGACACTGTTGGTATACTTAATGAGGCAATCATCTCTGCAATGGCAAGCCCAGCCTCCACATCTCCTCCCACTGTGTTCAAAAGGATCAGCAAGCCTTCTATTTCTTCATCATCCTCAATGATGGCAAGCTTTGGAAGTACATGCTCATATTTTGTAGTTTTGGAATGGGAGGGTGCAGACTCATGACCTTCCACCTCACCAATGATGGTCAGAAGCTCTACCTTGTGTTTTCGGGAATTGCTGTTTAAAACCACCTGTCCCATATCTTTGATCTGCTCATTGGTACTTTCCTGAATTTTATTTTCTGACTCCTGTGTCTCACAGTTTTGCGGCTTCATCCCTGTTTCAGACTCTTCTCTTTTTTCTCCATATCTGTTTTCAGACATAAAAATACCTCCATTTTCTCTATGGAGGTATTATGTGTGTTTCTTTTATAAACTATACATGTCCGACAGCAATAACCCAAAACAGGCAGTCTCAATATACCTGCGGTATTTTACTGCTCATCCCAGTTTGTCCAGTAATCTGTGACATCATCGTCATCATCCAGAAGATCCAGAGTTCTCTGAAGATCCTTGAGTGCCTGCTCATCTGTAAGCTCCACATAAGTCTGAGGAATCATGGCAACCTGTGCTTCTGCAATAGGCAGACCTGCTTTTTCCAGAGCTTCGCGAACTGCACTGAAATCATCCGGAGCAGTGAGAATCTCATAACTGTCCTCTTCCTCGCTGAAGTCCTCAGCACCGGCATCCAGAGCAAGCATCATAATCTCGTCTGCATCCATCTCACACTCTTCTTTGTCAATAATGATCTGACCTTTCTGATCAAACATATAGGATACACATCCCTGAGTTCCGATGCTTCCGTTACCCTTTGTAAATGCATTACGTACATTACCTGCTGTACGGTTCTTGTTGTCTGTCAGAGTCTCAACAATGATAGCAACACCGTTCGGACCATATCCTTCATATACAGCTTTCTCGTAGTTGTCTGCGGAATCAGCACCTGCTGCTTTTTTGATACCACGTTCGATTGTATCGTTTGGCATGTTGTTTGCTTTCGCTTTGGCAATTACATCACGAAGTTTGCTGTTGTTATTCGGATCCGGACCGCCTGCTTTGACAGCCATAACCAGCTCACGTCCGATTACTGTAAAAATCTTACCTTTTTTTGCATCGTTTTTCTCTTTCTTATGCTTAATGTTTGCAAATTTTGAATGTCCTGACATCTTTCTTTCTCCTTTTGTTAATTATTTTTATCTGCTGTTGTTTATACAGCAACATTATTATCCCGCTCCACCTTAACCTTGCCAATGGTTTTATTACCAATAGACAAGATCGTAAAACAATATCCAATCGCTTTTATGCTTGTATCAACATCCTTATCTGCAGGAATATGTCCCAGAATATTGGTCAGATAACCGTTCAGTGTTTCAAACTCTGTATCCCCAAAATCTACATCCAACTCTTCTTCCACATCCTCCAGATAAGCAAGCCCGTCAATGATCAGACTGTTATCTTTCTGTGCGCGGATCGTAATTTCATCCTCATCATATTCGTCCAGAATATCTCCGACAATCTCCTCCAGAATATCCTCCATGGTAACGATCCCGGCTGTCTGGCCATATTCATCCACAACAATTGCCATATGGATCTTTCTGGCCTGCATAGTATGAAAAAGATCTCCAATCCCCCTTGTTTCAGGAATCAGGGATGCCTGGCGGATAATTCCGGGCAGTTCCTTCAACGGTTTGAACTTCGCCCAGGGATTCTGTGTCATAAACTTAAGCGCATCTTTATAATGGACAATTCCTTTGATATTGTCAATATTCTCCTCATATACCGGATAACGGGAATTCCCCTCTTCCAGCATAGTGTCAATCATGTTCTTGAGCAATATCTCCTCGTCAAAGGCCACCACATTCTTTCTGTGAGTCATGATATCATGGGCTTCTGTCTCATTAAAAGATATGATATTCTGGATCATTTCCGCCTCATTCTCCTGGATGACGCCCTGTTCATGAGCTTCATCTACAATGGAAATGATTTCCTCTTCTGTGACAGACTTTTCTGTACGGTTTATCTCCACACCAAAAGGCACTGCTGCCAGTCTGGCGATCCAGGTGACAGATACAGTAAAAGGCTTTAACAGATTCATCCAGAAATGTACCAGGTTCAGATACTTATATGCATAAGCTTCAGGATGATAAGTACCAACCCGCCGAAAAGCCAGAATACCGATTGCAGCAAGAAAAATCACGCACAATGCCATTACCAGGATCAGTGCAGGCACATGCTTTATGTATGGATAAAATACATCCACAACATATGGGACCAGAAAAGTACCAAAACAAATACCACATGCCATTACGATCAGCGGAATTGCATTGACAAACTGCGCCGGTTTGTCGATCAGAGTCATCAGCATCTGTGCTTTTTTATCGCCTTCCTCTGCTTTCTTCTGTGTATCATTCTCACTTATGTTTCTCAGCGCTGCGGCAAACCCGTAAAAGATTCCATTCAGCCACAACAGTAACAGTAAAACAAATAAGCCCCAGAGGGACATACTACTGCCATCTTCCATTATATTATTCAGTCTCCTCCTTATTGAATATGCGTAATTACTGGTAAAATATATCACTTTCTCCATTAATCGTCAAGATACTGACCGGACAGAGATACCAAAAATTACTGTTCATTTATTGTTCACGCACTACTATCCGAGACATGCAAGCCCCAAAATCGCAATACCGGATCAGATGATATATCCCTTAAAAAGTAAAATCAGAACGTAAGCTCCAGGCTGATCTCAAGTGCATGATTCACCTTATCCAGCATCGCATCATCCAGATGACAGACTTTATCTTTTAATCTTCTTTTATCTATAGTACGAAGCTGTTCCAGCAAAATCACAGAATCTTTTTCAATCCCATAGAGTTCCGCATTGATCTCAATATGTGTAGGAAGCTTAGCCTTGTTCATTTTTGATGTAATAGCAGCACAGATCACTGTAGGGCTGTGCCGGTTACCTACGTTATTCTGAATGATCAGAACCGGCCGGATTCCACCCTGTTCACTCCCCACTACAGGGCGAAGATCAGCATAAAATATATCCCCTCTTTTAATTACCACACAATTCACACTCCGATTCTTTCCGGTTTCAATTTACAACATTGCCATAAGAAGAAACCTTGTTATCAGCCGGATATTTCCTGTCCGGTTAAGATAAAGTATTTCCACCTTTTTCTTGTGTATACATGCGTGGTATATAAAAATCAGTTATCGCTCACTTCGTCTCTATTCAGCAAACAGTAACATTATATTTCTTTCCCGTTTTTAATATAGACTCTCGGCACACGCGGGCTGATATCACAGGCAAACTCATAGGAAAATCTGCCACAGAGATCACCAATCTCCTCAATACCGATAAACTCATCCCCGTCTCTGCCGATCAGTGTTACCTCATCGCCCTTCTTCACATCACCAATCTCAGTCACATCTACCATAAACTGGTCCATACAGACTCTGCCAAGGATCGGAGCCTTTTGTCCATGTATCAGAACCCAGCCTTTATTGGAAAGCTGCCTGGAATAGCCGTCTGCATAGCCCACCGGAACAGTTGCCACACGAAGCTTCCTGTCAGCCACATAAGTACCGCCGTAGCTGATCGCTGCTCCGGCAGGAACGTCCTTCACATAAGTCACATGACTCTTAAGTTCCATAACCGGCTCAAGCTTTACAATATCTCTCTCCACCTCAGAAGAAGGATAAATTCCATAAATTGTAATTCCGGCACGGACAATATTCAGATTTGCTTCAGGCATACGTATGATGCCCGCACTGTTAGAACAGTGATGCAGAGGAATTTCCACTCCTGCCTCTTCTACGCGTCTTGAAAAATCCAGATACCGCTCCAATTGTACCATAGCCGGACTTCTGTCATACTCATCTGCTCTTGCAAAATGAGTAAACATACCCTCAATCTCAAGATTTGGAAGTTCTGAAATTTTTTTAATTTCCTCTACATTTTCCTGTGCATCCGCAAAACCGATCCTGGTCATTCCTGTGTCCAGAGCAATATGAATATGTACAGTTTTTTTCTGCAGAACCGCTTCGTCTGAAAGTTTCCTTGCCTCCTCATATTCGCACACTGCAGGACGGATCTCATAACGGACAAGTTCCGGAAAATATTCATCAAAAACAATTCCAAGGATCAGGATTGGTTTTGTAATCCCGGCTTCTCGCAGATGAATCGCTTCTTCCGCAGTTGCAGCCGCAAATCCCCAGATATAATCATAATCCTCAATGAGATGTGCAACCGGCACCGCGCCATGTCCATAAGCGTCAGCCTTTATGACTGCGATCATCTTTGTCTCTTCTGCAATATTTTTTCTCATTTCCCGGAAATTATGTTCTACTGCATCCAGTGAAATGACTGCTTTTACTCTGCTATCTTTCTTCATAATAATTTTCCTCTGTTATTTTTTCATGTTAATATCTGCAAATTGTTTCACAGATTTACTGCCTCAAAATGAATATTCTATCTTAGTATTTCCGGCAGAAAACAGATGATATCTCCTGCGGTCATCCCTCGCTGCCCTACTGTTTCAGCAGCCAGATCACCTGCCAGCCCATGCACATATACACCAAGTGCAGCCAGCATAACAGGAGAAAATTTCTTTTCTGCTGCCAGGTACATACACTGTATACCGGCAAGCACACCACTTAACACATCTCCACTTCCCGCTGTAGCCATTCCTGCATTACCCGAAATGTTCAAATACATATCTCCAAAAGCATCTGCCACCACAGTACAGGCATCCTTCAGAACGCAAACCGCTCCAGACTCCTTTGCATAATCAGCTGCAGTCTGTGCCAGACAATCCTGGATCTTACCGATTTCTTTTCCGCACAGACGACTCATCTCACCAATATGAGGTGTCAGGATCACATGTTCCCCGATAAAACACTTCCAGTTGTCATGGACTGACAGAAGATTCAGGCCATCTGCATCCAGAATTACTGTTTTTTTACACTCAGCTGCCTTCGCCAGGAACCACTGAGCTCTTTCCCTGCTCTGCGCTCCAGTTCCAAGACCCGGTCCTATCACAAGCACATCACACCAGTCAAGCATTGCCTGGTTTTTTTTCTCATCAAAATCACAGGTGATCATGGCTTCCGGCAACAGTGTCTGCAACGGAATCCTGTTGGCCTCCACGGTCTGAATTCTCACCATTCCCGCAGAGCTTTTCAGAGCAGCTGCTGCACTCAGATATGCAGCTCCGCACATTCCTTCGCTGCCAGCTATAAGAAGAACCTTACCGAAGGTTCCTTTATTTCCATAGGGAACTCTCTCCGGAAGCATTTTCAAATCTTCACGTTCCAGATGATGCATACAGATTTTCTTTCCGGGTATGGAATAGATTCCGATATCCGTAACAACGATCTCACCGCCATACATGCGTCCGGGATAAAAACACAGCCCTCTTTTGCGAAAAGCAAAGGTAACCGTAAGATCTGCCCGGAATGCAATCCCCTTCTCAAATCCGGTATCTGAGTCAATCCCGGATGGAATATCCACAGCTACTTTATACGCAGATGCCCGGTTCATTGTACTGATAAGCTCTGCATATTTTCCCTCTACAGGTCTGCTCAGTCCAACCCCAAAGATGGCATCTACTATAGTAGTATATTCATCCGGATCCAGGTTATGCACCCGGGGCACCTGATAATATTCTGCTGTTTTAAGCTGTCCGGCAGTTTCAGCAGTCATTTTCTCTTCCTTACCCGCAATATAATACCAGGTTCTGACTCCTCTCAACTGAAGCAGTCTGGCAATCGCCAATCCGTCTCCGCCATTGTTGCCGGTTCCGCAGACCACAAGGATTTTCTCTTTTTCTTTATTCTTTAATCTCTGTACAATCTCCTCAACCGTCTTTAATGCCGCCCTCTCCATAAGTACCGGAGACGATATCCCGGCTTTCTGAATCGTATTATGATCCAGTTCTTTCATCTCAACAGCAGTTACAATCTCTCTCATCTGTTCACCTCCTGTTTACAATAACACATTTACATACAAGAGAAAAGCTGTGATCAGATGACCACAGCCTTGTGTTTCACAGTTATCCCTTACATCCCTTCATGTTCCTTTCTGTACTCACTCAGGTTATAGGACAAAGTCATAAGACTCTCTGAAAGATGTACGTTCTCTACCATTACATCCTCCGGGGCATCCAGATCAATATGTGCAAAATTCCAGATTGCCTTAATTCCATTATCAATCAAAATCTTTGCCATCTCTTTGGCTTTGTTTTTAGGAAGAGTCAGGATCGCGATCTCAACCTCATTCTCCTTCAGAAACAAAGGAAGATCGCTCAACATCTGAATCTCAATTCCACGAACTGCAATCCCCTCAAGTACAGGATTGACGTCAAAAATACCAACCAGCTTAAATCCGCGCTTTTCAAAATCCACATAATTGGCCAATGCCTGTCCCAGATTACCGGCACCCAGAATAATCATCGGATGTACAGTATCCAGCCCAAGGATCTTACCGATTTCTGTATACAAATAGCGTACATTATAGCCGTAACCCTGCTGACCAAAACCACCGAAATTATTTAAGTCCTGACGAATCTGGGAAGCCGTCACATGCATCTTCTTGCTAAGATCATTTGAAGATATACGCTCTACATTCTCCTCCATCAATTCACCGAGGTAGCGGTAGTACCGCGGCAAACGCTTGATTACCGCTTTCGAAATTTCCTTAGCTTCCACAAATTTTCCCTCCTTAGCTTATCTATGTCAATTATACCCAGATGTTATTTTATTGTCAAATTAAATTTGTACTTTTTGACCAAATATTTCTGTATTTTTTTATCAATTTCATTCTGAAAAATTCCCCGGAATATCATATTTTCTTCCATGCATCCATCCGGTGCTTTCTTTTCCCTGGACAAAATCTCTTAAAATGCTTTCAAAAACAGGCATTTTCGATTATAATAGTACGCGGACAAATTACAAACGGAGGAATTCCTATGATTTTATCATGTCAGAATATCTGTAAATCCTTTGGCGAAAAAATCATTCTCAAGGATGCCAGTTTCCATATAGAAGACCGCGAAAAGGCAGCTCTCATCGGCAATAACGGTGCAGGCAAGACGACTCTGCTGCGAATCATTATGCATGAGCTCTCCCCGGATTCAGGAAACGTGGTACTTGCCAAAGATAAAAATATCGGCTACCTTGCCCAGTATCAGGACATTCATGGCCATCATACCATTTACGAAGAACTGATTTCCACCAAACAGCACATTATTGATATGGAGAACCGTCTGCGCTCTCTGGAACAGGAAATGAAAACCACCACCGGAGATGCTCTGGACAGCCTGATGAATACTTACACAAGACTGAGTCACCAGTTTGAACTGGAAAATGGTTACGCTTACAAAAGTGAGATCATGGGTGTATTAAAAGGTCTTGGTTTCACAGAAGAAGATTTCGAACGCCAGATAGAAACTCTTTCAGGCGGCCAGAAAACCCGCGTAGCTCTGGGTAAACTGCTTCTTGCCAGCCCTGACATTCTTCTTCTGGATGAGCCTACCAACCATCTGGATATGGAGAGTATTTCCTGGCTGGAAACCTATCTTCTGAATTACCCGGGTGCTGTATTTATCGTATCCCACGACCGTTACTTTCTTGACAAAGTCGTAACAAAAGTTGTGGAAATCGAAGCAGGAAATATGCGTATGTACAGTGGCAACTATTCTGCCTATGCCCTGAAAAAAGCCCAGCTGCGTGACGCCCAGTACAAAGCCTACCTGAACCAGCAGCGGGATATCAAACATCAGGAAGCAGTCATTGCCAAGCTGAAATCCTTTAACCGCGAGAAATCTATCAAACGTGCGGAAAGCCGCGAAAAAATGCTGGATAAAGTCCAGCGCATTGATAAACCACAGGAGATTCAGAATCAGATGCGCATTTCCCTGGAACCAAGATTTGTCAGCGGAAATGATGTCCTTACTGTGGAAAGTCTTTCCAAATCTTTTCCCGGACAGACACTTTTCAGTGACATCTCCTTTGAGATCAAACGTGGAGAACGTGTAGCCCTGATTGGCAATAACGGCACAGGCAAAACCACCATGTTAAAGATCATCAATGGGCTGATCGATGCAGACAGCGGCAGATTTACTCTTGGTTCCAAGGTACAGATTGGCTACTATGACCAGGAACACCATGTTCTTCATATGGAGAAAACTATTTTTGAGGAAATCTCAGATGCTTATCCCACACTTACGGAAACAGAAATTCGAAATATGCTGGCAGCATTCCTTTTCACAGGGGATGATGTATTCAAACTGATCTCCGCTCTGTCCGGCGGAGAAAGAGGTCGTGTTTCCCTCGCCAAGCTGATGCTGTCCGAAGCAAACTTTCTGATCCTCGATGAGCCCACCAACCATCTGGATATCGCTTCAAAAGAGATTCTTGAAGAGGCATTGAACAGTTACACAGGAACAGTATTCTATGTTTCCCACGACCGTTACTTCATCAACCAGACAGCTACCCGGATCCTGGATCTGACCAATCAGGCAATTGTAAATTATATCGGAGATTACGACTATTATCTGGAGAAAAAAGAAGAGCTGACGGAAAAATATGCTCCGGCTGCCGCTCAGGCTGTGACAGAAGCAAAGCAGGCTTCTGATAACAAGCTTTCCTGGCAGCAGCATAAAGAAGAACAGGCCCGTCAGCGAAAACGAGAGAATGAACTAAAAAAAGTAGAAGCCCGCATTGAAGAACTTGAGACCAGAGATAAAGAGATCGACGAAACCATGATTCTCCCGGATATCTGCACAAATGTGGCAGAATGTGCGAAACTCAGCAAAGAGAAAGCCGCCATCACCGAAGAATTAGAAGGATTATATGAAAAATGGGAAGAACTTGCATAATGCAGGTTCTTCCCATTTTCGCAGTTTATAACTTTTTACAGGTTTCTCCGCTGCAGTGTGATCCTGCCCGGAGAACTTTATAATGTTATAGAAACATTACCGGATAATTTCTGACATTATAAAATTTCATCCAGTCTCTCTCTGATGGCAAGGATGAAATCTTTGCTGTTCAGTACTGTCACATCCTCAAGAGAAGTAATCAGCGCAAGGTCTTTTGTCATCTTACCGCTTTCAATCGTCTCCAGAGTCGCCTTCTCCAGTTTATCAGCAAATTCCATCAATTCTTTATTGCCGTCCAGCTCACCTCTTTTTCTCAGAGCTCCGGTCCATGCAAAAATAGTTGCTACAGAGTTAGTAGATGTCTCCCCACCTTTCAGATAGCGATAATAATGTCTCTGTACAGTTCCATGAGCAGCTTCATATTCGTAATATCCCTGTGGAGATACCAGTACAGATGTCATCATAGCCAGAGAACCAAATGCTGAAGAAACCATATCACTCATAACATCTCCATCATAGTTCTTGCAGGCCCAGATAAATCCGCCTTCAGCCTTCATGACACGAGCTACGATATCATCGATCAGGCTGTAGAAATATTCAATGCCTGCTGCCTCGAATTTCTCCTTAAACTCATCTTCATAAATAGTTGCAAAGATTTCCTTAAAACGTCCGTCATAAATCTTGGAGATCGTATCCTTGCCGCCAAGCCACAGGTTCTGTTTTGTATCCAGTGCATAATTAAAACAGCATCTTGCAAAACTTGTGATAGAATCATCCAGATTGTGCATACCCTGAAGCACACCCGGTCCCTCATAATGATGGATCAGCTCTTTTCTCTGCTGTCCGTCTGCGCCTTCAAATACCAGATAAGCATCTCCGGGGCCGTCAATATACATCTCTGTGTTCTTATACACATCACCATAGGCATGACGTGCGATGGTGATCGGTTTCTTCCAGTTCTTAACACATGGTTCAATACCCTTCACTACGATTGGGGCACGAAAAACAGTTCCGTCGAGAATTGCACGAATCGTTCCGTTAGGACTCTTGTACATTTTCTTTAAGGTATACTCTTCCATTCTTGCCTTATTAGGAGTGATAGTGGCACATTTCACTGCAACGCCGTACTTCTTTGTAGCCTCTGCTGCATCAACAGTTACCTGATCATCCGTTTCATTTCTGTATTCCAGACCAAGGTCATAATACTCAGTGTTCAAATCAATATACGGAAGAAGAAGTTCATCTTTGATTATTTTCCAGAGAATTCTGGTCATCTCATCTCCATCCATCTCCACAAGTGGTGTCTGCATCTGAATTTTTTTCATGTTAATCCTCCTCTTTGGCTCTCATCCAGTTAACTATCATGATAGCCGAAAACAGACCGTTCGTCAATGCTTTTATACACTAGAGCGTGTCTGAAAAATCATTCCCGCAATCTGTACGCCCCACTTTGCGGGATATTTCACCCGCATTCAGTTGCCGTAGCCCGCTACGGCGCCCTCATCCGGGCAAAATATCCCACAAATTGTGACGCACATCTTGCAGAAAGCCTTTTTCAGACACGCTCTAAAGCAATAATTTTGTGAAATAAAAGATTACTGATCACAGTTCCATAAAACGTTCCAGATCCAGTTCTCCCCATCCCTGCTGATTCTTTGGCAATCCCATATCCCTGGCACTTTCTTTCAATTTCATCTTAATCTGAACATTAGTCAGCTCCGGATTCTTCTCAAGCATCAATGCTGCTGCCCCTGCAACCAGAGGTGTAGACATAGAAGTACCACTCTTCACTCCATATCCGTTATCTGCTCCCGGTGCACAGGCAAGAACATGATTCCCAGGTGCAACCAGATCCGGTTTACAAACACACTCAAAGGTAGGTCCCCTGCCGGATATGGCAGTCCGTCCTGTAAGCAGATCGCTGGAGCCTACTGTGATAATCTTCCGGCTGCTTCCCGGTGCTGTCACACTTCCTGCCTTCGGTCCCTGATTTCCTGCCGCAGCCACTACCACCAGACCTGCATCCCAAAGTTGTTCCACACCCGCGATCAGAACTCTGTGATCTTCTGCTCTCCTGCAAGTTGTTCCCACCGAGATATTCACTACACGTATCCCATAATATCTCTTATTCTCCAGAATCCAGCGAAAAGCCTGTAAAACATCTTCTTTCCTGCCATTTCCCGTTCTGTCGAGCACCTTCAGAACTATCAGGCTACACCCGGGGGCAATTCCTCTGATCCGTCCTTCCGAAGCCCTTCCGTCACCGCCAATGATCCCACATACATGGGTTCCATGAGAATTATCATCATAAGGTCTGATACGATGTCCGATGAAATCTTGAAACGCAAGTATTCTCCCTGTAAAATCTATATGAGGAAAAATCCCGGTATCCAGAACACACACACCCACGTGCTTTCCTGTATATCCGGAATCATCTGAATTCTTCATAAAAAATCCTCCGAATCATCTGGATAATGAAATCTTACCGCAACTGTTCATCAGGTCGCTGCAAAGACAATGAACATCTGCGTCTTACTTTAAATTATTCGGAAGATTATATTTTTGTGTCCGACAGTTTCTCCTGTCATATCTCCGTTTTTCTGTAAATAAAATGTATAAAGCTTCCATGATATGCAGATACTTCTGATATGCAAAACAACAGGCATATACAAAATCTGTTACAGAAATCCCGAAAAATATCCTTATAGCAATTTCATAAAATAACTGTAACCATCTGCATAATATTAAGGAGACAAATTATGACTGCATTATTATTGATACTGGTATTTTTACTCTTTCAGACCTTCGTCCTGCTCTGCTGTGTAGCTGCCGGAAATGACGCTGCCTCCCAGGAAATCTCCGATCAGGAACAAATGGAATTTATCCGGGAATGGAAAAAAATACATTGCAGCAGCCCTCAAAAATAAAGGGGCTGCTGCAATGTGCTGATAAACCTTCTACATCACATAACAGTCATATCGTATTGCTTTTCCTTTTAATATATAAGAAGGCTCTCTTCCATCAAGACAGACGCTCTTAAGAGGACGTTTTACGATAATTCTGGAAGGTCCGGCTTTGATAGCTGCATCAAAAAGATCTTTTTCCTCAGAACATGGAGGTTCAAGTTTCTGGATCAGCTGAAGTTTTTTATTTATCAGACCGGATTTCTGTCTCTTCGGGAACATGGGATCAAGATAGATCACATCTACCGGATCCATAAGTTTCTCCATACATGACACACTGTCACCCTCTACCAGTTTCATTCTGGAAGCAATGTCTTTTAATACGGGATGCTTTCTGGCACGCCGGAGCGCATCCTTCAAAAGTGCGGCGATCACCGGATTCTGTTCATATAATGTCACCTCATAGCCATATGCTGCAAGAAGGAAACCATCCTCCCCCATACCTGCAGTGGCATCAATTGCTTTCAGATGTTCTCCCTCTGTTTTGACCGCACGTACCAGCATTTCATGGGAAAGTCTTCCGTTTGTGACTCTGTGCAACATTCCTTCAAAATCTCCCTGATATGTCAGGCCATAACCGGTAAGTGATACGCCCCGGGAGTCAAACATTACTGTCAGATGTTCTCCCGGTTTGTCCATAATCGGAACATTGTTCTTTCTGGCAAAAGATTCTGCCATTTCTCTTTGTCCGCCCTTACCCAGGCAGACTGTTATCTTATCATTCATTTACACATTTCCCGCAAAATTTAATTTTCTTTTAATGCTTTTTCTATTTCAGAAATCACAATTCTGAGTGCTTTGATACGGGCATATTTCTTGTCAACAGATTCCAGTACATGCCATGGCGCAAAGGAAGTATTTGTCTTCTGAAGCATCTCATTGACAGCCACTTCATAGGCATCCCATTTCTCTCTGTTTCTCCAGTCCTCATCTGTGATCTTCCATTGTTTCTCCGGATTATTCTGTCTCTCCTGAAAACGCTCCAGCTGTGTATCCTTATCGATCTGTACCCAGAATTTAATAATGACTGCACCCCAGTCTTTAAGTTCTTTCTCAAACTCATTCATTTCGTTGTAGGCACGTTTCCAGTCATTTTCACTGCAAAATCCCTCCAGACGTTCTACCATAACTCTGCCATACCAGGTTCTGTCAAAAATAGCGATATGCCCATTTTTCGGAAGTCTTGTCCAGAAACGCCATAAATAATGTCTGGCCTTCTCATGCGGTTCCGGACTTGCGATTGGATGTACTTCATAGCCCCGGGGATCCAGAGCTTCTGTAATACGTTTGATATTACCTCCTTTGCCTGCCGCATCCCAGCCTTCATACGTGATGATCACAGGAATACGTCTCCTGTACAGTTTATTATGGAGTTCCCCCAGTTTACTCTGGAGCTGTTTCAGTTCTCCCCTGTACTCCTCGTCATCCATTGTTTTATCTCTCAGATCAATATCCGACAGACGGGGAATCTGCTCCAGAGGAAATACATTCTGCAAAATCGGAACGGAATGTGCCTGATTCTGCATGGCAACTTCAATATTGCTTACCATAGTCTCCAGCACCTGAAGTTCCGCCCATTTTCTGTCACCGGCATCTATGATGTACCATGGTGCAGAGGAAGCATTCGTGTCAGACAGATACTGAGAAAATATTTTTGCACATTTTTTGTAATGTTCATTCTGCCATTTATCAAAGTCTGACACACGCCATCTGGTGTCTTTATGATCCAGAAGTAATTTTTCACGCCGCTTCTGTTCATCCCTGTCAATCTGCATAAAGAATTTCAGCACCAGATAACCATTATCTGTAAGCTGCCGCTCAAAACGGCGGATGCTGTCAATCCGCTGTGTATAACCTTCGCCTTCAATCTCGCCCGACAGACAGTCTTTACAGGTCTGCTCCATCCAGCCGGAATCCAGAAATGTAAATTTTCCGGCTTCCGGAATCTGTTTAAAATAGCGATACAGAAATGGATATCTCAGTTCTTCTGCTGTGGGAGCTGACATAGTGGCAACCTTAAAGAAACGCGGATCAATATTCTTAATGACTTTTCCGATCGTACTTCCCTTGCCGGAAGATCCCCAGCCTTCAAAGAGTACGATTACCGGGATCTTATGTTCCTTGATTTTCATCTGAAAATCATAGAGCTGACTTCTTGCTGTCTGCAGACGGGTTTTGATTTCCTCTTTTTCCGGCATATGTGCCGGAGTCCATGTTGTAAGCATAACATTGATCCTCCTTTTATTTTTCTTCGTAACTGTTCAATACTTTCACAGTCAGAAGCTGTTGAATAGTTGCCCTTTTCATTAATAGAATATCTCAAATTCAGCTGAAATAATCATAACATGAATTCTGTTTATCGTAAAGCAGGTGTATAATATAAATAACGCATATTAATCTAACTCGGTGACTGCTATCAGAGCGTAAAATTCTGTGTCAGATATCCTTGATGTGCGTCAGATTTTTTCTAAATCCGCAATATTTTCAGGATATTCCATATCAGAATATAATTTCAGCTGTAACTGTAATATTCTGTTATACTCATCGCATCCGGGTTCTAACACTCTTCTTTGTTCATAGAGTTTATGATCTTCCTCACTCATTTTCACATCAAAGCTTTCCTGAGTATGGAACTGGATTTCAATACGATAGTTGCGTGAGTTTTTAAACTTGGCATTTACGCCATTATATGGAAAACTGTCATTGACCCAATAATTTTTCAATGAATATATCTTCCAGTTCTTCTCATACAGGGCATCTGTCACAGATCGTATCTGTTCAACATATTCTTTCGGTTCCAGTATCACTGTATAACGAATAACATCCGCTATTGAATCAAAAAAAGACTTCTCTACTCTCTGATAAAGCTTATTATATAAGGACTTCGGTGATTTTACTCTATACTCTAATCCCGCAAGTACTGCTTTATTTGTTTTTGCAAAATCCACAAGAAATTTGGTTATTTCAAACTCTGTAGACAGATAATCAGCATAAAACACTCTTTCCTCAAAAGAAAGTTTATTAAAAAGTTCAATGTCCTCTTCTGTCCATGATTCTTCGATTTCCTTATTAAGGTAGATCTTTTTTGAATTTTCAGCGGACAGAACACATTTGAGCTCTATCGAATCAATGCCAAAAAGGCCGGTATTGTCACCTGATCCATGAGTCAGACTTCTGAGGATCTTCTCATAATTATTAATGATCAAATTTACTTTTCTTTCAATCAGTGCATATGCCGAATCCGATCCGCCTGCTTCTATCACAAGTTTGCCATCTTTGACAGCAATACTTCTTACAACGTTTCTTTCAACAAAGCCAACAATCTCTTCAGAATTATACTTATCAAAATCCTCATAATTCAGATCAAGATTTGTATTCTTCAATTCTGCAAGCTGATTTCCAACAGCAAGAACTGCTGCCAGATTCTTCAATCTGACAGTATTTTTATTGTCTAATACCAAAATTTCTTCCAACTGATTTATATCATCACTGTTTCCGCCAATAAAATACAGCATGCTGGTTATGGCATGTTTATGTATCTCTGACGGAAATTCAAATATATCTCCATATTCTTCTATCAGACACGCACTGAATAAAACATGATATTTACTCATAATCTGCAGGAATGAAAGCGGCTGCGTCTGCTTTTGGATCCCCAGTTTGCTTATATATTTATTCATGCTTTCCTGATTTAAACCAAATCCGGTATGAGCAAACAGAGCCGCCATCAAAAGGCAGTAGCATTCATCTCCATTCAAATCTTCCAGCTTCTGTCTGTCCATTATTAAATCGCAAAATTCTGCAATATCTATAAAATGCATAATAGAATAATCAGAAATATTGGGATATATCTTTTTATACTTCTCCAGCATTCTCTGGACCACTGTACAGTTATCCCTGTAATTCTCATATAATTTTTTTGATTTTGTAAATAAATTTTCCGAACACTTGTTAACTATCATTTGAATTATTCTCCATCAATTGTATTATGTATTACCTTTTTTATCATTATAATCAAAAACAGCAGCCTTGTATATAGCTGCTGTTTCCAAAAATTCAGTAAAATTATATCCAATTAATACCTTTTCCATTTAAGTTTTGAAAAAGATTTACCTTTTTCACCTTTGATCAATTTCTTAACGTATGCTGAATATTCAGCTTTTGTAACTTTCTTATCATTTACAGTATAAGTAATTTTCACCGGTTTTTCATCATAAGAACGATTTCCATAATCCTTCTGTGCACGTGCTGCCATTTTATACGTTCCCTTTACATACTTATAATAATAATCGCACAATACTCCCATATGACCGCTGTTCTTTATATAAATCACTTTATGTTTCGGATAATACTTTGTAAAATTCCCCTGTCCAACTGTCGCTACTCTTCTTACATTTCCATTCTGATAATCATAGATAGCCTGTGTCAGATAACCATACCCCGGTTCTGTAATCAGCTCTGCAACATGATCTCCATCAATATCAGCATATACATATTTAATTGTTGTCATTCCAAAATTGCAGTACTGTCTCTTATCTGCAATGATCTGCTGTTTTAATGCACGATGCGCTATCGTATTCTGTAAACTCATCGCAGATACAGACGACGATGATACAAACAGCATAACCATTGCCAGTAAAACTGTTATTACTTTAATACTCTTTTTCTTCATAATTTTTGTCTCTCCTTTTCCAGGTAATATCTTACCAAATTATAGCACCTTTTATGTATTTGTGTTGTTTTTTGACAGATTATTATTTTTCTATAACACCCCCTGTTCTTTCATTTCCAGAGATACAGTGACATATTCCTTACTGTTCTCCATAACACCAAGCTTTTCTTCCCAGGTGAGATTTCGTTTGATTCTGGCCGGACTGCCCATTACCAGAGAGCCATCCGGTATCACATCTATTTTTCCCCTTCATTCGCTTCCTCTATTGTCACGCTCTCCTGTACCTGCATATCCGTATACTGAACACGAATAACTGCCTGCGGCCAGTTTATGCTGACCATTGCTGTTTTGTCTTTCTCATCTCCTGCTTTCCGGATAAGTTCCAGCAATTCCTTCAGTACTTCCTTTGTCAGATAACCGCCTCTCCAGTGAAAAATAAGTACCCTGCCTTTCTTCGCCGCCTGCAAAGAACGTTTATACACATCCTCTTTCTTAGTAAAAGAAAGCTTCTTCTCCTTATAGTAAAAGTGCTCATGATCACCGCAGTGAGGCGCCGGCGCAATAAGAGACTCATGATCCCTGAAAATCTGTGAATCATCCAGATTGAAATAATCATAGCGGATTTCAGAAGTCTCAGGATTATTTCCACAGATTGCAATCACACACCAGACTCCCAGTGCATCTAACAAAACCTTTACTGCTTTTGCAATTCCCTCACAAACACCAACGCCTTGCCCCAACGGTCCGATAATTTCATGGGAATATGATTTTTTCAGTTTATCATAGCGGATATTTTCACAGATAAAATCATGTACATACTTCTCTTTCTCCCACTCAGACAGCTTCTGAGCCGGACGAATCAGCTTCTCAACTCTGGCGGTCATAGCCTTTTGATGTTCGCAAATCTTCTTTTTATCAAAAAGATACTAAAGTTCTTCTCCCTCTAATGCCGGAATCTGAAATTCATCCGCCAGGTTTTTCACACCGCTAAGAATGCTGTGATATGCAGCCTGCTGCGCCTTATTCATATGGTTGTAATAATATTGCTCCATTGTTATCTTATCTCCAAGTTCTTCGTCACTTAAAATCGCCAGCATCACATATGACTATTCAAAAAATGGTTTTCTTTTTCTGGTGAATTAATTTATACCACTGCTTCCACTATCGTTTTCCCATTCACTGAAGTAACGAGAATGCGACGCGCAGTTATTCAACATTTTCCGTCATTTTATCAATTACATCCGAAATCCCTTCAATCTGATCAATCGGTCTTTCCTGTAATACTCCTGTTATAATTTTCTTATAGTCTTCTTTTGAAATTTCTACTGACAGCTCATTTCTTCGTCTGTCATAAGTTTCCCCTGATTCATAAGTAATTTTATAGCAATAGTTAAAGTTCAAATCTTCCATGCCTCCAATCAAAAATAGCTTCATGCCATCAAAATTTTCAACTAAAATAATGATAGCATGAAACCATTTTAGCGTAAAGCAACATTCTCCATAAAGAATTCAATAATTTTTTCAGCCAATTTATTATGAAGACTATTGCCAAATTCATCAATGATTAGCATTCCGGCATTTTCTATTACCCTGATCAGATGAGGCAGAAAATCGGCAAATACCCGGTTTCCCTGCGATTCGCCCTTGTTGCCATAGAGCAATTCCACTTCTTCGTTTAAGGATTAATCCTTAATAACTGACAACTTCTAATATTAATATATTTATAAAAGAATTCTTCCAACAATTCAAGCGATTCACAATATTCAAACTCTATTGCGCTAAACTCCAATGGCACATTACATTTATAGACTTTTCATCAACTTTTTACTAATTCATTATTTTATTTATCGGTTAGTTAGATGGTCAGACCCTCAGTACCGACCCTCAGTACCATCAAAAGAGTTCTCTTCCATTTGACTTATCATATGTTCTCCGCCTTCTAAGAACGTGGCCGTTTTATACTCACTGAGTTTTGCTGTTTCATTTGCAAATTGAATACCCACTTTTGAGGCATCAATCCCCAGAACCTTATGTGTAGAAATATCTCCGGTTCCGCATCCAAAATCCAGGACATTTGTTGTTTTTTCCGCAAATAGTTTTAAAGCTTCATCAAACATGGTTTCCACTTTCAAATCTAACTTTCTTAAATCTACAGGTGTACATTCTTTAAAAACCTGATTCCACATTTCTATTTCCTGTTCATATGCTTTATTCAAGACTTCGTCATCTCCTCATTACTTAATTCCTTTTTTTCAAAAAAGAAACTGCTCCAGATATTTTTTTCACAGACCTGCTCATTTCATCTACAGCAATCCTGCTAGTACATCGTTTTCGAAACACGCTCTAACACTCTACCGCTACTTTGATCACACCATCTCTCTTATTTTCAAAAAGTTCATATGCTTCTTCGATTCTGCTAAGCGGATAGGTATGTGTGATAAGTGGTTCTGTATTAATCTTACCTTCTGCGATCAGTTTCAGGGTTTCCTCACAATCACATCCATCCACTCCACCTGTTTTGAATGTGAGATTTTTTCCATACATATCCGGAAGTGGCAGTACCTGAGCCTTATCATAAAGTGCAACCACTGTCACAGTTGCATTTGGTCTTGCACATTCCCATGCCAGACGAAATGTAGATTCCGCTCCCGCAACCTCAAGAACTACATCAGCTCCACCGTGATCACTATGGTCCTGGACAAAATCAAAGCATTCCTCCGGCGAGACAGTAAGAACCTCCGGATAATGTTCATTAATAAAATGAATTCTGTTTTCATCTTTTTCACACATAATAATACACTTTGGATTCTTCAGCATAACACTTAGCAAAGTGCAAATCCCTGTAGGACCAGCTCCAATAATCAGCACAGTATCCTCCTCTGTGATCTCAGAAATACGTGCAGCCCAATAGCCAGTGGCAAGAACATCTCCTACCAGCAAAGCCTGTCTGTCAGTAACTCCTTCCGGAATTTTGTTCAGTCCCTGGTCAGCAAACGGAACTCTTACATATTCTGCCTGACCACCATCTATACGACAGCCAAGAGCCCATCCGCCATTCTCATCTGTACAGTTATTTACATAACCTTTTTTACAGAAAAAACATTCACCACAAAAGGTTTCTACATTTACAGTCACACGATCCCCCGGTTTTACATGAGTTACAGCACTTCCAACTGATTCAACAATACCTACCATCTCATGTCCCACAGTTATACCAGGAACTGCACGGGGAACACTTCCGTGTTTAATGTGCAGATCACTTGAGCAGATACTTGCAAGCGTTACCTTTACAACTGCATCTCGTTCATGCATAAGTACTGGTTTTGGTTTTTCCATTAATTCAAATTTTCCCTTTGAAACATATGTATAAGTCTGCATTATTTTATCCCATCACTTTCCGGATTATTTTATCAGATGATCCTTCATAAATTTTAATGTTTTGTCTGCCTTTAGCCAAACTGCTTCCTGTTCTTCATGGGTAACAAAGATCAATGTCTTTCCCTCGGTCTTTTTTAAAATATAATCAATTGTTTCTGTGCATACCAGTCTTATATTGGAAGCAGCACTCAGATTTTCGCACAGGCGATCTTCCTGAAATACTGCACTGATCTTCCTGTCACTTATCCCTTCTATTTTTCCCTTATCCGGAATATCCAACCCCAGAAGAAGCCGTATCAGTGTAGTTTTTCCACATCCGGATCTTCCTCTTATACAAGTGGTTTTCCCTTCTGGAAAAACGCAACACAAATCTCTCAGTATCTGCTGCTCTCCGTATGCTTTACTGACATGATCTACCTTTATATCCATATCTTTTCTCCACCTGTAACAAACCTCACAAATAACGCATTTAAGAAAATTACCATAAATCAAAATCTCCGTTATTTATGTTCTATCATATAAACTACTCTGCTTACAATTCCAAGAAAACACTTTTCAAATACAAAACTTATCACAATAATCACAATCGTCCATGCAAAAAGATCAGGAGTATTCAGATATATTTTTGCATTATACAGTTTCTCACCAATAGAACCTGAGGGTACTCCGATAACCTCTGCTGCCACTCCTGCTTTCCAGCACATCCCAAGTGAAAGCCTGCATGCAGAGAGAAAATAAGGTAGTACCTGCGATACATAAATATATCTGATCTTTCTTCCGGGATTCACCTGAAATACTTTTGCCATTTCCAGTATCTTACTGTCAGTCTGCCGTATTCCCTCAAGGATATTCGTATATATCACAGGCAGAACCATAAGAAAAGAAATAAAAACTGACAGATTTCTGGACGGTATCCATATCAGGCACAAAATGATAAAAGACGCCACAGGTGTAGATTTGACCACCGCAATTACAGATGCTATCAGGATTTCCACTGTTTTTGACCAATATGCCAACACTGCCAGAAAGATTCCCAAAAACATAGCCAAAAGAAATCCTGTCACAATACGCACAAAACTAAATCCAACAGACTGCCAGAAATTCCCGGTAAAACTCAGTTCAAAAAGCTTTCGGACAACAGAAACAGGAGATGCCAGAAGAATCTCCTGTTTCAGATACATACTTGCAAACTGCCAGATTGTAATCCAGAAAAACACTGCCACTATGCGGATTCCTGTATAGCATCCTTTCTTTATTTAAGAATTCAAGAAGTATTTAAGTTCATTAAATATTTTATCACACAATGAAAAAATATTTAATGAAAACTTTGATATTTACCAATAATTTTTCTATTCTTTTCATAACCTGACGGCATATTTTGTTGCTTTTCCATACTGATTATTCTATAATATATAATATCTGTTTGCAATTTTTTGTTGTTTTTTCTGAAACAGCAAAAATCGAAAAACATGTTGCTGAGAACGGAATGAGCAGTAACAATGTCAAACGATCTCATCTATAAAATAAAATATCAGGAGTATACAGATATGGAATTGAAAAACAGAACTTTATCAAATTTCGCCGATCTTGTTCAAACCGGTGAATGCAAAAAATTCAAAGGCCGCCTGAAGGTAGGTGTGGATTTGGGTACAGCTAATACAGTTCTGGCAGTTGTAGACACTACCAACCGTCCGATTGCTGGCATATCCGCTCCCTCCCAGGCTATCAGAGACGGCGTGATCGTCAATTATTATGAATCTGTTCAGCTTGTTACACGGCTGAAGGCTGAACTTGAAGAAAAACTGAAAACTGAACTTCCTTACGCTGCAGCTGCAATCCCACCCGGAGTTTCCGAAGGAAGTTCAAAAAGTATTCAATATGTGCTGGAGGGTGCAGGTTTTGAGGTTTCCAATATCGTAGACGAACCCACCGCTGCAGCTGCTGTACTTAAGATTTCAGACGGCGCTGTAGTGGATGTAGGTGGAGGCACTACAGGAATCAGTATTCTCAAAAACGGCAAAGTAATCTACACAGACGATGAAGCTACCGGCGGCAGTCACATGACCATGACTGTAGCAGGGCACTATAACATCCCATACGAAGAAGCTGAAATTTTAAAAACAGATCGTTCAAAAGAAGCTGAAATTTTCCCTGTAATCAAAGCAACGGTAGAAAAAATGGCCACGATCACTCAGAAATTTCTCACAGGCTACCAGGTACCCGCTGTATATGTTGTAGGCGGTTCCGCAAGTTTTGAAGATTTCACAGGCGTATTTGAAAAAAAGCTTGGGCTACCTGTTTATCGTCCGGTACATCCTCTGCTGGTAACCCCACTGGGTATCGCTTATCACTGTGATCTTCCACCAGTCACACACAAAAAATAATCAAAACTTTTCATAAAATACTATATAAGGGGGTATTATACCATGAGAGAACTAAAAGCAACAAAAATCAATGCTGCAGATTTTGCACCATTTGGTACATTTTTCAGCATGACAGAGCCAGAAGGCTATCCATTACAGGGTGAAATACATAAATTTTATCCAGACCGTATTTCCGGTACCTGTATGGGATCCATTGGTTTTTCACCTATTGCAGTACATAAAGATGAACGCATCGTTAAAGCTGCTGAATATCACACAACTACCTGGGAAGGAATTGTTGCACTGGATGATGACATGATCATACATGTAGCACCGGCTTCTGCAGGCGCACCTGTTCCGGAACTTACCAGAGCATTCATAGTTCCAAAAGGAACTATGGTGAAGATCAATACTGCTATCTGGCATTTATGTCCTCTTCCTTTAAACAATGAAGTACTCCATGCCATGATCATTCTTCCGGAATGCACTTATGCAAATGACTGCACAGTAGTAGATTTTGAAGAAAAAGACTGGTTTAAGATTACTGTCTGATATACATAAATATCCCCGGAACTCCACTGTTTTTACATAAAGTTCCTGGGATATTTTTATTGTCTGATTTTTACAATACACCCTGCTTCTGCATTTCGGCAGACACAGAAACATACTCTTTACTGTTTTCAAGATTTCCCAGCTTTTCTTCCCATGTAAGGTTTCGTTTAATCTTTGCAGGACTTCCCATCACCAGAGAACCGTCCGGTATCACTGTATTCTTTGTCACAAGACTTCCTGCTCCTATGATACAATCCTTACCTATTCTGGCACCATCAAGAACAACCGCTCCCATTCCGATCAATGTACGGTCACCGATCATACATCCATGAAGCACTGCATTATGTCCAACTGTCACATTATTCCCAATATGTACCGGCATATTACGGCTTACATGAATCGTACAGTTTTCCTGAACATTAGATTCCTCACCAATCACGATCGGAGCATCATCGCCACGTATCACAGCATAATGAAGAACACAACTGTCACGCCCGATAGTTACATCTCCAATAACCACTGACTGCCTTGCAATTTTTGCATCTTCTGATATTTTTACACTCTTATAATCCATCTTCCGAAATACCTGCCTTCTTGATTTAATACTACCTTCACATCATTTTCAATACCCTGACACTTCTTTACTGCAGAATCTTTATACATATTCCAAAAAGACTTTCTGCATTTCATTTACTGATTTACAGAAAGTCCTCTTAGCTATTATTTATGGTGTTTTTCTTCCTCTTCTTTCACCAGTCTTGATGTTTCTTCAGACGGTGCTGAGATTACAGCTGCTGCTATAATTTCACAGGGCGGGTTTCCCTTTACAGCATCTACTGCTGCCTTTACTGCTGCTATATCGCCACTTAAGAATATAGTTGCGTGACCTCCGCACTTGGTATGCCAGGTACGGAATTCCACATCTGATGTTTTCAGCATCTGGTCAAGGACAACTACTGCATTACAGCTTCCCACAACCTCTACTAATCCTAATGCTCCATATGACATCTTCTCATTTCCTCCTGACATGTTCTATTTGTTAATGGTCATCTTAAGTGCCACTTCAGTATCTGCGGAAGGTGATGCGATCACTGTGTGAGAAACAATCTTGCCAAGGGGTTTGGCTGTCTCTAAGGCCACTTCCATTGCTGCATTCACATCAGAAACACTGCCGCGTATTTTTACACATGCTCCGCTTTTCAGTCGGTTTCGTTCGACGCTTTGAATCGTTACGTTTGCAGCCTTGGATGCTGCATCGAGAGCGACAAAGCAAGCTACCAGGTTATCCAGTTCAAATGCCCCAACTGCCATGCCATCATAGTTTTTTGCCATTTTATCCTCCTTACGAGACGGGAAAATGGTTCTCCCGACTGCTGTCTTTTATACTAGTATACCTTGTTTTCATTATAATCACAAGCTATTTTCTACTGAAATCTCACAAAAATTCACATAATGCCACACAATACCACATCATCTTCAAGAGTTTATCTGTTGGATTGTTTATTTTTCACTATTTTCATAAATCTTCTCTCTTACAACCATTCACAGGCTTCTATGCAGAACATATACTAATATGGAGAACAACAATCTGCTGTTGTCAGGTTTTAATCGTCATGCATCAAATGACCCGGAATTATCCGGTACCTCCTGCTGTAACATTTGATGCTGTAGGGTCAGACGGATATTTGCAATTGAAGCAGAGGACTTACTTGATTCAGTTAAATTTTTTCTAAATCTGCAATATTTTCAGGATATTCCATATCTGAATATAATTTCAGCTGTAACTGTAATATTCTGTTATATTCATCACAGCCCGGTTCTAAAACTCTTCTTTGTTCATACAGTTTATGATCTTCCTCACTCATTTTCACATCAAAGCTTTCCTGAGTATGGAACTGGATTTCAATACGATAGTTGCGTGAGTTTTTAAACTTGGCATTTACGCCATTATATGGAAAACTGTCATTGACCCAATAATTTTTCAATGAATATATCTTCCAGTTCTTCTCATACAGGGCATCTGTCACAGATCGTATCTGTTCAACATATTCTTTCGGTTCCAGTATCACTGTATAACGAATAACATCCGCTATTGAATCAAAAAAAGACTTCTCTACTCTCTGATAAAGCTTATTATATAAGGACTTCGGTGATTTTACTCTATACTCTAATCCCGCAAGTACTGCTTTATTTATTTTTGCAAAGTCCATAAGAAATTTGGTGATCTCAAACTCTGTAGACAGATAATCCGCATAAAATACTCTTTCTTCAAAAGAAAGTTTATGAAAAAATTCAATATCCTCTTCTGTCCATGATTCTTCAATTTCTTTATTAAGATAGATCTTCTCTGAATTTTCAGCAGACAGAACACACTTGAGCTCTATCGAATCAATGCAAAAAAGACTGGTATTGTCACCCGACTCATGAGTAAGACTTCTGAGAATCTTATTAAAATTATTGATAATTATATTGACTTTTCTTTCAATCAGTGCATATGCTGAATCCGATCCACCTGCTTCTATCACAAGTTTACCATCTTTAACAGAAATGCTTCTTACGACATTTCTTTCAACAAATCCAACAATCTCTTCAGAATTATATTTATCAAAATCCTCATAATCCAGATCAGGATTTATATTTTTCAATTCTGCAAGCTGATTTCCAACCACAAGAACTGCTGCCAGATCCTTCAATCTGACAGTATTTTTATTGTCTAATACCAAAATTTCTTCCAGCTGATTTATATCATCGCTGTTTCCGCCAATAAAATACAGCATACTGGTTATGGCATATTTATGTTTCTCTGACGGAAATTCAAATATATCTCCATATTCTTCTATCAGACACGCACTGAATAAAACATGATATTTACTCATAATCTGCAGGAATGAAAGCGGCTGCGTCTGCTTTTGGATCCCCAGTTTGCTTATATATTTATTCATGCTTTCCTGATTTAAACCAAATCCGGTATGAGCAAACAGAGCCGCCATCAAAAGGCAGTAGCATTCATCTCCATTCAAATCTTCCAGCTTCTGTCTGTCCATTATTAAATCGCAAAATTCTGCAATATCTATAAAATGCATAATAGAATAATCAGAAATATTGGGATATATCTTTTTATATTTTTCCAGCATTCTCTGGACAACTGTACAGTTGTCCCTGTAATTCTCATATAATTTTTTTGATTTTTTAAGTAAATTTTCCGAACACTTGTTAACTATCATTTGAATTATTCTCCATCAACATATTACTTGTTTTTTTCTGCCGGACTTTCTTTTTTCTATAACACGCCCTGTTCTTTCATTTCCAGAGATACCGTTACATATTCCTTACTGTTCTCCATAATACCAAGCTTTTCTTCCCAGGTGAGATTTCGTTTGATCCTGGCCGGACTGCCCATTACCAGTGAGCCATCCGGTATCACAGTATTCTTGGTAACCAGGCTTCCTGCACCTATAATACAGTCCTTTCCGATCTTTACTCCGTCAAGGATTACCGCTCCCATTCCGATCAAAGTTCTGTCACCGATGGTACAGCCATGGATCACAGCATTATGCCCTATAGTCACATTATTTCCAATATATACCGGTCTGTTATGCTTTACATGAATCGTACAATTCTCCTGAATATTGGACTCCTCACCGATCACAACCGGTGCATCATCGCCCCGGATCACAGCATAATATAAAACACAACTGTCACGACCAATTGTTACATCTCCCACAATTACTGACTGTTTCGCAATCCTCGCATCTTGTGATATTTTTACATTCCTGTAATTCATTTCATATTCCTCATATATGATTCTTCACCTGATCATCACATTCAGACAATTCATGGATGCCACATAATGGTAATCTATTTTCTCTGAAATCCCCTTGATAATAGCAAGTCCATATTGTGTATCCCTGTTTCTGTATTCCAGGGGATTAAATTTCACCCCATTGTCACGCAGTGACATGCACCCGCTTCCATCTTTTTCCAATGCCAGCCGAAGATCAATAAAATGTTTTCCTTTTTTACCTGTAAATCCATGTTCTACAATGTTTCCTGCAATTTCTTCCACTGCCAGGCAGATCCGGAAAGATTTGCCCGCCCCCAAATGTTAATAAGATAATCATCCGTATCTGTTTTCTCACAGTTTATCATCTCTTTGCGTCAATCCATATTTTTTTAAATCCACCGTTCCATTGACAACCTCAATTCCATCTGCTTCCAGTAGTTTTTTCTGTACATCTTTACCGCCGAAGGCAAAAGCCCCTGACAGTTCTCCTCTGGAATTCACTACCCGATAACAGGGAATATGCTCCGGATCCGGATTCTTATGGAGGGCATTCCCTACCGCTCTCGACATTCTCGGATTCCCTGCCATTTCGGCAACCTGACCATAAGTTGCAACACATCCTTTTGGAATTTGCTTCACTGCCTCATAAATCTTCTTTGTCGGGCTGTATGTTACGAGATCATAGCTTTCGGATATCATTCTTTTAATATCTTTATCCGGTACCGTCCCATTTAGAATAATGGTATTCCAATGTTCCTTATTCTGATGATAACCAGCCTGTACAGATTCATAGGCACTTCGCCAAAAATCACGCCACTCCGGATCTGCTTTTACATTCAGATTAACATAACCGTTTCGTTCATAGATCCATAAAAAAATTTTTTTGTTTTCCCTCGCTCTTACCACTTGCCAGTTCTGATCACGGAAAGGTCTTTCCGTATATGTATTCTGAAATGATAAACCGAATTCCAACGCTGCTTCTCGTGTAATCATGCAATTTTGATTCATTTATTTCACCCTTATTCCCTGAAATTATTTCTGGCATCTTCATAATCTCTTGGAAGTCCCTCAAACAAAATTATTGCCTTATCATACTGTTCCTGCTCTATCCTCACACGGAAAAAGTCAAGCTGTTTATTACATCTATTTTTCCCCTTCATTCGCTTCCTCTATTGTCACACTCTCCTGTACCTGCATATCCGTATACTGAACACGAATAACTGCCTGCGGCCAGTTTATGCTGACCATTGCTGTTTTGTCTTTCTCATCTCCTGCTTTCCGGATAAGTTCCAGCAATTCCTTCAGTACTTCCTTTGTCAGATAACCGCCTCTCCAGTGAAAAATAAGTACCCTGCCTTTCTTCGCCGCCTGCAAAGAACGTTTATACACATCCTCTTTCTTAGTAAAAGAAAGCTTCTTCTCCTTATAGTAAAAGTGCTCATGATCACCGCAGTGAGGCGCCGGCGCAATAAGAGACTCATGATCCCTGAAAATCTGTGAATCATCCAGATTGAAATAATCATAGCGGATTTCAGAAGTTTCACGATCTTTTCCCAGGGTATTATCAAAGGTCGCATCCAGATGATAATATGTACCTCCTATTTTTACAATATTCCATGTGTGGCGATACTTAATCCCCTTCTCAGGATTATTTCCACAGATTGCAATCACACACCAGACTCCCAGTGCATCTAACAAAACCTTTACTGCTTTTGCAATTCCCTCACAAACACCAACGCCTTGCCCCAACGGTCCGATAATTTCATGGGAATATGATTTTTTCAGTTTATCATAGCGGATATTTTCACAGATAAAATCATGCACATACTTCTCTTTCTCCCATTCAGACAGCTTCTGAGCCGGGCGAATCAGCTTCTCAACTCTGGCAGTCATAGCCTTTTGATGTTCGCAAATCTTCTTTTTATCAAAAAGATACTCCGGAATAAAAATCAGATTCGGAGAGTCTTTATAATACCGGTATTTATAACTGCTCACCCAAAATATCTCCGGATGATCCAGACGCATCTGAAAAAATACATTATAAAGTTCTTCTCCCTCTAATGCCGGAATCTGAAATTCATCCGCCAGGTTTTTCACACCGCTAAGAATGCTGTGATATGCAGCCTGCTGCGCCTTATTCATATGGTTGTAATAATATTGCTCCATTGTTATCTTATCTCCAAGTTCTTCGTCACTTATAATCCCTTCCGGTACATTTCACTGATCACTGCCTGCGCATGTTCAGATTCCTTTTTCTCTATTATCTGCGCCCGATCACTTAAAATCGCCAGCATCTCATCTACCAGATCTTCGATTTTAGGATTTGTATACCGATATAAATAACCCAGCATTCTGGTTGCAGTATAATCTGTATTCATATTTTTATATGCGATCTCTGCACAAAGCTCCTTCGGATAGCCCTTGCTGAGCAAAACTCTGTATAATTCTTCTGTTCTTTCTGATGCCATGTTTTTTGCCTTTCTTATCATGTTTCTGTGTCACCAGCCATCTGATTTACTTCATCAAAAATCATATGATATAGCTATGTTTTTTCTCATAGTAACATACTTCAACTGATATTCGCAATCAGAATATGGAGCTTATTTGATATGGAAAAAGATTGTTAGTTACTGTTCACACATCACTATCCCGAGACATACAAGCCAAAATTCCATTGCCGCTGGCAATCTGGAATGAATTTTGGCTACGTTACTGTGAACGGAGTGAACAGTAACGATTGTTACAAGGCACTGAGTAAACAGTAACACAGTAACTCCAAGACTTACAAGGTTATCAACGTGACAGTAGAATGTGCTCAATAACTATGTTATACTGATAATATCTAAATGCTTCAGATATGATATCTGCCTATCTGAATCATTCAAGCCACATTCTCAGGAGGAAAAAATGTCAAAAAAAGAAATAAGTTTTACAGAAGGACCTGTGTTCCAGTCTTTGCTTCGGTTTGCCATTCCCGTGCTTGGAGCATTGATCCTGCAGGCTGCGTATGGCGCAGTTGATTTGCTGATTGTTGGAAAATTCGGAAATGCCTCGAGTATTTCCGCAGTAGGAACAGGAAGTTCCTTTATGCAGATGGCTACTTTTATTATTACAAGCCTTGCAATGGGCTCCACCGTAATAATCGGGCATCACATCGGAGAACAAAAACCAAAAGAAGCAGGAAATGCGGTCGGAACTACGATCATTCTTTTTCTGATCATTGCTGTCATCATGACATTTGTACTGGAATTTGCCGCCGGAGGAATTGCGCATCTTTTACAGGCACCGGCTGAATCCTTTGACAAAACGATTCTTTATATCAGAATCTGTTCTGCCGGTATCGTTATTATCATTGCATACAATGTAATCAGCGGTGTGCTGCGAGGTGTGGGAAATGCAAACCTTCCACTTCTATTCGTAGGAATTGCCTGTGTCATAAATATTCTGGGAGATTTGCTTCTGGTTGGAGTATTTCACATGGATGTTGCAGGTGCCGCCATTGCCACTGTATTTGCACAGTTTGTCTCTGTCGTCTGTTCTGTCGTTGTATTAAGAAAGCAGGATATGCCTATAGAATTTTCCAGAGAACAATGTCGGATTTATAAGGAAGAGTTAGGGAAAATATTGAACGTAGGTGTGCCGATTGCACTTCAGGAGACAACGGTTCAGATTTCATTTCTTGTCGTAAATTCTGTTATCAATCAGATGGGTCTGATGCCATCTGCCGGATATGGAATTGCACAGAAAATCGTTTCCTTTATTATGCTGGTTCCGTCCTCTATCATGCAGAGTGTATCAGCATTTGTTGCGCAGAATATCGGTGCCGGAAAGAAAAGCCGGGCATGGAAGGGTTTTTACACTGCAATCATTACCGGATGTTCCGTTGGAATCATCATCTTTATGGTAGGATTCTTCGGAGGCGGAGTATTATCCTCTTTCTTTACCAATGATTCCGAGGTAATCGCGCAGAGCGCCGCTTACCTGAAAGGTTTCTCTGCCGACTGTATACTGACTTGTGTACTTTTCAGCAGTATCGGATATTTTAATGGCTGTGGAAAAAGTATTCCTGTTATGATCCAGGGAATCACTTCCGCATTCTGCATCCGAATTCCGGTATCTATCATTATGTCGAGATTACCGGAAACATCTCTGACTTATGTTGGAATGGCGACACCTATCACAACTGTATATGGAATTATCTTTTTTGTAATCTGTTTCCGGCTGTTAAATAAAAACTCAGCCAAATAATAAAAATGGTTTCCTGTTATCAGTTCTCTTAGTAGAGATGCTGATAACAGAAAACCATTTCCATTATTTGATTATCCTCCGATACATGAATCGCATAGAAAATTTCATTAAGATACGAATCACGTACAACTGTCAGATACCATGCCTGAATCCATAAACTTCATAATCTTATCTAAATACATTTCCATCGTCCTGTCATCGCTGCGGTAGGTCTCATGTCTGGTTCCCGGCAGGTAAACATATTCGCAGGAAGTAATTCCTCTATGATTAATTTTCTCTGTAAATTTTCTCAATGCGTTTACAGATACAAAATCATCTCTTTCTGCCTGAAATAGCAAAACAGGTGCTGTCAGTTTCTTCCATCCGCAATATTTTATGTACCAACTCATTTTTACAGACGCCAGAAGCCACCCATAAGAAGCTGCACTAACCTGGAATTTTTTATTCTCTTTACACAGCTCATTATATTTTTCAAATCTCGGTCTGGAAGTACATCCACTGGTTTCGAAAGTCTCACTACCATCATAAGGCTTCTGACCAGCCACATAGTCTTCCTCCCTTCCCAAAAGGCACTTCGTCTGTGCAATAGCAATCACCAATGGCCAGGGAACATTTCCGGTAAGCGGGCGGAGCATAGGAGAATTCAATATAATCTTCTGAAACAGTTGTGGCTCCCATGCAGCTGCAATTGTGCCAATCGCCCCACCCATAGAATGCGCAAAAAGAACTAACGGCAGTTCAGGATATGTTTTTTTAATTACATGGCATATTTTCAAAAAATCTCTCACATATCGCTTCCAGGTATCTATATGTACAAGAGATGAATCTGCTGTCAGACGATAACTTTGTCCATGTCCCATATGTTCCGGCATATACACATGATATCCAGCCTTCAGAAAATAATAAATCATCTCATCATATTTCGGCGCTGCTTCTGTAAAGCCATGACTGATTATAATAACGCCTTTCGGCTTCTCTGCCAGGTAACGCTGTACATGAATTTTCCCCACTATCCCCATATCTTTTCGGTGCAGATGATCCTCTGCACCAGGAATGTATCCCTCCTGACGGTGCGTTGCAAGATATGGCTCTATTTCATCATTCATTTTATACACATATTCATTCTCATGTATTATTTCCATTGTATATACTCCTGTTACTTTTTCATAATTCTATTGCTATCTGCTTTTCACCATTCGATACATACCTGTATTATAATCTTCACTGGTGCCTATTAATAATCCCATTAATCTTTTTCTCATTATAAAATACCAGTATAATTCCGCCTATACAACAGAATACTGCTGCCCCAAAAGCAGCAACTCTATAACCAGTTCCCTCTGCTGCCCCTATCGTCGAGACTGCTGTAAATATCAACATAGAAATACTCTGCCCAAGTTTAAACGCAAATGTTCTCGCCGCATAAAACATTCCTTCACGATTGCTTCCTGATGTAATCGAGTCGCTCTGCGAAATATCTGCCACAACAGCCTGCGGAAGAATTCCGAAAATCGCCATAGGAAGGGCCGCCACGACTGTCAGGATCAGTCCCTGCACCGATGCCGGAATGAATAGCCCCCATATCGTAGGTGCCAGATACGCCACTGCAGTTCCGGCAATAAATGTAAAGGAAATCAGTTAGAAATAATCCCGGACAACATCGCCCATCCAAACTGTCCGGCTGCAAACTGCCATATTTTCCCTGTTGTTAACTTTTTCATCGTGCACCTCCAGATTTCAGAACTGCTACTATTTATTTCTTGCAAGAATCGAACTCTTTTCCAGGCATGGAAGTTCTTCTCCTTCAACAGTCGTCACAATTCCGCCTGCTTCTTCAACAATAAGTGCACCTGCCGCAAAATCCCATGGAGATAAAATAAGCTCGAAATAAATTTCCGCTCTTCCTGATGCTATGGCACATAAATCAAGTGCTGCAGATCCGCTTCGTCGGATATCAAGGCATTTTTGAAAATATTCGTAAGCTAATTCAAAGGATGCCTTCGCAAGCTCCGTATTATACGGTGATGAACCAAACAAAACAATGCTGTTTGCCAGATCATCCTTCGATACATGAATCGCATTTCCATTCATATATGCACCCTCACCGGAAATCGCATAGAAAGTTTCATTAAGATACGGATTATGCACGACTCCCAGATATCTCTTTCCATTTCGAATCAATCCAATAGATACGCAGCTCATATGATAATCTTTAATAAAATTGGTAGTTCCATCAATCGGATCCACCACAAAAATGTATTCTGCATTTCTGTTAATCTGGCAATCCTCTTCTTCCCCCAAAAACTCCGCTTCCGGAAGAATCTCAGACAACTTTTTCTCCAGCATTTTCTGAATTTTGCAATCATACTTCGTAACAAAATTTGCTTTTCCTGCCTTATCCTTAATGCCAAAATTTCCCCTGTCCGCCTGAAGCATAACCTGTCCGCATTCTTTTGCCGCTTCAATTATTTCATTTAATATCGAATGTGGAATTTTCTCCTTTAATTCCATATTGTCTGTCACCTCTCAATAGAAAATGGTTTCCGTTTTATCAATACTTTTATAATTTCTCATACTTTTCAATCAGACACTGATGTTCTTTTGTCTTCTTGTCATAGTTTATCCCAACCAGCAAAATATCTCCGGTATAATCCAGAACTGAATCCGGATATTGCTTTTCCTTAATCTGCTGCAATGCTGTCTTGACATTCTTATTCCATTTAAGTTCTACGACAAGCGCCGGATAACTGGAAACGTATTCTGGTTTCGGAATAAATACAAAATCTGCAAATCCACGTCCCGTTGGCAGTTCACGAACTGGTTTAAAATAATATTCCATTGAACTCAGATATGCAATTGCAAGTACACTGCTCAGGGAATTCTCATTATTATACTGAATATTTGAAACATACTCTGTATGGATTTTCTCAATTTCCTCTACAACTGCTTCTTCATCCATGTCCAGCGTAGCCTCCAGTAAATGTTCTGATTCCTGCTGAAAAATAATCATCTCATTCCATTTTCTACTCTCAACCGCCGTAGTCAGCTCCTGCCGAATTTCTTCATTTGGAACAAATGCAGTTCTTCTGTTCTGGTTATATCCCAGATAGCCAAGATGGATCAAATACGTAAGTACATCATCTTTGCTTTGTATATTCACCGTATCATTTTTGAAAGCAGCTGTATTTACTTTAATCGAAGCACCGGAAAGTATTTCAATTATAGCGTTTTTCAAACCATCATAATTCATATTGATAAAAGGAACAATTGCTTCATAAGAAGCAGTCTCCGACCAGTAACTTCTAAACCTGCCCCGCACACAAACACTTACTACTGCTTTAGGATTATATACCTGATAGTCCTCCAACAAATAACCATCATACCAATATTTTACTTTCTCAAAATCTCTGTGATATTTTTCGCAAAGATCCTTCACTTCATCTTCTGTAAATCCAATATATGGCGCCATCACTCCTGCATCAAGCATTGTAAACTCATCAAAATTATTTAATGCAGACTGCGTTTTTTCTTTCTTTATCGGCAAAATACCTGTAAGATACGCTAACTGAATATATTTTGTCGGTTCCGTTCCCTTGAACATTGCCCGCAGGAAATTAATGTACTTTTCCTGTACTTTTTTATTCGCAGCTTCATCTCTGATCAAAACATCCCACTCATCAATAATTACAATAAATTTCTGACCCACATCATTTTTGATACGTGAAAGGCATTCTGACAAACTTATCTCCTCTTCAGGCAAGACACCAGGATAAATCTCTCTTAATTCATCCTGTACTGATTTCGTGATAAACGCTACAACATTATCCACTTCATCGCAGTTTGCCAGAAACCACTGAATATCAAGATGAATCACATCATGCTTATTAAGGTGAGTCCTGAAATCCGATTCCCTGCTTATATCCAGCCCTGAAAACATTTCTTCGGAATTACAGCCTTTACTATAATAAGCGGCCAGCATATTTGCAGCATATGATTTTCCAAACCTGCGTGGTCTGCAGTTACAGATATAAGCTTCTGTTGTATTAAGTACGCTGTTTGTATATTCCAACAATCCGGTTTTATCCACATATATCGGAGAATTCAGTGCCACCTGAAATGCACTGTTATCAGGATTTACAAATCTACCCATTCCTTACACCCCACAATCAAAAAACAGCTTCACGTTACCAAAATTTTTAATAAAATAATGATAGCATGAAACTATTTTAACGTAAAGCTGAAAAAAGCTGTTATATATCCAGACACCCGGGCTATATCGGGATTCTATAAAATAATCTCAGTTATTTTGCGTAAATAGAACCAACAATCTTTCCCCGTAATGTACACGGCAGAATTTTACATAAGAATCTCAGAATCTTATACTTCACACCCGCCACACAAATTGGTGCGCAGTTCTTTTTCTGTGCAATCCGCGCAATATAGGTACCAATAACCTCCGGCGACATCCCACTCAGTTCATCTTTCTCCATCTGACTGACACTGTGTGAAATACGGCCGTCGTATTCATCATCACCCAAAACTGTCTTTTGTCTGGCCTGTGTAAAACCAGTATGAATATCTCCAAGTTCTACTGCTGTCACCCTGACACCATAAGGACTTACTTCATTATCAAGCGCGCAGGAATAAGAAGACACTGCTGCTTTACTGGCAGAATAAAATGCCTGAAACGGAATGTGTGCCACTGCCGCCACAGAACTGATATTGACAATATGCCCTCTGTGCTGTCTGCGCATAGAAGGAAGAACAGCTCTGCTTACATTGACAGTTCCGAAAAAATTCACATTAAACTGCGCTTTCGCCTGTTCTGATTCTGTAAATTCCACCGCACCGGAGATACCAAAGCCTGCACAGTTTACAAGAATCTCGATACTTCCTCTTTCCGAAAGGATCTGCCCAACAGCTTCCTGCACGGAAGCCTCATCTGTCACATCTACACACATATGCCTCACGCCTTCTACAGGAACATCCCGGCGACTGAACTCATAGACTATATAGCCAGCCTTACTCAAGGCTACTGCAGTACATCGTCCGATTCCGGAACTTCCACCTGTGACAAGAGCTGTTCTTTTCTGTTTTGATTCCATATTGTTGCTTACCTCATTCCATTTTTTCTTCTTACCACACGGATAAGTTCCTGTCGTATTTCCTCATTCTTGAACAACTGCCTGCACCATTCGTCCTGTGCCATAACATCACCACAAATCATATTGTTTCATAGTTTCTGAATTTCGATATTCATGTTTTTCATAATATCCTATCAGTCTTCCCTCTTCTCTGAGTGCCACCATATAAACATCTTTATTTTGCTTCTCATTATGGAAAGTATAGACAAGGTTATGGCTCTCATCTGCCGCAAACCAGTCCACTACCTTCTGTATTTTATCCCTGGATTCCTGATTATGACAATCTAACAGACTTCTTCCAATAAGTTTATCACCGCCTCGCTTCGCATAGCTGTTAACAGCTGCCGGATTCATGTAAATAATCTCATGCTTAAGATTGCATATAACAATTGAAGCTCTGTCCTGGTCAACAATACTCTTATAAAAACTAATCATATATTTTTTTATGTCCTTTCATTTTTTTCTTTCGTCTAATAGTTTACTATCCACATCAAATATCTTTAAATATCTGTTGGCATACATACGGACACCATCAATGGTATTTGTAATAAATCATTACAAAATTTTCGAAACAAAATAATCTGCCTCAATAATATGCCTTACATTCTTCTCCCTGGAGTCAACAATACTCACACGTCCATTCTCCGCTGTCAAAGTCACACTGGAACCATCATTCCGATAAACAGTCATATGTTCCACTGGGCGTTCCAATGTCTCTATTGGATCCTTCATCTTTTTTAATCGCCGATACTCATATTCCGGAATAAAAAATTCAAGTTTTGAAATAGCTCTTTTTTTCTTTAATGGTGTTTTTCTTAATGAACCATTTTTATTCATAAAACGATCCGCAAATTCAACATTTTCCGTCATTTTATCAATTACATCCGAAATCCCTTCAATCTGCTCAATCGGTCTTTCCTGTAATACTCCTGTTATAATTTTCTTATAGTCTTCTTTTGAAATTTCTACTGACAGCTCATTTCTTCGTCTGTCATAAGTTTCCCCTGATTCATAAGTAATTTTATAGCAATAGTTAAAGTTCAAATCTTCCATGCCTCCAATCAAAAATAGCTTCATGCCATCAAAATTTTCAACTAAAATAATGATAGCATGAAACCATTTTAGCGTAAAGCAACATTCTCCATAAAGAATTCAATAATTTTTTCAGCCAATTTATTATGAAGACTATTGCCAAATTCATCAATGATCAGCATTCCGGCATTTTCTATTACCCTGATCAGATGAGGCAGCAAATCGGCAAATACCTGGTTTCCCTGCAATTCGCCCTTGTTGCCATAGAGCAATTCCACTTCTTCGTTTCAGGATTAATCCTTAATAACTGACAACTTCTAATATTAATATATTTATGAAAGAATTCTTCCAACAATTCAAGCGATCCACAATATTCAAACTCTATTGCGCTAAACTCCAATGTCACATTACATTTATAGACTTTTCATCAACTTTTCACTAATTCATTATTTTATTTATCGGTTAGTTAGATGGTCAGACCCTCAGTATCTCTCCTGCATCAAGCATTGTAAATTCATCAAAATTATTTAATGCAGACTGTGTTTTTTCTTTCTTTATCGGCAAAATACCTGTAAGATACGCCAGCTGAATATATTTTGTCGGTTCCGTTCCCTTAAACATTGCCCGCAAAAAATTAATGTACTTTTCCTGTACTTTTTTATTCGCCGCTTCATCTCTGATCAGAACATCCCACTCATCAATAATTATAATAAATTTCTGTCCAACAATATGTTTAATACGTGAAAGACTTTCCGACAAACTTGTCTCTTCCTCAGGCAGAACGCCAGGGTAAATCTCTCTCAATTCAGCCTGTACGGATTTCGTAATAAACGCTACAACATTATCCACATTATCACAATTTGCCAGGAACCACTGAATATCAAGATGAATCACATCATATTTATTAAGATGTGTCTTAAAATCAGATTCCCTGCTTATATCCAGCCCCGAAAACATTTCTTCAGAATCACAGCCCTTACTATAATAAGCAGCCAGCATATTTGCAGCATATGATTTTCCAAACCTGCGTGGTCTGCTGTTACAGATATAAGCTTCTGTTGTATTAAGTACGCTGTTTGTATATTCCAACAATCCGGTTTTATCCACATATATCGGAGAATTCAGTGCCACCTGAAATGCACTGTTATCAGGATTTACAAATCTACCCATTCCTTACACCTCATATTCCTTGCTCCACCATGCATTATATCCTTTACCTTTACTTCCAGTCACTATATCCGAATATTGAATCTCTTTTTTCTGTGTATATATCTATCATTTTTAATGCCACTCCTCTTAGTCAATATTCGCACTTTGCAAAGTCAGACTCAAAGCAACTCTATAGTTTCCTCATCTATTTTTTTATTGACATTGAAATGAACTCCAACGTGAACCTCACATGACTATAATTCTTCCTGCACAATGCGGATTCTTTCTTCTTTTGTTGTATCCTTAATGAGTATACTTGATATTTCCATGATTAGTTTTCTCCATTATCCTCACATAAAAGCACTCCGTTATCCCAAATCTCATCACAAGATAAATCTATTTCATCATTCCAGGAGATTCCATAGCCACCAACATCCACTTTTACCTGTTCAAACAAATGTGGTGTATCTTTTAAAGCGTTAAATGCTTCCACCTCCTCAAGCAGGGAACTTACATCATAAGTTTTAACCGTCCCATCTTGAAACGTAGCCAAAAGAACATATTTTTTCAAAGACATTATATCTTTGATTCTATGAAACACAATAACACCGCCTTCCATTTTACTCGAGAACTTCCATTATTTTATTCCAACGGTGGAAGTTCTACAAACTTTTGCGTTTCTCATATTTTAATCAAATCATTTTCGTGCTGCTTTACCCATTCTTGAACCATTTTTAATGCCCTTTTCGAAAGATCACCCTCTAACATTTCGCCTGTCCTTATGTCAATTACACCAACACACTCTCCATATATTACATGAATATGCGGAGGATTATGTTCACTCTGTCGAAAATACATTTTTATTACCATTCCATAAAATCTCGCTATTACTGGCATTATACCGCTCCTTTCTCTATGATGGTGAAAGGAGCCTCCAATAAAGGAAAAATTCATGTATTCGCTAACGCTGCTTCCACCATATTTATTTACTCTCATATGGGGAATCAGATAGTCGAACGACTTAGAATAGAGCTTCCCAGATATGTAATTTTAATGTATCAAATACCTGATATATTGTCAATGAATCATTTAGTATATATTACAAAATTTGTATTATCTTGCAAAACAATTACATTCCATTTATAGAATTTTAATCAACTTTTTACTGATTTATTATTTTATTTATCGGTTAGTTAGATGGTCAGACCCTCAGTATCTTCTCCGAGTCTTCATTCCAGCTCTCCCAAATCCCCACATGGATATTCACTCCTAAAGAGAGAACATGGATATAAGATTCTTCCAATAGTTCCCGGTGTTCTTCATTCTGAACCAAAAGAAAGTAGCCGCAGAATACCGCCAGAAGTTCTCCCCCCTAGAAGGTTGTTGCTCTTGAAATTGGCGTAGCATGAGCTTCAATCCATAAATTCAAATTATCTCTGACAGGAATGTTTCAGAGTAATACTCATTGATATGAACTTTGTGGAAAATCAAAAGAAGCTAACAGTATTTCCCTTAATTTTTTAAGGAGCCTATCAAAACAAATTCGATAGGCCCCTCTCATTTGTATGTTTATTTCCACTTAATACAAACAAAAATGTGTTCCGATTTCGGGTGTGAAATGTACAGTTTCAGTAATCCTGGCTCAAATTCACTAACATCAAATACCATCTCTCCTTCGGTATTGGTTATATCGTATTCCTTTTTACAGTTTCCTGCTTCAACAGTCAATATCATTTCACCATCTGTAGTTCTACCTTCTACAATAAGATTTTCTAACTTTTCGTTTCTTACCGATTTTTTAAAGACTCCATCAGATAGTGCCTTACAATCGACAATCCAATAATCTGCATCAGAAATAGTATTGTCATATTTTTGCGCATAAACACCCGTTGATCCTGATAAATCATACAGAAGGCTCCCATTTCGAGAATACAAGAATACTCCCGTCACTCCAGAAATGATGATAATTCCTAATAGTGCATATATACCTACAGAAATTCTCCTGTTTGCTTTTTTAATGATAATCTCTTTATTATCTGCTGTTAATTCTATTCCGCATTTTTTACAAAAACTATCATTTTGACCAATCGTACTTTTACACTGCTTGCATCTACAAAACTTATATTGCGATATTCTTCTATATACAATCAGAATAACTAATAGGAATACGGCAATTAGTATTATGCTAATACAATACTTCAACAACTTTCACTCCCCTGAATCAAGAAACACACGCTACACCACAGCCAAGTCCAACGCATGCGCCACCACAGCCTAGACCTCCTGCTCCTCCTGCGCAACCTGCTCCTCCTGCTCCTCCTGCACACAGAAGTCCTACACCTACTCTCGGAGTTTTTTCTCCATTTTCATCAATGTCTGATTCTCCAATATAAATTTCTTCCATTTAAATACTGGCCTCCTTTAACAGAATAAAATACCGGAAATACAAAATACTCCACAAAGAATTCCCGCTCTTGGTGTTGGCGCATCATCACTATAAACTGATACGTTAATTTCTTCCATTGAACTTTCCTCCCTTTTTAATTAGTTGCAAATAAAACCGCCAGGGCAGAAAAATCCTGCCTGACAAGCATATCCACATCCATACCCTGCTCTTGGTGTTGGTGTGTTATCCTCAGCTAAATAAATCATTCTAATTTCTTCCATTATTTTTTCCTCCTAAAAAATCAATTACAAGCATTACCACCAGGACACAAAAATCCTGAATAGCACCACCATCCACACATGAATCCTGCACGTGGAGTTGGTTTTAAATCTTCATCTGTTTCAGTTTCATTGTAAACTTTAACCTCTTCCATTATTCTTCTCCTTTCATAATATTAAGACTAGCTACACTCGCAATTTATTCGGTGATCTAATCCTTTCCATGGTCAAACTCCTCTCTTTATATTACGGGCATAAGATTCCGCCTATACATACAGCTCCTGCAGTACATCCCCAACCACAAGCGAATCCCGTTTTAGGCTTAATTTCCACATCATCTTCCTGCTCATTTAAAACTTTGATTTCAATTTCTTCCATTATTTTTTCCTCCTAAAAATCGTTCATATTTATAACCTGATCAGCACATTCCATAATATTTTCATCATGGCTCACAACCAAAACCGTCTTATTCTTTTTAATCACATTAATGATATTTAAAACTTTCTTGGTGTTTTCTAAATCAAGCGAAGAGGTCGGTTCATCAAAAATAACTATAGGGGTATTTTTGGCCAAAACTCTTGCTATACTCAACCGCTGTAATTGTCCAACAGAAAAATTACTTCCATTTTCTCCAATCACAGTATCATAACCTTCTGGCAAACTGCCTATCATATCATCCAACCCACACAACTCACATAAATCACGCACTTCATTTTCTGTTATGCCATTCTTTACATACCGAAAATTATCTATGATACTTGCATTTATGAAAAAGTGTTCTTGTGAGACAACAGATACAGTACGGCGTAAACACTCCTCACTCAACTTAGACAAATCTTCTCCATGAATAAATATTTTTCCGTTATTAACTGCGTATAAGCCTGATATCAGCTTAATAATCGTGCTTTTTCCACAGCCACTATGACCAACCAATGCAGTGACAGAATTCTCCTTAATTTCCAGGTTGATATTCCGTAATACACTTTTTTCTCCATATCCAAAAGTAACATCACATAATTCAATATTACCCTTTTCATTTATAGTGACATTCTTTCCAAATCGTTCATGCTGACCATTTAAAGTTTCTTCTATTTCGTTCAATCTGCGAATCGAAACAATAATCCGTTGATAGTCTGTGACTAATCCCACTAAAGTCAGACTAGCATTACTAAATTGCTGACTATATGAAGTATATTGAATAAAACTCTCTGCTGTTAAATAAGCCGTCAATACAAAATATCCACCAACCGCAAAAACTGTTACCTCACTAATTAGCCCCATTAGCGATATAATCGTTTGAAATATAACCACAAAAACCGAAAAATCAAATTCCTTTTTACATTTTTCCTCGTTATTTATTCTGAACAGTTCACGTTCAATATTCTTCAAACCAAGCATTTTGACATTTACAATTCCCGCAATCGCTTGTTGTATTGAACTAATAATATGATCATTTGCATTTCTCACTTCTGATTGCTTTTGCCGTACTGTTTTACTATTTTTGCTATAATACAACATAAGTATAGGTAATGTTATAATAGTGATAATAGTAAGTTTCCAACTAATTTTAATCATTATTACAAACGAAAAAATCAACTTTAAAACTGCAATTACATCCGGCAAAACTTCCTTTATTATCAAATCAACAATCTGTTTTGTATCTCCTGTAATTCTTGAAATGATAGCCCCATTAGCCATTGAATCAAAATATTCCATTTTCATCGACAGCATATTGTTGAATAGGTCTTGTTGAATATCATAAACAATATGTGTATTCAAATATGCTTTTAATACAGACTGCAATAAATTAACGCCTACCGTTAAAATAAATAGTATTACGAACATAATCACAATCTTGTATAAAGAGCGCAAATCATTTCCGAATACTGAAGTTATTAATTTTGACCACAAAACAGGCTGAATAAGTGATACTCCTACACTCAGTAAAATAGTAATCAAGAGTAAAACACTAAATCCTATGTATGGTCGAAAATATTTTAGAAATTTTTTTATCAATACTCTATCTTCTTTCTTCATATCCTTTATCCAAAAATCGATTAAACTCTTCCCATGTTTTCGGGTTCTTCTTTATATCTGATAATCTCTGCAATGCACGTTTAGTAGCCACCTTTATGCTTTCACAATAGATTGGATTTGATATTTGCACTTTATCTGACTTAATCTCAAAACTACCAAGGCATGATGAACAGACATTTCTCGCAAAACATTCCTGGCATTCATCAACCTTATCCTTATTATTGATATATTCGTCAAAAGTATATGCTCTCGATAAAATCTCATCAGGATCATCTCCAATATTTCCATATGATATATCATCTTTAGATGTATACATAAAACAAGGTGATATTTTATTATCATGCGACACTGAAAAAGTGTTTACTCCTGCAGGACATATAGCTTTTTGGCTTGCTTGCGAAATAATCCTGGTGATTACACCTAACACAATATTAGTTGAACACATCTTTTTCTCTTCAAGCAACATATCAAACGTGTAATCGACCAATTCCTCCATATATTGATTGTATTTATCCTTATAAGGCACTAAACTAAGATAATGATTATTGTCTATATTAACTGGCGCAATATGTACTACAGGATTATTAAATTCCTTATCAAAGAATTTAATCAAGTCAACAAGAGAAATGCTATTTCTTATATGCTCTGCGGTATATGTACACTCAAAGCTCAAACCATTAATTCCTGCATTTTGTATCTTTGCAATATTCGCCCAAATTGATTTATACTTTCCATGACCACTACAATCAATTCGAAGTGTATCGTTAACTAAAATTGGGCCATCCAAACTCACGGTAACAAAAAAGCTATATTTTTTAAAATAATCGACTAGTTTATCTGGCATATAAACCCCATTTGTTACAATTCCGAATACCGGCATCGTTTTAATTTCCCCTGATTGAACCATTCTTTCAAAATAGTCAACCGTCTGATAAATTAAATCTTCCTTTAATGTAGGCTCTCCACCAAAGAATTGAATCGCTCCTATACCTTTAAAATTTTTTGTAAAGTAGGATAATACAGACTCTAATTTCTCAGCATTCATATCTGCAGCTTTCTCATAATCATACATTCCATAGTTTGCATAACAATACCTGCATCGCATATTACAACTGCTGGTCAATACAAGTGCCAATTTACGAACCGTAAACTCATTTGCACTTTTTATTTGATTATCACAATTCTCGCAGGAACCGGAACACACTCCTTTTCCCGAATCAATCTTATGAAGCATTTCCAAAACATCTTCAGACAAGCTTCCAATCTCAAATATCTGTCTAAAATCGGACTTACATTTCTCATCAAACACCCTAAAGAAGCGACCTGATGGGATATGAAATAATACTCCCTCGTGTTCTGGTGTACTGGTATAGAAAAAGTTCCTAATCACTGTATCGTTTACCATGATTCTTCTCCTTTGCTTTTCTTTTGAAATCAATCTATCATAATTATTTTTTTTTACAATGCCATTTGCAGAATGTACTGGTTTTGATGTAAAAGTGCAAGGTATTTTCAAAACACAGTTTTACTGTGTCACGTCAATTTATTAAAGTATTCAAACACTTATAACATACATAATATTGAAAATCATTTTTCGCTATGCTATACTATTGAAGATTATTTTTCATGGAGATACCTACTGAAATGATAAATATACTATTATGTGATGATGAAAGAAAGATTACAAATCAACTAGCAAAATACATTAATACCTTCTATAAAAGCCTCAATAAAGAATATACAATAACAATATGTCATAGTGGTTTAGAACTTAATAAATTAATTGATCAACGTTTAAAAATGGATGTAATCTTTTTGGATATAGATTTGAAAGACAGTAATGGAATTGCATTGGCAAGAAAAATCAGAACAACAGATAAAAAGGTTAAAATAATATTTATTTCTAATCACAAAAATTTCAAATCAGCAGCTTTTTCTGTAAGAGCCTTTGGATATGTTGACAAACCTGCCAACGAAGAACAAATATATCAGCAACTAGAAGATATCGAAAATTATAGCAAAGCAGAAAGCAATGATACTATTTTAAAATTTGAAACTGCAGAAGGTTTTATCAATATAAATATAAGAGATATCATATATTTTGAAAGTGCTAATAGAAAAATATATATACACACTTTTACCAATACCTATAAAATGAACCAACAAATTTCAAAATTATATACTAGTATGGTTCAATACCATTTTGAAAGGCCACATTCAAGTTTTCTAGTTAATTTAGATTATGTCATAGGAATAAAAAACTATATTGTTTATATGGTTAATGGTATAGAAATACCCCTATCACAGAGAAAATCCATTGAATTTCATAATGCTGTTAATCACTTTTTGGCCCAAACAATCAATGTATGCAAAGGAGCACAATGTAATGCATAGTATAATAACTCAATTGTCCTTAATTCTGATTTCAAGTTTTATATCTATTTATATTTTATTTGACTTTTTCAATAAAATCTTTTTTCGTATTTATCGTTCGAAAATAGTATATGTTATAAGTTTTTTAGGAATTTGGAGCATTTTTTCCTTTATAAATATATACAGCATAGGAATATTAAATTTACTTTTTTCCCTAATAGCACCTTTACTAACAGCGAAATTTCTTTATAAATTTTCAACCAAAAAAGAATATGGTATGATTTTGTTATTTATACTTTCGCTGAATATCGCAGAAATTGTAAGTGAAGTTGTTTTCTCTCTTTTATTTTCAAAACATTTTAACATACTTCCAGGAAATATATTAGTTGATTTGATAATATTTAGCCTTTATCAATTTGCAATGTATTTTTTGCTAAAAAAGAACTCCAAAATAAATATACAAGCATCATCCCTCGCTCTATTAATTGTCCCGATTATAAGCATAATTATAATTCTGATAATCACTTATACTATGGCTGAAACGAACAATGAAGCTTTGTTAATTTCATTGTTATGGGTTTGTATATCCATTTTTCTTGCAGATATTTATATTTATTATCTATTTAATAAATTGGCTTCTCTTTATAATCAAAAAAGTCAATTTATGATGCTACAACAAGAAAAAAATCTACAAACAAAGTATTATAATGAATTAGAAAACAAATATACTGAATATAGGCAGTTGGCCCATGATATAAATCGTCATCTAGGTATTCTTGATGAACTGTATTCAAATGGTCATCTTAATGAAGCAGAAGAATATGCTACTCAAATAAAAAAAATGATGGATTCGTCAAAAATTGCAGTACATACAAATAACAAAATTATAAACATACTCGTAAATGATAAAATAGATACAGCTCAAAGAAATGATATTGAATTTATATACAATTGTGAAGATACAGCCTTATCCTTTATAGATGATATTGATCTAACTATTATATTATCCAATCTTCTCGACAATGCCTTTGAGGAATGTATGAACAATAAAGCTGAGCATAATACTATCAACCTTTGTATTTGTCAAATAAACAATTTTAACATTATTAATCTAACAAATACCTGCTACACTCCACCCCAGCTAAACCATAACCGTTATTTGTCAACTAAAGCAGGACATTCTGGGATTGGTATGATAAATGTTGAAAATACTGTTAAAAAATATAATGGCTCTTTTATGAGTGAATTTAAAGATCATCTTTTTACTACCCAAATCACTTTTACTCAAATGCTATAAGTACAAAAACAAACGTCTGCCGGAATTATCCTTTCCGGCAGATATTATCACCTAACGTTTTAAATTCTTTTTTGGGTGGTATAATTTCCCCTTTCACGCACCTCCGATAATTCTCCACTTCCTCTTCTGTAGCTCCGCCTAAAGTCACACGCATGGATTCTTCTCCTCTCAGATACTTAGGCTGTGTACGGAAAAAAGTAAGCGCTTAAATTTTGGGTAGCTTTACCAATTCTGTTTTTGAACTCATAATGATGATAGTAAATAGATTTTTACTACACTCCTCTTGATAGGAGATAGAAATTTACTACACTTGGAGGTTTCATTATGGGTAACAAACGTACACCAGGGCGCTCTCTGGAGGAATGGATGGATCTGGTGATCCAATGCAGGCAAAGTGGTCTGACTGATGCTGCATGGTGTAATGAACATGGAATATCCCCCAGCTGTTTTTACAATGCAGTTACCCGTCTGCGTAAAAAAGCCTGCCAGATACCTGATCCCGCTGGAAAATCCAGCACTCTTGACCTTACATCCCACAAACAGGATGTGGTCCAGATTGCTATAGAACCGGAGGATTCTCCGGCAGGACTGATCCCGGATACCGGAATCAGTCCTCTGCACCCTGACAATTCACATACGATTGAGATCGAAGCAAAAGGATTTTTGATACGGATAAGCAATGATGTCCAGCCTGCGCTCTTGAAGATCCTGGCGGATGTTCTGAGGAAGTCATCATGTTAGCGGATATTTCAAATGTTGATGCGATCTATATTGTCTGTGGCAGAACGGACATGCGCAAATCCATCGATGGATTATGTGCGATCATCCAGGAACAGTTTTCCATGGAGATCGACCATGCACTTTTTCTTTTCTGCGGACGTAAATGCGACCGGATCAAAGCAATCTTAAAGGAGCCGGATGGTATCGTTATGATCTATAAGAGACTAACGGCCCAGGGTTCCTATCGGTGGCCAAGAAATAAATCGGAAGTCCGGAATCTTACCTGGCGGGAGTTTGACTGGCTGATGTCCGGCATTGATATCGAACAGCCAAAAGCCATTAAAACAACCTGATCCCGCCGCAAAAAGCTGCACATAAACTCCGCTGTTTTCCTTATATTTTCGGCACTTTCAAAGCACAAAAATCATCCGTTTTACTGGGAAGTTCACCTGTTTTCTGGTATAATAAAGATATCAAAAACAGGAGGAAAAAGCAGTGGCTGACAGTTCCAAAGATATCCAGCTCCGTGAGCTGAAGGACATGATCAATGATCTTAGAAAACTGATAAAAACACTTCAGGCAACTGTCGATGCTGCCAACAAACGGGAAGAGACCCTCACCCAGGAAAGGGATAATCTGAAAGAGGAAGTCGCCCTTCTCCGAAAAAAATTGTTTGGTGCTTCCAGTGAGAAACGGAGCCTTGATATCCCAGGTCAGCTGAACTTTTTCAATGAAGCAGAAATGGAACAGGATCCAGCAGCTGCAAAAGCAGAAGAACTGGAAGCATGTCTTCCGGAAAAAACTTCAAAGAAACGAAAAGCAAGGGCCACGGACGCAGAACGTTTTAAGGGTGTTCCAATTGAAAAAAAGTATCTGGATCTTTTCGGGGAAGAAAAATCCTGTCCTGTCTGCGGCACTCCGCTGAAAGAGATCGGCGAGGAATTTGTCCGGCGGGAACTGGTCTTCATCCCGGCAAAGCTGAAAGTATATGAATACTACAGCAAAAACTATGAATGTCCGAAATGTAAACTTCAGGATCTTCCAGTGATCAAAAAAGGAAAAGATGGCAGGGCACACATGCTCTATGGGATGGCGTCTGCCGGTACGGTTGCCTGGGTGATGTACCAGAAGTTCTGTAACGGACTGCCCTACTGCCGTCAGGAAAAGGACTGGAAACAGTATGGCGTGGCGATCACCAGGGCAACGATGGCAAACTGGGTGATCCGGAATTCTGAGGCATTCTTTCTTCCTATGTATGAATATTTCCACAGAAAACTTCTGGAACGGGAATTCGCAATGGCAGATGAGACGCCCCTGCAGGTCCTGCATGAACCGGAACGCCGTGCACAGACAAAGTCATACATGTGGCTGTTCCGCAGCGGGGAAGACGGAGGTCCGCCGATCATCCTGTATAAATATTCGGAGACCCGGGCCGGGGACAATGCCGTCTCTTTTCTCCACGGCTTCAAAGGCTATCTGATGTGTGATGGCTACAGCGGATACAATAAAGTTCCGGATGCCAGGCGTACAGCCTGCTGGGCACACATCAGGAGATATCTGACAGATGCCATTCCAAAAGGAAAAGCTCTGGATTATACCCAGCCATCCGTACAGGGAATGCTGTACATCAACCAGCTCTTCCACATGGAAGATGTGATCAAGTCAAAGTATTCTTCCTTCGACGCTATCAAAAAAGCACGTCTTGAAAAAGAACAGCCGATAGTAGAAGGCTTTTTGTCGTGGCTTGACCAGCAGACTCCTGCCCGCGGAACCAGAATGGATAAGGCTGTTACTTACATTCAGAACCGCCGATCCTATCTCGCCACTTATCTGGAAGATGGACGCTGCAGTTTTTCTAACAATCTCAGCGAAAATGCAATCCGTCCGTTTACAGTCGGCCGTAAAAACTGGCTTTTCTGTGACACACCAAATGGAGCTCAGGCCAGTGCTATTGTATACACGATGGTAGAAATGGCAAAGGCCAATGGAGTAAATGTCTATCACTATCTTACCTATCTGCTTGAAAAACTACCAAATGATGGGATGAGTGATGATGAACTGGAACTCCTGGCACCGTGGAATGAAAATCTCAAAGCTGAGATCGAACGTCGTGCAAACGAATAAGATCAATCATATGTGAATTGTCAAGGTGCTCCGGCTGCTAAAAAGTAGCCGGGGATTTTTTTTCTACCATACCTGAAAATTAAGCGCTTACGGAAAAAATACATACCATCTAATGCGGTGTCCTCCATAACCAAACTCTCAATGGCACAATCCCTCATACTGGAATGCCGCATTGACATTCCAGTAAAATCCATCTTCCCCACTGTGTTTCCCGAAAGCAGTGTTCCGTCCATAGTTCCGTCCATGATCTTCATTTCATCTATGCTTAGTCCCTGCAGAATACAGTCCGCCAGCACACAATTACTTAGTTTCAAAGAATCCGCGGAAAACTTCTGAATCCAGCATTCGGATAACCGGGAATGGGAAATCTGAAACTCTTCCGGTAGCTTTTCAATAATAATGCCATCTAAATAGCAGTGATCTAAGCAGCCTTTCGGAAATCCTTTGCTCCTTAATTCTTCAAATCGTACCTGGTTGATCTTTTTCTTTTCCTCCATTTACTTACTACATCTCCCTTCTATCACATCCCTACATCTGCTTACTGCACATTGCTTTCCTCTATTAGCCTACAGCGCACAATTCTCCGCTGTGCCGAATTTCCATTACAAGTAGACAACGTAAGAATCCTTTCTCCATCTGCTCCACTGATTTCCGGCGAAAGGCCCTGCAATACTGCCAGAAAATCCTCCCCCTGGAAACTGGTCTGATAATATTCCTTCTCTGATACACTGATAATCCGGTTGTCTACTGTCTCATACTCCAGAACCGATTCCGGAGTATAGACAATAATCTTTGGATGTGTACTTACATCCAGATGCTGATTTTCCAAATCTGCGCGGTCTGCTGTTGCAGATATAAGCTTCTGTTGTATTCAGTACACTGTTCGTATATTCCAGCAATCCGGTTTTATCCACATATATCCTGGAATTCAGTGCCACCTGAAATGCACTGTTATCAGGATTCACAAATCTTCCCATTTCTTACACCTCACAATCAAAAATGGCCCCAGGCTATCAATTATTTTAAGTAAAACAATGATAACATGAAACCATTTTAGCGTAAAGCTGAAAACCACTTTCTCTCTGATTTTTGTAAGACGCGCCATTGTTCCGAAGTTCATCGTAAGATATAATCCATTTCATCATTTACTTCGCATAAATGAAATCGACAATCTTTCCCCGTAATGTACCAGGTAAAATCTTGCACAAAAAACTCAGAATCTTATACTTCGTACCCACCACACAAATCGGTGCACAATTCTTTTTCTGTGCAATCCGCGCAATATATGTACCAACAACTTCCGGCGGCATCCCACTCAGCTCATCTTTCTCCATCTGGCTGACACTTCGCGAAATACGGCCACCGTATTCATCGTCACCTGAAGCAGTCTTTTGTCTTGCCTGTGTAAAACCAGTATGAATATCCCCCAGCTCTACGGCTGTTACCCTGACCCCATAAGGACTTACCTCATTATCAAGTGCGCAGGAATAAGAAGAAACTGCAGCTTTACTGGCAGAATAAAATGCCTGAAACGGAATATGCGCCACTGCTGCCACAGAACTGATATTAACAATATGCCCTCCGCGATGCCTGCGCATAGAAGGAAGAACTGCTCTGCTTACATTGACAGTTCCAAAAAAATTCACATCAAACTGTGCTTTCGCCTGTTTTAACTCTGTAAATTCCACAGCTCCGGAAATGCCAAAACCTGCGCAGTTTACAAGGATATCGATACTTCCTCTTTCCCGAAGGATCTGCTCAACGGCGGCTTGTACGGAAGCCTCATCTGTCACATCTACACTCATATGCTTCACGCCCTTTATGGGAATATCGCGTCGGCTGAACTCATAAACTGTATAGCCTGACTGACTTAGGGCGGATGCAGTACATCGACCAATCCCGGAACTTCCGCCGGTGACTAGAGCTGTTTTTTTCTGTTTGGATTTCATATTGTTGTTTACCTCGTATTTCAAAATGGCCTAAGATGATTTTTGTCGTAGCATGATATCTTTGCGGTTTTTACAAGTTTTAAACGTTTTATTTGAAATAGCACAACAGGTTAAATTATTTATCCATATACCAGAAAGAACATTTTGTCCTTTTTAGGAACATTACATATCTCTATACGATTTCATCTTATCCAATAGCCATTTATGTTGAATTACTTGTTTTTACTACATTGATATCAAACAACTTTTTGATTTTTAGGGATAATTGCTTCTGGTAATGTTGCACTATTATTTTCAACAGCTGTTACCGCATCATCTGCAGATTCATGAGTTTCTAACCATAGTTTTTCTTCCAATTTTAAGTGTTCCATTAAAAAGTCATGTCGCTTAGAATAATCATCAAAAATCTCACTCCATTTTAGTACATAAATTTTTGTTAATCCATTATCCTGGCAATGAACTAAATGTTGCTCGCCTAAAAATTTATGGCTTTCTAATTCTCCAGGAATATAAAGACTTTTATCAAATTCATTTCCCACCAAATAAAATGTCCATTTAACATTACCAGCATTAAATCTCGGAGTATTCTTTATTACTCGCATATATTTTTTTACTTGCGACAATTCTTTTTCTCCCAATTTTATTTTAGGTCTCTTTAGTTCAACAACTACATTTTCTGTTACTCTGCCTTGACGATCCTGACGTATCATATATAAATCCATTTCTTTATTCTTATCAGGATGCTCTATATGCACCTCTTCTTCTATTCCCATTTCTGCTTTTATCATTCCTTTTAATGCTAATTCAAAATCAGGTTCAGCTGACGTAATTAAATTATATTGTTCTCCAAATATCCAATAATGTTTTTCAACTAATTCTTGTACATGTTTTACTTCATATGAATTAAACTCTTTATTAAATACAATTTCTTTTAATGTTTGAATAACCTTCTGCCTATCACATAATAATTTTATTGTTCTCGTTATATTACTTAATGAACTATACTCAAGAATACCAGATAATTCCTTCTGTTCATCTTCATCTAATTCAATAACTCCTTGTAATATTTTGAATAATTCTGGTTTGTTTCCATTATCCATGATAAGCTTTAATAATTGCAATGTGATTTTTTTATTATCATTACTAAGACCTGTAAAGATTTTAGGTTGCGCTGCATATAAAGCCCCCACAAGACTATCCAATTCCTTCTTTTGATATACTTGTACAAAATTTGTTGTATCGAATTCCGGGTAGATTTTATCATCTATAAGCTTTGAAATATATGCATCAGAAGCCATTTTTAAATACTTACTTCTGTATTTAATAAGGAAATCATTAACTCCATTTATAAGATTTCTATATTCATCATCACATTTGTTAGAAAATAGTCCCTCCTGCCCCTCTATCTCTTCATTTATAAAATGGAAGTTGTTAAAATAACTACTTTTTATATATATACTATGAAAAAAATGATCTGCCCTTTTATTCAATTTTGTAGTTTCTTTATATCTTTCTTTATTATCTGATCCGATATAATATATTCGTGAATATTCATTTCCCAATTTTTGATTCCACTGGACGAAACGAACATCATACCTCTCTCTACATTTGTATTTAGACACGTCTATATTTTCAGTATACTCGACAAAATCTGAATAATCTATACACTCTTTATCAACTATAATTCTATAGTTATTTTCTTTATTCAGTTCCAAAAACCAAGAAAACTCCTCTTTAATTTTATTAATAATATCCTCCTTTTCCATAAATTCTAATTGTGTAAAACATACTTTTGTTCCCGTTAATTTTTGTACTTTGCGTGGAATTTTTTCATCATTATCGTCATATTGATTCAAGGAATCCTTATTCATAGAAATGTAATACTCATATGTATTTCCCTCATTTTCATAAACAGTATCCCACCTTGCTGTTTGGGAAAATGCAAAAAAAGTTAAACGACCTATTCCCTTTCTTCCATGAGGTAACGTATGATTTGTTTTTTGAGATAGATTTGCTTTCTTAGAGTCATTAAATGGTTGAAACTTGTACTTCAGTTCATCATAATTAATTCCACACCCATTATCACTTATTGTAATCATATTAATAAGTCCCATTTCATTTTGATTTAACTCAATTTCTACTTGGGTTGCAAATGCATCAAATCCATTCCAAATATACTCACAAATAGCATCCAATGGCTTTATATTTTTTAAATTTTTTTGTATACCTTCTGGTGTAATAAGAACATTTTTCATCTTTTCACTCCTATAATAAGCTCTAAAAAATAATGTTTCTATCCTTCACAATCTCTATTCTTTATTCTCCAGAAATTTTATTATAACTTTTCATCAAGGATTATAAACAAATTCTCTGTAGGTTAAAATAGTTTAAATTTAAGAAAAATAACTCTGTATTCTTTTTAATAAATATATAATTTCCCATAAAACGTTAGCAATTCTATCCTATCTTCTATTTTTAGCTATATCAATTAAAATTACCAGATTAATTCCTCTCGTCGTTTTTGTAATCCCTCTTTCATCAAAAATGATGATGGATATGCCGGATATAAATCTTGTTGTCTACTTCTATAACGCTGTGTTCCATTCATTATAAAGCAAGCATCTTTTGCACGAGTAATTCCTACATAATGCAGATTCATTAACTGTTCAATCTCACTATTTGTGCCTCTTTCATCGGATATAATATATTTATACATATCCATATGGAATACGATATTAAATTCAAGTCCTTTTGATTTATGTAACGTCATTATATTCACTTCATTCTTAGCAGCCGGAATATATCCATTTAGAATAATTGGATCAGACAATGTATATTTTAATAACTCTACTGTTCCACTATTATATCCTTTGGGATATAATAGTTCTGCCATCTCAATAAAATTATTTATTACGTCCATCAAATTTTCCAATGTACAATTGAAAATTTTATGACATAAATTTAAAGTTTTTCTGTATTTCTCTGGTTCCATTTCCGCAGAAAATAATTTTTCAGCATAATCTACTGCAAAAATATTTGTATCAAAACGTGCATTTAATAATTCACTAAATACTCTTCCCCAGTTAGAATTGTCTTTGTCCAATGGAGCATCAGAAAAAACTTTATGCTTTGTTTTTAAAATTTTATCTAAAAGTTGAACCTTGTCATTTGTGCGACATAAAATGGCAATTTGATTGTTATTTACAACCTGAAATTTTTCTTTGATTGATTCTAATTTTTGATCAATTTTTTCTGCAATTTCTTTTTCTGCACCTTGAACAGATACGCGAAATACTCTTTTTTCTTTAGGTATTGTTTTCGATACATCAAATAGACACAGTGAGTATTCTACGATGCTAGGATGACATCTATGATTTATACTCAGTTCATAATGTTTAAAATCTTTTCTTCCAATAAGTGAGAGTAAATATTTAGGAAAACGCTTGCTAAAACCATATATAGCTTGGTTAATATCCCCAACTGCAACTCCTATTAATCCATTTTCACACAACATAATAAAAATATCATGTTGTATTTTTCCACAATCTTGATATTCATCAACAAACACTGCCTTATACCGCGCTTTCATATATTTAAGCACTCCCGGTACCTTTTTCATAATATACAACGCAATTTCTCCTGATATATCTAAAAAAATCTTTCCATTTTTTAATGATTCCACTATTAATTCTTCTTGCTCAGGCTCAATAGCTGACCAGTTGATTTCGGATAATGAAGAATATATTGGATCACTCTTTGATGAATTTATAACTTCATATTCTGGCAATATATGTGTCAAATGACTCGCAAAAGGAATAATTATTTGTGAAATATAAAATTTATCGATTGTCCCAAAAAAAGATTGTTTATTTTGCATGCCACTTTGTTTACAACGATTTTTTAGCTCCTCGCTTGCTTTATTAGTAAATGAAATAGCTACTATGCCTTTATAATCTGGCAATTTTTCTAAAACTATTCTTATTTTTTCAACAACAGTATATGTCTTTCCCGATCCTGGTCTTGCAGTTACAACAATATTACCTTCATGACTTAATATTTTAGCTTGTTCTTCTGTTGGCTCTTTAATCATGAGTAGGATGACTCCTTTCTTCAACAGTCTTTTTAAGCGATAATAACGGTTCACAAATCTTTGTTCCCTGGAGTTTTTTTAATTTATTATGTTCTTTAATTAAAAACCTCATCATGTTTTGTGCTTTATGTTTTTGCATCGCTTTTACCAAAGTACTACACTTGCGTTTATTATAATGTTTTTTAAGATCATCATATAAACTACTTTTTGCCAAGTCAGTCTCCAAATCAACTTCTGATAAATATAATCCATAATTTGTTGCCCGTATTCTAAAATTATTATTTAAATCATTTGCCTCTTTGGTTGGATTTTTTCCATGAATCCATTCATTTTCAGCTTCATGTTGTTTCCAATACAAATTTATTTCCTCGTTCTCATTTTGTGTCTGAGAAAGGATTCCCGCAATTCGAGAAATTCCTGCATAATAATCACTTTCAGGATTTTTAGTTGGTTTTGAAAAAATATCATTATCAGTTCTTAAAACCCATGGTATTTTTAGTGCCTCACATATAGCTACATATGGCTTAAATCCAACTCCCTCAACCGCTAATATTGAAATGTTCAAACGGTCAATATCAACTCCTATTTCCCGCGAAAGAGCAGTATAAAATAAAACTTCTGACACACCCTCTACAAGAAAAACTCCATCTGAAAAAAAAGTTTCTGCTGAAATTATATTTAATCGATAACCAAAATTTTCAAATTCTGATTTTATCATTTGACTACATCCACCACATGCAACATGTGTATATTTTTCAGCAGAATATAAACGAATAATACTGTCAGCCTTAAACTGAGATGCAATTTGCGGAGAATGTGATGTAATTAATACTTGATCTTTAAAATTCCGCTGAATATATTCTGATAGTTTTCTTTGTTGATGTGGATGTAAATGTGCCTCCGGCTCTTCAATAGCAAAGAATGTAACATGGTCTATATTTTTCTGTATATTTTGTTTTGCAATCCATGTAGCAAGAAATATCTGGTTATTTCGCCCATCTCCACCAATTGTTAACGGACCTTCGTCAGACGAATACGCCAATATTAAAGTATCCAACAATTTTCCTGCATCGCTTTCTCCAGCAATGAATTTTACATTTTGATCCTCATTATGAATAGACAAACGTGCTAATTCTGTATTAACACTTTCCAATGCTGATGATACATAGTTCAATGAATTAACCTTACTATTTATATCATGTAATCTACTTTGAATTTCATCCGTTAAAGTTTCATCTGCATCTTTTTTTTCTTTATCCAAGTGCTCTTTAGCTATATTCAACAATTGAACTCGTTCTCGTTTTAAAAATCCAAACAGTTCTCTATTGGCATCAACATATTGCATATTCAAACGTTTTATATAATATCGTGTGGCTTGTTCTTCAAGAACTGATTCATCGTATCCTGTCCATATACTATATTGACTATTTTTACTATTTGTATATCGAATAATCATTTTTTCATCTTTTATATTTCCAGCAAATATACTCACCAAACATTCTTCAGTAATTTCAGAAATAGTTACTGTAATTTCAATATATTCTGTTCCAGAATAAACATTATAATCACTATCTGTTAATTCTAAGTCATGTTCATTCAGTGATTTGTCAAATAATAATCTAAGAGCATATAACAAATTAGTCTTTCCAACATCGTTTGCCCCAATAATAAGCGTTTGAGGTTGAAAAAGAAATTCCTCATCTCTGAAGTTTCTAAATCCTTTAATATGTAATTTTTCTATTCTCATCCAACAAGTCCTCCATAAAATAATTCGTTAAACAAATATATCTATCCATTTTTCCGCATCAAATGCTTATTAATTCTAATTTTTTCCTCACATCCATTATTAAACTTATATATCATACTTTTCCAATCAAAAACAGGATTTGCATCATGTATAACGCTATGATGATTCGGGCAGACAATCATTTGATTATTCGCATCATTATTCAGGCTATTAACAAAATAATCAATATGATGTGCCTCCGCTATACGTGAACCATATTTTTCCCCAATTACCCGTCCACATATCTGGTATCGGTATCCATATAGTAATTTCAGATTTTCTCCTATTTTTCTGTTCAATTTACGAATCTTAACAATCTGTAGTCTCTTTTCTATTCCACTGTTTTTGTCTTCAATTTCATATTCTATTTCATTCTCTACAGAACGTTCTTTCATTCCTTGAATTGCTTTTTTCATAACCTGAAAATCATCCTGAGCAATTGGTTCCAGAAGAAAGGTATCTTCATATTCCGTAGTATAAATGGCAAGATATTCTTTCAATCCTTCTGGCATTTTTATGTAGCTTCTGTCTTTTAGATCTCTGCTTTCGCGAATAGCTCTTATGTAATTCATGGTTTTAAAAAAATATTGTTGAAGTGCCTGAGACAGATCTCCATTTCTTGTATACCGGATTTGATATGCGTCCTTCTTTCTTTTTTCTACAGAATTATTTACATTAACAATCTTTGCATCATACGTTTTTCTATTCATAAAAAAATGAATAATTTTAGATTCTCCTCGCTGCAAAAAATGTTCCATATTTCAAAGGAAAATAACCTGATTATCCAACGGTAATGTAAATCCTTCCATTAATGTTGACCAATCTACTTCTTTCTTGTAGACATAATTTTCTGATTCCATACGCAGTTCCTCATTACTGTAAATATGTCTTTATTTGTTCTTTATAGCGTCTTCTATAGTAATCCATTGCCCTGTACTCAATGACATCTTTCATCTGCTCTGCCAATACAGGATTCTTCACCATTTCTCCCATCTCATCTCGAAGTGCCAAAACAACGCCTTCTTTTTTCACAAAGAATCCTCCCCCAGACTTCAACAGAAATTTCACTGGCATTTGAATAATCTTCTTTATATGCTCTTTATCTGAGATTTTACAGTATTCCTCATATGTAATCCCTTTATCTAAATCTTTCCAGTTTGTTCCTATAGAGAAGAATTCCTTCCAACTCTCCAGAAGTTCTGTTTCTGTCACTTCCATCCTGACATTGCCATGATTATAAAAAGCCATCAACACTGGCATTTTGTAAACCTTGCTCATACTGGTGTTTTCCAGCAGATTTATAAAATCTTTTCCAAATCCCTGACAGAAACTTTCCTGCTCATCTGTGAGTTCATTCAGTTCTTTCAGATATTCTAAATATCTTTTAAACGGATTTTCATTTGAATGTGTAACCGCCAACTGATAAACTTCATCATCCATATATGTAAATAAATCCATGCGTGACGGTTGTTTTCCCAGCAATTCTTTCACTCTGAAATATTCGTTTCTGATCTGCTCTTTGATTGTCAGGTATTTCCTGTCCATTTCTGCAAACAGATCAATCAGTCTCATATCAAAATCAACGAAGCAATCATCCGGATAATCTGTTTTGTCTGCCGGGGAATATGTCTGTTTTTCTGTCTTGTTTTTTCCTGTCAGTAAGTATCTGACTCTTCCTGCCTTTTCATAATTTCCGATAAAATCCAGGACATTCAGGTACTCTTTCCTCTTACTTTTTCTCAGTCCTCTCCCTAACTGCTGCAAAAATACAACCGGAGATTCTGTCGGACGCAGGAACATTACCATATCAACAGATGGAATATCCACGCCTTCATTGAACATATCCACAGAAAAAATCACTCTGATTTCTCCGCTTTCCAGTTTCTCAATTGCTTCCGATCTGTCCATGGAAAATGCACCGTCTGCGTTGCTGTAAACTGCTGCCGCCGGAATCCCTCTTCTGCAAAATTCTTTCGCCATTTCTTCTGCATGTTCTCTGGAACAGCAGAAGCCCAGCGCACGTCTGGAACCATATTTGCAGTAATATTTATAAATCAGATCATATCGGCGGGCATTTCCAATATAGGTTTCATTCAGTTCCTTTTCCACATATTTTCCTTTTACCACATGCAGTTTCGTATAATCCGTATCATCGTAAATCCCATAATAATGAAATGGAACTAACATTCCCTTGTTAATACCATCTTTTAGTGAAATCTCATATGGCACGTTATAATCGCAGATTTCATAAATATTTTTGCCGTCCATTCGTTCCGGTGTTGCTGTCAGTCCAAGTAAAAACTGTGGGTGAAAGTAATCTACAATTTTCCTGTACTGGTTGTTGACTGCATGATGAAATTCATCAATTACCACATACTCAAAATAATCCGGTGCAAAATATTTTTCATTTAAATATTCTGCCTTTCCAAGAGTTGCTACCGAAACAAAAATAACTGATTTATCCGTACATTTTTCGTCTCCTGTGAAAAATCCATAGTCCTCAGAATTTCTCACATTCCGGAAAGAAACCGCTGCCTGTCGCAAAATCTCTTCTCTATGAGCAACAAACAAAACCTTTTTATATGGTTTAGAATCAAACGCCGCCAGATAGGTTTTCCCTATTCCCGTTGCAGCCTGAATGAGTGCTTTCTGTGCTCCTTCTGCTCTTGTGTCCTCCAAAGCACACAATGCCTCGATCTGCGCTCCTCTTGGTTCATATAAAGGTTTTATTTTCGTATCATTTGTTTCCGGCTCTGTAAAGTCATATCTGTCAAGGTCTTTTGCCACCGCCGGACGATGCCAGTTCTGGGAGTAACGTTTTAATTCTTTGTCATCAATGATAATGGAATGATTCGCAAATAAATCTTCAAATGTACGAAAGAACTCTTTATAGTTTTCCGGGTCTTTCTGACTGCTAAACCGATAATTCCATTCTATTCCTGAGGTCAGCGCACTTCTGGAAATATTGGAAGAACCGATATAAAGTTCACTATAATCTGTATAATGGAAAATGTAAGACTTTGGGTGAAAGGAACGTCCTTTTTCACAATAAAATCTAAGATCAACTCTGTCACCAAGTTTTCTTTTGATCAGATATAGTGCTGATGGCTGTGTAATTCCAAGGTAGTTTCCTGTCAGGATTCGGATTTTGGCTCCACGTTTCAAGGTATGTTCCAGTTCTTTCAGCAGCATTCTCACTCCAGATTCCATAAGAAAAGAGACAATGATATCAACGCTTTCCGCTTTTTTCATACTCTGGATCAGCTGATAATATAGTTGTCTTCTTTTATCCGGTCCGCCGGTCATTGCATCTGTGGAATATTCGTTTTCATACCCAATATTTACTTTTTCTGCAGAAGTAAATTCAGCCATTTTTCCTCACCTCTTCCCGGTCGGACATCTCCTGTAATCCATTGTTCTTCTATTTTAAGGCCATGCATGTCATGTATGAAATCTTTAAATGTATCTGTCGTAAAATCGGTAAAATATCTTCCATTTCGTTCGCCTTCAAATTCTCCGTATTTAAAAGAGGTATAAATCCATCCTTTCGATATCAATGCTGCATACATATTTTTCAAAACTTCACGCAGTTGTTTTTTCGGCAAATGGAGAATAGATGCACAAGCCCATATACCATCATATTTTTCTTTTTCATCCAATTCTTGAAACAGCATCTGCCTGACTTTAATTCCTGTATATTTACTTGCAATCCGGCATAATTGTTCTGAACCGTCAATTGCATCTATTTGATATCCACGACTCAGAAAATACTTTGTATCTCTTCCTGCGCCACAGCCAAAGTCAAGAATATACGCATCTGGGTTAAGTTTCTCCAGAAATTTGTCTTGTACTTCTGTAAACTTTACTGAAACAGTCCCAGATGCAAAAGACTGCGCATTTTTGTTGTAATATTTTAATGTTTTATCTATATCTGTCATATATTCACTCACCAAATGCCATCCAGCACTGATTTCACTCCTGTTTTATCTGCAAAATACCTGTTTTGTTTCTTATGCCTTAATTTTTCTGATAAATCTAACTTCTTTGTGACATATTATACAATTTTTTGACATAAACAGCAATAATTTTCGTCAGACATTTTTTATTATATTCACTTATCTATAATACGCAAAAACTGTTGCATATTTCTTTTTTGACATCTTTTTTCTTTCATCAACTTCCATATAAAAAAGAAAGCCAGACTGCACATAGGTTTCTTCCCCTACATACAGTCTGGTTCTCTGATTCCATCATTCATTTCTGGTAATAAGTCAATAAATCAGACATTCCATTACTCTTCCGCATCCATCTCTGCCTTAATCTCATCCTCGCAGTCTGCCATTGCCTGCAGTGTCATAGTGAGAAGCCTCTGCAGTTCCCAGCCGAGCTGGTCAGCGCCGCGTTCAATAACTTCTCTGGAGCATCCTGCTGCGAAGCCTTTGCTCTTGTATTTCTTCTTGAGGGATTTGAGTTCCATGTCTTTTGTGCTTTTGGATGGTCTCATAAGTGCTGCTGCCCAGATAAGTCCTGTAAGTTCGTCTGCTGCAAAGAGTACTTTTTCCATTTCGTGTTCCGGTGCTACATCAATGGTTGCGCCACATCCTACTGTGATGCCGTAGCCGTGGGATACAACTGAATGAACCACATCTTCGCCTACGCCTGCTTCGCGGAGCATTTCCGGAGCTTTCAGACAGTGTTCTTCCGGATATAGTTCAAAGTCGATGTCGTGGAGGAGCCCTACAATTCCCCAGTATTCTGCATCTTCGCCATAGCCAAGCTCATTGGCGTACCATTTCATTACTGCTTCTACAGTCAGGGCATGCTGAATGTGGAAGGGATCCTTGTTGTATTTCTTTAATAATGTAAATGCCTCATCTCGTGTAATTGTGTTCATTATTTTGTCACTCCTCATATCTGAATTATCAGGTGGATCAAATCATCCGCTTTACTGCTTGTTTATAACTGAATAACTGCTCTGCAGTTTATCTGTCAATCTGGATCTGACATGCTTCCATTGCTTTCAGTGCATTCTCATGGCTTTCCGGTGTTACGCCTGCGCAGCATTTAGCGTCTACGATGATCGAAACTTCCGGGAGAGATGCTTTAACCAGAAGTGCATTGGAAATAACACAGATGTCTGTGCATAAACCTACGAATGTGATACTTTCGATTTCATTATCCTCATTCATTGCCACCAGTTCTCCTGCAAGATCTGTGGAACCAAAGGTTTCTTTATCAATGGGTTCTGTTTTTCTGAGTGCATCTAATTCGCTTCTGATCTGCCATCCGTCAGTGTCACGGATACAGTGCGGTACAGGAAGCTTCTTTCCTTCCTGAGTGTCAAGATAGTAAGTCTCATGGGTGTCTCTGGTAAAAAGAACAACTCCATCAAAATTTTTGATTTTCTCTTTTACACCAGGTACAATGGCAACTGCCTCTTTTGTTCCAAGAGCTCCGTCAATGAAGTCATTCTGCATGTCTACGACTACTAATACTTTCTGCATATTTCCTTCCCTTCGTTCTTTCTGCACATTTTTTCAGATAATCCCATAAAATCTCTGGAAACGTGTGCTGTTATTATTTGTTATTACTATACAGCAACAAAATATTTTTGTACAGGCAGAAGTGCCAGTTTTACTATAGCAATTCCATAAAATATCAATCATCTCTATTTTGCAGTATATTTTTCAAATCTGTACTTCTGTTTAATATCCGGATATTTATCTCTGTCTACTTCACTCATGAACATATTATAGGGTCTGGCGCAGATTTTGAAAGGTGCGTAGAGCGCCTGGTAGATCATCAGTTTTTCACCGTTTTCTGTGTGATGGGCTACTGCAAGGACTTTATAGAGATATTCGGAAGTATCCGGAGATACCCATTCTCTTTTGAAATGCTGCACAATGTCGCCTGCATGGATATCGTGTTCCGGTGTTTCCGAAATGTTTTCATTTTCCGCACTGTCAGATTCTTCCGGTTCTGGTTCTGTGTTGAGTTCCATATATTCTTCTTTATCAAGGGAAACCGGGATTCCGGAGCGGCCATTGATGTGGACGCCGCCATACCAGGTGCCTGTGACCTCGCAAATATCACCTACTTCGTATTCCATGCTGCAGTCATTGTTTTTCTTTATGATTCTGATTTTTGTCATTTTATCATCTCCTAGCATATAGTTCTTATTTCATGCAACCAAAAAAGTACTGATTTCACGCTCTAACACGTTAGATTATATTCTCCAGCAAGTTCTTCATTTAAAACAACCACCTCAACGCCCCATATTTTTCTGACCTTAAGCAATCTGGCTCTTAATTCTGCCAATGGCCCAGCTAGCCACGTAATATCTTCTGCGTTTTTTACAACCAGAATAAATTTTAATTTTACATCTTTCATATTGCTTACTGATCGAAGATTGTCTCCTATCTCTGACGTATCCTGATATCTGTTCATAATTGCCGCCAGATATATCTGCAAAGATGATATAAACTTCTCAGTTATTGAACCATAATATTCTTCGAATTTCAGTTCTTTTTCTTTTGATTCATATCGATTCGCCACATTTGGACAACTTTTCTTTGCTTCCAGAAACACTATATTATTTCCATTATATTTCAGAATAAACTCAACTGTTGGGATTCCATCTCCAAGTTTTTTATAAATTTCAGATGTCTCAATATGAAATAAATCTTTTTCATCATATTTTCCAAAATTCATTCCTGATTCTGGTATAACGCTCACTTTAATGCCACCCCAATTTCTTCTCGATACAACTGACGGAATGTATCCATAATTGCATTATGTTCCAACAATTCAAATTCCGGCGCTATCTCACATAATACTTTGCTGTTTTCATTTTTATATAAGGAAATGTATTGCACTTTGCTGTCCTGTCTCCGCTTTACTTCAATATATTTGGACAAAAAATAGTCATGTGTAGAAACAAAAATCTGTACACCTTCTGTCTCCAGCATAATCAGCAATTCTGCCAGCACCGGAATATATTTCGGATTGATATTTGCTTCTGGCTCGTCCCAAAACAAAACGGATCCCTTCTCCAGTGTCCCGTTTTTTATCAACTGCCATAAAAGAGCAATTTTACGTAATCCTTCTGCTACCAAATTAAATTCTAACTTTGCCTGTGTACCAGGTTTTAAATAAAAACGATCCTCATGCAATGTTACTTTCCCATTACTGATTTTCTGTAAAATATCCAGATATTTTTTCCTTACAGTTGAATCCACTCCTCTGGAAATATCAATTTTGGCAGCCGCAATAATATCCAGATACGTATCATCAAATTCCACATTTCCCATTTTTACTGCAGCATCCAGATTCCAGGCATTTGATAAAATCTCTTTTGCCGGAATAAATACGCTTGTGAGATCAGACATCTGCTTTTCCCATTTCTCTTCTGAATTAATCTCTGCATCCCATTTTCGTGTCTTGGTTGAAAATGTCATTCCTATTTTGGCAGTATCAGATTCCACAGAAACCATGGCTTTATTGCTTCCACTCTTTCCTCTGTTTACCAGACGTCCAATTCCAGACTGATCAGGACGAAATAACATTGTTGTTTTCTGCGAAAAAGACACATCATGTTTAGAAGCCTGACATGCTGCATAGGCTAATTTCATAATATGAGTCTTTCCCACACCATTTTCACCAACTAATACATTTAATCCTTCACAAAAAGGAATCTTTATATCTTCAAATACTGTAAAATTCTCTGCTGCAATCTTTGTTAATGGCATTTCCATCACCTCAATATTTCCATTTTTATAAATCAGTTCATTATATCTGTCGCACGACAATATAATATAAAGTAACTTCTATAATAATTTTATATTATAACACATATAAATATGTCAAACAGCTATTTTCTTCGATATAATATTGTAAAATCTGAAAGCTTGTAAAAGGCTATAACTATCACTTCCAGCTCTTCCAGATCTCCGGCTGATATCCTACTGTCGCCTGTTTTCCGTTTCTTACCACAGGGACTTTGATGATGCTCTGGTTTTCGAGAATTTTCTCTGCCTTGTCTTCCTCTGCGATATAAGTGATCAATGCTAGCAGGTCTTTATCCTTGCAGTCAGTATCTATCAGCTTGTTATAACCACCAACTGCCTGGCAGACAGACTGGAATTCACCTTTACTTAAGCCTTTTTCTTTCATATTTATAAACTGATATTTAATTCCCCGTTCTTTGAAGTAGCGTTCTGCTTTTTTGCTGTCGAAGTTTTTCTTTGTACCAAAAATCTGTATATTCATAATCTAATACTTTCTCCCATTTTCCAGAGGATTGTTGTTCCTGTTCACTTTAAATTTCCATCTATTTCACATTTTTTTCAAATTCTCACCACATATTTCTCACATTTTCCGGTTATATTAATACCTGTACAGAGCAAAGAGTAATTGCAAATAAAACTTTTTCTTTTTCATACTTTTGCCGGGAATCGATGAGGTTCCCGGCCTCCTTCTTTTATTCCGTTATTTTTTATTCCATTAGATTTTCTTTTTAATATGGTTATAGATATTCAGTCCTTTTGTCTGTCCGTATTTGGAAATGATAGATCTGTAAATCTGCTGTTTTCTGTTTTTGTCTTCTGCGTTTTTTTCCACAGTTGTTGAAACATAATTTACCACTTCCTTTGGCATGCCTGCCTTGTCGAGAACCAATACCAGTTCCTGCTGTAATTTCTTTGTTCCGGCATTCATATCAATTATCTTTTGTTTTGGCTTTTTTGTATTCTGATTCTCTGATTGTTTGACAGACTGTTTTTCAGGTTGTTCATCCAACTGTTTTTCTGTTTTCTGACCGGATTGTTCGATCATCTGTCCGTCTTTTTCTTTGACGGTCTGTTTTTTTACCTGTTTCCTTGTATGCACCTGTTTTCCGGAAATCTTTTCGTTTCTGGAGACTTTCACATCTTTTTCTGTTTTCCAGAACTCTATAATATGGTCAAAGCCTGTATCTTTGCTGATTACAACAATTTTGCATTCTTCATCCTGACCTGTGCATTCTTTTCCTATCAGATATCCCAGATAAGATCCCAGATGCATATCTGCTGACTGATTTCCTGTCGGTACTTTATGTGTGACCAGCTTTGCTTCTCCGTGATCATTGATAATATCAAGGTCTATTTTTCTGCTGTTGTCTGTATAAAAAAGATGGATAATATCTGTTTCCCGTAATTTTTCGCATCCTTTGAAGCCTTCACTTCCTACATTTTCATAATCAATCAAATAATAAGTTTTAATAATCTTCATCCTCTCTTTATTTGTTACTGTTCACTCCATTCACAGTAACCTTTATTTTTCTCTGCTGTATAATACTCTGTCATTTTTCAGACAGATAATTCTTTCCTATTTTAACATGCATCTTTTATCAGCACAACCACATAGTGGCAGCTCTCCTGGTTAGTATTTTCTGGTTGCCTTTCCTGTCTGTTCCAGTCAGACAGAATATTATCATATCCACGAATAGTATTCCCATATTGCCACTATAATAAATTTACATACCTTTTGTGAAAAGTGACGGATTTTTATCAAATTTGAGTTGATAAATCTTTAACAAAATTCAAAAAAACGCAAAAATCCTGTTGATTTTAAGCGTTAAATATGTATAATAATAAAAGAGAAGCGATACCCATTCGCTTTTATGGTAAGGTATCTTAAGCCTGTTTAAACAGGCGCTTTCATTAACGAAGAAAAGAGGTTAAACGTAAGATGGCAAAAATCGATTTAAGCAAGTATGGCATTACCGGAACTACAGAAATTGTCTACAACCCTTCTTATGAAGTATTATTTGAAGAAGAAACCAAACCGGAACTGGAAGGCTTTGAAAAAGGTCAGGTCAGCGAACTTGGTGCAGTTAACGTTATGACAGGTATCTACACAGGACGTTCTCCTAAAGATAAATATATCGTTATGGATGAGAACTCCAAAGATACAGTATGGTGGACAACAGACGAATACAAAAACGATAACCATCCTGCAACTCAGGAAGCATGGAATGCAGTAAAAGAAATCGCTAAAAAAGAGCTCTCCAACAAGAGACTTTTCGTGGTAGATGCATTCTGCGGTGCTAACAAAGATACTCGTATGGCTATCCGTTTCATCGTTGAAGTTGCTTGGCAGGCACATTTCGTAACAAATATGTTCATCCAGCCAACAGCTGAAGAACTTGAAAACTTCGAGCCAGATTTCGTTGTATACAACGCTTCCAAAGCTAAAGTTGAAAACTATAAAGAATTAGGCCTTAACTCTGAAACAGCTGTAATGTTCAACATCACAACTAAAGAGCAGGTTATCGTAAACACATGGTACGGCGGAGAAATGAAGAAAGGTATGTTCTCTATGATGAACTACTTCCTTCCACTGAAAGGCATGGCTTCCATGCACTGCTCTGCAAACACAGATATGAACGGCGAAAACACAGCTATCTTCTTCGGTCTTTCCGGAACAGGTAAAACAACTCTTTCCACAGACCCGAAACGTCTCCTGATCGGTGATGACGAGCATGGCTGGGATGACAACGGCGTATTCAACTTCGAAGGCGGATGCTACGCTAAAGTTATCAACCTTGACAAAGAATCTGAGCCGGACATCTACAATGCAATCAAACGTAACGCTCTTCTTGAGAACGTAACACTTGATGCTGAAGGCAAGATTGATTTCGCAGATAAGAGTGTAACAGAGAATACTCGTGTATCTTATCCGATCAACCACATTGAAAACATCGTTCGCCCGATCTCTTCTGCACCGGCAGCTAAGAACGTAATCTTCCTGTCCGCAGACGCTTTCGGAGTACTTCCTCCAGTATCTATCCTGACAGAAGCTCAGACTCAGTACTATTTCCTGTCTGGATTCACAGCTAAACTTGCTGGTACAGAGCGTGGAATCACAGAGCCTACACCTACATTCTCTGCTTGCTTCGGACAGGCATTCCTTGAACTGCATCCGACAAAATACGCAGAAGAACTTGTTAAGAAGATGGAAAAGAGCGGAGCAAAAGCTTACCTGGTTAACACAGGATGGAACGGAACAGGAAAACGTATCTCCATCAAAGATACTCGTGGTATCATCGATGCAATCCTTAACGGAGATATCCTTAACGCTCCTACTAAGAAGATCCCATTCTTCGATTTCGAAGTTCCTACAGAGCTTAACGGCGTAGACACAGGTATCCTTGATCCTCGTGACACATATGCTGACGCTTCTGAATGGGAAGAAAAAGCAAAAGATCTTGCTGGAAGATTCATCAAGAACTTTGCTAAATACGAAGGAAACGCTGCTGGTAAAGCACTTGTTGCAGCTGGTCCTCAGTTATAATTATAATTGCTGAATTAAAGTTAATTATAATTAAATTATAATTTTATTGTCCAAATGAGTACGAAAGGGATGCGAGTAATTCGCATCCCTTTTTCATGTTGTTTCGGTGATCAAGCGGATATTCGCAATCCGCTTCGCTACAGGACTCTGAGTTTTTCTGCCACTTTCTCATATGCGGGTACCGGAACGTGATATTCTTCTCCCATTCTTACTACTTCGTAAACTAATCCGTCAATTTCGGACTGTTTTCCTGCCATGATATCCCGCTGCATGGAAGTGGTTGCTTCCGGTGCGAGGTTGGAAAGGATTTTTAAATTTACTTCTGCCATATCTTTCTGGAAAGGAACTCCCATGGCTTCTGCAAGTGCTGCGATTTCTTTTATCATGGTCTTAAAAAGTTCTCTGGCTTCGCCTTCTTTCTGGAAATCTGCGGCAGTTGCGTGGTAATAGAGTCCTGCTGCCCCGATCGGGGATACATAGGAAAATTTCTCCAGTGCTTCACGGCGGATGTTTTCCGAAAGAGTCCCGTCGATATGACTGTCACAGAGGTCTTTCTGAATCTCTTTCAGTTCCGGTCGGAATTCTGCTTTGTCTCTTACGCCGAATACAATGTGCAGGATCTGTCCATGCTGGAGAAGTTTTCCCGGTTCTTTAATGTTGGCAGAAACATAGATGCAGCCGTCCGTTACCAGAAGATCCGGCAGTTCTTTCTGCATTTTTCCACCTGTTCCATATATATTCAACACTGGAATTACGATAGTATTTTTCCTGGCAATGCGTTTGATAAACGGAATCGTTTCCTGTAAGGAATAGCCTTTTACGCAGACAAAAATTACGTCCGGATGCTCTGCATAATGCTCCATATCTGTAGCAGGAATGCTTATGTTTTCCTCTGTTTTATCCCACATTTTCTCCAATGTAAGACCCTGTTTCTGGATCTTTTTCAGGTGTTCGCCTCTCGCGATCAGGGTTACGTCCTTGCCTGCTTTTTTCATATAATATCCGGTAACACCACCGGTTCCTCCGGCTCCAATGATTAAGTATTTCATATTTATTTTCTGCCCCGCTTTCATTGTTTTGATTCTTATATCATAGCACAATTGCAATTTTTCTTCAGTATATTTTATGCATTACGCTGACATAATTTTGCATTGACAGTTTATTTTTTGCCCTGTAATATCAATGGTATCAATATCAGAATATATTACGCAGGAAAAGTATTAAGATGGAACGATATCTGGAATTTAGAATAGATGAACAAACTACAGAACTTAAAATGGAAGCATTTCTGAAAAAGAATGCAGGACTTACAAAACGGCAGATCAGCCAGGCGAAGTTTCGACCGGACGGGATTACCAGAAACGGAGTTCGCTGTCGTGTAACTGAGACAATATATCCAGGCGATGTGATCCGCGTTTGTCTGGAGGAAGCCGGGACTGCTTCTGCGCATCTTGAAAATTATAATGACGGAATCAGAAGTAAAGATTTGTCGGATTTCCATTCCAACAGAGCTTCAGCTTCAATTTCCGAAACTTCTTTTTCTCTGAATATTTTATATGAAGATACGGATATTCTGGCAGTTGATAAACCGGCAGGAATGGTTACGCATCCAACGGGAATGCATTATACAGACAGCCTCTCCAATCTTGTTGCCGGTTACTTTCGAGAGAAAAATGAACAGGTCTGTGTCCGCCCGGTGGGGCGGCTGGATCAGGAGACTTCCGGGATTGTGGTTTTTGCCAAAAATCAGGTAGCAGCTTCAAGGCTTCAATCTGTAAAATCTCCCTGCAAAATTCACAAGCAATATCTTGCCGCTGTATCCGGTACTTTGCCTGTAGATATGCCTGGTGTTTGGCATACCTTAGATTTACCGCTGATGCAGGACCCGGAGAATCATCTGAAAATGAAAACTGCTGCTGATCTTTCCTTACATTCATCTGCATTATCGGGAAAAATCAAAACAGCAGTTACTCATTATCATACTCTTTTTTCCAGTCAGGACTGGTCGCTTATCACACTTAAGCTGGATACCGGACGTACCCACCAGATCCGTGTCCATATGGCATCCACAGGACATCCTTTGCTTGGAGATACTCTTTATCATTCAGACGATAAAATATCTTCCTGTGCTTCCTTTTCCAGGGCTGCCCTTCATGCATGGAAAGTTTCTTTTCAGCATCCTTTCAGAGATGAAATGCTCCTTCTGGAAGCACCATTACCTTTCGATTTTCGTGAACTGGTTTCACTTTCAGGGTCTGATCTGTTGTCTATTTAAGCTTCAAATTCTTTGATCAGATTTACCATTTCAATGGCACTGAGTGCACAGTCATAGCCTTTATTTCCTGCTTTTGTACCTGCGCGTTCAATTGCCTGCTCGATGTTTTCTGTGGTAAGTACTCCGAATAATACCGGAACTCCTGTTTCCAGTGATACTGATGCAATCCCTTTGGAAACCTCATTGCATACATAATCATAATGACTGGTATTTCCACGAATCACAGCACCTACGCAGATAACCGCATCATACTTTCCACTTTTTGCCATTTTAGACGCGATCAGTGGGATTTCAAAAGCACCTGGTACCCACGCTACCTGGATGTCCTCTTCTTTTACATTGTGACGTGTCAGCCCATCCATGGCACCACTTACCAGCTTGGAAGTTATAAATTCATTGAAGCGGGCTGCTACAATTCCTACTTTCATTCCATCTGATACTAATTTTCCTTCTAATGTTTTCATTTTTTCTGGTCCTTTCATCTGTAAATTTATATTTTTTAACCTGTACAGGTTTTTATATACGGTAAATTTTATTTTCGGGAACGTTATCGTTATATATGAAAATCCCCGCTGTATTTAATACTTCAGAATATGTCCCATTCGTAATTGTTTTGTCTTAAGATAACGCAGATCATACGCTGTGGCATTCATCTGTATCGGAACTCTCTGTTTGATCCTGATGCCAAATTCTTCCAACTGATAAACTTTATCCGGGTTATTTGTCAGCAGCCGCAGCTCTTTTACCCCAAGATTTCTCAGAATCTGCGCACCAATGTAGTATTCTCTTTCGTCTCCGGCAAATCCAAGTGCCAGATTCGCTTCGAGTGTATCCATTCCCTGTTCCTGAAGTTCATAGGCACGAAGTTTATTGATCAGTCCGATTCCTCTTCCTTCCTGTCTCATATAAAGGAGTATCCCTCTGCCTTCTTCCTCAATCTGGGCCATCGCCGCTGCAAACTGCTGTCCGCAGTCACAACGCTGTGATCCAAAAACGTCTCCTGTCAGGCACTCTGAATGCACACGGCACAGGACGTTTTCTCCATCTCCGATTTCACCTTTTACCAGTGCTACATGATGTTCCCCATTCAGGCGGTTTACAAATCCATACGCCATAAACTCTCCGTATCTGGTCGGCATTTTTGTGGTCGTCACGCGATCCACCAGAATATCATGGCATTTACGGTAATTCTGAATATCTTTAATTGTTATGAATTTAAGATTCCACTTTCCGGCAAGTTCCCGTAACTCAGAAGTCCGCATCATAGTGCCGTCTTCTCTCATAATTTCACAGCACAGCCCGCACTGTTTTAACCCTGCAAGTCTGCACAGGTCTACAGTTGCCTCTGTATGTCCGTTTCTTTCCAGAACACCGTTCTTCTTCGCCAGAAGTGGAAACATATGTCCGGGGCGTCTGAAATCTTCGGGTTTTGCATTCTCATCCACACATTTCATGGCAGTAACAGAACGTTCTGCCGCAGAGATTCCTGTAGTGGTGCTGATATGGTCTACGGAAACAGTAAAAGCAGTTTCGTGATTATCTGAATTTTCTGCTACCATCTGCGGGAACTGCAGTTTTCTTACATATTCCTCAGACATTGGCATACAGATAAGTCCTTTTCCGTGAGTTGCCATAAAGTTAATATTTTCTGTTGTGGCAAACTCTGCTGCACAGATAAAATCTCCTTCATTCTCTCTGTCCGGATCATCCGTTACCAGAATAATTTTTCCATTCCGAAGTTCTTCCAGAGCTTCTTCTACTGAATCAAATCCGTTCATTTTTTCTCTCCTTATGCAATGTATTTTTCTGATACAATATATTTTTCTGTTGTTAGGGGGGCAAAATCATTCGTATTGGCTGCTTATCTGGTTCATGTCAGGCAGATAAAACATCCACTGTACAGTTCTACATCAATCGAATAACCGCTTTGTGGTTAATTCTGTCAAAAGCCATACTTATTCAGAAAATCCCGTGTAATATTACTTTTTATCGGCTGTTCTTTCACAGGCGTTATTAATTTTTCCACGTATTTTCCAATTATGTCTGTCTCCAGATTAACAATATCTCCTTCTTTGCGTTCTCCGAGGACTGTAATCTTTACTGTATGAGGAATTGCAGAAATGGAAAAGTCTGTTTCTGAGACTTTTGCCACTGTAAGACTGATTCCATCAACTGTTACAGAACCTTTTGTCACAATATATTTCATAATTTGTGGTGAAGCCTGAATGGTGTACCAGACAGCATTATCATCTCTGCGAATTTCCGTGATTTTTCCTGTTCCATCCACATGCCCGGCAACAATGTGTCCTCCAAATCTTCCATTTGCAGGCATTGCCCTTTCCAGATTTACATGCTGTCCCAAAGAAAGCTGAATCAGCGCAGAACGATTCAATGTCTCATGCATCACATCTGCTGTAAAACCATCTTCCAGACATGCAGTTACAGTGAGGCAGATTCCATTTACAGCTACACTGTCCCCTGTTCTCAGATCATCCAGAATTTTCTCTGCCCGTATCGTAAATACTGCTGAATTTGCTCCTTTTTTTATTTTTTTCACAGTTCCCAGTTCTTCAACAATTCCCGTGAACATTACTCTTCACCTCACTCTCTATAAGAAAATCATCTCCTATTCTGATTATTTCGCTGTTTTTTAATAATATTGCGCTGGCAGGATCAAAAAATCCTTTTCCTTCTATCGGTGTCTTTGCACTTTCTCCCCCAAAAAGTTTGGGTGCTATATAGGTCTGGACTTTCTGAACAATACCGCTTTCGAGTGCTGACCAGTTTAAAGTGCCTCCTCCTTCCAGTAAGATACTGTCTATCTTTGCAGCTCCCAGAAGTTCCATTAGTCTGTTTAAATCTATGTGTCCGTTTTTTTCCGGGACATCCAGAACTTTACATCCCATATCTTCATAATTCTTTATCTTCTGCTGGTCTTTACTGCTGGTTGCAAAGATTGTTGGAATTGTTGATGCCGTTTTCACAATTCTGGAATTCAGTGGTGTCCGCAAGTGGGAGTCACAGATAATACGCACAGGATTTCTGCCGTTTTCCAGTCTGCATGTAAGCATCGGATCATCTGCCAGCACAGTTCCCACTCCAGCCATAATCCCTGTATATTTCAATCTCTGTTTCTGCACATGCATTCTGGCAGCTTCGCCTGTCACCCATCTGGATGCGCCTGTATAAGTGGCAATTTTTCCATCCATGGTCATCGCATATTTCATGACTACATATGGTTTTTGATTCTGTATGTAATAGAAAAATGCTTCATTGAGTTTATCGCACTCTTCTTTTAAAACGTTTTCCGTTACTTCGATCCCATGCTCTTTCAGAATCCGGATTCCTTTTCCTGAAACCAGGGGATTAGGGTCCGAGGAACCAATGATCACACGTCTGATCCCCGATTCCAGGATTGCATTGACACACGGAGGCTGTTTCCCGTAATGGCAGCAAGGTTCCAGAGTAACATATATGGAGGCACCTTCTGGCTGTTCTGTACATGATGCCAGAGCTTCCCTTTCTGCATGAAGTTCACCGTATTTTCTGTGATATCCCTGGCCAATGACTTTTCCGCTTTTGACGATCACGGCACCTACCATTGGGTTAGGTGCTGTAAATCCCATTCCTTTTTGTGCCAGTTCTAACGCCATTTTCATATATTGCCTATCTTTTTCCATATCCGTTATATCTTTCAATCCCTCATCTCCTGTTCTTCTGATGGTACTGATGATACCAAAAAAGCCCCGGTGTCTTTCAACATCCAGGGCCTGTAAATTAATATCTGTTTGAATTATCTTCGTGTGAATCTGACTTTTTGCTTCATCATTAAAACTGCTTTGATGATATAAAAAAGCTCTGGAATAAATTTATTATTCCAGAGCAGTCGCTTTCACAGATCAGTTAATTCTTCTGTATCTCTACTACTATCTTCTTTCATCCAGACTGTACTGTCGGCTTCGGAATTGCACCGAATCATACCTTACGGCTCGTGGGCTTTACCACCGGTAGGGAATTGCACCCTGCCCTGAAGATCTTATTTTATTTTTATCAGCAATTTCTAAATTTTATCCTGCTGATGTCTGAAAGTATACTCTTAACTTTTATTTATGTCAAGATTTTTTCAAACATATAATTTCAGTTTTTCAGGAAAGTAATTCTCTTACCATCTCTGCATTGAATGTCACACCTGTCAGGTGGTCTACTTCAATCTGGTACAGGGCATTGGCTGCGATATGCTCTGCTGCCTGTTCCAGATCACGAATACCGCTTGTATTTTTATGCAATTCAACGATGGCATCCAGACCGTCTTCTGTTACTACACATTCTTCTGCTTTCAGGCTCATGCGTTTCAGAACTTTCGGAAGAACGTATTTGGAGAAGATGATCTTCTTCTCTTCTGATGTATAATCCGGGATATCGATCACCGCGAAACGGGACATCAGAGGTGCGCTGATCTGGGATTTATCGTTTGCCGTAGCAATAGGATAAACGCCCACTGTGGGCACCATACATTCCATATAGTTATCTGTAAATCCAAGGTTGTCAAGCAGAGTAAGAAGTACGTCTGCAGGATTTCCGTTGCCCTTACCTGACGCTGCTTTATCAAGCTCGTTGATAATAAATACAAGGTTGGATTCTCCTGCTGCCGAGAAAGCTTCCATGATGATTCCGGGCTTTGCGTTTGCATAGATTCTGGAACTTCCTGTAAGCTGTTCCGGATCATTGATGGAACTCATGTCCAGAGTTGTCCAAGGCAGTTTCAGAATACGGGCAACTGCATAGGCAATCTGGGATTTGCCTGTACCTGCAGGACCTACAAGGAGAAGTCCGTATGCAGGAAGTGTATGGGTACGGTTGATCTGTATGATTGTTTCAATGATACGCTGCTTTACAGATTCCATTCCGTAGAGTTCCTCATCAAGGATCCTGCGGGCTTCCTGAGGATCGATTGCTTCAAAATAATTGCTCTTCCACTGTACATTCATCATGATGGAAAGTGCTCTCTGAGCATGACGTCTCTCCTCCGGAGATACTTCGTGTGAACGGGCAACTGCAAGGTTTCTTCTCGCCCAGAGACGGATATTATCCGGCAGGGTTCTGCCTGCGCAGGTCATAAAATCAGTGATGCTCTGAATGCTTGTCAGCTTCATCTCGTCCCCTGTTTCTTCCTCATCTTCATCCTCAACAATCTCTGCAGGTGCACTGCTTGCAAGAAGTCTCTCGATCATAAACTGAAGAAATCCGTCCTCTGCGGAAAGTTTCGTACCGCCGCCAAAAGCAGTTTCACGAATCTTATAAACTGCATAACCATTCTCTTTATTCTCTCCAGAAAGACGCACATTGATATGATTCTCCCCAAGCCATTTCAGAAGACTTACAAATCTTGAATCAATACTGATAATATCTGCACTGAAAACGCCGTCATCTTCTTTAAATTCAAAGGATGTACGTTTAATCGGATTAGTAAAAATACCGCAGGAATGATGTTTCCACTGACGGCTGCTGTTATCCAGGATCATGATCGGTTTCTCAGGGGAAGTCTCCTTTTCATTGGACTGGAACGTAGTGTAGGTACATTCAGACTGTACGCCTGTTTTCTTGTCTGAAGCACCGCTGAAATCAAATACTGGCATGGTAAATACTCCTTTTATCTTATCATGCAATGCATGACATATTTCTATTACACATCTCTGCAATCCTGTCGGAAGCTATTTATTATTCTAGCAGAATCTTTTCTTTTAATCAATTCTGTAAATGTATTTATTGCATAAATATTCAATAAATTATATCCTGATTTATTCCCCCAAAATCATTGACGGTAACATTCACAGGCCTTATAATAATAGTAACTGAGAATTTCCAGAAACTCTCTGGAAAATCGGAATTTACTTTTAGGAGAGCAAAATGAGCAAAATTATTTTAACCGGTGACCGCCCAACAGGCCGCCTTCATGTTGGACATTATGTTGGTTCATTATCCGAGCGTGTTCGTTTACAGAACTCCGGCTTATATGATGAAATTTATATTATGATCGCAGATGCACAGGCATTAACAGATAACGCTGAACACCCTGAGAAAGTTCGCCAGAACATCCTTCAGGTCGCCCTGGATTATCTTGCATGCGGCATTGATCCTGAGAAATCCACTATCTTTATCCAGTCCATGGTTCCGGAGCTTACAGAGCTTACTTTCTATTATATGAACCTTGTTACTGTGGCACGTGTACAGCGTAATCCTACAGTTAAATCTGAAATCCAGATGCGTAATTTTGAGGCAAGCATCCCTGTTGGATTCTTCTGCTATCCGATCAGCCAGGCTGCAGACATCACTGCATTCCGCGCTACTACTGTTCCGGTTGGCGAAGATCAGCTTCCAATGCTCGAGCAGTGCAAGGAGATCGTCCACAAATTTAATACTGTTTATGGTGAAACTCTGACAGAGCCTGAGATTATTCTGCCATCCAATAAAGCATGCTTACGTCTGCCAGGTATTGACGGAAAAGCAAAAATGAGCAAATCTCTCGGAAACTGCATCTACCTTTCAGATGAAGAAGCTGATGTTAAGAAGAAGGTTATGTCCATGTTCACAGACCCGAATCATCTTCGTGTGGAAGATCCGGGACGTGTGGAAGGAAATCCTGTATTTATTTATCTGGATGCATTCTGTAAACCGGAATATTTCGCAGAGTTCCTGCCTGAATATCAGAATCTGGATGAACTGAAAGCTCATTATACACGCGGCGGTCTGGGTGATGTCAAGGTTAAGAAATTCCTGAACAAAGTACTCCAGGCAGAGCTTTCTCCAATCCGCGAAAGACGTAAATACTGGGAACAGCATCTTGATGATGTATATGATATCCTCAAAGAGGGAAGCAAGGTTGCTGAAGCAAAAGCTGCACAGACACTTCATGATGTTCGTTCAGCAATGCAGATCAACTACTTTGATGATAACAGCTTAATTAAATAATTATATGCCGGTGGCTACAGCGACCGACAACGATGCGTAAATAAGAAATTCAAACGCAAGATTGTTCAAAAATCAACTTATTGACACATCAAAACAGGTTCAGGCAAAAGCATTCTGCTCACGTCTGAACCTGTTCTGTTATTTCTTCACTGACTTGCTTTTCAATCTATTTTACAGATAAAATCTATCCGATATCTTTCATATCTGATACCATTTGATCTCATTTGCCTCCATATGTAACCGGAAACTGCTTCCATCACCTCTGTAAACTACTGTATCCTGTGGTTCGTAAGTGTTGTTGACTACGCAGTATTTTCCATTTTTTACGTAAGCATGTACTTCTACATTGTAGTTGGTTGAATACCAGCAGTGAAGTTCTTCCTCTGCGGATGCTGACCAAAGGACTGCACGATAAAGCACGCGGCTGTTCTTGAAGCTGTATGGAAGTCCGCTGATATAAACGCCTCTTCCTTTACCGAAAGTCTTTACAGCCATCTGCACTTCCTGGTCTTTCTGGATTAAGATTTCTGTTTCCGGTAAGGCATAAATGTTCTTCTTACCTTCACCGAAATCAACCTCGCCTTCTGCATCTTTAAGGATGAAATGATCTCTGTGTTCTTCCCAGTTATATTTATCTGTATTCAGGTTAAATCCATGTTCTTCTTCTACTCCAAGTACATCATCTAACTGAATGAATCTGCCCTGCCACTGATGTGCTGCCGGTTCTCCTACACCGATAAATCCACCGCCATTATATACAAATTCTCTGACTGCTGTGATGATTGTTTCGTCGATCCAGTTCTCGCCGCCTGACTGTGCAGTGTCCGCATCTCCTACATTGATCACTACGTCAAACTTCTTCAGAAGATCTTTGTCTGCTTTGATATCATCAAAGCTGATAAATGATACATCAAACGGTGCGCCGCTTAATGCTTCGATAATTCCGAAATAAGAATAATTCTGCTTGTAATAGATGGCGTGATGTACCATATGGTTACCCCATGAGCGCATCTTTCCCCAACAATTCAGGACTGCTACCCGTTTTACGCAATAAGGAGTCGTTCCCTGAATGTTATCATATAAAGTGCGGAACTCTTCGCAGACTTCTTTGATATACTGTACAAAATCCGGGAATTCCAGGGCAAGTTTCAGATATCCGCCGTAGCCTATTCTCTGGATCGGGCTTCGAAGGATTGCTCTTCTTGCTGTTACCCAGTTTACTTTTGCCTCCTTTACAGGATCGCCGCCTTCATGGAACGTATCCGGGAAAAAGTATGGCAAAAATCTTCCTTCTGTATATTTTACATTCTTAATATCACTGAACAGACGCAGGGTCGCACCATTTCCAACACTTCCAACTACAGCATCCAGTCCGATAGATGCAAATTCGTCCATAAACGGTTCCATACCAATCCAGTGATCTCCCATGAACATCATGGCCTCTTTTCCGTATTCATGTACGATATCTACCATCTCTTTGGCAAGCTTCGCAACTTCGCGTCTCTGAAATGCCTGGAAATCTTTGAATTCTTTTGAGGGAATCCGATAGGTATTGTTCATGTATCCCTGATCAATGATATATTCCGGTCTGAAAGGATAGCCCACTTCTTTCTCAAACTGCTCCAGAATATATGGGCTGACTGAAGCGGAATAACCAAACCAGTCTACATATTTCTCTCTTGCAAGTTCATCAAATATAAGAGTAAACTGATGGAAAAATGTAGTGAAGCGCACAACATCCACATACTCATGAGTATCCAGAAATCTGCGCAGACGTTCCAGAGAGTGTGCTCTTGTTTTCGGCTGACGCACATCAAATGTAATCTGCGGTTCTACGTCTTTCCAGTCATTTACTACTGCATTGTACATATGTACAGGATCCCACATAATATATGCCAGGAAACTTACAGTATATTCATGGAAGCGTTTCGCAGATAAGATCACTACATTTCCTGTCTCTTCTTCATATGACCACTGATCTGTCAGTACCGGCTCTCCTGTGGTACGATCCATTACTTCCCACCATCTGCGGATATCATCTCTTGTGTTGACTGCAAGCATATTCGGATAGAGGTGATCCATCAGATGAATCTCCAGTGTATCTGCAACCGCTGTGTGGAAAGATGTCATAATATACATCTGCTGGATTTCTTCCGGATGTGCTTTCGCCCACGCATTGTCCTTACGAGTTGTATAGTAGGTTGCATAAATTTTGGCACCTGTGTCTTTTAATTTCTGCGGAAATTCTGTTCCGTCACAGTCACGTATAGCATCAGCGCCCCACTCTTCTATCATTTCCAGTGTCTGTGGAACTACATCCAGGTCAGTTGGTATGGTTACACGACCTTTTCCCATTTTCTGTTACCTCCTTCATTTTGCTGACAAGCGGATAATTACTGTCCGTTCGCTTCTGTAATCACATTATTTTCAGTCTATCTGTTTATAAAATACTTTCTTTCAAAATTTTTTTCAATTCACTTTTTGCTTTGTTTTTTAGAAATCTTGCTCTTACAAAAAAATTATGGTATTATAGAAAATATGTTATCAGCTATCTGAAAAGCCTTCTATTTTTTACCTTAATAACTGATGTTGATTTTATTTTTATCATTTTTTATGCACTTATTCTAATTATCCTGAAGAATCTCAGTTATATCTTTTGCGATATAAAATACTATCATTCAGAATCCGCCAACAAAATTGCTACAAATATACTCATCTGCCGTAAACAGAAGAAAGGAGAATCTGCCATGAGCTCACAATCATTTCGTTTCAGCCCCGAACACCCAACAGCTCAGAATATTACGCTTTTAAATACCTCTTCTTCCCGCTACGAGGGTGACTGGCCCAGTATTCCTCACTCTCATGCCTTTACAGAATTGTTCTATGTACGTGACGGTCAGGGAGATTTTCTGATCGAGGATCAGATTTTCCCAATCTCAAAGGACGATTTGGTCATCATTAATCCACATATCAATCACACTGAAATCTCCAAAGGGAGTCCTCCTCTGAGTTATTTTACAGTAGGTGTGGACGGACTATGTTTTTCCTTTAACGGTCATAAAGAGTATCGCATTTTTAACTGTCGTGAAAAGAAAACAGATTTGTTATTTTACTTTAATTCTCTGTTTCAGGAGCTGGACAGACAGTCTGAAGGATATGAAACCATCTGCAGTCATATGCTGGATATTCTGATTCTGCAGCTTCGGCGCATTACGGATTCACCATTTGAACTGATCACCGCCCAGCATCCAAGTAAAGAGTGCGCTCATATTAAGCGTTATCTTGACTCCAATTACGGGGAAAATATTACTCTGGATCACCTCTCAGAACTCAGTCATCTTAATAAGTATTATCTGAGTCATGAATTTACAAAATATTATGGGATTTCTCCTATCAATTATCTGAACCGAAAACGCATCGAAGTGTGCAAGGAGCTTCTGGAAAATACTGATTACGGGATTTCAGATATTGCGCATCTCACAGGATTCTCCTCTCAGAGTTATCTCTCCCAGAGCTTTCGCAAATCCTGTGGCATGACTGCAGGAACTTACCGTAAACTTAAGAAAAAAAGAAAGGATCCTATTTAATATCATGCAATACACATTTCCAAACTACTATAAAGAATTTTCCTGCATTGCAGGAGCCTGTCCGGATACCTGCTGCGCAGGATGGCAGATCGTGATTGACGATCAGACACTGAAGAAGTACCAGCACTTTAAAGGTCCATTCCGCAATCGCCTGCACAATGATATTGACTGGAAAGAACATGTTTTCCGCCAGTATAACAGACGCTGTGCTTTTCTCAACGAAGAGAACCTGTGTGATATCTACACAGAAGCAGGACCGGAAATGTTCTGCAGAACCTGCAGAAATTATCCTAGACATATTGAAGAATTTGAAGGTCTGCGTGAGATTTCCCTGTCGCTCTCCTGTCCGGAGGCAGCAAGGATTTTACTTTCCCAAAAAGAAAAGGTACACTTTATCACAAAAGAAAAAAAGACAAAAGAAGAAGTCTATGATGACTTTGATTATTTCCTGTTCACTGCACTTATGGACACCCGTGATATGCTTATAGATATCATCCAGGACAGAGCTGTACCCATGCAGAAACGTCTGTGGAAACTTCTGGCTGCTGCACATGATTTCCAGTTATGTGTAAATAAAAATGAACTCTTTAAATGGGAAGAAATGCGAAAACGACATGAAGATTCCGGATACGGAGATAGATTTTGCAGCAAAATTTACTCTCGTATAAATACAGATAACATAGAAAACAGTTCTGTTGCATCTGCCTGCGCAAATACACCAGAACAATTATTTAAAAAAATGTGGAAAACTGTTGTCCCGGAAATGGAGGTTCTGCGCCCGGGATGGCAGGAATACTTAAAGAATTGTCTGACTCCACTGTATAATGGAAATACAGATTCGCAGTCTGACTCCGGAAATCTTTATTCCTGGCAGAAAAGTGAATTTGATTTCTCTTATCCGGACTGGCAGATTCAGGAGGAACAGCTTCTTGTTTACTGGATCTATACCTATTTCTGCGGTGCAGTTTATGATGATGAGATCTTCGCCAAGGTGAAAATGGCAGTTGTGTGCACCCTGTTCATCCATGAATTAAATGTGGGAACCTATCTGAAAAACAACCGGCAGTTTAAGCTAGATGACCAGATCCGTATCTGTTATCAGTTTTCAAGAGAACTGGAACACTCAGATCTTAACCTGAACAGATTTGAAGAATTAATGTCTGAAAAAGAGATTTTCTCCTTTGAAAATCTGCTGAAAATCTGCTGATGCAAATAAAAAATCCAGTTATTATGAGCACTAAATCAATCGGAAGGCCTCTGATGGTCTTCCGATTGATTTTAATAATTAATATTGTCCTCTCATTACTGTATTTTCAGCATATGCCAGAATTCTATCTGTTTTCATTTAGAGCATGTTTGAAAAATCATTTCAACAATCTGTACGCTCTAATCTACGGATCATAGATACCAGATGTCCGGCACAATTTCGGATTTCTTCTTCTGTAAGTTTACCTTCTTTATATGCCTGGCGAATATTCTTATCATCATCCGGATTTCCAGGCATGATAATGTCATTGCCTGCTGCCACACATTTCCATGGAACGCTTCCATCTTCCGGAACTGTTGTGTTCCAGTCTGACATAATTGCTCCGTCAAATCCCCATTCTTTTCTGGCAACTGTCATGCACAGATCTTTGCTGTTCGCCGCATGAATACCGTTGATAAGATTATAGGAAGTCATAATAGAAACAGGATTTCCTTCTTTTACTGCAATTTCAAATCCGCGGAGATAGATTTCTCTGAGCGCACGTTCGGATACGCAGGAGTCAACACCCATGCGGTTATCTTCCTGATTATTACATGCAAAATGCTTGATTGTTACGCCACATCCTGACTTGCTCTGAACACCCCGGATCACTGCTGCTGCCAGCATCCCTGACAGATATGGATCTTCTGAATAATATTCATAATTTCTTCCACATAATGGGTTTCTGTGAATATTCATACCCGGTGCAAGCCACAGATTTACATGAAATTCTTCCATTTCTTCTGCGATTGCTTTTCCAAACTCTGTCATGAGATCTGTATCCCAGGTCTGTGCCAGTGCTGTTCCTACCGGAAAAGCAGTACAGTACTGATAATAAGTGTCTGCATTCTCATGATGCACACCAGGTTCCAGAATTCCATTTTCCAGTGAACCAAGAACTCCCATTTCATAGATGCTGTCTGTCTCTTTATCTACCTCATACCACTGTCTGAGGCGGATACCTGCCGGACCGTCCGCCATAACAAGAGACGGGATTCCATCCTCTTCCAAAGTACCGCAGGTTTCACCTGCTGATCCCGGTACTCGAATCCCTGCTGCACCAAGAGTACTGATATTCTCTGAAATCTTTCCATAAAGCAGAGGAATCAGCTCTTCTGTAGTTCTGTCTTCCAGAACAGAAACAAATCTTTTTTCTTCCTCTGTCAGATTTTCCTGATTTTTTCCGGCATTTTCCGATTTTGCCGGTATCATCGCAGGTTTAAAATAATATTCCGGAACCTGCGCTGTTATCAGTTTTTCCTGTCTCTGCACAGATTTTTCTTTCAATTCTTTTGTCAGATAAATCTGTTCCAGTTCTTCCTGAAGCGGACAGATTTTATCCATCTGTTCCAGTACTGTATCATCTGAAACTACCAGAACTGCTTCCAGTTTCAGTTTGTCTGAACTGTTTCCGACCAGAATGCCATATTTGCCTTTTTCCACTATCCATGTATGTGTTTCCTCATTGAAAGAAGCCAGTTGTTTCTGTGGAATCTCAACAGTAAGTGTTTGTGTTTCTCCCGGCTTCAGAATTCTGGTTTTTGCAAAACCTGCCAGTCTCTTATACTCTTTTTCCAGTTCTGTCTGCGGAAGCGTAACATAAATCTGTACCACTTCTTTACCAGCATATTCATTTCCTGTATTTGTAACCTGAACCTCTGCTCTGATCTTACTTTCTTCCATATTTATGCTACAACACTTCATCTCAAACATAGTATAAGAAAGACCAAACCCAAACGGAAACATCACCTTTTTGTCAAAGCTGTCAAAATATCTGTAACCTACATAAATACCTTCTTTGTATTTTTCCTTTTCCAGATTGCCATTCAGATACCCATACTCTTCTGAAGCCGGATAATCCTCGTATCGCCTTGCCCAGGTTGTTGTCAGTTTACCGCCCGGCACTTCTTTTCCCAGAAGTACATCAGCCAGGGCATCTCCCCCTTCCTGACCAAGCTGAGAAATATTTAAGATTCCTTTTATATTGTCTGTCTGTTCCAGAATATCTGTCAGCTCCACAGGACCACCTGCATTAAGAATAAGGATCACAGGTTTGTTCATTTCTGCAAGATAACGTAAATCTTCCTCTTCTCTCTCGCTTAAATAGTAATCTCCCTTTACTTTGCGGCGGTCTTTTCCTTCTCCTGAAATACGACTGATCACATAAATCACCACATCTGCTTCACAGATATCTTCCTCTGCCACCTTACGTCCCAGCGGCATTGCAAAAGGATTCTCTGCATAGGCATCAAAAGGATTATCTACTTTCTTAGCTTCTTCCAGAACTTTTTCTTTCCACGCCTCTCTCGCCTGCTCATAGCGATTGTGATAATCGCTGATCCAGTCTTCGCTTACAATTTTTACTCCTGCTTCTTTCAGTCCCTGATAAATAGAAATATTCTTTCTGTTGTTAACATCTCCAGAACCAATTCCACCCTTTACGGTTTTCTCTGCTCCATACCCAAGAAGTGCAGCAGCTGTATCTTTCTTTAATGGAAGGATTCCTTCATTTTTCAGCAGAACAATGCCTTCTGACGCCGCTTTTCTGGCAAGCTTTCCATGCATCAGTTCTCTCTCTGACGGCTGTTCTTCTCTAGTTCCACTGTAAATCCATTTCTTCATATAATTATACTCCTGTTTTTAATATTATAATTCTCATGAAAAGAACCTCCATAGCATTCTCTCTATGGGGGTTCTTAATTCTCATTATTCTTTTACACCACCAAGTGTTACACCTGCAATAATGTATTTGGATAAAAGCAGATATACAATAATGATTGGCACGATCGCAACAGTGATCATCATGTAAATTTTACCCATATCAAAGTTCATATAATCAGCACCACGCAGAGTTGCAATCAGGATCGGCACTGTCATTTTGCTCTTTGACTGAATGATCAGGGCAGGAACGAAGTAATTGTTCCAGGATCCTACGAAAGTAAAGATTGCCTGTACTGCTACTGCCGGTTTCATGATCGGAAGTACAATACTGTTAAAGGTTCTGAATTCTCCGGAGCCATCAATTCTTGCCGCTTCCACAAGGGATAAAGGAAGGGAAGACTGAAGGTAACTGTACATAAAGTAAAAGACTGCCGGAGATGCAATGGATGGAATGATCAGCGGAAGTAAAGAGTCATACATTCCCATCTTTGTGATCAGTCGTAAAAATCCCATTGCTGTTACCTGTGTAGGCATAACAAGAATTGCCATAATAAAGGTAAAAGCTGCTTTCTTCATTTTAAAATCATAAGCATATAGACCATAAGCTGTCAAAGAAGAAAAATATGTACAAAGTGCAGCACTGCAGGAAGATACAACAACACTGTTAAGAATACCGCGGAACATCGGGAAACTTCCGTCATTTGCCACATTCTTCAGATTCTCAAGAAAATATTTTCCGGGAAGTGCTGAAAATCCTTTCTGCAGATCCGCATGGGAACGTGTTGCATTTACAATCAGAATGTAAAAGAAAAACAGACACAGGAAGGATAAAAAGATCAGCACAAGATGAACAAAAATACTGCGCACACGACCTGATGTATTTGATTTCATAGTTTATCTCCTCCTTCTTTCTTCTTTTGCTTTTTTCTTTGCAGCTTTCTTGGAACCATCCGGGTCTGTGTCATTTGTCATCTTATATACGATCATACATAAAATACCGCTGACAATAAACAGATATACGGACAGTGCACCTGCCATACCATAGTTCTTGCTCTTTAAGTGGCTGTTCAGGAACATGATCAGAGTCATAGATGTACGGTCTGGATTTCCCTGTCCATTTGTAAGAATCTGAGGAACATCGAACATCTGAAGACCACCGATGATAGATGTGATCAGTGTATAAGCAAGGATCGGACGGATCAGCGGCAGTGTGATATAGAAAAATCTCTTGATACTGTTACAGCCATCCAGTTCAGATGCTTCAAAAATATCCATACTGATACCCATAACAGCAGCCATCAGCATAATTGTTGTATTACCAAACCACATCAGGAAGTTCATAAATCCGACCAGAGATCTGGTTCCGATTACAGAACCCAGGAAATCTATCGGTTTTTTAACCCATCCCAGAGACATCAGAATAGAGTTAATCGGTCCGTTGGTAGAGAACATGGTAAAGAACAATAATGCAAACGCAGAAGCCATGATCAGGTTAGGAAGATAAATAACAACCTTGAAAAACTGCTGTCCATGGATCTTCAGACGCGCATCTGTAAACCAGCATGCCAGAACCAGTGCGATCACGATCTGCGGTACAAATCCGATTACCCACAGAATCAGCGTATTAGTACTGTATTTGAGCATATCTGACTTCAACAGACTCAGATAGTTTGCAATTCCAATAAAATTCGGTCCGATTTCTTTAATTCCTGAACGATAATATTCATAGAAACTATAACGTACAGTATCTACCAGCGGAATCAAAGAAAAGATTAAAAAAGTTATAAAAAATGGAAGGATAAAGATGTATCCCCATTTTGCATAGCTGATGCTTTTCTTTTTTTTCATAGTTCAGCATTCCTTCCTTTACATATTAGTGCCAGACACACATCTCTTTCATGCGTGTCTGGCAAATACAAATGCATCTGTACAGGTTATTTACACCTGAAACTTTTTAACTGTCAATTCAAAAGCGTTTATTATTCAGCCCAGTTAACTTCCTGGATTTCCGGATAACGTTCTTTGATTGCTGTTTCAAAGTTTGATTTTGCTTTGTCATAGTCTACCTGACCCTGGAAGTAATCGCTGAAAGCGTTCTGGATCAGTTCTACGCAGCCCTGGTCATAAGCAGAAAGTGGTGCGATCTTGATGTTCTCTGCAACCGGTGAGAAATATGTAAATGGATTCTGTCCGCCAAGGAAGTCAGATGCGAAAGTATCATCTTTTGCAACTTCCTGCATACCACTCTTTGTATTTGTAAAGTCAGAATAATCTTTGGAAATCTTTAATAAATTGTCCTTATTTCCTGTCAGTGCAAGAATGATATCTTTTGCATGTTCCGGATTATCTGTTCCTGTTGCTGCATGGATGTAAGAACCGCCCCAATTGTATTCCTGTGGTGGATTTGTAACAGCCCATTCTCCGTCTTCTCCATCCCAGTTTGGTTTCAATGTAAAGTCAATTCCCCATGCCGGGAAGAGGAATGCAAATACTTTGGATTCAGATCCCATAGCTTTGTTCCAGTCATCATTCCACTGACCTTTTACAGTTTTGTTCAGGTATCCTGCATCCAGCCATTCTTTGGAATCTTTGATCCAGTTCATTACCTGCTGGTCTACGTTAACAGTTGTTGCACCGTCTTCTACCCATGGCTGGGAAATGCTGTTTCCATACAGTCTGAATGTATCAGCATAAGAAGCAAATGTGTAATATCCTTTTGCTTTCAGTTCTTCAGCTGTAGCTTTTGCTGTATCCCAGTCTTTCATTTTCTTGCCTACTTCTTCAGGATCGTCGGTTCCGAACACATCTTTGGCAATATCACGACGATATACAAGAAGTCCAGGGCAGCACTGCCATGTAGATCCTCTCTGTACTCCATCTGCATCAGATGCAGTTGTTTTTGTAAAGTCATACTGATCTGCAAGATCTTTGTCAGGATCAATTCCAAGATCTGTCAGAGGCATTGCCACATCCGCTGCTGCATCTGTATATTTGTATACATAATCTGTTTCTGATAAGAAGATATCTACCTTATCATCTGCTGATGCATCAGCCTGATTCATAAGAGCTTCATCAAGTTTCTGCTGATAAACACCATCCTGATTTGGATTTATGATCCAGTGAATTTCTGTTCCATCCTTTAATGTTGTTACTGTTCCGTCTTTGGATGTTTCTTTTACTTCAGGATATACTGCTTCCAGACGCTGACGGAATTCATCATTCCAGGAATAAATATTGATTACTTTTCCTTCTTCATCTGCATGTACGATTGTAGCGGTTCCGCCCATTGTACCTGCAATTACGGATGCTGTAAGTAAAACAGCTAATGCTTTCTTTTTCATTAAAAAAGCCCTCCTTTTTCTTTTTTTCTCTTTGTGAGTTTCTTGCCTCACCTGATGTATCAGATTATAGCTTAAGCTGCTTTTCAGGTATATTATAATTTCCACCAAAATGTCAGATTCATGACCTCATTGTGTTCTTTTTATATACAGACAGATTTTGTCATTTAATAAGGAAATCTTTCCTAAAATCATAATCTTTCTGTTTTTTATTAGTATTTTTGTATAAAAAGTACCATTTTTCTATAGATCAGCCAGATGAATATTCGCAATCTGATTCATTACCTGCTCATATATTTTTCTGAAATTGTGTTATTTTATGTCATGATTCTGATACTTACTTCATGTTTCTTATTTCCGAAAGATCTCATTTCCGATATAATTTCCATACAATATTTATGGAAGGAGAAAAATGTTGAAACATATTAAGTTTATTGATAATCATGGAAGCTTTTGTGTGAACAGACCGGAAAATACCAGTTATCTTTATTTTCCTCTTGCATCAGAAGCAGGTCTGAAAAGTTCCGTCACACCAGTGCTTGGAGGTGACAGCAAAATTGATCAGGATACCTTCCTGCTGGAACCGGTCAGTTCCGAAAATCTTCATAACAATCGTTCTTCCAGAAATTTCTGGATCGTAAAAGAAGGACACATTCCTTATTCAGTAACAGGTTCCTCTGCTCAGCAGGAAGCCGACCGTTTTACTGACAGGCAGGAAGACAGTGAACTAACCGCCGGATTCATGTGGCAGACTTTGAAAAGGACTTCCAGAGAACTTGGGCTCATCTCCACAGTTACTTCTTTTATCCCCAAAAGTGATAATGTGGAGATTATGTATGTGACGGTTGAAAACCAGACAGATACTGTACAGAAATTTACTGCATATGGTGCAATTCCTGTTTACGGAAGAAGTGCGGATAACATTCGTGATCATCGAAATGTCACTTCCATGCTCCATCGTATCGAGACAACAGAACATGGAATCAACGTCTGCCCCACCATGTCATTTGACGAGCGGGGACATCAGCCAAATCATAAAATCTATTATGTAAATGGCTGTTCCGGAAAGGGAGAAAATCCGATTTCCTATTATCCGACTGTAGAAGATTTTATCGGAGAAGGTGGTACCTATACACATCCACGCACAGTATATGAAGGATATAAAGGAGTTCCCGCACACAGTCTGGCAGCAGGAAAGGAAGCAATGGGTGCTTTCTGTTTCTCATCTTTCACACTGGCTCCCGGTGAAAAAACAGACTTTATTTTATTATCAGGTATTGCCGACAGTAAAGAAGAAATTGAAAATATTTTTGAAAAATACAATACTTCCGATAAAGTAAAAAATGCACTGGAAGAAACCAGAATTTACTGGAAAAAACAGGTAAACGTTGACTTCCACACACAGGATCCTGACTTTGACAGTTATATGAAATGGGTAAGTTTCCAGCCATTCCTGCGCCGTTTATTTGGCTGTTCTTTCCTTCCTCATCATGATTACGGACGTGGTGGACGCGGATGGCGTGATCTGTGGCAGGATTGTCTTTCTCTTCTGCTGATGAATCCTCAGAATGTAGGTGCCATGATTGAAAAGAATTATGGCGGCGTACGTATTGATGGTACAAATGCTACTATTATCGGAGACGGTGACGGCAATTTTATCGCTGACAGAAACGGAATCGCACGTGTATGGATGGATCATGCACTCTGGCCGCTAATCACGACCAGTCTTTATATTAATCAGACCGGAGATATAGAGATCCTTAAGAAACAGGTTCCTTATTTTAAAGATGCACAAACCATGCGCGGCACAGAAATTGATACTCTCTGGAATGACGCATATGGAAATAAACAGCGCACCGAAGACGGTCAGGTATATACCGGAAGTGTTCTGGAGCACATTCTGATCCAGCAGCTTGCCGCTTTTTATGATGTAGGTGTTCATAATATTTACCGTCTCCGCGGAGCTGACTGGAACGATGCCCTGGATATGGCAGCAGAAAATGGTGAAAGTGTTGCCTTTACCTGTGCTTATGCGGGCAATCTCCATACTCTTGCTTCCATATTACGCCTTATGGAATCTGCAGGCGAAACCAGTATCCCGCTGTCAGAGGAAATTGAAATCCTGCTGAACGACCAGACAGATATGTTTGACAGTGTATCTGAAAAGAAAAAGATTCTTACTGAATATGCCAAAAGTTGCAGGCATAACCTAAGCGGCAGAAAGAAAAACTTCTCTCTCTCCACACTTGCTGCCAACCTGATCCAGAAATCCAACTGGCTGACAGATCATATCCGTTCACAGGAATGGATTGATGGCAAAGACAGCGAAGAAGGATGGTATAACAGCTATTACGATAATCATGGAGAGGCAGTGGAAGGTTTCCACCATGAACAGGTGCGTATGATGCTCACAGGCCAGGTTTTCTCTATTATGGGAAATGTTGCCACTGATGCGCAGATCAGGAAAATCGTAAAAAGCGCAGATCATTATCTTTACAGAAAAGAAATTGGCGGTTACCGCCTGAACACAGATTTTCAGGAACTGAAGTTTGATATGGGACGTATGTTCGGTTTCGCTTATGGCGAAAAAGAAAACGGTGCTGTTTTCTCTCATATGGCAGTTATGTATGCAAATGCCTTATATCAGAGAGGCTTTGCAAAAGAAGGCTGGAAAGCATTGCGTTCTCTGTCTGATACAGCTCTCGACTTTGATACCAGCCATATTTACCCGGGAATTCCTGAATATTTCCGTTCAGACGGACGTGGCATGTATCATTATCTGACAGGTGCTGCAAGCTGGTATCTTTTTACCATGATCACAGAGGTCTTTGGTGTCCGTGGAGTTTTCGGAAACCTTCTGGTTCATCCAAAACTTCTGGCAGAACAGTTCGATGAAGCAGGAACTGCTTCTGTCTCTGTTACTTTTGCAGGAAAACAGTTCCATGTTACCTACCGAAACACAGACAGAAAAGATTATGGTTCTTATCATATCGCCGCTGCGGACTGCGACAAAACAGCAATAGAAATCGTAGAAGATTCCCATATTATGATCTCCAGAGAATTTATTAACAACCTCTCTTCTGATCTTCATGAAATTACAGTGACACTTGCCTGAAAACAATAGCTGCTCAGCCTCCATAAAAGCAGTCGACAGGCGCAGTTATAAATATTGTTCTAACAGAAAGGATTTACTATATGAAATACGGATATTTTGACAATGAAAACCGAGAATACGTGATTACTAATCCGGCAACACCTGCACCATGGGTAAACTATCTGGGTTCCCCGGAGTACGGTGCAATCATTTCCAATAATGCAGGGGGCTACAGTTTTGCAAAATCCGGTGCAAACGGACGTATCCTGCGCTATGTTTTTAATAACTTTGACCAGCCGGGACGTTACATTTACATTCGCGATGACAGATCATCAGACTTCTGGTCTGCATCCTGGCAGCCTGCAGGCAAAGATCTGGCTCAGTATAAGAGCGAATGCCGTCACGGAATCGGTTATACAAAAATTTCTGCCGACTACAGCGATATTCACTCAGAAGCCCTTTACTATGTTCCTCTTGGAAAAAGTTATGAAGTATGGGCATTATCTGTGACCAATCATTCTGATCACGAAAGGAACCTGACTCTCAGCGGATATGCAGAGTTTACCAACCACAGCAATTACGAACAGGATCAGGTTAATTTACAGTACTCTCTTTTTATTTCTCGTACACTGTTCGAAGGAAACAGAATTACTCAGCAGATTCATGGAAATCTTGATGCAATTCCTGAAAATGAGAATGTAGATGAGAAAAATGTGACAGAACGTTTCTTTGGACTTGCAGGTGCTGAGGTTTCTTCTTACTGTGGGGACAAAAATGAATTTCTCGGAAGTTACCATGGATATGGAAACCCTGAAGGTATTGTCTGTGGTGATCTTGGTGATAAGACAAGCTATAATGAAAACTCCTGTGGTGCTCTCTCCTGCAAAATAACTCTTAAAGCAGGTGAAACCAGAACAATTGCTTTTCTTCTTGGAATGAAACCGTCATCTGAAGCTGCTGAAGTAATCAGATGTTACGAAAATCCGGCTCCAACTGTAGCAGAAGAACTGGAAGCATTAAAAGCTGACTGGAACAGTAAGCTTGATAATCTTAAAGTCAGCACTCCAAGTCCGGAATTTGATACTATGATTAATACCTGGAACGCATACAACTGTTTTATGACTTTCATCTGGTCCCGTGCAGCTTCCTTCATTTACTGTGGACTCAGAAATGGATACGGATACAGAGATACTGTACAGGATATTCAGGGAATCATCCATCTGGCACCGGAAATGGCACTGGAAAAGATTCGTTTCATGCTGTCTGCGCAGGTAAATAACGGTGGCGGACTCCCTCTTGTCAAGTTTACTCACACACCTGGAAAAGAAGATACTCCGGATGATGCTTCTTATGTACAGGAAACCGGCCATCCGGCTTACCGTGCAGATGATGCATTATGGCTTTTCCCAACTGTATATAAATATATTTCAGAAACCGGAAACACTGCTTTTCTTGATGAAGTGATTCCTTTTGCCAACAAAGAAGAAGCTACTGTATACGAGCATCTGAAACGTGCAGTTGCCTTCTCCCTTGATCACCTTGGACCTCACGGAATGCCCGCCGGACTTTATGCAGACTGGAATGACTGTCTCCGTCTGGGTGCAAACGGAGAATCTTCTTTTGTTGCTTTACAGTTCTATTATGCAATGACAATCCTGAAAATCTTTGCCGAATATAAAAAAGATACAGAATATGTACAGTATCTTGAAGAAACTCAGAAAGCATTTGGCGAAAAAGTTCAGGAACTGTGCTGGGATAACGACCGCTTCGTACGTGGTTATACAGAATCAGGAGAAAGAATCGGTGAAGCTGCTGCTCCTGAAGCAAATATGTGGCTGAATCCTCAGAGCTGGGCAGTTATCAGTGGTCTTGCTACCCCGGAACAGGGAGACGCAGCACTAAATAATGTATATGAACGTCTGAATACGGAATATGGCGCAATCCTTATGGATCCTCCTTACCATGCACATGCTTTCGATGGTGCACTGGCAGTTATCTATAATCAGGGTACCAAAGAAAACTCCGGTATTTTCTCCCAATCCCAGGGCTGGCTGATTCTTGCTGAAGCACTCCGCGGTCATGGAGAACGTGCTTTTACCTATTTTATGGAAAATTCTCCTGCTGCGCAGAATGACTGTGCCGAAATCCGTCGTCTTGAGCCATACTGCTATGGTCAGTTCACAGAGGGAAAAGCAAGCAAACACTTTGGACGCTCTCATGTTCACTGGCTGACAGGAACTGCTTCTACTGTAATGGTAGGATGTGTGGAAGGTATCCTCGGGCTTCGCCCTGATCTTGAAGGACTTCGACTGTCTCCTTCTGTGCCAAAAAGCTGGAAACACTTTGAGATTGAGAAAGTTTTCCGTGGAAAACAGCTTCATATCTCTGTAGAAAATCCAAACGAAAAAGAATCTGGCTGCTGCAGTCTGGTTCTTAACGGACAGAAATTAGCAGATAATTATATTCCTGAAAAACTTCTTCAGGATAAGAACGAAGTCATATTAACTCTTTAATCTCCCGATATTACCAGATGAAAATAAGCGGCCGACTTACAGAAAATTTATATTCCCTGTAAGCTAGCCGCCTGTTTTACTTATCTTAATATTTTGATTAATCCTGTTCTTTTTTCAGTTCCGACTCTGATGCGACACAAAGTTCTTTTTCTATATCCCAGTGTATCATATAATGTTCATCCCTGTATTTGCCCGGTGTCATTCCCGTAACTTCCCTAAACTGCTGGATGAAATGGCTCTGGGAAGAAAAGGAAAGACGGTTTGCAATCTCAATGATCGGATAATCACTGTACTGCAAAAGATTTTTCGCCATTTCTATCTTCTGTCTGCGGATATAGGCACTGACCGATATTCCTGTTTCTTTTTTAAATAATCTGGAGAGATAGCTCGCAGATACTCCAAGTGAATCTGCAAGATCTTCTATTGTAATTCGTTCTTTGATATGAGAATAAATGTATTCTTTACTTGCGTTGATATGTTTAGAATAAGTGTTGTCTCTGAAATATCTGCGCATTTTTTCAGTATAATCCATCACCATCTCATCATGAAGGCTCTGAACCTCTTCTACTGTATGAATGCCATCCAGCTTTTGAATATAAAAATCACTCAAGCGAAATGCCTGTTCCATCTCCATTCCATTTTGTTTACAGAGTCTGGTTATCATTGCGGTAGTGATAACAAAATGATATTTCATATTTGTGACCGCATTCTTTGACAGTACTCCCACACCATCACACTCTGTAAATCTCTGCCGTTCACAATTCTTCTTAACAGTTTTTATATCTCCACTTGCAACTGCACGATAGAACAATAATTCCTCTGTCGGTTCTCTGTGCTTAATTTCATCAAACTCATCTTCTGCCTCAAAAAGAAGCCATTCGTTCTGATAACTCATATGTCTCTCCTACGCCAATGCCAGCAATTCTTTTCCTTCTTTCAGTCTCTCATAAAACTGTATGTAGAAATCCTGATTTTGATCATATGGTTTGAGATAGAATCTGTTCACCACAAAGAGGTTCAGATTTCTGATCAGATCTGGATCCTCAGCATTGTACAGTACTTCCTGCACATCCAGCAGAAAATAATGCCAGTCATTTACAAATTTCTCATATTTTTTCAGATCCGGTGTGTCCACCCACTTCTTTACCTTGATCTTACTGCGGTTTGTTTTAGGACATTCGTGAATCTGAAGAATATATTTAAAACTGCCATTCTCGTAGAATCTTCCCAGCGGGAATAATCTGCAGAATCCCGGCCGAATAGAGTGGATGTGACAGCGTCCTTCACTGTTAAGGAATATACACTGTTCCTTCACTCCTGTCATCCGAAGATGCGGAAGGATATTTCCATCTGTCACTCCCAGTTCCAGATATTCCTGTAAAAGCTGCTCTGCTGATTTCTGTAATCCTGCCGACAATCTGTATACATCATATGGATCCAGGAGCACAGAATCTCCCATTCCCTGACAACAGTCACAGCAGCCTTCACAGTCATGGCAGTCTGCCTTTACCATATCATTAGAATCATATAATTTACCATCCGAAATCTCTTCCAGTGTCTGTTCTCTGCGCATATGCTATGCTTTTTCCTTTCTCTCAAAAAGCCTCTAATCCTGTAACACCCCAGTCTGAAGCAAGATCTTTCATACCTTCCAAAACTTCCTCCCTTGAATATCCGTTATCATCCAGGAAATCTCCATCCATATCATTCAGATACAGATAAAAGGTCAGTGCCAGTTCCAGATAGTCTACATCATCTTCTACCATACCCATATATAATTCGTTTTCTGCTTCATTGATCTTGCCTTCTTCTGCCAGTTTCATAATTGTAGCAAAAAGCCGGTCTGCCTCTGTGTAATCTGCTTCCTTCTCCGGAAGTTTGTAATTGGGCTGCTGCTCATGAAGCAGAAGCTTCGCGATCAGTCTTCCTACGTCCTGAATATTTCTTATCATATGATCATCCTGTACTGCCATAATATTATCTTCCCTTCTTTTTTATTTTACCTGGTACATCGTTTCGTAAATAACTATACCCATCGCATAGAATGCGGATTCGCAGACAAGAGAGTGATATAGTTATTCCAGTTTTAATCCTGCCAGTGCCTGTGCAAATGCATTATTCACCGGCTCCTTGGCTTCTTTCTGCTGCTGTCTCATATATTTTTGAACCTCACGCTTATTGACTCCTGCTCCCTCTTTGGCTCTTCTCGCCTGAAAAGCAGAGAGCTTTTCTTTATAGCCGCAGGCACAGATAAATGTCTCTTCCTTACCTTTCACATACATTTCCATACGTTTATGACACTTGGGACAACGGGCATTGGTAGTTCTGGACAGGGTTTCTTTATAACCGCACTCTCTGTCCTGACATACAAGCATTTTTGCATTCTTTCCATTCACTGCCAGAAGCTTCTTTCCGCAGTTCGGGCAGATTTTGTTTGTAAGATTATCATGCCTGAAGGTTCCCTGTCCGGTTTTGATCTCATCTACAATGTCACAGGTATAGTTTCTGATTTCTTTCAGGAAGGTTTCCTGTTTCATTTTACCTTTTGCAATATTTCCAAGCTTCATCTCCCAGTCTGCGGTCAGTTCCGGCTTGCGCAGTTCCTCGGGTACCAGTTCCAGAAGCTGCTTTGCCTTGGAGGTCAGATGGATTTCATTGCCTTTTTTCTCCATCAGAAAGCTGTTAAACAATTTCTCAATAATATCGGCCCTTGTGGCAACAGTCCCCAGACCACCTGTCTCACCGAGAGTTTTCGCTGCCTTTGTATCATGACTCTCCATATAGCGCACCGGATTCTCCATTGCTGCAAGAAGCGTTGCTTCTGTGAATCTTGCAGGTGGCTTTGTCCTGCCTGTATTCATGGATACATTCTCTATATGCAGTCTCTCACCTTTCTTCATCTGTGGAAGCTTCTGATCTTTCAATTTCTGTGCATCGTCAGCAGTATCCTCATCCTCTTCAGTGTCGTCCGTATTTTCATACACATCTTTCCATCCGGCACTTTTTACAACTTTCCCGCTGGCAGCAAAAAGTTCTCCAGCAACAATTCCCTCCATGCTCACCTGTTCATAAACAAAAGGCGGATACAGCACACTGAGGAATCTGCGAACTACCATATCGTAAATCTTACGTTCTTCATTTGTCATATGGTCAAGCTGCACAAACTGCTCCGTAGGGATAATTGCATGATGGTCGCTGACCTTTTTATCATCCACAAAACTTCCATTTGCACGAACAGGCTGATTCATCAGTGCGCCTGCCGGTTTTCTGTACGGTCCTGTTGCGCAGGCTCTCAGTCGTTCTTTAATTGTAGGAACAATATCCTTTCCAATATATCTGGAATCTGTCCTCGGATAAGTGAGTACTTTGTGATTCTCATACAGACGCTGCATGATATTCAGAGTCTGCTTTGCAGAATATCCATATTTCCGATTTGCCTCTCTCTGCAGTGTGGTCAGGTCATACAAACCCGGTGCAAAGGATTTTTTCTCTTTGCTGGTTACGGAAGTTACTTCCAAAGACTGATTTCTGAGAACATCGGAAATCTCCTCTGCCCGTTCTTTATTAAAAGTTCTGAAGCTCTTACTCTTTGGTTCCTTCCATGTCCAGGTGATATCACCTGCTTTCAGGGTGATTCCGTAATATTCCTTCGGCTTAAATGCCCGTATCTCTTCTTCCCGTTTCGCAATCATCGCCAGTGTAGGAGTCTGTACACGCCCGCAGGAAAGCTGGGCATTATATTTACAGGTAAGTGCCCTTGTACCGTTCATTCCCACCAGCCAGTCAGCTTCCGCTCTTGCCACAGCTGCTCTGTACAGATTATCATACTCATGTCCGTTTTTCAGATTTCCGAATCCTTCTTTGATAGCTTTGTCTGTAACTGAAGAAATCCACAGTCTGCGGATTGGTTTATGACAGTCCGCTTTGTCAAGAATCCAGCGGGCTACCAGTTCACCTTCTCTTCCGGCATCTGTGGCTATTATAATATCGTTTATGTCTTTTCTGTACAGCTGCGTTTTTACTGCATTGTACTGTTTACCGGTCTGTCGAATAACTACCAGCTTCATTCGATCCGGCATCATGGGAAGTGTGGATATTTCCCATTTCATATACTTCTTATCGTATTCCTCAGGATCTGCCAGCGTAACAAGGTGTCCAAGTGCCCAGGTGACTACGTAATCTTTTCCCTCAAGAGTACCATTTCCTTTCTGTGTACAGTGAAGTACTCTGGCAATATCTCTGGCAACAGAAGGTTTCTCTGCTATTACTAATGATTTCATAAAATAAATAACTCCTTATAAAAATCTACAGTCAGGGTTTCTGATATCCCTGACCGTTGATTTCGGGCAGCTGTCCATTTATTTTTGGCATCTGCTTATATTTAAGATGTCAGGATCAAAAGCTATTTTGCTTTGCTCTTTGCAACTCCTGCAATTCTCATATTTAAAAGTATAGCATAGATAAATTCCTGTTTCCAGTTATTCTTTAACTTTATTTCATATTAATTTTATATCCGACTCCGCGAACTGTCTCCACCAGCTCACCGGCACTTCCCAGTTTTTGTCTCAGTGTTCGGATATGTACATCAACGGTTCTGCTCTCTCCGTCGAATTCATACCCCCAGACCTGATTCAGAAGCTGGGTTCTGGAAAGTACAGTTCCGCTGTTTTTCAGAAGCAGACATAATACTTCATATTCTTTTAATGTAAGATTTACATTCTTTTTATCTACAGTTGCAATATGTCTGGAAGGGCAGACATAAAGGTTTCCTGTCTGATATTCTTCTGCGCCGTCATCTTCTGCTCTTCTTAATAATGCGCGGATCCTTGAGATCAGTTCCATCATGCGGAATGGTTTTGGAATATAGTCATCTGCCCCGCTGTCAAGACCTACCACTGTATCATATTCACTGCTTTTTGCTGTCAGCATGATAATAGGAAGTTTACGTGTATCCGGACGCATACGCAATTTCTTCAATATGGAAATCCCATCCTCTTCCGGCAGCATCACATCAAGGAGCAAAAGTGCAGGTTCTTCCTTTTCCATGGCTTTCCAGAAGTGAGAAGGTCTTTCAAATCCTTTTGCTTCAAATCCCTGACTTTTCAATGTATAAATCACCAGTTCACGTATACTCTCATCATCTTCTACCAAATATATCATTTTTTTGTTCTCCATTTACAATTATTTGCTGAATGCCATAAGCCGAAACCAGTATACAATCTCCGGAAACAACATGACATTTTCGAAAATCACTATAATTTCTCCGGCTCAGTTGATATCAGTATAATAAAAAGCCGTAAAATCTTTGTTCTGCTTTATGTTAAAACTTTGTAAAACGCTACACTTTATTGAGAATTTTTTTATAAAATTTTTATATACTTTATGAGAAAATTTATTTGTAAAAGCAGTATGAAGATGTTATGATATGGTATGGTATGAAATAATTCTCCAAAGAAGGTGAAATTTTGAAACGTTTTATTTCCAAATACCGGCATGGACTTGTGATTGCTGTTTACAGCATCATTTATATCCTGCTCTTCAGTTACCTGGAGCACAGACCGGTTCACAGCTATCATATCGTACATACAGTATTTGATGACTGGATTCCATTTTGTGAGTTCTTTATCGTTCCTTATATGCTGTGGTTTCCATACATGATTCTGGCTGTGATTTATTTTATATTTTTTAACAAAAACAAACATGAATACTATCAGCTGGCATTTAATCTTATGATGGGAATGACTGTTTTCCTGATTGTTTCCTATGTTTATCCAAATGCTCAGCACATACGTCCGACCGAATTTCCAAGAGACAATATCTTCACAGATATAGTAAAATGGCTGTACAGTACAGATACTCCTACGAATATCCTGCCCAGCATTCATGTGTTCAACTCTCTTGCAATCCATATGTCGCTTACAAACTGCGAAACACTGCGAAATAAAAAATTTATAAAAGCAGCATCCTTTACCCTGACCGCGCTGATCATCATGTCCACCATGTTCCTGAAACAGCATTCTGTGATTGATGTATGCATGGGTGCAACACTTGCATTGTTTGGCTTTCTGGTTTTTTATCCGAGAAGAGTTTCCGTTTCTTCTGAATCTGTCTGCTTTAGAGAAGTAAAGAGAAAAAAGAGCGAGAATTAGAAAGATTTAAAAAAAGCAGAATCTTTGAAGTACATTTTTGTCTTTCAGAGATTCTGCTTTTTTACAGTTATAACAATTTCATAAAATATTTTCCCAAAACCGATATCCGGATGTGAAGCTTTTACGCATCAGTTAAATCCATAGAATTTCTGGCTGATTTTGTAGGCTGCCACTGACATTTTTCTTCCACCTCTTCCCGGAAGGTTCATGACTCTTCCGAAAAGACTGTGACGCAGTTTTCTGTATACCTGTTTATTCTCTGTCCTGATATATTCCAGAAGTTCTTTCTTCTTCTGAAGGGACTCTTCTGTATTGGCACGTATCAGCATAATGGAAGAAATAGTTGTAATAATATCCAGATAGCTGAACATATACGCTTTCAACTGCTTATTTGTATTTTTACAGTTGATATATGCATCTACCATGAGTTTGTTTACCCGGATCTGCTGGTCAATACGTTTGATCATCACTTTCTCATTTACAGACTGGTCATCTCTCCCGATAAAATAACGGTAGAAATTCACATCCAGATAATACAGATTCTTTACATACGGAAGAGGTTCAAAAGCAAATAGATTGTCTACATAAAATGTATGCTTCGGCAGTTCCAGATTGCATTCATGAAGCAGTTTTGTACGATAGATCATGGAGTGCATCAGAAGATATTTACCTTTCGGCATGTGTTTCACTTCTTCCCATCCAAATATTCTGTCCTGCGGCAGGCATTTGCGGTACTGCATGATTTTCTTACGGGTTGCGCCCTGTTTCTCATATACAAAATTACTGATCAGAAGGTCAACTGTCTGTGGACCTCTGAGCAGTTCATATAAAGTTTTCAAAATCTGTACATACGCTTCTTTATTTACCCAGTCATCACTGTCCACTACCTTGAAATACAATCCTGTAGCATTTCTGATCCCTGCATTGACAGCTTCTCCATGACCACCATTTTCCTGATGGATTGCCTTTACAATTGTCGGATATTTCCTGGCATAGTCATCTGCAATCTCAGCAGTTCTGTCAGAAGATCCGTCATCTACTATAAGAATCTCTACTTCTTCTCCTCCCACCAGTAATGACTCTATACAACTCTCCATATAATCCTGGGAATTATAACATGGAATCGCAATACTTAACAGTTTCATCTTGTTTCCTCCTTGATATACTTTGCATACGCTCCAAAAGCAGATGGAATTGCGTATTGTTTACCTGACTGTTCTTTACTTACAAAAATGAGTTCTTTATCCTGTGTTGTCTTTAGGGATGATACCTTTATTCTGTATGCCTGCATTCTCCATTCAATATGGGAGAAAATATGTTTCGCAGGCGGAAGTTCTTCTATATATAATGGATCAAGTCCCAACTCTTTTACGTACAAAAGCGCATCTTCGCTTTTTAAATGTCCCTGAATATTTGGCAGTTCATATAAGCCTGCCAAAAGTCCTTTCTCAGGTCTTTTCCTGATAGCTGTGCATTCTCCGTCCTGAATGATAAACACAGTCCTGTTGTCCTGTGTTCTGGCTTTCTTAGGTGCTTTTACAGGAATCATATCCGCTTTATCATGTCTGTGAGCCAGACAGGTAAATGCAATCGGACATTCTGCACATTTCGCCTGACCGTTGGGAACACATATCACAGCTCCCAGTTCCATCAGTGCCTGATTAAAGTCTCCCGGACAATCTGAGGGCATGATCTGCGAAACCTGCTGTTCTATTTTTCTGCGGACAGACTGCCGGCTGATGTCTTCCGTACTCTCTGTAATTCTGGAAATCACACGCAGTACATTCCCGTCTACAGCCGGAACCTTTTCCCCATATGCGATCGATGCAATGGCACCGGCTGTATAACTTCCTATTCCCTTTAACGACAAAAGCGCCTGATAATCTTCAGGCAGTCTGCCATTATATTCATCTTTTACAGTTTTCGCCGCTTCCTGCATGTTCCGAACGCGGTTATAATATCCCAGTCCCTCCCATAACTTCAGAAGTTTCTCTTCAGGACATTCCGCCAGTGACTGAATATCCGGGAGTTCTGTGATAAATCTCTGAAAATAGGGTTTCACTGCCTCCACTCTGGTTTGCTGCAGCATAATCTCCGACACCCATGTATAATAAGCATTGTCCTTATCTCTCCATGGAAGAATCCTCTTATTATCCCTGTACCATTTTACCAGAGGCCGCACAATCTCTTCAAGTACCATAATTTATCTTTTCCTCGTTTATTTACTGTTCACTCCATTCTCAGTAACGCCGCCAAAATTCATTTCAGATTACCTGTGGCAATTGGATTTTGGCCTGTATGTCATTTTATCACAAAACAGAAAAAAACGCTAATACATAAAAATAAAAAGGACCGTACACATTTTACCGTATCTCGATCCTTCTTGTCTTATTCATTATTTTTTACATTTTAATTTCAAATAACACACAAGCCCGACAATAATGATCAGAAGTGCTGCTATGTAAGCTATTTTAAAGGCCAGTGCTGTAGTAAAAAGATCTATAGCAGAAACAACGCCAATCAAAATAAGCGCAACTCCACTTGCTTTTGCCATCTTCTCTTCATCATAAAGCTTCTTACTGATGTCCGAGTTTCCACCTTTCAGGAAAATATCCCCATGTCCTGTCAGAAGCATTATTCCTACTATGAAAGCGGCAATTGTCAGTATGATGTTTAAAGAATCAAAATTCATAACCTTCCCCTTTCTTTCTGCATTTTACCATACAGAACCTTTTTTCTTTTTATAGAAATCCGGGACTATTGTTTCGCATACAATGATCCCGGAATATCCATACCTGTTTTTATTTTTCAGAAAACTGTTCAATGCCTCCAATTAAAAGATTACAGAAAAGTAATTCCTGATCAATATTAATAGAAACATACGATTGGAATATTGCAGTCAATAATATTATAAAGTTCTGCTGCTTTCTCCGGCGGCATATTGATACATCCATGCGAACCGCCTTCCATGAAACGATCTCCACCAAAGTATGGCTGCCAGTTTGCATCATGGAAACCAATACCGCCATTAAACGGCATCCAGTACGTTACCGGCTGTTCATATTCGTATTTACCATTTGCCAGCTGTTTACCTCTGAGCACATCCGGGCTCTTCTTATAATAAATCGTATAAATACCGGCCGGAGTCTGACGGTCAGAATATCTCATATCACCGGAAACAATATCTGACTCAAAGATATCTTCTCCGTTCTGGTAGAAATACATATGCTGTTCGGACAGATCCACTTCAATATAAGTATTTCCTATATCATTGTAACCATGTGCATTGGCTGTCATAGAATAAACCGGCTCTCTGGTTGTCTGTGTCCCTGACTGGATTTCCTGTGTCAGCTGTGCAACCTCTGAAACCTGGTCTATCTGCCATCCATATGCAGAACCGTATACACTGACAGTTCTCCCACTTGTTGTCTGGAACTCTCTTTCAGTTCCCACCGTATCATGGGCCGCTGCAAGCTGCGCCACATAATCTGCGATGTGCTGTCTGAAAGATGTATCATCCATGATCAGCTGTCCTTTTTCATCAAAATTCAGCCAGTCCTTGATCGTATTTCCATCCAGGGTTTCCGTTTCATCTCCAAAAGTATACGTAATGCTTGCTTTTGTGAAATTGTTACATGCATTAAGAGACGCCTGCAGATCCGGATTGTCGCTGGTAATATCTGCTTTTACATACACGTCCGGCTCACTGTCGAAATCAACCGAAGTTTTATTTCCCGAAACAGCTTCCGAAAGCACGTTATAAGCATTTTTCAAATCCAGCTTACTTCCCTCTGTCTCCGGAACAATCTCAAACTGCGAATCTCCATATGCGACATATGCATTCTCAGGAGCTACCTGATTCTCTTTCTGTGCACAGTTAAGTGCCTTCACCTGTTTTTTCAGCTTTTCTTTATCGTAAGTCGTGTTCTCAGCGGCTGTATAGCTCTTCTTTTCAAAAAAACCTCTGATCCATTCATAAGGTTTCTGATCTTTCAAAAGTTTCAGAACACTTCCATCAGAAACATAACTATAGCCGATCTGATCTCCGCTGATCGTCTGCGGATCCAGATTTCTGGAATCAACCTCTATGGAATAGTTCTCTACTGTCTTCGCAATCTTCTGTTCTGCCTCATAAGCAGTTTTACCCGAACAGTCAATACCATTGATCGATGTTCCTTCAAAGAATTTATCCGAATAATAATATGACATACCCGCATATGCAGCTCCGGTGCTTACAATAACCATTGCCACTGCGATTCCTGTAATCTTCAATCCTTTATGCTTCTTTCGGACAGGTGGTTCATAAGGTGCAAGATCTTCATCATTGATCGGTACATACGAAATTCTCCCCGGTCTTGCGGATTTATGGCGTCTGCCAGTTGTTTCCTTACTGCCATTTGGGACTGTGTTGTTTTTTTCCTCTTTGTTGCCCATCTATTTTCTCCTCAACATAAATGTTACCGTTCATTTTTCCTGAAGCCTATTACTTTTGAATCATATTACTGTTGATTCGGTTAATTAAGAGGCTTGCTATAATTCTTAATAATACGCTTCACAATACACAGAATTTATGTACTGATCACATAAACCTGCGCTGCATGTTTCATTATAACATAATTCTTCCAATTTGCACCTACTATTCACCTTTTTCTCATTTTTTATTACTGTTTGCAGGTAATATCCCCGAAAAATGTTTTCTTTGGCAAATCCCTTGTGATTTTTCTTATTTTTACAGGCCAAGTCTGCGTTTCATATCCTTCATCACATAGAAATACATGATGATCAGAAGTCCTCCTGCAAGCACCCATGCCATCGGACTGGCCATACATGCTCCAAAGTAACTCTTATGAGCTGCCGCAATCATGGCAGTGATTCCACGTCCTGCCAGTTCTGCAACACCGGCAAGCATTGGAAGCAGTCCGTATCCCATACCCTGGATACCATTCCTGAGCGCATTGACAAAGTGAAGTGGTATGAAAAATACTGCCACGCATTTCACATAAGTATCAACCATAGGAATGACTTCTGCGGCATTATCTGAAATAAACAGATAAGACAGATATTTGCCAAAGAAGAAAATGATCACACCTGTAACAATAGCATAGGTAATTCCTATAATATGCGCACTGTTAAATCCCTGTCTGACTCTGTCCAGTTTACGTGCTCCTATATTCTGTGCATTATATGTTGCCATTGTTGTTCCGATTGCAACATATGCCTGGGTAAAAATATTCTCAATCTTATTTCCTGCCGTAAATGCCGCTACTGCATAGGAACCAAGAATATTCAGCGCAGACTGTACCATCATGGTTCCGATCGCAGTGATGGAATACTGCAGTCCCATGGGAATGCCCACAAGAATTTCTTTTTTGGCAATCTCTGAACGAAATCTCCAGTCATCCGCCTTCAGTCTCAATTCCGGTACGTATTTTATAATATAAATCAGACAGAGCACTCCGGATACTCCCTGTGCTGTGATCGTCGCCCAGGCAGCCCCTGCAACTCCCATATGGAAAACAATAATAAACACCAGGTCAAGTACTATATTCAAAAGTGCCGCCAGAATCAGAAAATACAATGGTGTCTTACTGTTTCCCAGTGCTCTCAGAATACTGGCCAGGATATTATATAATACCTGTGCAAAAATACCTCCGCATATGATCATAATGTAGATATATGCATCCTGAAAAATATCCTCCGGTGTATGCATTAATGTCAGAAGCGAGTGCATCCCCACCATACTGACAGCCGTCATTATAACCGATATGATAATTGAAAGTAACGCCGCATTTCCCACTGACTGGCGCATCTCATCCATCTTTCCCGCACCGAATTTCTGTGAGGTCAGAACTGTAAAACCGGCTGTCAGTCCCGTAAGAAAACCTATGATCAGAAACATGATCGTTCCTGTTGAACCAACCGCTGCCAGCCCTTTTGTTCCTACAAATTTTCCTACGATTATGGCATCTGCCATGTTGTAAAACTGCTGGAATACATTACCTATAAATACAGGTATCGTAAAGTCAAGTATCATCTTCATTGGTTTCCCAACTGTCATGTCTGTCTGCATTCCAATAAACCCTCCCAATCCTTTTTTAATCCTCTTTATTTACTGTTTCCGACATCTGTTTTATCAGATATCAGAGCGATTATAGTTGAAAATTTTTTCCATTTCAAGATGTGTTTTTTAATTCCATGATTTTCTACATAATCACCAAAAACAGACAAAAAACCCTCTGATTTGTGTCAGAGGGTTTCGTCAATATCACGAACTGCTGATGTCTGCCAAGCAGTTCTCACAGTTTTTGTATTATATTATTTCTCTACAAGAAGAGATTTTCCTGTCATTTCTACAGGCTGTTCCATTCCCATAAGCTGGATCAGTGTAGGAACGATATCTGCAAGACATCCGTTCTCGCGCAGTGTGTATTTCGGATCTGCATTTACAAGAATGAATGGTACAGGATTTGTTGTATGTGCAGTCCACGGAGCACCTGTCTCATAGTCGATCAGCTGTTCTGCATTTCCATGGTCAGCACAGATAAACATCTGTCCGTCCACTTCTTTAAGAGCCTCTACTGCTTTGCCAACACATTCATCAACAGTTTCCACTGCTTTGATGGCAGCTTCCTGTACGCCTGTATGTCCAACCATATCCGGGTTTGCAAAGTTAATCACAATCACATCATATTTGTCAGATTTGATCGCATCTACCAGTTTTCCGCAAACCTGAGGTGCACTCATTTCCGGCTGAAGATCGTAAGTTGCAACCTTCGGAGATTTAACCAGGATTCTGTCCTCTCCTTTGTTCGGCTCTTCCACACCGCCATTGAAGAAGAATGTAACATGTGCATATTTCTCTGTTTCAGCAATACGCGCCTGAGTCATATTGTGCGCTGCAAGATACTCGCCAAATGTATTGTGAAGCTGAACCTTGTGGAATGCAACCTGTTTATTCTGAATGGTATCATCGTAATCTGTAAAGCATACGAAAGTAACCTGTGGTCTTGCTTTTCTTTCAAATCCCTGGAAATCATCATCACAGAATGCTCTTGTGATCTCACGTGCGCGGTCAGGACGGAAGTTAAAGAATACAACAGAATCTTTATCAGATACAACACCTGTCGGCTGTCCGTCTTTCTCGATAACTGTAGGAAGAACAAACTCATCTGTCTTATCATTATCATAGGAAGCCTGAACTGCTGCCGGGGCATCTGTTCCTTTTACGCCTTCTCCTGATGTAAGAGCATTATATGCCAGTTCTACACGATCCCAGCGGTTATCACGATCCATCGCATAGTAACGTCCGGAAACAGTAGCAATCTCACCTACACCGATCTTCTTCATCTCTGCTTCAAGAGCCTCTACAAACTCTTTACCTGATGCAGGAGGTGTGTCACGACCGTCAAGGAAACAATGTACGTAAACCTTCTCAACGCCCTCTCTCTTAGCCATCTCAAGTAATCCATAAAGATGTGTATTATGACTGTGCACACCACCATCAGAAAGAAGTCCCATGAAATGTACTGCAGAATTATTCTCTTTTGCGTTCTTCATTGCTGCAAGAAGAGCTTCATTCTTAAAGAAATCACCGTCCTGGATTTCTTTTGTGATTCTGGTAAGTTCCTGATATACGATACGGCCTGCGCCCATATTCATATGTCCTACTTCAGAATTACCCATCTGTCCGTCCGGAAGACCTACTGCCAGTCCGCTTGCGTTTCCTTTTACAAATGGATATTCTGCCATCAGCTTGTCCATAACCGGTGTTTTAGCCAGATATACAGCGTTTCCTTCCTTTTTGTCATTCAGACCATATCCATCAAGAATCATTAATACGGTTGGTTTTTTGCTCATAATGTTCTCCTTTTATGTTTATTCATAATTGATAACTGTTTTGCTGATATCAGGAGCAGAAAACTGATCATCTCTGCACAATAAAACTTTTATATCTGACATCTCTTATATAGTATCAAAATCTCAGGATTTTTCAATTCTTTTTTTGTATCTGTTTCATTTTCATTACTATATATATGAAAAGAACAGTAACTTATTTTCCATATACACGAATGATCGTTGAAATCTTTCTTACGGAATCCCTGTTTCTCAGTTCTTCGATGGCAGTTCTAAAATCACCTTCTCTTACCTTCTCAGTGATCACAACTACTTCCGCACACCCTTCCACCTTGGTATCTTTCTGGATAATCTGTGCAACACTGACCTGATATTTGGCAAAAATAGCAGTCATCTCGGCAAGAACACCGCAGCGATCCTCTACTTTGAGACGGAGGAAATAACGGTTATGTGTATCTTCCATTTTCTTAACAGGGATATTCTTGTAACAGGTACATCCGATTCTGCCGCAGCATCCTGCAAGAATATTTCTCACAATATCAAATACATCACCCACAACTGCACTGGCTGTAGGAAGTTCTCCTGCTCCTCTTCCGAAGAACATGGCATCTTCCACTGCATCTCCATGGACAAATACTGCATTATAGGAATCATTTACAGTTGCAAGCGGATGGGAACTGGGGATCAGCATCGGGCACACATATGCTTCAATTCCGTCTGCTTCGTTTCTTGCAACACCCAGAAGCTTGATATCACGTCCCATTTCTTTCGCATAATGAATATCTTTTGATGTGATCTTGGCAATTCCCTCTGTATATACATCGTTAAATACCACACGTGAGTTAAATGCCACAGATGCAAGGATCGCTACCTTACGTCCTGCATCCAGACCTTCGATATCAGCAGTCGGATCAGCCTCCGCATATCCAAGTTCTGTTGCAAGTGCCAGGGCATCCTTAAACTCCATACCTTCCTGAGTCATCTTTGTCAGAATAAAGTTTGTGGTTCCGTTTACAATACCCATAACTTCTGTCATGTGATTTCCTGCCAGACACTGTTTCAATGGTCTGATGATCGGAATACCACCTGCTACTGCTGCTTCAAACAGAAAATCCACTTTACTCTCATGTGCCGCATCCAGAAGCTCATGACCATGTACTGCGATCAGATCCTTGTTTGCAGAGACTACATGCTTACCGGCTTTTAATGCAGAAAGGATATACTCTTTTGCAGGATTAATCCCACCCATCAGTTCAATCACAATCTCAATCTCCGGATCATTTATAATCTCATCCCACTGGCTGGTGAGCAAAGAGGCATCTTCTATCTTCGCTGCTGCCTTCTCTATATTTCTCACAAGGATTTTCTTTATCTCAACTTTACAGCCAATCTTGGCCGACATTTCCTTTTCCTGATTCTTCAGTACCTTATATACACCTGTTCCTACTGTTCCAAATCCTAACAGTGCGGCTTTGATGACATTTTCATTCATTTTGCAGGATTCCCCTTTCGTTTTCGTTGGTTTTTATAGTATGGCAGAATTTCCTATTTGTCAAGTTTGTCTGCATTTTTAAGCAAAATCTTTATCATATTTTCCAGTTCTTTGTTCCGTCTGCGAAGCCATCTCACATACCATAATATCCCCACTCCTGCCACCCAGGCAGAAATACAGAATATTCCATCCAGGATCATATAAACAGTTCTCTCTGTCCCCCTGGCAGGGGCTCCACTCAGGAAGCAGTAATACATTGCCACTGATATGCAGGCTGCGGCCACGCCTTCCATTATCTTTCTGATCGTCTTCATTATATCACTTTCCTTCTCAATAGTGTCTTTATAAAGACACTGTTACAAGACCTATTTTAACCCGATAATAAATATGAATCAAGAACAAATCGGACGGTTATTACATATGATAAGCTATAGAAAATTATGGAAGACTATGAAGGAGCGGAAAATCAGCCAGTATGCCCTGTACACTCACTATGGCATAAGCACTTCTTTTCTGGATAAACTCCGTCATAATGAAAATGTGGAAATCCGCAGTCTTGATATCTTATGTTCAATCCTTGACTGCGATTTCGGTGATATTGTAGAACACATTCCGGATAATGCTGAACCTGAGGAAAAATAATTTTTTCGGGTTCAGCATCAATATGATGTAGTTGTGCCCTTTTATAGAACTATTTGTTCTTTTTGTCTTTCTCATGATGTTAGGTCAAAAGGTATTTTACCCCTAACCTGATATCTTCTCATATCTATAATATATTTTGCTTATCATATCCTGCAGAAAGTCAGGCGGATATTCGCAATCTCCACAGGGGACTTACCTGATTCGGTTAAAACATTATTTATAATGTTATCCTATAAGTCCATTCACAAAAACATAAGATTTTTTCATTTATTTATGATATACTTATTACTGTCTCCTTCGTTCTCAGTAACGCAGACTTATCTATGGCATTCTCTTCAGGCGCATAATATCATCCGCTTCGCAATTTATCAGTTAAATAGTGCGTTCAGGAGACTTGCTGCAGATTTACAAAATATTTTTACCTGAAAGGATCGTAGTATATATGAAATATGATGTAGTGATCATCGGCGCAGGACCTGGCGGTATTTTCTCTGCCTATGAACTGATGAAGCAAAATAACGATTTAAAGATTGCTGTTTTTGAGGCTGGAAATCCTCTCAGTAAAAGACATTGCCCAATTGATGGTGACAAAGTAAAAACCTGTATCAAATGTAAAACCTGTGCCATTATGAGCGGCTTTGGCGGTGCCGGTGCTTTCTCTGACGGCAAATACAATATCACAAATGATTTCGGCGGAACACTTTATGAACATATTGGAAAGAAAGACGCTCTTGACCTGATGCGTTACGTAGATGAGATCAATGTTGCCTACGGCGGACAGGACACAAAAATGTATTCTACAGCCGGAACCAAATTCAAAAAACTTTGTATGCAGAACAAATTAAAGCTTCTGGATGCTTCCGTACGTCATCTGGGAACAGACATTAACTATGTGGTTCTTGAGAACTTATATGCAAAATTAAAAGAGCATGTTGATTTTCATTTCAACACTCCTGTAGAACGTCTGGAAGTACTTGAAGACAGATACCGTATCATCACAAAGAATGATACCACTGACTGCAGCAAATGCATTGTATCCGTAGGCAGAAGCGGAAGCAAATGGATGGAACAGATCTGTAAAGAACTTGATATCCCAACCAAATCAAACCGGGTAGACCTGGGTGTACGTGTAGAACTTCCTGCTGTTATCTTCTCACACCTGACAGACGAACTGTATGAGAGTAAGATTGTCTACAGAACAGAAAAATTCGAAGATAATGTGAGGACTTTCTGTATGAATCCTTATGGCATCGTTGTAAACGAAAATACAAACGGCATTGTCACAGCAAATGGACACAGCTATGAAGATCCGTCCAAACAGACAGAAAATACAAACTTCGCACTGTTGGTAGCCAAACATTTCTCCGAGCCATTTAAAGACAGTAATGGATATGGCGAAAGCATTGCCCGTCTTTCCAATATGCTGGGCGGCGGAGTGATCGTACAGCGTTTCGGCGATCTGGTGCGCGGAAGAAGGAGTACGGTTGCACGTATCGAAGAAGGTATGGTACGACCTACTCTCGCAGCTACTCCCGGTGATCTGAGTCTTGTTCTCCCGAAACGTATCCTTGACGGAATCATTGAAATGATTTATGCTCTGGATAAAATCGCTCCCGGGACAGCTAATGACGACACCCTCCTCTATGGTGTGGAGGTTAAGTTCTATAATATGGAAGTTGATATTGATGAAAATCTGGAAAGCAGATACAAAGGCCTGTATATCATTGGAGACGGAAGCGGTGTAACCCATTCCCTGTCCCATGCTTCTGCAAGCGGTGTATATGTAGCACGCCAGATTGTTGAGAATCTGTAAAAGACCGGATTTCTTCTGATGGATACCTCCAACTACAGCAATCAATAACCTTAAAGTCCCCATCTGTCTCTTACAGTTGAAACAGATAGGGACTTGTTTATTATATTTTCTGGTATGCCATCCATTTATCCATTCCCAGACGTTCAAATGAACCGCAGTACTGAAATCCGCATTTTTCCAGAAGTTTCTGCATGGGGATGTTATCGCTGTATGTATCCATACGGAGATTCAGTGTCTGAGCATAGGCCCAGTCCAGACAGAATGATGCGGCTCCTCTTACTATTCCTGTGGACGCTACCCTGTGAACTACTCCATAGGGTTCTTCATTCAGCCATTTTCCATTAATTTCTTTATAATCTTCATCTTCTTCCGCCGCATAATAGAAAACACAGGCAATCCGCCCTTCTGACATGCACAGATACATTTTATCAATATCATGCTCTATCAGTTCTGCTGAGGGGTAATCTTCACCCCACTGTTCTGCATTGCCATTTTCTCTCATAAATTTGCGGGCTTTATCATAAACTTGCATGATCTGCCCAAGATCCTGCACTGATGCTTTTCTTATTTCCATGAAACCTTCCTTTTCTTTTGGTATTTATATTCTTTTAGTATTTGTATTCGTTTTGATTTTTCGTCTATTTCTCAAATTTTTTCGTCAAAAGACAAATATTTTCACAATGGTCTGTAAAACTGAACATATCTACCGGCTGTATTTTTCTCACATCATAGCCATGTTTTGTCAAATACTCCAGATCTCTTGCCAGTGTTTCCGGTCCACAGGAGATATATACGATTCTTGATGGATTCAGTTTGATAACAGAGGACATAAACTTTTTATCACTGCCGGTACGTGGCGGATCCATAAACACAACATCTGCATGTTCTCCGTTTTCTGCCATGTTTTCCATAAATTCTCCTGCATCTCCCTGATAGAAACGTGCATTTGTAATCTTATTTTCCTTTGCATTGATTCTGGCATCGCGGACTGCATCCGGATTTAATTCCACACCAATGACATTCTTTGCCCGCTTTGCAGCTACAAGTCCGATTGTTCCTATTCCGCAGTATGCATCTATCACTGTTTCTTTTCGTCCAAGCCCCGCATATTCAATTGCTGTCTTATACAGAATTTCTGTCTGTACAGGATTTACCTGATAAAAAGACTGCGGAGAAATGCGGAATGTACATCCGCAGAGCGTATCCCGGATATATCCTTTTCCATAAATGACGATATCACGCTCACCCAGTACCATACTGGTCTTCTTATCATTGACGTTAAGCACAACTGTTGTAATCTGTGGGTATTTCTTTCTCAGAGCTTTCACAAAATTATTTTTTGAAGGAAAGATCGGGGAACCAATCACAATAACCACCATGATCTCATCTGTGAAAAACCCTCTTCTCACCAGCACATGGCGCAAAAGTCCATATCCTGTGTCCTCATCATATGTTTTGATTCTAAAAGATTTCAGCATATCCCGAATTGTACGGATGATTTCCTGACTGATCTTATCCTCGATCATGCACTCTTCTATCGGAACAACCTTATGTGTTTTCGCTTCGTAGGTTCCACAGATAATATTACCTTTTTTATCCCTGTCAAATACTGCATGAACTTTATTTCTATAATAAAAGGGATCATCCATTCCAATGATTGGTTTTACATTTGCAAACTTTCCAAGAAGCTTCTTCATCCTTTTCTGCTTGGCGGCAAGCTGTTCTTTATAAGGAACACCCTGATACTGGCAGCTTCCGCATTTCTTTGATACACTACATTTTGTTACTTTTTCTTCCATAAAATATTAACCTGCTTTCTATAATTACACATTTTTTACATTATATCAGCGAAAATGGATTCCCGCAATCAGACAATCTTTATTTATCTGTCAATTTCCTCTCCGAATGTCGAAAAAGCAGGGATTCTGTCGAAATGTTTTTGACTGATTTCTGTTGAAACTTGTAGACGAATGTAGAAAAATATGATATAGTTTGTACATACAAAAGAGAAAATCATCGAATTGCCAAAGAGAAAAAAATTTATATCACCAAGGATAAAAACTCAGAAATACTCCAAAATACAAAAGATAAAATACATGAACTAAATACACCTGATAAATAGTCAAAATACAAAAGTATCGAGGCATTCCTTTCGTACAAAAGAGATTGACCCAAAGTACAAAAGAAACAGCTTACAGCAGATTTTTACACCAGATAAAAAAGACAGTTTCAGTAATGAAGCTGTCTTTTTCTTTATACATATTAATTTCATAAGATACTATGTGTCTGACATAGCCAAACAAATATTCGCAACAGCAATTAGAGCAGGTAACTTACCTGCTTCAACTATAACAATCCCCTGAACACAATCCAATCAGTAAAATTACCAATTTTCCTGTATTCAGGGGCATTATATTATTTCTCGTTTGGACACAAAGATTATCTGCTTATAATCAGTTTTTTATTCTTATTTGTAGTTTACGATCTTTCCGAAATCAGCTTTCAGAGAAGCGCCACCTACAAGGCCGCCATCGATATCGTTCTGAACGAATAAGTCAGGTGCTGTTGCAGGATTTACAGATCCGCCATACTGGATACGGATTGCTTCTGCTGTTGCTTCATCATAGATTTCAGCGATGCATGCACGAATACCTGCGCATACTTCCTGAGCCTGCTCAGTTGTAGCTGTTTTACCTGTTCCGATTGCCCAGATTGGCTCGTAAGCGATAACTGCTGTCTTAGCCTGATCTGCTGTAACACCCTGGAATCCAACTTTAACCTGCTGACGGATGAAATCCATTGTCACGCCCTGTTCTCTCTGAGTAAGAGTTTCGCCACAGCACATGATAGGTGTAATTCCATGTTCGAAAGCTTTGAGAACTTTCTTGTTAACATCTTCGTTTGTTTCTCCGAAGTATTCTCTTCTTTCGGAATGTCCAAGAACAACATATTTAACTCCGGCATCTACGAGCATTGCAGGGGAGATTTCTCCTGTGTATGCACCTTTCTCTTCAAAGTACATGTTCTCAGCACCAACCTGGATGTTTGTTCCCTTAGTAGCTTCTACAACCGGGATGATATCGATTGCAGGTACGCAGAATACTACGTCTACTTCATCGTTAACTACTAATGGTTTTAATGTTTCTACTAATTTAACGGCTTCGCTTGGTGTCATGTTCATTTTCCAGTTACCAGCGATAATTTTCTTTCTTGCCATGATGATTTATCTCCTTAGTATCCCTGTGGGATGTTATTATATTCTTATTTATCGTTTGCTGCTGCAACACCCGGGAGTTCTTTTCCTTCCAGGAATTCAAGAGATGCACCGCCACCTGTGGAGATGTGTGTCATCTTGTCGCCATAACCAAGGATGTTAACTGCAGCTGCAGAATCACCACCACCGATAATAGTTGTGGCATCTGTTTCAGCAAGTGCTTTGGCAACAGCTTCTGTACCATGAGCGAAGTTTGGCATTTCGAAGCAGCCCATCGGTCCGTTCCAAACAACTGTCTTAGCATCTTTTACAGCGTCAGCGAAAAGCTTCTCTGTTTCCGGTCCGATATCCATTCCTTCCCATCCGTCCGGAATCTCACCACGTTTAACAACCTGGATATTACAGTCATTAGAGAAGTTATCACCGATTCTGTTATCTACCGGAAGAAGAAGTTTCACACCTTTGTCTTCTGCTTTCTTCATCATGTCCAATGCATACTGAAGATAATCATCCTCACAAAGAGATGTTCCGATATGTCCACCCATAGCTTTTGAGAATGTGTAAGACATACCACCACCAATGATAAGAGTATCTACTTTATCAAGAAGGTTATTGATTACAGAAATCTTGCTGGAAACCTTAGCTCCGCCAAGGATAGCAACAAACGGTCTCTCAGGATTGTTCACTGCATTTCCAAGGAAATCGATTTCCTTCTGCATTAAGTAACCAACAACTGCTGTATCAACATATTTGGTCACACCAACATTAGAGCAGTGTGCTCTGTGAGCTGTACCAAATGCATCATTAACAAATACATCACAAAGAGAAGCAAGTTCTTTGCTGAATTCGTCTCCGTTCTTTGTTTCTTCTGCGCGATAACGTGTGTTTTCAAGTAAGATAACATCTCCGTCTTTCATCTCAGCTACTGCTGCTTTTGCGTTAGGTCCTACTACTTCAGGATCTGCTGCAAACTTAACTTCCTGTCCTAATAATTCGGAAAGACGTTTTGCAACCGGTGCAAGAGATAATTCCGGTTTCGGCTCTCCCTTCGGTTTTCCAAGGTGGGAGCAGAGAATAACCTTTCCGCCGTCAGCGATCAGCTTCTTGATTGTAGGAAGAGCTGCAACCAGACGGTTCTCATCTGTGATCTTTCCATCCTGAAGAGGAACATTGAAGTCACATCTTACAAGAACTTTTTTGCCTTTTACATTGATATCATCAACAGATTTTTTATTCAGCATTTGTGGTGCCTCCTTAATAATATTCTTTAACAGTTACTGCATATCTGTAAACAGTAACTTATTGATTTCCTGCTGTCATTCCAGACCACGCGAAAAGGGTCCGGTCCAAATCAGACCGGACCCTTCGTTGGAGTCTATTCCTTTACACTTACTGAAAATTAAGCGTTCAGTAATTTACCAAAGTGTTTGATTGTACGAACCATCTGGCTTGTGTAGGAGTTCTCATTGTCATACCAGGAAACTACCTGTACTTCTGTTGTGCCATTCTCAAGTGGAAGAACCATTGTCTGAGTAGCATCGAACAGAGAACCAAATCTCATACCAACGATATCGCTGGATACGATTTCATCTTCGTTGTATCCGAAGGATTCATTAGAAGCTGCTTTCATAGCTGCGTTGATCTGTTCTTTTGTTACGTTTCCTTCAACAACTGCTGTTAAGATTGTTGTAGAACCTGTTGGGGTAGGAACACGCTGAGCAGATCCGATAAGTTTACCGTTCAGTTCCGGAATAACAAGACCGATAGCTTTAGCAGCACCTGTGCTGTTAGGAACGATGTTAACTGCAGCTGCACGAGATCTTCTTAAATCACCTTTTCTCTGTGGTCCGTCAAGTGTCATCTGATCGCCTGTGTAAGCGTGGATTGTGCACATAATACCGGATTTGATTGCAGCAAGATCATTTAATGCTTTAGCCATTGGAGCTAAGCAGTTTGTTGTACAGGAAGCTGCGGAGATGATGTGATCTTCTTTTGTAAGAGTTTCATGGTTTACATTGTAAACGATTGTCTTAAGATCGTTTCCAGCCGGAGCGGAAATGATAACGTGTTTAGCACCTGCATCGATATGAGCCTGAGCTTTGTCTTTGGATGTATAGAATCCTGTACACTCAAGAACTACGTCTACACCGATTTCTCCCCATGGAAGTTCAGCAGCGTTAGCTTTTGCGTAAATTTTGATTTCTTTTCCGTCAACTGTGATGGAATCTTCTCCTGCTGTTACTGTATCTGCAAGAGCATATTTTCCCTGTGTTGAATCATATTTTAATAAGTGAGCAAGCATTTTAGGAGATGTTAAATCGTTGATTGCTACGATTTCAAATCCTTCTGCTCCAAACATCTGACGGAATGCAAGACGTCCAATACGTCCAAAACCATTAATTGCAACTTTTACTGCCATGATAAAATTCCTCCTATGAATTAAGTGGTTAATTATGGTAATCCTTTGTTTGTTAAAGAATCATCAACCTGTAATGTATTGTACATAATTCTAAACAAAAATTCAAGACCATTTTCCAAAAAACAGATAAAAATTAAGTAAAAAATGTAAATTATATGTTATACTGTGTATACAGTGCTTTATGAATACACTGATCCGGGCCTGTAATTGTGATATTTCAGGTGCAGATATATCCATTTAAGAGGACACAGTATTCATTTATAATATATCACACGCAAATATAACAGTACTGTTTTTACAGAAGAAAGGACTGAAATTATGGACAGACAAATATTGTGGGATTGTCATATGCACTCTTCTTTTTCTGCTGACTCGGATACGCCTATGGAAGTTATGATCCATCGCGCTGTTGAAACGGGACTACAGGGAATTACTTTTACGGAGCATCTGGATCCGGATTACCCTGTTACTCCGGACAATCTGGATTTTTCTCTGAATATTCCGGCTTACAAAGAAAAGCTGGCTGAACTTTCAGATATATATAAGGATAAAATTCAGGTACGTTTCGGAATTGAACTAGGACTGCAGATGCATCTGGGAGAATATTTTGACTCACTTCTCTCTCAGACACCTTTTGATTTCGTTATCGGTTCATCCCATCTTGTCCATGGGTATGATCCTTATTACCCGGAATTTTTTGAAGGACGTAAGGAATTTTTATGTTATATGGAATACTTTGAATCCATTCTTGAAAACATTTCCGCATATGACGGATTTGACGTTTACGGACATATTGATTATGTTGTCCGTTATGGTCCTAACAGGAACCGGGAATATTCTTACGGACGGTATAAAGATATTCTGGATGAGATTCTGAAGAAACTGATTTCCATGGGAAAAGGCATCGAACTTAATACCGGCGGATATCATTATGGTCTTGGAGAACCCAATCCATGTACTGCCGTAATAAGGCGCTATAGAGAACTTGGCGGAGAGATCATCACCATCGGAGCAGATGCGCATACTCCGGATAAAATCGCCTGTGCATTTGATAAAGCTGCCAGTGTACTGGAAGCCTGTGGTTTTCGTTACTATACAATCTTCAAAGACCGTAAACCGGAATTTATTTCTCTGTAAAACGTGTCAGTACTTGCCTATATGGCAGTTCCTATAATATAATATTACATATGATTTCAGAAGCCCAATTTCCAAACTGCTCCAAATACTGTTTCTCTGATCTGCATCATAGCTGATCATGATAAAAAACTGACAGCAGATATGGAAATTGCAGCTTTCTGTATATATTCGTAACTGTCCGGTGTCTCCATATTTATGTTTTATATGTCCCGACACTGCCCGGTTACTGTATTTTTCATAAACCAGGGAGGAATATTATGGCTAAAAAAAGACTCCAGAAGAAACGTTCTTCATCAACAATCAGAAAGCAGGAATCAGAAATTTTACAAGTGACTACTTCCAAAACTGAGCCTGTCAGAGTTGAAACTTCTAAAGTAGAACCTGTTAAGGTCGAGACTTCCAAAGTGGAACCTGTTAAGGTCGAGACTTCCAAAGTGGAACCTGTTAAGGTCGAGACTTCCAAAGTAGAACCTGTTAAGGTCGAGACTTCCAAAGTAGAACCTGTTAAGGTCGAGACTTCCAAAGTAGAACCTGTTAAGGTCGAGACTTCTAAAGTAGAACCTGTTAAGGTCGAGACTTCCAAAGTGGAACCTGTTAAACTGGACGTTCCTGTTGATCTTACTTTATATAATGAACGTTTTCAGAAACATTATGATGAGCTGAAATGGTTATATTGCGAATTATATCAGGATCGTGATGATGTCATGACATATCTGCATGATCTTACTTCTAATATGGAAGCTTTCTATAACAGCAGAAATTCAGTATTAAAGGCATCTGATAAAAAGCGTGAGGCTGATCCGGACTGGTATAAACGCAATGACCTTGTAGGCATGATGATGTATGTAAACAATTTTGCACATACTTTAAAAGGTCTGGAGGAACATCTGGATTATGTGGAAGAATGTAATGTCAATTATCTTCATCTGATGCCTCTGCTCGCATCTCCGAAAGGAAAAAGTGACGGTGGTTACGCAGTAGCTGACTTCCGCACAGTGCAGCCTGAGCTTGGTACTATGGAGGACTTTTCAGAGCTTACCTCCAAATGCCATGAACGCGGCATCAACATCTGCCTTGATTTCGTTATGAACCATACTTCCGAAGAGCATGAGTGGGCAAAACGGGCTCGCGCAGGTGAAAAAGAATACCAGGACCGTTATTTCTTCTTTGATACCTACGATGTTCCTGCTCTCTATGAGAAGACCTGTCCACAGGTATTCCCAACTACCGCACCGGGCAACTTTACATGGCTGGATGACCTTCACAAACATGTCATGACTACTTTCTATCCATACCAGTGGGATTTAAACTACAGAAATCCTGTTGTGTTTAACGAAATGGTCTACAATATGTTATATCTGGCAAACCAGGGTGTTGACATCGTACGTCTCGATGCAGTTCCTTATATCTGGAAGCAGCTTGGAACAAACTGCCGCAACCTGCCACAGGTTCACACAATCGTACGTATGATGCGTATGATCTGCGAGATCGTGTGCCCGGGAGTCCTTCTTCTCGGAGAGGTTGTCATGGCTCCTGAAAAAGTTGTTCCATATTTCGGTACACTTGAAAAGCCGGAATGCCATATCCTGTATAACGTTACTACTATGGCAAGCACCTGGCACACAGTTGCAACCAAAGATGTATCTCTGCTTCGCAGACAGCTGGATATTCTGGGATCTCTTCCAAAAGAATACATCTTCCAGAATTATCTGCGTTGCCACGATGATATTGGCTGGGGACTGGATTATGATTTCCTGAAGAATTTCTCAATCGATGAGGTTTCTCATAAGAAATTCCTGAATGATTTCTTTACAGGCAAATATCCGGATACATTTGGCCGCGGTGAACTTTACAATGATGACCCGCGTCTGGGTGATGCAAGACTTTGCGGTACTACCGCATCTCTGTGCGGCATTGAGAAATATGGTTTTGAAGGAAATGTAGTTGGTGTTGACAGAAGTGTGCGCTATGACATCACACTTCATGCATTTATGCTTTCCCAGTCAGGTATCCCTGTAATCTACAGCGGAGATGAGATTGGTCAGGTAAACGACTATTCTTATAAAGATGATCCTGATAAGGCAGTTGATTCCCGCTATCTTCACAGAGGAGAATTCAACTGGTCACTTGCTCCAAACAGAAATATCGCAGATACAGTACAGGGAAAACTTTTCCACGCACTGGATCATCTGGAACATATCAGAAGTTCACACAGCGTTTTTGACACAACAGCTGATCTTCGTACAATCGATACCTGGGATTCTTCTATCCTTGCAATCGTACGCGAAAATGCAGAGGAGAAATTCATCGGAATCTATAACTTCAGCGATCAGGATAAGGTTGCATGGATCAACGAAGATGACGGCATATACACTGATCTTATCTCAGGACATGAGATGGAAGCTAAAGGTGTTATGATTCCTGCATTTGGATGCTTCTGGCTGTGCAAAAAGAAATAAACCATTAATCTGCATAACGCAGACCGCATAATGCAAACGAGGACAATCTGCATATTTTACAGATTGTCCTCGTTTTTTACTTCTGGACTCTTTCCAAAAATCTTGCAAAAAATCCTTTATTTTCATCTTCTCTGTCCAGTGACTTCTCATAAATCCTCCTAATCCATTCTGTAATAGTTTCGATCAGGATTGGAGAGAATGTCATCAGTACAAATACCAGAATGATCATTCCAAATTCCAGAGAACCCAGTGTCAGCAAATCCTGCAATACAACCGCACTTATAAAAAATGCAAACTGCATTCCATAAATGATCACTTTTCTGTATGTGTTCAGCGGCGAATAAACTGTACGCAGTGCAGACATATAGTTCCACCCCGTAACCAGAACACAGGCTGTATTAAGCATGACGTTGGAATGGTATACATCCTGACAGACCAGCATGATTGTAAATACACATCCTGTAATGGTTACTGCCGCAGGAAATGCATTCATAAATACGTGCCTCAGGAATGTATGGTCAATCTTATTGTAATTATTTTCCTGTGTCAGAAGAAATGTAGGAATTCCCACTGCGCAGGCACTGATCAGTGACATCTGGATTGGTTCAAAGGGATATGCATCTCCAAAGAAAATTGTGATCAATGACAGTAAAACCGAAAAAATTGTTTTGATCAGAAACATGGATGCCGCACTTCTGATATTGTTTACAACACGACGGCCCTGATTTACAATATGAGGCATTGCCCCGAAATTAGAATCAAGAAGAACGACATTTGCAATATTTTTAGCTGCATCGCTTCCTGCTGCCATGGCAATACTGCAGTCTGCTTCCTTGAGTGCAAGTACGTCATTTACACCATCACCGGTCATCGCAACTGTATGCTTCTGTGACTGAAGAGCCTGTACCATCTGTTTCTTCTGCTGTGGTGTTACACGCCCGAATACACTGCACTCTGCAACTGCACGCTGCATTTCTTCCGGAGTTTTGATTGTTGTTGCATCGATATAATGATTGGCATTTTTCAGTCCTGCTTTCTTTGCAATCGCAGAGACAGTCACAGGATCATCTCCTGAGATAACTTTAAGGTCAACTCCCTGACTGTCAAAAAAAGCCAGAGTATCCGGTGCTTCCTCACGTATCACGTCAGTGATGAGAAACAGTCCCAACGGTTCAAGTCCTGTCGGGCGTTCCGTTCCTTTTGTCTCCTGTTCACTGTGAGCCAGAACAAGGATACGGTATCCCTCCTGTGCGTAACTGCTGCAATGTTCCAGAAGTTCTTCATTTCCTTCCGGAAAAAGGAACTGTGCAGCTCCCATCAGATAAGTTCCTCTTCCTTCAAAAACAGCACCACTGTATTTCCTGTCTGAGGAGAAAGGAATGGCATGGATCAGTTTCAGGTCATTTCTTGAAGGAAAGCGCTTTCTCAGCGCATCTGCTGTTGCATTCTGATCATGAAGAACTGACATCATATTTCCCATAATGTGGTCAATTTCCTGAAGCTTCTGTCTTTCTTCCTGAGATACCGTTTCTAAATTTACTGTTTCCTGTATCTGTCCGTTTTCCTTCTCTGCTGATACCGTAACCTCCGGTTTTAATGCTGACACATTCTGAACAGGCTCCCCTGTTTCCGGATCAAATTTTGCTGTATGTTGTACAACAGTTGTCTGTGCTGTATCATACAACTGCACATCTTCAACCTTCATGGTACCTTCTGTGATCGTACCGGTCTTATCCAGACAGAGCGTGTCAACTCTCGCCAGCGTTTCAATACAGTAAAGCTCCTGCACAAGTGTCTTCTTTGTAGCAAGAACCATAGAACCCAATGTCAGTGCCACACTTGTCAGAAGTACCAGGCCTTCCGGGATCATTCCAAGTACTGCGGCAACCATATTTACCACAGAATCCTTCAGTGTATCTCCTACGATCATATATTGCTTGTAAAACAACATGGCACCAAGAGGCACGATAATGATACTGATCACCTTCAGAATCGCATTCAGAGAATTGCGAAGTTCCGAATTATGACGTTTAAATTCCTTTGCTTCACTTGTGATCTGCGATGCATAATTATCTTTTCCAACATGGATTACCTGACAGCAAGCTTCCCCTGATGTCACAAAGCTTCCTGAAAAAAGTTCGTCTCCCTGGCTTTTGGACAGATTGTCCGACTCACCGGTGAGTAGAGACTCGTTTACTTCTACAGTTCCCTCCAGTACCTTTACGTCAGCCGGAACCTGATCTCCTGTTTTCAGAAAGATCAAATCATCCAGAACAAGTTTCTCTGTGGAAATACTCCATTTCTTCCCCTCACGCAAAACTACTGTTTTACTCTCTGTAAGGATTGCAAGTTTGTCAATCGTCTTCTTTGCTCTGATTTCCTGAATAATACCTATCACTGTATTGATCAGAATGATTCCCATAAACATGGAGTTCTTATAAGATCTCACAAAAAGCACCAGAACAAGCAATGCAATATTTAAAAAGTTAAAAAATGTGAGCGTGTTTTCCAAAATGATCTGCTTGTAGGTTCTGGTATTCGGGTTCTCGTTGACATTAACTTTTCCTTCTGCAATCCTCTCCTGCACCTGTTCATTTGTAAGTCCTGTCATTTCTACCTCCTGCAGAAAATATTTATAGCAGCATCATATAATAAAAATTGCGGGAACTGCTTCACAAAATATCTTTTGTCCCTGGTATCATATAATGCCATAATATAAAGCACAGGGCAGATGATGAGTATCACCCGCCCCTTCTTTATAAATAACGATTTCAGATTACAAACAGATTCAGATTTTTTGCTATAATCAATATTCTTCTTCCTCTGCTTCTTCACCTTCGTGAATATCAGACTTTGGTTTCTTAAGACCTTTAATCTCAATATGATGCTTCTGTGCATAATCCCACAGAGCCGCATGGATTGCTTCCTCTGCAAGCAGGGAGCAGTGTACTTTTACAGGCGGAAGTCCGTCCAGGGCTTCCATAACTGCCTTATTTGTAACTTCCATAGCTTCTTCGATGGTTTTTCCCATTACCATCTCTGTTGCCATGCTGCTGGTTGCAACTGCCGCACCACATCCGAATGTTTTGAATTTGCAGTCTTTGATGATATGTGTTTCATCATCGATATCAAGAAAAATCCTCATGATATCACCGCATTTTGCATTTCCCACTGTACCTACGCCACTTGCGTTCTCTATTTCTCCTACATTACGCGGATGCTGAAAATGATCCATTACTTTTTCACTGTAAGCCATTTGTGTTTCCTCCTGTTATCCTGACTTTCTTTTAATATTATTTCTGTTGTAACTGCAAAAATACAAACAATTATCTTCTGTTTTGTTATTTATTCTGTTTTTTCATGAAATCTTCATATAATGGAGACATGCTTCTTAAGTGCGCTACAATTTCTTTCAATCTGTCCACTACGAAATCTACATCTTCCATTGTTGTCTCTTCGCTGAGTGTCATACGCAGAGAACCATGTGCAATCTCGTGCGGAAGTCCGATTGCAAGAAGTACATGGGACGGATCAAGAGAACCTGATGTACAGGCAGATCCGCTGGATGCACAGATTCCATAATTATCCAGCATCAGCAGGAGAGATTCGCCCTCAACAAACTGGAAGCTGACATTTACGTTATTTGGAAGACGTTTTATACGGTCACCGTTTACTTTTACATAAGGAATCTCTGTCTCAATTCTGTGGATCAGATGATCTCTGATAGCGATTTCTTTGTCAGTACGTTCTTTCATGGATGCATTTGCACGTGCTGCTGCTACACCGTATCCAACGATTCCCGGCACATTCTCTGTACCTGCACGACGTTTACGTTCCTGTGCACCGCCATGTACAAAGGAACGGATTTTTACGCCCTTACGAATGTAGAGGAAACCGATTCCTTTTGGTCCATTGATCTTATGTCCGCTGGAGCTTAACATATCAATGTTGCATTCATCCACATTGATCGGAACCTGACAGAATGCCTGAACAGCATCTGTGTGGAAAAGCACTCCATGCTCTTTTGCGATACGTCCGATTTCCTTGATTGGCTGGATAGAACCAATCTCGTTGTTTGCAAACATTACAGAAATCAGGATTGTTTCCGGTGTGATTGCTTTCTCAAGTTCATCCAGTTTTACAATACCGTCCTCGTCTACATCTACATATGTGATCTTTGCGCCGCGTTTCTCCAGATATTCACAGGTATGGAGAATTGCATGATGCTCGATCTTTGTTGTGATGATGTGGTTTCCTTTTGCTTTATATGCCTCAAAGGTAGCCTTCAGAGCCCAGTTATCAGACTCGGAACCACCTGCTGTGAAATAAATTTCTTCTTTCTTTGCTCCAAGAACTTCTGCGATCTGCTCTCTTCCTTTGGTGATTGCCTCTTTGCTCTTGCCTGCAAAATCATAAATACTGGACGGGTTGCCATAATATTCTGAAAAATATGGCAGCATTGCCTGGACAACCTCCGGTGCTGTTTTAGTTGTTGCTGCATTGTCCAGATAAATCATTTTTCCCATTTTCTTGTCCTCCTGTTTTATTTAAGTATGTCCGGTACATTTTCTTCCATGCCCTGACTTTCCATTTTTTCTTCATGTACTCTTCTGCTTTCCTCGATCAGCTGACCAAGCATCAGGGTATCGACAGCGCTTGTAATACTGTCATTGATTCTCTTCCAGACGAGTTTTGCCACACATACATCACTGCCATGGCAGGTTCCGTCATTCTCAATCCCGGGACAGGCTGCTGCTTCCAGGCTGCCTTCCAGCACACGCAGGACTTCACCGACCGAGATCTCATCTGCCGGCTTGCCAAGCTGGTATCCGCCGTAAGCCCCTCTGCTGCTCTTTACAAGACCGGCCTTCTTAAGCATGGCCATAAGCTGTTCGAGGTAGCTTGTGGAAATATCCTGTCTCTCCGCAATACTCTGTAAAGATATCGCTTCATTCGCACTGTGCAAACCAAGATCTATCAATGCTTTCAAGCCATAACGGGCTCTTGTTGAGAGTTTCATTTTCTCACCTCGTTTTTTAATTCCCAGTGTTTCCCTCGGATTTCATGATTACTTTACCAGAAACAAACCGTTCTGTCAAGGCTGTTTTGTTCATATATTGCTGTAAAGGCGTTTCGGCAGGTTACTGTTTTTTAGTCAAGCGGATATTCGCACCTGCTGCGCATGAAAAGGTCTGGATTTTTCATTATGTCAAAAAAACTTTTTATCAAAGGAACTTTACTTCTTACATTTGCCGGTTTGTTAAGCAGACTTATGGGGTTCTTTTACAGAATATTCCTGTCACACACTATTGGTGCACATGGGCTTGGTATCTTTCAGCTTATACTTCCACTGCAGATTCTGATCATGTCCATCTGCGCTTCCGGTATCCAGACTGCAATCTCCCGCCTCACTGCCGCAGAAAAAGTTTCCAAAAATCCCAGTCGTCATATCTCAGATTATTTTGTCGTGGGAACTGTATTTTCTGTTGTTTTCTCCCTGGTATTCTCCTGGTTTCTTTACAGCTATGCGGATTTCTGGGCAGTACAGATTCTGAAAGAGTCACAGACCTCCAGTCTGATACGGATTCTTTCTCTGAGTATTCCGTTGAGTACACTTCATACCTGTATCAGCAGCTATTATTTGGGAAGAAAACAGGCCGGATTTCCCGCAGGAGTCCAACTTCTGGAACAGCTTTTCCGCACAGGCGGATGCTATATTCTTTATCTGATCTGTGCATCGCAAGGGCGAAACATCACTCCGGCAATTGCAGTCGGCGGAAATCTTATCGGGGAAATAGCCTCATCTTTTATTTCTCTTTTCGCAGTCAGTATGCATTTTAAGGTAACACATTATAATATCCGGAATATCAGAAGACCGCTTTCTGTTCTCAGAAAATTGCTCCATATTTCCGTTCCTCTTACCATGAATAAAATACTACTCACCCTTCTGGGAAGTATTGAAGTGATTCTTATACCTGCAAGGCTGCAAATGTCAGGATTTACTCCCAAAGATTCCCTGAGTGTTTACGGAATCTTTACAGGGATGGCACTTCCGCTTATTCTTTTCCCCGCTACGCTTACAAACTCGGCTGCGACCATGCTGATTCCCTCCATTACCCAGCTGCAGACTCTGGGGTATCAAAAGCGAATCCAATATGTGATCGGCAGGATTTTCCGATACTGTCTGCTGCTAGGCGGATCCTGCTTGGTTTTTTTTCTGTTTCTTGGAGAATTTCTTGGAAATTTTCTGTTTCACAGTCAGACAGCCGGAATCTATATCCATACCATGTCCTATATCTGTCCTTTTCTGTACCTGAACACCACTCTCACCAGCGTACTCAACGGCCTTGGAAAATCCGGCATCTGCCTGCTGCACAGTGTGATCAGCGTCTGCATCCGGATCAGTTTCGTGCTGTTTGCAATCCCTGTTCTGGGAATCCGGGGATATCTGTACGGGATTCTCTGCAGCGAACTGGCGCTCAGCATCCTGCACAGTTTACAAATACTGCAAAACAACTATAGCAATCCCCGTAAATAATGCATATTGATCAAGAGACTTGATAGTTACTATTCACACTCCACTATCCCGCGAGGTGTTTTGGCATGGATATGCCAAAATTCCATTGCCGCAGGTAATCTGGAATGAATTTTGGCTACGTTACTGAGAACGAAGTGAACAGTAACGCTTGATATGATCGCAGAAAGTCATCCGAAAATATTTTGGCTATCGACATTCAGATAGGAATGGTTTATAATAAATTCCGAAAAAAGCAAGACAAATAGACACAAAGGAGATATTACTATGGGATTCGATTTTATCAAAAAATTACCAACCCCTGAAGAAATCCGTAATCAGTATCCCATTGATGCTGAAATTCAGGCTGTTAAAGATGCAAGAGATAAAGAACTGCGTGATGTTTTTACCGGAAAGTCCGATAAATTCCTTGCAATCATCGGTCCTTGTTCAGCAGATAATGAAGATGCTGTTCTGGACTATCTTACCAGATTACGCAATGTTCAGGAGAAAATAGCTGACAAGGTTCTGATTGTTCCACGTGTTTATACAAACAAACCAAGAACAACAGGAGAAGGCTATAAAGGTATGGTTCACCAGCCGGATCCCGAGAAACAGCCAAATCTTCTTGCAGGGCTTGTAGCAATCCGTAAAATGCATATCCATGCAATCCGGACCAGTGGTATGACCTGTGCAGATGAGATGCTTTATCCGGAAAATTACCGTTACCTTTCTGACCTGCTTTCTTATGTGGCAGTAGGTGCACGTTCTGTGGAAGACCAGCAGCATCGTCTTACCGTCAGCGGCATGGAAGTTCCTGCAGGTATGAAAAATCCAACCAGCGGCGATCTTGCAGTCATGCTCAATTCCGTTGTAGCAGCTCAGGGTGGACATCGTTTTATCTACAGAAGCTGGGAAGTAGAAACAACAGGTAATGAACTGGCTCATACAATTCTCCGCGGTGCCGTAAATAAACATGGGGAGGCAATCCCGAACTATCATTACGAGGATCTTCGTCTTCTCTGGGAGAAATATCAGGAGAAAAACCTTAAAAATCCGGCTGTTATCGTTGATACCAACCACTCTAATTCTAATAAACAATATGACCAGCAGGTTCGTATTGCAAAAGAGGTTCTCCACAGCCGCCAGGTAGACCCGGAACTTCATACTCTGGTAAAAGGGCTTATGATCGAGAGTTATATTGAACCGGGAAATCAGAAGATCGGATGTGATCATATTTACGGAAAATCTATTACCGATCCATGTCTTGGATGGGAAGAATCCGAACGTCTTCTGTATACAATTGCCGAGATGTGTTGATCCGTTGTTATTGTTTATAAACAACATTCCATACTCTCTGATCAGATGGATCGCTGTAATTACATTATCTGTAAATAGCGCATGTTATGACATTACAGGAAAAAATTATTCAGCCACCCACTGCTTATTGCTCTTCGCAATTAAAGCAGGGGACTTACTTGATTCAGTTAAAAAAGCTTCTATAAACTGTTCAAAACAGACTATAGAAGCTTTTTCATTTGACATTATAGCAATCCTCATAAATAATAAGTTTTTAATGACGTGGATGTGTTTTCATATACACATCACGCATTTTATTCATATTCATGCCCAGATAAACCTGCGTAGTGGAAATATCGGAATGTCCCAGCATTTCCTGAACGCTTCGTATATCCGCACCATTCTGCAGCATATGCACAGCAAAAGAATGTCTCAATGTATGCGGGGCAATATCCCTTTTGATACCGGCATCATCCGCATATCCCTTTAATACTTTCCAGAATCCCTGACGGCTCATCGCTTTCCCTGAACAATTTGTAAATAATGCTGTTTCTTTCTCATCTTTCACAAAAACGGTTCTGGCTGTTTGCAGATACCGTTCCATTGCCTTCTTGCATGGAATACCAATAGGGATAATCCTCTCTTTTCCATTCTCATTACAGACCACATATCCAAACTGGAGATTGACATCAAAAATCTGAAGATGAAGCATCTCACTGACTCTCATACCTGTTGCATACAGCAATTCCAGCATTGCTGAATCTCTTATCCCTTTAGGGGTATCCAATTTCGGCTGCTGAAGTAATTTATCCACTTCTTCTATGGTAAGTATCTCAGGTGCCCTTTTCTCAACCTTCGGAGGTTTCAGGTTATCTGCCGGATCTTCTGCGATCACGCCTTCCTTCCACAGATACTGAAAAAATGCTCTCATAGAAGCAACGCTTCTGGAAATGGAAGATGACGCAAACTTCTCACGTTCCATGTAACTGATATACCCTTCAAGCTCAAGTTCTTTTACATCTTTATAATTTCTGATTCCCCGTTCCTTCAGAAATTCCGCCATTTTTTTCAGATCTCTCTGGTATGAGATCTCTGTATTTGCCGATGTTTTTTTTGTATTATGCAGATATGTAATAAATTCCCTTATTTCTATGTCCATATTCCCGTTTCCTTTTAATCAAAATATCCGCTGCCTGTAGCTCCTGCGATCAGACGAAAATTAATCCTCTTCGCAGTTTATCAGCAGAAAATCGTACTCTCTCCGATAAAATGTATATGTATTATACTGTTTATTTTACATAAAATCAAACCTTTTTTTCGAGAAAAATCCTTGTATTTCAAGCTTTTTCAGCATCAAATACCATATGTCGGAGATTTTATGACAACCAATACTAAATATAGTAAATATGTCATTAAAAAATTTTTATATATTTCAGAATAATGTCAATGATCAGAGGGTTCACATAGCATTCGATAAGTATTCCCAGAAAATATCCTACTGCTGCAATGCACATTTTTTTAAGATAAATACTGACTTCTCCGGAAATCAGACCTCTGTTTCTCCATATTTCTGATGATATCTTCCATTCCTGTTCCATAGAATAAAGCCAGACCGGAATGTAAAATAAATATTGCGGCAGCAAAAGTCCCATTCCGATCACCCCGCCTGCAAATCCAAATTCCAGTATAGAAACAGTCATTATCATACCTGCATACAATCCTGATCCCAGAAGCGTTATAACAGCAAGCGGCGCACCAAAAACCGAAAATCCACAGATTATATTCAACAGATAAAAAACACCTCTGTATTTTAATATTTCTTTCAGATATTCAATATTGCCTGTGTTTTTTCCTGCAAATGTACTCAGAAAATATACCGATGCCCATGTTTTCTGCTGCCATTTTGCCTTCCAGATTATATTCGGTATCAGATTTCCGGCCAGAAATCCAAGAAGAAATAAAATAAGCGCAGGAAATTTTTTGGTTCCCGTTCTGTTTTTCTTCATTCTATCACCCTGTACCAGTTTACTGAGAAATTCCAGGAAGTATTCCTGTCTTTACAAGAAAGAATCGTGCCCGGAGGGCTTTTTTATGTTATAGGAACATTACGGAGTAATTTCCTATAACATAACATAAAAAAACTGCACAGACTGTATAAATACAATCTGCACAGTTTATATCTGCAAAGAACTGTCCACGATAGTCCATAAAATGAACAATCATATTATTTCGCATAGTCAATCGCTCTGCTTTCACGTATCACGTTGACTTTAATCTGACCGGGATATTCAAGTTCTGCTTCAATCTGTTTCGCAATATCGCGCGCAAGGAGAACCATATCTGCATCATTAACATGCTCCGGCACTACCATTACACGTATTTCTCTTCCCGCCTGAATGGCAAAAGATTTATCAACACCTTTAAACTGGTTCGTAATATCCTCCAGTTGTTTCAGACGATTGGTATAAGTTTCCAGCGTTTCTCTTCTTGCACCAGGTCTCGCCGCTGAAATAGCATCTGCAGCCTGTACAATACATGCGATCAGAGATTCCGGCTCACAGTCACCATGATGAGATGCGACCGTATTGATAACAATCTGGGATTCCTTATACTTCTTACAGAGATCCACACCAATCTGAATATGAGATCCTTCTACTTCATGGTCAATTGATTTACCAATATCATGAAGAAGACCTGCTCTCTTAGCCATACGGACATCTACGCCAACCTCACCGGCCAGCATTCCGGATAACTGAGCTACCTCAATAGAATGTCTTAAAGCATTCTGTCCATAACTTGAACGGAACTTCATACGTCCAAGAAGTTTCAGTAATTCAGGATGAATACCATGAACTCCAACGTCCATAGCTGCATTCTCACCATCTTCGCGAATCTGCGCTTCTACTTCTCTCTGGGCTTTCTCAACCATCTCTTCGATTCTGGCCGGATGGATACGTCCATCTACGATCAGTTTCTCAAGAGCTACACGTGCAACTTCACGACGGATCGGATCAAAAGCAGATAACACAACTGCTTCCGGTGTATCATCAATAATAAGATCCACACCTGTAAGTGTCTCAAGAGTACGGATATTACGGCCTTCACGACCAATAATCCTTCCTTTCATCTCATCGCTCGGAAGCTGAACAACCGAAATGGTAGTTTCAGCTACATGGTCAACTGCACATTTCTGGATGGCATTGACAACATATTCCTTAGCCTTCTTACCAGCTTCTTCCTTTGCCCTGCTTTCCAATTCCCTGTAAAGTCTGGCTACATCCACTTTTACATCATCTTCAACGGATCTGAGTAATTCTTCTTTTGCCTGTTCGGAGGTCAGACCTGAAACTCGTTCCAGTTCCTGTACTCCTTTTTGCTCAAGTTCTTCTACCCGTTTTTCTTTCTTCTGCACCTCAGCTGCTCTCGCTGTGCATTCCGCTTCACGCTTCTCAACTGCATCTGCTTTCTTGTCAACCGCGGATTCTTTTGCTAATACACGATTTTCATATTTCTGCAGTTCGTTTCTTCGTTCCTTGGTTTCTTTCTCCAGTTCATTTTTTGTACGGAGAGATTCTTCCTTCACTTCCAATAAAGCTTCTCTTTTTTTAGTCTCAGCTGTTTTCAGAGCTTCATCTATGATGCTTCTTGCTTTGTCTTCTGCTGTCCCAACAATCTCGGCATCCTTCTGGATTTTATTGTTCACAGCGACTTTGCAAGTAACAGGAACTGCAATAAGTAGCGCGACTACCACAGCGACAATTGCAACAATAATTGTTGTTGTCACAGGAGCACCTCCTTATTTAGTTTTCATTGTACAAATACAACAATACAAGTTTATCTTTTTTTCATACTTATGTCAAGTTTTTCAGGATAATTGTTTGAATATTTTTCCTATATTTAATTACTGTTCGTTCTGTTCTCAGTAATATATTTTGCAATATACATACAATGGAGTATACTATGATTCATCCGAATATGTATGTACAAGTCTGATATTCATATTCTCAAGAGTATCTGCAATGTCTGAATATCCAAATCCTCTTCTCACAAGATAACCATAGAGCCGACGCATTTTTTTCTCATCCAGCTCAGTATCCGGCGGATATTTCTTTTCTATGGTTCGATAGAGGATTTCTTTTTCATCAGGCATATTTAAGGCAGCCTCTTCCTCCCATGCATTTATCGCTGTTTTCCTGTCTATTCCCTTTCCCATAAGTTCCCGGATGATCTTCTGCCGGCTCTTTATATCCATTCTGTATGCAATATAAGTTCTGGCATATCGTTCATCATCTATATATCCATAGGCTTCAACATATGTCAGAGCATGATCAACCGCCTGACTGGTAAATCCCGCCTGGCGCAATTTCTCTCTCAATCCCTTCTCCGTCCGATCCATATGTTCTAAGAGACGCATGGCTTTACGCCTTGCGTCTCTGTATTCTTCAGGTTCTTCCGTTAAATTTTTCTGTTGTTTCTGTACAGTCTGTCTCTTTAAAGCCTCTGCATTCCTGAGAAATTCTCTCAGATCTCCGGATGAATTCCCCATGATCACTCCTCAGAAGCATCCGGTGCATCACCTGTTGCCGGCACCGGCTCTTTGGCCTGTCCTTCTTCATCCGGAAGAAGATGATAATGGATTCTGACTTGCTTCTCAATCTCATCACAGATATCTGTATGCTCTTTCAGGAAAATCTTCGCATTTTCACGTCCCTGTCCGATCTTATCTCCGTTATATGCGTACCATGCACCGCTCTTATTTACAATTCCGCATTCCGCTGCCAGATCAAGAATATCTCCCTCTTTGGAAATGCCGGTTCCGAACATAATATCAAATTCTGCCTGTTTAAACGGCGGAGCCACCTTATTCTTCACAACTTTGATTCTGGTGTGGTTTCCCACCATCTCACCGCCCTGTTTCAATGTCTCTACTCTGCGGACATCCATGCGGATAGATGAATAAAATTTCAGAGCACGCCCACCTGTCGTTGTCTCAGGGTTTCCAAACATAACTCCAACCTTCTCACGCAGCTGATTGATAAAGATAACTACACAATTAGATTTACTGATCACTGCTGTAAGTTTACGGAGAGCCTGTGACATCAGTCTGGCCTGAAGACCTACATGGCTGTCACCCATATCTCCATCAATCTCCGCCTTCGGTACAAGTGCGGCAACCGAGTCAACGATCACAATATCCACAGCTCCGGAACGCACCATCGTCTCTGTGATCTCAAGTGCCTGTTCTCCATTGTCCGGTTGTGATATGTACAGGTTATCGATATCTACACCGATATTCTTTGCATAGACAGGATCCAGAGCATGTTCTGCATCAATAAATCCGGCAATCCCGCCTCGTTTCTGCACTTCCGCAACCATGTGAAGTGCAACGGTTGTCTTACCGCTGGATTCCGGTCCGTAAATCTCGATGATACGTCCCTTGGGAACACCACCTACTCCAAGTGCAATATCAAGACTTAAAGATCCGGTAGGGACTGTCTCCACCTGCATATTTGCTCCGGATTCCCCGAGTTTCATGACTGATCCTTTCCCGTAATGTTTCTCAATCTGTCCAAGCGCCGCTTCCAGTGCTTTCTGCTTTTCTTCATTTATCATTTATTTTAATCTCCTTCAGCCCTTTAAGAACTTATGTTCGTTTTCTATTCATTATAGTATTATACTTCCTGTCAAATGTCAAGCTTTTTATTCTGCCTGAATAACCTTTTCATGTTACTGTTCACTCCGTTCTCAGTAACGTTGCCAAAATTTATTTCAGATTGCCTGTGGCAATGGAATTTTGGCTTGTATGTCTCGGGATTTTGGCATATTCATGCCAAAACACCTCGCGGGATAATGGTGTGTAAACAGTAACAACATAACAGTAAAAGCAGGGAATGTGCTTTTTTTACATTCCCTGCTCTTTCGTAGTTTTTAATATTTCTCTCTGTTTCTATTTATCACCAATCAGCCAGTTGTACATTTCTTCATACTGCCGTGCGGAATTACCCCATGAGAAATCAGCTGCCATAGCACGATCAACCATTTTATTCCATTCACGTTTCTTATCATAATAGATTCTTTCCGCATTGCGCACTGTTGCAAGCATCTCATGCGCATTGTAGTTTCTGAAAGAAAATCCGTTTCCAGTTCCCTCATATTCATTATAAGGTACGACCGTATCCTTCAGTCCACCTGTTTCTCTGACGATCGGAAGTGTTCCGTAACGGAGACTCATCAGCTGACTCAAACCACATGGCTCAAATAAAGACGGCATCAGGAACGCATCTGCTGATGCATAGATACGGTGAGACATTTTCTCATCATAATAGATCTGAGCAGATACCTTTCCATGATATTTCCAGTCAAAGTGACGGAACATATTCTCATAACGTTCATCACCGGTTCCAAGAATTACAAGCTGGATAGCATCCTGGCAAAGCTCATCCATCACATATGCGATCAGATCAAACCCTTTCTGATCTGTCAGTCGTGATACAATACCTACCATCATCGTCTTCGGATCTTCCTGCAATCCAAGATCTCTCTGCAGCTGAAGTTTGTTCTTAACTTTCTCTTTTCTGAAAGTTGTTGCATTATAAGTCTTTGTGATATATGGATCTGTTTCAGGATTGAATTCATTGTAATCAATACCATTTACAATTCCACGCAGGCTGTTTGCACGCGCACACATCAGACCGTCCAGTTTTTCTCCATAGAACGGTGTCTTGATTTCCTCTGCATAAGTATTGCTTACAGTAGTGACTGCATCTGCAAACACAATACCGCCCTTCAGATAGTTGGCATCTTTATATGCTTCCAGTTTGTCTGCTGTAAAATAATAATCGGACAGTCCTGTGATATTCTTGATTGTCTGTACATCCCATACACCCTGGAATTTAAGGTTATGTATTGTCATGATCGTCTTGATATTCCAGAAAAATTCATTCTGCTGGAAGCTGTCGTGCAGATATACGGGAACAAGTCCGGTCTGCCAGTCATGACAGTGTATAATATCCGGTCTGAATCCGATAACCGGAAGAACTGACAGTACAGCTTTGGAGAAGAATGCAAATTTCTCCAGATCCCATGTTCCTCCATCATACGGTTTGGGTCCGCTGAAATAGTATTCATTGTCAATAAAATAAAACTGAATTCCTTCGTACTCCATGTGCATGATTCCTACATAGCAGTTCTTATATCCAAGATCCATGTAGAAATGTGTGATATAGTTCATTTTATCTTTCCATTCCTGTTTCATACAGGCATATTTCGGTAAGATCACACGAATATCAAAATATCGTTTATCAAAATATTTCGGCAATGAGCCAGCTACATCTGCCAGACCTCCTGTTTTGATAAATGGTACAGCTTCAGATGTTGCAAATAAAATATTTTTCATGCGAAAAACCCTCCTTGGTAGCCTTTATTGAATAATTATACTCCAAACTATGACTATTGGAAAGAGCGATTTTTATATTCCAGTCTGATTTTATCTGCAATCAGAGCAATAAATTCTGAATTTGTGGGTTTTCCTTTTCCTGTACTGACTGTGTAACCGAATAATTCATCTATTGTGTCCATTTTTCCTCTGCTCCAGGCAACTTCAATGGCGTGTCTGATAGCCCGTTCCACTCTGCTGGCTGTTGTCTGATGTTTCTTTGCAATCGTAGGATACAGTATCTTGGTAATGGAATTGAGCATCTCCATGTCATTAACTGACAGGATGATGGCGTCACGCAGATACTGATATCCTTTAATATGTGCAGGCACTCCAATCTCATGAATGATATTTGTCACGTCTGTTTCCAGATTTCTCACAGGTACCGGATTGTCTTCTGTCCTTTCAGGCTGCCGCCCGATCTGACGTATTCTTCTCTCGCCGGCTCTGCGCACATGTTTGATACGATTAAGCAGCATTTGATTATCGAAAGGCTTCAGGATATAATAATCTGCCCCTAAGTTAAATGCATTTTCTGTAATACGTTCCTGACCGACTGCCGAAACTACGATAAATGATGGGATCTTTTTGAGACTTTTGTCATTGGCAAATTTCTCCATTACTGCCAGTCCGTCCATTTTCGGCATAATAATATCCAGAACCACAACGTCCGGTTCCTTTTCACGTATAATATTACAGATTTCTTCTCCGTTATGCGCTTTTCCCACAAGTTCCAGATCTTTGTCTTCTTCTATTATCTGACCAAGTACTTCCACCATTTTCTCATTATCATCTGCAATTGCCACATTTAATTTTTCCATAAATTTCACTCCTCCCCCATTTTTCAATAAATCTCTTTTCTTTTTCGGTTCATCACATATTATAGAGGAATGCTTACGGAAAAATCAAGACACAGAGAGAAATTTGTCCTATTTTATGTCGACAGCTTTGGTGATTCTTTTTTCTTTATTTTCATTTTTCACAGGCATCTGATATATTTCGACAATAATCAGATTTTTGTTTCATAATCCTGATTATCCATTAAAAGAGTCTTTCTGTATTTTTCAGCATATTTTCAATAAAGATTCCATATCCGCTGGAAGCATCCTGAACAAATACATGAGTTACCGCACCAATGATTTTTCCATTCTGGATAACCGGGCTTCCGCTGAGCCCCTGTACAATCCCTCCTGTAGCTTCCAGAAGTTCTTTATCTGTCACCTTTATCACAAAACTTTTGTTGGTATCTTCATGATTCAAATCTATTTTTCTGATCTCTGCATCATATTCTTTTACCTCGCCATCTGTACTGCAGAGAATTGTGGCTGTTCCAATCTTCACTTCCTGCTTATACGCAGCCGGCATTTTCTTTAAAGTGATCGCATCATCTGCAATCCCTGTGAACTGACCATAAATTCCGTTTCTGCTGTTTGCTTCGATAGTTCCAAGAATATTTCTGTCATCATAGCAGATGTATCCTGCAAGTTCGCCGGGATTGCCTTTACTTCCTTTGTTAATCGCAAGAATCCGGGCTTTATACAAAGCTCCGTTTCGGATATTCAGAAGCTGGGCAGTGTCTATATCACTGATTCCATGACCAAGAGCACCGTAATTACCATTCTGATCTACGTAGGTAAGTGTTCCTATCCCCTGCGTATCATCTCTTACCCAGATTCCAAGTTTATAGTCTCCTTTTTTGTCTTTTACAGGAGTTACAGATACAGGAATACTCTCTCCTTTGCGGCTTATCCCCAGTGTAACTTCGCTGCCATCAAGTTCTGAGATGTCATCTATCAGTTCTCTTTTTGTAGAGATTTTTTCTCCGTTAAATGAGATAATGTAATCTCCCTGTCTGATAATATTTCTCGCAGGCTCCTCTGTCTCACCATTCCGATTCTGAATTTCACCGGTGTCAATCACCAGAACACCTTCTGTTTGCATATAAATTCCTATGGTGCTTCCGCTGACATAAATTTCCTGATCATCTGCAGGTGTTACTTTTATTTCTTTAAATGGAATATAACCCAAAAGTTTACAGGGCAGAATATAGCCTCCATCCTGCGAAACAGTAACTGCTTCTTCAAATGTAACAAACGGTGTTGACAAAACTTCTGTGACATCTTCTGTTTTTTTGCCTCTGGAAATCTGAATTTCGTCAGGTATCTTTCTGTCCAGATATCTGTAACCTGATATCAGCATCACCAACAGATCCAGCACAAGACAACAGATGACAAAAAGTCTGTATTTTCTTTTGTTCATTGTTATGCACATCCTTTCATTCTGTATTTATGAAATTCTGTAACTGTGAAATTGCCATAAAACACTTCCCATCACAGCAAACCCGAAAGGTACAAAAATAAGAGAGAACAATCCGTCACAAAGATTATCCTCTCTTAGTATGTGGTCAATTATTTTATTTAAATCTTGTATTTTTTTGTTTCTGTGCCAATTCTTTCATCTCTTTCGCATTCTCAAGAACTGCAGGTGTAATTTCTGCACCACCTAACAGTCTTGCCAGTTCGCGGATGGAATCATGTTCTTTAAGCACATGGATCTGGGTAATAGTCTCAGTTCCCTGCAGATGTTTTTCAATTTCAAAATGACTGTCTGCCATAGCTGCAATCTGCGGCAGATGCGTGATGCAGAGTACCTGATGATGCTGTCCGATCACTGCCATCTTTTCAGAGACTTTCTGTGCAGTTCTTCCACTGATACCAGTATCGATCTCATCGAAGATCAATGTCTCAATCTCATCTCTGTCTGCAAGGATTGCCTTTAATGCAAGCATGATTCGAGACAACTCACCGCCGGATACGATCTTTCCCAGTGGCTTCAGAGTTTCTCCGGGATTTGTAGAAATGAGATACTGGATATCATCGGTTCCATTATCTGTGTAGTTTTTCTTTTTCCGGAAATCAATGGCAAAATTCACATCCAGGAAGTTTAAATCCTTCAATCCCTGAATAATCTTCTGCTCAAGCTGTTTACTGTATTCTTTACGGATTTCTGCTAATTCATCCGACTTTTTCTCAAGAATATTTTCCAGTTCTCTGAGACGCTCCTTTAATTCCTGTAAATTTTCTTCATATTTATGTAATTTTTCCAGTTTTTCTTCCTGAAGTTTGCGATATGTGAAAATTTCCTCAATGGTACGTCCATATTTTGCCTTCAGTCCATTGATCAGATCCAGTCTTCTCTCTGTCTCATAAAACTCTCCTTCATCAAAGGTCAGCTCGTCCAGATAAGTGGATAATTCTCTGTTAAAATCATTCAGAAGACCGTCTACAGAAGTAAGTGTCTCTGCAAGAGGTGTAAGCTCCGGATCATACTGTGTTACATGAGAGAATTCCTTTAATGCCTCTCCGACAGTCTCTCCGGCGCCTTCCTTGCTTTCATAGCCTGTGAGATTATGTACAAGCTGCAGGGAGTCAACGATGAGTTTTGCATTGCTCATTTTTCTGTATCGGGCTTCCAGTTCCTCATCCTCTCCCGGCTGCAGATTTGCTTTCTCGATTTCTTTGATCTCAAACTCCAGAAAAGCCAGCTCACGATTTCTCTGCTCCTCATTCATATTCATGGAACCAAGTTCTGTTTTGCATTTGCTGTATTCTTTATATGCCAGAGATACTTTCTCCTTTGCAGGAAGGATTTTTTCTTTTCCATATGCATCCAGGATTGCAAGCTGCTTATCCTGATACAGAAGTGACTGATGCTCGTGCTGTCCATGGATATCCAAAAGACATGCAGCAGCGGCCTTCATCTGACCTACAGTACTTGTCTCTCCATTAATCTTGTTGATGCTTCTTCCATCCATAATTTTTCTGGACAGAAGTACCTGTCCATCTTCCGGACAGATATCCAGTGCTTTCAGTGTCTCCAGCGCTTTCTCGTTTTCTACCTGAAAAAGCAGCTCCACAAGTGCATAGGATGCATTTTCCCTTATCATATTTTTAGAAGTTTTTGCACCCAGGATCAGCTGCATAGACCCCAGAAGGATAGATTTACCTGCTCCGGTCTCACCGGTCAGGATATTCAGTCCGGGACCAAATTCCACTTCTATTTCTTCTATCAGTGCAAGATTTTTCACATGCAGATGAGCTAACATTTATTGCCTCCATAATCAAGTCATTTGTAATGTTAAAAGTTCAGGATCGTAACTGCAAAGGTATTGAGCAGTTACTCGTGGGATCACTTATTCAATCTGACAAAACTTCTCAGTTTCTCTGCTGCTCCCAGTGCCATGTCTGCAGTCTTTGCAGCACACATAATAGTGTCATCACCTGCAATACATCCCAGTATTTCCGGCCATTTCAACGCATCCAGGGCTGCTGCCACGCCCATTGCCATTCCGGAAACGGTTTTGATCACAATGATATTCTGTCCCACATCAATAGAAAGCAGGGTATCTTCCAGTACTCTTGTATATTTTTCTCCAAGACTTCCTGATTCATTATTAATAATTGCATAACGGGACTTTCCGTCCTTTCCTGCCACTTTTGTCAGCTTGAGAGCACGAATATCTCTGGATACAGTCGCCTGTGTCACCTTAAATCCTGCCTCATTAAGTCTGGAGGCCAGCTCTTCCTGTGTATCAATATCATACTGATGAATCAGTTCAATAATTTTCTCATGTCTCGCAACTTTCACCTTATTTCCTCCTGCTGATCAGCTGTCTCTCATCTTCCGGCGCAATACCTCAACAAAACTTAAATGGTTCAGCTTCAGAATCTTTGTCTTTACATCTGCCTGCCGGATCTGAATGCAGTCACCGGTGACCATGGGGATAAATGTATCTCCGTCAAAAGATGCGATTCCCTTTTCACAGTCACAGTGTCTTCCTTTTCCTATCTCTACAGTGATCACATCCTGCGCAGGAAAAATAATGCTTCTTGTATTCAGCGTGTGTGGTGCTATGGGAGTCATGATCGTCATGGCGGCATTGGGCGATACAATAGGTCCTCCCGCTGACAGACTGTATCCGGTAGATCCGGTAGGTGTTGAAATAATAATTCCATCAGCATTATAAGAGTTAAGATAAACATCATTTACATAATTCTTAAACCGGACCACGCGGAGATGACCGTCTCTGCCGATCACAATGTCATTCAATGCAATATCCTGTCCGATCAGTTTTCTGCCACGGTACACCCTTCCTTCCAGCATCATGCGTTCTTCTACCTCGTAATCATCCGCCATCAGCTGATCCAGAGCACTGTACAGAGAGGTCTGATTCACTTCTGCAAGAAAACCCAGATTTCCCAGATTGATTCCAAGAAGAGGAATTTCCTTATGCACCACATCCCTTGCTGCCTGAAGAAGTGTGCCATCTCCTCCCAGAACAATAATACACTGTGTATCGTCCGGAACCTTATCAGGATCTGTATAATGAAAGGAACCCTCATGTTTCCTTTCTGCCTGCTGTACTTCACAGTTTTTGTGATGTGTTTTCAGATAATCTGCGATTTTTTCTGTGATTTCAAGTTTTTTATCCTTGTCACTGTTTGTAATAATATAAAACCTGTCCATAGTTTCTTCCTGACTCAGCCTTTTTAATCCAACTGTCCATGAGCCTCTGCCACAACAGCTTCTACAGATACCTTCAGGCTGTCGGTAACCCCGGTACCTTCCGGATGTTTTTTCAGATGAAGAAGATATTCGATATTTCCTTCCGGTCCTTTAATTGGCGAAAAAGAAAGATGACATGGCTCCATAAAAATACTCATGGCATAATCGCGCACTTTTTCGATCACTTCCTGATGAACAGCAGGATCTCTTACAACCCCCTTCTTTCCGACTTTCTCTCTCCCCGCCTCAAACTGCGGCTTGATCAGACATACGATCTCACCCTCATCTGTAAGGAGATTTCTTACAGGAAGCAGTACTTTTGTAAGAGAAATAAAGGACACATCAATTGATGAAAAATCTGCCGGTTCTCCCAAATCCTCCGGTACCACATAGCGGATATTGGTTTTCTCCATACAGACTACACGCGGATCGTTACGAAGCTTCCAGTCAAGCTGTCCATATCCTACATCAATGGAATAAACTTTTACTGCCCCGTTCTGTAACATACAATCTGTAAACCCTCCGGTGGACGCACCTACATCCATACAGACCTTACTATCCAATGTGACATCAAAGTTTTTCATAGCTTTTTCAAGTTTCAGCCCACCGCGGCTTACATACGGAAGAGTGTTTCCTCTGACCTCAATCTTTACAGTCTCCGGGAACATGGTTCCCGCCTTATCTTCTTTCTGACCATCAACATATACATCGCCTGCCATGATGAATGCCTTTGCTTTCTCGCGGGATGGTGCAAGGGCACGTTCCATCATAAGCATATCCAAACGTTTCTTCATTGCTCTCTTAATTCCTCACTATCTTCTATTGCCTGTCTGATGTCTTCCACTCCAAGTCCAATCCGGCTGCGCAGGCTTTCTACATTTCCCTGGGGTACGAAACGATCCCAAACAGCTGCCGACAACACTCTTATTTCCGGATGACAGGCTTCCATATAAGCAGACACATGCTCTCCGTATCCGCCGCTTTTCACATTCTCTTCTACTGTCACAAACAGACTGTGATCCTTTGCCAGTTTATCAAGAAGATCCACATCCAGTGGTTTCACAAATCTAGCATTTACAAAAGTAGGATCATAGCCGTCATCTTTCAGTCCTTTACAGATTTCCATGCAGGACGGGATCATACTTCCCACTCCCAGCACAGCGATTTTTTTTCCTTTGCGGATAATCTCACTTCTGCCATATTCCACAGGTACCTGATATTCCCGAAGCCCCTGATGCGCACTGCCTCTCGGATAGCGGATTGCAATCGGTCCGTCAAAGCTTACCGCAAATGCAAGCATCTCTTCCAGTTCTCTGTCATTCTTCGGTGCCAGAACAGTCATATTCGGCATCATGGACAAATAAGACAGATCAAAGCAGCCCTGATGCGTCTCCCCGTCTGCGCCTACAAGCCCTGCCCTGTCAACAGCAAAAATCACATGAAGCTTCTGCATACATACATCATGCAGGATCTGATCTACAGCACGCTGCAGAAAAGATGAATAGATGGCAACAACAGGAACCAGGCCGCCAAGAGCCAGACCCGCCGCAAAACTCACCGCATGTTCCTCTGCGATTCCCACATCAAAAAATCTGTCTGGAAATCTCCTGGAAAATTCCACAAGTCCGGTTCCATCCGGCATGGCTGCGGTAATAGCTGTCAGTTTTTTATTTTTCTCACCAAGAGAGACCAGTGCTTTGGAAAAAACATCTGTATAACCCGGCACTGTTTTCTTCTGAAGTACCCGGCCTGTTTTAATATCAAAAGGACCTGTTCCATGAAACCTGTCCGGATGGGCACTTGCAGGTTCGTATCCTCTGCCTTTCTTTGTCAGGACATGAACAACTACCGGTCCCTCTACCCGTTTTGCTTCATTAAAGAGTTTCATCATCTGACGCATATTATGACCGTCAACAGGTCCCAGATATGTCAGCCCCATATTTTCAAACAGCATTCCCGGAATAAAAAGCTGCTTGACACTGCTTTTGGTTTTTCTCATGGTATCTACCAGAGCAGTTCCTACCTTCGGAACCTTCTTCAGTGCCTTTGTCACACCCATCTTCATTCCTGTATAAGCTTCTGCAGTTCTCAGTGCACTCAGATAAGTGGACATGCCTCCTACATTTCTGGAAATGGACATATTATTGTCATTTATGATAATAATAAAATTTGTCTTTAACTCTGCAGCATTATTTAATGCCTCATACGCCATTCCTCCGGTGAGAGCACCATCTCCGATCACAGAAACCACATGATGCTTCTGTCCCAGAATATCTCTGGCATGCACATATCCCAGTCCTGCCGAAATTGAATTGGAACTGTGTCCTGCATCATATGCATCACAGGGGCTCTCACTTCTCTTAGGAAAACCGCTTAATCCACCTTCCTGTCGCAGATTCTTAAATTCATCTTTTCTTCCGGTAAGAATCTTATGTGTATATGCCTGATGTCCTACATCCCAGATTAGTTTGTCTTCCGGAAAATCCAGCACATTATGAAGAGCCAGAGTCAGTTCCACTACTCCCAGATTTGAAGCAAGATGTCCGCCTGTCCGACTTACTGACCGGATTAAAAAGTCCCTGATCTCCGCTGCCAGAGGCTCGAAATCTTCCAATGGTATCTTATGGATATCATTGGGTTTCTTAATCTTTTCCAGAATCATTTGTATCCTTCCTTTATTTTCTGCGGTTTATTAATTTTTCAATTAACAAATACAGAAACTCGTTATTTTTATTCAGACTCTTCAGCAGATCGATTGCCTTTTCTGAGAGTTCTTCCACCTGTTCAGCAGCCTTCTCTGTTCCAAAAAGAGTCACATAAGTAACTTTATTATTCTTCTCATCACTGTGTACAGGTTTTCCCAGTTCTTCTGCAGTGCTGGTCACATCCAGAATATCATCCTGAATCTGGAAAGCCAATCCTATATTTCCGGCAGCTTTCTCCACTGCAGATACTTCCTGCTCATTTGCTCCTGCAAGAATTGCGCCTGTCATCATGGAGGCTTCGATCAATGCTGACGTCTTATTTCTGTAAATATAGTCAAGCATCTCTTTTTCAAGGGGCTTTCCGTCATTTTCCACATCAACACTTTGTCCTCCAAGCATTCCATGAATGCCTGTTTTCTGTGAGACCACTCTCAACGCATGGATTACCCGATCCTGCTCTTTTGTCAGGGCAAATGCCTGAAACATGGTTTCGTATGCGTAATTAAGCAGTGCAACACCGCTTAACACCCCCATGGCTTCCCCATATACCTTATGTGTAGTCAGTCTGCCGCGCCTGTAATCATCATCATCAAGTGCAGGAAGATCGTCATGGATCAGGGAATGAGTATGGATCATCTCCATTCCTGCCATAAACGGTTTTACAACTTCTTCCTTACCATCAAACAGGCGATATGTCTCCCGGATCAACATTGGCCGAAGGCGCTTGCCTCCTGCCAGCATACTGTAATTCATAGCCTGAGCCATTGTTCCGGCGAATCCAGCCTCTGCAGGCAGAAAGCTTCTGATCACTTTCTCTGTTTCTTCCGTTCTCTTTGCTAATTCATCTTGAAAATTCACTAAATGTACCATCCTCATTAAGCTGCAGCATTTTCTTCTCCACTGTATCCAGCTTCCCGCTGCAAAGTTTCAAAAGTTCCATGCCCTGTCTGTACAGTATAAAAGAGTCCTCCAGCGATGTGTCTCTGTTTTCCAGTTTTTCAGCCAGCAGATCCAGTTCTGCAAACATCTCTTCCAGAGGTTTCTCCTCCTGTAACTGCTCACAGTTTTCTTTCTTCACCATAGATTCTCTCCTCCTTCACCGTACCTGTAACATCTGCTTCTATCGTACCGTCTGTCACAGATATATAAATGGTATCCCCATTTTGTACCTGTTCTACACTTGTCAATGTCTTTTTATATTTATCTGCCACATAAGAATATCCCTGATTCAGTTTCTTTAAAGGGGAAAGTCCTGCAAAACGTTCCAGATAAACAGACAATCTGTGTCTCTCATCCTGAAGTTTCCTGTTCATTCCATTTTGTACAGCATTCTCCAGATCTGCCAGACGCTGTCTCTGCTCCCGCAGCCTGTTCTCCGGACTCAGATAAGCAAATTTTGTCTGAAAATGCTCCAGTCTGCTGCGGTACAGATCCATTTTACCACTCATTGCACGATATAACCGCTGCCTGTAAATACTTACTGCTTCAATCACACTTCTGTAATCATCCACCGCAAGCTCTGCCGCAGCAGAAGGAGTAGGAGCTCGCAGATCAGCAGCGAAATCAGCAATTGTAAAATCCGTTTCATGACCTACTGCGGAAATAATGGGTGTACTGCACTCAAAAATAGCTCTGGCCACGATTTCTTCATTAAACGCCCAGAGATCTTCAATAGAGCCGCCGCCTCTTCCCACAATGATCACATCCACATCTGTCTTATCAAGCATCTGTATTCCTTTTACAATACTTTCTGCCGCACCCGCCCCCTGTACAAGAGCCGGATATAAAATAATCTGTAAATAGGGATTTCTTCGATAGGAAATATTGCGGATATCCTGAACAGCCGCACCTGTCGGTGCAGTTACCACACCCAGACGTCTGATAAATCTCGGAATGGGCTGTTTGTACTCCTGTGCAAACATTCCCATATCTTCAAGTTCCTGTTTCAGCGCAAGATATCTCTCATACAAAGCACCTGCACCTTCCAGGGTAATCTCCTTTGCATACATCTGATAGCGGCCGTCGCGTTCATATACATCCACACTCCCGCCAACGATCACCTTATCGCCATTTTTCATGGCAAATGCAAGTCCCCGTCTGTGTCCGGCAAACATCACACAATTCAATGTTCCTGTCTCATCTTTCAGGGAAAAATAGATGTGTCCGCTTGTATGATATTTACAATTGGACACCTCGCCTTTTACATAAATCTTCTGCAGTAAATAATCCTGGGTAAACATATTTTTGATATAACGGTTTACCTGACCTACAGAATATGTGTTTTTCATTCTGATTTTTCTTCGCTTTCACTGTTGGCAATCTTGCCAAGGATACCGTTTACAAAGGAACCGGAAGTCTCACCGCCAAAACGTTTGGCAAGCTCTACCGCCTCATTGATAGCTACACCTGTAGGTACATCTTTGTCATATTTCAGTTCATACACTGCCAGACGCAGGGCAGTCAGGTCAACGCGGCTCATTCTCTTTGTCTTCCAGCCATTGCTTGTCTCATTTAACAGTGCATCGATCTCGTCTAATTTTTCAAGTACATGGCGGTATTTCCGGCTCATATACTCCTGATCTTTCTCTGAAAGTTCCTCCAGAGTATCAAAATAAAGTGAAAGCTGCTCACTCATCTCTTCCTCTGAATTAAATTCTGTCATGAACAGTAATTTAAAAATATGTTCTCTCTGCTCTCTTCTTCGCATAATTTTTGCTGTATAAACAGCTTTCCTTTCTAAATATCTCTTAAGTACACAAAAAAGGAAAGGGTTACTTTCCTTTTTCGTTCTCCATATCTACACTGGCAATATGAATATTAACATCTGCAACCTCAAGACCTGTCATATTCTCTATGGATGATTTTACTTTCTCCTGAACTTTCTTACTTGTCTCAAGAATGTTCTTACCATATTCGATATTCAGGTTCAGGTCTACTGTTACAACTCCTTCGAGTACAGTAACCTTAACACCTCTGGAAAGATTCTTCATTCCAAGTTTGCTTACCAGTTCGTTTGTGATATTGCCTGCCATGGAAGCAACTCCGTTTACTTCCGTAGCAGCAAGTCCGGCAATGATAGCGACCACTTCATCTGCGATCTGGACCTCACCAATGCCTCCTAAATCCTGTATTTTATATGTTATTCTTTTCTCTGCCATCTGAAAACCTCCTGAGGGATTCTTTAATCTTTGTTCATTATACCAAATCGACAGATAAATGAAAAGGGTTATTTACTGAATTCCGTTAATATTAAGCCAGGATTTCTGTCCTCTGTCATACCCACACTCCAGGAATTTACAAAGAGGAGCAGCGGATTTCCCTTAAGATCAGTAACTTTTTTCATATCAGAGGTTCCAATGATCTTATCCACTTTTACTTCTTCTTTATTTGCAATCCAGCGAATATGTTCATATGGAAGTGTTTCCAGACGGATATCTACATTATATTCATTTTCCAGACGATATTTCAGAACATCAAACTGCAGGACACCTACAACACCTACAATAATTTCTTCCATACCGGTATTAAACTCCTGAAAAATCTGAATAGCACCTTCCTGCGCGATCTGATTGATACCTTTAACAAACTGTTTTCTCTTCATAGTATCAATCTGACGGACTCTCGCAAAATGTTCCGGTGCAAATGTAGGAATACCTTCGAATGCAAACTTTTTACCGGGTGCACAGATTGTATCTCCGATGGAAAAGATACCCGGGTCAAAAACACCGATAATATCTCCGGCATATGCCTCATCTACCACATGGCGGGATTCTGCCATCATCTGCTGCGGCTGAAGCAGACGCATCTTTTTATCACCCTGCACATGATATACTTCCTGGGAAGCATCAAATTTACCGGAACAGATTCTCATAAATGCGATTCTGTCTCTGTGTGCCTTGTTCATGTTTGCCTGGATTTTAAATACAAACGCTGAGAAATCATCATCCATGGGGTCAATTTCCCCAATATCAGACACTCTCGGAAGCGGTGATGTTGTCATCTTCAGGAAATGTTCCAGAAATGTTTCCACACCGAAGTTTGTCAGCGCAGATCCGAAGAATACAGGTGTCAGCTTACCTTTGCTTACCAGCTCCTGGTCAAAATCTGCACTTGCGCCGTCCAGAAGCTCAATCTCATCCAGAAGCTGTGCTTTCTGCTCCGGATCCATAATCTCATCTGCCCGGCTGTCACTTAACGGGATTTCCTCGATCACACCTTCTTTGGTACCTTTCTGTGTATCAGAAAAGGTAAGTATTTTCTCTGTATCACGGTCATAAACACCGCGGAATTTCTTACCGGAACCGATTGGCCAGTTGATCGGGCAGGTTGCGATGCCAAGTTCTTTCTCAATCTCATCAAGAAGGTCAAATGTGTCGTTTGCATCGCGGTCCATCTTATTGATAAATGTAAAAATCGGGATATGGCGCATTACGCAGACCTTGAACAGTTTTCTGGTCTGTGCCTCCACACCCTTGGAACCGTCGATTACCATGACTGCAGAATCTGCTGCCATCAGTGTACGGTAAGTATCCTCCGAGAAATCCTGATGTCCCGGTGTATCCAGAATATTAATGCAGTAACCATCATAATGAAACTGCAGAACAGAGGAAGTAACGGAAATACCTCTCTCTTTTTCGATCTCCATCCAGTCTGACACTGCATGGCGGGCTGTTGCCTTACCTTTAACACTTCCGGCAAGATTGATTGCTCCGCCATACAGCAGGAATTTCTCAGTCAGTGTAGTTTTACCTGCATCCGGATGGGAAATAATGGCAAATGTTCTTCTTTTTTCTATTTCATTCGTATACTTAGACACGTTCAGCCTCCTGTTGTGCTTTCTTATAATTGTTTGCATAAAACACCGGCAACAGCCGGTATCAGTTACGTTTTCTATTTTTTTACAGCATTCCTATTCTAGTATATGCACCTCTTTTCTGTCAAGATATATGTTCGCATATTCATATCAAAATATCAGTCATAAATATCAGTTGTATCGATTGCGGTATCCTCATATGGCTGTGCTGATGTTTCGCTGTCTTCCTCATACGAAGTATCTGCTGATGTTTCATCTGTCTGTGTTGTATCTTCTGCATCTTCACTCTCCTTCAGTGGGGTGATCACAATATTTTCTGGTGCAATTCCTGTTTTCCTTTTTACAATATCTTCAATCTGTGCTCTCTGTGCATCAGAAAGTTCTGCTTCAGGGATCACAACATCCGCAGTTTCTCCGGTAAGATTTACAACTACATTCTTAAAGCCCTTCGCCTCCAGCAAAAGCTCTGCTGCCGCTTCTTTTTCTGAAAGGTCTGTCATCGAGACCATCGTATGTATTGCCTCCTGCTTCTCTTCATCATCAATTTCTTCATTATTGATAATGTCCTGCAGATCTGCCTTGTTCTGTGAGCGCACCTGTTCTCTGCTGATCTTTGCCTGTGCGGCAAATCCTGTAGAACCCGTAAACACAGCCTCCCCGGGAGTATCCGTTTCCTGACTGTCTGTAAGACTGTTATCAGTCAGACCTCCATCTGCCTGATTTTCATCCAGAAGAGCAGTTTCATCTGTAAGATCATATCCTGCATCTTCAAGGATACTGCTGCTGTCCGTACTTGCCTCCTTATCCCTGAATCCAAGATCTACATCCGCAAAGTTCAGATATCCTGCCACTGCAATCAGAATTGCCAGCGATGTAATAATGACCTGATTTTTTCCGATGACTTTTTTCACATTTATCTCCTCATTTCATTTTCATTATTCTAATTCTATGAGCATCCACCTGAAATAATGCCATGACTGCCTCCTGAATATTTTGGACCACTACAGGATTTCCTCCGCCTTCCGCAGAAATCAGAACACCGGTCACCTGTATAGTTTCTGAATTGTAGAAGCTCTGCCTGTCTTTCTTCTCATCTGTCATCAGGATAACCTGTACCTTTCCCACCCCTTCCGTATTTTCAAGAAATGCTTCAAGTTTCTCTTCCAGAACACTTTTTTGCATATCTTCACTCTGCTCTCCTGCCGTATTTTTCTTTTGCTGCTTACTGGATACAGGCATCGCCGCTACTGCCAGAAGTACTCCGATGAGCAACAGGATTCCCCATTTTGCCGGATTCATTTCGGACAATCTGGATACAAATTCTGTTTTCTTTAAGTCCCCACTCTTCCACCAGCGCATCTTTAAGCTCCTTTCTCTCCTCCTGAGAAATTTCTGTCTTCAGTACAAGGTTTGCCTGCGTCTCCTCCCCTTCTATATTTACTTTCACCTTATATACTTCTATGCCTCTTTTTTCCAGAGTTTCCCGGATTTTCTGTTCCAGTTCCAGTTCGTAACCTTTTTCCAGATAGACTTTCTGAATATTCTGAAATTCCCGGAGTTCTTTCTCTCTGTTTTCTTCAGAAAAATTATCCAGAAAACTTTCCGTCAGTTCCGAACCTTTTCCAAGAATGGAAAATATCGGGGTACTCATCATAAAAATCAGCAGCAGGCCCATAAAAAAGCGTACATATTTCTCATACTTCTGGTCAGGTATCAGATTCAGAACCGCAGTGAAAAAGATATAAAACACTGCCAGATTCCGAATCCATAAATACAGCTCTTCTTTCATATGTTTCCTCCGGCAATCTTTCTGTCAGTTCATCAGGATACAGAAACTACAACTATCAGGAATGTCAGCATGCAAAGTACTTCTGCTGTCAGCAAAAGCTTTAAAAGCATTGCACATCCCTCCCCCATTGTACTCAGGGCTCCCACAACTCTTTTGTCAGAAATTGGCTGTGCAATCGCAGCCAGAAAACGATAAACCAGAGAAAGACTTCCATAATGGATAATTGGTCCTGCTCCAATCAGCAACAGAAGGATCACGATTACTGCGCCAAAACTGTTTCGCACCATCACTGCACTGGTCAGCACTAATTCTGTTACAGCGGTCACTGCATTTCCAATGCCGGGAATCGCACTCGCTGCCTTGCCAACAGCAGAACGTTTCATGGCATCCATCACCGGGCTCACCATATTCCGCACAATCTGCAGACCAACAATAGCTCCCAGAAGAGTTTTCAACCCCCAGTTTACAGCTACATCCAAAAGTTCTGCCATTTTTGTAAGCATCTCCTCTTTTGACAAATAATTAACCATTTTCAGAAGCAAACTCAGGTTTACAGCAGGCAGAAACAGATTTGCAAGAAGCCACTGAACCGCCCAGATCATCAGCAAAATTCCTTCATAAAATGCAGCAGCCGTTGATGATCCGGTTGATGCAGCCACTGTCATAAAATAAGCCGGAGAAAGAACTTTCATGAAATCCGTCAGTCCAAGAAGCCAGTTTGTAAGCGTACTTCCAAGCCTTGAGAAATTCTCCATAAGCATTGTAAACAGCGCAAGATAGACAATATAAAAGCTGATACTGCCAGCCTGTCCGTTTCCGAAAACATCAGCAAACTCCGCCAGCACCGCTGCAATAAAAATCACAAGTAAAAGTTTCAGTATTAATCCTTTTTCATTCTCTATATCCGAAAAAAAGAAACTGTACAAAAAGCTCCGTACAGTCTCTTTTGAAACAGGATCCTCCCCGTTTATGATATTCATCAGTGCTTCCCTGACAGAAAAAACATGGTCATCCATAATCTCATCCAACATTTTCTGCACATCATCAATCTGTATCTCTTCCATTAGATTCTCCTGCAGGATCTGTACTGAAGAATCTTCTTTCTGTTCTGTCTGCGCAGCGGCATATACGGATACTATATGATTCTGAAAGAATGTAAGATATGACACTCTTCCTACCAAGAGTATACATGCCAGTATACACCAGTAACCTTTCCACAGATCTGCCTGTTCCCTGATACTTCTCTCTTTATCCTGCCTCATATCATAAACTCCGAAATCGTATCCAGAATTGCCAGCAGTACCGGCATACTCAGAACCATCACAGACAGTTTACAGAACAGGTCGATCTGTGTTCCGATCATCTGATATCCGGCATCTTTGCAGATTGCAGATGAAAACTGTCCGATATATGTGATCCCGATAATCTTAACCAGAACTGTGAGATAACTGCTGTCTATGGGGAAGCTTTCTCTCAGCCTGTTCATGGTTTCAAACAGATAAGAAACTTTTCCTGCTGCAAGACCAAGAATCAGAAAACCCGTCATCATGGTCACAAGTGCAGCAAATTCCGGTCTGGTTTCTTTTAGAATAAAACCAAGCATCATTCCGCAGATACCCATGATTGAAACTTTCACAATATCCATGCCATTCAAACCTCTTTCTGTTCTGTCAACTGCCATAACAGTTGATTTGAAATCACAGCACAAACAACTGCTGAATACTTTCAAACAGTTCATAAATATATGGAACAATCCAGAACAGCACCATCAGAAGCCCCGCCAGGCTTACCAGAAATGCCTGTTCATCCCTTCCACTGTGTTTCAGGATCTGGCAGAGAACAGAAACCAGAATCCCTACTGCAGCGATTTTAAAAATAAGACTTACCTCCACAGTCTCTCCTTTCCGGCTTCTGCTGCCAGATACAGCAAAACAGTAATCTACACAGTAAAGAAACAGATTATAAATACATGCTCACCAAAAAAACACAGCCACAAATATTCCGCCCAATATTCCCATACTGCGGTATAATTTTCTTTTTTCACAAAAATCTTTCCTGAGTTCCCTGATCGCATATTCTGTTTCCTTTTCCATCAGATCCATCTGTTTTAGCTGCATATCCAGTCCAAGATAACCAAGCTGATCTCCCAGTGAATAAAATCTGTCTCTCTCTTCCTGCGAAAGACAATCCAGATCCAGACACTTTCCGGCCGATTCTCTGAAGATTGTCCCAAAGGAATCCCCTGTTTTTTCTTTCATTTTCTGTGCCGTAAGTATAAAAAATTCTCTGTACTTCCCTTCCAGTTTCCCGGAAGCACCTGTAAAGGCATCGTACAGAGATTTATTTCCATAACGTATTTCTCCTCTTAGGAGGATGATCATCCGTAAGATCATTTCCATCATCTTTTTGCGTCTGCCAAGTTCATTGCTCATGGCAAAACCGCAACCGACACCGGAAATTACAATTACACACAATCCTACTGTTCTAAGCATACTTTTCCATTTTCATCTAATACAGCTTTCAGACATCCTGCCTGATCATTTTTGTCCAGGATAATATAACGTTCAAATACTTTCTCGCCCATAAGCTTATAAAAGAATGGCTGATCCAGAACATCCTCCAGACAGCTTCCATGTGCAGTCGCAATCAGCTTACATCCGCAGTGGATCACTGAGTCAACTGCCTTGAAATCCTCTTCACAGCCTAACTCGTCCACTGCAACCACATCCGGTGACATGGAACGTACCAGCATCTGCATACCTTCTGATTTCGGACAGCAGTCCAGCACATCTGTACGCATTCCCAGATCATTCTGAGGAATTCCCTGATAACAGCCTGCCAGCTCACTTCTCTCGTCCACCACACCTATTGTCAGACCCTGGGTATTGGCCCATCCATTACTGAGCTGCCTGATAATATCTCTGAGCAGCGTAGTCTTTCCACACCTTGGCGGTGAAATGATCAATGTATTTGCAACCCATTTCTCTGTACGGATATAAGGCATCACCTTATCCGCACATCCCTGAATCTCATGTGCCAGACGGACATTGATGCAGGAAATATATTTCATTCCCATGATCCTGCCCCGATCCAGCACTACCTTTCCGGTCACACCTACTCTGTGACCACCCTGAACACTGATAAATCCCTGTCTGATCTCATCCTCATAAGCATACAGGGAATATCCTGTGACATATTCCAGTGTTTCTTTCAAATCTTCCGTTGTCACCAGATACTGTTCCTGACCCGGTTTTCGCAAAAAACACTCTCCTCCGTCATAAGTTAAAAACAACGGACGCCCTACACGAAGGCGTATCTCATATAATTTATCATAATCCAGCTTCGCATCCATTAAAAGATTCCGGATATTTCCGGCAAACAGGTTTTCAATCTGCTGCGCTTCTATATGTCTCACCTCTTTACACTTAATATATGTGGACAAACCGATTTTAGTACTCTTCCTGATAAGACTCTTCCATTTTTATCAGATTCAGCTTCAGAACCCGGTCTACCACATTTCCTGCATACCCCCTGTACGCATAAGCTCCTGATTCAAAGAGTACGTAAAGTTCATCCCCCTCTACAACAATCTGCTCGATCATCTCAGGCATTCTGTATGATCTTGCAGAATTTTCATTGACATACAGACGTTTATCCGACTGTTCATAAAAAACAATCCTGGATGGCAGAATACCAAAAGAATGAGACAACAACAGCTTATCGTTATAAAAAGCCATTCCCTGTGCCTGTTCTGATATTGTAGAATAATCCAGCGGAACCGCCATTTCAAACATCATGCCAAGTTCCTCATTAAAAGTATTCACCAGATCACCTTTTGAATCCACCGCATATCTCGCGATGGTGCTCTCTGTATATTTGTTAAAACATCCTACATACAGGCACCCCTTATAGAAAGTCATAAAAGAATCTCTCACGATTCCATAAAGACTACATGTCTGATTTACCTGCACAGGCATATGGTTATCCGCATAATTATAGTCACGCAGCACATCCATCTTAATGCTGATCGCCTGTGCGATTCCATTGGTATTTGAAGAATACCACAGCATATCATGTTCCTGATCATAGGCAAGTCCGCCTACATGAGGCAGACCTGGCAGGACTACCTCTTTGATAAATCTGTGAGTTTCTTTGTTGATCACATAAATAACAGAGTTATGTTTTTCCGTATGACAATAGGCACTTACAAGTACATACTCATCGGTCACTGCAAGTCCCTGAGGAGTCATGGAAGTACATACCGCCTGTTTTGTACCCTCTACATTCAGGAATGTTCTTGTATATCTCAGTCCGGGAATAATATAAGTTCCGTACTCTTTTTCTTTTTTTCTGCCCTCAAAGGCAAAGGTATTTAACTCCTCCTGCTGCGACAGCATCTGTATCTGTCCGCGTAATGAATACACTGCAGCATCCTGGTTGGTTACCGGATATTTTGCAGGAGGTTCCGTCTTACCCCTGTATACGAAAGCATATCCCCAGAAAGCCAGTCCAAGTGCCAGTACTGCTACAAGAATCTTCACTGCCAGTCTTCGGATTTCTTTCTTCGTTTGTCTGTTCATGTCTTACCCAAGTATGATGTCTTCATATTTCCAGTTGATTTCCATGGGATTCATTGCCCATACTGCTCCACTGTAACCGTCTTCCATATCAAGCAGCATATGACTGCCTTCATCCATGGATATAGTCCTCATGTCTCTGGAAAGCCCCTCACCGGTCCATTTGATATAAGCTTCCCTCAGTACCCACTGTTCAAAAAATTTCTTTTCCACATTTATATCTGAGAGAATTTCCAGATACTGTTCCCGGGGTACCATACGTCTGAGCATTCTTTCATAATTGGCTCTGCAATGAATCTGCACATCAATTCCAACCTCCTGATCAGCCAGAATACATACCACATATTTTCCGGAATGACTGATATTATAATGCAGGGACGGACGATAGGAAAGGAATGGTTTTCCATGTTCTCCCTCTGCTCTGGGTTCATTGTACAGATTGATTCCATATTCTTTTTTCAGTGCGATTTCCAGAAGTTTCTCTGCGATCATATGCTCCATATGTGCGCCTTCATATTCTTCCCGTATTTTTGTACAGTAAATAATTCCTTTATTCATAGGCCTGTCTCCTCAAGAAACCGGGAAGGCTCCCGTTCCTTCTCATACTGGCGTTTCACATAGGCAAGCACCAGCTTCTTTTTCGCCCTGGTCATCCCTACATAAAACAATCTTCGTTCTTCTTCCACTGCTTCTGCCAAAACCGCCTTGCGATATGGAATACTTCCTTCATTAACATTCAGAATATACACAATATCATATTCCAGACCTTTTACCGCATGGAGTGTGGATATAGTCACTCCTTCTTTTTTATCCTGCTGTTTCCTTGCCTGTTCATTCAGGCGCTTCGTATATTCTTCTATGTAAGCCTGCCACTTCACCAGGGTTTTCATGCCTTTTGCACTCTCATGGATCCGGTCCAGGGTCTCAAGCAGTTCCTCTGGTTTTATTTTACGATACTGTGCATATTCACGCAAGTATTCTTCGAATCCCATTCCTTTTCTGATAAAATTAATCGCAGCAAAAGGGGAAAGAGTACCAAGAATCCTCAGATGCGTTTCCAGTGTGGTAATCCTGTCGCACATCCAGTCTTTGTCTTTATAATATTCCCGAAGTTCATTAAAATTAATCTGCGAACTGTTCAACGCTTCTCTGGAAATATAGCGATTTGGCCGGTTCATGATCTCCAGCAAATTCTTCCTGCTCCTGTCTCCTGCTGCCATTTCAAGATAAGCCAGAAGCGCCCGGCAGATCCAGTGGCGGAAAAGATTGGGAAGCTGTTCTTTCATTGTAAAAGGAACCTGATATTCCATCAGCACATTGATCAGACCTTCCGATTCCTGATTTGTACGAAGCAGGATTGCCGTATTCAGCAGATCCTCGCCGCGCTCCATTCTTTTTTTCAGTGCTGCCACCACGCACATATACTCTTCTCTTGGATTATCAAATTCCTTGCACGTCACAGGCATCCCTTCTTCATTTGGAGTATCCAGCTGCTTTTTGAAACGTCTGGTATTACATCCGATCACTTCCATGGCTGTACGCAGGATATTCTTACTGCACCGGTAATTCACATTCAGAAGGACTGTCTCTGCCTTCGGATAATCCTTTGTAAAATTTAACATAATCTCTGGTCTTGCGCCCCGGAAATGATAGATGGACTGGTCATCATCCCCTACAATAAACAGGTTATTGACAGGTGCCGCCAGCATCTGCAAAATCTTGTATTGTAAGCTGTTGATATCCTGAAACTCATCCACCAGAATGTAGACAAATTTTCTTCTCCATGCATTCAGGATATCCTGTCTCTGGGAAAAAAGTTCATAACAACAGAGGATCATATCATCAAAATCCAGCTTGCGTTTCGCCTTCAGAGCCTGCTTATAGCCATGAAAAATGTCCCTGAATATCTCGTCCGAGCAACAGGATGCATAATAATGCTCCGGAGAAATACAGTTCCCCTTTACAACACTGATTTCCCTGGCAACTTCTTCAATGAAATCTCCCTCCTGAGCCATTTCCTGTCCATATTTCTCAGTCATCTCACGTAGAATACTGAATTTCTCTTCCTCAGAAAGAATATTGGCCGCACTCAGATGATAGGCCGCTTTCAAAATCCCATAAAAAATTCCGTGGAAAGTTCCAAAAGTCACTTCGCTTCTGTTCTGTCCCACGAATTTCAAAAACCGTTCTTTCATCTCTGTTGCCGCTGCTCTGGAAAAAGTTACAACCAAAATAGAAGAAGCCGGTATCTTCCCCTCATTGATCATGTATGCAGTTCTCTCCACAATAACGGAAGTTTTCCCCGAGCCGGGACCTGCCAGGACCATCATAGGTCCTGACAGGTGAGTGATTGCCCGAAGTTGAGATGGATTTCTCTTCATATTTATTTGCTTAATTTCTCAATAGCTGCCTTTACTCGTTTGATTGTCTCGTCTTTACCGATGATCTCCATGATCTCAGTAGCACCGGCCGGCGTCATCTGCTTGCCGGAAACAGCAGTACGCAGAGGCCACATTACATATCCGTTCTTATAACCATGCTCTTTTACAAATGCACTTAATGTTTCAAATAACGGATCATTTGTATAATCTTCCTGTTCTTCCAGAACCGGAAGTACTTCTTTTAATACTGTAAGAGAAGTCTCTTCATTTGTCTTCATTTTCTTATGGCAGTACATGGCGGAATCATATTCCGGTACTTCCTCAAAGAAGTCAATCAGAGCCGGAATGTCAGGGAATGTTTCGATTCTGGTCTGTACCATTCCTGCAATCTTCTTGAAGTTGTAGTCTTTCTTCAGAACTTCTTTCATATACGGAAGTGCTCTCTCATAGAATTCATCCGCATCCATTTTCTTGATATACTCACCATTCATCCAACGAAGTTTCGCAATATCAAATACTGCCGGAGATTTATTGATATGATGATAATCAAATGCCTGTACCAGTTCATCCAGTGTAAAGATCTCTCTGTTGTCAGAAGGACTCCATCCGAGAAGTGCCACATAGTTGACGATCGCTTCTGAAACAAATCCCTGATCAAGCAGGTCTTCATAAGAGGAATGTCCACAACGTTTGGAAAGCTTCTGGTGTGTCTCATCTGTGATCAGCGGACAATGTACATAAACCGGGATATCCCATCCGAAAGCTTCGTAGATACGGTTGTATTTCGGAGCTGAGGAAAGATACTCGTTACCTCTTACTACGTGTGTGATCTCCATTAAATGGTCATCGATTACGTTTGCAAAGTTATAAGTTGGGTATCCGTCAGATTTGATCAGGATCAGATCTTCCAGTTCCTCATTGTTTACTGTGATATCTCCGTAGATTACATCATGGAATGTTGTAGTTCCCTCTGTTGGCATATTGAAACGGATTACGTGTGGTTCTCCTGCATCAAGACGACGCTGTACTTCTTCTTTGGAAAGTTTAAGGCAGCGTTTGTCATAAATGGAAATCTCTTTTCCTGCCACAACACGTTTCATACCTTCCAGTTCTTCCTTCTTACAGAAACAGTAGTATGCATCACCCTGTTCTACTAACTGCTGTGCATATTTCAGATAGATTCCCTGTGCCTGACGCTCACTCTGAACATACGGTCCAAAGCCTTTGTCCTTGTCCGGACCTTCATCATGGAGAAGTCCTGTTTTTGCAAGAGTACGGTAGATAATATCTACAGCGCCTTCTACGTAACGTTCCTGGTCTGTATCTTCAATACGGAGGATGAAATCTCCGCCTTCATGTTTTGTAATAAGGTATGCATATAATGCTGTTCTTAAATTTCCAACATGCATTCTGCCTGTAGGGCTTGGTGCAAATCTTGTTCTGATCTTGGTCATAACTTTTTTCACTCCTGAATTTTTTATATATTCAAAATCTGTAAAAAAAGACCCTGCTTAAAAGCAGCGCCTTTCTACTTTCGGGTTTATTATACGTCAGAGGCTTTCTTATTTCAAGTCGGGATAGGGGAAAATTTTAATGTTTTTTGAATAGGGACGCATGGGAAGCGATAGTGTCCGGGGGCTCAGTTTCGGAACCATTGTATTTCTAGGCATTTGGGAAGCCGCTAAAATCATGAGCCACTCTCTCAAACTCGCTACGTCTCCGACTTCGCTCAGACAGTGAAACGATTGGCTCATAACGCGTCTTCCCAAATGCCAAGAACTACAATGAACCCTCAAATTCACCCCCGGACACTATCGCTTCCCATGCTGACTATTGGCTATATAACATATTTACCGTACAACAGTAAAGAAAGCACCACTCCTGACTTCGCAGAATAATTAACCAAAATAATATATCTACTGTACAATATAACTATAGAAACCCTAAGAAAACGCATAACAACATGCAACAAAACAGCGCAGAAAAATATTTTATTTGGAGTGCATTTGCAGGGGTCTTAGATATTCTTAGTTCTCAGAAATCTGCGTTATGAGCCGGCTGCATCACTGTCTGAGCGAAGTTTGCAACGGAGCGAGTTTGACAAGACGGCTCATGCCTTTAGCAGATTTCTGAGAGCTTAGAATATCTTAGACCCCGAAACCGCACTCCAAATAAAATATTTTTCTGCGCGTCCCTTTTAACATCGTGCTACATCTTACGAAACCTCTCATACCGTTCCTGTGCAATCTGCAGTCCACTTTTACCAGTCTGTTTCTCCAGGAACTGCTTCATTCTGATCTTCATATATTCTGCAATTTCCGGCAAACTCTCCTCACTTGCAGGATATTCCTCCGGTATGATCCGTTCAATGATTCCCAGTTCTTTCAGATGAGCCGCCGTTACTTTCATGACCTCCGCAGCTTCCGGTGCCTTTCTGCTGTCTTTCCAGAGAATGGATGCAAAGCCTTCCGGTGAAAGGATGGTGTAGGTTGCATTTTCCATCATCCAGACTTCATTGCCGACTGCAAGTGCAAGTGCACCGCCACTGCCGCCTTCACCAATTACAACCGAAAGAACCGGCACCTTCAAATCGGACATTTCCAGAAGATTCCTTGCAATGGCTTCGCCCTGTCCCCGTTCTTCTGCTTCCAGTCCACAGAATGCCCCCGGAGTGTCTACAAATGCAATGACTGCACGTCCGAATTTCTCTGCCTGTTTCATCAGTCGAAGAGCCTTTTTGTACCCTTCCGGTGATGGCATTCCGAAGTTACATCTGATGTTTTCTTTTGTAGTATGCCCTTTACGGATTCCGATTACTGTAACGGGCTGTCCGTCCAGTGTAGCAATGCCGCCGATGATGGCATTGTCGTCTCTGACACCTCTGTCACCATGAAATTCCATGAAATCATCAAAAATGGCATCAATATATTCCGCTACTGACGGACGGTCACTGCTTCTGGCAATCTGGACTCTGTCCCAGGCTGTGAGATTTTTTTGTTTCTTCTGTTTTTTCTTTTTGCCAAAAGTATCGAAAGATCTGGCAGATGTTTCCTGTGGAAATTCTCCGTAACATTTTCTGGTATCATGCAGTTTCAGGATCAGCGAAAGAACATCCCGCATAGAGCCTCGTTCAACAATTCCGTCGAGAAATCCATGTTCCAGAAGAAATTCCGGTCTCTGGAAGCCCTCCGGCAGTTTCTGACCTATAGTCTGTTCAATGACTCTCGGGCCGGCAAATCCGATCAGTGAGCCTGGTTCTGCAAGGATAATATCTCCAAGCATGGCAAAGCTTGCTGTAACGCCACCGGTAGTCGGGTCTGTCAACACAGATGTGTAGAGAAGCCCTGCCTGGGAGTGACGTTTAATGGCTGCGGAGGTTTTTGCCATCTGCATCAGTGATACGATTCCTTCCTGCATTCTGGCACCGCCGGAGCAACAGAACAGAATGACCGGAAGTCCCTGTTTTGTTGCTTCTTCAAATGAGCGGGTGATCTTTTCTCCCACCACATATCCCATGGAAGCCATGAGAAATCTGGTATCCATGGCTCCGATCACTGTACGGATTCCTCCGATGGTGGCTTCTCCGATGAGAATTGCCTCATCAAGGTGTGTTTTTTCTCTCAGATCCTCAATTTTCTGCGGATAATCCGGATAGTCCAGTGGATTGCTGTTGTCAATTCCTGTGAACCACTCTTTAAAACTTCCTTTATCTGCGATCATTTTGATCCGGCGTTTCGCACTGATTCTGAAATATCCTCCGCATTTCGGGCACACATAGGCGTTGGATATTACGTCTTCTCTGTAAACCATTTCTCCGCACTTTGGACATTTGATCCATAAGCCTTCAGGTACGGAAACAGATGCGGCCTGTTTATGCCGGTCTTCTGAAACTGTTTTCTTAAAAAATCTCTTCAAGTCTGCCATTAAAATCCTGCTCCTTTATGTAACCCAATTTGATGTTCTTTCAGACAACAAAATAACGTTAATAACTATTAATCAAACTAATTCTGTCAAAAATAATTTTATCGATTTGCTTATCAATTACATTTCAATAATAAATATGTACTTTCTGCTGAACTATAAAATATATTTGCACCAGTTTTCTTTTACAGATCCGGATAATGCTGCGGAATGAAATCTGTGGTGATATTTCCTTCCTGAAAATCCGGCTGATTGAGAAGTTCATACAGAAAATCCACGTTAGTTTTTACTCCTTCGATGGCAACTTCTCCAAGTGCACTGATCATCTTTCGAATGGCACTGCGGCGGTCTTTGTCATAAACAATGATCTTGGCAATCATAGAATCATAGTAGGGCGGGATTGCGTAGTCATTATAAACTGCTGTATCCACGCGGATTCCATTTCCACCGGGAAGATGTAAGTCAGTGATCTTACCCGGACATGGCATGAAATGTCTCTCAGGATCCTCGGCATTGATTCTGCATTCCATGGCGTGACCGCGGATTTCTATGTCTTTCTGCTGAACGCTTAACGGTTCACCTGCTGCAATGCAGATCTGCTCTTTGATCAGGTCTACACCAGACACAAATTCTGTTACCGGATGTTCTACCTGGATTCTGGTGTTCATTTCCATGAAATAAAATTCTCCGGACTGATCCAGAAGAAATTCTATGGTTCCTGCACTTTCATAGCCTGCTGCCTTTGCTGCCCGTACTGCTGTCTCACCCATTTTCTTTCTCAGATCATCAGAGATTGCGATACACGGAGACTCTTCGATCATTTTCTGGTGACGTCTCTGAACAGAGCAGTCTCGTTCTCCCAGATGAACTACATTTCCGTATTTATCCGCAAGAATCTGCACTTCAACATGTCTGGGATTCTCCACAAACCGTTCCAGATACATGGTATTATCGGAGAAGGAATGGACCGACTCCTGCTGTGCTGTCTCAAACAATTTGGCAAATTCCTGTTCATTTCCGGCTACACGCATTCCTTTTCCACCGCCGCCTGCTGATGCTTTGATCATGACCGGAAAACCGATTTCCTTTACAGCTTCCAAAGCCTGCTCTACTGTGTAGACCGGTTCCTTTGTGCCGGGCACTACCGGGACTTTAGCTTTCCGCATTGTGTTTTTCGCCTCAGATTTATTTCCCATTCTGGAAATTACTTCTGCGGAAGGACCAATAAATGCCACATTACATTTCTCACACATTTCCACAAAACGGCTGTTCTCTGAGAGAAATCCGAATCCCGGGTGGATTGCTTCTGCTTTTGTGGCAATGGTAGCACTTAAGATTCGCTCCATGTTCAGATAGCTGTCTGATGACTGTGCCTTTCCGATGCATACTGCTTCATCTGCAAGCTGGGTATGCAGGGCATCTCTGTCTGCTTCTGAGTATACGGCTACTGTGCGGATTCCCATCTCACGACATGCCCGGATGATCCTCACTGCAATCTCACCACGATTGGCGATCAAAATTTTATTAAACATCTGTTATGCTCCTACTGCAAAAGTCAGCTCTGCGATCACTGCTACCTTACCGTCCTGGTTTGTTGCTTTTGCTTTTCCCACTCCCATGGGACCTTTTTCCTTAATGATCTCTACTTCAAGAGTAAGGGTATCTCCGGGAACTACCTTGTTCTTGAATTTTGCATTGTTGATCGATGCAAAATATGCGATCTTTCCTTTGTTTTCCGGTTTACTCAGAATTGCAACTGCACCTGTCTGCGCAAGCGCTTCAACGATCAGAACTCCCGGCATAACCGGTTCCTGTGGGAAGTGTCCTGCAAAATGCGGCTCATTATAGGTAACACATTTCTTTCCTGTTGCCTTCACACCCGGCACCAGTTCTTCAATAGTATCAATCAGGAGGAACGGGTGTCTGTGGGGAATGATCTCCATGATTTCTTTTGTTGTAAGTTTCATAGTTTTTTACCTCCTTCTTCTATTCTATCACAAACATCGGCTGTCCGAACTCTACCATCTGCTCGTTTTCTACAAGGATTTCTTTTACTGTACCATCAAATTCTGATTCAATCTCGTTCATCAGCTTCATTGCTTCCACAATGCCAAGGACCTGACCTTTGCTTACTTTATCTCCTACTTTTACAAAGGGGGGATTTTCTGGAGAAGATGCTGCATAATAGGTACCTACAAGAGGAGATTTTACCACACTTCCTGTCTGTACTTCATCGTTAACAGCATTGACGGATTCTACATGTACAGCCTGCTGCACTACCGGCTGATACTGCTGAGCATCTGCCGGATCAGTATTGACTGCCATCTGCTGTACAATTGTTTTCTCTTTTGACATGGAAATATTTAAGGTATCGTCCTGCAGGTTAAATTCTGTGAGATCTGAATCGCTGACTGCGTGGATCAGTTCTAATATATTTGCCAGTTCCATTTATTTCCTCCTGCTGAAATAGCTATATTATAAGATCACTGTCGTATATTGTTTTCAAAATCACCATACCATTTATTATCTGCGTGATCAGTCTTCGTATTTTTTAATAAGTAAGGATGCGTTATGTCCGCCAAAGCCAAGAGAATTGGTAAGTGCATATTTGATATCCATCTTTACATTACCGTTTCCTACATAATCCAGGTCACACTGTTCATCCGGCACCTTATAACCAACAGTCTGATGGATCAGGCCTTCCTGAAGTTCTTTTACACAGGTGATCACTTCCACTGCACCGGCAGCTCCCAGAAGATGTCCTGTAATAGATTTTGTAGAATTTATTTTCATTTCTTTTGCGTGCTCACCAAATGTTTTCTTAATGGCAATTGTTTCAAATAAGTCATTATGATGTGTGCTTGTGCCATGTGCGTTTACATACCATACATCATCTGTGGAAATTCCTGCTTCTTTTACAGCCCATTCCATAGCTTTGGCAGCACCGGAACCGTCCTCTGCAGGGGATGTAATGTGATAAGCATCTCCTGTTGCACCATATCCGACAACCTCGCCAAGGATTTTCGCTCCACGTGCTTTGGCATGCTCCAGTTCTTCCAGAACTACCACGCCGGCACCCTCACCCATTACAAAACCGCTTCTTTCTTTGTCAAAAGGGATGGAACATCTCTCAGAATCTGTGGATGAGGTCAATGCTGTCAGTGCCGCAAAACCACCAAAGCCTGTTGGTGTGATAGCTGCTTCCGTTCCACCTGCAACCATAACATCTGCATCAGAGCACTGAATAGTACGGTATGCTTCTCCAATGCTGTGGGTTCCTGTTGCACAGGCAGTTACAACATTAATGTTCTTTCCGCGGAGTCCAAACTGAATGGAAACATTTCCGGATGCCATATTGGAGATCAGAAGAGGAATCATCAGAGGATTCAGTCTTCCTGGTCCCTTTGTGTTGAGAATTTCGCAGGATTTCTCTACAACCTGCATACTTCCGATACCGCTTCCCACGCTACAGCCTACACGGAAGGGATCTTCTTTTGTCATATCCAGTCCGGACTGCTCAATAGCTTCTTTTGCTGCTGCTACCGCATACTGGCTGAAAAGCTCCATACGTTTTGCAGATTTGAAATCCATATAATCCTTTGGATTAAAATTGTTGATCTCTGCTGCCATATGCGCTCTGTAATTTGTGGAATCAAAACGTGTTACTTCTGCAAAGTTTGTTTTTCCTTCTTTTACACTGTTCCAGAATTCTTCTACACTAAGGCCTACCGGAGTGATTGCTCCCATACCTGTAATTACAACTCTTCTCATTTTGTTCTCCTTATTTATACGTTCATACCGCCATCTACGCTGATGACCTGTCCTGTAATATAGTCTGCTTTGTCTGATGCCAGAAATACCGCTGTATTTGCAATATCCTCCGGTTTTCCGAAACGTCCCAGGATAATCTGCTTACATGCATTTTCCCTGATTTCTTCTGAGAGTACTTCTGTCATCTCTGTGTCTACAAATCCGGGTGCAATAGCATTTACCGTAATTCCCCGGCTGCCCAGCTCTCTTGCCATTGTTTTTGTCAGACCGATCACACCTGCTTTGGATGCAGCATAATTTGCCTGGCCCACATTTCCGAGGATTCCGGAAACAGAAGAAATATTGATGATCTTTCCACTTCTCTGTTTCAGCATCTGACGGGCACTGTGACGGATTGTATTGAATGTACCTTTCAGGTTTACATTAAGTACAGAATCGAAATCCTCTTCTTTCATTTTCATGATCAGACCATCTTTGGTAATTCCTGCATTATTAACCAGAATATCAAGGTGTCCGTATTCTTTAACTATATCTTTGATCATTGCTTCACAGGCTGCGAAATCACTGACATTGCATTTATATATGGAAGCTTTTCCACCGTTTTCTTCGATGGTCTGTTTTACTTCCTTCGCTCTCTCTTCAGAACCATTGTAATTGATAACCACCTCTGCACCTTCCTTTGCAAGAGCAATAGCAATGGCTCGTCCGATTCCACGTCCTGCACCTGTAATCAGGGCAATTTTATTTTTCAGCATTTTACAGACACTCCTTTCTCACTTCATCCAGATCTTCTGTTTTCTCAACATGTAATGCTTTTACATTTCTGTTGATCTTTTTGAGAAATCCTGTCAGAGTTTTTCCCGGTCCAATCTCAATAAAAGTATCTACACCATCATCAATCATCTGTTCTACACACTGCTGCCAGCGCACAGAGGATGAAACCTGACTGACAAGCAATTCCTTTACCTGCTCCGGTCCTGTCACATACTGTGCAGTTACATTTGTCACATAAGGTACTGTAAATGACTGGATTTCTACCTTCTCAAGTTCCTGTCCCAGTTTTTCCCCTGCGCCTTTGAGAAGCTCACAGTGAAATGGGCCACTGACTTTAAGAGGAATCACACGTCTGGCGCCTGCTGCCTTTAATGCCTCCCCTGCTGCTGCAACTGCTGTCTCCTCGCCTGTGATCACAATCTGTCCCGGACAGTTATAATTTGCAATGGATACAATTCCCTGTGTCTCATTGCAGATTTTTTCAATCAGCTCTGCATCTGTTCCAAGAACAGCGGACATTGCACCACCTGTAGGATATGCCTCCTGCATAAAAATTCCTCTTTTTCGCACTACAGTAAATGCATCCTCTTCCTTCATAACACCGGAGGCCACCAGTGCTCCGTATTCTCCAAGGCTCAGTCCAGCATTTACCTGAGACCTGATTCCGGCTTCCTCTACAGCTCTTAAGATTGCGATTTCTGCTGTCAGCATGGCAATCTGTGTATATTCTGTAATATTTAATCTGTCATTTTCTTCAAAGCATAAAGCTTTCACATCAAGTCCGGATGCTTTTGATGCGCTTTCAAATACTTCGCGACTTACAGCATATTTTTCATAAAAATCTTTCGCCATTCCTGTATACTGTGCACCCTGTCCCGGAAATACAAATGCAATTTTAGACATATCATTTTCCTTTCCTTTATTTTTATGTTTATATCAGATGATAACAATTTGTTTCTGATTGCAAATTATTTCAGTTTAAAATATTTTGATATTCAAATTATAATGTCAAAAAATTCTCCCCGAAGCCATCTCTGGCTCCAAGGAGTTATTTGTCATTTCTATATGATTAAGCCTCTACGCCTTTGTTTTTCAGATAATCCATAACAGCTCCGACTGTTGTTAAATCTGTAAGATCTTCAGCCGGGATCTCAATATTGTATTCATCTTCCAGAGCCATAACCAGCTCAAACAGGTCAAGTGAGTCTGCGCCAAGATCATCCTTGAAAGAAGTTTCAGCAGTAATTCCTGCTGCATCACAATTTAACTGCTCTGCGATCATTTCACTCATTTTTTCTAACATAATTTTCTCTTCTCCTTTAATTCAAGCCCCGGAATGCTTCTCTTTTTCCTGCTCCGGTTATCACTTGTTTTTTATTATTTTGTTAAGCAGATGATGATTCTGCTTTTTCTTGTTTTCAACCTTATCATCCGTCAGACCAGTAAATACGTCTCATTTATTCAGATTTGGTTTTATCGGGATTGATTACTTTGATGTTCAAAGTATATATTCTTCCCTCCTGTTTGTCAAGCACTATTTTATTACATTTTTTATTCCTCAAATTTAATCTGCCTTGCCACACTCAGCGCAAGTCCCATCTCTGCCATAAGGAATACGATCGACGTACCTCCATAACTGATAAATGGAAGAGTGACACCTGTATTCGGCATAAGGTTTACAACAACCGCAATATTAAGAATAACCTGCAATGCTATGTGAATAAAAATCCCACTGACCATAAGTGAGCCAAACATATCCGGTGCATTCTGTGCAATAACAAACAGCCTGTATAACAGATATGCATAAAGCATCAGCACGATAAGACCTCCAAAAATCCCCAGTTCTTCACAGATAATTGAAAAAATCATGTCATTCTGTGCCTCAGGTACACTTCCCAGCTTCTGAATACTGTTTCCAAGTCCTCTGCCAAAAAATCCTCCCGAGCCAATCGCATACAATGCCTGAATTGTCTGATACCCCCAACTGTCCGCATATTCTTCCGGATGAAGCCATACCATGATTCGTCTCAGACGAAAGCTTCCACTTCCATCAACACTCACTGTTGCATTCAGAAAAATGACTCCGATCACTGCCAGCGCAATAACAACACCTGCAATAATAATAAAAATCTTAATATCCGGGTGAGCCACAAAAATCAGTCCTGCAGTAATACAGAAAATAATAATTGCTGTACTCAGATTGTCCGTAAATACATATGCAGCCAGTGCCAGTCCGCCTCCCACAACAGCAAGAACCATACAGCCCTTTAAGGTACGGACTTTCTTTCCCATATGCACGATCATATATGGGAGGCAGACAATAACTGCTATCTTGGCAAGCTCTGCCGGCTGGAACTGAACCGGTCCAAGATTCAGCCATCTCTGGGCACCATGAGAAGACTGCCCCAGCGGTGTTTTTACCAGTGCCATCAACACCAGTGCCGCTACATACAAAGCTGTGCTAAAACGGTTCAGTATCCGATAATTGAGCCTGGAAATGATCAGTGCCATGATAATACATGCCACGCTGATGATGGCCTGTTTTTTAAAAAAATACATGTCGCTTCCGTAATTTATCTGAGCCATATAGGAGCTTGTACTGTACAGCATGATAAGCCCAAAACAGGTCAGCAGTACAATAACTGCTACCAGACTGTAATCATAATAATCTGTTTTTGTTTTTCGACGCACCCTGCTCTTGGAAGATGCTGTTGAATACGACTTTTTTTGTGATTTTGTATTTTCCATTTAATCACCTGATGCTTTCTTGTTTTCTAAAATTCCCATCTGACTTTTTTATTATAACAGAAAGCTTTTTCATAAGCAATGGGGCAGTTGCCTGATTGCATCTGCCCCATTTTAGATAAGTCTGGCTGTTCATCTTTCCCTTATTCTGTATGTCTCAGGTTTATGATATCTATTTCTCATCATCACTGATTTCAATCGGGTCAGATTCGAAAATAAATTTAACATTTCCGTCCATATCGCCGGATCTGTCTGTGAATGTTGTGTACATTACATCGTCAGACTGGATTACCTCAAATCTGTCAAGAATATCCTGAAGATCTCCGTTTACTGTATCATCCAGTTTCTTAATACCTTCTTTATAGAATTTCTTCTGTCCTTTGTTCAGTTCTTTTGCTCCGTCATTCAGATCGCTGATACCATCTTTAAGCTGATCACTGCCATCAGAAAGCTTATCCGCACCATCCATTAATGTCTGAGTGCCGGATACAAGGCTGCCTGTTCCTGATGCAAGGGTCTGTGCTCCTGATACAAGTGTCTGAGTTCCTGATGCAAGCTGAGATGCTCCGCTGTTTAATGTAGAACTGTTCGAAGAAAGCTGATCTGCTCCGCTGTACAGTGTTCCACTGTTAGATGCCAGAGTTTCCACACCACTTGTAATCTGACCTGTTGCAGAATTGATCTGAGACATACCACTGGTCAGGCTCTTTCTTGCGCTCTTAAGAGTCTTGGCTCCTTTTAACAGTGTCTGTGCATTAACATTATTTTCACCCTGAAGCTGTGCAATTCCATCTGTCAGTGTCTTTCCGGAACTAAGCAGTGTATCTGCGCCGGAAATCATCTGTTCTGTGCTTGCTTTTGCAAGGCTTTCATATCCACTCTGGAGAGATTTATTTGCAGTAGTCAGCTGATCAGAGCCTGCTTTCAGCTGATCGATTCCCTGCAGCATTTCCGGAAGCTGCTGTCCAAGTCCGGTAAATAATGTACTCATCTGATTTACTGCTGTAGCAATCTGGGTTCCTGACTGAGCAAGCTGGGTTCCACTTGCTTTTAATGTGCCATCATTAGAAGTAAGCTCTTTTGCACCTGCATTTAACTGTGATACAGTCTTCTGCACTGTCTGCATTCCCTGAGTTAATGCCTGTAATTGCTGTTTCATCTGTTCAATACTGCTGTTGACTGCCTCTTCCTGTGCATCTGCTGTTGATTCTGCACTGGACGCAGATGCCCTTAAAGCGTCTGCTGCTGACTGCAATGCTGACGTATCAGGTGCGGAGGCTGTAATTGTGGATGTATCAATATTAGATGCACTGTCCTCAGCTGCCTGAATAGAACCTAACGCACCATCAATCGCAGCTTCTACAGCAGCTGCTGTTTCATCATCCATATTGCTGGTATCAATATTATACAAAGCAGATTCTGCTGCTTCTAGCTGACTGCTGACTGCTGCAACTCCTGCATCTACAGAAGATGCATCTACAGAAGCCTCTGCGGAATCACTGATCCAGGATTCAATTGCATCTGCCTGACTGTTCATGGTTTCAGCACTGTCATTTAACTGTCCGGACATTGCATTTGCACTTTCTTCTATTTCTGAAGCTGTGGAAGCTCCCATGTTTTCAAGTGAGCTCTCAAGCTGGCTCAGTCCTGATGCAAGCTGTTCTACACTTTCAATATACTGGCCAACTGCAGAAGTGTAATCAGAAACGCCTGTTGTATAAGCCGTCATGCTGTCACTGAAATTAGCAATCTGATCTGCATTGATTTTAGATGAAAGAGCTGTCATTTTTTCTACAGCAGTCTGGATTCCATTTACAGCAGTATCAATTCCCGGAACAACCTGACCAATTCCATCCACTAAGCTCTTGATACCACCAGCATACTGACCCACACCGCCTGCAAGCTGATTAACTCCTGCAATATACTGCTGCATTCCGTCTGTCAGAGTAGTTGTTCCTGCTACATAACTCTGCACACCGCCTGCAAGCTGATTGCCGCCTGAAACATATGCATTTACACCATCGGAAAGAGATTTCATTCCAGCCTCATATTCAGCCATCTTGCTGTCCAGCGTATCTACTCCTGCTGTATATTGTTTGATTCCATCTGAAAGTGTGTCTGCCCCTGCTGTATAAGAGGAAACACCACTGTTTAAAGTCTGTGCCCCTGTATTCAGTGTCTGTGCTCCGCTGCTTAATTCCTTTGCTCCGTCATCCAGTTCTTTTGCTCCGTCATTCAGATCACTGACACCACTTTTCAGAGTTCCGATTCCATCATAAAATTCTTTATATTTGTCATTGAGTTTATTAGTTCCATCATAAAGATCTTTGGTTCCGTCTACCAGTTTTACTGCTGCATCCGTCAGATCTTTCATTGAATCCTTCAGCTCATCCAGTCCATCCACATCATTCAGATCAATATCTTTGAAAATATCTGTAAGTGCTACGGTAAATGTAGAATTCATCTCACAGTCTGTAACATCTGCTTCCACTGTAAATCCTTCAGGGATATTCACTTCATCTGCAATATCAGAAGACATATCCAGACTTTCTTTCATTCCCGGCATACCAAAACCGACAACAACATTTCTGCTTCCGTCAGAAATAACCTTACCGTTATCTACTGTAATATTGGAGAAATTATCTGTAGAAAGGATCATTCCTGTCACCATAACAAAGGGTGAATAAATATCAGTCTTTTTGCCATTCACTGTTTTGGTTGTTTTAGAAGTATTTGTATATGTCACTTCCATTTTCAGATGTCCTGTCTTTCCTGCCAGAGCTTCCGGAGAAACCTCAGTTCCATCCATATAATATTTAATTCCTACGGAAACCGGGAGATTTTTCTCTGTCTTTCCCTGATAATAAATATCCTTTCCATCAGTACTCCAGGTCAGATCATTTCCGTTCTGAGTAAATGTTTCATCACCTTTTACGTTTTTTATATCCTGAAGATCAGAGGCATCTTTCACCTCAGAATTGGAACTGTCTCCGGAATTTTTCAGCCAGTCAGATACTGTGACATCCGTTACTTCTCCTCCGGCAGTTGTATTTACATAAACGGTTTCTTCTTTCTGCAATCCATTATCACCTGTTGAAGCAGCTGCCATTACAGTACCTGCTCCGAGAACTACAGCCATTCCTGCTGCAAGCGTTGCTGCAGCTGCTTTCTTTCTGTTTCTGTTCATAATAACTTACTCCTTTATTCTATCTCTTTACAATAAGCTTCTTTTTAAAAATCCTGAATCACTGTTTCTTCTCTTTTGCCGGTTTCTTCTTGGCAAATCCAATAGATGTGTGGCAGATGAGAGAATCAAATATCATAAACATAGCCGGAAGTATAAACAATACCACCAGTGTACTGATCACAGCTCCACGTGAAAGCAGGTTTGTGATACTTCCGATCATATCTACCTGTGTATAAAGACCAACTCCGAAAGTTGCCGCAAAGAAGCTGCAGCCACTGATCACAATTGACTTCATGGAAGTTTTATGTGCGATGGCAATGGATTCTTTCTTACTCTTTCCAAGACCACGTTCTTTCTGGTATCTGCTGGTCATAAGGATTGCATAGTCAACAGTAGCTCCCAGCTGGATACAACCGATAACAATGCTTGCTACGAACACCACTTCCTTTCCCTGATAATAAGGAACGGACATATTGACAAAAATCGCAAACTCAATAACTGCAACCAGAATAAACGGAAGCGAAATGGATTTAAACACAACCATGATAATAATGAAAATTGCCAGGATAGAGATAGTATTTACAGTCTTTAAATCCACATCCGTAACATCCTGAAGATCCTTGGTCAGAGGTGCTTCTCCGATTACCATAGATTCCGGACTGTATCCTTTTACAATCTTCTGGATCTCATCAATCTGATTGTTTACCTCGTCTGTAGCTGTTTTATATTTGGAACAGATAAATTCCATCTCGTACTCATCGCTTTCCAGCATCTTCTTCAGATTACTTGGGATCATGGTATCCGGGAATGCCGCACCTACGAAAGAGTCCATTCCAAGTGCCCATTTTACACCATCAACATCCTTGATCTGGTCAAGCATTTCTGTTTTTTCTTTTGATGTCAGACCTTTCTTTAATAACACCATATGAACATTATTCATATTAAAGGTTTCCTGAAGTTTGGCATTTGCCACATTACTGTCCAGTGTGGAAGGAAGTGACTTGTCAATATTGTAGTAATTCTTCAGATTGTTATTTCCATGAACTGCCGGGAAAAGCATTACCAGGAAAATGATCAGCCATACTTTATAATGCTTTGTAATAAAAGCAGATGCCTTATCAAAGCTTGGAAGCAGCGGCTTATGTGTTGTTTTTTCAATGGCTCCGTCAAAAGTAAGCACCAGAGCAGGGAGCAAAGTAACACAACACAGAACACCGATAACAACTCCCTTGGCCATTACGATACCCATATCACGTCCAAGTGAGAAGGTCATAAAGCAAAGTGCGATAAATCCGGCTACTGTTGTAATAGAACTTCCGATTACAGATTTGAAGGTTGCATTGATGGCATGTGCCATAGCCCTCTCTTTATCACCCTCAAACCGCTTCTTATTCTCCTCATAACTGTTCAGCAGGAAAATGGAATAGTCCATGGTAACACCAAGCTGCAGGACTGCTGTCAGTGCCTGAGTGATGTATGAAATCTGACCAAGAAAAATATTACTTCCAAGATTATACAAGACTGCAACACCAATGCAGAGCAAAAACAAAACCGGAACTACCAGAGAATCCATTGCAAGGAGCAACACTATCAGAGAAAGGCAGGAAGCAATCACAACGTAAATCGGCATTTCCTTAAGTGCGATCTGTTTGATATCAGTAACAATGCCTGTCATTCCACTGACAAAACAATTCTTTGAAGTAATCTTACGAATCTGCGTCACAGCTTCCATGGAAGTTTCTGATGATGTTGTATTATCAAACAACGCGATCATCATAGTTGCATCTCCGTTAAAAAATGCCTCTCTCAAATCCTTCGGAAGCATTTCTACAGGAACGGAAACATCCAGGACACTGTCATACCACAGTACTTTTTTCACGTGATCAACTGCTTCGATTTTCTCTTTCAGAGCAGCTACATCCTTCAGTTCCATATCCTCCACCACTATCATGGAAAAGGCTCCCATCCCAAACTGATCTACCATAATGTCCTGTCCATCAACTGTCTCAAGGGTATCCGGCAGATAACTCAGTACATCGTAGTTGATTCTGGTCGCCGCCATACCGAGATATGAAGGGATCAGCAATGCAATTCCGATGATAATGATCAGTATCTTGTGTTTTGCAATCCACTTTCCTACCTTAATCATCTTTTTCTCCTCTTCTTTCTTTATTATTGATACTGTTTGATCATTCTATGACTAACAGTCATTTTTTATTTCATGGAATGTTATATAACAAAAATGACTTTCAGTCAATAATCATTCTTCACAATTTGTCTAAATTTTTCCAGAACAAAAATGTAATATTGACTTTCAGTCATTTTTGTTTAAAATAGTAATTATATATGATCACAATATAATTACAAAGTAAGCTTATGTTGCTGTGAACAGTAAGACGCTTATTGCTTTTCGCAAACTCCGCAGCGGGACTTACCTGATTCGGTTAAAATGTTATGTATACAGTAGAGGAAGGAATGAATCTGAAATGGGAAAACTGGAGCTGAATAAAAAGAAGAAAAAAGATGCTCTTTTCAACACTGCCTTTGAACTTTTTACGACGAAGGGACTTACCAAAACTACAATTTCAGATATTGTAGATCAGGCCGGGGTTGCCAAGGGGACTTTTTACCTCTATTTTAAGGATAAATATGATATCCGGAATAAACTGGTTTCCCACAAGACCGGAGAATTGTTTTTCCGGGCCCATGAGGCTGTGCAGAATGCACATATCAGCGAATTTGACAGGCAGGTACATTTTATTATAGATTACATTCTTACTGAGTTGAATAAAGACCGTACTCTCCTGCTGTTTATTTCAAAGAATCTTGCCTGGGGTGTCTTCAAGGGTGCTTTTGAGGAAAAAATGCCTGACGACGAATATAATTTTTATCAGTCCTATCTGGATATGCTTGCTCAAAGCGGACTACATTATAAAAATCCGGAACTGATGCTCTTTACGATCATTGAGCTGGTAGGTTCCACCTGCTACAGCTGCATTCTGTATCAGCAGCCTGTGTCTCTGGCTGAGTACCGTCCTTATCTGCACAGGACTATTTCAGGAATTATGGAAACTTTTTCACAGGATCATACTACATGTGAAGTTTTGTCTTCCGACACCAAAACACATGTGGACCATACAGCATAATCACTATGCAACCCTCATAAATGATACATTTAAAAAGATTGCTGTAAAAAAGGCAAGCCTCCGGAGCCCAGATTTTTCATTCTGTATCCCGGAGCGTGTCTGAAAAATCATTCCCGCAATCTGCACGCCCCACTTTGCGGGATATTTCACCCGAATTCAGTTGCCGTAGCCCGCTACGGCGCCCTCATCCGGGCACAATATCCCACAAATTGTGACGCACATCTTGCAGAAAGCCTTTTTCAGACACACTCCGGAGGTTTGTCTTTTTATAATTTGTAGGTTTCCAGATCATCAGGAATCCAGAGATTTCCTTTATAATACTGTCTGCCTTCTTCTGTGTAGAGCTCCTTTCGTCTGGAAATATTTTTATCTTCTGTATGATACAGAATCAGATTCTCTGCTTCCAGTTTCTGTGCCAGCTCACAGGCATCCTTTACAGTAGAATGATGTTTCTCATATGGTTTGAATTTATCTGCCTGAGAAAACAGACAGAATGCTTCATGAAGAAGCCATGTGCTGTTTTTGGCATATTTCTGTTCACATTCATTATATGGCTCATCTCCACAACAGGTCAGCTTCTTTCCCTCTGCATACTCCATGCAGAACCCAAACTGTTTTGCCTTTGTAGACAGAATATCAAAAAATGTCACCCTGTGTCCCAGAATCGTTCTATCTTCTCCGTCCTTTACTTCTTCCAAATGGACTTTGTCTCCGATAAATTTCGTTTCCTTTGGTGTGAGAAGCATCTCTGCCATCTGTTTCAGCAGGCTGATCACTTCATCATGTCCATAGATAGTCACTTCACCGCCAAACTGTCCTCTTGCCATTCCCTGACAATACATACGAAGCATCCAGATGATTCCAAGCAGATGATCGATGTGTTTATGTGTCACAAATATAGTGCTGATTTCTTTCCAGCTGATTCCTGCGTCCTCCAGCTGCTTCAGAATTGTATTTCCGCCACCTCCGTCTATCATAAAATATTCTTTATCTTTATTTAGCACAAAACAGGTGTTATAGCATTTCGTCACCTTTGCATTTCCGGTTCCCAATATTGTAAGTTTCATCTTTATGTACCTCCCGACTTTCTTTGGATGCTGACACTTAGCAGGCAGCAAATATTTCCTATATATATAATAACATATTCGAAAACAAAAAGAAATCTGTCTGTCAGACGATATGAATCTTCGTTACTGTTCACTCCGTTCACAGTAACTTAGCCAAAATTCATTCCAAATTGCCTGTGGCAATGAAATTTCGACTTGTATGAGCACGGTTTTATGAGCATGACATAAAATATAATGTAAACAGTTTTCAGAGAAGGGAATTATATATGGAAAATTATCGGATGGGATGTTCCGGCAACCGCCCTTATAACCGTACCTGCGGTATGAATATGCCTCAGCCTTCAAATAGAAATATGAACAGTTCCGAATGCTCTGTCAGAAACACGACAGGCTGTAGCTGTACTATACCGGGTGTCAAAGAAAAAAAACATGAAATGTTTTCGCATCTTCAGTATCTGGAACCTGCAATGGCATATGTTCCCTGCCAGAAGTTTACAGAGAATTTCCCACTGCAGTATGCATTAAATGCAGGAACCATTTTCCCACAGTTATGCAAACCATTTTGTGGAAAGAGAGGTATTCGAAGATGAAAACAGATTGCTCCCAAAAACAGTTATTAAACCGTATCGATCAGGTCAGTTTCGCAGTCAATGATATGACTCTGTACCTTGACACACATCCCTGTGATGAAAAGGCTCTGACTTACTGTCACGAACTTGTGCAGGAACGAAAAAAGCTATTAAAAGAATACGCCGAAGCATATGGTCCCCTGATTATTGACATTACAGATCAGACCGGAGAATCCATCTGGAAATGGATGGAACAGCCATTCCCATGGGAAAAGGAAGGAGCGTGCAGATAATTTATGTGGAATTATGAAAAAAGGCTTCAATATCCGATCAATATCACACAACCCAATGCCAAAATTGCACAGTATATCATGAGCCAGTACGGTGGCCCATAGTGTAATACCCTATAATATATAAGAAGCAATGAAGCTGATACAATATCTTATGGGTAAGGGTACTCATTGTACCCTTACTCTTTTTTTATTTATATTTACTTTAAATCGCAATTAAATCTTTCCAAGTAGCAGATCCGCAAATACCATCCACTTCCAGAACTTCTTTTCTGGATTCCTGATAAGCTTTCAGAGCGTAAATCGTGTTTGCATCTGCTGTCCATGTGAGTTTCAGGGCTTTGCCGTTTTTGCCTTTAAAGCCTCTGGCTCTTAATATTTCCTGTAAGAGAAGCACAGATGTATTTTTGTCTCCTGCTTTTACTGTCTCTGGGTTAAACATGTAGCTGCCTCCTTCTGGGTTTGTTGTCTTGTCTGTTTCATCTTTATCTGCAGATAAAACAATTGAATAGTCCGGTGTACAAAATTTTGTCCCCGGAAGATTACTGTTGTAATAGCTCTTCTGGCACACCCCGCCACCATTTGCCACGATACCGGATGCTCCAGAAGTATTTCCCTCAATCGTCCAGAACCTGTCTCCGGCTACTTTTGTTACAAAGCCGGTGTGGGTAAATGTATCGCCGTGTTTAAATATAACAATATCTCCAACTTTTGGATTGGCATTTTTTACAAATAAGACGCCTAAGGTTGGGCAATATACATACGGCCAGTGTTTTAAGAGTTTCTTTGCATTATCCAGACCAAAAGCTTTCATGAAACACCAGGAGATAAACGCTGCGCACCAGGGCTGCCCCTGATAGGATGGTTTTATATCTCTCCAATATTTTGTATAGTTTGCTGATCCGGCATTTCCAGTCTTGCTGTCAATCTGGCTGTTATTTTTCTTTTCCAGGTACCCGATCTCTTCTTCTGCAATTCCCAGAACTACGTTGATAGCTTCACTCTTTGTCATGACTGTGTTTTCCTTTTTTATATTTTTTGCTTCGTTATAATCTTTGTAAAATACATTTCTATCTACAGTTCCGCTGATGCCTGGTATCTTCGCTTTGCTGGAATACTGCCAGCCCACACCAAAATCCGGCCGGAGTCGTTCCTGTAAAGTACCGTTATCTGATGCCGGATAACGTGCGATCCAGAAATCATATTTTTTCAGATGGCTACAAATTACATTCAGGTACCAATCCACATTGCAATAAATACCAAATTTATATCCCGCTGCCGTGATAATCTTTTCGAATGCTTCTGCCAATTTATGGATCTGTTCAGCTCCGAGGCTTCTCTGATTATTCCATTCCAGATCCAGCCAGACCGGATACTGCAGTTTTCGCCCGTTCAGAACTTCCACGACCTTCTTGGCTTCGCTCTGTATCTCTGCAACTGTCATAGCATAGGAATACTTATATGCCCCAACCGGGATATTGTATTTCCGGCATTCAGAGAAGTTCTGCTCAAAGTAGCTATCTATCACGTTTCCCGCTTCTGTAATCCGCAGGATTGCGAACCCCATGCCGTAATCAGCAACTGTTTTCCAGTCAATTTTCCCTTGCCAGGCAGATACATCAATTCCTCTTATTTCCATGTCCGTCTCCTTTCATAGAGCGAAAAGGGATGGTTTCTCATCCCTTATTCGTCTTTATTTGCCTGTTTTACAATCTGGTTCACGTATGTAGAAAGACCGGCAATCAGTATTCCCTGTGTAATCGCTGTAAAAATTGCCATTGCAATATCCTGTCCGGTACCGCAGGTGCAGGTGGCAAACACATAGATCGCGCAGATTGCAATGCTGATTCCGCCAAGGATAAGCGGGATGTACTTATCCTTTACTGCCTGTGCCTGTTTGAGTGCCATTCCTACGAAATATAAGGCAATAGCTACTACGATGAGTTCCGGTTTTACATAGTTTGTGATCTGTTCCATGATCATTCTCCTTTTCTTTCCAGGTCTTCTATTCTATGATTCGCAACCTTAATATGTTCCTCCTTTCTCCGCCTTAACCGGCGGCTTTTCTTTCGTAATTCATATTCAGAAGAATTATATCCTGTCTCTGGATGAGCAGGCATTTGATTTCTTCTTCTGACATATCACTGGCTTTATGCTGAATTCCATTAATACGGATATTTCTTGTTACCAGTTTTAATTCTGACATCTTCCTCACCTCTTCTTTATGGTATGGGAAATGATATGTATGAGTTACTGTTTATACAAATTTAAGCAGTTTGTCGAACGACTTTCGTTGACTCTCCTCTCATATGCTCTTATCCTGTAAGTACAGAGTAGTGACCTACCCGAGTACATACGATCGGAATGTCCTCAATAGTAAGTTTCAACAACTGTATTGCTTTACAAATATCTATCTGCTTCCATGAACACATTTCATTCATCTTTAGTGACAATATGCGCTCCGACCATCCCATTGCACTTGCGAAGTTCGACTGAGTGTTAAAAATCTCCCCGATTCTTCCTCGTAGCTTGTTATAATCGAATGCCAACTTGATACCTCCTTTCCGGTTCAAGCTTTTGAATTATCTGTGTAATATCACGTCGTCCATTTTCTGTCAACATAAAATTCAATTTTTTTAACTTTTAGGTTTTTATTATTGAACTTTTGCATAATATGTGTTATATTTCAATTACGAAAAGGAGAACATTATGAAGAAAGAAAACACTGCAATTCGTTTAAAAACAATAATGAATATGCGCGGACTTCGGCAAGTTGATATTCTTAATCTGACTGTTCCATATTGTCAAAAGTATAATGTAAAAATGAATAAGTCAGATATAAGTCAATACTGTTCTGGAAAAACAGAGCCTAACCAAGAAAAGCTTTTTATTCTAGGAAATGCATTGAACGTAAGTGAAGCATGGCTTATGGGTTTTGACGTTCCTATGGAAAGAACTCCCTATAAAGCAGAATCTGTTCAGAACTCTTCCGTCTCTGCTCAGTGCAAGGAAATCATAGAAATCTGCAATCAGTTGTCTCCTCATAACCAGAGAAAGGTTCTCGCCTACTCTAAGAACCTTCTCTCCGCCCAGCAGATGGAAGAAGATCTTCTTGCAGCTCATGCCCGGACGGATGTTGAGCAAACACCCGAAGGTGTTCAGCATGATTTGGATATTATGAATGATGATTCAAAATGGGAGGAATGATATGGCATTAGATATATTGGAATTGCGTAAACTATGTATACCTAAAAACATTCGTATTACACTCCACGCAGCTAAAAGGCTGGAACAGCGTAGGATATTCTTAAAAGATGTAATAGCCTATATTATGAATGGAGAAATCATCGAACAATATCCAGATGATTATCCTTACCCCAGTTGTTTAATTCTGGGGATGAGCATCGAAGATAAATATCTTCATGTAGTCATCGGAAATCACGAATCGAATTTGTTCCTTATAACAGCTTATTTCCCCAGTTTTGATAAATGGGAATCTGATTTCAAAACCAGAAAGGAGAATGCATAATGACTTGTTTTTACTGCAAAGGTAATATTGAATCTTCTACAACAACTTACATGACTGATTATCAGGGATGCTATATCATTATCAAGAATGTTCCTTGTGAAAAGTGTTCTCAATGTGGGGAAGAATACTTAAATGGTGAAACACTTGAACGAATTGAAGAAATTATTCAAAAAGTTAAAGGTATGCTGACTGAAATTGCAGTTGTTGACTACAAGCAAACAGCTTAGAGAGAACCGTTTTATTTTAATCGCTAAAGGGGTGATCCCAATTGAATTACGAACAATTACTGACTGCTGCCGATCAAGAAGGGTTACTTGTTAAAGAACAACCTCTTACTGAACATGATGGCCTGATCCGCGGCAGTCGCATAGCAATCCGAAAGGATATAGAAACACAAGCAGAAAAATCTTGTGTGCTTGCCGAAGAAATCGGGCATTATCGCACCAGCTCCGGAAACATTTTAGACCAGAATAAGGTAGAAAGCCGAAAGCAGGAATATCGGGCTCGGCTTTATGGGTATAATCTAAAGATTGGGCTTGCCGGCCTGATCAGGGCTTACGAAGCAGGATGTGGGAATCTTTAGGAGATGGCTGAATATCTGGATGCTACGGAGGAATATTTAAAAGAGGCTATGCAGTGTTACCATGCTAAATACGGTGTATACGCTGTTGTTGATAATTATGTCATTTATTTCGAACCATTTGCGGTGATACATATGATTTCATCAGCAGATTAAAGAACGGAGCTGTTATTACCAGATTCGCTATTGGAAGAATATAAGGATTTTACTATTGAACAGATATCTCGAATAACGGGATATCATCAAAAATTAATTGAATTGAGGTTAGGAAAATAGTCTGCATTAAAATTGTCTATACCACAGAGGGAGGATTTCCATTATGGAATTCAAAGATGAATTAAAAAAATACACCGAGCGTCTTGAAAATATCAAGGATACTCTTCAAACCGAAGAGGCTACAAAAATGTCTCTGATTGTTCCTTTTTTTCAGCTTCTTGGATATGATGTGTTTAATCCTTTAGAATTTTGTCCAGAATACACAGCTGATATTGGAATAAAAAAAGGAGAAAAGGTTGATTATGCCATCCTGATGGGTAAAGATCCTGTTATTCTTATTGAAGCTAAATCTGTAAATAAGAAATTAGACCGGCATAGTTCTCAGTTATTTCGCTATTTCGTGTCAACGCCTGCTAAATTTGCTATTCTTACCAATGGTATAGAATATAAGTTCTATACAGATTTAGATGACACAAACAAAATGGATAAAGAGCCTTTCCTAGATATCAATCTTCTTAATATCAAAGATGCAGAAATTTCTCAGTTGAATAAATTTAAAAAACAAAATCTTAATATCTCTGAAATTATGGACTCTGCTTCATTATTGAAATACAATAGTTTATTTAAAAATTTTATCGAAAATCAGTTTAAAAATCCGACTGATGATTTTATCAAGCTTTTTCTTCAGCCAGTATATAAAGGTGCAAAAACGCAGTCTGTGATAGAAAAGTTTCGACCTATTGTAGAAAAAGCACTAACCGATTACATAAATGAATTGTTGACTGATAAAATCCAGGCAGCTCTTAACACTACTGTTACCAGTTCAAATGTATCAGCTCCCAATATACAAACAAACGAACATTGGGATATTCTTTCTGAAATCAAAGATGTCCTGAAGAATACCATTGACGTGAATAAAATCAGCCTTAAGCATACAGGATCCTATACTGCTGTTTTGTATGAGAAAAATGTAAGAAAATGGATTTGCCGTATTTCGTTATCCGGAACGCAAAAATTATTGATTCTTCCGGATATAAATAAAAATGAAATTCGTATGCCAATTTCAGATATATCTGATTTAAAAAATTTCTCAGAGCAAATAATAGAAGTTGTTCAGAGATATTTACATCCAGTTTTGCTCAAAGAGGTTTTGTACACACGTTGGGGAAACTATGAAATGCCTGAACCATATAAAATTTTACTTGAAAAAGGTCCTCGTAAAAACTTAAAGAAATTATAGTAAGTAACTGTCTCAATGGATTGGAGAAAGGAGTTTTCATTATGCCATTACCCAAAGAACGGATTTATACAATAGATGACATCTACGCTCTTCCGGATGGTGAACGTGCAGAGCTGATTGATGGACAGATCTATATGATGGCACCACCTAATACCAGGCATCAGGTAATCGTCGGTGAACTGTATGCTACTATCCGCAATTACATTAAAAGTAAAAGCGGATCCTGTAAACCATATGTTTCTCCATTTGCAGTGTTCCTGAATGAAGATAACAAGAACTATGTCGAACCAGACTTAACAGTTGTCTGCTCACCGGACAAAGTAGATGAAAAAGGTTGTCATGGTGCACCTGACTGGGTAATTGAGGTTGTTTCTCCTGCTACCCAGAGTAAAGATTACGGAATAAAATTATTTAAATACCGGATGGCCGGAGTCAGAGAATATTGGATTATAAATCCCCTGAAAGGTATCGTAAATGTCTACGATTTTGAAAATGAATCGGGTACCGGATTGTATTCTTTCGACGATGAAATTCCAGTATGTATATATCCCGATTTATCAATTGTGATCTCTGAATTATTATAATAAAAACCGCCCCTGTTGGTAGCAGGGACGGCTCAAGAATCTCCGAAGAGATTCCGTACTTTGGCAAAGATATTGTATCATCTTCGGAGCAGTTGCACAATCGGAACATTTGTGTGGCTGTTATTTTTGTACGTGACATGCTCCCACCACTTAAATCCCAGATTTTGAAGTGGGGGCTTCTTGCTC
>OAUU01000012.1_pt1 | contig 218822 bp, 246 predicted proteins | sample 1501381 | NCBI WGS metagenome assembly OAUU01 (sample SAMEA2580057, study PRJEB22360) | human gut metagenome | reverse complement strand
CAATATTAATTTGGTTAAAATAAACAATTTAAAATGTTTTTCAGACACGCTCTAGGATCATCATTTCATGATCAGATAGCTGTAATCATCGATTACTGCACAGATCAGTCTGCGAAGACCTTCGTACAACTTATCATTTGCATCATCTGCCTTGCAGTCGGAAATCTGACCAAGGAGACGAACCTTGCACTCTTTTGTCTCCGGATTGATCACTGCAAATCCATCATTTGTGCTGTCTGCCATATCTGCCTCAGAAGCAAATAATGTAAATTTATCCTTGTACGGTGCACTTGCATATGGACAGAAGCTCTTGCAGTTGCCGCATTCGTTACACATATAATCTACATGGATCACCTGATTCATTGCCATTCCCGGAACTTTGATGGAGATGTTTGCTCTGTTTGGACATACATCTACACAATTCTCACAGACTTTATTACAGGTCAGACAGCGCTCACTTTCGCTCGCAGCGTCCTTGCTTTCTTTGAGTATTGCTTTTTTGGAGTAACAGTCTTTTTCTGTTCCCGGTACAGGCTGTCCTTTTACAATATCATGTCCAAGGATTGCTTTTGCAGCAACCTGTGCGTCGCGGATCGCTTCTACGATCGTAGCAGCTCCCCTTGCACCGTCACCGACAACGTAAACGCCTTCTGCACTTGTCTCCATTGTCTTATCATTGATGCGGGCTTTTCCGCGCTCATTGACCGCAATACCATTTGCTTCATAGAACTCAGTCGGAACTTTCTCGCCAACTGCAACGATCACTGTATCAGCCAAAACTTCTTCTGTTTCGCCCGTTTCTGTTACACCTGCACGTCCGGAAGCATCCATGCTGCCAAGTTCCATCTTCTTACAGAGCAGTTTGCCGTTTTCCAGAGATACAGGAGAAAGAAGTTCTTTGAACTCTACGCCCTCTTCCAGTACTTCCAGTAACTCATCTTCTGCTGCTGGCATATAGCGTTTGGTTCTTCTGTATACCAAGTAAACATGTTCTACACCTTCTGTACGTTTCGCAGCTCTTGCAGTATCCATGGCAGTGTTACCGCCACCGATCACAACTACGTTTTTACCCAGCGCAACCTTACCGCCAGTTGCTTTGAAATCTCTTAAGAATTTCAGAGCATTGATGGTTTCACCCTTTTCAAGCTTCAGAGTACCCGGTTTATTTGCACCTGTTGCAACGATCACTGCGTCATAACCCTGTGCTTTTAATTCCTGTACGGATTTCACTTCTGTACCTGTTTTGATCTCCACACCCATCTTCTGGATGAAGGAAACATCTTTATCGATTGCATCATCAGAGATACGGAATCCCGGGATCACATAACGGATCACGCCGCCGGCTTTCTCTTCTTTCTCAAATACTGTTACAGAAGCACCTGCTCTTGCAAGGAAGTATGCAGAAGCAATACCTGCAGGACCTGCACCTACAACAGCTACTTTCTTACCGTCTGCTGTGCCTGCTTTGATCTCATCGATCACTGTATCATATCCGTTTTGTGCTGCGATGAGCTTAGTGTTGCGGATATTTACAGGTTCTTCATAGAAGTTACGTGTACATTTGTACATACAGTTGTGCGCACAGAGAGTACCTGTGATAAATGGAAGTGCATTTTTCTCAAGGATAACTCTTAATGCCTGTGCATAATCGCCTTCTCCTGCCAGCTTCACATAGGTTGTGATATCCTGGTGGATCGGACATCCTTCTTCGCATGGAGCAAAGAAACAGTCAAGGAGCGGAACCTCTGAATCAGTTTTTCTCTTAGGAAGCGGTTTGATGCTCTTTACATGGTGAGTATCTTTTTTCGCATCCTCGGCCAGCTGCTCAAGTGCAGCTACATCAATGCCTTTCCATTCTTTCACACCGTCAGCCATTACTTTCTCTGCCATCTGGGTAAATCTCTGATATCCGCCCGGCTTCAGAAGTGTAGTTGCCACTGTTACAGGCCATACACCACATCCGACGATACGGTCGATATTATAGTAATCAGCACCGCCTGAATAAGCGATACGGAGTTTTCCGTCAAATTCCCGGGAAAGTCTGGCTGCAAGAGAAATGGATAACGGGAAAAGAGATTTTCCGGACATATACATTTCTTCGCTTGGAAGTTCATTTCTTGTAACATCTACAGGGAATGTATTGGTGATCTTCACACCAAACGCAAGGTTCAATTCATCTGCAAGTGCCTGCAGTCTCTTAAACATCGGAATCGCATCTTCGTACTGTAAGTCATCTTTGAAATGGAAATCACCAAATACCATATAATCATATCCCATGTCATCCATGGTCTTTCTGGCAAATTCATATCCCAGGAGAGTCGGGTTACATTTGATAAATGTGTTCAAATGTTTCTCTTTAAACAGATGATTTGCAATGCTCTCAATCTCGTTTGGAGGACATCCATGGAGAGTAGAGATTGTTGCGGAATTACAGATATCAGACGGAATCGCCTCAATATCTTCTTTTGTAACTTTTTCAAATTTATCTACATTGTCCAATAACCACTGTTTACATTCTTTAAAGATTTCAGTATCTTTTGCTTCCATCATACTGTCAATGAAAGTATTAACCTTTGGCTCTTTGATCCCTGCAAGATCATATCCAACGGAAATATTGAACTGGAATCCGTCCTGTGCACCCAGATCAAATTCTTTGGCGATCACATGCAGGATAAACCATGCTTTAATATATTCTCCCATTGCCTGAGGAACATAAAGCTCTGTAGACCATTCACAGTTATATCCTTCATCATCTGCAAGGATACATGGTCTGTTGATACAGGCTGCAAGCTCTGCACCGTCCATCTTCTGAACTGTTTTCAGCTCAAAGAAACGTGCGCCTGCATAGTAAGAAGCAACAATGTTCTGTGTTAACTGTGTATGCGGTCCTGCAGCAGGTCCGATCGGTGTTTCCAGATTTCTCTCAAATATATTCAGCTTCCTGTCAGTTTCCGCTGCATAAGCTCTGTGCTGTCCGAAAACTGTTCCTTTTGTTTTCTTTTCTTCTAATACCCAGTTCATTAACTGTTCAAAGGGCATACAGGTCATGACTTCACTCATAATCCGATCCTCCATTATTTCATACGGTATGGCTTCTCTCCATCCGTTCTATATTTTATTTACATTTATTTTTGCCAGGCAGAAAACTTATCTTTTTTACAATTCTTTACAGATTAACCATTAATATCATCTGCAAGTTCTTTTGCAGCCTGACGGCAGTCTGCCATAACTTTTGCCTCGTCGCATACAAGGACTTCGCGGTCTTTCATCAGGACTTTACCGTTACATACAGTAGTCTGGACCATGCTTCCGTTTACACCGAACATCAGATGTCCGTTAATGTTGCTTTCATTCATTGGTGTCAGCGGATCATAATCGATCACGATCACGTCTGCTGCCGCACCCTCTTTCAGGACACCGAGCTGTTTCTTAAAGTATCTGTTTGCAATCTTTGCATTTCCTTCAAAAAGCATCTGTGGAACTTCTCCCCAGGCTGCGTTCGGGTCGCAGAGGCTGTGTTTGTGTAAAACATTTGCAACCTTCCAGGATTCCATCATATCATGAGTATATCCGTCTGTACCAAGACCTGTGAGGATTCCCTTCTGTACCATTCTCATGGTTGGAGGACATCCGCATGCATTACCCATGTTAGATTCCGGGTTATGTACAACCATGGTATCTGTATCTTTGATCAGATCCATTTCATGTTCATTCACATAGATACAGTGACCGAGTAAAGTCTTCGGTCCAAGGATGTTCCAGTCATGAAGACGGTCAACAATACGTTTGCCATGCTCTTTCAGACACTGATGGAGATCGTAAATGCCTTCTGCTACATGGATGTGATATCCAACACCTTCCGGTTTCAGTTCATTGCAGAGAGCCATTGTCTCATCAGAGATTGTAAAGGATGCATGCATACCCATCATTCCGGCGATCATATCACTGTCGTCTGCAAGTGCATGCTTGATAAAATTCACGTTCTCCATTACAGATTCTCTGGATTTCTCCATTCCGTCACGGTCAGAAATCTCATAGCAGAGGCAGGTACGCACACCTAAATCCTTCGCAGCTTCCTCGATCGCATTGAGGGAACCTGTAATATGGCCAAAACTTGCATGATGGTCAAACACTGTGGTTACACCGTTCTTGATAGAATCAATGTATGTAGCATATGCAGAAAGCTTTGTCTGCTCCAGTGTCAGATGACGGTCAACTGTCCACCATAAGCCATCCAGAATATCCAGAAATCCCTGAGGATTATATCCGTTAATGCTTAAGCCTCTTGCGAAGGAGCTGTAGATATGCTCATGGGCATTAATAAATGCCGGCATGATAACCCCACCCTTCGCATCAACAAATTCAGCATCCGGATAAACTTTCTTTACCTCTTCAGTTACCCCCACCATTACTATGGTGTTACCATCCATTGCTACAGCACCATTCTCCAGAAATGGATTGGATGCGTCCTGTGTGATCATTCTTCCATTACCAATTACCAGCATATAGTTCCTCCTTTCACTTGTCAAAAACTACCAATTCGATACTGCTTTTTACCTTTTGTTTAGGAATTATGTACTAATACTGTAACATACTTCTCCGAATAATGCAAGTAGAATTTACAAAAACTTTTTGGTTTTTCAAATTTTTTTTAGGTTTTATACTATCTCCGGTGAACAGATAAAAAAGAACGGGGCAGTCATTGATGACAATGAACAACCTCGTTCTTTTTTTGATTTTCCTGTTTTCTGATGAAGCTGATTTTATGACAAATTTTCAGGTTTGTCAACAATTTTTGTAAGATAGGAGAGTTATCCTTCCATAATCGCAGAATTAACCCTGAGCTGTTTTCGTCCATTCTTCCAGAGATTCTCATCCAGCTCCACCTCATAGCCGCCGCCATTTCTCACATGCCACTCATAAAATGGTTTCTGTATATCTGCATACTCTTCCATGATATTCATGATCGTACCGCCATGGATGACAAGTGCCGCCTCTGCCACATGGCTGCGGATACATCCGGACACAACCCTGTCAAATCCTCTCAGGTTTCTGCTTTTAAACCCTTCCCTGCTTTCTCCTCCCGGAAAAGGCAGAGTACCGTTGCTGTCAATCCATTCCTGATAGTGCGGATTACCTTCCAGCTCTTTATAGTTCTTATTTTCAAACTCTCCGAAATCACATTCTGCCAGCTCTTCAATAATATGTACCGGCTCTCCCGGAAAAAGAATCTCTGCTGTCTGCACGCATCGTTTCAGAGGACTTACATAAACCGCCTGAACCTTTGGATAATCCATCTTATGCAGAAACTCTGTTCCCTCCTGACATAACGGCTCATCCGTTGTGCCGATATATCTGGAAAGTTTATTCCCTTCTGTTTTTCCATGTCTGATCAGCCATAATTTAATCATCTTTGATCACCGTTCCAATCCCGCAGATCACGCGCGTCACCTTATGGCTGTATGCTGCCAGCTTCGTACATACACGCCCTACAGCCTCTCTGTATTTTCTGTCAAAAGCATCCACAGGTACAACCCCGTACCCTACTTCCTGAGAGACAAGGACAATATCCGGATTCTTACAGATGATTTTTTCCGCAAGATCTGACACATCCTTTCCATTCTCCAGTTCACTGCGGATATACTGCTGAAAACCAGTCACACCCTGAGCATTCATCAGTTCCTCCTCTGTGACAGAACCGCCGTCACTCCACCTTAACTGTGGATACTGTTTCCTGGCATATTCAGTCTTTCCCTGATATGCACCGCCGATTATCATTTCCATACTCTTCTCCTCAAAAATTAGAAACCACCGCCAGGATCAATGCCATCCCAACTTCACAGATACAAAGAAAGAATCCTGAAATATCCCCGGTTGTCCCGCCAAAGTACTTCATCGCAATATGATGATAATACCAGAAAATCAGCAAAGCTCCCACAAAAGCCAGACTTCCCCATACAGGCCGGATCAAAATCATTCCCGCAGCCAGAAGCACCAGATAGACGATCAGCACATTTCTCGAGAGCACATCTGAAGAATTTCTGGAAAACTCAGCAACTGTACCGTCTGCCTTTGCTTTCGGAAAGGTAATAACTCCAATCCCTGACAGACATCTGGAAACCATAAAACCAAGGCTCAGAATTCCGATCGCCCTCATATTCTCTGCACTGTTAAACAACTGACTGTAAGCGCCGTACCAGGCAATGAAATATACCGCCGCAGTAATAACGGCAAAAGCACCTGCATGGGAATCCTTAAGAATCTCCAGCCTTCTGCTTCTCTCCTGCCAGGAACTCAGGGCATCCGAAGTATCCAAAAGACCATCCACATGGATCCCGCCTGTCACAAATACCGGTACCAGCACCAGCACTGCTGTCACGAATCCCGGCTGATACCCAAACCGAAGTCCCAGATATGCCACCAGCATAGTCAGCCCGCCGATCACAGTTCCGATAAACGGAAAAAAGCAGAACATATACTTCATATTTTCCTTTGTCCAGTCAGCGCGGGGCATGGGAATCTTAGAAAACATGGCAAATGCCACCTTAAAATTATTCCATAAAGATTTCATTGATCAATTCCTCTTTTTCATATTATGGCAATCCTGTCAAATATATTATTTGCAAAGATTGCTGCAGGTATCTGCAGATTTGTGAAAGACTGGTATCCCATATACAACTTCCACCACTTCATCAGCTCTCTGCGCAGCAGCCTGATTGATTTTTCCCAGATATTCCAGATAAGAATCCATATCTCCATCAAACACAACCGCATCTGAAAAAATCTCATTTGTAACGATTACCACATGAGCAGCCTGTTCCAGCAGATTCTCAATCCCTTTTGTAACTTCCGAAACTGTCCGGTCATGGGCTCCCTGTTCTTCAAACATTTCATTTGCCACCAGATTCGACATACATTCCAGAAGCACCACACATCCGGCAGGCAGTTTCACATTTTTGAGCCCTGTATAGCACTCAACTGTCTCGAAACCTTTTCCTGCACGCATCTTTTGGTGTCTCTCGATCCTTTTATGGCTCTCTTCATCAAAAGGGTGCATGGTCGCTATATAAATCCTCTGTGCATCCCCGAAAGAAAGCACCCTGTCTTCCGCAAAAGCAGATTTTCCGCTCCCGCTTCCCCCTGTCACAAGCGTCAGCATTATTTCAGCTCCTCATACTGTTCCACATGGATATCGTCAAAAGTACTCATAGAATGATAAACCGCTGCTGCCAGATCAAGGATCGGGAATAAAGCTACTGCTCCGGTTCCCTCGCCCAGACACATATCCGCATGAATGATTGCCTCTTTCCCCATATTCTCAAGGATCAGATGGGCAGCCGGCTCATTTGATACATGGGATGCAAGAATATAATCCCTCGCAGCCGGGCAGATACGCATGGCGATCAGCGCAGAAACACAGGAAATAAATCCGTCCATGACTACAGGAATACCATAAACCGCACCTCCCAGAAAGACACCTGCCATTCCAGCGATATCAAGACCGCCTACCTTTGCCAGAACATCAATGGCATCCTCAGGATCCGGTTCATTTAATGCAATGGCTTTTTTGATCGCATTGATCTTGCGCACAAGTCCCTCGCTGGTCAGACCTGCGCCGCGCCCTGTCATCTCTTCCACCGGCTGTTTCAGCAACACAGAAGCAACTGCACTGCTGGTGGTTGTATTTCCGATTCCCATTTCCCCTGTTGCCAGAATCCGGTAGCCCTTATCATTCAGTTCCCTTACCATGTCAATGCCTGCTTCAAGCCCCTTTACAGCCTGTTCTCTTGTCATGGCAGGACCCTTGGTCATATTCTGTGTACCATAGGCAATTTTATGGTCTGTGCGGACTTTTGTATCCGTCACCATCCCCATATCCACCGGAAAAATCTCCGCATGGTTCTGCTTACACATCACACCGACAGATGTGTCATATTTCAGAAAATTCTCGGCAACGATGGCAGTAACTTCCTGTCCGGTCTGTGTCACACCCTCTTCTACCACGCCATTATCCGCGCACATGGCAATCAGACCTCTCCTGGAAAGATCCACCTCTGCGTTTCCTGTAATTCCCGCGATCTGGATCAAAAGAGTCTCCAGTTTTCCAAGAGAATGCAGTGGTTTCGCAATACTGTCCCATCTTTTCTGTGCAATCTCCATGGCATTGTGATCTAATGGCTTAATCTTTGCAATAGCTTCTTCCAGAGTCATGAGTTTTCCCTCTCTTTTCCTTCATTATTTTGATTTCCCTGTTGTAAACACAAAAAATTTACTGAATACATAATTCAGTATCAACACAATAAACTGTGTCAGGAATTTCCCGATCATATCATTAAGCCCCATCACTGACACAAGCAGCCATACACCGCCAACCTCGATCACCATAGTGATCAGTCTGGCACTGACAAATTTGCAGAATGGCTGAACATGATCCTTCAATGTCTCGCATTTATCCTGAAAAACATACTTCGAATTTACCACATAGGCAAACAGGATCGCCAGGATGATTGAAATAATATTGGCGATATTCAGCTCCACCTTCAGCTTTCTGAGAATGAAAAAGCTGACCAGATTTACCATAGTGGTACATCCGCCAAAGAAAATATAGCGGATAACGGAACTTTCATACATTTTTCTGATCCATTGCTTCATACAAATATATCCTCTCAGTCCTGTATATTTCCATTCTTAATTACTTTTGAAATAATATATCTCGGTCTGCGCTTTACTTCTTCATAAATCTTGGAAATATAATATCCAATAATTCCAAGACTGATCATCATGGCGCTTCCCACCAGAAGTAGCACCATCAGCAGGGTGGTATAACCTTCCACTGCAGAACCTGTAAAATACTGCACAAGCGAATAGACCATAAGGACCAGCGAACAGGCAAAACATATCGCTCCTGTGATCGTAACAAACTGCAGCGGAAAAGTAGTAAATGCCACGATATTTGTGAACGCATATTTCACCAGCGCCCAGGGAGACCACTTGGAAACGCCGGCCTCTCTCTCCTGCACCTCAAATTCCACACTGGTAGTCTTATATCCCACCCAGGAAGAAGTAGCCCGAAAGAACATATTCCTCTCAGGCATAGACAGAATACTGTCCACAGCCTTCCTGTCCATCATCTTAAAATCCGAGGCATCCTTCATATTTACCTTAGTTGCCTTAGACATGATATCATAGAAAAATCCGGCACATTCTTTATGTAAAAAGCCCTCTTTTCCTCTGTCTGCCTTCACACCCTCGATCACTTCATAGCCTTCCTGCCACAGCCTGTACATCTCAATAAGCGTCTGCGGCGGATGCTGCAGGTCACAGTCCATGACAGCCACCACATCTCCACAGGCCTGCGCCAGTCCTGCAAAAATCGCTGCTTCCTTTCCGAAATTTCTGGAAAAAAGAACGCCTGTCACATTCGCATCCCTCTCTCCTGCCTTCTGAATTTCTTCCCATGTCCGGTCGCCGGAACCATCGTTTACAACCACCAGCTCATAGGGAATCTTCGCTTTTGTAAGAACTTCCGCCAGCACCCGACAGGTTTTCCCAACCATCAGCTCCTCATTATATGCCGGAAGTACCACTGATAATTTACTCATGATGTCATTCCTCATTTTGTTTCATTCATATACAACAGACTAGTTTCTCATTCACTGTCTGTTACTCCTGTAAATATTTTCTATAATGTCAGGGGCAAAAGGTTATTTTACTCCTAAGCACTTTACAGCTCCCGCAATTCTTATTTCTACTTTATTATACACAAATTTACAGAAATGTCCATTCCAACAATCTGCATGCTCCAGTGTGTCAAACACTTCACAGGATAATAGCACGTATGTTACTGTTCTCTTCGTTCTCAGTAACGAGACTCAGATACATTCCAGACTTCCTGAAGCAATGGAATTTGGATTACTTTTTCTTCCTGAACACCAGCATTACATATATAACCAGCCCCAGAACAGAAAGAAGCATTCCCGCTTTCAGATAAGGTGTGCAATATGTAAGGCGTATCTCATGTGAACCAGGTTCCAGTTCCAGAGCCATAAACATGGTATTCGCCTTCTGAAGCTTCGTTTCTTTCCCGTCCACATAAGCCGTAAATCCCTTACTGTACGGAACAGACAACACAAGAGCTTTCTTTTCGGAAACACTGATATCCCCTGTAATCTCATTCGTTCCCATTTTTACATTCTCGAGAGCTTCTTCACCCAGCTTCACAGTTTTTTCCTCAATCCCCTGCACCGGCTGACTCACAACCCTTAATTTATCATAGGTATAAACACCCGTATTAGCAAAGGTGATCGTCATAGTACGAACTCCTGATCTGGAATATCCCATATTGCAGAGAAAATCATGCCGTCCACTGTAGGCATTATACTTATCTGTAAAAATCTTTATGGTCTTGGTCACATCATTGGAGCTGACTGTCATAGCCGCTTCCTTTGATTCCTTCCAGTATCGCCACCGGCTGTCCTCATCAAGAACCTTATTTTGGTCATACTCAGACATCTTCTTCCACTGACTGTTACCAATCAGTTCTCTCGGTGAAAGACTGTCATAATCCAGATTATCTGCGATCAGGTAATTCTCACTGTCCGTAAGACCATGGAACACAAGCTTCAGCTGCGCCCCTTCCTTCGTCACCCTGATTGCTCCCTTAGACAGAGCACAACCATCCCCTGTCTCCATACGATACTGGATATTCTCATTATCAGCATCAACAGATGCCTCAGGCAGTGTACTCTCCTCAAGCACCACACCGTCCATCAGAGCCTGCTGCTTTTTTACCACATCCATTTTCTCATATTCCGATACAGGAATATAACTGTCATAAGTATAACCCAGAGGCAGTGCATTCTCATTCTCATAAGCCCTGCACTCACTTTTTCCCTTTCCTGCAGAGCCCTTCTCTTTATTATATCCATAGGAAAGATAGCGGAAATTATCACCACTTATCACAAAATATTTCACAGAAGCCAGCCTGTCCAGAATCGTCCTTCCGTCCAGGTTCTCATAATGCTGCTCCCATGGCGTATTCAGATACATTTCACTGAAAAAATCACTGATACTGCTGTTTGCAAGACTGAAATAATAAGCAGTACTGTTCGTACCCATATACATAGAAGTATTATCATAGGGCAATGCCCCATACTGGTCATAACGATAGACACCTGAATCCCCGGCAGCAAGAACCGCCTTATCCGTATTCGACTCCAGCTTATCCAGCGACTCCTCTTCGGCTGCAAACTCCGACAGATAATCCTTCTCATAAGAATACTGATAAGAAACATTCAACATAATGCTCACCACAAGCAAAGCACTGAGAAGCCCGCACATATACTTCCCCTGCAGAAAAATATTTCCAAAAGAAGTAACCGTAAACACAGCCAATACCAGAACCAGCACACCTGCCATATTTCTCTGCGTTCTGGCAGCTTTCGCAAACAGAGCCAGCACACAATACGCCACCGTCATGACAAAAATCTTCTTCTTTTCCCTCACAGTCAGAGTAAACAGCTCAGGATACGCCTTCACAAAAATATACGCGATCATCATCCCATAAGCCCAGATCCACCTGTTGGACACATAAGAGAAACCATTGAGCACATGCCCTGCAAAAGGCACCAGCAAAAACAGATTCAACAGCCCAAATCCTAATTTCAGATCCAGATACTTCTTCTTCCTGGAGAAAAGCACAAACACACCCGCCATAGCAACAGCAGAATACCCGGCAACCCCCCACTGGATCATATTCTCTCCGATCAGATCACCCAGATACTTCTCATAATAAATTTTATCATATAAAAGAGGCACATAATTCTCAGCCTGAAACCTGTCCGTACCAAAAATCGTCATGATCACCGGAAGAAAAATAACCGCCGCGATCATCAAAGCCACCGCATAATAGCCGATAAACTTCACCAGCCATCCCAGAACATCCTTCACACTTCTCTCACTGAAAATCCCAAAATACCGGAAAGCCGCATAAATAAACATAAAAATACAGATCATATAAAAGAAATAGAAATTCGACATAGCCGAAACCGTAGTCGCCCAGATAAACAGCCATGGCTTCTCCCTCTTATAAATCTTATCAATCCCCATCAGAACCAGCGGCAGATAAATCATAGGATTGGAAAAATACGGATGCTTCATAGCCGCATAAATCGTCCATCCCGCAAAAATATAGATCAACGTTCCCATAAACGTCGCCTGCTTCGGATTCTTATGATAAAAACAAAAAACACTAAAAGAAATCCCCGCCAGATAAATCCTCAGAAAAATCAGAACCTCATACAAAACCTCCGTCTTATCCGCCGGCACAAACACAGACAACAAAGTCAGCGGATCCCCGATCACATAATAATGCAAAGTTGTAAGAATATCCGAACCATACCCGATATTCATATCCCACATAGGCAATTCCAGCTTATGCTCTACAAAAATCGTATGCAGAACCTCCCTCAGATACCGCCCATAATACGCCAGAGAATTCAAATGCTGCGGAATCCCGTCATGACTCCACACCAAAGACTTCCCATTCCCCGCAAACTGATAATAAATAAACCCCGCAATAACCCCAAAAACCAGCGTATATAATATATAGAAATCCCTCTTACTATCCTTACTCGCAAATCTCCTCATAACCGCTCCTTTATATTCTATCATTCTAAACCGAGTTATAAAGTTCTCACTGATTATAGACAAATATCCAATACTTGTCAAATTTATGGTCAACATTATTTTATTGTTTAAAAACAACGAAAGTATTTAAATCAGCCAGCATCCAGTCAGGAAATGAAATAACTTCTGGGGCGAATTTTGAGGGTTCATTGAATTTCTTAGTATTTGGAAAGCCGCGTTATTCAGAAATCGCTCACTGTCTGAGCCGCAGGCGAGTTTGAGCTATTTCTGAATGCTTTTAGTGGCTTTTCAAATGCTTAGAAATTCAGTGGTTCCGAGACTGAGCCCCAGAAGTTATTTCATTTTCTGACGTCCCTTATAAAAAGGACCGCGATACAAAAAGTACCGCGGCCCATATATCGTCTGGACACTATAAATAGCTCTATCTATTTATTTTATATTATTGTTTATCAATCGTTCAAAAACCGAAAAGATTATTCAGCACTATGAAGAGCGATCAGCTTCTGCAGATATTCAAATCTAGCCTTAGCCTCAGCCTCATTCTTAGCAAACAGTCTTGCAGCCTTCTCAGGATTCTGACGTTTCAGAGAGTTGTAACGAACCTCACCGTCAAGGAATGCCTGATAATCTTCCATGCTCGGAGCCTTGGAATCAAGAGAGAACTTGTTTCCTTCAGCTGCAGGATTGAATCTGAAGTTATGCCAGTATCCAACCTTAACTGCTAATTCTTCCTCTGTCTGAGCTTTTGCCATACCTTTCTTAATACCATGATTGATACATGGAGCATAAGCGATGATCAGAGATGGTCCCGGATAAGCCTCAGCCTCTGCAATAGCTTTTACAGTCTGGTTGAAGTCAGCACCCATGGAAATCTGAGCAACGTATACATAGCCATAGCTCATAGCGATGGAAGCCATATCTTTCTTCTTAGTCTCTTTACCGCCTGCAGCGAACTGAGCGATAGCACCTGTAGGTGTAGACTTGGAAGACTGTCCACCTGTGTTAGAATAAACCTCTGTATCGAATACCATAACGTTGATGTCACGTCCACTAGCGAGAACATGGTCAACACCACCGAATCCGATATCGTAAGCCCATCCGTCACCACCGAAGATCCACTGGGATTTCTTAGCCAGGAAATCTTTCTGAGCAAGGATTTCTTTTGCTTTGTCACATCCGCAAGCTTCAAGAGCAGCAACAAGTTTGTCTGTAGCAGCGCCGTTTGTAGCACCTACAGCAAATGTATCCAGCCATTCCTGACCAGCTGCCTTAACGTCTTCGTTTGTTCCGTTAGCAACAACGTCTTCAACTTTTGCTTTTAAGCCATCGCGGATAGCTCTCTGAGCAAGAAGCATACCATAACCAAACTCAGCGTTATCTTCGAACAGAGAGTTGGACCATGCAGGACCCTGTCCCTTAGCGTTTACTGTGTATGGTGTAGATGGTGAGGAGTTACCCCAGATAGAAGAACATCCTGTTGCGTTTGCGATGTACATTCTGTCACCGAACAGCTGAGTGATCAGTTTAGCGTATGGTGTTTCACCACATCCTGCACAAGCTCCAGAGAACTCAAGCAGAGGCTGTTTGAACTGGCTGCCTTTAACAGTTGCTTCTTTAAATTTAGCGATAACATCTTCTTTAACCGGCAGTTTAACTGTGTAGTCAAAGTATTTCTGCTCGTCTGCGCTTGCTTCAAGGTTTTCCATAGCAAGTGCTTTCGCACCCTTCTTACCTGGGCAAACGTTTACACAAGAACCACATCCTGTACAGTCAAGTGCGGATACGGACATTGTGAATTTATATTCTTTCATACCTGTAAGGTCTAATGTCTTCATGCCTTCAGGAGCATTAGCTGCTTCTTCAGCTGTCAGAGCTACAGGACGGATAACTGCGTGCGGGCAGACATAAGCACATCTGTTACACTGGATACAGTTTTCCGGATTCCATACAGGAACGTTAACTGCGATACCACGTTTCTCATATGCAGCTGCACCTGATGGTGTAGTACCGTCTACATAATCCTTGAATGCAGATACAGGTAAGGAGTTACCTTCCTGAGCATTAACTTTAGCCTGGATATTGTTAACGAAATCGATAACATCCTGACGTCCTTCTGTTGCATGAGTCATATGAAGACCTTCGTCCTCAGCGTTCTTCCAGCTTTCCGGAACCTGGATCTCTACAACCTGTTTAGCACCAGCGTCGATAGCTGCCCAGTTCTTCTGTACGACATCATCACCTTTACGTCCGTATGTTGCCTTGGCAGCAGCTTTCATAAGGTCGATTGCCTGATCTTCTGGAATGATTCCTGTCAGTTTGAAGAATGCAGACTGAAGGATTGTGTTGATACGTGTTGGTCCCATGCCAGTTTCAATACCGATCTTAACACCGTCGATTGTGTAGAATTTGATATTGTGGTTAGCGATGAAAGCTTTTACCTGTCCTGGTAAATGTTTCTCAAGACCTTCCATATCCCATGCACAGTTAAGGAGGAATGTACCACCGTCAACAAGTTCCTGAACCATGTTGTATTTGTTTACGTAGGATGGATTATGACATGCTACGAAGTTTGCTTTGTGGATCAGGTATGTGGATTTGATCGGTTTCTTACCGAAACGTAAGTGGGACATTGTAACACCACCGGACTTCTTGGAGTCATAATCAAAGTAAGCCTGTGCGTACATGTCTGTGTTGTCACCGATGATCTTGATGGAGTTCTTGTTGGCACCTACAGTACCATCAGCTCCCAGACCCCAGAATTTACAGTTTGTTGTTCCTTCAGGAGTTGTTACGATCGGAGCACCTGTCTCAAGGGAAAGGTTAGTAACATCATCAACGATACCGATTGTGAATTTTTCTTTAGCAGTGTTCTCATAAACAGCTACGATCTGTGCAGGTGTAGTATCTTTGGAACCTAAACCATAACGTCCGGAGAATACTTTTACGCCGCCGAATTTGCTGTCTTTTAATGCTGCTACAACGTCAAGGTACAGTGGCTCGCCAAGTGCACCCGGCTCTTTAGTTCTGTCAAGAACTGTGATCTGTTTTACAGATTCCGGAATTGCATCGATGAGTGCCTGTGCGCAGAATGGTCTGTAAAGACGAACTTTAACAACACCGACTTTCTTTCCTGCTGCTGCAAGGTAGTCGATTGTCTCCTCGATTGTATCGTTTACAGATCCCATAGCAACGATTACGTGTTCTGCATCAGCAGCTCCGTAGTAGTTGAATAATTTGTAATCTGTACCGATCTTAGCGTTAACTTTATCCATGTATTCCTGTACTACTGCCGGAAGAGCATCGTAGTATGGGTTACATGCTTCTCTTGCCTGGAAGAAGATATCCGGGTTCTGAGCGGAACCTCTCTGACATGGGTGATTCGGATTCAGGGCATGGTTACGGAATGCAGCGATTGCATCCATATCTGCCATATCCTTCAGATCTTCATAATCCCATGTTTCAATCTTCTGAATCTCGTGAGATGTACGGAATCCATCGAAGAAGTTGATGAACGGAACTTTACCTTTGATTGCTGAAAGGTGAGCAACAGGTGTTAAGTCCATAACTTCCTGTACAGAAGATTCGCAGAGCATTGCGCATCCGGTCTGACGACAGGCCATAACGTCTGAATGATCTCCGAAAATTGAAAGTGCATGAGAAGCAAGTGCACGTGCAGATACGTTGAATACTGCAGGTAACTGCTCACCGGCAATTTTGTAAAGGTTCGGGATCATAAGTAACAGACCCTGAGATGCTGTATATGTTGTTGTTAAAGCACCTGCTGCCAGAGATCCGTGTACAGCACCTGCTGCACCAGCCTCAGACTGCATTTCAGTTACCTGAACTTCCTGTCCGAAAATGTTCTTTCTTCCCTGGGTTGCCCATTCATCTGTTGCTTCCGCCATAACAGATGAAGGAGTGATCGGGTAAATAGCGGCTACATCTGAGTATGCATATGAAGCATGAGCAGCTGCATGGTTACCATCCATGGTTTTCATCTTTCTTGCCATAGTTTGTTTTTCCTCCTTAAAGGTTGATGAAAATTAATTATTTATTTCAAGGCATAAGTAAAATATACCTCAAATTTCATTGTAGATTATAACATAATCTTCTGCCTGTGTCCAATTTGTTTTGACATATTTTGTATCTTCTGAGGTACAAAGCAGGGATTTTCTGTTATTTCAGTAGCAAATATGTGCATTTTTTGAGTTGTATATGACTAACATTATGCAGATATGCCAAATTTCGGACAAATCAGGCAGATAAAATCATCCGCTTCGCTTCGCTGCGCAGCTCTGCACCGGACAACTGCTCTGCAGTTTATTCAGTATATCAGTAAAAAAAGGAGGCTCTACGCCTCCTCCATGATCTGCTGTATTGTTTTTCTCTTAAGGAGACTTATCAGTTCATCCTGTACAGATAACAATTCTCTATGTACCAGACATGGCAATCCATCCTGTCCGTCTCTGACACAGTTATATTTCGGATCCAGACATTCGATGATAAACATATCCGGATCAATCGCCGAATAAACCTCATATAAAGTCAGCTCATCCAGTCCCCTGTTCAGAGAATAACCACCATGTACGCCTCTGTATCCCTTCACGATCTCTGCCTTCTGAAGTTTCTTCAGGATCTTATAGGCAAAAGGAGCGGTGATCGCTTCTTTCTCACAGATATCGGATACGCTCAGTCTGCTCTCTCCCCAAAGCGCACGTACCACTCGAACTGCATAATCGCACTCTCTTGTAATAAACATAGTCTTTGCAACCTCTCTAAAATTAATTATCCTTTACTGTCCACATCGCTGTTCTGTATAAAACAATGGAAACAGTAATCGTTATTTCTGTCATATCAATGCCTCATATTTCTGTCCGTCAAGAGGCTATATTTATTCTATATTATAACAGTGCTTCTTTTTTTTGTAAATAAAAGAACCCAAAAAAGCAAAAAACAGTTGCAAATTTCCCAATTTACGGTACAATGATAAACGGTTGTAACTTATATAATAGGAAATAATGTAACTGTTTCCTGCGAAAGATACGTTTTCCATAAACAATCTGCCGGACAGTTACTGCAAAACAATAATTTCACGAAAAAGAGGTATGATATGATTTCAGCAAACAATATTACATTGCGCGTAGGTAAAAAGGCCCTCTTCGAAGATGTAAATATCAAATTTACTGAGGGCAACTGCTACGGTCTCATCGGTGCAAACGGTGCCGGTAAGTCCACATTCCTTAAGATCCTTTCCGGACAGTTAGAGCCTACCAACGGTGACGTTGTTATCACTCCCGGCCAGCGTCTCTCTTTCCTGCAGCAGGATCACTTCAAATATGATGCATATACAGTTCTGGATACTGTTATCATGGGTAACAAGAGACTGTATGAGATCATGAAAGAAAAAGATGCTATCTATGCAAAAGCGGACTTCACTGATGAAGACGGTATCCGTGCCAGTGAACTGGAAGGCGAATTTGCAGAGATGAACGGATGGGAAGCAGAATCTGATGCTGCTACTCTTCTGAATGGTCTTGGAATTGAAACCGATCTCCACTATTCCCAGATGGCTGACCTTACAGGAAGCCAGAAGGTCAAAGTTCTTCTGGCGCAGGCACTGTTTGGTAATCCGGACATTCTTCTTCTGGATGAGCCTACCAACCACCTTGATCTGCCTGCTATTGAATGGCTCGAAGAATTCCTGATCAACTTTGACAACACTGTCATCGTTGTATCCCATGACCGTTACTTCTTAAATAAAGTATGTACTCATACAGCAGACATCGACTACGGCAAGATTCAGCTCTATGCCGGAAACTATGACTTCTGGTTTGAGTCCAGCCAGCTCCTCATCAAACAGATGAAGGAAGCCAACAAGAAGAAAGAAGAAAAGATCAAAGAACTTCAGGAATTTATTTCCCGATTCAGTGCCAACGCTTCCAAGTCCAAACAGGCGACTTCCCGTAAACGTGCCCTGGAAAAGATCCAGCTTGACGATATGCGTCCGTCCAGCCGTAAATACCCATACATCGACTTCCGTCCAAACCGCGAGATCGGTAACGAAGTCCTTATGGTGGAGAACCTTTCCAAGACCATCGACGGTGTAAAAGTTCTGGATAACATTTCTTTCACACTCGGACATGATGACAAGGTAGCTTTCGTCGGTGCCAACGAACAGGCAATCACTACTCTGTTCAAGATCTTAGTTGGTGAAATGGAACCGGATGAAGGAAATTATAAATGGGGTGTTACCACTTCCCAGGCATATTTCCCTAAGGACAACACTGCAGAGTTCGATAATGACCTTACTATTACAGACTGGCTGACACAGTATTCCGAGATAAAGGATGCTACTTATGTTCGTGGATTCCTCGGACGTATGCTCTTCCCCGGTGAAGACGGCATCAAACGTGTACGCGTTCTTTCCGGTGGTGAGAAAGTCCGCTGTCTTCTTTCCAAGATGATGATCTCCGGTGCAAATATCCTGATCCTGGATGAGCCAACCAACCACCTCGATATGGAGAGCATCACAGCACTGAACAACGGTCTGATCAAATTCCCGGGTGTTATCCTTTTCACCTCACATGACCATCAGTTCGTACAGACAACAGCCAACCGTATCATGGAAATCCTTCCAAACGGAACCATGATCGACAAGATCACTACTTACGATGAATATCTGGCAAGTGATGAGATGGCTAAGAAACGTCACGTATTCGAGATCAACGAAGAGGACGCTTCCGATAACTAAAGAATAAAATACAGGGTACGGCTTAGCCGTACCCTGTTATTTTATTCTGTCTTCATGATAATATCCGCCAGCTTTCCGCCTGTCACCTTAAGCAGATCAGCAAGGGGAACCTTCAGTGTCAGTCCGATACGACCGCCACTCACATAAATCTCCTCAAATTCTCCTGCAGATGCATCAAACACAACAGGATAAGGTTTCTTCATTCCCAGCGGACTGCAGCCGCCTCTCACATATCCGGTAATCTTTGTGATATCCTTCACATGGATCATGTCCACTGTCTTCTCACCGACAGCCTTTGCAGCCGCCTTACGGTCAACTTCCTTTTCAATCGGAACTACAAAAACGAAATAACCGCCGCTCTTTCCTTCCATTACCAGAGTCTTAAAAGACTGGTCATAGGGAGCACCGATCTTATCCGCACTGTGGATCCCGTCAATAAATTCATCACATTCATAGGAGAACGCCTCATATTTAACTTTCTGTCTGTCCAGCATTCTCATTGCATTTGTCTTAGCTTCTTTTGCCATTTTTTCTCGCCTGTCCTTTCTGTCCTCTGGCATATATTGATTCCTCCATGTCTCTGTCCTGAGACTGCTTAAAACTCTGGTCTTGTCTCAGGTCCTGATTTCGCCTGTAAATCTGCTCAGTGCTTTCTTCATCAACCGTTTCTTCATCCTCTTCATCAGAAACCGGTTTGTTGATAGCAAACTGAATCAACATACCCAGAACTGCAAATCCCACACTCATTCCCAGTCCATAGGGAATATCTGCCAGATTTCCAAGCTGTGCAAGGGAAACCCCTGCCATAATACCACCGATCAAACTTGTAGCCACGATCAGCACTTCCCTGCAGTATTTCACCGCCATGGAACCAAGAGCTACGCCGATCAGAATACATGCAAAAAATACTGCGGAGCTGGTAGGATGCAGGAAATAAATACTGGCCGCCCAGCCGATACCTGCTGCCAGGATAAACACACCTGCCTTATAAATCAGAAATGCAATCACTGCGAACACAACTCCTGCCGCCAGTGCTGCGATCAGCATTGTTGATTTCTCCTGTATTCCCATTGTATGTACAACCACCAGCGCAAGACCGCCGCCTACCAGAAAACCTCCCAGCATCATCCAGAAACGCAGAAGCCTGTATCCCAGAATACAGTTCAGCACTCCAAACACAAGGATCACTGCAAATATTACCATCATAAAACGGTTCACCAGATCTGAATCCATAAAACTCCCGGCAATACTCAGCGCATTTCCAAATATATCTGTCATATTAACCATAATTTTCAGTCACTCCTTTTAGTTATATATTTATAGCGTTCCTTATCATCAACTGACACATCTGAGCTAAACCCGTCAGAACATGAAGTATAAGGTCTTCATATTGTCGATCACGCCGTAATGATAGGAAATCTGAGACAGCCCATGGACTTCCATATAATATTTTGCGATATCCTGGATATGATTACTGTCGATCAGATCCATATATGCCTCATCATAAGCCCCCTGGCTGCCAAACTTAAAGCGTACCACCGCAGCATCACTGTCAATGCGCAGTCTGCACAGGTCATATACACTGCTCCAGTCATAGGTATCAAAACAGGCGCCGTTTCTCACATAGAAATTCATGTCAGTCGCTGTACACGCAGGAACAGGAAACTCATCAGAGGCCGTATAATTCTCCTCGTACTCCTGTGGGAACGGACACAGATAATCATAGATTGTTGTCTTATGCTCTGCCAGCAGCGTGGCATCACCCTCCAGAAAGTCCGGCTGGTCCCCATTGGTGGCATCCACATAATAATACTGTCCGTTCAGCTCTACAATATTCCAGGCATGTCCCTGGGTACTGTTTGCAGCATCACCCTCCACATAAATACAGGGGATATCCAGACGCTCCAGCAGATACTGCACTGCTCCCGCATAGCCCGCACATACCGCCTGTTTCTTCCAGAAAGCTCCTGCTATACTCTGGTCATCATCAGAGATCACATATTCTGTATTGTCTATGACATAAGTATAAACAGTCATTACCTTCGTGTAATCATCAGCACCATCCGGAATCTGCGATAACACCTCCTGATACGCATTCTCCATAGCCTGCGTGATCTCCTGTCTCTGCTCCTCTGTATAAGTATATCCCGGAGAAAACTGACAGTAATCTCTGCCCGAATAAGTCGTCTTATAAACTTTCTCCCGGTTATGTACCCAGAACAGCTCCGGATGATCCTTCAGCACTGCATGATACACTCTGTCTATCTCATTATCTCCTGAGAGAGACAGATAAAATTTATCCTCAAAGCTTCTGATCCCCTCCAGGATCTCGCGGTAGCCTCTCTGTTCATTCTCATTAAGAAGGCCGAAATAATACTCCTGATGTCCTTCATCCGTCTGCGCTACCTCCTGTCTCTTAAGAGTCCTTACTTCCCCCGGTTCCTGCAAAGCTCTTCCGCCGATGATCAGTCCACCGGCCAAAAGCACCACCACAGGCACCATAAGAATCAGACGCAGCCCGGAAAATCTCTTTTTGCTCATTCAATAATCCTTCTTGGTTATTATTCTATAAGTCTGATATTACATTACTATTTCATTCTGTTTTGTCACATTTAGAATTGTTATTCGTTACTGTTCACTCCGTTCACAGTAACTTAGCCAAAATTCATTCCGAATTGCCTGCGGCAATGGAATTTTGGCTTGTATGTCTCGGGATAGTGGTGTGTGAACAGTAACTGTTATTCTAATGTATCTTATTATAGCCCAGAACACTTCTCCTTGTAAACCGATAAAAGTAAGTTAACACTATTTTATAATAAAAATTGTCCTTCTTACAAGATAAACATTGCATATTTCCAATTAAAGAGATACACTAAAAAGTAAGTATAACTGCTCTGTATCCCATCAGACAACAGAATGTCGGACAGACATATACAAGTAACATATTGAGGGAGTATTGTAATAAATGAGCATCAAAATACCTATAGAAACTTCTGCCAGACATCTGCATATCTCGCAGGAAGATTTTGAAAAATTATTCGGAGAAGGAAGCAAACCACATTTTATCAAAGAATTAAGCCAGCCCGGACAATATCTGTGCCGGGAACGAGTAACTGTCAAAGGACCGAAAGGTACTTTCGAAAACATGGCACTTCTCGGTCCTTTCCGCAGCGACACGCAGGTAGAAATGTCTCTTACAGACACCAGAAAACTGGGGATTCCAAGCGTGATACGCCAGTCCGGTGATATCGAAGGAACTCCCGGCTGTATTTTATCCGGTCCATGCGGTGATATCGAAATCCCCAAAGGGGTCATCGTAGCCAAACGCCACATCCACATGACTCCGGATGAAGCACTTGCCCTGCATATCAAAGACAATGACGAAGTCTTCGTCCTGACCAAAAGCTACGGACGCGCACTTATCTACGCAGATGTAGTAGTCAGAGTCCACAGAAATTATCACCTGGCAATGCACGTAGACACTGATGAAGCCAACGCATTCAACAGCGATACAGAACCTTACGGCGTGATTGTCAGGTTCTTTGACAGTAACTTCAACACAGATAAGTGGATAGAAGACGAACTGTCAGGGATACGCAGATAAAATCCGACTTACCCGGCTAAAATAGCAGACAGATATAAAAAGGTTCCACAGTAACATTCAGTTGATGATACTGCGGAACCAATTTTAATGCGTTTCAGCCAGCCATTCTTTAATCGTTTTTTCCGTTTCACCAAGGGTTCTTGCTATTCTTTCTACAGGTTCTCCTTCCTGCGCAAGCGAAATGGCTATGCTTTTTGCCTTTTTTAATTCACCTTGCTTTTCACCTCGCTTTTCGCCAATCTTTTCATAAGTTGCCTGAAGTTTCTGTTCTTCTTCCTCTTTGTCATACTCAAATATACTCATGGCAATAATCTCCGCATTTCAAAAGCCCCGGACCGGGGTAGCTGTACTGTACCAGTCTGAGGCTTTCAGAATTTGGGGTTATAAAGTTTTTACCTCAATCCAGATCAAAGAGCTGTCGTTGACAGATGTTTATCTGTGCAATGGATTGCGCTTCTTTTTCCGTGCAGTAGTAAATGTACTTGCATGAAATTTTCGCATACAGGGTAACCTTTCCCTTGTAACCTGCACTTGTTTTTAAATAACTCTCATAGTTTTGTAGTTCATTCAAGGTAAAGTCATATACGTTTCCACTGTTAACATATACATATCCATCTTCATATTCTGCCTGCTTTTCACTAGCTTTATATACCGGAAGATGTATTTCTTTTACCTTTGTGTTTTCTCCTCCAATTCCTTCAATTTTTGTACCGTCATCAGACTCTATGTACAATTGAAGTTTCAGGTCTTTTGTGTTTGTTCCGGCAAAGGAAGTACCAACCAGGTTGGAATCTGTCACTTCAAATGGAACTCAAGTGGTTTGTTTTTAATAAGCTCCTGGGATTCATTGAAGTTAACATTGTCAAGAGTGTAATAAACAGTCTTTTCCTGTGCAGCATTTCTGTCTGACTGCTTTACAAACATCAATTCCGGATTAACTGCCTGTGCATTATATGCGGCTATGATAGTATTGACAAACAACTTTTTCTCCATAAGATTACCATTATTAGTAACAGGTTTATAGATTATAATTTTTTCTTCTTCATACTTCCCATTCCTTTGTCAGATATGTGATTTTAGTGTAGCAAACGACAGATGGGATGTCAACCTGAGAAGATGAAGAAGCCATAGACTGGTGATTTCCAGTCTGTGGCCTGATTAGATTTATCAAACGGATATTCTCAAAATGCTTTAAGATCTTTAATAGTTTTCAAAGGCTTCTACAATTTTCTGCATATCGTCCGTGTTAAAGCGCTCATCACAGCTGACAGACATGATATGGGAATAAATATATTGAGCTCCTGGATAGTCTTCAACCTTTACAAAAGGTGGTACAGGCCAGTATACTTTAGGCGGAATGTGCCTGTCTGCCAGATGCTTGATAAGGGCGTCCCGGTTTTCCACAAAGAAAGGGAAAAACATAGGACAGATATCATCTGAAAGATAAGGAAATACCGGGCGGATATCGGAGCGTTCCGGCAGGTGTTCCAGAAGGTAATGGTAATTTTCCTGGCGTTTACGGATCGCATCCCGGAATGGATAATGAAGAATCGTTTTAAGGGAAGCTTCATCCCCTTCCTGGATATCGAAAATTTCACGAAGCATAAATTCCGCTTTCCAGAAAACATCATTGCCTTCTTTATTATAGTCCTCATTTCCTGTATGCTCGTAGGTCTCTCGGGATTGAAGAGCCTGATCTCTAAGGGAAAACTGTTCTTTATTGATAGGAATAGGTTTTACGCCAAAGGTGCCCTTTCGCTTGATGGCAAGACCACCGGAGGCAACACCCATCCATTTTCGGAGACTGACGGCAATATAGTCAGAATCCGGACAGGCCGGCAATGGAGAAAATGCTGTATGGGTAGTATCCACTATTACAGAAACGCCACTGGCTTTACATTTTTTGACAAAGTTCTCATCATAGGTAGGATAACCATAGTATCCACAGACAAGGAGAACACTGATCTGCGGGATCATCTCTTCCTCAAACACAGGGGAAAGATTTTTGTCAAAATCATAATAATGAATTTCATATCCTGCTTTTACAAAGCAGCCCAGAACTGTTTCGCAGTCATAGGAAGGCAGATATGCCACACGCTTTTGATCTGTTAACATCAGATCCCTCAGACAGTAATAAATGGCACAACGGCCGGACATTAGATGAGCGGTGTCCCCGGGATCAGGGCAGGTATGCTCCACATAGTTGTTTGGCTCAGAGTCAACAGGTTGATAGGGGAAAAAGCCTCCAATTTCCATAGTAAAAACCTCCTTTAATTAAATTTATATATTATACTTAATATTTCAAAATATTTAACAAAAATGAAAGTAATGACTTTACAAAATCATTATAGCATGAATATTATAAAATATAAAGTAAAGTATATACTTTACTTAAAGATATTTTACAGGGAACGAAAAAGAGGCTGCTTATTGCTATTTTGGGGTAAAAAGAGTATACTTTAAAGTATTAAACACCAGAAGTAAAAACTATGAACACACACTCTTCCGGATATTACAGCATAGACAAAGACTATAATATCCTAAGCTATAACGACACTGCTAAACAGCTGTACCCCAATCTCCAGCCGGAGGTGAAATGCTATAAGGCACTTATGGGACTTGATTCCCCATGCCCGCCCTGCCCTGTAGCACTGGGGATACAGTGTGAAATTTAAATGGTCAGGTGGAAAAGAAAGTGGCGGAAAGAAACATCCTTTTAATATGAATGAAAATTTGATGGGACCACTTAATGATTCAAAATTATTGAAAAGCACATTGAATAACAACAATAATTTTGAACTTGATTCTAACGCTACAAGCTCAACAATGGTTCCTGCGATTTCAACATTAATAAAAAATGATAGTCTGCTAAAAAACGGTACCTGGGCATATCTGGACAGTGGAAAGAATAAGAATAGACGTTATCTTTTCTGGACTTCTGTAAACGTTAGTAACTTTCCGACAGGGACAAAAATTCCTGTCATTATCTGCAGAGCAGATAATGAATACTATGTTTCCGAGTCAACAACTGCCGAGCGAACCGGAGATAAAATAACAACACTATACAAGGTAATTGCAGATCATCAGTATAATGCTGAGAGTTATCAAAAAATTGCTGATAAGGGTACGAAATATGATAGTTTACAAGCTGCTTATGATGCATACGTAGAGAAAATTACAGAAGATAGTAATTATTCACAATTCAAAGATACATTGTCGAAAAATTAAATCCCATAAGACAAATACACCAGTTTATGAGAAAAAAATCTCTCGTAGACTGGTGTATTTTTGCTTTTAATAGAATCATCCTATTCAATCTCAACAACAAGTCGATGCAGTCCAGGTCTCCAGCGCATCCATATCAGGCGTATACCTCAAATGTCTGAATATAACCGTTCTATTCTTTGGTTTCTATCCTTATATGATGCAATTCACGTCCGAGCAATTAAGACATTTACGATCAAGTAAAAATATGGCTATTCCTGGCTTAAATTGTAAATAATATAACCATGATCAACTATAAATATGATTCGACTTGACTTCCTTTAATACAAGTGCTGTTGCGGTCAACCTGAAACTTGTTTCAACTTGACTTCATTTAATACAAGCGCAATCTCAGTCAACCAAAAACTTGTTTCGACTTGACCGTATACTGCATATGCGCAATTCCAGTCAACCAAAACTTGCTTCAACTTGACCGTATACTGCATATGCGCAATTCCAGTCAACCTGAAACCTGTTTCAACTTGACCGAAAATAATAAAATTGCGCTCGCGGTCAAATCATACATTACTATTTACTTGGAAATTACTATAATCTAAAAGAAACTGTCGGATCATACCGCATCCTTATACACTCTCTGGATATGCATTGCCAGATATCCTGTCTCTGTTTCATCCAGCTTATGTCCAATACATTCTTCCAGGTTTTTACAGATGTCAGTGGCAACCTTATAGGCCTGGGGATACTGATCCAGCATATATTCATTCATGTCCAGATTCAGCTTCTCTCCTGTAGATGCACGCGCTACCATATACTTCATATGGTTCATCAGGCGATTATAGGACAGTGACAGTACATCGATTGGCTTACCTGTTGCTTTCTCGAGCATATCTATACACTCTCTCACTGCTCTCGCAGTCTGCATGGCAACAGATACCTTCTCGTCACCAATTGCAGAATGAATATGCAATGCCACATATCCAACCTCATGATCATCAATCTCTATCTGAAGTCTTTCTCTCAGAATTGTTTTCAGTGTTTCCGCAACTTTAAATTCACTGTAGAAAAGAACCTTGATATCCTCTGTCAGCGGATTGCTGATCTGCTCATTTCTGCGGATTCTTGCGACTGCAAAAGAAATATGGTCAGCAAGTGGAAAAAGAATCCCTCTGTCTATGGAATCTCCAAACACTTTCTGTGACTCTGTCAGAATTGCATCTGCAATCTCCAGATACTCCGGCTCTATTCCCTTTACCAGTTCCTTCGCAGATCCACGCTCTGTCTCCTGTTCCAGACGATATGTAGTGCATCCCTCCGGCTTATCAAAACGCTGGCTGACCTTTTTTCCAAAGCCAACACCCTTGCCAAGAATCACATACTCCTTATTTTCATCCATATCAATGGCTATAACACCATTATTATTTAATACCTTGCTAACTCTGTACATCTCTGTCGTAATCCCCTCTATAAAAATTTATTGCCATTATAATAATTTTCCCTTTGGTCATAAGACTGCTATAGTTTACCATATTTTGAATAAGAATCCTATCTGTCACACAAATTTGTTACATTTTTGATTCCAAGATCCCTCCTGCAAAAAAGTCATCCTTTTCAATTCACGTGCGTAAAAAAACAGTCAGATAATCAAGATATCATCTCTTTTGATCATCCAACTGTTTTTTGACATGTTTAACTTCGTTATTTCTATATTATAACAATATTATTCCAGTGTCTCCACCGCAAACAACGGTTCACCGGCCTTGATCTCACCGTTTGCCAGAAGTCTGATTCTCTGGTTGTCTTCCGGTTCAGTATCAAGGATAGGGGAAGTGATAGACGGAGCATTAGCAGTTAAGAACTCCAAATCCAGTTTCATCATCGGATCACCTTTTTTCACTTTCTGACCCTCTGTTACCAGGATTTCGAAGCCTTTTCCTTCCAGTTTTACAGTGTCGATTCCCATATGAAGAAGCATAGGGATACCGGAATCTGTCTGGAAACCTATAGCATGTTTTGTATCAAAAATAAACTCAACTTCACCGTCTGCAGGTGCATATACAGTACCTTCTGTTGGTGTCACCACTGCACCGTCACCCATCATTTTTCCTGCAAATCCCTCATCCGGTGCAGTAGAAAGATCTGCTGCGATTCCGTCTACAGGACTGTAAATGATTGCTGTTTTTCTGATTTTTTCTTCTTTTGCAGGTGCTGAGGTCTGTGCTGTACCTGCATTTTTGTCCTCAACCTCTGCACTGTTCTGTCCATCTGCATTTCCTGCTGCAGCATTTTCCTGTACCTGTACATTATCCGGGGTCTCATCTGCGAATTCGTTTGGAGCAGTCTCCAGATATTCTTCCAGCTTCGCCTTGATAACAGTTACATGAGGTCCATAGATAACCTGTACGCCCTGTCCTTTTTTTACGATTCCTCTGGAATCTGTCTGTTTCAGAAGTTCATCACGAACTTTTTCAGGCTTTGCAACTGTGATACGAAGTCTGGTCGCACAACAGTCAACATCTACGATATTTTTCTTTCCGCCAAGACCTCTGGTGATCAGTTCACTTACCGGATCACCGGAGGTCGCTGCAGCTGCACCGGCTGTCTTTCCGGCTTCTTTTCTTGCATTTACATCAGCTTTTGTATAAAGCTTTGTCTCTGTATCATCATCTTCACGTCCAGGAGTCTTGAAATTAAATTTCCTGATCATAAATGTAAAGATCACATAATACAGGATAAAGTAAATAATACCAACCGGAATGATCCTCAGCCAGCTTGTTTTTGCATTTCCCTGCAGGATACCAAAGAGGAACAGGTCAAGGAAACCGCCTGAGAAAGTAAGTCCTACTGCAATATTCAGCATATGCGCGATCATATAAGCCGCACCTGCCAGGATCACCTGAACTACGAACAATGCCGGAGCTACAAACAGGAATGAGAATTCCAGCGGTTCAGTGATACCAGTAAACATACATGCCAGCGCTGCGGAAAGAAGAAGTCCGCCTGCTGCTTTTTTCTTCTCAGATTTTGCACAGCGATACATAGCCAACGCTGCTCCCGGAAGACCAAAAATCATAAAGATAAACTCACCAGAGAAATATCTGGTTGCATCCGCACTGAAATGTGCTATATTTGCAGAATCAGCAAGCTGTGCAAAGAAGATATTCTGTCCGCCCTGTACCACCTGTCCTGCAACTTCCATAGTTCCGCCCACTGCTGTCTGCCAGAATGGCATATAAAATACATGATGCAGCCCAAAGGGAATCAGTGCTCGTTTAATAATACCAAAAATCAGAGTTCCCAGATATCCACTGCCTGTTACCAGACCGCCCAGAGCATAAATACCGTTCTGAACTACCGGCCATACAAAATACATCAGGATTCCCACAAACATATATACGATTGTGGAAATGATCGGTATAAATCTTGAGCCGCCAAAGAATGACAGCGCATTCGGAAGCACAATTTTGTGGAAACGGTTATGAAGTGCCGCAACACCAAGACCTACGATAATACCGCCGAATACACCCATCTGCAGAGACTGGATCCCGCATACAGAAGTAATGGTTCCCTCCAGTACATCTGCTGCTATCTGACCGTCTGCTGTGATTTCATTGTTAATAAGAAGCATGGCACTGACAGCCACATTCATAACGAAATATGCAATCAGCGCAGAAAGAGCAGCAACCTCTTTCTCTTTCTTTGCCATACCAATGGCAACACCAACCGCAAAGATCAGCGGCAGATTGTCAAATACAGCACTTCCAACCTTGTTCATAATGATCAGAAGAGAATTAAGTAATGTTCCACTTCCCAGGATCTTCTGCAATCCATAGGTAGCGATAGTTGTTTCATTTGTGAAGGAACTGCCGATACCAAGCAACAAACCTGCAACAGGGAGAATTGCGATCGGAAGCATAAAGGATCTTCCCACACGCTGCAAAACTCCAAAAATCTTGTCTTTCATGTTCTTTTGTCTCCTTTTCCTTATTCGTGCGAATAAACCGTCTTGTTTCCGGGAGATTAAAACCTTCTGACATATGATTATTCCGCGTTTTACCACATAAAATACATCAAAAAAAGGCACTAACCCCCATAAACATTAAAAAATAACATTTATGACCGGTTAATGCCTGCCTGTCCAGTAACACACCAAATCTGTGTTATACTATAAAGGATTATTTATTCCCTGTCAAGATACTCAGGAAAATTTTTTACAAAATATTTTTGCATTTCATGAATCGATCTCTGTAATGACCATTTATTATTTTCAAAGCCGCAACATTCTCTGCATCCTTCTGATCTGATAGAAATTTATTGATTTCCCACTGCCGCAGGCTACACGTTCAACTTGATCACTCTGTCTTCTCATTTTAATCCATTCAGATCTACAGAAATGTACACCCATTCATCGCTGAGTTTAGGCTCTTTTCAGGGGGATTTTATCTGTTTCTCTCTTCCAGATATTCCAGACATTCATTCACATCTTTAATATCAAGTTCCTTGCGTACTTTATCCTGAATTTCCACCAGACATTCCAAAAGAAGAGGATTAAACATTCCGCATTCTCCATTTAGGATCATCTCTATTGCCTTTTCATGAGAATATGCTTTCTTATATACCCGGTCACTTACCAGGGCATCATACACATCTGCCAGTGATACCACCTGGGCAGATATAGGGATTTCTTCTCCCTTCAGGCCATCCGGATATCCTTTTCCATCATAACGTTCATGATGCCAGCGGCATATTTCATAGGCATATTTCATCATCTCTTCATCATGATACATTTCCAGCCTGTCAAGCATCCGGGCACCTATGATCGTGTGCTGCTTCATGGCTTCAAATTCTTCCTTTGTAAGCTTTCCGGGTTTATTCAGAATTTTTTCGTCAATTCCAATCTTACCGATATCATGAAGTGCGGAAGCTGTGGCGATCATATGCTGCTGAGACCAGGAAAGATCGTAATTCTCTGATTTTCGCATCAATTTCTCTAGCAAAAGCTGAGTCAGAATATTAATATGCAACACATGAAGCCTGCTTTCACCATTTCGGAACTCTACAATCTGACTGAGAATCCCGGTCATCATACGGTTGTTTTTCTCTTTCTCATAAATCTGATCTGTTACCAGATGGATCAGACGCCTTTGCTTGGCATAAAGCTTGATCATATTGATAACCCGCTGATATACCACCTTAGCATCAAATGGTCTGCTTATATAATCTGAAGCCCCCAGTTCGTAGGCACGGCGGATATAACTCTCTGATCCTTCACTGGAAATCATGATCACCGGTATATCCTCGATCCATTTATCTCTGTTCATATAGGCGAGTACTTCAAATCCATCCATTTTGGGCATAATAATATCTAACAGGACCAATGAGATTTCAGTTCCATACTGCTCTAACATCTTCAGAGCCTCTTCCCCGTCACAGGCCTCCAGTATCCGGTATTCTTTTCCCAGAATTTCCTTAAGTATCTCTCGGTTCATTTCAGAATCATCAACAACCAGAAGCTGGGGCAGGTTCCTTTTTTCCATCTTGTCTGTATTTTGCTTCTGCTCCCACCGGGTCACTACTATATTTTTATGTCCCTTGGCCATATACATAAGTCGGTCTGCTTTGGTGAGTGCTTCCTCCAATCTGCCATGGGTAAACATAGCTCCACCAATGCTCACTGAAAGCTTCAGACGATTAAAACCCGGAATATGCGTCGCATGGATCTTCTCTTGGATCATACGGAGCTTCTGTGAAAAGACTCCCTTCTCAATTCCGGGCAGGATCAGCAGAAATTCATCTCCTCCATAGCGCACCAGAATATCCGTACGACGGATATAATGCCGAATTACATTCACTACGGTTGTCAGTACCAGGTCTCCTCCATCATGACCATAAGTGTCATTGAACAATTTGAAATCATCCAGATCGATAACTGCAACTCCGGCATTCAAAGACATATTTTTGACTTTTTCCTCAAAATATCTGCGGTTATACGCCCCTGTCAGCACATCCTTATACAGCTTTTCGCTATATACTGTCAGCTTTTCCGTCAGTTTTTCATATCCTTCCTCATCTGTCAGCGTGTTCTCGTCCAGCTTTTTCAGCATTTCCATTACATAGGGCTCATCATCAATCTCCAGATACCTTACAAATACCTGATACATATCAGAATCAAGGAATTCAATTTTGGATGTCTGTTTCTTCTCCTCCAGTGCTTTAAGGGAAATGCAATTCTCACATCTTTTATCTTTATTCCAGAAAGCATAACACTGGCAAAGATTTTCTCTTCCTGCAAGCTTACGTTCCATTCCGGCAGCCTGCAGATCACTCCCTTTCAGGAGACGAACTACATCAAAAATCTCCCGAAGCACCTCCATTTTATTCTCTGCTTCCTGCATCGTCATTTGTTTCCACTCAATCATTATTCCCAGCCTCTCACGAACAACAGCTTTTTTCTGCAATATAAACTTGTATTATTATACCACTTACTCATCATGCAGTACAACAATAATATTTTTTCTTAATTTCTTAATTTCATAAAGGGAGCGCCTCAAAAACAGTCCTTGAGGCGTGCTCCCAACCGGTTCTGACTCCAACTGCCTTATAAACATGCTTCAGCTTGACCTTATATAATAAAAGTGCAATCGCAGTCAACTATATTTGTAATTATGATTGACTTAAAATAATAGAAATACAATTGCAAGTCATCTATAAACAGGATTAAACTTGACCGTACATAACAAAAACGCGATTAAAGTCAATTATAATCATAATTATTCATGACTAAAAAGCCACAGACTGAGCGGATTCCAGTCTGTGACCTGATTAGATTTTTATACTTTCTTTAGAGGACTTTTAAAACATATTTTGTTTCTTTATTTTCCCGACAGGGGTGCGACCCCGCCAGACCTGTTCAGTATTAATACCAGTCCCGGCAGAGGGTTCTCCCCTAACTGCCTCTATCAGTTAACTCATGCCAGGTTTTACTATTCCAATTTGTTCTAAAACATGTTATACTCAAAAAGCTGTCGAACCTCCAGCAGAAAAGAGGTGGACTCCATGGAAGAAATTCTCACCACATTTCTTGTCTCTGTTATAGCAGGCGTAGTTAGCTACTACATATGCAAATGGCTGGACAGCAGACGATAGACAGCAACAGTCTAAACGGAATAGCTCACCGTAACGAGCAAGAAAGCCCCCAGAGCTGGCACTCTGAGGGTTTTTGTTTTGCTTCAAGGAATCTCACCACATTCCTTAGCTACTGTTAGTATATGCGCAATGTGCCAAAAAGTCAACTCAAAAATAGTGGGTGAAAAAGCCGCAGGCTGGATGGGTGCCAGTCTGTGGCTATCTTAAGATAATCTTATTTACCCTCCGTAGTTTTACATTGCAAAATCTTCTCCAGTTCAGCTACTCTTTTAAGTGCTTCTGTTGTCTCTTTTGGGGCCTTTATTTTTTCTTTTTCAGCAAAATCCGCTCTCTGACGTTCCCTTTCTGTATTTTTGCGTTCAGCTTCCTGACCTTTTTCATACATGATCGTATCTCTCTCAAATCCCTTCATATAGATTAATGACACCGTTACTGAAAACTTATAAAAAATTATAAACTTTTATGTTCCATTCCTACTTCAACGAATATGCTTTTGATGATATAAATATCCATCTACTCACAGGTTTTTGTACTCTCCAGGGGTTTCCATATTTTTGAATATTTTTTTCGTTTTTGAAGCATATTCCGCAGACCAATAAGCAAATTCGTCAGTTTTACTTAACCGTTTAAGTTAACAGATAAAAAAGTTTATACACGAAAAAAGAAGGGAAAGCCAGACTTTTTTGTATGACTTTCTCTTCTTTTATACATTTTATTTTGCCTTAAATACAGCGACTTTCTCTTTTGACAGATCAATCTTATCCGGAAGGATGGAAGTCTTCTCAGTGGATTCCAATGTTGTGAATCCTGTTGAGTCGGAAGTATTTGACTTCATCGCATCCTGCAGAGTATTGCTTACTGTCACATTTGCAGAAAAGATATCTGTTCCTGTGGAAGCTGCTGCATCACCTGTTGTTGTGCTTACCGTACTGCTGCTCTGCATTTCCTGAACCTGTTCCTGTGTCGGGTAGAAGGATGGCTGGCGGATGTAACGGAAGCTTGCACTGTATGCTTCGCCTACTGTTACTCCATTCTTGCCGGAGGAGCAGTGTACTGCGATCCAGTCACCTGCGTCTGTTTTACCGCAGAGAATACCTACATGATTATCGCTTCCTGCTTCCGGTCCTTTCTGGAACACCAGATCTCCGGGCTGTGCATCTGCCTCAGTTACCACGTTTGCTTTCTCCCACTGATCGGAAGTTCCGTCACCTACAGCTTCCTGCATTGCTTTATCCTGATATCCGTTGATCACTGCCCAGGTGACAAAACCACTGCAGTCCAGTCCGTATGCGCGGATGGTTCCGGTGCTCTTGCTTCCCTCGGCTGATACCTTCTCGCTGGTTCCCCAGCCTGGATCTTCACCGATCACTGTGGATTTGCCGCCCCAGAAGTAACCGACTTTACCAACCAGTGAATAGGCTGCGGAAATAACATTTACTCTTTCCTCGGAAACATCATCCCCTACACTCTCGCGGACAAAACCGTTGGCAGCTGTTACTACCGCGCAGAGGAGTTTGCAGTCTGTCTCCACATATTTCTTAAGGATCGTACGATCCTTTTTTGCGATTTTATTTTTCTTAATATAGTAGTTGATTTTACGATTAGCGTATGTAACGTGAGTGATATCCTGCTTGTCCCTTACGATCGGGTTCATCTCTGCAAAGATTTTCGCAAGGTCTTTCTTGCAGGAAGAATCCAGGGTAAATTCTGTTTTTCCGTCCTGGCTCTGCTGATATACATAGACTGCAAGGATATCCTGCCAGTTTCTTACCAGAAGACTGTCTGCAGATGTGGTGGTCTTGCTGCCGTTTACATCGCTGGCATCTGCTACTTTGTTCTTCTCTTTATATTCCTTCTCGATCTCATCCATAACAGAAGCGAAATCATCTGAGAAGGTCAGATTGTAGTTATTCTTCAGGCTGTCCAGATAGAAATCCTTACCTGCGTGGATATTGGACGCATAATATACCGGAGTTCCGGTCTGTGCAGCACTGGTATTACTCGTAAATGGATTATTCGTATTCGCATTGTTCTTCTGCGCTTCCAGCTGAGCAATAGTCGCTTCTGCCTGAACCAGCAGATTATAATTAGAAACCTGTGCCTTCTCTGTATCAGACAGGGCATTATATGCAGTGCGGATGCTCTGAACAGTGGCTTTCTTCTCCAGCGTGATGGTCTGTGCGTTCAACTCTTTGATTCTGTCGATCACATCCTGGGCTGCCTTCGTAATCTGTGAAGACGGTGTTGGTGTAGGATTCGCAGGTGTCGGAGTAGGATCTGTTGGTGTCGGAGTCGGATCTGCCGGTGCAGGTGTTGGCTCTGCAGGTGTTGGTGTCGGATCTACCGGTGCAGGTGTCGGGTCTGCAGGTGTCGGATCTACCGGCGCAGGTGTTGGCTCTGCAGGAGTCGGATCTGCCGGCGCCGGATCCTCTGATCCTGAATCAAAATCACCGGAATCGCTGAAATCAGAACCGTCTGCTGTATACGCAGCAGTATCCTCTGCTGCAAGTACGGACGCAGGACCGGATAATACCATTCCTGACATCAATGTCAGACATAAGAATCTGGTAAGATACTTGTTTTTCATATATCTAAATTGCTCCCTTCTTACTGTGAGCATGTCCTTACCCCCTGTTTATAAGGGCATACTGTCTAAATTACTTTTCACATTATTATGTTATTTCATAAGTGAATTATCCCGAAATATTAACCTGTTTTATTCTAGCATAATCATTTTTTGAAATCAACAGCTCAGGGCAGGTAAATTCCAGATTTGACCAAAATTCATTTTTTTGTCACATTTTAACCGAATCAAGTAAGTCCCCCTGCAGAAGTTGCGAAAAGCAACAAGCAGTGAGGAAGATATGTTTCAGAATGCAGGAAGGCTGTGCGGATATGATTTCCACACAGCCTTCCTGTATTCTTAGCGTATCTCTGTCAGGCTGCCTGAATGGCTCCTGCAAAGTTCTTATTACCAATACAGATCTGTATCAGTCCCTGCACTACCTGAAAACACATATTCAGGATAAAGCGGATATCCTCTTCCACGCTGCGGAGCTTGTTGAGGTATTTCTCATGAGTAGCTTCGATATAATCGATCAGGGTGGAGAAATCAGCGAAGCGGATGGCCGGTTCCAGATATGCATATGCTTCTCCCTGCTGTATACATTCTTTCAGTCTGTTCTTAAGTACTTTCTCATAATGATTATGCTGGCTGAAGCTTCCTGTATATGTTTTGTTATGAGGAAAGGTAAAATAATCCGCCATATAGTGGATCACTTCGCCGAACCGCCGCCAGTAAACTCTCTGGTTACTCTCATCCGGTCTGATATCTGCCAGTTCTTTCATCCGGTTCTTGACATCTTCAAATGTTCCGTAGAACTCGTGCCTTCTGGTGATAAAGGACGGTTTGATATCCGGCAGAATGCTGCCCAGACAGAAAGCCTTTCTGTGAGACTGCAGGCTTGCTGTGGTCTGCATCTGATCCGCAAGGTATCTTGCTAATAAAATATGTGATTTTTTACGCAATTTTCTTCCTCTTCTTTCTTTTGAGAACCTATCATTCTTATATATGGGAACGAATAATAATCAACTTAACCAACATAGAATACTATAGCAGATTTATACCTGTTATTCAAATAAAATTTTTGTAAACTTTTTCACATTTTCAGGTCAGACAACTGTTTCAGTAATTCCAGGTCACTGTCCTTTACTTTCAGGTTTGTCTCAATCTTCTCTCCCTCAGGAGTGGTGATCGCAATTTCAATGATGCTTCCTTCTTTAAGCCCTTTGCGTGAAACTGCCTGACAGAATGCCGGGAACTTGGGATGATTGCTCTTAAAGGTGTTCCATGCGCCTGTGATCTTCATGATATTTCCTATATTGTTTCCTATGTTCATATGATTGTTGTGTCCTTTCTTATCTCAACTGAATATTCCCGATTCTGAGAACTGATGCATATAACAACATACTTCAACGGATTTGGCTATACCAAAAGCCCCCCAGGATTAACTCCCGAGGGCTTTCATGCTGCTCATATTATTCTACATTCTCAAACATCTCTGCCAATGTCATGGAGATTTTCGGAAAATCTTTCAGTGTCACCACTGTATCTGCATTATAATGTTCTTCTTCTGGATCATCCTGCAAGATATAGCTATACTTCAAATCATATTTACCATCCTCAAGATAATAAATCTGTACTGCTCTTTCTTTCGGTGAGATGATCCAATACTCTTCTACACCTGCTGCCTGGTAAATTTCTTTCTTCACAGTCATATCTCTTAATGCTGTTGCCGGGCTAAGAGTTTCCACAATAAATCTGGGTGTACCAGTATAGGAACCACCTTTCAAATGCTTACGATCACATATAATCATCACATCTGGTATCACATAATCATTATTCTCCTGTGCATGATATTTATAATCCAGATTCTCCATGAATGCTAAACACAGTGTTCCCTGTAAACCGGTTGATATGATTCGATAAATATTACCATCTACAAGCCCATGCTGATAATTTGGTGATGGTGACATATCATAGATTACACCATTAATCTTCTCTTCTTTTCTATATTCCTCTTCAAGTAATGGCATATTATCACCTCCAAGTGAGTTTGGTTATATGTACATTATAATATAGGTTATGTCTGTTCAGCAACCTGTTTTTGATTCTGACAAAACGAATATAGATATCCGGTTACTGTTCAGTTTTGACACCATTTTCTCACAGTTTTGACACCATTTTGACACCATTTTTCATAAAGATGCGTAAAAATACGGTAAGATAGTGAAATTGAACTTCTCGCAAACCTTTTAAATCTCGCTGAAATCCGGTGTTCCATACAGGTCGAACGGAGTTGACTGGTAGACATAGTAATTCAGCCAGTTTGTATACAGGTTGTTCGCATGTGCTCTCCACATAAGGAGCGGTCTGTTTTCCGGGTTGTTGTCTTTGTAATAATTCTCCGGGATTTCGATGGGCAGGTTTTTGCTGACATCACGTTTGTACTCACCATCAAGAGTCACACGATCATATTCCGGATGTCCCATTACAAAGATCTTGCGGCCGCCGTCTGCCATTGCAAGGAAAAGCCCTGCTTCATCGGATTCAGCAAGCACTGTCAGCTCTTTACAGTTATGGATATCCTCGATGGGAACTTCCGTATGTCTGGAATGAGGTGCAAGGAACATATCGTCGAATCCGCGTACCAGCGGAATCTTACGGTTCATCACTTTATGCCAGAAAAGACCGAACATCTTCTTATCAAGTTTGCGCTTTTTCAGTCCATAGTGGTGGTAGAGTCCTGCCTGTGCAGCCCAGCACAGATAAATGGTGGAGGTAACATGGGTGTTTGTCCAGTCCATGATTTCTACCAGTTCCTTCCAGTAGTCTACCTCTTCGAATTCCATCTGCTCTACAGGAGCACCTGTGATGATCATTCCATCATATTTGTTATTTTTCAGTTCCGGAAATGTCTGATAAAATTTATTCAGATGACTCACAGATGTATTCTTCGCTTCATGGCTCTGTACTGCCATAAAGGTGACATCTACCTGCAGCGGTGTGTTGGAAAGGGAACGCAGAAGCTGAAGCTCTGTCTCCTCTTTCAGAGGCATCAGGTTCAGAATGAGGATCTGAATGGGGCGGATATCCTGATGGGATGCACGTGACTCATCCATCACGAAAATATTTTCTTTTTCCAGAATCTCTTTTACTGGCAGATCGCTCTGTATTTTAATTGGCATTATCTTATCTCCTGTTCTTATTATTTTATTGTTGTGCCATCTTCAGGAAATCTTCTTCAGAAAGGATCGGAATTCCCAGTTCTTTGGCTTTTTTATTCTTTGAAGAATTGGAAGTTGTGTCATTATTGATCAGGTAGTTCGTCTTCGATGTTACTGATCCGGTCACCTTGCCTCCCAGAGACTCAATAAATTCCTTTGCCTGTGCTCTGTTTGCAAAGTGCTCCACACTTCCTGTGATAACGAAATTCATGTTCCGGAAAATCTGCTCACCTGTCTTTTCTTCTTTCTTAACAGTCAGATGGCTCATCAGATGATCCAGTTTTCTGTTATTATCCTCGTTTGAAAAATAATCAGTCAGACTTCCGGCAATTACCGGTCCGATGGTATCAATAGAGCTGATTTCCTCTTTATCTGCATGACGGATCTTCTCCAGATCATCATCAAAATGCCTGCAGATCACTTTTGCATTGGCAAGACCGATATTGGCGATTCCAAGGCTGTAGATCACCTTCGCAAGAGTAGTCTCCTTAGCTTTATCAAGGCTGGTCATCAGGTTCTCAAAGGATTTCTCCCCGAATCCGTCCATCTCCACAATCTCATCACGATGCTTTCCAATCTCAAAAATATCTCCGAAATCATGAATAAAGCCTCTTGCAATGAATTTCTCCAGTGTTGCTTCTGACAGTCCGTCAATGTTCATGGCATCCCTGCTTGCAAAAAGTGCAAAGGATTTGATCTTCTTTGCGGCACAGTCAGGATTTGTACAGTAAAGTGCCTCCACATCATTTACCTTCTGTATCTGTGTTCCATGGCCACATGCAGGGCAGGTATCCGGAATTTCCAGTTTACTGCTGCGTGTGAGGTTTTCTGCAATCTGCGGAATGATCATATTTGCTTTATATACAGTGATCGTATCCCCGATACCAAGCTGCAATTCTTTTAGAATGCTCACATTGTGTACGCTGGCGCGGCTCACAGTGGTTCCCTCCAGCTCAACCGGTTCAAAAACAGCCACCGGATTGATCAGCCCTGTTCTTGACGGGCTCCATTCGATCTCCAGAAGATGGGTTTCTCTGATCTCATCTGCCCATTTGAATGCAAAAGCATTTCTGGGAAATTTCGCCGTTCTTCCAAGGGAATCTCCGTATGCAATATCATCATAAAGAGCAACCAGTCCGTCCGACGGAAAATCATTCTCAGTGATCGCAGTTGAAAAATATTCCATGGCTTCATCCAGCGTTGAAGCTGTGACTGTCCTGTATTCCACTACATCAAATCCCTGTTCTTTCAGCCATTCAAACTGCCGGGCTCTTGAATTATGGAAATCAACCCCGTCGGCGCTTACCAGCGTAAATGCGTAGAAACGCACATTCCTGCGGGCTGTGATCTCATTGTTTAACTGGCGGACAGAACCGCTGCATAAGTTTCTCGGATTCTTGTATTTCGCATCAACGTCTTCTATGGATTCATTGATCCGTTCAAAGTCTGAATAGGTAATGATCGCTTCCCCGCGTAACACCAGTCTTCCCTGATACGGGATTTTAAGAGGAACGTTCTTAAATACTCTGGCATTATTGGTGACAACCTCTCCTGTCACACCGTTTCCACGTGTAACTGCTTTGGCAAGTCCTCCATTCTCGTAGGTAAGAACGATCGTCAGTCCGTCCAGCTTCCATGACAGAAGCGTTTTGTGTTCCCCGATAAATTCCCTCAGAACTTCTCTGTCCTTAGTCTTGTCCAGAGACAGCATGGGGGATTCGTGTTCTTCTTTTGGAAGCTGGTCAACTGCCTCGTACCCTACGCTTATGGTTGGGCTGTTTGCCAGAACAGTGCCTGTCTCTTTCTCCAGAGCCTGAAGCTCGTCGTACATCTGATCGTACTCTCTGTTGCTTATGATCTCTGTATCCTGCTGGTAATACGCCTTTGCTGCCCTGTCCAGCTTTTGCACCAGCTCTTTCATTCGCATGATCGCTGCTGTTTCCATTCTGTTCTCCTGTTCTGATCACTGTTTCACTTGTGGAAGATTCCAGTAAATGGTTCAGTTCTTCCCATTCCTGTGCTGTGATCTCTCTGTATTCGCCTTCTCTGATCCCGTCCAGAGTCAGATTCATGATCCTGATCCTTTTCAGCTTCTGTACCTCATATCCCAGATACCGGCACATTCTGCGGATCTGCCGGTTCAGTCCCTGTGTCAGAATGATCCGAAAGCTGCATTCTCCTGTCTGCACCACTCTGCATGGTCTGGTCACTGTATCAAGAACAGGGACTCCCTTGCTCATCCTTCGGACAAATTCCCTGTCCACCGGCTTATTCACTGTCACAAAATATTCTTTCTCATGATAGTTTCCGGCGCGCATGATCTTATTGACCAGATCTCCTTCATTTGTCAGAAGGAGAAGGCCCTGTGATTCTTTATCCAGTCTGCCCACAGGATAAACACGCAGAGGATAATCCAGATAATCTGTTACCGTTGTCTCATCAAACTGCTGCTTTGTACTGCACACGATCCCTCTGGGTTTGTTAAAAAGAAGCAGTACTTTTTTTTCATTTTTATGGACAGGTATATTGTCTGCACAGACCTCATCTTCCAGGCTGACTTTCTGACCGCTTTCTGCTTTTTTTCCGTTTACCGTAATCCTTCCCTCTTCGATCATCCGGTCGGCTTCCCGTCTGGAGCATATGCCTGCCTCGCTTAAATATTTGTTTATTCTGATTTTTTCGTCCATTGTTCTATTATATAATTTTTTGTACATCTTATCAACGGTGAAATTTTTCTGGAATTTTTTTCAAAAGGGCAGGAATGGGGAATCGCCTTGTATTTTGTCAGATTTTATTGTATGATATCGAATGACAGGATATCTTTTTTGTCACTGATTTTATCAAAAAGGAGGCTTTCATGTCAGATAATTTACCACGTACAAACCGGTGGCTGATCGCACTTTCTGTTATTCTGTGTCTGATACTTGGAGGAATTTTCACCCGTTCTTCCGCTGTGACTTCACAGGCAGATGCCATCAGCGATGCCGGAGCTTTCGTGTCAGAAGATCAGGATTCTGCGGAGTTTACTTCTGAGGAAACATTGACTGATAGCAATGATAATTTTACGGATTCTTCTTCCGGGAAACTGTTTGGACGCACTTCTTCAGATTCATCTGAGACTTCTCCGGGCGGTCCTGCATTAAGCACTGATATCTCGCCTGAGGCATCAGAGGGCAGCTGGGCTTCCAGCGGAAGTAACTGGATGTTTCTGGTGGATGATAAACCATACACAGGATGGTTCACAGATACAGACGGGAAACAGTACTATATGGATGAGACCGGTATTATGCAGACAGGCTGGACAGATATCGGAAAGAAGCGGTATTATTTTGATATGGATGGCATTCTGCAGACAGGGACTGTAATAATAGATAAGAAAACTTATGAACTGGATACAGATGGTTCTCTGAAAGATTATACACCAAAGAAAAAATCCTCGAAGAAGAAATCTTCAGGTAAGTCAGACACCTCTGACAAGTCCGGTACATCTACGGCAAAGAAGTCGGTCGCCCTTACTTTTGATGATGGTCCCAGTTCTTTTACAGACCGTCTTCTGGACTGTCTGGAAGAAAATAATGCAAAGGCAACTTTCTTTATGGTGGGTACTGAGATTGCCAGTTTTCCGGACGAAGTAAAACGCATGAAGAAACTGGGCTGTGAACTTGGAAACCACACTTATGACCATAAGGATCTGGCGACTCTTTCTTCGGATGAGATCAGTTCAGAAATTGCAAGAGTGGATGAACAGCTTGTAAATCTTACAGGTGAGGGAGCTTCGGTGGTCCGCCCGCCATATGGATCTGTTAATGATACTGTAAAATCAACTGTGGGAACCCCGATGATTCTGTGGTCCATTGACACCCTGGACTGGAAAACGCAGGATGTGGAATCTACGGTTGAGGAAGTCATGAATAACGTAAAAGATGGTTCCATTATTCTGATGCATGACATTTTCAGCACCTCTGTAGATGCAGCCGAGATCCTGATCCCGCAGCTTATCGAAGAAGGCTATCAGCTTGTAACAGTGCACGAACTGGCTTCCCTGCATCAGACAGAATTATCGACAGGAGTTACATACGGTGAATTTAATCGAATCAAGTAAGTCCCTTGCGGAAGTTGCGAAAAGTAATAAGAACAGCAAAATCTCCAGCAGAAGCTGACAAGAACAATGTCAGAAAAACGGAACGTAAAAAATACAGGCAGTTACCACAAGGATAACCGCCTGTATTTTTTACGTTCCATATTCAATTTTATTCAAGTAAATCTCCTCTGATGTATCCGGTCTGACCGTCGTAGTCGATCTGAACCCATTCACCATCAGTACCTGTCTTCTGAACCTGATCACCTGCTGAGATCACGCCAAGGATATCAGCATCTGTGCTGGCTTCTGCGCGTACATTACATTCCTCCGAAGCAGTAAGCATCGTGCCATCTTCTGCCTCTGTTGACACACCTGCTTCCTCCCCAAGACCATTCAGGAATTCTTCAAGAGACGGATCAGATTGCTGTGCCTGATCCAGTTCATTCTGCACCTTCTTTATAAGAGCTGAAACATCACTGTCTGATAACTGTTTTTCCATATATGCGGAAATCTCAGAATCCTGTAAAGCTCCGTTATTGATCACCCAGTTTCCTTCGCTGTTCTTATATACATAGAACTGAGTCAGTGCAGGGGCCTTGGTCTCAACGCCCTGACAGATATACGAGAAACAGGCGTAAACCACGTAAGAATCATCTGTCATACCTTTCTTCGTGTACACATCGCCTACTTCATACCCTTCGATATAATCTTTCAAATTTGTGACTTTTGACTCATCAGACGGTGTGAAATCATCTTCCAGAGTCTTCAGCGTTGCAATATCTTTTTCCCCCAGAGCCTGATAATAGCTCGTGATCAATGCAGTAACGTCTGCATCTGCTGTTTCCATGGGATTGGCGTCTTCTTTCTTCTCGTCAGACTCCCCTTCACTTATCGGAGAAGAAGGAACATTTCCCTGGTCTTCGGATGTGGTTTTCTGTTCATCTCCGGAATTCCCCTTATTACTTCCGGAACAGGCTCGAATGCCGCAAAACAGGACAACCACAATTATCAGAATAGCTCCACCCAGCATAAAATACCGGAGATTATCTGATAACCATTCTCTAAAATCATCCAAGTTCTTGTCCTCCTTATGAGTTACCGTTTGCTCCGTTCACTGCCGCCATACGATTTCTGACAGTTCCCGATTCTGATAACTCCTGTGATACAACGCACCGGAACTGTACATACGTCCCAGGCAGCACGCCTGAAGGGAATCGAACCCCCGCACATGGTACCGGAAACCACTGCTCTATCCACTGAGCTACAGGCGCGTATCTTGAAAATCAATCTTTTGAAACCTTTGTAAATACTGAAAAGCATTGATTTTACTGGCTTTAAAGCCACTTTATAAGAGATATTCAGTTGTCAAACTTAATACCTAGTCGTGTTAGTTTATACCCTTTTCACCCTATTAAATTTAATTCATAAGGGGGAAATAAGGGGGAATATTTCATTTCCCGCATTGATAAGGGGGAAATAATTATTGCTTCATCCTTATCCGTATGCTATAATTTACTTAACACATAATTCATATTATCATAATTTTGGAAAAAAGTAAAGTTTTTTATTTTGTAAGTAAAATTAGTGTAATTTTGTACAACGGAGGGATGTATATGGCAAGAAGGGAAAAAGGTTCAGGATCATGGGATACTGTAACAAAGAATGACATTACATACTATAGGTACCGTAAGAAATATGTTGGTATGACAAGCCGGAAAGAATTTGTAGGAAGGACAAAGGCAGATGTAAGACGTAAGATACAAGAATTTGAAGCTAAGAGTATGAGGGTTAACCAAAAAGATTATCGTAAGATGACTCTTGGGGAATGTATAGATAATATTCTGCAGACGTTGGAGCCGACTTTCAAGACAAATAACTATGCTACTCTTCAGTCTACAAATCGCTGCTATATTAAAACTAATCCGATTGCTGATGTTCAGATGGCTGCTATAGACAAGATCGTTATTCAAACATACTATACAAATATGTCGAAGAAATATTCTGAGAGCACTGTTAAAAAGACACGCACTCTTTTCAATATTGTTTTCGACTATCTTGTATCCTGTAATATCATCACAGAGAATCCTGCAAAAGGGATTAAGATGCCGCATAAGTCAAAATATGCAGTACAGAAGAAAGAACACTCTTTCTTATCTTTAGAAGAAGCTGAGAAGTTTTATAAGACAGCTCTTATGAAAGCAGATTCTGCTTTGCCAGGCGTAAAGACAGGTGATTACATCTATGGACGTAATGCTAGGTTCTGTCTGTTAGTTCTTTATACTGGTATGCGTATAGGAGAAGCTTATGCTCTCACATGGAAAGATATAGATTTTAAGAATAATACCATTAACATAGATAAGACAATGGAGCGTATCAAAGTAGATAGCAAATATCAGTGGCTCATAGATACACCAAAGCGTCCTAAGTCAATCAGAGTCATTCCTCTGGCAAATCGTGCAAAGGAACAGTTGCTCTGGCTTAAAACTGTGTCTCCTGGACTGGAAGCATCCGGAGATGACCATATATTCGTAACTAAGAACAATATTCCACCATCACAGTCAACTCTTACCAGAACACTTAAAGCGATTCTCAAGAGAGCTGGCATCGAATCTAATGGCTTCGGCCTACATGATCTTAGGCATTCGTTCGGATCTATGCTGCTGCAGAAAGGATGGGAACAGAACCAACCTGTAGATATCAAGGTAATATCAGAGATACTTGGACATGAAGATGTTTCCACAACTTATAACATATATATGCATATCATGAATAAACATAAATCAGAAGTCATAAATTTACTTGATTAAAAATAAGGGAGTTATATCATTTCGATATAGCTCCCATTTTTTACTATAAAAATATTGTTTTACGTATATTATCAGATATCCATTTAAGATACTTTTCTTTAGGAATCCTGTATGTATTTCCTATTTTTATTTTAGGGAAAGAACTTAGTTGAATAAGCTGATATGTTTTGTTACGTCCTATTTTTAGATGTTTTTGTATATCTGTTGGAGTTAACATTTCATCCATTCCATACTCCTTTTGATTATATGAGCCATATTTAAAGGACTCCATGAATAGCCTTTATTTGAAATTACATAATCTACTTCATCCTTAATACCATCAAATTGACCCACATCAGATAGATTTCTCCTATAGGCTTCTTCTATGTCGTCACCACGTTCCAGAATTTTAATTAATCTATCCCTTCGAGGAACATCAATATAGAAAGATATAATATGCAAATCTTTGTTCTTCTTTAATTGTCTGAGCCCATGAGGAGTCAAGACAACTACTTTATCATCTGTACAGTCTTCTTTGGCTGTTCCATATTGCCAACCATTGTAAGAAGCATGTTCAGCAAAAAGATCTTTTTCTATCATATCATTAAATTGCTCTTCTGTAATAAAATGATATGTTTCTCCATCTACATCTTCTTTTCTCATAGGTCTAGTAGTATATGTAACTATTTTATTAAAACCTAAAGCAATAAGCTCTCTTTCAATAGAACTTTTACCTGATGCTGATTCTCCTACAAGTACTATCATTCTTTAGTCTCCTTTGTATAAGTAATTAACTCCTTAGCATAAGGAAGAGTTAAAATCCAATCACAGAACTGATGCCATTCAGTTAATTTATGAGACTTCCTCTGAAAATACATAGAACGGAGATTTTCATAATTCAAACTGAGAGTTCTTGTCTGAAGCCATCCATTAGGCAACCAACGTACTAAAGCTTTCCAATAGCGTTTGTCTTTAGTCTCAATATATTTCTGTCTATAATGCTCACACTGATTAATAATAGCTGTTGGGTCTTCAATCTCTGAATCGAAATCGTCTGTTTCAAAACATTCTAAAGTAATAGGTGTACTAGCAAGTTTGTGCATTGTACTGGAACTATTAGCTACTGTTCCTACTTTGTATGTATCGTACTCTTTCCACCAATAAAGCGGTGCGGTAATAGTAACAGCTACAGAAATCTGTCTTAAAAATTTTCTATGCTCTGGTCCGGCACTGATAAGTCTCTGACATAAATCCATATCGTTTGGACCAATAATATAATCCGTCATACCACAGTTATGATCTCCGTATACAAAAGGACAATGATAGCATTCTTTATTAATATAATTAGTACTATCACTCTTACTATGAGACATTAACGGCAGTCTCATTCCATAAAGTGCTTCCTCAAAGTTATATACATGTGTTCTTTCAAATTTCATAATTAAACCCTCCACTTTTTAATAGCTTTATTAAAAATTTCTATATCTATTTCTGGGCCCATAATATTTATGTCAATATCTTTTGGCAATCCAAAGGATAAGACTCCCAGAATAGACTTTAAATCAATAACATATCTTCCGAACTGTGCATCAATATCACAATTTTTAAATCTATTGGCAATACTGACAATTTCTGTAGCATCTGTTGAATCATTTAGTCGAATTTTCATCTTTATCCTTTCTTTCTGTTAAATAGTATGATATAGTGTAGATGGTTGTTCTATACACTTCACTTGTACACAACCAACACACATTTTTCTTTAGAGGCACTCTATTCAGTGCCTCTATTTTTTTATTTATCTGTACTTCCAAATCCACCATTACGAGTACCCTCAGTTTTATCATCTTCTGTAATTCCATAAGGTAAGAAAATTCCCTGACAGAAGCCATCACCTTTAGCTACTTTCATAGTTTTAACCCCTTCATTGGTAATTTTAACCATAATATGTCCTTCGTTATCTGAATAGAAATAATCACTGTCAATGATACCAACTGTGTTCTCAAGTCTTATTCTATATTTAAAACCTAAACCACTTCTTGGAAACAACATTAGTACCCAATCATTGTTCATTCCGCAACGAATACCAGTTGGAATCTTAATTGTTTCTCCCGGCTCTAACACAAATGACAACGGTGAATAAAAGTCATAGCCAGCACTACCTTTAGTTGCTCTCTGAGGAAGTTCAATAGGGTAATATGCATCTTTAATTGTTTTATCAGTAATCATTGACGGCTTACTGAATGAATCTTTCCATGCTGTTTCAAACTGTTCATAAGATACTTTTTCAAATTTTGCAACTCTTTTCATTTACAAATCTCCTTTTTTAAATATTCAATATATTTATCCCATTCACCCAATGAATGGATATATTCTTTAGTTTTTAAACATTTTTTCTTCATATCTTTTTTCAAATCAATTGTCCTATACTGCTTACTTTTTTGAAGTTTATTGGTCAAAAAAGTGTCAGTTACCCTAGAGACTAACAAGTAATCCTTGTTGTCCATAGAATCCAAAATAGCATTGTATTCTGCTAAATCTTCCTCAGGAATAGGGTAATCACATTTGGGTAAGTTCTTAGTCGAGAAAGGACTAATATCTGATCCTGCAGTTGCAGGTTTAAGAAAAGATGCTATGTATTCTAACTTACGAGCATGGAACTTAAATTCTATTTCTTTATCATTTTCCATGATACTTCGTACAGTTCCTTCATCTTCAAGTGCTTTGTATAATTCTTCATAAGTCTTATATTCCGGCAACCCAATATCATTAGCTATAGCTTTTAAAATATTGTGTCCTCTTCCTATAGATGGGATATAAGCCACAAGAGTAGAAAAACCATAATGATATATCTGAGCACCACCATAGCATTTGATATAAATATCATCAAAACTTGGGTCTATTCCTCCAGAGTCATCTCTGGGATAATCATTGGTACTTTGATCTATTGCAGCTTTTAGTCTGTAAGTACCTTTATATTTCATTAGATATTTTGCCATTTAAAAACCTCTTTAGAATCAGTTCCTTTCTTAAATCCAAAGAACGGAATATCTTCTTTAAAAGTATAATCATCATTAATATAGTAACAAGGATGTTCTTTTGTTTTAACACAGAAACATTCTTCTTGTGTCAACTCACAATAGTTGAGCATATGGTTCTCTCTGTAATAATCACAATTGAAACAATTCATTAAATCACTGTCCTATCATTTCCTTAGTAATTTCTTTATATATTGGATTGCAATCTTTATATTTACTTGATTGCAAAATTTCTAAGACCAATGTTTCTTTGTCTGTATTAAATCCAAGCGTAAATTTAGGAAATAATATACCTCCTGATACTCTAAATGGAGGACTAATTTTTACTGAATTAATCTTTTTTAGTCTTTTGATACAGTCGTGATATGAATATACTGGATTCACTTGATAATACTTTCTATTTCTCCAATCCATTAAATCCTTGCCTCCATATTTATAAAATCTATAATCTCACCATTGTCTTTCTTCTCTTCCATATCCTTTATAGCATCTTCAATTGAATCAAATTTACAAGTGCAAATGTGTCCTTTTGTAAGATTTACGAAAGAATATGTATGGTCTGATTTATTCATCATAATAGACACAACTACATTATCTTTTTCTCTTATAACTAAATATATATTATCCTTCATCTTTTAAACTCCTCTGCTAAGATTTCAAATTCCACATCCACATTATCACGTAACTTTAACTCATTAATAATGGTAATAAAAACGCCCATAAGCACCATGGAGATTCTGTAATTTTCATACCTATTATTACTGCTACAGCAGTTGAAATCCATGCTATTGCTTTTGCAAATTCCATATTTAATATTCCTCATAGTCAGTCTCATCACTGATATTTAATTTATGTTTCTCAGCTTCATGTACTTTATTCAATGCGACTTTTCTACTATCAAATACTACTTCTCCTACAGTATTAAATCCTAAGAGATACTCATGTTTATCTCTTTTATCCATACCTACAAAGTAGGTGTCTGTGACTGTACGAACAGTCAAATCACAGACATCATAGATACCTACTGTAGGGAAAATTCTTGTATAATAGAGCTTGTCACCTTTCTCTATTACTTTCATTAATCACATTTACTCCATCCACAATTCTTGCAAGTGTTACAGCCACCTTCAAAGACTAATTCTCCACCACACTGAGGACATTTCGCCTTAGAAACTGGTACAATTTTAGGTGTAATAACTTCTAATTCTTTTTCTTCAATATCTGAAAAACCTACTTCATCCATCATCTCTTCATACATTTCAAGAAGAGCATTTCCAATAGCTACAGGGCAACTGCTGCCTTTAGATGTATCGTGTTTAGTAGCTGTTCTAACCGCATATGATGGACAGGTACCAGAAGATTTTAACTGATCTACTATGGAATAAACATCAATTCCGCCTCTAGCTGCCAAAGAAATCATTCTCGAAAGTCCAATCATAAAATTATTACACCCACCGGAAGACCCTTTACTGAAATAAGTTTCAAGCAACTGGCCATTGTCTGGGTCAAAGAAAGCTTCACAATGGAGTGTTCCACAACCTGTCCTAAGAGTTCTCTTTTTGCCAATGCAGTTATCATCTGCTTTGATGATCATTCCTCTTTCTAATCTGTGAGGTTTTTCTACAATATCTTCTACATTCTCTTTAATAGTAAGAATACCTGCACGTTTACATCCATCTCTAAAGATAGTTACACCTTTTAATCCTGCATCCCATGCAGTCATGTATAACCCTTCCACCTGTTCAACTGTAAAATCATTTGGAACATTAACAGTAGAACTGATAGATGCATCAATGTGTGACTGCCAAATACTTTGCATATAGATTCTGTTCTTATAATCCAGTGTCTGAGCTGTTACAAAGTAATCTGGTAATTCAGAATCATCTTTTAATCCATGTTTATCCATATATTCTTTTACAATTGGAGTGTAGACTTTATAATATTCATCATGACCTTTAAGAGACTCTGTTTTTCTTGTATAGTAGTTTGCAAAAATAGGTTCAATACCACCAGACACACCAAGCATAGTTGAAAGAGATCCAGTTGGTGCAATTGTAAGTAACTGAGAGTTTCTAAGTCCAAATGATTCTACTAATTCTTTTGTTTCTCCTAATGCATTTTTACTATAAAACGCTGATTGTTCTACCGCTTCTGGTTTATATTTAGGATATACACCATATTCTTTTGCTAACACAGCAGATGTTTTAATTGCCATATCTGCCATAGTATGTCCAATCATGTCACATAAATCAATGGCTTCTGGACTACCATATTTAATTCCCAGTTTAATAAGCAAATCGGCAAGACCAAAGATTCCAAGTCCAATCTGTCTCCAATCATATACAGATTCTCTTTGTTCTTTTAATGGATGGAGTGGAAGTCCTTCATCTAATACTTCATTTAATGCAATAACAGACGATTTGACACAATGCTTAAAACTCTCAAAATCAAATCCTGTATCACATGCAAATTCAGCTAGGTTAATGCTACCAAGAAGGCATGAACCTCCCGCTGGCAAAGGTTCTTCTGCGCATGGATTTGTTCCTGCATATTCAAACTCATCATCACAACTAAGTAAATTCCAGTTATTGATTCTGTCCCAGAAAAGCATTCCAGGTTCAGCATAATCCCAGTTCATTTCACACATTTTATGGAACATTTCATATGCATCAATTTCTTTAGTGATGGTTTCTCCTGTTTCTAACCTAGTAAATGATAAAGTAAATGGAGTTTTATTCTTTACCGCAGCCATAAACTTGTCTGTAATTCTAATAGAAATATTAGCTTTTGTGACTCTATCAAGGTCTGATTTAATACCAATAAACTCTTCTAAGTCTGGATGCTCACATGAAAGACTAAGCATTAAAGCTCCTCTACGTCCCGCTTGCCCGATTAATCCAGTAACCATAGAATATAAGTCCATAAATGATACAGAACCAGTTGTTTCTTTAGCGGCATTATTGACCTTTGCACCTCTTGGAGATAATTTACTAATATCAACTCCACATCCACCACCATAGCTATATGTACGAGCAAGTTTTTTAGCGCAGTCAAAGATACTTTCAATATTGTCTTCTGGTGGTTCAATTACATAGCAATTACTGAGACTAATTTTACGTCCTTTATTCTCAAGACCTCTATTAGCAAGAATGCGACCTCCAAATAAGAACTTTTTCTCTTTAATTAAATTAGCAATTTCTGAATTTCCACCAGATACACGATTAATCCACTCATCAAAAGTTTCATTTTCATATCTGTATTTTCTTTCCCAAATGTCTTGTCCTAATTGATTCTCTGTTCCTAACCATTCCTGTACTGTCATACACATTCTCCTTAATCGTAATAATTAATAATATAATCAACAGCTTCTTCAAGAGTATCAAACACTACATCACAATCTTCAGGAAGCCATTCATATACATTCTGTTTCCCAAATCCAATAACAGGTATCCCTTTATCAACTGCATATTGTAATTCCTGTCCAGTTCCCACAGAATTTTCAGTATTATTAAGGTTTACTAAAATCAAATCACTATTGGCGATGAGATACTTTATATAGAAATTTTTTGTCTGCTTGGCTGTAATAGATTTAGAGCCATCTCTAGGAAAATACTCTGTTGGATCATATAAGTGATATGCAATAAGATCTAAATACTTTTGTGCTAAAATAAATCTCTCAAAAGCTTCATTCCTCCAAGATGTCCCTTCATCAACTAATCCTTTGCAAGCACCAGCTAAATAAATATTTAATCTTTTCATTTTATTCCTCCATCATATATTTAATAAACAAAGCTGCATCATCAGGGTTCTCACAATGCAATTCAAGAGTATCTAATAAAGTGTCCCCTGACTGTACCAAAGCAGTTAAAACAAATCTGCATAACTGACTGTTAAGGACAATATTGTCACCTTCCGGTGAGACAATATCTACTCTTCCTTTACATTTATCTACTACTTTAAAAAATGATTCAAAATCTTTAATTCTATTAATTTTCACTCTTGTCCTCCTTATCTCTCAAATCATCTTTTCTAAACATACTGCGTAATCAACTTTTCGTGAAATTTCATTGAATACTACATTCTCAGATACTTTGCCAACATACCAAAAATAAGGACTAATACCTTCGTTCATTTTTTCTGCTAATTTATCTGCTCTTTCCTGGTGCTCATATGCTATATTGCCATATTTAAGTTTCTCTGAATCCCATACAGTATTCCCTATCTTTGTTTTAAATGTTAAATATGATTCATACTCTTTAATATATTCTCTAACTACCGAAAGCATTTTAGGGATATTTTCTTCTAGCACTGGATCACCAATAAATTCCACTGGATACACGACAATGATGTTGATATGTGGCGGTTCCATACTAGCAACTTCTTTTACACAAAAGTTTTTGTCATCTAAAACTATTATTTTAGTTACCTCCCTTCTACTAATTCAAATTCTTCTTTAAATTCTTCGTCTGTATAGCAATTCCATGTATAATCTTCTAATCCTAAAACATACCACCGATTATAGAAGTAATATGTTCTATACCAACCGAGATGTTCAACAATACAATGCCTGTCATTATCTTCTTTGATAAATATATGTTCACCATCAATATTAGGCTCAAATATTTTCAAAACTTCTTCTCGATTTTGTTTTGTTAAATATATACACTCATATTGTTCTTTCCTCACACATTTCATTGTTATCTCCTATGAATAATTGAAAATCATTAGCTTCACAACAAGCTGCTTTATATAGAGTAGCCATAGAAAATACTTCTCCTGGCTGGAATCTATCTACTTCTTTGTATCTATAACAGGATTCTTTTTTAGGACAGTCCACTAACTCTCCTGCACAGAAAGTAATATCGTGACTAAACGCCATAATACCCGCCTCCCATCGGTTCATTAATAAATTCATCTATTGATCTATAGTCTTTAAGCATAGCAATTGCTCTACATAAGATGCCTTCTATTTCACAATATTGAGCGCTATCAGCAATATCTGATAATCTATCAATCACCTGTGTAATTGTCATATTCTTATATGATGGCTCTTTGTATTCATCCATATTTATACCTCCTAAAAATCAAATTTCTTGTTACATAATTCATCTAAATCATCCATAAGATAAGTTTGTCTATGGATAATCTGTTCTTTAGTAATTGCGTATTGCAGAGCCTTAGTCTGAGCACATAGTATAAATTTTTTACTGGCTCTAGTAATCATGGTGTATAAGAGTTCTTTATTAAGCATAATAAACATTGAAAAGTCTATTCCTCCAATAACTGTATCAAACTGACTTCCTTGAGCTGAATGACAAGTTATTGCATATCCAAGCTCTATATAAGGAGCATGTGATTTAGGTACTTCTACATAGCCAATTCCTTGAAAATCTATCAGGATATAATCATCTTTTATATCTTTTATGATGCCTAAGTTTCCATTAAAGATATCTACAACTGAACCATCAGAATTAATTATCTGGTACTTATTCTGTTTGTTTATAACTTTATCTCCTACTTTTAATACCCATTGAACTACTCCACTTTTCATAATTTTGTATTGCTTTTTTGATTTGGGGTTGTATATCTGTTGAGCTATATGATTTAAAGAAGCTACTGAAGACACTCCTTGTTTACAAGGAACAATGATTTGCACATCCAGAATAGATTTAGCATGTTTGATTTCTTCTTTAAAATACTGCACTATATTATGATATGTATTAGATTTATCAGTATAGCAATTAAGAATCATGTCCTGAAGTTCACCTCTTGTTTCTTCTCCAGTCCACCCATCAGAAGTTAATTGTTTTCCTTGTCTCACTCGAATACTTTCAGTAATAATCGCTGATTTCTGAGCTTGTCTATGAATTTTATCAAGGAAAATTGAAGATATATATTTAGATTCAAGCATATCAGCAGCTACTGCACAGGAACCTATAGATTCTAGCTGCCCCACATCTCCAATAAAGATTACTTTTGTTCCAGTAGCACACGCTTTCAGTAATTGCTTAAAAAGATAACCATCAATCATAGACATTTCGTCCACTACAATAATGTCATAATCTAAAGGATCATACTCATAGTCAAATGGTGTTCTTGGATCTCCATATTTGAGTTTGAGTAACTTATGAATTGTTTGACTTTCTTTACCAGAAGCTTCACTAATTCTCGCCGCAGCTCTTCCGGCTAAAGCTACTGTTACACTTTTATAATCTTGCAGGATAGTAAGAATACCATCAATAATACTCGTCTTACCTGTTCCGCCGTAACCGGAGATACAGCATAACTGATTATCGAGAACCATTTTAATACCCTCAAGCTGTTGCTCTGTATAATCCCATCCTTGAGCTTTTTCTTTTTTTTTAATTATCTCTAGCCAGTTACTATACTTAAATTTATTAGGGGCATTTTTTAATCTTACTAAATGTTCGGCTATCGAATATTCTAAGTCATAATACCATTTCAATCCTATCTTAGTTTTTTCTTTATTCCATACAATCATTTGGGAATCTTGTAAATCATGTATCGCTTCAGCGATATTCAAATCAGGTACTTCTTCTCCTATTTTATCTATTAACTCTTGCATGATTTCTTCTGAATAACTAAATGATTTTCCATTCTCTCCTTGATTCCTTAGAAACATTTTAATACAAGTTTCAATCCGATCTATACCATAAGGATCAGCTCCATTCTGCAGTGCTATATCATCGGCTGTTTTCCAACCTATCCCTCTTATGATTGTCAAATCATATGGATGATTTTTTACTACATCAACGGCTTTATCTACATCTTCATGATAGTATTTAATAATCTTTTCTATCAATTTATCAGTAATAGAATATCTGGCTAAATCAATATAAGCTTTGTGTTTGTCATAAGTATCATTAAATTTCTCAATCCACTTAGTAGCTACGTTAGGGCCACATCCTTTAATTTTTGTAAGTTCTTTTACGTTCCCTTCTTTTAAAGCTAAGTAAGGATTATCTAAAGTCTCATACATTCTTTGTACATGTTTGGGGAATAGTTTGCAGAGAATATATTTTTGACCTCTAATATCAGTTTCAGCTAAATCATTATTCATAGAGCTTTCAAGAATACTAATTTGCTCTCCCCAGGTGGGGCTGTAGTCCATTTCACCTTTTATGTCGTAAACTTTTCCTATAATAGGCGTATGAATATTTCCTTTAATACAATATCTCATGCCTTTTGTAAGATTTCCTACAGTTATTTCTCTCACTGTTGCATAAAATATGCCCCAGTGAGTAGAATCATTATAGTATTTTTGCTCTTCTAAAAGACCTTTGAACTGTACCTGTTCAACTACAGTTTCTATTATCCTTCACCAACTTTCTTTCTATCTGTTTGAGCCAATATTGTTCCATCATTGTAAATTTCCTCAATTCTATTAGTTGTATGAGTATAAACAGTGTCTGGATATTTCATAATAACAAATTGATCTTCACGCCTATAACCACAAACAATGATTTTAGAACCTCTTTTAAACCAAGACTCTTCCAGAACTTTTTTCTTGCCTGCAGGTGTCTGCTCAGAAATTCTTTTATTATAATAACTATACTGACCTTTGTTATATTTACAGGTTACGACACCATGGTTAGTCAGCAACGACACCAAATGTTTATTATTATCAGAGTCTAAAACAGTTCCAGCTAATCGAAATATTTTATATTTAGGAAAATGTTTAATTTCTCCTCTAACTCTTCTTGTGGTATGCTCATACACTTCAGGAATCTCTGGGAGTGAATTATAATCAACCACTCCATACTTTGGCTCATTCAAATTCCACAACTCATGCCGATCCGGGTAATAGCTTAATGATTCCATATCCCATTGTTCTAATGATCCAGATGCATAAGATTCCATTGTTGAGTCAAGTTTTTTCTGGTTATATAATTGAAGTGTCTCAGGTAAAGCCATATAATCTTTCAATGGTTGGATAAGAGCATCCCATTCTTTATTAAAGAGCTTCTCTGAAATAATTACTCCATCCTCCTTTGTACCCACAATACATGTATTAAAGTGCTCCATCAAAAATTCTGTACCTCTTTCATCAAGAGCAAAATATCTGTCATGATATCCTTTTTTAGGTACCTTTTTTCCTTCATCTATTATATTTTTTAAAAAGAAACTCTCATGTAAAGCATACGCTTTGAAATTCTTGATTCTAATCATTGTTTCCATCTCTTTTGGGAAGATGTCATATTCTAATGCTGAGTTAAACTGCTGCATAGTCAGCTTATCTATCGGTGTAAATACATTACGAGAAAGAAACTTTTTCATTGTTTCCATGCGATCTGGAGAATCAAGTTCATTGAAACAACCAGCTTTAATTAGAATAATCATTTTAGCAGTACCAATAATCTTAGTGTCTACCATACGTTTACAGAAATCTTCAAATGAACTATAAGGCTGATGCTCTACAATGGCACGAGCTATATCATCACCTATTCCACAAAGTCCTTTAAAAGAGAAAATAATACGATTGTTCTTTTCATCTGGGACAAAGGAAAACTTTGCTTCATTGATAAGAGGTCTGTCTACTATGATTGAACGCTGCTTAAAATTGGCTATTGCTTTCGCAATTTTCCCATATTGAGTGGACTTATTATCATCAAGCTCTTCGTTGGCTCCGGCATTGATAATTAAACATGCTGTATTCCAATAGATAATTGGATAGTGATATCCTAAATTCAACTCTTGCAAACCAATACAGGAATAAGGGAAAGTGTGGTTTTTAGAAAATGAATCGGTGTACCGCTACTTTCGTAGTATTTGTTCGGACTAGACTATCTCTTGAGTGACTGTATTAAATAAATCTTTGTCCACATATTCCCATTTAAACCCGCCAGCTGAGTCTCTATTCCCTCTACATACTTCTCCTATATTTTGTTGAGGAATGTTTGTAATCTCACCAGCAATTTTTATACTTCGAAAAATACTCAAAATATTATTTTCATCATCAAGCAATGCTACAGGTCTTAGTGCTTTTTCAACTGACTTTTTCTGATTTAATGCTGTTGATATTTTCCGTTTTTTACTATCTTTATTAATCAAACCTGTACGAGAGGCATGAAGCATATTTTCTTTTCTGTCAACCCATTCCAAATTTCCGTCTTCATAATTATTTTCTTTGGTCCCTGCAAAATTGAAATCTTTCCTATGTCCATCTTTATGATTTACTTCCGGTAAATTTCGAGGATTCGGCAAAAAAGTTTTTGCTACAACCCTATGAGTCAAATCTCTTTCTGTTCCAAAACTTACTCTCGTATATCCGTTATTTGCTTTATGAGGATGAAATATTTTTTCAGTATAATGCTTGGTTCTTCCTAAACTATCTGTAATATCTCGTTCTAATCTTTTAATGTCTCCATAATTGGATACTTGATATTTTCCTTCCCATCCTTCAATATCCTTCCATTCTTCCATCGTAACCTCCAGAGCACAGTCACCCTATCCTTGCGCTTCCCAATGTGCTAATCTCATCAGTACTAATAGTCGTTACACCCGATTTAACTTGGCACGGTATTGGCATTATCAGCGTCCACCGTTAGCCCGTAAAAAGTACGGACACCGTTTTTGCATACGTTCACAAGGTTTTACTTGAGCCGTATTCAACCCAAGCTGCTTTCCTATAACTTCTTTCCAGATATAGTTCAGCAGATTCTCTGAAGTTCCAATCTCTTTGCCATGTTCAAAGAACATCTTTTTCATAGCTTCCTGCAGTTTTTCATCTTTTTTAGCAATACCTTTTCTTAACTTATTACTCTGTGTAACATTGAATCCTGAAATATGATCATCCATAGAAATTTCCATTACAATTTCCTGTGTATCTCCTACTCCATATACAGGTAATAGATATTTCTCTAATATTTTTATTTCACTTTCTGTCAAACGGTACTCATCTCTCATGCATTTGTACCATTCATTAATATCATTCTTATACCTAATATAAGTGTCAATGGGCTGTTCAGCGCCTTCTCCTGATACCATAAGTCTCATAATTGAGTTCGCAGTTGCAAGCTCTACTAAGGAATGGGGTTTGATTCGTTTAGCTGCCTGGAGCCCAACTGCAGTATCAAACTGAAAGAGATCTGTCACATCATTCTTTGCAACCATATCCCACATTTCTTTAGTATCATAATCAAGTACATCTGGATGTAAATATTTATTATATGTAGCTCTCAGTGATCCTTGCCATTTCATATATCCCGCATCAATTAGCAAATTCATACAAGTTCTAATCTTATCTAATGCCTGAATGGTTAAGAAATCCATTTTAAGACCAGAACAATAATCAGAATCTTTCATATTAAATTGAGTGATATAAATACCGTTTGGAGCTTTCATCCTAGCATTGTGAGCCAAAAAATCTTCATTAAACAAATATACTGCTGAAGCATGTATACTTCTTCCACATATAAGCCCTTCAATAGTCATAGCCGTTTCTAAAAGTTTGTCGTATTTTTTGACTTCATTTGCAAATTCAGTTTGTCTCTGACGTTCTTTCTCTTCGTTCCCATAAAGACAATCATGCAAACTCCAAGTTTGACCTCTGGTAACAGGGATAAGATTAGATAAATACTGAGTGATATCTGAATCTAATCCTAATCCTCTACCAGCAGTAATAATAGCTGATTTACTACCCTCTGTTTTAAAAGTACTACAATTAAGTACTTTTCTTTCACCTCTGCGACGTTTCACAGCTTCAATGATTTTTAGTCTTCTATCTTGCTGTGTGTCGATATCTACGTCACTGAGTTCAACTTTTTCATGGGAAATATGTCTCCAATGAGGCAGTCCCCACTGTAAAGGATTCATCTGAGTAATGCCAATGAGATACATTGTAAACATTCCTGTTACTGAACCTCTGGCTACACCCACTAAAGAATCTCCTTCTTCCCACATAATATTAACCAACTCAAGTGTTGATATATAATAGGAAGAAATACTTGTACCAAGCTTTTCAGTAACAAGCCACATTTCTTTTAATTCAACTTCAATTCTATCTAAAGTCTCAAAAAATTTTACTTTACCGAAAGTAGTATAAGGAATCTTTTCATAATATCCATCTTCTATCAGTTTTAATAAATATCTATCATAAACATTATCACTATGAGCGAATTTAGATATGTATTCATAGCGATCATAATAATTGCCAAAGAAATCACTTAACTCAAAATCAGGGATGTCAGCTCCAGGAACAATAGTTGGACAATACAAATCATACTCTTCAACCTTCTCACCAATCTCCAGAGAACACTTCAATGCATCTTCCACTTCTTCATACCCAAGATAATCCATCCTCTGATGAATTTGCTCATTGGTCATCATCCAAGTTGATTCATAGAAATCACCTAACTCTCTTTCTTCATCATCGCGACTATTAAGATAAGCAGCATGAATTTCTCTATCCTCTTGTTTCAAATAGTGGACATCACAGGCAATAGTAGCTTTTATTCCTAATTGATGCTTTAATTTTACAATCTCTCGATTCAACTTTATCTGTTCTTCTGACAGTCCCGGTTGCATTTCCAAGTAAAAATCTTTACCAAATAACTGCTGGTTCCAGAGAAGAAAATCCATATAATTTTCTCCTGCTAATAGAGACTTGCCTAATTCTCCTCCTAAACATGCTGTCGTTGAAATCAGATGTCCAGGATTAGATTTAACTACATGTTCCAGATCACTTTTCAATGTAGGAACACGTTCCATCCTTCCTGTATAAAAACTGTTGTCCCATGCTAATGAACTAAGTTCTCTTAACTGCTTATGCCCTATTTCATCTTTAGCCAGAAGAATATAATGATAAAATGGAGAATCACAAGACTTCTTTCCATCTTCTGATATATTTAATTTGTCAACTAAATATATTTCATTACCAAGTATTCCTTTGAAATCTTCCGGCAGTTCACCGGAAGACTTCATGGATTTAATTGTTTGAATAAATCTCACATGACCAGATACAGACTCATGGTCAGTGATAGCAACTCCTGAAAGTCCAAGAGATGCAGCTTGTTTTATTAATTGAGGTACTTTTACGATGCAGTCCAACATACGAAGCTGACTAAATTCTGTATGCGCATGTGTCTCTATTCTCACTAGAACACCAACTTTCTCTTAGTTTCTTTCTTTATTTCTTGTCCATAAGGATTAAGTACTGCAAATGATTTTTTCTCAGGTGTCCATAAGCTATGATACTGACATAGACCAGAAAACTTAGGATCAGCATTTGGGGAAGTGCTGTGGAATGGACACCAGTAGCATAATGGAGTTGGTTTGGGAGGATACTCGCCTTTAATTTCCATTTCATCCATTTCATTTAACACCTTGTCCAGTTTCTTAATTCCTCTGTTAAGATAGCCTTTGGTACATACACCTTCGTCAGCTCCTTGAATAGCATCTATAAGAATAAAATCATACACATGGTCTGTTGCAGGCTGTCCATATAAATGAATACATGCCAGATCATAAATTACATGTTGCATAGGTGTTTTTATATCTGCATCTCTAAACACGGCCTTTGAGGATTTATAGTCAGTAATCCTTAGCTGCTCTTTTGCATTCTTATCCACTCTATCAATAAAACCATGTATAATAACTCTGTCGTCATATACAAATTCAAATCTCTGTTCTACTGCTACGGGAGTCCACTCTTTACTATCAATCCTAGATGGTAATACTTTGTTATAAAAGATATCCATCTTTTCTGAATAGTTCATACCTGACTTACTATCAGCAGTAAAAAACTCATCAAAATATTTCTTTTTGAGGTCTTTTATACCAAGAATGTGATTATCCGACTTCTCATCAGTCTCTAAATAGCCCTCTTCTGTAATGCTTTTAAGATAGTCATAATCTACTGTCTTACCTTCCATTATCATTCTTCCTTTAAGCTCTAATGCCTTATGTAAAATAGAACCAATTTCCATAGGAAGAGACGATTTCTTTGAAAAGTTTTTGTCTATATACTTTAATTTGTGGCTCAGTGGACAGTGATCAAAGTTACTCTCTTTACTGTAGGAGAGATAAGGTAACCCCTTATCCTCCTCAGTTACTTGTCGGATTTTCTGACTGATTTCAGTCAATTAATGCCTTTCTATACATAATACGTTCCCTCCAACGTGATATCTTCCATAGTTATTTCTACTTTGTCATCAAGCAGTTTTAATAATGTTTCTTTGCCTTTATCTGTAGGCGCATCCTTATAATCTAACACCCCATCTTTATCCCATAAGATTGATACTTTACAATATGGAATAATCGGACGTATTTTCTTAAATAATTTATTTTTGTACAGCTCACCGTCCCATCCATACGGATCCTTATATTCTTTGTCAAAACCAAGAATTAATTCTTCTATCTTCAAATAATCGAGTAGCAATTTGATTTGTTCATCTGAAATTTCACTGCCACATACAGCTAAAGAAAAGTCATCATCACCAAAATACGAATGATTTTGCATAACTCCTTTCTCAGACTCAAGTAGTAAACATTTCCTACAAGTCTTAATCTTATTCTGGTTAATATGAATACCATAAAGATTATGTGATAACTTGTGGCTTAGAAATTTTCCTTCTATATTAAGAGGTACATATTTTCCAATGTTCTCTACGTCTTCTTCATCGAGATATCTTCCTCTTATACCAATAAGATTTTGATGTCTATCTCTATGAGGAATAACTATTTGATTTGTATTACCCCAATAAGATATTTCAAATGTAGATAACGTCTCTCTGGAAATATGGTCGTTTAAAAACACTTCATGAGGAGTATATTCAAACATTTCTAATACATGCTCATCTATAGGTTCACAGTCTATAATGTCTGTAGATTTGTTTTTCCCAAACTTCTTGAGCCACGACATATCACATATATGTTTTGGTCTCTCAATATGTTCAACAGCTTTCATATCTATTTGATTAGCAACATAAGATACCGCCTGATACCAAGTATAAGTAATCCCTTGTACTCTTTTAGCTCTGATTACTAATTCAAAAATAGAGAATGATTCGCTACATGAGGTGTAGCAATGAAATGTTCTTCCAGAATACTGATCTGTAGGTTCATGATAGTAATAAAGCTTATAACTATCGCCACCATGACAGATTGTTTGAAAGATAAGATTCCCAGATGAGTCTGTTCTATATCCTTTTGATCCTAAATCGGTAACTATCTTGATTACCTGTTCCTTTGTAAGAGCCTTTAATATTGCATTTTTATCATAGTAAGGCATCAGTACACCTAAAAATCAAATGGCATTGATCCCAATAAAGTACTCGTAGCTTCTTGTTGCTCATCATCAGTAATCTGGATATCATCAAGGCTCTCAGAATGTTCCTCAATTACTTTCTCAATTTGAGCTACAGCCACTTCAGTTTCGATCAGGTTATAATAGTTGTCTGTAATAAATAAATCTTTAGTTCTACCAGTAGAGAGATCAGCATATTGCCATAAACGGATTTTTGTCAGTTTTCCTCTTCGTACTTTATATATGTGTCTTACAAGATTGGGTATTGGCACTCCATACATATTGTGCATAAGTTTCTTTACACACTCTAACTCTGCACTTGTTGGCCTCAGTGAAATTTCACCTAAGTCAATTCTATCTGCTAGAGATTTTGCACCTCTTAACATTGTTTCGTCTTTAATCTGACTATCTTTGTATGTACCATTTAACTGAGTCATTGTTAGAATAAAGATATCCAATTTCATAGCCAAATTCTTAAGAGTGTCCATGAATAAGAACAAAGTCTGATCTTCTCTCAATTTCATTCCTTTACTCATAGAAGCAACTTCAGCAATTAATTTAGCTGACATATGTATATAATCGAATACGAAATAATGACATCCTTTTTCTCTCTTATAAGTTTTAATGATATTTGATATATCTTCTATACCAAAATCATTAATAATTTCTATATATAAAGGATAAGTAGCAATATATTCAATAGCTTTATCTACTCGTTCTTCTTCATCTCCTTCATAGTCTCCATCAAGAATCTTGTTCTCTGGTACTCCGGAAACGTATGCCATAATGATAGTCTGTACTTCGTCTTCCTCTAACTCAGTAGAGATGAATAGAGATGGTTCCTCACACCCAGTGTAAATCCATTCTTTTTTATCTGTATCATAGAAATAAGGGATTGAAATATTACAGATATCTGCCAATGCAGTCCTTGTCTTTCCTCCACCAGAATCAGCAGAACGAAGATAGACCTTTTTAAGTCTCGCCCCTCTAGCAATAGTAGTCATCATAGGGCTCTGTAAAGGTATTCCAAACTCTGGTTCTTCTTTCAATCTTTCTTTCAGTTCTTTCATTCCCTTACCGGCAAGCTGACCCCTTCTCGAAGAATCCATTCCATAGAGCATTTTTGCTTTCGTAATGAGCAGATCCTCTTCTTCCAGAATCATATCATTTATTGAAGTTGCATCTAATTTAGCTGCTTGCTGTTCTTGTCTGCTAGGATCAATGATTGTTTGATCATAGATGTTCCTTATGTCTACTCCACATGAATCCCAGTATCTTAAAAGACTAAATTTCTTCAAACGTTCCAGGTAGTAACTAAAATTTTCCAATTCAGCCAAACGAATGGCATCGTCACAATAATCAATTCCTTGATTATCGTTGAAAATTTTATATTGTTTCTCATATCTTGAAAGAAAACTATCTATAGCAAATGTATCTATAATCTCTACCCCTTGGTTGTAGAGATTATACACACATGAAAATAATATTGCGTAAAATTGTTCTTCTTCAAAGTCATACTGTGTAAGTGTGTATTCTTCCAAAAGGGAAGGTTTCTTCATAATACATCCTAAACATTGAAGAGTGGCGTGTTTGTCAATTAACATATTCACTCCCCTATTTTGCTTATATCAATCAAATCTACATTTTTCTTTTTAGGCGATACTTTTATATGCTTCTTTTTATAAATCTTATCCAAATCTACTTTTGAAGGTTCTATACTGTCTAGCTGTGCATAAAATGCCTGAGCTTGGTCATAATACCAAGGAATTAATCCAACAATGTCACTATCTTCATCTTTCCTGGCTTCTAATCCAACTATAGAAAAACAATATTCTAAAGTCTGTTCCATTCCTTCCCAAGTAAATCCTTCATACATTTTTTTGTATTTATAAGCCATTGCTGAACTTTTCGCTGTGCATTTACCCTGTATTTGCTCCACTTTACTAAAGAATTTTTCTGCTGCCTGGGCTTCACTTTCTGGAACTGCTTCAGGGATTTCAGGGAGAGCACTTTGTTTCAGCGCTCTCTCATATTGTTCCCTTTGCTTCTTCGTCAGTTTATCATTGTCAATCTTTTCTTTTTCTTTCTTGATTTTTTTATCAAGACAAGCTTTATGATAGTATCTGGTTTTTATATGAATAGCTTTCGAAGCAAGTACATTTTTATGACATACCGGGCAAATGTACATTGCCCTTGGCATTACGCCACTCCTAATTCAGCACAAGCATCCTTAATGTCTTCGAGAATAATACTCATAGCCTCAGTCTGCTTTTTAGTACACTGAGATACTTTCTTCCCGACACCAAGAGTCTGCTCTACAATATCTGTCAATGTTTCCATATGATCTGAGGCAGCTAGTTTACCTCCCCAAAGGGCAATCTCTTCCTGAAGCTGTTCAAAGGACATTGTTTCTTTTTCTTCATACATAGACTGCTGCTCATCATAGGATACTGATTTAATACCGTCAGCTTCTTCCTGTTTAGTGATTGCATCAGAAATTGCTTTCTCTAAATTATCTGCTGTAAACTCTTCAATTTTAGTTACCATGAAATCATATCTTGAACGAGCGAAGAACTTATCTGTCTGTGCAAAATAAGCAGAAGATTTAATTACATGTCCATCTTCATCTACGCCATTTGGCTCAAGGTAAGCCACTACGTCACAATTATCTACAATTGGTTTAATACAGCGCTTGTCTCCCTTAGGCTGAATAAAGCCATCTTTTTCGTCTGCATGTGCAACGAATACCACTGTATACCCGGAAGTTACTAATTTCTGAATCTGTTCCCAATAAATACGTTCATAAATCTGATAAAGATTTACTTTGCTGTTTTCATTGGCTCCAAGAGAAATGCATCCTCCACCATATGTGTCACATACGAATTTCTGGCAAAACAGAGAGGAAGCATATACTTCATCAATAACAATAGTGGAATAAATCTCTTTAGCTCTTTCTACTGTTTTAGGATCAGTAAGTTCTTTGATGTACTTAGTGAACATTCTCCAGTTGTTAATCATTTTATGTTTAACTCCTGCCTGAGCACCTAAACCATTCTCACACATGAAGAACAAAGCATTCTTCATCTTTGCGCAATTATAAGTTTTTCCCGTATTGTTTGTGCCATAAAGCATAATTACTTTTCCTTCAAGGCCATGTGCTACAACGCTTACTTCTGGTTCAAAAATACTATCTGTCATATGTAATCTCCTTTAATTTTACTATTTATATTTTTACAAACTTGTTTATAGATTAAAAATTAGGAAGTTTTGGTCTAGCTTTAGTTGTTGCGGCAGAAGTTGCTGTCTCTGGCTGTTTAGCTTTTGCTTTCTCTTCCTCTAAGCGAACTTCTCTATCAGTAATTGCCTGAGAAATTGCACCAATGTCATATGGTTCTGGAGTTGGTGTTTCACTATCCTCACCATAAGCATCAGAAGCATTTGTAATAATCATTTCATTTTTATAGATCGTTTTCTTCTCAAATCTTGGTTTACCAATTTTTACAGGAATTTCTTTTGTGATTTCTGCACGACTATTTACAATATCACCATAGAACTTAACAGTCTGATTTGGTGCATAATCATCTAAAATTGCTTCTGCAATTCCATCTTCTGCTGGAGCATATAAGGTCATTGGCTCAATTCCTGCGTATGTAGGCACCCATCCTTTTACGATAGCTCGGCCTGTTTCTTCACCTTTATTCTCACCAGATGTATAAAGTTCTGGAGTAATAGAAGCAATTGCCATTTCTACTTCAAACCAAGCACGAGGCTCGAATTTCTCTGGGGTTCCATCATAACGCTTAAAAATCATTGTCTGATAAGAAATACCTACATGTACCTGTTTATCTTTTCCAACGTAAGAACGAGGTCTGATTTGACCATCTGTAACAGTTACTCTTGTAGCTGCGTCTTTACCAACTTTAGCAATAGACTGATATTCTCTCATTACAGTTTCAATGCCTGCATAATAGCCATTATCTGTGCCGTCATTCTTTTTCTCATTGATATACACTCTAAATGTTACAAAGTTAATGTCTCCTGTCTGTACTGTAATGTCACCGCTAATAACTTTTTTACCATCTCTTACTGACTCTTCCAGTGTGTTTTCGCTTACAATACCAACTACTTCTACTTTTGTGTCTGCCTGTCTTAAATTTGTTTTTTCACTCATGAATATTGTCTCCTCTTATAAATAATATTGTTTGGTATATTGATAAGCGTTCATGATTGAACGACTTATTCACTAAATCTCATGCTAACTCTATCTAAATATTCTTCATCTGACGGGTTAGCGAATCTAATAACTGTATATATGCCTTTGCATTCTGGACATCTATTATTTTTTCTTTCATTCCATTCAAACACTGAAGCACAACGAGTGCACTGGCATAATGTTGTTCGTGTTTCCATCTCATGCCTCCTCTTCAAAGATGCTTCCGCTAATACCTAAGGCTTCAGCAAGTAATGTTTTCAGAGGTTCTGATGGATTCTGATCATTCAACCATCCTAAATAACTATCTGGAATTTCAGAGAGTGGTTCTCCCTTATGTTTGCCGAATGGCATAAGATATGTTTCTGGTGTAGGTTTGAATTCTTTCATCAGTTCATCTACTTCAGTTTCATCAAAAGATACTGTTAAATCTTTTCTTGATGCTAAATAATCTGCTAAGTGAACTATCATCTGACCTTTTGTTTCTGGTAATGGCAGCTCATCTTTACTTCTTTTATCTGTGTTCCATTCACCCATATGTGAGGCGCAACAGTCTGCAATATAATCCAATTCTTCATCTGGCAACCATTCAAATCCTTTATAGGATTTTATTCTCTCAGCTATAAGTAACGGGTGTTTAAAAAGAGTATATTGACTGCCATTACGCCCAAGTTTTTCATCATCATGGTTCATAATAGCTGTTCGTAGCATATCTCTTTCTCTTGATGTAAACTGACTCTTGATACAATCAATTGACAGCATATGATTTAAGAATCTAGTTGCCCCTTTTACATGTTTAGCAAGTCCCATAAAACCAACTGTATAATCAGGGTGATACTTGTTAGTACTTGAAGCAGACACTTGCCAGAAATATGTAGGCGCAGTATCTAGTAATTCAATACAAAATTCCTGAATATCATCATTTTCAAATACTTCTAATTCTTCCTTAAAAAATCTCTCTGCTAATGTCATACAGTTTCCTCCTCAATAATTTCTTGTGCCTCTTCCATATCCGGTGTATCAGAGGAATCTTTTATCAATCCTTCAAGGACCTTGAAAGTGAAATTCTTGTGTTTATAAGCCTTAAAGCTACTTCTATTATCAATTCTTACAACTACACCTTCTCTAACATGTGTCGCCCCTATTGGATCAGGCCCATCATAGTATTTTTCTACACGCTCCATAAGATCTTCTTTAGTAGTAAACAGGAATTTATCAAATTCAGGTACATGTTTAACTCCTAAACGATCACACCAATTCTTTACTTCTTCCCATGGAATCTCTGTAATAATCCCATCTTCATTGGTCATAGTCATTCTATAAACATAAATATCAGAAGTACCAGGAGTACACCCATAAGAGAACACTGTTTCATCACCGTAAAGCTTCTTAACTTCTTTATCTTTAATTTTAGTGTTGGAACAGGTTCCCATAATGGTCTGCTCTGTACCATCAACCCACCCTACGATTTCATAAAACACTTCCATTCCTTTTGGCAGTCTGTCAATAAAGTAGTCATGATATTTTTGTCTAAATTTATCATTCCCATAGTAACCGCCTTCAAATGTATTGAGTACAACTCTTCTTGTTCCAGTAACTATTTTCCATTCTTTGATAGCAGGAGCTGGTCTACAAAAAAGTTTTTGTAGTAGAGTCTTTTTCTTAGTAGTTACTTCTATTGCATTTGCTGTTCGACCAGATGTGCCATGCATTTTCAAAGTAATGTAACAAGTATCTCCTGGTTTAAAGGCATTTAAGTTATATGCTAACTGTTCTGTATCAGCATGTTCTTTAAAATAAGGAAATTTGTTTTTTAAATTTGGAGTTTTTACTTTCGGACCATTGTTAGATTTTTTATGATTTGATCTTGGAATATATTTTTTACAGATAACTGTCCCATCAAGTACAGTAATTTGATCTCCTAAAGATAATTTATTTATATCAGTCCATTTACTAAGAGATTCTACTGGTAAAACCAGTCCTTCTGATTTCTCACCTCGCAGTCTCATAGCTTTAATGTTTCGTTTTACAGGATCAAGATATCCACCTGTAGTTGTTCCATCTTCATTTTTAATACGCAGTAAATTGTTTTCTTTTGCAAATTCTTCTCCTAGCTGACCATCAACCGGGAAAAATACAACTTTCTGCCCTTCGTAATAACTTAAATCAACAATAACCGTATTTCCAAAAACGGTACCAAGCTGGAGCCTATCAGCATTGCTGTGTTTACGAAGTTGCTTAAGCTCAGTAATGTAAGCACAATACATTAAGTATTGAATACCTCTTTCTCACTCATAATTCTCTTGCACAGATCAATTACATCTGTGTTGCCTCCTTTTATTTCATTATATATTTTAGTAACACCATAAAGTTTTCCTATATGGAATCCTTTGTTATATGTATCAGTAATTTTCTTTTTCATCTTTTTTCTAGTTATAAACACGTAGCTCCTCCTGTTATTTCTTCTAAAGTTCTAGGAGTATAATTCAGCAGCATTGCTCCGACATTATACATTTTACATGGTGTATTATATAGATTTTCCATTTCATACTTTGTTCTTTGCATCATATTATTTTCAAAACCTGTATGTACATGTCCATATAAATGGTACCAACCATAGTAATGATTCTTAAAACAAGGAATCGGATAATGACAAAGAATAATACTCTCTTTTGGATTAAGGTATAGTTCTTTATAATCAACTATTTCTACAAATAAATTCTGTAAATCTTTGTTTTTCAGAATCTTATTATCATGATTTCCTTTTATTAAATGAATCCTACCATTTAACTGGCTGTAATACTCCAATGTTTTAGTTGAACCATACCAACTAATATCTCCTAAAAGATAAACATCATCATCTAAGCCAACTACTGAATTCCAATTATTTTTAATAGTTTCATCGTTCTCTTCTATTGTCTTAAATGGTCTAGCATCGAATGCCAATGCATTTGTGTGACCAATATGTAAGTCTGAAATATAATAATTCATAAGCTACTCACCACAACACTAAGTATATCAATAACGCCAACAATTAGTAATATTATATAAAATCTTGTTCCATGTATCCCTATTGATGAGCAATAGGCTCCTAGAATACCCCAACATAGAATATTCAAAATTGATAAAAATGTTTTCATAGCTCACCTATCCAATCTTCATAAATATTATCTGCATGTGCTTCAATATCATCATGTAATGTCTCTTCTGGGTAATCAATAAGAGACTCCATAATATAAGAAGTTGTAATCATATCTAAAGCTTTCTCACCTGACAGTAGGTATTTTCTTTGTAATATATCTTTTAGACATTCAATATAATCTTTGGCGTTTTCTGTAAGCTCTGCCATTATGCGATCCTCACAATCTGTTCATATAGAACTATATCTTTTGTCGTTATTGCTTTATTGTCGTGGTAATGCCCACACAGCCAACGTCCATAGTCAACATTACATCTGATCTCTTCCAAATAATCAGTTAGCTTATCCGGTTTATATAATCCATGTGATAATAATGCTGCTGTAGAAGAAGCTGTACAATGTGTCAGGATAAAATCTACTTTATTGTCATGTTCTGCCAGGTTCTTTATACCTTCATCCATCTCTTCTTGATTTGGCATTTCTCGCTCCCACCATGAAATATGATTGATTCGATACATCTTATCTGGATCATACCTCCATTCCTTTATTCTTGGATCGTCAATCTCTAATACTCCATCTGAAATATCATGACTTGCAGCTCCGCCAAAAGTAAAAAATTTTAAATCGTCTATATCAAATACTTGTCCTCTCATAAGATGAATTACTGATGGTTTAATAAAATGTACCTTACCACCATGCCATTCTTCTACCGGATAAGCATCTAATATATCGTAACATTCATGATTTCCGTCAATAAAGAGTGTTGTGAAATGCTTCTCTTCAAGCCAATTCAGATACCACCTTTGCTGAGGTGAATCTCTCCATATCCCAAAATCTCCAAGAACAATTACATAGTCATCTTTAGTCATCTCTCTTTGCTCCGGGAACGAGTCCATATTTAATCTATGGATCCAATCCCCATGTGTATCACCTGTGATCCAAATTACTTCCACCACCTCCAACAATATGTAGCGATTGAAAATCCTATAAGAATCATGAAATATGCTACAGGTATCGCAAAAAACATTTTCATAATTGAAATCAATAAAATACACAAATCTAATTTTTTATCTGCAATCATGTTTAATATTCTTACTACTGGCAAAAGCATTAACTTCCAACCACTACATATAGCTCCAATTACTCCACATATAGCAGAAATCCATCCCATGGTTTGCTTAATCACTTAATTCCTCCTAAACTATCAATCCATTGTTTTACCTTGCCATTATCATATGTTTTTGTAATCAATACAGCAGACACTGTTTGCCCTATTCTTCCATGATATTTACGATATGTACTTTCATCATTAAGTGAATATTCAGTTCCGTTATAATTTACCGTAATTTCATATTCAGCATAATCAGTTCGAAATTGCGGAACATGATTAACCATACCTGTAAAACGGGTTTCTTTAGGTTTATAATATTCATTTACAACTGTGACCTTCACGCTTTCCTCTTTTTTATCAATGCATTTAGCGCAACCAGTTAATGTTGAAATACTTATCAATAAAACTCCTAAAATACTTAATACTTTCTTTTTCATAAACTCTCTCCTACATTTGTAGTTAAGGTCCAATCTTTCTGAGTTCCATAAGGATAAGAAGTTCCATAAGGATAAGAACCATATGTTATAGTATTATCCTCAGTAGTTTCAGTTCTGGTCGTCTCCTCAATAAGATGGCCTTCTTTATCATATTTCTTAGTAGTTTCCGTAATCGTAGTTTTTACCATTGTCTCCTCCTTTATATTGACAAACCACCTCACCTAAAGTACAATACTATTGATCCCAGGTCTGTACCGGGTGAGGATCTTCTGAATGGGTAATGTGATATGGGATTGTATCACACATTGTTTTTGAAGGAGGTGTTGCCTATGGCAGCAGATATCATAACTATACTTACTTGCTTTGGGCCGACATTACAATTCGTAGTTGTTAACGTTATCTTCACCTTACGCAGCCACCTCTTTATTACTGACGCAAAATCCCTACGCTACCGTCAGTGTGGTATATGTCCACAGTTCTCACTATACGTTACCCTCATTATTAATTATTTATTTTCAACAGTTGCTACATTGCCTGATGTTAATTCTCCTGCGTCAACAATTGTTGCAGCATTTCCACCTTGTACCTTCGGCACATCACCATTCCACTTATCAATCTTCTGTTTCTCAATAAGTTCTGGAGTAAGTGACTCAGCGATCTTTTTATTTGCTTCTGCTTCAGCATCCGCTTTAATTCTTGTAGCTTCAGCTTTACCTTCCGCAGTGATTTTCGCCTGTTCAGCTTCAATAGCGGCTTTCTCTTTATCCTGCTCCGCTGCGATGAGAGCAACTTCCTTATCTTTATCTGCCTGTACCTTTGCAGTCTTAGCTTCAATATTTGCAAGTTCCAGTTCCTGCTGTGCATTTACTTTCTTCTGAATAGCAGCCTGAGTTTCATCATCTGTAGAAATTGAAGTAAAGTTTACAGTATCAATGATGATTCCATATGGCTCAAATTTCTTTTTCAGATATGTATCAAGAGCTTCGTTCAGTTCCTGACGCTTATCACCAAATACATCTGTAACTGGATACTTAGCAGTTACTTCCTGTGTCCATGCTTTCATTTTTGGCTTAATAAAAGTATTCTTTACACTTTCGCCAGACTGACCTTTAAATCTTGTAAATACATCAGCAACTTGATCCTGGTCGAATTTATATGAGAATTCAAGATCTACAAGAAGTTGCTTTCCATCAGCGGTAGGCGTTTTAAAACTCTCATCCTTTGGTGAATCACCTTTATCTTCTGATGTAAGATATGACTGCTCAATACCAATTGAATACAAAGATGTTTTTACTGTGGGTGAAATTAAATGCCATCCCTGTGAAAGAGTGTCGTTTGAAATTCCACCATTCATCTTGTATTCTACGGCTACATAACCTGCTGGTACTCTTACGCTACACTTTGCTACGCAAATTAATCCTGCTACAATAATTACTGCTAATCCAATACTACCTAAAAATCCTTTTTTCATTAATCTTTCTTCTCCTTGTTTTGATCTTCTCTATTTATTCCATCTGCTGCATCTTTCCAGATCCTATGTAAGAATCTCCCAAATGGATAAAACAGTGCAGATAATAGAAACCATAAAATTACTGCTCCAACCAATACTAAAAATACAAATACTGGATTCATACTCTCTCCTTTATAATTCAATACCTTCCATAACAGCCCTAGCTTCTAAGATAGCTAAATAGCTTGCCATAGCATCAATCTGAATATTATAAGTACTTCTTGGGCATGTTGGTTCGAAACTAAGAGTTCCATTGTCCCATTTAAAAAGCATAGACTGTAAACCTCTGAATCTAAGCATTAACTGGTAATATTCAGCTTTGAATCTCTCTTTATAATCTGGGTTAACCATCATTTCTGTTGTTTCTTTTAATGTTTTTACCATGTTATTTGTCTCCTTTATATTCTTTAATATCATTTATAAATGTCCAAGTGAAAAAGACTACCAGCATTAAACTAAGTAAATTTTTATAAGTAATAAGGTCTACCAATGATACTGCTATAAAAATAGCATCAAGAATGATAAAAAATATGTTAAGTTTCATTTAATTCATCTCTCACTCTCATAAGTATCTTCCCAAGCCTATTTTCTCCAACTCCATCTACAGTTCCCCAAATAGCATCTCCCCAAGTATTACCCTCTTCCAAATGTTCATCTCCTGTGGCAAGTAATTTTTCCTTAAGGTCTGGATTCTGAGTGAATTTAGCCAGTACGATTTCATACATTACTTTATCTTTCACTTCTTCCCAATCTGATCTTAAATCAATCTTTCTACCTGCTGCCTTTGCCTCTGATGGGCTAGCTTGAGAAAATAACTGGAATTTTAGTCTACGATTTTTTGTTTTCTGTGCTTGAAAAGCTGCTTCATTATTTGTATAGTCCCATCCGTTATAACTTACCGGTGCCATATAAAAGTTACTTAAAAAGTAATAATCTCCAGTAAAACTATTAATCATTCTTTCTCCTTCCCTAATAATCACTACAAGTTACTGTTAAACTTACGAATCCATCATTTTGTTCAAAAGATGCCATAAGCTCATCTTTTACCAATTCTTCTACTATATCTCTGTCAGTTATTTTTGTTCCAATTAATTCAGGATCAGTCAAGTTGTATTCAGCTTCTACAGTGATCACTCTTTTTGTTGGTATCAAAATTTCTTTCTCACATGCATCATCAATTGGTTTATTTAATATTCTTTTTCCTCTTTGCGTAATACCACCTCCATATTTTATTTCATTGTTTAACCTCCTTAAGTGTAGGTGAGGAATTGAACCTCACCTTAACCTTTTGTTACTACACTTATTTTCTCTTCCCTACAAAGAATCCAATTAAGAAACAGACTAATAGACATACCACAAACACGCCTATATTTAACACTATCATTTTATTTGCCTTTCTTTGCTTTCAGTTCCTGCAACTTTTTATCAATTTCATCATCTTTCATTTTCTTATCCAGACGCTGTTTCTGCACAATAGCAGAACTTTCATAAACGATCCTAGCTCCATCAGCAGCTTCTTTTTGCTTTTTAACTCCGTCACGTACTTTCTCTAACATCTTTTCCTCTTCACTAGAAGATACTCCCGGTGTTACATTAAAAGCTTTTGATGCCTGAGCTGTTTCCAGAGTTAAAACTGCACTTTCTTTTTCTGCTTTTAAATCATTAAGTTGTTGCTGTAATACTTCTACTTTTTCTTTCTGTACGTCAGCATTCTCTTTCCATTCTTTTAATGTATTTTTGATAAAATCAATTTTATCATTCAGTTCCTGTTGTTCTTTTAAGTAGACTTTTGCCGCTTCGTCATCTCCTCGATCCACACAAGCATTTACATTTACATCTGCTTTCATGGCATCTTTCTTCAAATGGAACAGGTCATCTTCATAATTGGAAATCTTACCAAGCATCTGCTGATATCTTACATTTTCCTGCTGAAGTTCATCTTCTTTCTTTTCAATAGCAGCATTATAATATGCTTTAGCTCCCTCAGGGGTGGCTGCATCTTTCTGAATTGCTTCATTCGCCGTGCCTGATGCTCTTATCCTTACCCTCTTTCCAATTTTGCTATTAAAAAAGAAGCAAAATCCTACGAGTATTAAAATAACAATTACAACAATTGCTCCAGCTGTAATATTCATTAGTCTCTCCCTTCATCAATATCAAGCCCAAAGTTTTTAAACAGTTCTGTCATACCTCCCACATAACCAGAACCTAATGCCTGGAATTTGAATCCATCTCCGTAACGGTATAATTTACCCATTTCTACTGCATTCAATTTTTCAAAGTTTTCATTCTCAGACAGATCATATTCATACTTATCACCATCTGGATTGTCGTAATCACAAATTGTCATAACTGCATTGGAGACCATTCCAAAATTCTGCATACGCTGTAAGGCCCTAAAAATTGTTAAGCAGATAGTAAATTCTGTTTTATCTTTCGGGAAAGTATCAGCATGCACAATGAAATATTCGTCATAATGCTTTCCATTGAAAATCATTCCCTGAGAATCGTCACCAGTTTTATTGTCTCCTGAATAGTCTACCCAGGGATATGCAGAACCATCTTCATAGGTTTTATAGTTTACTAAATCTTCTGGGTATACTACTTTGCGACTTGAATCTGTTAAAAATCCATTGATATCAAAGTCAATGTCTGCTTCACCAGCATAACGGTTCTGATCCCAATTGACTCCAATGAAGAAGTTCTTAATACCTGTACCATCCTCTTTTACCATACTAATTTTCTGGTTTTTACTCATGTTGATTACTGCCATATCTCTTTATCTCCTTTTTATTTATTATTCAGCCAGTCTTTATACTGACGAAGAATCTCTGTATATAACTGTTCATCAGACATTTTATTCATGTCTTTTACTGCTGTAAAACCGGTGTTGTCATGTTTTCTACCTTTCATATTGTCAAGGGATTTTAAATAACCAAAATCTTCATCCCCAATTCCTATGAACTGTACAAAGATGTTGTACTCTGAAAGCTCTTTAATAACTGCATTGGTGGCAGAAGTGTCACTGTTCTCACCATCTGTAATAAAGATGATAAATGCTGGAATCTCACTTGGCTCGATATCTTTATAATATGTAACCATTTCTTTCAATACAGGAGCATAATTAGTACCACCCATATACATATGAGCTTTTTTCATAACATTTTTAACATAACTACTATAATTATCAGCGTTAGCAGCTTTTAAGCGCTCCGCTCCATTTGAGAACAACCAACTCTCAAGTTCTCCATTATCGTCAAATCTTAGAGCAATAGGCAACAAACGAGAAATGGTTTCCTGTACAGATCCATTATCATACAGCCAATCCATACTTCCTGAATAATCCATTGCAAGAGCTACTCTAGCCGTATGTTTTGTCATATCAATCTTGCTTCCCTTAGACATATCAATAAGTACTTTGCCAAGATTTTCATTGTGCTTAGACATATCAATTGTCTGTAACTTTTCTTCATATACAGGTTGCTGAGTTACAGCAGAAGATAACTCTACTGCTGCTTCCTCATCTTTTTTTCCGAATAATTTTCCCAAAAATCCCATTTTAGTTACTTCCTTTCTTACAAATTGCTTTTCTAATCCAATCTACAGGCACAACCATAAATGCTGTCACAAGAACTATAATCCACTGTTTAACGTCCATTGGAGTTGTCTGTACTAGATTTCCTACAAAGTTACACAAAACTACAGCCATTGCAAAAATACCCAATGCGATATACACAAATAATTTGTTATTTTTAATTCCTTTGAAAAGATTCATGCTATCTGTTCTAATAGTGAATCCATTAAATACTGCCATTAAACACAATAAAGCGAATCTCGCTGTCATAGCCGAAAGTTTTGTTGTAAACATATTTCCAACTGGACCAAATGTAATTACACCAAATAAAGCAATAAATACAATTGAACTTAATGCAATTCTCCCTTTCGCTCCACGGATAAATAATCCGGATCCTTTCATGATAGGCTCTTCATTCATATATTCCTCTTTTGGCGGTTCTCCACCAAAGCTTAATGAGTTAAGTGAATCCATGATGATATTTACAATAAGGATCTGAACTGCTGCTAATAGAGCAGAGCCACCAGAAATAATTGGAAATACCATACTTAAGATCAACAACGAAATATTGATAGGTAGCTGGAATTCAAGGAACATCATAATGTTATGCATAAATGTTCTACCAAGTTCGACTGCCTTTACCACACTTGCAAAATTATTGTCTGTCAAAACAATATCTGCTGCTTCTTTTGCCACATCAGACCCATCCTGCATTCCAAAGCCTACATCTGCTTTCTTTAGCGCAGGAGCATCGTTCACACCGTCACCGGTCATTGCCACAGACATTCCAATTTCTTGCGCTAATGTTACAAGACGAAGCTTCGTATTCGGTGAGCATCTGGAAATTACTCTTAACTGTGGAATAATTTCTTTTACTTTTACATCTGACATTGCCTCAAACTCATCATTGGTAACTGCTAAATCTCCAGGCTTATAAATGCCAGCTTCCATAGCAACAGCCTTAGCAGTCTCCATGCAATCACCAGTAATTTCAATTACCTGAATTCCAGCTTTGTGAGCAATTTTTACTGCTTCTGGAACTTCATTCCTAACCGGGTCAACAACTCCAATGACTCCAAGGAGATTCATTTCATCGGGGAGACCATCATCAGTTTTATCTGAGATAGTCAACGCAATACATCTCATTGCCTTCTCTGTTAATCCCTTAATATGGCTCTTTAAAGCTTTTCTTTTTTCTTCTGTCAGCTCAGTTACAATGCCATCATTATCAAGATAAAATTTACACTTCTCAATTAATTTCTCTGGTGCGCCTTTATAAACAGTAAAATCATTTGCTCCATTATTTAAAGTAACTGCAGAGAATTTATTTTCACTACTAAATGGAACACGTTTCTTCATAATAGCTTTATTCTGTATTTTTTGTGCGTCTTCAGGAGAAAGCATATCAAGTACTGCTCGATCAATTGAATTGCCACCAGTGATATTCCCATTAGAATCGAATACTGCACTATTATTCATGCAAATGTTTAAATCAATTAGCTCGTTGAGTGAACTTTCCTTATTAAAAATATCCTGACAGTTACCGTTAACCATAACTGTAGAAGTCATTTCACCTGTTGTGAGAGTTCCTGTCTTATCCGTACAAATTAAATTAACATATGCCAATTCAGGAATTTTACCAGTATTCTTCGCAAGAATATTGAATTTTTCCATTGTCGATACATTCTGTTTAGTTACAAGTTTTACAATGAGTGGCAGACCTTCCGGTACAGCCGCAACAATAATTGTTAATGCATTTGAGATATTCTGTGCTACTTTCTGAATATTTTCAAGAATGTTTCCTGAGAAATACTGACTTAAACTTCCAGCATTTAAGATACCTGTAATTGTCATAATTACAAATGCTAATACTGCCGCAATTGTTCCCCATTTTGAAATAAAATCACACAAATGATCCAGAGCAATATCAAGAGCTGTCTTAGGAGGCTCTAAAGTCTGCATTTTGACAAGAGTATCACCATTAACTGTATTAACACCGACATCTGTAACAATCATTTTTCCTTCACCAGACATGATAACTGTTCCTGCAAAGAGAGAACACTGATCCGTATATGCAGTAGTTGATGTTGTTTTAACATGCTTATAATTAGCACTAGGAATTTTTCTACATTCTTTTGTCTCTCCATTGATAGCGGCGTTATTAACAGAAATTTCTCCATCAACAATAAATCCATCTGCAAAAATCTCTTGTCCAGTTCTCAATAGAACTAAATCACCTACTACCAGATCATCTTTATTAATTGTCTGTACGCTTCCATCTCGGACAACATCACAATATCTAACTGCCGTTTTTGCTCTTAGCTCTGCTGCAGATTTCTGTATGCCTAGACCTGTCTTAACAGCAATTTCAGTAACAATAGCTAAAACTACTATAATCATTACAGGTTCAGAAAGAGACATTACTCCCATAGCTCCTAAAACTAACTGGAATAAAGCAATTATTATTAGAATCATAGTAATTGGTTCAGTTAATGCTTCCTTAGCAAAATGATACCATTTTTTCAATTCAGGTTCCGGAAGCTTATTACTTCCATATGTAGTCCTACTAACCTCTACTTCGCTACTTTTTAATCCATTAAAATTCATTCTTAAATCTCTCCTAATACAATTCTTTCATTGACAGACATTACAAACTCTTCTATAGCTTTATAATTTGGTTTATCAGGCAATGAGGTATTCTTTGAATCATACTCAAGTCTTTTCTCTAACTCGTTTACCATTTCAAAAAATTCTGGGATAGGCTGACTGTTTGCATCCAAATATTCTCCATTACGTAGAGCCATAAGAAGCTCATGATCATCTTCTCTATATGTAATAATTTTGCCTTTTTCAAGAATATCAAAACACATAAGATACAATCTCACTAAATGGCACATATGCTTTCCTAGCTTATTATGTTCTATGGCATGTCTGTTTCTTTTTCCAACTTTAGAGTAATCCTTAACAATATTTTTCATTTCAGCCCACATCCCCTGATAATCATTCAAAGGATAGTGCTTCAACTGGATATCCATAAATACTTCTGTTTCATAATCTTCCTGAATACCTTTATCTACATAAAGCTTTATTGCATCTTCTGGAAAATTGAAATACTTTTCAGGGAAAGTATAAAAAGCATTCATAATACTATTAAGAACATGCTGCATTCTTTCTTCTTGCCCTAGCTTTCTAGCAGCTTTATTATCAAGCCTTCTTAGCTGGCTTGTAGCATAGCCTCCAAAAGAATAGATCGCTTTCTTAGATAAAAACATTTCAGCATTATCAAGAAGTTCTTGACCAATTGGATGAATATAAAGATAATGTTCTGGCTTCAATCCTATCAGCTCAATTGTGTTTGGGTTGCAGTTTGACAATAGAGTTATCAATTTATTAAAAGAATAGATTGTTGTATCTGTTGTTTCTTCCGTTACCTGATCAAAATTATGTATAGGAATCAGGATTTCTTCTCTTTTATTTAAAGCACAACCCCTAATATCCAGATCGGAGTTTTCTGTATCTGTACCATAAGCATGAGACCCACCTAAGCCTAATAGAATTATGTTACTCCCCAGGTGCTCGTTCGCTCTTAAGAAATCATAGTGTTCACTTTTCAACAATTTTTTGATTTTCTCTATTTTCATCAATTTCTCCTGTTGAATAATAATAATTTACTATATCGTCTAAGTTCCTTATCTCTTTTTCTAACTCTGCACACTTTTTCTTGCTATCACATGTCCATAACTGTTTTCGTAGCTTCGTTGCAACCTCAGATACCTTTTCTGCTTCTTCTGTTTTATCAATGGTTTCTATGACATCAACTTCAATTGGTTCTCCGCAAAATGGACAGAATTTAAGAGGGTAATAATAGTCTTCAGGCCATGTATCTTCCCAGTCTTGGACTTCTTCGCTTATGTAAAAGAAAATTCCAAAAGTTTCATCAGTTTTATAGTCACAACCATGGCATTCTATAGTTTCACAAGTTCTACATAAGTAGTTATCAGGATATTCATTAGAAATAACTATCCTAGGATTCTCTTCCAATGCTTTGCAACAGAATTTAGGTTTATAATATTTATAAGATGTGCTCCTATCTACAATTATTTGCTTTGCTTTTATTTTCATGTTTACTCCTCAGATAATCTGTAAGTTTTCATCACCAATAAGCCATGCAGAATCTAAAATAAAATTTTCATATGGATCCCCGTTTTCACTCCAGAATTCATCTGATCCAACTTCCCAATCACCTAATGTTCCATCATTAAAGTTACCGTATAAATAATCTGCTGTGTGTTCTAAAAACGCATCCACAGCCTTATCATAATCTTCTTTTCTTATTGACTCTTCTACATCCGGCTCAAGATCAATCCATTTATGCTGTTCAATCAAAAAAGATTTAGCGTTGTCTCTTACTTTCAACAGTGAATTTTTAATGTCTGCTAATGTTGCATCTTTCTTTTTTGCAATGATATAACTTGAAGACGAACTATTAGTAACAAATCCTCTTCTTATTTTCATTAACCATCTCTCCCTTCTCCTTCAGCAACTTCTATATCAGCAAATCCATTTACTTCCGTAATAGCATCTATTGCTTCATTCATAGAGAAATCATAATCATATACAGCATCACCCCATTCATCATAATAAGCATCGTTCCTGTCCTCAATTACGATATATTCTCCATCAGGGTGCTTTTCTAAAATGTCATCAACCCCATAAATGACCGCTCCGCACCAACTAGCACCAAGCTCACCAGACCAGTTTTTTTCATCATTTACACCAGTAACATCTAATACATCAAGATTGAACTGATCAATTATCTTCTGAGCTTTTTCTTTGTCAGCAATCCTTGCAAAGCAAATAATGAAACTGCTAGAGCTTGAATTAGTAACAAATCCTTTCCGTATTTTCATGAGCCCTCCTTTCTAGTGGCTCTCGCCACTAGATTTCTTATTCCACTTAGGTTTATCAGTTTTCATTTTATTTACATGTTTAGAAAAAGCAAGTGACTTCTTAGACTGCTTCATCCCATGTTTAACCATTCTAGTATGTTTCTTTCCGTTTTTATCTACTTTTGTCTCATACTCTTTGTTCCAGGAATTCTTTGATCTCATATTACATGTCCTCCATTGAATAAATTACTTTTTCTAAGCTTCTTTTTGATTTGAAACACTTCTTAAGCAAACACCACATAATGGCTTTTTCAGTATCATCTTCGTCTTCCCAATCATTTAAGACTACAGAAGTCTGTGTTCCATCTTTGAACCCTACAGTAGTTCTAATTTTTCCTGTAGCAATATCTTTTGTTCTTCCTACAAATGTGATATCATCTTTCGAAAGTGTTTTACAAACCTGTTTATCAGTTTTATTTTTAGGTACAATATATACATCAATGCCTAAAGCATCTTTAATCTGACGCTCACAGCTTCTAAGCTCTTCTCCAATAGTATGCTCTTTTTCTTTTTTCGCTACTGCTTTTTCAAGTGCTTTTAAAATCTCATCTGGTGACATATTCATATCTGTTTTCTCCTCTTTATAATTAAAATACTGCATTGGTTTCAGTTTAAACTCATTCTTCTCATGTAAACGATCAATCCGTCTTTTTACTTCTGGATCGTCACACACTCCTGTACGGATGTATTTATCTAATACTGCATAGGTGAATCCAAAGTTATCTTCGTCTGATTTACCACATAAACCATCCGACGGGGTCTTCTCTACATAATTTTTAGGCAATCCTAAATAATGCCCGATTCTTTTTACCTCTCCCTTTGTAAACTGTGCCAATGGAGCAAAATCTCCAGCTGCGTCACCATATCTAGTGGAGTATCCGATGTAATCCTCAGAAAGATTACATGTATTAACCACTCTTCCATTGTGTGACTGTGACACCCCGTATAGGGTGGTCATTCTTAGTCTAGGAGCGAGATTAATTAATGTCTGATCTGTTACATTAAATGCAGCATCAATTTGATCAATAATATCATCATAAGCTGATCCAATATTAATAGTAAGATAATCAATGTTTAATACATGCTGGCAAATGTCATATGCCACATCAATATCATCCTGTTTATAGTTCGGCATGATTACTCCGAGAACTTTGTCAGCTCCAACGGCTTCCACACATAGCTCAGCAGCTACTAAAGAGTCAACGCCACCGGAAATACCTACTATGAGATTACATCCAGGACCATTCTCTTCTCTCCAATCTCTAATCCACTGAATACAATCATTTGTTGCTTTTTCTACATTAAACATTCTGCTCCTCCAATTTCCACAGTTCTACTTCAAAACTACTTAATTCTTCTTCTATAATCTTATAAACCACTTCCCAGTCTGCTCCTCCTCTTCCGCAGCCTATTTTATATGGGAGTGCAATGGTTGTCTTGTGAGGTCTGTTATCAGCATCAAACCAATAAACAGGTATTTGTTGTCGAATAAAATTTAATCCTTCTCGAAAAGCTTTAACATCAGTATACTGTTTTCCATCATATCCATACTTGTCTTGTGCAAATAAGGACAATATCTCTTGATTTTTCCTTCTGATAAAGTACTCGTCATATGTTCCAAGAAGTAATTCTGGATTAAACTCACGTAATTTACAGACGTTTCTATAATGTATATAAATACCTTCGTCATAATCTCTTAATGCTTTAGCGACTCCAGTATTCATTTCTCCTTGGCAATTAACTTGATGAATTATATAATCGGTCTGTGCATCTACAATGTTACCTTCAATAATTTTAATCATAAATCTTTTCCTATAAATCCTGAAATGTAAACTTCTCGCCACAGGAGCAAATCACTTCTCCAATAGTTCCAATGCTTGTGGGAACAAATTGATATGTATATCTCCCGCCACAACATCCGCCAGCTCTCAATCTCTGTTCCATAGTTTTCAAACCATGTTTCTCAGCGTCATGTTTTAACTGCCACTCTTTGATTTTCTCCTCTTCTTCTTTAGAAATTGGAAATCCTCTATGTAAATCATCTTTTGCTTTTTCCAACTCTGTTTTCATTCTCTGCATTTCAGAATCTTTATAATGCTCATCTTTGAGCTTCTTGTTTTCTTCTCCTAAGTATTTAATTCGTTTTTCATAAGTATCTACTTTATCAATAATCCCCTGACAAAGATCTGAAACTGAATCAGTAAAATAACTCATTTTTAATACCTCCCTATATCTACTCCATAAATGATGAAACATGTACAGTTACAAAATCGCTATGTGCACGAATATAATCCAAAGTTTTAACTGTATCTTCTACAATTGCAATCTGAGATGGCTTAAGTCCGAGCTTTTGTTGCAGCGTTTGAAGCACAGTAAGTTTTTCTGTCTTTTCTAAAGTGAAATAGATATTATCATCTGGCAGATCATAATTGTCTTTTATAAAAGCTCTTTTACCAGGAATTTCATTTAAAGGACTCTTTGAACAGGTATATACTTTATTCACGCCTTTCTTCTGAATAAACTCCTGTATTAATTTGATCGGACGCACATCTTTATACGGATTCTCACCGGAAGCTACAAGTCTGTCCCATTCATCGTCAGTCATACTATGACTTAATTCAGAAAACTCATACGGAGCAAGTACTCCATCTACATCCATTACTACAATCACATCATCTTTTAATAAATAATCTGTAATTTTACTCATCTTTGTTTCTTCCGTTTAATCTGTCTCTGATTTCTTTAAATATTTCTGTATGATATATTTCACCGTCTTTAAATACAGTTTTTAATGCCCCATCATAAACAAAGCTGTCATATCCATCTCTGCACCTTAATTCTCCATTTTCATCGTAATATACATGACAACATCCTTTATGAGATTTCTTTAAATGGCTTACATCTGTCTTTGGATCTTTGTAAATCATAATCGGTTGTCCGTTAACTTCTCCAAATGTAGCTTTCATAGCAATGCCGAACATATCTCTGGTTACAACGACCATACGTCCATCAGGTTCTACAACTGCCGAGAAACAAAAAGCCCCAACTCCAAATACAATGTTGTTTGCAGCGAATCCTTTCTTCTCAAGTTCTTCCCATACCTTTTTTACATTGTTAAGAGTACAGCCATCACCATAGATAATTCCAATATGAGGGTCCAGTACTTTGTAACCTTTGCTATTTACTGATCCTTCAAATGTATTCCAGAGTTTTTCGATAGTCTTAACTGAAATCTCTACCATATCACCAGAATCCGGACGAACCAAGAGCTTACCATTGTGCTGCATAATTTCTTTTTTGCAAGCTGGAAGAATATTGTCAATCATGTTCCAGTAATCATATGTATCAGATACCATGCTGAAAGATGCATTCGGATATAATTCTGTAAGTAGTCTTTTCACAAATGTAATTTCGTCTCCGTCCACAGCATAATTTGAAGCCATGACCGCATGTTCGGTAGAAATCGCACCAATTCCAATATGACTCACGCTACAGTCATTGAAATAATATTTGTCCAAATAATCAATTGCCGGGATCGTACTTGTCTTATCAAAGGATAATAGCCAAGCAACGGAGCATCTCTCTGCTTCTTCCATACAGGACATTCCACGCATTCCAAAGTCTGAGCAGGCCATTTCAGGTCTTAAAATGTCGTCGCAGGTCTTTTTATAGTAGAAATTTGCCAGTTCTCTGTACATATGTCCAATTGTTGCATGAGCACACGGCTTCCAAAGCTCAACCTGCAGAATACACTCAATCCACTGCACAACCCATGCAAAATCTGGATGTGTATTCGTGATTTCAATGCATGGCACTCCCATAGGCACTAATGTACCTTCCGGTAATGCACGGATCTGAATCGGAAGATACCCTAATTCGTGAAGTTTAAGGATTGGAGAAATATCGTAATTTCCTTCTCCTAACTGAATGTCCATACTAATTGTATAAAGTTCTTGAACTTCATCAGTGCTTAATTTAAAGAAATCTCTTTTAAAATATGTAATAAGATATTCTTTAATAAAAGCCTGCAGTCCGAAGAAAACCATATGATCCTGCTCCTTTAACATTGATCTTCTCGGAGTCCAATAAGAGACTAACTTCGTCAATCCTCTCGGAAACATATTGTGGTGTACTTGTTTGTAAGTATCGCTTAACAGAATTGCTAAGGTATCCATTATTTTTTATCCTCCTCTTTGTCGTTTACAACTTTATCAATCTGATCAGTAATGTAATCAATAACATCCTTGCCGGTTTTCCCAATTGCTTGAACATTGTCCGATGTTAGTTCATTTGCAACCATCATTGTATAAACGGTTTCGGTAGTTGGTGTAAGAACTGTTAAAATTACAGAAATAATCCCAATTGAAATAAATAACTTGAATCCATTCTTTGTTAAATCATCAAATCCTATCAAACATATTGCAAATGCAGCTACTGCAACAATCAGAAATAAAGTCCCCACTGCATCTGCTCTACTTGCAAAATAAATCAACCAAGGACTAATAATTGGTTCCATACTTTCTCATCTCCTTTATAATTTTATCAACTTCATATTCTCTTAAAATATCATCCACATCTTCTATATGAGAATATCTATTAGAGTGTCTATATGTAGCAATTTCATAAGCCATTGATTCAATCACGTCTTGTAAGCTTAGAAGTCTATCTTCCCATTTGTATGTTTCTGTACGGTAATCTGGTAATTCTCTTAATGGACATAATTTAGGAATCGTTGAATGTTCTTTCCTTTTTAAGGAATTAATGTATTTATTTAATAATTGGCAATAATATCCATACGTTTCTAATTCTGAAAATGGGCATTCGTCACATGAATTAGGTTCTTCTATAGATAACATAACTTTACTCATTATTATCTTCTCCTGTAATTTCTCTCAAACAATCATTCCAACCAATCTTGTAGCTAGGCATTTTTCCATTGCTTTGAAAATACTCTCTTCCGTACACTCCTGTTAATTTCATTTTATCCGGCAATGGATTCAAAGGACATCCTTTCATTAACTCATCCCACGAATCACCAGCATTGAAATTTGCATTAGCATCTTGTACTGTGCATTCATCTGCATCGTTTAATAGCGGACAACGTATACATTTCTCTGGCGTATCAATCACTAATACTGATTTACTCATTTTCTTCTCTTACCTCTTTTCTGCAAGAATGCTGCGTGTGTACAGGACTGATTCATCTAAATCTCTCAACCAATTCAATCTTAGGACTTTCCAGATTTGTCAAAATCGTATCTGTCGTATAAATCTTCTCTATCAGTCCATTGTTTTTCAGAAGCTCTCCATCATAAACAGTGTTTTCACAATGAGTAACATAAAGATAAATCTTACCTACACCGGCCTCTTTCAGCTTTTTAGCACTGTGATAAAAAGTTCCGCCTTTACTACAAATATCGTCTACAATAAGGATATCTTTACCTGGCAGTTGATTAATTTCACCTGATAAATCTAAACCTTTAATTTCTCCGGTCTCCCAATCTCTATTCTTAATACCGAAAGCATATGGAAGATGTACTGCTGAAGAATATCTTTTCATAGATCCTGCATCCGGATAAAACATCATAAGATTATCACTAGCAATCTTCTTGACAGTATCTTCAATCATTCGATTCGGTGACTCTACATGTACTTTATTAAATAATGCGGCAGATACATCAGAGTGAGGATCTAAAACTTCTACTCTTCCAAAATGTAATGAATTGATAGTCTGAGCAAAATATTTTAAAGTAAATAATTCGTTCTCATACTTAACTCGATCCATACGAGCATCTGGGATATAAGGCATATATAAATTAGGCACTACTCTATGATCCCAACAATATCTAGTAATATATTCAACTGCTGTTAATTCTTCCATTGATTCAAAGAACCATTCAATATTATCTCTGCACCATCCTCCAATAGGAGGAATATCCTTAAATAAGAATGTTCCATCCGGATATTTATCAAGTTTGATTTCTACACCGTTTAATTTAATCATTCCAAATCTCCTTATAATTTATTTCTTACTGTTTAATAATCCTTACTTAACTTTTACTTATGCTCAATATCACAGGTAGTTATTACAGACGGATTATTCAAATGATTGCCATTACAGAAATTATTGATAAAATCCACCTGTCTTTGGAGATAATCAATAGAATCACATAGTGAAACTTTTACATAACTTAATAATTCTGCGACAATTGTACTAATCTTAAACAGTTCATTTTCTTTATCATCGTATTCAACGCCATCTGCATGATTAAACGGTGAGGTTGCGTCAGCTGTTTTTATATAAAAATCATTATCCTCATTTTTATAAATTGAGCACACCCAAATAGTATCGTCATAAAGCCCATCAAACTCAAATACTTGTAAGGTTTCTGTATTGTTTTTTTCAACAAGTTTTGTAGTGATCACTCCATCACAGTCATATTTACGTAAGTAGTTCTGAATATCCTCTAATGTAATTTCTTCTAATTTCTTCATTTCCACAGTATTTTCTCCTACCATCTTATTTCTCTCCTATCACATTAATCTGACAACTTTTCATCACCTCTAAAGCTGCTTTATGCTTCTCCGGTGTAGTTCCAGCGCAACATGACGCATCTACTGTGATCTCTGCCTCCGGATAATAAGTTTTGATAAGAAGAGCATTTGTGATAACGCAGATGTCTGTACACACACCTATGATTTCAATGTTTAAATTGTCTATATCACTGTCTGTCCCAAATATTTCTTCCCAATCCCAGCCTTCATAACCAAAAGTTGACTTTTTACATACCATAAAATTGTTATAATTATTTTTTACAGGATGAATTTCATCTATAACCTCCCACCCTGAAGTTCGATATATACAATGTTCAACAGGAAGTTTTTTACCCTCAGAAGTATTCAAATAATCTGAATTATGTGTATCCATTGTATACACTACATAATCCCCATTATTTTTATATTCTTCAAACTTTTCTTTAATTTTAGGTACAATAGCTTGAGCTTCCGGCGTACCTAGTGAGCCAGTTACAAAATCATTCTGCACATCAACTACAATCAGAACTTTCTTTTTATTTCCCACAAGCATTACCTCCAACAGTCATTCTCCCGAATGGGTACTCTACAACTCTATAGCTACAAAGAATCTCCATTTCTTTAACAACGTCTCCTTTACACATCTCTAATAAGACACCAACTTCTTCTGCTACTTTTTTAATTTCAACTTTTTTCTCTTCTGCTGAACTTAAAGTAATAGTTCTCATTCCTCTAGTATAATCAGAAGTCATATCATAAATATTATTTGGTATTTCAACTTTAAACCCGGCATCTTTTAGATCATTCATGTGTAAAATTAAATCATGAGTATATTCATCTTCTGCAAGCAATTCCATTAATTTAATTTCAGCTTCCTTATCAATCTTTTCAATACTTCTTTTCTCCCAAAGTTCTATAATTGACATATCATTTTCCTTTCTTGTAAAATTATTTAGCTCATTTTCTTTAAAATAAAAATCTCCTTCTTCTGATTCTTCATTGTAATAACTAGAGATATGTATTCTTATATTGTTAGAATAAACTGTTTTTACAACGCCTGTAGCACCTGCAATATCATATTGTTTATATTTTTTAGGCACTATTATTACTTGTACTATATCTCCTACTTGAAACATTTTTTACTCCTTTCTATTTATTAATCCACCCAGAGAGACTCGAACTCTCACGCTATTAAGCATTAGAACCTAAATCTAACGTGTCTGCCAATTCCACCATGGGTGGGTACAACTGGCAGTTCAACTGCCAATTGTTAATAATGAAAGCGACTATTATATTTACTTATTCACTACTTACCAGCCTTGTACAAACTAAGAGCCAAGTATAATCATGCTCATAAACTTTTACCAAGGATTTGATAAATCTTTATTCTTTATGCTTTATTCTTTAATCTTTAAACTGGGATAAACTTTGAATTTTGAATTTTAAGATTTGAGTTTTAATCTTTGAACTTTACAGTACTATGGCTATCTGCCTCATCCAATAATATAATATATTAAGCTTACAGGTCCTATACGACCACGTAATCCTAATCCATTTTGTATTTTATACTATTATCTACTGTATAAGTAATGCTGTGGTTTCTTTATTGTTTTATATATGTCTAACCCAGCTAAAAAGACATATAGATTATAGTTTAAAGTTTTCGATAAGCAGTGAATATATCTTAGTATGTAATTTCTATTTCTGTCAGAGAATTACTTACTGAAAGTGCCGCATCTACTTCAGCAGTGAACTCTGCAATTTCTGTTTCTAAATCCTCCATTTCTTTAAGAACACCAATTGGATCAACAAGTTCCATTGTCTGAGCTTCTATATAAGCTTCTCTAGTTTTTGTAAACTCTTCAGTAGAGGTTTTACCTTCTTTACTGCCATAGAGCCCTACAACATAATTTTCAGCTTTATCTTCCAATTTACCATTCTCAGTTATGATCTGAGCCATAGCAGCATCATACTGTTTTTTGATTTTCTGTTTTAAAAGTTTCTTGAAGTCCATTCCATGATTTTTCATTTCAATAGCTTCAGCTACTGTATACTCTTTATCGGCAACAGTGACTTTAGTTACTGCATTTGAAAGAACTACAGCTCTTTTAATAGCTTCTCTTCTCTTGATTAAATCAGTTGCTTTATCATAAGAAGATTTCATAACTCCTGTGTAAACTTTGATATCCACTCCTTTGACCTTTGTGTTAGAATGCTTATTTGAAATACAAGCTTCTACACTGTTGATTGCTTTTATGATGCGATCATCTAAGATCTTCAGTTCCGCTAATGCTTTATGTACATTCATTTTTTCTGTTGTCATAATAAATACCTCCTGAATTTTAAACTTTAATTTAATTGACTGTGATAAGAGTGGACTCGAACCACCGACCTCACTTTTGCAGTGCGCTCTTTTTCACAACTGAGCTACTTATCACTTTTCATGCATGACCTGTCATACTGCAGTCACAACAGGATTATGTGTTCTTTGATCAGCTCAATTCCCTACATTTTCTTTAAAGCTGAATGTTTGTCTCATTACAAAACATCTCAAAAACTATCTGTCTTTCCAGCGCCATCTGATTCTCACTACCAAATCAGCAACGGCTCTTTACTATTGAAAATTAGAGCTCTCAAAAGTCACTCCTTCGTCAGGAGAAATGGAAACTCTGGGACTCGAACCCAGGACCGACCGGTTATGAGCCGGTTGCTCTAACCAACTGAGCTAAGTTTCCATAGTGGGTGAACTTTGAAAACACCCACATATAAAAACGTAACAACTATAATGATTGATTTGTAATCATGTCAGCTACACGAACAGTCGTCACCATTCCGTTGCCCCATCACTCACCTCTACCTCGCTGACTCAATTACTTTTTTGCTTCGTAACTAATTACACTTCTGCTTGACCAGATCATCCTCACTTCCCTCGCCTCATTAGCACAAAGCACATCTATATAAATGTTTTGTACATCCAAACCATTGCTACCAATGTACTGTGTTCCCTTTTTTGAACAGGTTCCAGTTATTAAACCATCCAAATTTTCACTTAAGTTTTATCTATGTTCGCCATGAACATAAGTAGGTATACCTTAGTTCTATCGGTTACCTCTTTGGCCTTCAGAGCTAACTTAGAACTACGGGGTAGATGGGATTCGAACCCATGAATGCAGCAGTCAAAGTGCTGTGCCTTACCGCTTGGCCACTACCCTCTATAGATACCTATGAAGGTATCTATATACAGATTATTTATACTGCATAATGCAATTCTCTACTTTTTGCTCTTACAAAAGTCATATATGCTGGCTTCATTGTTTTGATGATCTTTTTATCTTCTTCATCATTGTAGTAATTATCACTTTCTAATTTAATATCATTTCCAGATACATAAATGATGCCTTTTTTATGATCAAACTCACAATCAAGAACTTTACAAGAAGCATCTACATAGGTTCCTTTAAAGCAGAATTCTGGTTCAATCGTTGCGCTCTTATCAAAGAAATCAATAGTCAATTTTGTAGTTGCTTCAGAACCATCTTCAAGATGTAAAATGACTTCATATATAACACTATTCAGATTAATAATGTTCAAATCTTTGATTGCTATCTCAAAAGGCTCTCCAAAATTCAACTCGAATGCAATTGCTCTCAGGCAGTCATAGTTTAAATCTACTTTGTGAGCGAAAGAAATTACTTTTTCAATTTCACTGTAATACTGTTTATCTAACTTATCTTCTAAGTACTCTGTAATTTCAGCATCTGACGGATACTCAAATCTAAAGTGATAGTGGAATCTTCCAGGTCTGTTTACTAAATAACTATTTAACGAGTTGAGGTCATTACAAGTAATCACAAACATTTTCTTCCCTTGAGACAATCCATCAAACAATGTAAGCATTTCTGTTTGAGGATCTGCCATGCCATCAGCAGCTTTAATACTGCCAAATGTTTTATCAAATTCATCAAACAGTATCATTACTTCCTGTTCAATTTCTTCTATGAAACTTGCAATTCCAGGAATATACGTGTCTACAATGATAACTGGTAAACCAACTTTTGTTGCTTCCACAGCCAATGTCTTTGCAAACAATGATTTGCCGATTCCTTTATTGCCTGACAGGATAACGCCAAGGTTCTTTTCTGCTTTTGGAAAAGCCTTAAGAACTTTTTCAACCTTACTCATATGTACTCCGTAGGTTTTTTCTTTGATTTCTATGTCTGCATATTTTTCTAAAAAGAAACCAGAATTCTTTTGAAACCTCACGACATAATTCTGAGCCGGAAGCTTGTCGAAAGTTTCTAATGAATCGTCGTAAGTTCTAAATGTGTTTCCTACCTTAATAATTCTCATTTTTTATTCTCCTGTTTTATATCATTGTTTATATCGAAAATCAATGCCCTTTAACATCTGCTTCATGTAATAACATCACATCTGAAAACATCTGTTTTCCAATTAAATACTTATCTTTATTCTTTGCCTTGTTTGATTGCGACCATGATAAATAGGGATGCATATGATAATAAATCAAATTTGCTGTATAAAAAGCATCATATATATCTTTTCCTGTAAGTGCACCGGAAAAATCAAAACATGTTAAACATTCATAAGCTCCAACACAATGATGTTGATAATAGTGACAGTAATCATCCTCTTCACCTTTTCCATTAATTCTTGATTTAGTGAAAAGCTTTCCAATATCATGGAGACAGGCCGCCACCCATAAATTTTTTTCTTCTCTAGGTACTCCTTCTGAAACCTTTTTCAGATGTTCATAAAGAGTAAGAGAATGATGTGGATTCTCTTGATCGAAGTCACGAGCCATATCTATTAATTCTTTTATATCTTTATGATCATCTTGTACAACTCTAATTTCATTGAACCCTTCATGGTACATTGGTGGAGAAAATACTTTCCTCATTCTTGTAATCACTTCGTCTGGAACTGAATTTTCCCTTTTTGAGTTATCCTTTAAACATTTTTCATACGTTTTCAAAAACATAATACATGTTTTATAAACATGTTTAGGAACTCCTTTTAAAAAATGCACTCTTCTTTTCTTTACCAAATTAGTAGCATCATAAATAACCGAATGCATTTTCAAATCTTCCAGTATTCTACGATGCAGTTCTTCAAATACTTTACTGTTGTCTGCGTCATCATAATTATCTCCATACATTTCTTCTCTGAGTTTATCAGAAGAGTGCACTATATAATCAGGATGAGTTTCTGAATACTCTTTAGCCCATGTACTTTTACCGGAAGCAGGTAAACCTACCAGCATAATTAATTCATTCATTATGTAATCTCCTCTATTTCTTTGCAAATCTTCTCTGCTATTTCTTTAGATATGTACTTCTGATTAAAAAACTCTTGTCCAATATCTGATCTAATTCGATATTTTTGATTATCTAAATTAGGCCTCCCTTCCCCGTTTACAATTTGAGGTAATGAAGCTGTCTGAAGATAATCTATATAATATAGATCTTCTTTTATACTTCTTCGTTTCTCTCTAATTGCTTTTTTTATTTTATAGGCCCAATATCCAGAAGTAACATTCAGTTTATTAAATTCTATATAGTGATCAAGATCCTGAGATATAAGCTCCAGTTCCTTTAGCTGTTTTTCTAAAGGTTTTCTATTACCTAATATTTCTTTAATAGGCAATATGCTGTCATCTATTTTCTTTTTATAATCACCAATCTCTACAAGAGATTTATTCTGCTGTACAAAACCAACTCTCTCATCAACTGATGTTACTTTCCAAGGGGCGTATATGCTTAAATTTTTAGGAATTGTTGATATCCTGTTTAAAGCTTTCGGTACATTGTCAAACTTCTGAGCAGATTTTAAATCCACCACATGAGGAGGACTTCCATGTTTAAACACCAAATAATTTCCAGGATATTTTTCACTTTCTAAAACATATCTCATTTTCCTCTTCCTTTTGTGATATATGTATTATAACATACTCCGTATTCTGTGTCAACAAGTTTTTTTACAAACTTGTTTATTGCTTGAAACTGTTCTCCTTTCTCTTAACTTGCTCTAAGTATACCATAGTCATTTCACCTTGTCAACACTTTTTTATAAACTTGTTTAAAAATTCTTTTTCTGAAATTATCGGGACACCAAGCTGCATAGCTTTCACATTCTTGCTACTTTTTGACATTGCGTCATTATTAATAAGGTAGTTAGTTTTTTTGGTTACTGATCCTGTGACTTTGCCTCCAAGAGATTCTATCTTCTCTACTAGAGCTGCTCTATTGGCAAACTCGGTGAGTGTCCCAGTAATACAAAATATCGCTCCGTTCAAACCATCTTTTACAGTCTCCTGAGAAACTTCTTCAAACTGGAATTCCGCAGCAAGCTCAGTTATGTATCTTTGATTTTCTTCAAAATAATTTTTCAAAGAAGAAGCTTTCGCAAAACCAAAGTCTTCCAAACATGTAAAATCATACTGAGAATCCATATCTTTAATAAAGCTATCAAAAGCTGTTTTTAACCCTTTTTCTCTTGCTCTTTTCTCTTCAACAATGTTTAGCTGCTTACTAACACTTCGACCGATTAAAGGTATGGACAGCCCATAAAGAAATTTAGGCAGAGTTGTCTTGCGGCATTTTTCTATTGATTCCAGGATTTTATCAACTTTTTTTGCTCCTAGCCCTTGTAATGTCACTAACATTCCCCGGCAGTCTTTTAGATAAAATAAGTCTAAAGGCCCTTTAATAAATTCTTTCTCTATTAATAGACTCAGAGTAGATTTAGAAAGCCCTGTAATATCATGTGCTTCTTTGCTTACAAAAGTACATAATTCACCAAGAAGTTTCCCTTTACATTCAAGGTTCATGCACTGAAGCTCTTCTGTCTCATTTTCACCTGTAATTTTTACATGACCACCACAAATAGGGCACTTGTCAGGCACAGTAAACAATTTGTCACCGTTTCTGGTCAAATTCTCTGCAATCTGCGGAATGATCATGTTCGCCTTATATACCGTAATCGTATCTCCTACTGACAGTTCATAACTTTTGAAAATATTCACATTATGTAAGCTAGCTCTTTCAACAATCGTATCATCTATTTCAACCGGATCAAAAACTGCCACAGGTGTCAACTGTCCAGTCTTTCCCATGCTCCATTCTACATCTCTAATTACTGTTTCAAACTTATCATCTGCAAATTTATATGCCAATTGTGATCGAACATGATGTGATGTGTTTCCTAAGCTTTCACTATAATCAATGTCATCATATGAAAATACGATTCCATCAATAGGAACATCTTTTTCTCTTGCGGTTTTTCTAAGTTCTTTAATATTCTCTTCAATATTATCAACTTTTACCCAAGGGACCACTTCAAATCCTAACAGATCTAATATCTGTAATCTTTTCATGAAACTATTTCCATCTATTCCACGAACGGCCTTCCAAGCAATGAACTTGATTTTTCTTTCTTTTGTAACGGAGTTATCAAGCTGTCTAACAGAGCCAGCAGTTAAATTTCTGATATTCTTAATACCATTATCTTTAATATATTTTTCTAATTCTTCACCAAAAAGTCCCTTTCTTTCTCCATCTTTTTTCAGATCAATATCTTTTAGCTCTTTAAGATAAGTATAATGATGGATTTCCATGACAGCTTCTCCATCAACTACTACTTCATCTTTATAAGGAATTTCCTTTGGAAGATTTACAAAACTGTTTGCTGTATGTAAAACATTCTCTCCGATGATTCCATTCCCTCTAGTTTCTGCAGCAACCAATTTACCATCTATATATTTTACTGAAATAGTAAGCCCATCCATTTTTAGCATGGCTAATCCTGGCAAACCATTCATAAAACTTTCAACTTCATTTATATCCTTTGTTTTGTCTAAGGACAACATTGGATGATCATGTTCGACTTTTTCTAACTCACTAACTGTTTCTGAGCCAACATTGATAGTGGGACTGTTGGCTAAAATAATACCTGTAACTTTCTCAAGTTCTTTAAGTCGATCATATTTTTTATCATATTCATAATCAGAAATTAGAGAAGTATCTTCCATATAATACGCATGAGCATATATATTTAATTCTTCCACTAATTCACGCATTTCTTTTAAAAGCACTCTTCTTCCTCCATTTTATACAATATAACATAATCTTTACCATGAACAAATTTTTCCCCTTCTCCAACTGGAACCTCTTCATAAAGCTTCGGCTCCAGTCTTATGTAGGAATCTCCGGTTTCTACTCTTACAACATCTCCCTCTTCATATATATTTTCAATTACAAAGTTCATCCACCCCATTTCCATGCCATTTATGTGACAAATTAATCCAATTCTCTCCTCAGTTCCAAAACATTCATAAAGTCTCTCTAACACTGCAATCCCTCCAATGTTCGAACGCTTGTTCGCTTATTATGTTTAAATATTACCACACACAGCAAATTAAGTCAATCTATGTGTGGTATTATCTATTATAAATAACTATAAAATTTATTTTTAAGAGTTCCTTTGCCATAAGAACTTATATTATAATTTGAACTAACCATTTCAACATACTGGCTTTCAAAGATATCTTCCTTAGAAACATTATATTTCTTCATTATTTCTCTAAACTGCTCTACAATTCCGGCTGTATAGAGTCGAGGAATAGTCAGATACGGAATATTAAGCTCTTTTCTAAGCGCAATTAACCTATTTGTCAGTCTTAGATTTAAAGCTTCTAATGAATCACTACGTGTATTATTCCTGGAGTTAACAATATTCCCCTTCATACTTAATAAAGAAGCAGTTCCAGTAAAAGATATATACTCCTCCTCTTGTGAACTAACTTTAGCCAAGTCTACCAGCGTCTCTGACAAAGTTTTTTCCTCTCCGTTTTCGAAAGTAAGGATATTACCATTCAACTTACTTATTTTAGCTCTTAAAAGCTCACCGGGGGCTTCTGTTCTTACTCCTTCAAACAAAGCCAGAATTAAAAATTTATCAGAATAGTTTCTAATTTTAGAAATATCCTTTAAAACCTGTTCTCTGCTGGGACACACCGCTCTTTCCTTATTAAGATATTTCTGTAGACTTTCAATTTCCATATTTATTTCATCATAGTGATTTATGTTGTCTATAGATATGTTGCAGGAACAACACCAGTCAGCATATTTCCGTAAAACACTTATATTTTTCCTTAAGGCATTTATTGATGAGGCTGCAAATGTAGACAACAATTTATCTATTTCAGAAAAAGTAAAATCACATAAGTCCTTGTTAAGTAAGTCCTCATAGTCTTCCGTTTTGTTAAAAAGAGCTTTCGCACTTTGTGGAGTTTGTCCAAGATCTTCTACTACATGTCGCAGATATTCTTTCTTCCGTTCTTCATTATACATAATCACACCTCCTCAAATAAAGCTTTTATTTTATTTACTTTCATGTTTGTAACACTATTAATAATCGGCACATCTTTTCCTAATGCACTTTCTATTTTTTCTGCACATTCATATGCATCCTTTGAGATAGATGAACCATATAACACTACTGGCATAGTGGTGTCATCAAATACAACATCTGGATTATTCTCTTGAACTATCTTCAAAATATTTATGATAAATACCGCAGTTTTGATACACTGACTCCGGTTCATACTTTTAGTTTTAAGAATAAACTCCAATAATGAAAACAAAGTAGCTCTGTCTATTTCTCCTCTATGTGCTCTTTCAATTTTACCTCTTACTGGACTATCCAATGTGTTGTTTAGTTTGTCAATAATTATATTAGTAGGAGACGACTTATCCATAGAAGCTAAGTAACTTTTAGAAATCTTATTTCTCTTATCTTCCTGCTCAATATACTGACATGCTTTGTCTTCTGTAAAATTCATGATATTCAGGATAAAATTAAACTGAAAATCAGGATTCTTAATTTTCGTGTTTATTGCAGCTCTAAACCGGTGAAAACCATCAATGATATCAAATTTACCAGAATTAAGTATCAATTCTGATCCAACAATATCAAAATCTACCTCTGAATCATCAACATTGAGATTAAGAGTTAAAGCATTAGGTACAAATTCTCCCTTGCTCATTAAACCTTCAATAGCTTTTACTGATGAAGAAACTATATCAATTGTATATGATACATCTTGTCCTCTACGTCTCTGTTTAAGTTGACGCTGAGTCCTTGGATTGTATATTATAAGCTGGTTATCGTAAAACTCTTTTAGTAAATCAATACTTATTTTTGTCACCCATTGATCTTCAGCTATCTCTATCACTGGACTTATTCTTATTGGATAAATATCTGTTTTTAAATAATCTGCCTTTAGGCTCGAAAATCTTACTATTTCCTTATCAGAAAAATATGTTTTCATTTCCATATTTGCCCTAAAAACATTATTAAACGCATCAATAAGCCAATACATTTCATTGTCTGGAATCTCATCTTTACTTTTCGCTCCAATGATATACTGCATATATTCAATATCTGAATATTCATATTTTTTCATAAGAAATTTTTGTACTTCTCTCTTGTAATATGAATTTTTCTGGATCTGAGAAAAATACTTATCCAGTATCTCATACAGGTTTTCACTTCTTAACATTTTGCAACCTCCTTTCTTGTATTATATCATTGTTTAGAACTTATTTCAATAAACTATTTACATATTTAGCAGCTTCAGCATTAATAGGCTTTCGAACGATGTATCTTTGTGTCGTGTCAGGTCGAGAATGATTCATTAATTGCTGTACATATGCAATGTCTCCTGTCTGATCATATAATAATGTAGCAAAAGTACTTCTAAATTTATGAGGAGTAATATGTTTTTCAAAATCTGCGGTATATGCCTTAACTAAATCTCTCACTGATTTGTCAGTGATTCTTGTTCGTCTGTTAGAAATAAAAAGAGCATTACAATCTCTTTTATTCAAAAGTTCTGCACGTTTTATTACCCAATTTCTTAAAATATCCATACTATCATCATCAAGTTCACATTCATAAGTGTTTCTGCGCTTATCAGTAACCCTAATAATCTTCTGATCCCAGAATATATCTTCCATATTAAGTTCTGTAAGCGCAGTAACACGAATACCAGTTACCATAAGAAGAGTAAATATAGCAAGGTTTCTTTCCTTCCATGCTTCTCTTCTTGCGTTGGCCCTTTTTGTACCAATAGAATTATCATTTATTCTTTCAACAACTTTTTTCAACTCTGCGGCTGTCATTGCAACCTGTTTAAGCGGATCTTTTACAGAAACTCTTTTTATGCCACAATCAAAAGGGCTCTCTGAAATCATTTTTCTGCTTAACAAATAATCAGCAAATGATTTTAATGCCGTATAAGTAGTTGCTTTAGCACTATCTGAACTATATCCTCCATCTCTTCCTCTTAAGCAAGAGAGATAAGAGTTTACATTGTCAATAGTCATTGCCCCATTACAATCTTCTATTGACTCTATAAACCCGTTTTCTTTCAAATAGTTCATAAACCTAACAGCCGTCATAGTATAATTTTGCGCAGTAAGATATTCGCATGAATTGAATAGACCATTATAATAACCAGTGAAATATTGTGGCTTATCCCTAAGCAATGCTCTCATCTTGCTTTCTGATTTATATTTATGTTCTTCTCTTCCTTTCATGCAATTCACCTCACCATCTAAATTTGTGGTCTAATCCACTTCCACTAATTCCATGTTTATTTCTTTGTTCAAGGATTTCTTTTCTTACTTTTTCATGCTTTGAATGAAAATAAGCTGCTGCTACCGCCCACATTGTTATCAGTAGACTCAAACCAGAGAGTCCAGCCATTAACAGTACAAATGATATTATTCCTAATATAACTATAGTCTTTGCATCAGACTCGTCCCAAACATCTACATGCTTTGCTGCCTTAGAATCAGGATCGCTTGTTTCCCCCCATGTCCATGGATTCGGCAAAGGTATTGGCTCATAGTCATCTCTCACTACAGCAATAGGGAATGGATAAGCTTCTTCCATTTCAAAATCTAATGAGTCTACTTCTACTCGGACAGTACAATTGGGATGATAGTTCCAAACCTTATTCCCGGTTCTTACTACTTGAAAAGTTCCTTGCTGACCGGGCCTCAGTGCTTTTTCTGTCAGCTCAACTTCTTCATGTATAGGATATAGATTGAACCCGTATTTTTCATCCCAATTGTTTTTATTGTCTTCAGTAACTTTGAGCAATAATAAACCTGTATTTTGCTTTGCGTCTGTCATTTGTACCGGAGGCCATTTAGCATATTCATGCGCACTTTCATAAATTTCTTCCAATGTTTTGCCAGGTACTCTATATGTCCAACCTGGCTTCATATCTCTTACTTTAACTTTCTTTCCCAAATTCACCTTACCTTTCCTTGATACAAAAAGATGGCTATTTACAGTTTATAGTATTTATGTAGTTTTTTCAATAGGTCTCCATCCTACAACACACTTATCTGTCCAATTCCTCCATTCATAATTTCCATATTTTCCTTTAACCATTATATCTCTTTTGATGCTGCCATCAGTCATAAGAATTTCTACTTCTTTATATAGTTCTGGAAAATCTCCCCATTTTGTATGCCAACTCATATTTACCTTTCTTTCTTAACCTGAAATTATCCTTTTAAATCAATTCACAAATAATATTGTATATAGAATCAAGTGCTTTTTTATATTCATCTACTGTGTCATGCACCCCACTTGCAATTCGATCGTATACTTTGCCTTCACTATCATATAATGCAAGATAAATTCCTTTTCTGCCATCATACATCGAATATGTAATTGGCCTTATATTACTGGTACGCTTTTGGCATAGTTCTTTTGCATAGCTTATAATTTCATTCCATTCTGATAGTTTCATAATATTTTCTCTCCGTTCGTCTGTTAAAACACTTGTTTCATCAAAGTTCTTTCTATAATTCATCATAATCAATACTTTCCAAATCTTCTTCATCCTCTACCAGTTCAGAATCATATTCAGTATCTACATAATCATCAACATCACAACCATTTGATTCTGCATTACAAATACGCTCTGCTTCTCCACCAGAATCTGCTTCAACTAAATAAGTATGTTCGAAGATTTCTCTTACTGTTACTAAGTATTTACCCATAGCGCCCTCCTATGTAACTAACCCAAATTCTTTAATAAGTCTCTGCACAACCATCCGGTTACATTTCTTATAAGCAATGGACAAAGTTTTCTTTACACCTTCTTTCTTATAAATCGAATGTCCACCAGTACAATGATCTAATTCCCAGCCATTCTTTAGAATAATTCTCTCAACCTCTCTTCTGTTATAAGTTTTCATATTTCACCTTCTTTCATCTAAATATCCATTCAATGATAGCTCTTGCTATAACTCCTATTAAAAAATACTGCAATTTTATCCCCTTGTTTTTATTTGTATTATAAGAAATATCCAACTGTTTTATCTTTTGGTTTTCCCCAAATAGATTCATACAGATACTCTACTGTACTAGGTGCAATTCCATGATAGTTACACAATTCTTTAAATACATCATATTTGGGTCTAGTATCAATATCTTCAATTACTTCTCCTAATGAAGTTTCGGCATAGTTGGGGGCGCACCCATACATCGGAAGCGGCTCATATATGCTCTTCAATTCTTTATAGACTTCATCACTATATTTATGAATATCATCATTTAACCCAGCAGAATCTGATTTATCAAGTTCCTTTTCTTTATCTCCTATAATTTCGCTTGCCTTGAACTGAATAACATTGCACATATGCCACTGACAATCATCGTCAACACACGAATCAAACGAATTAACTTCAAATACATCATCGTCAGTTATGTCAATATTAAAATCATTAGCCATTTTAGCTGCTGAATCTAACATTTGATTTCTACATTCTTCCAAAGTGCCAATTTTTTCTACATAGAATCCAACACCTTCGTAAGCATGATGATAAATACAAAGATAATCTCCATCTTTTATTTCAATTTCATGAATAGTGTTAACATAGAATTCTCCATCTCCGTATGAATAATCAATTCGCATGATCTGGTCGTCGGATCCGTCTACATTTTTATATTCAAGCTCACTTATTACTTCTTCTCGGCTTTCCTCTGTAATACTGACTAAGTTGTCTATAACCCATTTATGAGCCGCAAAAGCAGTTTTGAAAAAGTAAAAATATGGTTCCCTGTAATGTTCACTATCCAATGTACATACTAAATATATCTTCATTTTTCACCTCCACTGTTTCCTTCTTTTACTTTGCATCTTCCAACCAGACACTTTGGATTCTTTCTCATAATCCCATGGATCTATTTTTCTTTTTGGTTTTATAGGCTTGAGAATAATACCATATTCATTTCTTACTTCTACAATCTCTTCTGGTGTAATACTTTTACGCTGATCCGGCACTGTTGAAGCCCAATGAATATTCCATCCATGATGTTTATGATATGTACGATAGTATTTCTTTTTATATTTCTTAGTAAGCTGATGAAAGTCTCGTACATTACCATAATCATCCATGATCAAATATCTGTGATATTCGTGTGGGCAATACATAAAATCCCAATCGTTATCCGTTCTAACATATTCACTATCAAAATAGTTGAATGAATGGTAAAAATTAATACTTCTTGTGCTGTATGGGAACTTCAACTTAAAGCATGTATACAGCTCTTTAGTCCCTTCTACATATCCTACATATTCCCACGGAAGCCATTTATATATGCTATAGTCGCAATGCCATTCTGTACGCTTTGTACGCTGCATATAAATATGGTATTCTCTCATAACTACCCTCCTATCAGCCCCTCTCAAGAAGAGAGAGGCTATTTTTTATATGGCACAAAGAAATCTATGAGTATCTTTTTCATACTTATATATTTTCCTTGTGAGGAAATCTTCTTTAGGTGTCGCTTCTTCCAACGTATCCTGTAAGATTATTGATAAGTCTACCGCATCAACAGCATCTGCTTTATGTACCATTACCTCATGTACACTGGTAAACACTAAATACAAATCTGAATCCAGTACATCAGCAAAGCGTTCAGCCACACCGGGATAAAATATAGCTACCGCACCGTTTGTTTTCTTTGCTGTAGTTAGACAATTTCCAATAAGATCTTGGCTAATTACTTCTTCTGTGCCAGGACTCATAAACTCTTCTCCTTCATATTCCGGATTAAAGAGCATCTGATCCCATCTGTAAATTCTGGGTGGATACATACGTTCTGTGTTTCTTAATGCTTCTTCCAGAATATTGTCTTCACTTAAGGTCAAACCATCTTCCTTCCATTTCTCTACTACAGATTTAAAAATCTTAGTGCTCATAATGTTTCCATCACATTCAGACACCTTCATATATAATACCTGAACAATATCACCTATTCTCTTATAAACAGCATTACTCAATTCTTTAGAATTATCATCATAATTAAGCAGCCTTATAAAAAGAGAATCTTTAACAGTTTCATAGTTCCAAATTTTCTTTGTTTTTTCATAAGAATTTTGTCCTTGTAACTGTCTAATGTCTCTTACAGTACTATCAAGAATAGTGTCAAATGATGTTCCATTTAAGAATTCTCTAAAGAGTTCTTTTGTATGTATTCCACAGACCTCATAGGCATCATCATGCTCTGCAAATTTCACCAGCAGTCTGTCTCCTGTCGGAGAAAATCTATCTCCATCTTTTGAAAATTCTATATTCTCAATAGGAATGTTGATAGCTGCACTTATTTTATTTTTAAGTTCTTCTACAAACATTTCATAGTTCATCATAACTAATCCCTCTCTTTCTTAACCCATATGGTTACATGAATACTCTGATATTTCTTCTAATTTTTCAACTACATAGTTAGGCAGATAACCACACTCTGAGCAAATACAAATCTTTCCTAAGATATACAAACATGCTTGATCTCTTGGAATTTCTTTTCCCATAAACTGTTGTTTAGTTTCTTGGCATTCCTCTTTATAGCAGTATTCATTATCTGGGCAGCTATCGCAGTCATACTTTATATTTTCAATCCAGGGAAAATACCAAGCTAAGATATCAGATTCAACTCCATTTCCTTCATCTCCTATACACTCTGTTATTCCTGTGCTGAAATCCAAAGGGATATATGGATCATTAGAAGAAAAATCTCTTATATAAAAAGGTGCATGTATCCCTCTTTCTTGCATTCTCTGAATCCAAAACTGTTCATAGTCTGTGTATGTTTCACAGTTGATCCAATCAATTACTCCCGGTAATTCTTCATAATGGTCAAGGCCAAACATCAATCTCAACTGAGTGTCAGCAATTTTTGTACAGTCCCACGATTTCTTTGAGTGTAAATATTTACCTCTTTTTTCAGTAATAACTTCAAACACATCAGGATAATATTCTTCTACATAGCTATACATTTCAGAGCAAGATTTATAATATTGTTTATAAAATTCTTTTATTTCTTGATATACCGAATCAATAGTTACTGTGTTGTCGTTTGCTTTACCAATAATAAAACTTGAAGAACTACTATTGGTTACAAACCCGTTACGAATCTTCAATGGTATCACCTCTTCCTATATCATATGCTCTTTTACAGTACTTCCAATCATTACATAATGATCCATCCATTTTCTTATAGCAACCTTTACACAGGTATTCTCTATTTTCTATGATTTTATTGAATCGCTCATAGTTTGCATAGAATTCTTTCCGGTAGGTTCCATCTTCATCTTCAATAGTGCCTATATAGCCACCATCTGCTTCATCAAGAATGTCTGAATTAAAATATGGATACAGAAAGTCATAAATATCTTGCCCTAAGTCATCACCTAGGTACATGTATCCTTTCATACAGAAGCTGGCAGTCAAGAACCACACTCCCTCTGAAAATTCTAATGTGTAAGTCGGATATAAAGCTCTATAATGATTCATCCATTTAGACTCTTTTAATTCTCTATGCTGTAACAGTGGTTTTATATCTCTATCACAGCTCCGCTCGCTTGCAAGTACAGATAAATCATGTAACAGTTCATCTGGAAGATTCCTCTTTAATGCAAAAATCAGCCTTCCCTCATAATAATTCCCCATTTTTCCACATCCTTTCGAACACATAAATAGAATTCTCTGTTTCTACTGTTACCTCAGTTACTTTTACTGTAATATGTATCACATGGCTTGTATATAACACCATTCCTTTAAGAGAGGTTCCGTCAGTGTCGCATACGTAGTTAATAATCATAGGAGCATCTCCAATAATTTTAGTTACATCAAGATCTACAATTCGTCCAATTCTCAAAGGATACCTCCCATCAGTTCTTTTGGTTCCTCTTACGCCGCAACTACCAGAATGTAGTATTTCTTTTATTTTATATTGTGTGTCCTTTTTGCGTAGTGTTTTCATATAGTCTCCTTAATGATGACTAATAGCAGCAAGACAACAATTCATATTCGGTGCAACATGATGTTCAAGGGTTGAATACCTAAGACCATCCTCGTCTGAATAATTAATCTCTACAAATACAGAGTACCCTTGCATATCTTCCTCTAACTCAGACACCCTATCTGTTATTGCTTTATTGAGCTTATTCTGAAACTCTTTCGTTTCTCGTATTTCGAACTTCTTATCATAAGGTACATCAAGTCTATACTCTAAATCCCAGAGAGTATCATAATAAATTTCTTTTGAATACCCTTCCAAAGCTTCATCTTTAGTCAATTTTGTAGCTCTCATTACATCTTCCAGGACCTCATCAAAATATTCTTTGAGATCCTCTGCTTCCAATTCTTTTTTGATATTTTCTTCACTTGTAAAACCAAGAATGAAACTACTGCTGCTGCTATTAGTTACGAATCCTTTTCTAATTTTCATGACCAATCCTCCCATTCAACAATATCTCTGTTAATACCAATTAGCCTTAGAAACTTGTTCATATCTCCATTGTCCATACATGTGAAGCCTCTAATTCCAAAATTTGTTTCATCAATATCCCACAAATCGTCGAAATCATTCATTCCAACTTCTTTTGCAGCCTCAAAATAATTTTTAATCTTCTCAATCTGCTCATCTGTTAAATCACTTCTAGCAATAGTAAAACTGGATGAAGAACTATTGGTTATAAAGCCTATTCTTAATTTCATACGTCCTCCTCTATAATTCTGTAGTTGTGTCTTTGAGCGTAAGTTTTTGTATGGGTGTCGCATGTAGCACAAGTATAAACCTCTTTATCCATTCCATTAAAGTTTATTTGGCTCATTTCCCCTGCCTTTACTTCTGCTTCAGATTGATTTTGTGCTTTTACAGCTATAAGCTCTTTAAAAAAAGTATCTATACATACTAAGTAGTATTCTTTAGGCTCTTCTGAAACTTCTTCGTACTTAGTACTAAGATCATCTGTATCAAAATCTATTGTTCCATTCTCCGGATCACAATGGATGTAACCATTCTTTTTCCCTTCAAAGTGAACAATACCATCCTGAGGCAACCGCTGCAGAGCTTCAATCATCTCTGCAACAGTTGTTCCCTCACACCTCACTCTCTTGTTAATGTCTAACATAAGACTCCTCCTTACTCCGTCACTTTAATGACGTAGATTTTATTTCCACGTTTAGCGTATTTAATAACTTCTTTTTCGCCTTCTTCATTGAGTCTCTTGCAACAATTCATTACTGCAGAAGCTCTTCTTTTAGCTTCAGCCTCATCATCGTACTCAAAACACATGTTGGCTCTACTTGTTTTCATAAACTCAACAATAGCTCTTCCCTCTTCTGAAGTAACGAGACCTCTTCTATTTGCTCCTAACTCCTCAACCTGTACATCATAGCTCATTTTCATAATTTTAGTTCTCCTTTTCTTGTTTATTTAAAATTAATAATTTTAACGAATTCAGCGGCACCATAAAACATCTATTGACAGGATTAACATTCTCCATTACTGGATAGTAGACATTCACCCAATCATTTATTTGTTTTTCTCCAGTTAATGTAAAAATTCTATTTTCCCATCCTGGAGTAAAAGTGTTTTTCATAATAACTTGCAAACCTTTTTTATTCGGAATCATATTATAACCCCGTTTGCTTTCCAACAAAGTTAATTGGTTTACCAGTAACCTTGTTAATGCCATGTCCTACTACTTCTAAAACATAATCTTCCCAGTAGTCACCTTTTTTCCAGTAGTCGGTATCTTCTTCATAGTAACCCTCAATATGCTTAACGACAAATTCTACAGTTCCTTTGAAGTCTTTAATCCAAGTAACCGTCCATTTATTTTTTAAATGATCTTTATAATATGGATTATATTTCAGGACTTCATCTAATAAAAATACTGACACTAAACCAGCATCTGCACAAAACTCACCAATAGCTTCTTTTGTATCAGTGTCAAAAGTAGTACAACTCCAATCTCCATAGAGAGTATCTCTTGTCATATAGTGAGTTATTCCAAGTGCTTCCATATCCTCTCCGTAGGCACATGTTGCCCAATCATCATCTTCTTTCATGATATAACAAGGATCTGTGATAATAATATCTCCATCAAATTCCATTGGCTCTCCATCTAAATATGCATCAATCCAATTTTTCTTGGTGTATTTATAAAACAGCTCTTCAATTCCTGTAAGTTCTGATAATTCTTTATATTCTTCATAAGTTTTTGTAGAATCATCCACATATTTCATAATAAGTACCATGTCTAATTCATGTATTGTAGTAGTATAACAAGGAGATTCGAGACAATCCATGATTTTCTCAAATTCCTTATCATCCAAATGCAGCTTATTCCTAAGTATTTTTTCAATCTCAGGACGAACACTTTCACATTCTTTTGTTTTCTGTTCTAACCAAGCTTTATCCATTCTTCTTTCCTCCTTCAATTTGGTTCATCATAGCTGAGTCCTGCACTTTCCACATATTCATTTAATGCTAAAAACATATCTTCTTCCAACTCTTCTTTCCATCTGTTACTCCACCAATCCACATCTGCTCCAGTCCCAATATATTCAATAGGCTCCCAATCATTCTCCGTTTTTAAACAAGTAAAATATTCAATAGTCGGTTTATATGTTGGTATTTCGTTAAACATTCCGAGAACAGAAATGTTTACTTCAATATCAACATACCCTATTTCTAACACAGCTTTCCCTATAAGAGGACCATTATCGAGATTAATTTCTAAATGTTCTTCTCTTATATCTCTTATTAAAAGCTGGATTCCGGTGAGTCTAAAACGATAATCCGGACGCTGTTTAGCTTCTTCAAATGTCATATTAACACCTCGAATATAATTCAATTTCTATATGGATATACTTACCCATGTTCCTTTCTAAGATTTTTAACAGATCATGACCACCACATTTGAATTCCTCTTCAGTCCAAAGATATCCAGTATAATCACTATACCGATGATAATATTCAGACTCAGTGAGTCCTTCCATTGATACAATCTTTGTCTCATCAATGTGATCCATATCAATAGGTGTATCTCCTGTAAGCATTTGAATACTTGCATATCTGTCAAGCCACCCGCATCGACTTTCCATTTCTTTTGAAAAAGCAAATCCATTATTAGATACAACAATTTCTTCACCAGAAAATCTTTTTACTTTCTGAATATTTTGTATTCCAATAATGCTATCAGCATCATCTCCTGTGTTTACCCACCCTACTTTTCCATTGAGAATAATAGTGTCCTCTAATTTATACCCTTCTTTCATGTCTATAATTCTCCTTTCTTTTCTCTATAGTATTCCTCAAATTGTGTTCTCCATATATAATAGAGTAATACTTCAAAGCTTCTGATAATGGTATCGGATTCCCATCTAAAGAATACCCATAACTATGGCCACATTTATGCTTGGAATTTATGAAACTTATTGGACAATTAGTGCATAAATGTCCAGAACAGATTTCCCTTAACTTGAAATATATTTCATATCTATCCATGTTTTCTCCTATAAATCAATGTACTTAAAGGAAGTTCTAACATCTGACTATTCCAACAATATCTTGCTTCTTTTATTTGATAAAACTTATCTTCATTCTTATAGAATGTATCTTGTATCGTAATTTTTTGATCACACAATTTTTTCATTTGCTTATTAAAACCGCAGATGACATTCGGCATTCCACTAGAGTTATCAGAACCATATTCTTCCATTAAACGAGCAAATGATTTTACTTTATATTGCCCGCCAAGTTTAAGAAATTTAAGTTTATCTGTATTCATTATTCATCCTCTCATATAGCTTTCTAAACTTTACAAAATCTTCTTGTTTACCTCCATTGTCAGGATGAGCTTTAACCATTGCGTAATGAACAGCTTCTTTTATGTCTGGTGTAGTAGACTTTAAAGTGCCAGGCTCCATTAATAATCTTACATACTCCCGGTATATGCTAGAGTACTTAAAACGTTGAATCTCATTCTGTCTTTTTAGTTCCTCTACTTCCATTTTCAAATTTATATTTTCGCTTATGCAAGCGAATAAAATTATCAATGTCACTATTAATACAGCACTTAGCCCAATTGTTAGCATAAATCTTTCTCCTCTTTTGTGCACAAGACAATTTCTCTTCTGATCGGGCATCCACCTAAGCAATCACACTGACGACTACAACCTCTACAAGAATTCCTGAAATGGCTTCTGAAATCATCGAACACATCTGAATCCCATGCTTCCTGAATAGTGTGTTCATTAAGATCAACTGCCCACTTAAGTTCCTGATTGTCAAAGCTACATGGCAGCATTTTCATATCTGACGTAATGTAACCAGAAAATCTTGCTCCTTCACACGGTTCCAGAGTAGAATTTAAAATCTCTTCTGTAAAATTCAACAGTCCAGGCACAGAACATGAATCAAATCCAATCTGAAATTTATAATCATGTTTATCAATCAAAGAGAAAAATTCTTTGACTCTTTCATCATCAGGAGACAATACATTTGCCTGAGTTCCTAAACCTACTGGCTTATGAAGAAGAAAAATTACTGCATTGATACCGTCAGGGAAATCTTCATGCTGCAAACGTTCAATAGCTTCATCTATAGAATTCCGTCCAAGGACATAATGAATATTAGTAGTAACTCCTGCAGATACTAACATATCAATCGCTTTCCCTGTGTATTCACTTCTGTACCAAGATATAGCTACGGCTCCGCAATATTCTTTACATAAGGAAACAATTTTTTCATTGAATCCTAAACCGGAACTTGTAAAGTTTGGCACAATCCCTTGTGAACAACAATACTTAAGGATTTCTTCAAAATCTTCATGCTGGTCTACATCTCCTCTGCCGCCAAGAGCAAACTGAAATGTTTTCCCTTTACATTCATCTACTATTCTCTTGAAATTTTCAAGGGACATATTAGGCTCCTGTGTGTGTAATCCATTCTGATAACACTGAACTCCTGACTGAATACACAAACCAGATGCCCCATGAACGCAATGTCCCATAACACCAATATCTAACAAAGCAGGAAAATCTCTCATAAATGGTTCCTTTCCTGTTGTCAAATCATCAGACCGGATATAGAATCCTGTCTCCGGATTAAATGTTTCTACAAAGTTGTTTTTCTTGTCGTAATATTTATACATGAGTTTTTCTCCTTTGAATTATTTGTGCCAATAAACCGGCAGATGTAAGCATTTCTTCATCCCAGTAATAATGTTTTATTTCATCATTTAATTCCTTATTATTAGTTTCTAAATCGTAAGTAACACGAAAAATACCAGATCTTACATTCTTAATTGTAAAAATCATCCCACAAAACCAATTCATTTCTCTAGTAAATGATGATGGTGTCTTTATGCTACCGCAAGAATTAAGTCCATATTCTTTTTCCATTTGTTCCCAAGATTTAACTCTTACTTTCTGTCCTACTTTATACATTCCTGTCTCCTTGTGATTAACATTGATAAGTCTCCTTTTTCAAACATCTCACTTGTAAAAGTCCACGGAATTGCAGTCATTGTATAATAATAGGTATTACCAAGATTTTTTATAGTATCTATTCGTAATTTTTTCCCACAATATTTCTTCATTTCTCCCACAAAACTGCAATAATTGTTACATCGAATAACACCATAATAATTAACACCAAATTCTTTAACCATATCATCCCATTGACGAATCTGAACTATGTCTCCTACTTTGTATCGCTTCATATAAATCTCCTAATGGTGTGATCATGTCTGTAGACCACATATATCTACCGTTATCTTCTTCGATTCTAAAAACATTGTCGTATATAAAATATGAAACAGTTATAGTAGTTCCACAAAATCTACACATGTCTTTAACAAAAAATGCCAAACATGGTATATATATTTCATCCCCAGTTTGAGCAATTCCAAATTCTCTTTTCATATCATCCCAAGAACGAACTTTATACTTTTGTCCTACTTTCATTTCTCACCTCAATCATTTTTCGCAAACCAGATGTGAACAACATATCTTCAGTAAACAAAAATTGTTGTGAAATTTTCATATCTATCCCTTGATAAACTCCTTCATGATAAGGATACTTTCCAATTATACATATCTTGTCCCCACATAAAATCTTCATCCTAGATAAAAATAGTATTTCTCCGAAATCTAAAGCTCCTGGATAATCACCATTGGAAGCTTTTTTAAGCTCCTCCCAAGTTTTTAAATAATATGTTTTCCCTATTTTTAGCATAGTCTTTACCCAACCATCATGACATCAACTGCATTCTTAAATTTTCTCAGCATTTCTGGATTGGAAGAAATGATTTTCTTTCTTCTTGCTCCTGCTTTGCCATGTTTGTTAATATAACGAACTTCTAAATTATGCCAATTGATCGGACTCATTTCTCCCATCTTTTTGTATACTTTTCTATATGTAACCATTCCTCCGTTGCTCTTATCTCCATATTTTTCTACGAGAGGAGCAATAATAGAATCTGTTGCATCCTGATTACAGATTGATTTATATTTTTCATACAGATCTCCTAACGCAGCACTGAAGATAGATCTTAAAGTATCATTGGCATAGACAACATCATAAGTACTAAATTTACTTACTGGATTATATTTTTCTTTGTAATCTTTCACTTCCTGATCCCAACAGATACCATAATTTTTATTCATATACTTATATACAGTTTTCATTACAGAGCCACGATCAGAGAACTTGTCACAAGTGGTAAGAGCATCAATCATCTGGTACATATCATTTTTCCATTTTTTACCAGGATTCTCTACTTTCTTCACTGGGATAGGTGTCGTAACAATTTTCTCCTGAACCATCATAGAAGCTAAACGCCCCATATCTTCAAAGATTTTATCTACTTTTCTTTCTAATACTTCAATTTTGTTATTGAAATCTGGCAGCTGTAACTGAATAACATTTGGATTATTAACTTTTTTCTCAAGGAAAGCTGCTGCCAATACATCTTTTGCCTTGAGCTGATATGCTACAAGTTTTTCTGCTATTCCCGGCATTTCCTTTCTCATAGTTGGAGTAATTGAGATTTTAGCCAACCATAATGGCAGATAGTCTAACTGTAAGCACATAACATTCTGATTCCCGCCATTGGTAAGGAGGGTAAAATTTTGTACCCCCTTTGAAATTACTGAATCCGTCTGCATTTTTCTTCTTTCATATTTAATCCGGTTATCATCTAAACCGATAGCTTCACATACCCAGCGAGCACCAACCCAAATATTTCCATCAGGATCCTGTGCTGCTTTAAGAATATCTCCGTTAAATTCTACTTCTTTTGCTATTAATTTATCCATATTGATTTTCCCCATTGATATAAATTTTCTTGTATTAGCATCCAATTTAAAATTCTTCCAGCTTCTTTTCTGCTGCTTCACGGGTGAGGAATACCAAATCATTTAATTCCCCGAGCCACTCATCATGATTTGCCCACAAAAACTGTTTACCATTTTTGCCGCATTCAATTCCACATACCACGTTTTCCCGAATATCCATGCCGCATATGTCCCATACAGTTGTACCAACAGGACAAGGCAGCCTCACAAGCAAGCCCTGTTCTTCTGCTTCTTTGTAAGATTTTAATTCTTCAAGCCACTCCGCAAGCTGCATATGTTCTTCCGCACATTTTATACAATTAGTCTTTATATCATCATCTATATAATCAATTGACTCAAAATCTGCACCTCTATAATTCTTTTTCGCTACTTCTTTTGCATGGACAATAGCTTCTTCAAGTGTTAATCTCTCCATCTATTTTTACCTCTTTCAATTTCTCCACCGCCAACTTCAAAGATTCAACAAATTCATCATTTAACGCTGTGCGGTCTGGATTCTCGATAAAATTTTCAAGCGCGCTAATTGCTTTCTCTTCGGGTGTAGGAACTGTAATTCTACCTGATTTCGCAATTTCAAGAAGTTCATCAATGTTGTTTTTCCAGTTGCATGTAGTACACAACTGATTGTTGCACTTAGTGTTCTTTCTGCCAAGTATACATTCATCACAGTTACGTCTACCGCACGAAAAATCCACATTGACATACCACTTAATAAACTCTCTTGCTGTCATTTCTTTTCCCCCAAGGAGTTCTGAGGCTTCGTAAAAAGTACTATCCTCTGCTCCGATACGTGCGTTGTACACCACATCTTTGCTATTAGAAAATTTTAAAATATCTGGGAAGTGTTGTATTTTCAACGGCTGACAATCACTACGTCCAAACCAATGGAATCCCTGCTTCTCAGCCTCTTTAAGAAGCATTTCATTTTCTTCTTTTGTTCTAACTAAAATACATGTGTTTTTTAAATTAATCATCTTTTTTCACCTCTAATTTCTTTAAATCTTCAATACTCCAGGGGTCTTCATCTTCCCATTTGATAAAATCAAATTTAATATCAAACATATTCATTAATGCACAGTTTGCTAATCCCCAAGTTTCTAATATTTTAATTGGCTTTTCTGTATAGACTAATAAGAAACCATTTTTCTCTCTTGCAATATATTTATAATTAGGCAAAAGTAGGTCAAGAAATTTCTTTTCTTTTGATGTAATTGTATGTTTCTCTACATATTCTAATTCTGACCATTCATATCGCCTAATTCTGCAACTTTTATAATCAGCAGGAACATAAAATTTGCACATATCACATTTAAAACAATCACAAAAAGTAATTTCACCTGACTTTGTAACTGAAAATGGATACCCTTTGCAAGCAATATCTAAAATTTCTTTTGCAAAATTTTCCTTATTTTTCATAAAAATCACCTCAATAAAAAATCTCTTTAACTGCTCCCCAAAACATAATTGAATTATCAATATCAATACCCCATTGTTCCTCATGTGAAGAACATGTACTCTCATACTCATACACCGGAAAACCAACTGTGACATCTGTTTCCTCAATAACTTTTCCTACTGATGTAGGCCCTTTATCTTCCTGATAGTAGTAAACTATTCCTGTGAGGAATTCTATTACTGTTTCTTTATACTTTGGATTGCACCAGACATATACTTTATTCCCTGAATCATTCTCTATTCTCCAGATAACGTCTTTGTACTCTCTTGCGTTGTTACACAGTCTTAGCCATGCCATTGCATAGCTTTCTGTTGTAGGTGCTGTAAAATCAGCTGTAATCATTACAGCCTTTTTTCTCTTAATTGATAATTTCTCTTTTAACATAGTTGTCCCTCTTTTCTTTTTAATATCATATTTCTTAATGCACCAAATATTTCCTTGCACTGGTAATCACGATTATAAAAATAAGCGGAAGAATTATAATATACTTTACACTCTCCATTAAAGCGTAATCTTGTTGGGAAATCACAAAATATATTAGTTAAATCATACCCAGATGCCCATGTGAAACCTTGCTTTTGAGCTTCTTTGATTAACGCTATATATTCTGCTTTATTATTCACCAAAACAGTACAACATTTCAAATCTATCATTTACGTTTCCTTTCTGACCATTATGAGTCTCCGCAATCCTCCAACTAGAGCCATGCATTTAGGATAATCTCGTGCACATCTGCCACGGCTAGAACCCCAATATGTTTCATATCTCCTACTAAATTCTAATCTCGTTGGAAACACACAAAGGACTGTATTTAAATCGCTCCCACTCGCCCATCTAAAGCCTTGTTTCTTAGCAATTTTAGTCACAGCTATATATTCTTCTACATTGTTAACTAATACTGTGCTATCTCTTAAATCAATCATAACTTTCCCTTCTGTCTTATAATTATCAATTCTCGTAATCTACTCATCAAATTTTTACAATGATAGTCACAATATTTTTCATGATATCCCCCAAATGTGACCCTTCCTCTTTTATCAAAAAACAATCTTGTTGGAAATGTACAGTAGATATAATCTAAAGAGTCTCCAGAATTCCACTCACATCCTTGTTCTTTCGCAATCTGAATTACTTTTTCATATTCTTTTTCATCTTTAACTCCCACAATACAGTCTCTAAGTTCAATCATTTCCACCCCCAACCTTTCCAGATAAGCATTTTCTTCAAATTTTTACATTTGATGAAGCTTGGTGTATACTCTTTTGTCTCTTCACAATAGCCGAACCATCTGCCTGATACGTCTTGATGAAGTTCATATATTTTCATGAGGTCGCCTCCCTTGTCATTACTAAATATCTCAAACTATTTGCCGGAAGTAACATTGCATTGTTAAAATACCATGATACTTCTTCATCATCTATTGATAAGAAATATTCATCTAATACAAGATCTGTAATTTTAGTTACTACACAAATTTTTCCACAAAGTTTATACATGTGGCTGTTAAAAAATAATCTTCCCATTGAATTTTCATAATGGTAATACCACCCGCTAACTAAATTTTTTCTAATCACTACTCTGTCTCCGACTTTATATCTCATGATTTTCCTTTCTAATTTCTACAAGTCTACTTAAATTTCCTACTGGAATAAGTGATGATCTGTACCAGTATCCTTCTGGAGTACCAGATAGATAGTAACCTGTATAACTTATTCTATTGATTCTATAAACTTTTCCGAGATACTTCACCCCTATCTCATGAACTGCTAGGTTACGTTTTACACGAACCCAATCTCCAACTTTTAATTCTTTTTTCTCTTGCATATAAGTCCCCCTAAACACTGAACAGGTTCTAACATTTTGTCACTAAAAACCCAATCTTCTTCTTCATTTCCTAATGCTAGCCTATAGTTAACATAGCCATAATATAATGATGGAATCTTATCAGTGATTTTATACGAATTACCACAGAACTTTTGCATACGACCATTAAAAAACAAACATGCATCATCGCTTCCAGCATAGAAGTAGTATGTGTTCGCTTTTAAATCACTTCTAACTCTTACTATGTCTCCTATTTTATATTTCTCTTGCATATCAAGCTCCTTAACCCATCAACAGGTATCAACATTGCATCATTAAATACCCACTTAAATTCCTCTTCTCCTAGAGATAAACTATAAACTTCACAAACATAATCAATTGCTACTATTTCGTACTCTTCTCCACGGAATTTTTCCATTGCTGAAGCAAAATATAACTTTCTGCGTGACGGATTCGAATAAGGATATTCTAACCCACCAACTAAATCTGTCCGGACCATGACTCTATCTCCAACTTTATATTTCATGTTTCCTCCTCTTATCAATTAGTACAATTAGTCCTTTGTAAGGAATGAATTCCTCTGCAGGAAACCAATAATTACTAGCTTCTTCCAGTTCATAAGCTTTTCTTCCAGAAGTTAGTTTTATAATTGATTTTATAGTACATATATTTCCTAATAGATAATTTATATCTACGCCCCATAGAATACGAGGAGTATTAGATCTAAAAATTACTTTATCTCCTCTCTTCATGTTGTCTTCTTTCATGGATAGCTAAAAATAAAGTACCTTCTGCAGGAATAAACATATCCAACTTAAAAATATATCCTGATTCTTTAACACAACAATAAGCCTCAAAACCTCTAGGGCTATTTATGGATATTATAGTCATAATTTTTCCTTTAACTTCTTCCATAGGAATACACCATATGCATTCATGCAATCTAGGGTCAACTATTACTTTATCTCCAACTTTCATCTTATTCCTCCAATATAAAATCAAGTACTTCTGCAATGCTCATACCTGATATGTCTAATAGTTTCATTTCCTTTGAAGCATACTGCACAATACAAATCCCGTCCTTGATTGTGCAGCTTATTATGCTTCTCTTTTTTAATAACTTATCCAATTCCATAATAGCTCCTTGATAATTCTCTTGGGGAGTCGAACCCCAAGAGAACTGTTTATTTTATTGTTTACTCAGCATCTGGCAGATAGAACTTTTTGATTCTATCCTCTCCTACAGCTTCGACAGCAGCCATTGCTACCTCATGAGAGCTGAAGTAAATACCATCTGTGATTTTCCTTCTGCTCCATGTGGAATCAACTTTCTCTGTCTCTCTGTTCCAGCAGAGTTTGTATTTTCTCTGAGAGTGATCGTCCCAGTCAATCTCATCGTTGTGATCAATGGCGAAGCGTTTCAGCTCTGCTACAATCATCAGATACTCAGCAGCTGCATCTCTCTCTTCCTCAGTCTTGAAGCAGTTGCCTACTGCTAAACGCATCACATCTTTCTGGTTCTCTGTTGTGAATACACCGCCATCTTTCTTACCTGTACCCCACAGATAGAAGTACTGCTCACCTTCTGTTGGCTCCCAATGTTTCTGTACTGTCTCTGGTGCAGAGAGCATTCCCTGAAGTGCTCCGATGAGTTCTTTAAGCTCGTCCTGTCCAAGTGCTGCCATAATGTTTGTAATAATAGTTGTGTTGTTCATCATAATCTTAATCTCCTATTCTTGTTTAAAATTTGTTTTTTTGTTGTTTGTTTCAATCTTTACCCATAATCCATATTCAGTTGTAATTTTTCTATATTCAGTTGTAATTTATATGAAAACCTCTTAGTGGGCTAGAGGTCAATCATATACTTTGGCATAAACATTCCTCCTTTACTGTGATTTTATATCAATAATGTCACAAGCAGAATAATACTGATAATGACTTAAAGCCATACCAATTGCTTCCATTTCATTTATTGCGAGGATTTCACAACAGATTTCATTTCCGCTGTAAGTCTGAAGATAAATATGGAAGAATTTCTTTGCCTTCTCCTCTTTCGAGAATATATAAGTACAATCATCTGTATAAGCTGTTGTGTAATCAGTGCTAATAGGTGATGCTTCTTCATCATAATCTCTCCACCAGTTTCCATAACCACCATAGGCAGCTTCAATGTACTCAAATGGTTCCTCGCATGGTAAAGCAAGAATCTTTTTCGCTTCTTCAATTGTAGAAAGTAATGCCTCTACATTGATTGTTTCTCTTGTAGTGTGTTCGTCGAAATAACCAGAAGATAAATTGACTGCTGCTACACCGAGTGCCGGAGCAATTGTTGATATATCACTCACAGAACCCCATGCTGTTTTGAAATATCCAGTAGACTCTATGAACTCTTCAAAATCTGGATTGTCACAAGAGTAGAATACACAGTCATTGGTCCCTCTTCTATCAATTTCAATGATATAATTTATATCATTGTTTACTATATAGTCACTTACAGCAAACTTCTCAGCACCGATACATCCTTTCTCTTCATCCTCTGTAAACAATACAGAACAATGATACTCTTTAATAATTTGCAGAATAGCGTAGATGCCACACCGGTCGTCTCCCCCAATCCCTTGAGGAGAAGACATGATTGCTCCAGTGTATTTGATTTTCTGGACACATTCTTCATGTACTGTATCCATATGAGCAACTAAGAGCACTGGATAAGTACCTTCTGCATAGAGGAATCCATCTTCTGATTTAGGCTCATAACCTGCTGCTTCCAACTTGGCTTCCAGGTGACTCTTTAAAGTCATCTGTTTCATTCTCAAAATCTCTTCTAATTCTGTAATTTTATATTTATTTTTACTCATCTCCGGTCTCCTTTTCTTTGCAGTCTGGACAAAGCCCTTTGTCACCATCTTCAATTACATAGAGGCTTCCACACTCTTTACATTCTTTAACTTCTTCGTTAAGGAAATAGTCATTCTCGCTTTCAACATATGTATAATTTGTTCTTAAGCAGTGATCACATACATACTCATCGGTTGATTCCACCCATGTGACATCATCGTTTCTACATAAATCATCACAACAATCACATGTTGTGAAATTTTCATCCCTGCAGTCATTACAGATATGCATATTTAATTCATTATAATAGTTGATATAACTATTGGGCACTCTTTCATCACAGCAATCGCAATAAGTAGAGCAATTACAGCAATACCAACTTCCGTCGATAAGGTACATCTCATCTTCGTCATAGCGATCACCGCAATCACAGCATCTTCGAGAGCCGCTGTAGGCATAGTTATCACAACAATCCTCACAAAGAAGAGTGCTTTCCATATCATGCCAATCCCCACATTTTACACAGTAGATATCATGTCCAACCGTCATATGCCTATTATCTACTCTTCCCTTGGGAATCATTTTGACAATCTTACTTACTGAGCACTCACTCTGGCATTCATAATCTCTGTAGTGGGTACCTTCAGAATTAATAACTGAGCAACAAGCAGAGGTGCCACCTTTCTTTCTCCAAAGGTTAGAAGCCACTAAACAATCAGCGATGATTTTCTGAAGCTGTGCTCTAATTGGAGTGTACAGTGAGTTTTTACCATCATTGCACTGAGGGTAGAGTCTTCCCTGTACAAGAATTCCATCTTTATAATGGAATAACTGACGGATGATTTTAGGTTCAAATTCTAAATCATTTCCGTCATACTCTTTATCAACCTGATAGTAAACCATTGTAGTTCCATCAAGAAGATAACTCATTGTTCCAGAACAATGGCATCCTGAGTAACCATTAGAATTGTTTTTATCAAGTGTATGACAGGATGACCAGCTGTTTCCATTGGAGGACAACAGATAATCAACTGGATTAACTGACAGGATAGTGTGCCGGACAACATCCAATGGATTGATTGCATCTGAATATTTGGCATACCTCTTTTCAAAATCTGAATAGGTATCAGAAGTAATACCTATAAGTGTACAGATTTTCTTCACTGCTCTTGAGGTTTTCTGACCTGCTGAAATACCTTTAATATCAGGATAGCATTCTTTAATTAAAGAAGCTGTTCGTTCGTCCAAAAGCTGTTCTCTGTAATCTCTCAGTGCAAACAAAGCATCTGTGCGTCTTCCCTTGATAATCATCCAATTAATGAAATTATAAATTTTCTCCTCGTCTGGCTGTCCCTTGATGTTCTGATCAAATGCTACATAGCATTTTTCATCATTCCAATTCGGATGATGTCTTAATAACTCAATCAAAGGTGCCTTGTTGTCTGCCCATGTGTTGATAATTTTGTCAATGGCTGAATCACCCCAAGGGATATCATACATATTAAGAACCTTAATCATACCCTGTTTCATTGTTTCCTTATTCATGCTACAAATCCTCCTAAAATTGTTTCATAGAGCTCCTCAGGAATCTGTTCTTTCCCTAAGTATTGCTCAGAAATTTTTCTTGCTTTCTGTACAGCTAAAGTTCCCTTGTCTTTGATTTTTTCGTAGAATGCTTCAACAGTATTCATGACTTTTGAAACTGTCTCATATTCTGTATACAGCTCTTTGTCGTCTGACTGGATCTGTTCAAACACTTCCTGTACTCCATAGGTTACGAAGCATTCTGGGCAATAGTCATTAACTAAAGGTCCAGAAATGATTTTTCCGCAGTGCTTACAGATGGAGAGTTTATAATCTCTCTCATCTAAATCTTTGTAGTCATTATCTTGATATTTGAAGATTTCATACTGGTCAAAGATATATGCTTCATCATATCCCTTGGCCAGTTCTTCAAATTTAATCAGAGCATCTACAGATTCGTCTTTTTCTTGCGAAAATGTTTTTATTTTCTTGTTTAGAGGTTTCATTTTAAACTTGCTGTCCTCAATGTAGAGAAACTTTGAGTCAAAGTTTTCTGTAATGTCTTCCCCTTGGACATAGTTCTTGAAGAGGAATCCAAGGACAATATCAATATCCTTAGATTCTATCTCTGATGAAGTAATTCTGTTATCTTTATATAAACTAATAAGTGTTGCCATTTGTTTTCTCCTTTCTTAACTGTAACTGCATTATAAACCAGTTTGTAAAACTTGTCAATACTTTTTTACAAACTTGTTTAAGAAATTTTCTTTCCTTTCTCGTTAAACTGTTTTGGTTCACCAAGAGATACAAGATAGTCCTGCAGGTAGAGAGCAAGACTTAATTCAACTCTTTCTGGATAAGCAGCTATTCCTTTTGCTTTAAGTGTACTTGGCTCAGTTCCTCTCATAATAGGCAATACTTTTACTAATCCAATATCTCCGTAGAAGCAATAAATTTTATATAAGTTCCTAATTATCTTGTCACATAATCCATCTCCTGATAAGTTATAACCAGCTTTACAACAAGTAGATATAATACTTTCATAAGCTATCTTACCTTTTGCTTTAATTATCCTGTAAGCGGATGTGTAACTACCAATAGTTCCTGGTTTTCTTACCCCTTTGTCTTCTGCAATGCTTAAATTATATTCATCAACCACTTCCTGCAACGCTACAGCATTCGGTTCACCTAAGATAAGATTTGCCTTATGCATCTGCAGCGGAGTAACTTTTTCAGTATACAAGCTCTGTCTTGTAAAGATACTTGCTTCGAAATGTCTTCTCTCATCTGGATCAGATGGGGCTGAAGTAATAACAACACATTCGAGCTTATCTAAAATACCTTCTGATGCAATAAAACGACCATAGCCATCCACTATGGAAAATGTGCTTTCTTCTGGATGTGGCACTACTAACAAAGCATCCATAATCATATGATCAAAATTGTCATGCATCGCTTTAATTTTTCTATGATTTCGTGTCTCTAACCGCTGATAAGCAGGATCAACAGACATCAGTTCCCTTGGAATTACTGCGCATGCCTTTGTACCAGAGATTAATAAGTTGCTCATAACTGTGTTGTAAACGATGTTTTCCATTTTGTTTTCCTCTTTTCTTTTTTATATAATAAAAAAGAGCTGTTTTCACAGCTCTAATTTTATTTCATAGTTTAATAGTTACATTCTACTAAGTTGGTGAGATACTCAATACCATGACCACATAAAGCAGTCAGAATTTCATCTAATATGTCAAATTCTCCGTCTGTTTCGCATGATTCAAGAGCTTGAATGATTCCGTAGCCTTTTTCATACTCACTGGTATTCACAAGTTCCTTAGTTACTGTGTCACCGAGTTTTTCCTCGGCATAATCAACTCTGTAGAGTCTTTCCTTTGCTGTCTTCATCTTGAAAACCTCCTTGATATGATTAATTCTTTAAGATTCGTTGGATCCCTTGTCCAAATCAAATCTTTATCTTTGTATTTCATTTCATAAGTAAGTCCATTTACAGTTGACTTATATAGAGCTTTTATAGAGCAAATGCCACGAATAGTGCTCAAATTTTCATCGTAATTACTGCCTATCATAAAACCATCAGGTCCAATAATACAAAAATCTTGACTGCCATAATTCGCCGTCTCGCAATCGGTAAGAACAAGATAGCTTCCTGCTGGTGTGACAGCTATCATTCCAGACCGGAGCTTCTTCCTTAAATCAACCATGTTGCCTCCTTTCTATTAATGTACGGACAGATGAAATAAGTTTCAGGTCTTCAGCATAGCTCCACCAATAATGGAAATTAGGTCCAATAGATCCATTGTGTAATAAAGGATTTTCTTTATAGTAATAAACTAAATATGCTAAGCCATCAATAAATTTTATTTTGCCTACACCGTACTCTTGATGAAAAACTATATCACCTGTTTTCATTGCGTCTCCTTTCTATTAGCTTGCACAAAGACACTGAATGTACAAGAGTAAGTGATCCTTTGAAACATAACCAATAGTGACAATCTGGACCTTTACCACCACCATCATGTAAGCGATTATCTTCTTTATAAAAATAAACTAAATATAGCGTTAAACTATAAATATTAATATCTACTATTCTCCCTACGCCGTAGTCGTGTCGCCACACTATATCACCTATTTCCATTGTTGCCTCCTCTCTATTAATGATGCTAGCGGAGGAAGACACTTCATTATTTTAATGTCGTCAGAGCTAAACCACCAACCATGGTTGTCTGGACAGGAACCTGGCTCTATTGCACCATCATGTAGGCTATCATTTGCTTTGAAAAAGTACACAAGTTCATTGCCAGGTCTGAGTTTTATAACTTTGCCTAACCCACAAGATGGGTCTTTAATGTAGTCTCCTATCATTTGCCTTGCCTCTTTTCTATAAAATGTCTCAATGGTTTCTTATGCAAGAGCTTGATTTCATCTTTACTATAAACCATACAGTTTATAACAGCTCTACCATCAACTGAGCCACTATATAAAAATATTCTATTGTAGGAATGACTATAAGTGACTACATAAGGGTAAGGGACTATACCCCTATACCATATCAGCTTTCCTATTTTATCTTTACGATTATATACATATATGTTCTGCATAGTCATTCCTTTCTCTTGGTGATCAGATCAATCAGCGGTCTCTTTCTGAGAAACCTAATATCTTCTTTTCTATGACAAGAAGCATTAGTTATATATCTTCCTTTATAATCCCCAGTGAAAAATGAACGTCTATGATTATACTGTTCTACTACATAAGGATAGGCCCATAATGTTTTGTCATAGAGAACTAGCTTGCCGTAGCCGACATTAGTCTTTACATAAATATGTCTCACCGTTATTCTCCTTTTTAATTTTATTTACGTGTTTATAATAGCAAACATCTGTTCTCTTGTCAAGCATCTATATAACAGAAACTTCCGGTTCCTGTATCTACAGTACAACAAGCATGTTCGTACTTCATTATCAGACGATTAAATTTCTCTTCTGACATAGGAGTTTTCACTCTGAACGGATGTGCCCAAGGTGAATCCACTTGCATTCTATTAGGAAGCAAATATACAGGATTCCCTGCAACAAGTGCTTTTTGTGCTTCTCTTCTGGTTACTTTCTTTAACATATTGTTTCCTTTCTAAGCAGCATAGTTAAACATCTTGGAGGAAAACGGGTAGCCCTAGGTTTCATGCTACCCTTTTTTGAGCAATTCAAGATGCTTAAATATACTGCTTATGCAGTATATTGTGACAACTGGTCTAATGTGCCAACATAGTGAGCGTCTACAATTTCATCGTCATAGACCTCATCAGTTCCGTTGGAGTTCATGATGCATGAAGCAAGGTCATTAATAGACCAACAGTCTTCTGCGTCAGCGTACCAAGAGAACTGATTTCCATTGGCAGTTGTCATAGTAATCAGATCAGTATCTTCCATGTGCTCAACCTCTGTTACTATTCCTGTCAGAGGGTACAGGTCTTTGCATTCTCCATCTGTTGTTGGAGCTGCTGATACAGGTGCCGACACCATTATAATTGTTAATGCTAATGCTAATGCTTTCTTCATAATCTTTGTTTCCTTTCTGTTTTAGATTTTAGGTTCTCTTTCAAGCAATATATTTCCGTTTGAATCCTCTATTATAAAACTTGCTGACACACTATAATAACCATTTGATGTACCATACCACCTGACTGTAACATAACCTTTTCTAGTAGCAAATTTGTAGAAAGTATAAATTCCATTATTGGCTCTGGAAAAATATTCTTCAGCCATGAGGATAGGTTCATTAATTAAATCTTCTAAATTCCCACAAATATCTTCAATAGATACATCTTCACAACATTCCTGATAATGAATAAATTTATAAACTTTATCTTCTATATGAAAACTTAATTCGTCTTTCCATTTACCAACTTCTATTTTACTAAAGGTTTTGCCTATAAATTCCTCTAGCACAGTTATTTTTTCATATTCAAAACTCATAGCATACGTTTCCTTTCTATATAACTACTATAAATTTATAGATATCTACATATTGGTCTAACTGATATACAGGTGCCTTGTCAAAGATAGGCAACAGTCTATCAATCATATCTTTGTATTGCCTTGTGAGTTCTGCTAAGATAGCTTCATACACTACATTGGACAACTCACAGAATTTCAAAGTCATAATCTCTTGTATTGTGTATACGTTATTCAAACAAAACTCCTCCTTTAGATAAAATTCACTATCTCTCTTGCAAGATAGGAATACATAACAGACACAGATATCTTGTGCCAGTTTCCATTCTGAAACATTAACACAGGAATATTCATAGGATCTTTAGGTCTCTCTGTGCAGATAAACTGGAGACCGTTGCCTCTAATAAATAAGGCTCCTTTAGGTACTGTACAACCCAAAAGAGCCTCTTTCCGTTGCAGTCGGACGGTTGTGTATTTAATTGTCATGTGTTTCACTCCTTTATATATTCCATGATGTCACCTGGTTGACAGTTAAGTATTTCGCATAAATGCATGATAGTATCTACTGCTACATTTGCATTGTCGGTTAATCTCTTAATAAGAGTAGGAGACATTTTATAGTCTTCTCTTAAATTACGTTTTCTTAGTCCTCTTTCTCTCATAAGATTCCAGAGTTTTCTATAACTTACGTTTCCCTTGTATCTTTCTGCCATTTCTTTTCTCCAATAAAAAAGACACCTCTTTCGAGATGTCTTAGTCTGCGCAAAGCACTCCTATTTTAGACCATGAGGCTGGTCCTCTGTCTACTATAGTACACAAGTCTGGATGAAATTCATGCGGCATAAAAATTTTATCAATCCAATTGTCCGCTGCTACTTCATCTATAAAGTAAGTTTCCGTTGTGTATTCTACAGTAGTATACGGTACTCTATGTAATATACTAACGTAATACATATATCACTCTCCTTTTGTCCCTATTTTAGTTCCATCTGGGAAATCAAAGGAACAGTTAAATTCTGCTCCCATACAACGAGCTATTTCTTGAAGTTCATCAAGAGTGAATTTGCCTCTCTGGATTCTTTTAGATATATTCTGTTGAGTTACTCCCAAACGAGCACCAAGTTCCGTTTTGCTCATGTTTGCCTTGGCTAAGGCTGGATTAATAATTCTCTGCATAGGTTTATACCTCCTACAGAGATTATAAATTATCTAGTTCCCTTGTGCAAGTGAAAAGATTCCTGTTTCAGCATTGTAAAAATATCCTTTGCCTTGATATTTTCTCTGACAGAGATTTTGGAATCTTTCCAAAGACATAAAACTTTCACCGATTAATATTGCTCGATCATCTCCAGCACATCCTACATAGTAACTTTCGCCTAGTACCATTGCCAAGCGTTCCATTGCTCCCGGATAGAATAAAGCTATTGCTCCTTCGTCTCCGACAGAAGTAGTCACTATCCACCATGGATAATCTGATTTTCTCATTTCTGTTGTGTAGAATCCTTCATCTTCATAAGGATCACCTGTTAACTTTACACTCATACATTGACCAATGGAGCAAAGAATTCCTGGATACATTTTCTCTAATGACTCAAGATACACTGACTTTCTGTCCTCTGGTGTTTTGAATGAATCATTGCCAGAGAACTGTTTATATAATACTTCTAAGTTCATATTAATACCTTCTTTCTAAATACCATGTTTCGCTTGCGAAGTGGACTAAAGCCCCTTCTTCAGCTGCTTCTATTTCTATTGGTTGTCCTTCGCTCACAACAGCCGATTTGATATAATCATCTACTGTTTTGGATGTGCCATTATTAGACACAACACAAGATACTGTGTCACCTACTGTGAAGCCTTTTCCTTTGTAACTCCAAGTGCGCTTATCAGGAGAAACTATTGAGATACTTCTCCCTGAAACAAAATATACAGTGCCTATCATTGGACGGGTACTGTCTTCTGTAGCTCCTGTAGGTTTTACTACAGCCAATAAAAAAAGGAGTGCTATTAACACTCCTAATAATGAAGGAATCACTACTTCCTTGATTAATTTCTGCTTTACTTTGTCTGCCTTGTTCATAATGATTTCCTCCTAGCTGCAATTTCAGCCGAACGTTTTTCATACATTTCCTTGCTGATAGTCTTTTTAATCCAATATGCGTTGCGAACTTCTTCCCAGATACAGGAAAGTTCGAAGGATGTTTTCGCTTGCGCAATTCTGGTCTTATAATTTTTCATAGTAATTTCCTCCAATCAAAAAGACAACCGGTATTAAACCGATTGCCTTATTTTCCATTTCATATCTATGTTTCGTACAATAAACGATTCATCAATTAAAAAGAAGAAATCTGCATAGTTGAACAGACCAACAATTTCAGCTTCGGTGAACTCTTCTTTCCCTTCTGCTTCCAGAATTTTAACTTCATACGAAGCAATTTCCTTTTTGAGTTCTTTGATTCGCTTACCTAAGAGGTGTGACATTTTTTCATCTATATCTGAGAGAGATTCTCGGATTTTTCTAAGTTCCCATGTTTTGTTTTCCAGAAATTTGATTTCCTTTTCACATACGTCTCTGATCGTGACAACTTCATAAATTGCAGATAAACGTGAGTAGAAAGTTTCTAAAATGAATGCCATATCCTTTGGCTCGTAGTTAAAAGGGAATAATTCCCCTTTCTGATGCCACAATCCATCAACGAATACATAGGTTTCGCTTCCGAAAATCCCTGTCGTTACTGTGAACTCAAGAAGTAAATTGTTAAGAACCTGATTAATTAATTTTTCCATTGTAGTTTCCTCCCTTATGCAAACGTTGTGAATTTGTCACAACGCATTCTCTTCTGGTCTGGTGCTACTCTCTCGTAGCCTTCTACGGGTGTCATAGCTGCTACTTCTCCAGGGTATGCCTGTGCAGCTATAATACTACCGACAATCACAAGGGTTCCATTGGAGAACTGTCTGTTGTAGACAGACTTGATTCTCTCTATTGTTTCTTTACCTTCTTCTGTTCCTACGAACTCTGTCCGGACAAACAGATCAGAAACTTTTCGCTCTTCTGCCTTGGCATTGATCAGCACAGAAGTAGGCACGGTGATTAGTGTACCATCCATGTCCTGTATTGTTACAGGATGTGGAGTTGTGTTCACTACTACTACGTTGTTGCTGAATGCTACGAAGTTGATTCCTTCCAGTTCCTTTGTTGTTTTCTTTAAGTTAATCATGATATTTTCCTCCTAGAAATTCCCTTCTATGATATCCATGTCTGCATAGCTTACTACTTCGCCTGTGAACAGGTTGATAGTATACTCGTAGTTATCCCCTATCACTGTGATCAGCAGATTTGCTTTGTGCTTCTGTTTCTTTACAGAAGCTTTCCAGAGAAGGGAGAGTTCGCTTGTTGATGGACACATTAAGTTCGCATATGCATATTCAAAGATTTCACTGTACCTAAGAACAAGAACGACAGCTTCCTTCTGCTTTGCGGAAAGACCAGAATACAATGATTTAAAATCATCAAGCTCATTATTCTCAAGCCAGTCTTTCAGAAGGTCTTTAGCTTCGTTTATTGATTGTCTAAACTTTGCCTTGCCTTCTGTAATTTCTACATAGACATTGTTGAGTTCCGCCCATGCTTCATAGTCGGCAATATACTGGCAGAACTGTTCTGGTGTGTAGCTGAAAGAAAATTCGTTGAGAACATCTGTCCAGTTTCCATTGTTACAGATGTAGAGTTCTCTGCCTAAGACAGACTTAAGCTCTACTGATGTGGTTTTCTTGTTGATGATTCTTGTGTAGATAGTCTTTGTCATAATTTTTCCTCCTGCCTTTTAGAGTGGCATAACTCATATTATTTTTTTGCTTATGTTTCAACAACATAGACCTTGCCCGGTCTGCACTTAATCTGTTTAATCTTCATGCCATCTCTACGACGTGCTTCTGGCGTGTCGGTGTAGCCTTCGAAGCTATTAAAGCCCACCGGCGGTAATCTGTGACCTTCGGAATACTTGACAGGTAAACCATGACCGAATACAGGTTTGGAATCTTCTTCCCATGAGATGTTATAGCCCTGACCGTCAACTCGTGCCTGTGAGTAACAGCCGCTTTTTGAGCCATACATAGGTTGTGGATGCTTCTTCTCACGTGGAAGCATGGAAGCTATAGCTCTAGTATCTCTACGACATTTTACAGGTTCTTCACTGATAAAATCAGCAGAGTTCATGAAAGCTATAATGAAATGTCTAATATCTGGATGGTCTTTAGTAGTGGTGTCTACCCATCTGTAGCCATTCCAGACTTTGAGCCGTGACACTCTGTAATGTGGTCTAATACACACGTAAAGTGTGCCATTGACATTACCAAAAAGGCTGTAAAGAGGTAACACATAGTTGTGAAAGTTAGTGCCAAAACCTCTGACCTGTGAACATGGTTTCATAGTTAATTCCTCCTATCATATTGATATGACTACCTACGACCGAAGTCATAGGCAGAGCATATCAGTACGATTAAGCCATACGAGTCTCCATAGATTCCTCTGCTGATACTTTGATAGCGTCATCTACTGGAATACCTAAGTATTCAAGATAAGACAGAATCAGCTGTCTGGATGCTTCGACTTCTTTACCATAGTTACGCTTTAAGCCCTTAGAGCCTGCCTGTAATTTACCCCAGATGAATGCACACAAGTTGTTAGCAACCCATGCTGGTGTAGCACCTAATGTGAAGTTTTTATACATGGAATCATCTGTACCGTCATTGGCAGTATTGAATACTGGTGACATGATGTCTTTACAGAGTTCTTTCACATATTTGAAATCACGCTGTCTATCAGCGTCGAATGACTCAACGTCATTGTAAGTAGCCTGATAGTCTTTAGCATTGACATAGAGTGAATGAAAGCCTGTCAGTGTGAATGTACCGCCTGTCTGGAAGTAAGCCCATACATAGACGGAAGCAATGCGATTGCTAGTAGGCTTAGGGCAGAAACTGTCCTCTGAATATCTTTCAACAAGCTCTGATTTGAAAGTGTCAAGTGCTTCTTTAGCAGACTCAACTTTAGCGTCAAGGTCAGCTTTTTTAGCCTTAGATACTTCACCCTTTTCAAGGGCTTTTGTTCTTGATGCAACAGCTTTAGAATATTTATCAGACAACTGTAAATAGTGCTGTCTGTCGTATTCTAACTGTACATCTTCACCAAACCGCTGTACATTGACAACCTGTTTTGGTGCAAATAACTCTTTCTCATTCTTTCCTGTGATTGTAATTTTAAAAGTTTTGTTTGACATAATAATTTCCTCCTGTGGATTTATTTTATTGTTTATCACTTAAAAAAATATATAGTTAGTCCGTAGACTGTTAATAAGCATATGTAATATAGACAGCACTCTTGCGCTCTATTACTAGAGATTCCAGACAATCCCATCAAGGTGAAAGTTTGGACGTGGCAAGCTACCCATCAAGGTGTAGACGCACTAACTATATATGATTTCAAGGAACGTACTCTTGCATCATGCAAGGCAATATGGTATAATAGTTACAATAACTGTTTAGGGTTTAGGGGGCAAAAGCCCCCTATGGCTCAAGGTATTCTCTATAGTCACGGTATGAAGCAAAAAGCATATACCGCTGGATAGAGTCCACCCATCCCATGAACCCATCTGGAACGTCAAAACCTTTAAGGTTCATGTTCACCTCCTATTCAGTTATCTCTGCCCTTGTTAGCGCAAGGGCTTTTTTGTTACTCAACAAGTTGTGCTCTTGTTGATGATTGTACTTTATCACAACTGTTTGGTTGTGTCAAGTACTTTTTATAACTTTTTTGAAAAAGTTTTATTTACTGTTTTAAGAATTTTTCTGTGGATTCCAGAACCACTGTTTGAACTTGTCGACCGCCTTTCCTTATCGACACGCTTATCATACTACCCTTAAGGTAGTTTGTCAATAGCTTTTTTTAAAATATTTTTATTTACACGTTTGTAAAAGCTCGCAAAGCCGTATAAATACAGGCTTTTTGGCATGAAAAAAAGTTTTTTCGTGAAAAATTACTTCCTATTAAAGCGGAAAAATAAAGGTTGTCAGGATCAGACAGTCTGCATACAGAGTGCAAGACGTACTACTATATGTACTTATATACATAGTGTAATACATCTGAATATTTAGAATAGATTAAATATTTAGAATAGAGTGTTAATTAGTAAAGTTTAATCAATTATATCTGCAATACGTGATTTAATAAAAGCTGATACTGCAATATTGTTAGAATCACAATATTTTTTGAGTTTTTCATATTGTTCAATTCGTAAACTGACACCAACGTTTTTCATGTTCTTTTTGTCCCATTCTTTAGCATATTTCTTGTTATATTCATAATTTGACATAAATTATATCCTCTTTTCTATTCAATTTGTTAAATTGTATATACAATTTACCTGAACCGGTTCTTTACCAGAAGTCAATTGTCAGACAATTCAATACAAATGTAATCATTTGTCAGAAATATTGTTTTCTAAAGTGCATTTGTATTGACAGTTTGTTTTTTCCATGGGTCTGATAGGAGAATCCAGACACAATTCAATACAATTCATTATATTGTGCGAATATTCTGATTGCTTTATTACTGTAAAATTCTATAGTATTATCACTGCAAAATTTTTCAATTGTAAAATTTCAATACTTTAAAATTTTGCTACGGTACAGATGTATAACACTGATTTATTAAAGTATACTAGGGCTATCCACTTTATCACTTTAAAGCCTTGAAAACGGGGCGTTTGTAAAACGATACATCTTACTGTTGTGTAATTCATAGCATTCCTACTACTTCAGTCAGAAACTACCAAAATCAGCCCAAACTGTTCACATCTGCCCACTAAAGGTTTGAAAATAAGCATTTTCGCACGTTTCAGACCGGGGGTACTTATGCCCTGAGAGCCGCAAAAATGCAGTGTTTTCGGGGGATGCAGAGCTTTTTTGACACCAAGTTCAGATTTTGGATCCATGTTCCCAGTTTCTCCGATCATCACATCTCTCTCACTCGATTTCCAGATCAGAGTTTCTTCCTTATTATATATGTTTTCCTGATTCACCTGTTTTTATTTTTCTAAACAAGTTTGTAAAATTCTGTTGACATTTTTCATGGTCAGTGCTATAATACACTTATCCCGAAAGGGATAGAAATCACAGGAGGCACATATGAACGACATTACTTTTATTGGAGTCAATCTTACTCAAGAACTCCAGAAACAACTTGATTCTCACAAGTCAGCCATTCTATCTACTGCACCTCCAGATGCAGTAAAAGGCTACAATCTAGGTGTACAAAACACTCTTCTACTCTTAGACTCACTTCTCTCATCTTTCGAACCCAACGAATTCCTGATCAATACTACAGTTTCCCACTTAACTGAGTATGACTATGATGAGCTTGAAGCTTTAACCCGTAAACAAGTTTATAAATCATAAGGAGCATTTTATATGAAGACTTTTACTAATACCCACACATTACTATACCACACTAATGATTCAATTTCAATCCCTCTCAGATACTCTATCATTGAAGGCACTACATGGTTCATCGGTAAAGATGTTGCAGCTATCTGTGGTTACAAAGACACCTGGCGAGCTATAAAATACCATGTTTCACCTGAGAATACCGATCATACTATTTTTAATTCCCGTAAACTTATCATCATCAGTTATGCAGGATTCAAAGAGATAGATCCTACTGAAGAGCATCTAAACTGGTTTGTAAATCATCTTTCAGAAGCAGATTCGCCAACAGAAGCCCCAACAGTGTTCAATCATCCACAATTCGGTGAGCTGAGAACTGTTGAAATAGACGGAGTCGTGTGGTTCGTAGGTAAGGATGTAGCGGAAGCGTTAGGGTACAGCAAATCAAGAAATGCTATTGCAGCTCATGTTGACGAAGAGGATAAAACACACGCCCCAATTCAGGGCGGGTGCTCAACTGGAATTCAAGACACAATAGTCATCAACGAATCCGGGCTATACGCCCTTATCCTTAGTAGCAAACTTCCATCAGCAAAAGAGTTCAAGCATTGGGTTACAGCAGAGGTACTCCCATCCATCCGTAAGACAGGGGGCTATGTTAACCCATCACAGTCCGATCTTTTCCTAGACACCTATCTTCCATTTGCGGATCAGAACACTCGACTTCTTTTTAAAACTACTCTTGATACTATCCAGCAACAGAACAATACAATTCAGCAGCAGAATCACACTATTTCACATCAGGAAGACATCATTCGTAATCTTACATCAGACATTCCATTAGCAGATAAACGTCAGATCCTCAATAGAATTGTACGCTTCGGAGGAAGTCCTCATACACGTTGGCCATTCCTCTACAGAGAGTTCGACAATAAGTTTCATATGAATACTAAAGTACAGCTTGAACATTACAATGAGACACATAAACCTAAGCTACAGAACCGTTTAGATTACATAGAGCACATTGGTATGTTCAATGATCTAGCTGAAATAGCATGTGTAATCTTCGGTCCAGACATCGAAAAGCTGTCTGCTCAGTATTATGAAATCTGTAAGTAAATTTTGATTTTACAGTGAGAGGCTTACAACTTTACAGTGAGCCTCTTACAAAAGAAATTTGATCCATATACTCAAATAAACCCATTATTTAGGAGGTAAGAAACTTGATCGACACCACAAAAATTTTACCCGGTCAGGAATTTAAGAATATGCAGGAACTGTCAGTAGCTCTTACTGGTCAGAAGATGCCTGCCGGAAAAGGCTATGTTCTACAGCAGGAAAAATTCAAATTATATTTCTCATGGAAAAAAATTACAGGTACCCACAAATTGATCATTGATGAAATATATAAAGAACCTAAGACTAAACCTAAATGTAAACAAAAAGAGTATTGTCCACATGGAAAATATAACTCAGCAATCTATGCAAACTTACAGCATCTGGAACTCAATAAGAAATATTCCGTAACAGACCTTTATGAACTCTTAGGGTTTACGAGTGATAGATTCACGAGACCAAAATATTTTTTAGATTGTGTGAATGCAACAGAACTCTCTCTTTCTTCTTATAGATATTTTCATAAAAAAATAAATTGTATCATTGCTCAAATATTATATATAAATTTGAGGAAATTTGAAGAGAAAGGTTGTATTTCATATCATATGGACTATGCCTATACATTCAAAGAAGGACACAAACCAGTAGACATTCCAATAGATTATATGGAAGATGTAAAAGCTCAAGCTTTGGCACAAACTTCATATAAAGATGAATGGTCTATCTTACATAGTTCCAAAGCAAAAGAATACACTGATTTTATTCTTAAAAAATTGGAGCCGCTAGGAGTAAAAAGATATACAAAATGTTACGTATTTACTGAGATTAAGCAGTTTAATACTCTTCCATTATCAGATCCTCATACTCTAAACAATTTAATAATACAAAAGTTGAAAGATGCAAGTTCCAAATGCGATGCACTGAATAATAAGAGAATGAATTCAATAATTGACACCGCTGTCAGGTTGCAATAGAGCGAAAGGCGAAGCCTGAGGTCTGAACACATGAAAGTTTTTTCAGCGCTACTTTCTACACTCGGCGGTTAAGCGCCTCGCCTAAAGCAGCTGCTTCTGAAAAAATTTTGCGTTCAGACGTTGATTGTTTTTTTGTTACACCAAAAAAATATAGTAATTATTTTTTATATAAATAATAATTGTTGTTTTTTACAGGTGTAATAAATCCAACTCGAACTGATTGAACGAATGAGCGAAGCGAGTGAGAGAAAGAAAGTAAGACCCTCATAGCTCGCTACCAAAGAAAGGAATGATTACAATAGCAAAGCAGAAAAAATGTAAAAGATACTTATTCAAGCTCCACAGTGAACGTCTTCGCAGATCACGCTGGAAGCTAGAATATCCATTAGAGGAAGCTCTAAACACAGAAGACATTATTTCTCTGTCTGATAGCCAGATTCTCAGATTCATTGATGAACTCAACGGAGACACCAGTGAAGCCAGAGAAGAAGAAGCTTCTTATATAAAGAAAGAAATCAAGCGTCTCAAAAAATCTGATTCTTCTAAGAAAGATACTCTCATAGCAAATCTCTATAAAAGATTCTATAATCTTCAATTTGTTCCAGATTACATGTGTCTGATCATTGATAAAATGTCTGATTATAACAGAGCCAATAAAGGCTTTTCTATCAATGGAATTAAATATCACAGACTCCTAGGCACCAACGGGGGCATAAAGAATTCTACTATTGTTTATGTCTCTGAAAGGCTATATCCCCAGCTCTATGAGCGTCTCTGTTGCGGCAGGAACCTAGAACAAAAATTTGTGCCAGCTAAACTTGAAGCGTACCAGGCACTGATCTGTTCCGGTAGTATTCCAGTAAGTATGCCAAAAGGGATCATAGTCGTTCCTGACTGCATTACTCATTTCACAGAAGACATTATTCGTGTAGATGACTCTCAGTCTGATGAACCAATAGTAGAGTTCCTCAAGGATCAAGAAATAGAGCTTACGGAATCAGACGGTTACGGAATCATGCTTCCATCACTCTCTTACCGTTGGGCAAGAGAGCTTGACGAAGAAGAAGATTTTTTATCTGGCTGTAATCTCAGAGGACTTCCATGGACAAAGGGCATGGTTTTCACAATGGATTACTTAGCTTTTGGGGAATCTATAGCGAAAAACTTCTATATAAAAGATGCCTGGGGAGATATGAGAGATATCAGAGAGTCTGAACTGATTATTACTACTTCTATGCTTAAATTATGGGATTCCTACTCTTCTTTCGAAGATTACTGGTCCAATATAGAAAAATATCATTATCAAATATCTATAGCCAAGACTGCTCCTGCAAGACTTGATGAGTACAGAAGCACAAATTACCAGTTCCTGCAGAATTACCACCTTACACCGGAAGAAGTAACTGAATTGGTCCGTCCTACAGTAGAAGAAATTCAAGAAATCCTTGGATTAGATTACAGGAAGTCACTCCTATTTCTGAGAGGAACAAATCTTACAGAAAATTCCTATATTGATGAAGAACCGTATATCAATGCTCTCATGATTGAGCCACAGATGATTCATGATCCTTACATCAGAGACAGAATCTACAATATGATAAAGAAAAAAATCAGACAGGCCAAGATTGGTGTACTCAAAGTAAGGGGTAACTTTGCCATCATTGGAGGGGATCCGTATAGCTTGATGCAGAGTATCTTTGGTTTACCGGTCACAGGATTACTCCACGCTGGGGAATGCTGGCATAAACATTGGCTTGATCGAGGAGTCAGCGAGGTCTGCTGCTTCAGAGCACCTATGACAAGCAAATACAATGTGCGTAAGCTTAAGATAGTAGGGGCTCCTGATATGACTTATTGGTATAGATATATAAACACATGTATGTTGTTAAACTCATGGGATAGTACTAAAGAAGCTCTTAATGGAGCTGATTGTGATAAAACTCTGTCACCTTATACAGCGATGTATATGTAAAACTCGGTGAACTTACAAATGTAAGGTGTCCGGAAGTACCGGGCTAACAGTGGAACTCTTATTGGAAAAATAGATTATAAAAAAGAAGGTGAGAACAATAGAAGAAAGAATTTTAAATGTAAAAGGTATTGATTACATAGTTCGTGAAGATGGAAAAATATTTAGTACTCATAATCGTGGTAGAGCGAAATATCATCAGGAAATAAAACAACGTATGAATTCAGATGGGTACATGTGTATTACTGTCGGTAAAACAGGAAACAGAACAGTTGCCAGTGTTCATAGATTAGTAGCAAAAGCATTTATCCCTAATCCTTTAAATTTACCGGAAGTAAATCATAAAGATTACAATCGCACAAACAACAGTGTAGATAACTTAGAATGGTGTTCACATAAAGAAAATATTGACTATACTCTCGCTGCTGGCAGACATGCTTCGCAGACGTTAGATTATAGTGGCAAGAAAAATCCCAACTACGGAAACACCACGCTCAGTCAGAAGTACAAAGCTGATCCTGCATATTCAAAAGAAAAACAATCTCGTCCCGGAGGACAGAATGGAAGAGCTATTCCAGTATGTTTGTTAGATAAAGACAAAAATGTAATAGCAACTTTTCCATACATGCAGTTATGCGCAGAATATGTGTTGAAACAACTGCACTCTTCTTCATCTCCGGCAGGTCTAGCAGGAAGAATCCCATATTATATAGAAACAGGTAACATATATAAACACACATACTATTTTTCCAAAGACAATACTGTGCTAAGTCTCAATAATGAGAAAAGTTCAACGACTATCGAAAGCATAGCTTAAGAGAAATACTTAAGTAAAGAAGCAAGTAGAGTACCTTGTGAGTGGAATCCTCGCAGGGGAAGTGCCGAGCATCTGTATCTTGGTGATAGAGCTACAGATGAAGATATAGTCTAGTCCTTATGGAAACATAAGGTGTTAAGTCGGGAGACTTAATGTTTACTACTAACAATACTATCTTATTAAAACATACAGAAAACCTACCGCCAATCTATTGCATCCAACGTAAAGGAAACAAGGTAGTTCCGACTGAGACAGATATGATACAAGCTAATAAAGGTTCTTTCGGTGATGCGATTGGTCCTATTACTAATGTTATCACTTCACAGATATGCTTACAGGCAAGGTTCCCGAAAGACAGTGAGGAATATAAAGTCTTAGACTACAGGATATTGTGTGGGCAGCTGTTCCAACAGAACTCTATTGATAAAGCTAAAGGAATCATCGCTAAACCTATGCCAAAACATTGGTATGATAATAGCTACAACCGTATAGAAGAAACAGATACACCAGAAGAAATAACTAAGAAGGAATTCAATCAGAGAATTTGTGCAGATAAGAAGCCGTACTTCTTCATCTACAACTACCCTACTCTCATGAAGGAGTACAAAGACTACATCAAAACATCGGATGCCGTGAGCAGGTCCAGATTTAATATTACACTGGAAGAGCTGCTGTCATCACAAGAGTTGACTGAAGAACAGGCAGAGTTTCTTAAATTCTATAAAGAATTCTATCCAGTCAATGCAGAAACCTGTGTAGTCAATGAACTCTGTTGGGAAATTGAGAAAACACTGGCTAATGTAAAAGAAAGTAAGGTACCGTTTGACAGTTCTATTCTGAAGTCAGATGCCACCTACACAAATAAGGATAAGGCTTTTATAAAACGTATCTATGATAAATATAACAAAACTTATGCAAACAGAATGAGCCGCCATAGCTCTGTGTATGAAGATACTTCTTTAGCTCCTATTGGAATGACTTTTGAATCAGAGTGTGCAGAATATGTTCCAGACGCAGAAAAGCTTTGTAACATTCTGGTTGATTTGGGATATAACACAAAAAAGGGTAAGACTTTCGTCTGGGAGATGTCCGGAGATACTATTATTGATAACCTTCTTTCTCGGACAGATGGTTATGCGCAGTTTCCTGTAAAGGATCCAGACGGTGATATAGAGTTTTGCGGCGAACACTTCTCAATGAAAAAAGTAAAAATGAAAGGCGAAGAATAATGGATTTAATACTCAATGAGAAACAATATATAGAAAAAATGTTAGAACTCGGTGATTGTAGTCCTAAAGATTTAGGAGCAAACATAGCTCTTCTAACTAGATATATGTATCAGGAAAAGTATACTCAGAAAGAAATTTATAATGGTATAGAAGAATTCGCTTCCAAAGTAGATTCTGATTTTGATATCAATAACTGGTACTCATTTATAGACAAATGTATTGGTAAAGCTAAGAAGAGAGATCTGTTGAGCATTGATTATATACCTATTACGCAGAAAGAGTTAGATACTATCAAGGAAATCAAGAATCCTGCCAGGGAAAGACTTGCATTCACTCTTTTAGTCATTGCCAAGTTTAACAATCTAAAATCAGAAACCAATAATAACTGGATCAATTATTCTATGGACGTATATTTCAACCTTGCCAGAGTAACTTGTAAAGTAGATGATCGTCCGTACATGATTTATGACTTAAAGGAATTGGGGTTAGTTGAAGTGAGTAAAAAGATAACTCGCTTCAATATAAGAATCACATTTGTTGATAATGAGTCTGATCCGGTGCTTAAAATTACAGATATGCGTGAGTTGGGCTATCAGTATCAGAACTTAGGTCCGAAGTCTAAGATAAAACTGTGTAAACGCTGCGGAAAGCCGTATAAAGTGAAATATTCTAAAGGCGGTTCGCCTTATTGCACCGATTGCCAGAATAAAAGTGCCAAGGATGAAACAAAACTTATTACGTGTGATTGTTGCGGTAAAGAATTTATTGCAGTATCCAAAAATAATCGTTCTGTACTTTGTTCCGAATGTCAACAAAAAAATGATCGAAAAAATCATAGGAAGCGTCAGGCCCGCTATATGGCGCAAAAATGACGCTATCAAATTAAACCAATGTCTCCGCAAATGCGCTCTACAGGCGTGTTTGCGAGATTTCGTTGATTGAGTATATATGAAAGGGAAGGTATAAGGATGAAAAACAATAATAGACTTTATTTTGCCAGACAGAAATTTTTAGGAAAATGTCCTGTCTGTGGGAAAACATTGAAAAAAGTAGACGGAGTAAATATCCTCCGCTGTGACAACGCAGTCTGTTCCGGAGTGACTGTGAGAAGAAATGGGGAGTCTTCTCAGGAACCTTACTACAGGATGCTGAATGACAGGGGTATGGAAATCTACGAACATCTATTTAATAAAAAATAAATTATAGAAAGAGTTGATTATTATTAAACCGATTTCTAAGAAAGAAATTGAAAAACTAATGGACAAAGGTATCATTAGAAACACGCACAAAGGTTACATTAATAAAAAAGGATATCATGTAGGATATTATAAGACCTCAGGCAATAACAGATATATTGAGGACTACTATGCTGATAAAGCAAAATCACTGTAAAGGAGTGCCTAACTATTACTAAATTTTATGATACCAATGCTCTCCTGAATCTCCAGGAGGCAGCATTCAAAGAAAGATTTTTTATCTCTGATGAAACTCTTAGAGAAATCGAAAATATCAAAACATCCTCTCGGAAAGATGAGGATATCAAATACAAAGCTAGACATATAGCTCGTCTTTTAGATCAGAATCATGATCGGTATTCCATAGTAAATTACAATTTTGAAATGGAAAAACAATTGTTAAATTTCGAATTGGATCCAGTCAGACCAGACAACAGGATTGTTTTTAGTGCTTATACTCTATCTAAAGCTCAAGATATTGAATTCATTTCAGATGATTTGTGCTGCAAAAATATTGCAAGAAAAGTCTTTAACCTGCCAGTGTATGGAATCGTAGAGCCTACTAACGAGATATATAAAGGATATAAAGTAATTAAAGGTGATACTAATGCTATCAATCAGGCTATGGCTGAACTAGATTATTCAACTTGGCATATCAATGAATATCTCATTATTGAAAATACCGATGACGGCACCACTAAAGAAATGCGCTATGACGGTCAGGGGTTTGTGGCACTGAAACTGCCATCTTCCAAATTTATTAAAGCAAAAAACTCCTTACAACGTTGTGCATTAGATATCTTGAATAACCCAGATATTACTATTGCTGCTATTCTCGGTGGTTACGGCAGCGGAAAAACTTATCTTTCTATGCAAATGGCACTATACAATGTAAAGGAGAAAGGCAGAAATAGTAAAATCTTAGGTGTACGAGAAGTTTCTGGTGAAGGTAAAGAGATCGGATTCCTTCCAGGCGACATGGAAGATAAAGTTGGGAGATTCTTTGAACCACTCTCTCAGTCTCTTAATGGCGGAGAGTTTGAATTACAGAGTTTGAAAGTATCTGGTGTGTTAGATACTAATGTACCGTTCTTTATGAAAGGTACTACTTATAATGACACTGTTATTCTCTGTGATGAAGCAGAAGATTTATCAGAAAGTCAAATTAAACTTATTGGTACACGACTCGGAGAGAACAGTAAAATTTATCTTGCAGGTGATTACAAACAATCTCTGTTAAGTAAAACGATTAATAATCCTCTCATTAAAATGTGCAATGAATTTAAAGGAAATGAAAAATTTGGATGTATCTATCTTGGAGAAGATGTGCGATCAGAAACCAGTAAACTCTTCGCTGATCTTTTCGAAAAGGATCACTTCTAAAAATATAAGGATTACAAGGAGAAACATATGGAAGAATTATTTGATTTTCCAATTATGAAAAGTGGAGTAGATGAATTAGTTGCTGATATCATCAAAAGCAACTATGACAATCGTAGATTAATCATTAACGATGAAATCAATAACAATCTATTAGAGTCCATCTGTTTATATATTTTGAAATATAATCAGGAAGATAAAGATGTTCCTGAAGATAAAAGAAAGCCTATTTGGATTATTTTAAATTCAGTAGGTGGAGTCGTAAACTTCGGAATGGGACTCATTGATTGTATTAAACATAGTATCACACCTGTTTATTGCTTAATAATTGGAATGGCTGCAAGTATGGCAAGTTATATTCCAATGGTCTGTGATAAATCATATATCTTTCCTAATAGTACAATTTGTATTCATGACGGACAAACCGGTATTATGCAGACTTCCAGAAAAGCAAATGACATCATGAATTTTTATAATAAATGTGATGAAAGATTAGCCGAACTTGTATATGCCAATACTTCTATTACCAAAGATTTTTTAGACGGTATTGCTGATCGAGAATATTATATGTTCCCAGAAGAAGCTAAAGAATTGGGAATTGTTGATACTATTGTTGGCGTTGACTGCCCTATTGATGAAATATTATGAAATATTCCAAAAAAGAATTGATTGCTAAGGTTTCAGAAAAAACAGGCTATCAAGAAGAAAATATAGCTGAAATATATGAAGCTTTAGAAGAAACTGTGTATGATTTACTCCTGTCAGCAAATGAACATAAGGATGTAGAAATTCGACTGTTCACAGGATTTGGTATGTTTAGTAAATTAGTACCAAGTCATGAGAAAAAGATGCCTGACGGAGAAATTAAAACAATAGAACCTACTTTAAAATTCTCTGCACGTTACAGTGCTCGTTGGAGGAAAGATAATATTAAAGAGTACAGAGAAGCTTTAAAATTGTGGGAAAGAGTGAAAGGAAGAAAAGGATGAATGGAGTAGAAATTAAAACAACAACTACTACCCAGATGAAAATCAAGAAGGCTACAATTGATGAACAGGGATCTGTTTACGTAGATGGCGAGGTAGTTGATCTTATCAATGCACTAAAGAATACATTTGAAGGCTGTATTTTTGATTTAGCTGTCACAGAAAAAACAGAGGTCCCTGTAGAGGACTGATGTTGAGTGTCCTGTGGTATATATTGCATTGAGAATAAAATAAATCACAAAAAGTATGTTGGTCAATCTATTGATATTAAATCACGATGGACTCAGCATAGACATACAAGTTCTTTAGTAAGAGATACATTTCTTTATAGAGCAATGGATAAATACGGTGTTGAGAACTTTGATTTTTATATACTTGAAGAATGCCAACCTGACGAGTTAGATATTAAAGAAATTTATTGGATAGCTACATTAGATACATATAATTATGGGTATAATATGACTCTTGGTGGATCAGGCTTGGCAGGTTACAAAGCTTATAATAGAAATTGTATTCCTAAAAATTTTGGAATGCTTTCTAACAATATAGATGAAACTGTGCCCATTATAAAGTTAGATACTGACTATGAAGTGTTGGAGTATTATGTAAGTGTTCAAGACTGCGCCAGAGCTAATGGCATAGCTTCCACAAACATTTCTAAAACTGCATCAGGGAAAAACAATACATGTCATGGATATATTTTTATGTATTTCAATGACATTAAGGATATGACCACTGATGAAATTATTTCTTATAGATTACGTCAAAGAAAGAATTATAAAGATTCTACCCTAAAATCTATAGATCGAATCTCCTCTTCTGGAGAAATTATCAATAATTATGAAAGTATTAGTCAAGCAGCTAAAGAATTAAATTTAGATCCATCTTCTATAAGCAAGGTGTGTAAAGGAAAACTAAAACAAACTCACGGCTATAAATTTAGATATGCCGTAGTAAATAATAAAGAATAAAAGGAGAAATAATTATTATGACAAAAGCAGAAGTTATTACAAAAGTAGCAGAAACAACAGGAATCACAAAGAAAGATACTGGAGCAATGGTTGACGCATTTCTTCAGGTTATCACTAATGAACTGGCAAGCGGAGGAAAAGTAGCATTCACAGGATTCGGTTCTTTCTCAGTTGTTGAAAGAGCTGCTAGAGAGTGTCGTAATCCGCAGACGGGAGAAACTATGATGACAGAAGCTCGTCTTGCACCTAAATTCAAAGCCGGAAAAGCATTAAAAGATGCAGTGAAATAAATATTAAATTGCTGACCTGGTGAATTCCAGGTTGGCGATTTGTCCGGTTAGTCTAGCGGTTAAGACACTGCGCTTTCAATGCAGTAACATGGGTTCAATCCCCGTACCGGATGTTTGTATATTTGAGAGTTGTGGGTAATCTCAAATGTCATTTTCCGTATAGTTGTTTCTTTGGGGAGAACTGGAACTCCCCCCTCCTATTCTGCAAAGTAAATTCACAAGGTGTGGAACCGACCTGCTAAGTCGTGTGATCCGACAGGATTGAGTTTCGATTACTCTGCTTTGCGTTACAAGATATGTAGATTACAGCCCACCTCCTGTGGGAATTCGTAGGTGAAAATCCTACCATGTAACTCTTGGTTATGTGATTGTAGCATATCATGAATATAAAGATAACCGGATTGATTCCGGTTGAAAGGCAGGACTACTCTCCTGCCTTTTACTTATAATTAGGAAATGGCTGCGGAGCGGCCTAACAATCTGGAAAGACAGATTAATGTTGCGTGTCCGGTAGGTCGAGGGTGCAGTCTTGAAAACTGTCTGGGTGTAAAAGCCTCTGGGGTTCGAATCCCTAACGCAACGTCCGGGAGAACGGTAGAGATGGAGATCTACGGCGGTCTGTAAAACCGTTGCAATTGCTTTGAGTGTTCGAATCACTCTTCTCCCATGAGGTTGACAAATTAAATCAAAATTCCATAAAACAAGTAGATAAGTTTTACTATGAGATGTGTATACGCATGGATTAGGTTTATTAGAAGGTTTTGTCTCTGATTGCAACAGATAATGAGCCTTTTGAGTCTACAAATACCGCAGGTTACGTAGGATCGGTTCCTCGGAGCTTTCATAGGGCTTGTAGATGGGTTCAACTCCCATACCTGCTATTACTAAGATACTTTGGTATCTTTTTTTAATTGGATAAAAAGGAGGTGCTCTAGTGGCACAAGAAGTTGAAAAAAAGCCTGTACCAAGAGCAAAACCTAAAGCACCTGCTCAAAAAGTTATTGATCGTGCTATTGATGAAGCTCTCTATGAAGTAGGGCGTACTAAATTTACATGTAATATGTGTGGAAAGCTGAAAGATGCTTCCGACTTTTATAAAAGTACAGATCCTCTATGTACTACTGGTGTGACAAGAATATGTAAAATGTGTGCAGCAAAGTTGGCATATTCTGAAGATTTAAAAGGCAATAAGAAAGCCCCTGATGAGCAGAGTGTCCAGTTAGCGCTCAGATATTTAGACAAACCTTTCTTTCAAAAGCTTTATGATGAATCTATTCTTGAAGCTGCTAACACTATGTCTGGTCGGCCCAAAAATAATACCTGGACTAGTTATATAAAAAATATATCTATGCCACAATATAATACATTAACTTGGAAAGATGGTGATTGTGGCAATAGTTCTACTCTTCTACCGTCTATTGGGTCTGTAGATAACTCTGATGAAGTAAAAAAAATGTATAAAACCAATAAAAGAACTGTTATTTCAGCTCTTGGTTATGATCCATTCGAATCTGCTGCTGATGCAGATAAACCATTAATGTATGGAAAATTAGTAGGTTTCCTCGATGAAAGTACGCAAGACGATGAATTGAAGTTAGGTGCCTGTGTAGAGATTGTACATAGTCTTAACCAATCTGAAAAAATCAATACTGTAATTAATGCTCTGCAGAAAACTCCAGAATCTATTATAAAAAATTCTGCTACTATCAAAGCTCTTGAAGCCACTAAAAAAGACATTATGAAAACTACTCTTGATTTGGCTCGTGATAATGGAATTAGTATTAAGCATAGCAATCATAATACTAAAGGTGCTAATACCTGGACCGGAAAAGTAAAAGAGCTTAAGGAAATGAAGCTTCGTGAACAGGAAGTAAATGCTTTTGATATAGGAACTTCTCAAGGTATGCTTCAGGTTGCGGAAGCCAGTACTGCTGCAATCATGAAACAGTTGGCTTTAGATGAAAATGACTATACTGAAATGATATCTACTCAACGTCAGAAGGTGTTGGAATTAGAAAATAAATGTGATGCTGCGGTTGAAGAAGCACGTATTCTTCGTAGAGAGAACGATGATCTAAAAAATTTCCTCAGAGATAAGAAATTGATTGATGAAAATGATGAGGTGATTGTGGAATGAAACAGACTGATTCTGGTATATGGGTTCCAGATACACCTACTATTTTTGTTAAGCCTACAGAAGAAATCATTTCTCAACGAAAAATGGAAGGAATGCAGAAACTTTCTGAAATTAAACAATGGGGCTTAAGAAATCCAACCAAATTTATGGAAAGATTCATAGGCGTTGACCTTCTTGATGTGCAGACCTATACATTTATGAATTCTTGGGATAAGATGTATGCTCTATGGTTATGTACCAGAAATTATGGAAAATCGACATTGCTTGCATTATATTACATGACAAGAGGTATGCTTCTTAATAACTGTAGATGCTACATATGTGCTGGCACCAGTGACCAGTCCATAGAAACTTTTGAAAAGATTGTATCTATCGCTAAAAATGAAATTGAGTCATTTACTGGATTAACTGATGTATTTAGGAATGAAGTTGTCATTAATATGACCAATAATGATGGTTTTATAAGAAATCCTGCAGGTTTTACTTATAGATTGTATAATGGTAGCTTCGTTAAAACACTTAACAGTAACGTCAACGCGAAAAGAGGAAAACGTGCGGAAGCAGTTTGTTTTGATGAATCTGGTTTCCTGGACGAAGAAGTATTTCAGGTTATTGAACCATATACAGCTCAGGATAAGAACTTTAAAATGGGTGGAAGTGTAAATGTAACTACTCTTCCTAAAGAATTGCCTAACCAATTACTCTACACTTCAAGCGCCAGCACTACTGATTCTTACTTTTATAAAAAGTATAAAGAATACAGTAAAGCTATGATCTGGGGTTCCAAAGACCATTTTGTAGCAGATATCAACTGTGAAATTATGTTTAATGCTACATATAGAGGTAAGATTTATCCAGCATCTCTGTTAACCAAAGAAAAGGTTGACAATGCAATGCGTGAGAATAAAGAAAAAGCTCTTCGTGAGTATTACAATATATTCACTTCTGATGGCGGTGCAGATGCCATCTTCAAACGTTCTATGATAGTAAAAAATTCTACTATCCGTCCCCCAATTATGTTTAATGATACAAAAGACAGACTTTTTGCCTTAGCATATGATCCAGCTAGATCTATGGATAACTCTTTTGTCCTTGTTGGAGAATATTATAAAGATTCTTCAGACAATTGGAGAATGCGTATTGCTAATGGTATTAATTTTATGGATCTTAGTAAAAAGAATAAAACTCCTATGCGTACGCCTGAACAGGTCAAGAAATTGAAACAACTGATCCTTGACTATAACGGTGATGGAGTCGATGACTATACAAACATAAGTAATATCTTTATAGATGCTGGTTCTGGTGGTGCCGGTGTTAATATTGCAGATTATCTTATGGAAGATTGGTATGAAGAAGGACATGAAGGTGAACAGAAATATTTACATAGAGGTCTTATAGATAAAGAACAGTCGTCTGATTATGTCAAAAAATTTCCTAATGCTGTAGATAAAATTAAATTATTACCGCCTACTATGTATAAATCTATTATCTATGAAGCTGCTATTGAAATGATGAGACTTGATCTCATAGATTTCACTGCTGAGTATGATAATAAAGGATATTTAACAATGCTAGATATAGACGAAAAAGAAATGGCAAAAGCAAAAAAAGATTTAATTGTTAAGTATAAAGATAAATCTATGTCTAAAGGTGAATTAGATCGTTTAGTTGAAGAAGAACTTCAAGAAAGAAATTTGGCCTCAACTAAAATTTATAAACTATCTCCTGATGAGGAACTTGGTCTAGTACAGATCGACTCGCTAAAGGAGGAAATGGTTAATATGGTACGAAAGAAACGAGAATCTGGTAAAGATGGCTTTGAACTGTCTACAGAGAAGCAAAACAAATTGCATGATGATCGTTCGTATTGTTTCTCAATGCTCTGTTATGGACTCTCAGAACTTCGTAGAGAACATATTAAAAATAAGAAACGTCCCAAAAAAGAAAATATAGCTGCTGCTATGCCTATTCGTAAAGGTGTAGTAAGAAAAATGTTTAGTTAGGAGGTGAGACATTGGCTATTAAAGAGGAAAAAACAACTCAAGAGATAAAAAATTATGCTCTTAAACAACAGGCATTACAAGAAAAATTCGCTCAAGTAAAGCAAGCTGTACAGCTTATTGATTTAACTAAAACAGAAACAAGAACATTTACTGTATTTAGTAAAGATAAATTACGTCAATATATGCAAAACCCTAAAACCAATGAATCTAACCTTCGTAATTTGAGCAGATTCTTATATAGAGTTTCTCATAATTACAGAAGACTTATCTCCTATCAGGCAGAAATGGTAGATTTAACAGCTCTTAATGTTATACCTCAGATAGATTTTACTGAGGATGCGCATGATGATGAAAAAATAAAGACTAGTTATTTTAATACTTTAGTACAACTTGATAAGATGAATATGCAGTCAGAGATTTTAAAATGCCTATTGATTGCATGGCGTGAAGATACATTTTATGGTTATACATATGAAGATGATTCTGGATTCTTCATTTACCCTCTTGATGGAGATTATTGTAAAGTATCTTCTGTCAATTATGATGGCACTCTTAATTGTGCCTTTGATTTCAGTTATTTCAGAAGTCATACTGCCGACTTAGAATACTGGGATTCTGAATTTAATTCTAAATACAATTCCTTTCAAAGTGACAATACTCTTCGTTGGCAAGAGTTGGATCCAGAAAGAACTTTTGTAATTAAAGTTAACATTGATGATCCAACACTTAATATGCCACCTCTTTCTGGTTTGTTCGAACCACTTATTGATCTTATTGATCTCCAAAGTATTCAGTCGGTAAAAGATGACTTATCAATCTATAAACTTCTGGTTGCAAGATTAGAAACACTTACTAACTCTGACGAACCAGATGATTTCTCAGTAGATATTGATACAGCCATTGAATATTATAATAGACTAGTTGAATCTCTTCCAGATTGTGTATCTGCAGCTATCTCCCCTCTTAAAATTGAACCTATAGAGTTTCAAGGTGACCAGACTCAAGATGTTAATAGAATTGCTACTGCTACTTCGAATTTATTTAAAAATTCTGGTGGTGCACAGATTCTTGATAATGACAAAGTCTCAGGTACGACAGCTTTTACTGCTGCTATTCTTTGTGACACAATGATGGCTATTAAAACTGTCCTTCCACAGATAGAAGAACGAGTTAATAGATATCTTACTTTTGCTATTGGTGATGATCATGCTAGAGTAAAATATTTTGAGGTATCTCCTTATACAAAAGCTTCTAAAAAAGAAGAACTTATGAAATCTGGAGAACGAGGTGTGCCAGTAAAGCTAGCCGTTGCTGCTCTTGATGGCATCTCACCTCTTGAAGCTTTATCTATGGATTATCTTGAAAATACTGTTCTAAAACTTCACGAAACATGGATTCCTTTTAGTACTTCTTTCACATTGAGTGGATCTGCCTCACAGCAAGTTATTGATGGTAAAACAGATGATACAAAAGGTGGAAGACCTCAATCCGACAACCTTACAGATGAAGGTGAAAAAAGTAGAGAATCAGAAAAGTCCAGTGAACAGGAGGGATAATAGATGAACAAACATTTTATCCGAACTGCTGACCAGGAAACAGCAAATATTTTAAAATCTATTGGCTTTCCTCAGGTCGGCTATACTAAAGGTATCTATACATTTGCAAATTGTTCATCTCTTTCTTTTGCAAATGTAAATATAGATATAAACAAGCTAACTTATACCGATATTTATTGTGCAAGTTAGTACTCCTCTTCTATGAGGATAAAAATACACAATAGAAAGGAGGCTAACATGAAGAAAAAAGTACTTACATTAGATGATCTCTATTCTTTTTTTGAACAGAGGAATCAGACAACTGTATTCAGTGCCAAAGAGTCTGGATATAATATTGCAGTTCAGGTTCCGGCAAAATTTGAATTAGAAGATTCTGATGAAGATGATGGTTTTTTACGAACTAAATTCAAAGTAAATCATTTATATGAAAATAGAAATAAATCTTATATATCTGAAGAAGCTCAGTTAGAAGCTTTACCGTCTTTACACTATAGACCAGTTCTGGCCGCTATTACCACTTTATCTGATGGAACTACTGATTTTACTTCTCATGCTATGGAATTTGATGATGAAGGAAACATTACATACATTGAGCAACCTATTGGTGTTTTTGTCAATCCTGAAGGATATCATCTTGAGTATGATAAAGAACATGATAAAACATATGTTATTGCCGATGCGGTAATTTATAACGATTATTGTGCTCCAGCATGTGAAATTATTCAGCGTAAACAAGGAAGTAAAGTAAGTTGTGAATTAAGTATTTCAGAACTCTCTTTTGACACTAAGGATAAAGTGCTTCACTTAGATAAATTCAGATATAATGGTGTAACTTGTTTAGGCACTGATCCTATCACCGAGAAACCCGTTGAAGAAGGTATGGAGGGTGCCAGATTAGATATTGCTGATTTCAGTGAAGAGAATAATAGTCTTTTTACTAATACAGAAGAAAAATTACTAAAGGTTATTCAGTCTTTGCAGGAGACTCTTGCTAAGTTTGAAATTGAAGAACCAACGAAAGGAGGAAACCAAACGTTGAAACTCAATGAATTATTAGAAAAATACTCTAAAACTGTTGAAGACCTTGACTTTGATTATGAGTCTATGTCCGATGAAGAGTTAGAGGCTAAGTTTGCTGAATTATTCGAAGGTACAGAAGATCCAAACGAACCGGTAAAAGAACCAGTTGCTGATCCGGAAGCTGATCCAGAATCAAATGACAATTCAGAGTTTAGCAATAAAAAAAGATATACAAAAAAAGAAAATGGTAATACTGAAGTTACTTTTGAAATTAGTCATGAAGATGTAAGAGGTGCATTATATACTCTTCTGTCTACTTGGGAAGAAAATGATAATGAATGGTATTTTATTAATGCTACATATGATGACCATTTTGTATATAGCAACTGGGATGAAAGTAAAATTTTCCGTCAGGGCTATACAAAAGATGGTGATGCAGTATCTCTTTCAGATGAAAGAACAGAATTATTTAAAGAGTATCTTACACTTTCAGAAAAAAGTGAATTAGAAGAACTCAGAAGTAACTATGCTGCTCTTCAGAATAGAGTTAATGAGTACGAATCAAAAGATAAAGAAGCTGTTCTTGGTGCTGAAATTTACACTGAACTGAAAGATAGAGAAGATTTTAAAGAACTGATCAAAAATCAGGCTATTTACAGTGTAGAAGAAGTACAGACAAGAGCCGATGCTATTTTAGGTAAATATGTTAAAGAAAAAGGCACTTTCAACTATCAGCAGAAACCTAGTGCTATTGGTTTTACTGAACCTAAGAAAGCTAAGAAACCATATGGAAGTTTATTTAAGGATTGAGCTATCAAATAGCTCTTTTTTATTGCCTAAAAATATTTAAAGGAGGAAATAAAAATGGCATCTAATTTTCAGAAATTTATGGCCACTGCTGAAAAACACGCTGTTGCTGGTAGCTCTAAGCTGAAAGCTACTATTGCAGGTCATATTTATAACATTCAGATTGAAGAAGATCTGGACAACGGATCAATTGTTGCAAAAGGCGATTATATCAAACCGGAGACTTATAAAGCTAAAGATTCTACTGGTTTTGCTGGTGTAGTACTGGATAAAGCAGCTAACGGAAATTGGTATGTAGAAGTTAAAACACCAGGAGATGCTCTGTTACTGCTCCAGGTACCAATGTTATACGAAGAGTATACTACCGCTCTTAAACATGAAAGTAATTTCTATAACGCAAATGGTGACATCGTTCGAGCATATGAGCTTTATGTAGGTGATGTGTTTGAAGTATCATCTGAAGGATTTAGTGGTACTCCTACTAAAGGTGCAACTGTAACTGTAGCAGACAAAAAGCTGACAATTGGTTAATGAAAGGAGGAATACATAATGAAACTTAATTTTTCAAGTAATGAAGTAAGAAATATTTTTGCTGAAAATGATTATGCAGAGTACTCCCAGCTTATGTTTGACACAGCTAAGGGAGAAGAAAAAGTATCTACAAAAGATGCTAATAATAAAATCAGAGAGATTATGTTCTCTGTACTTGGAGTAGATGAAAACTGCTCAAGAAAAGAACTTAGAAAAGCTATTCGTAGACATAAAATTGATGTATTTGAAATTATCGAAGAGACAGTAGAGAATCTGCTTGTTTCTGGTTGGGGAGAAAACCCATTCTTCAATGAATTTGTAGAAATCAAATCTATGGCTGACGGTGATACTAACGAGTTCTATGTACCGGATGAAGTTATTCTGACAGTGTCTGAACTTTCTGGTAACCATCATGACCTGATCAGACAGCGTCTGGCAGAAGGACAGACATTCTCTGTAAGAACTTCATGGTATGGAATTAAAATTTACACAGAATATGAGCTGTTTATGGCAGGTCGTGTTGACTGGGCTGGATTTGTACAGAAAATCTATGAAGCCTTTGATAAGAAAATCAACGATATGGTATACGCAGCTGTAATGGCAGCAGGTGAGAAGGTTCTCCCGTCTACACAGTTTAATAAGACAGGTACACTTTCATCAACAACAAAAGATGAGTTTATGACTCTAATCGAAGATGTACAGATGGCTACAGGTGATGAAGTAGTTGTTATGGGTACCAAATCTGCTCTTGCAAAACTTTCTGCTATGGAAGATATTACTTGGGTATCTAATGCAATGAAAGATGAAAGACACACTACAGGCCGTTTAGGTATGTTTGAAGGTATTCGTCTTGTTGAAATTCCACAGAGATTTGCTAACAATGACACAAGTAAAAAGTTAGTAGATAATACTAAACTTCTGATTATGCCAGTAGCTGATAACAAATTTATCAAGATCTACAATGAAGGCGACGCTCAGATTAAAGAAGTATCTGATGGAAATACAAATATGGATAAAACTAATGAGTATGAATATCAGATTAAAATGGGTGTGGCCACAATTATTGGAAAGCGTTTCGGAGTTTGGACACTTAAATAAAAAACTATTTAAAGAGGTGGAGTTACCACCTCTTTAACTGATTAAAAAGGAGTAATAACATGGCAACAAGAAGAGCTGCAACAAAAACTGTTGCTACTACTGAAAATACTACAAAGGAAACAGCTCCTGTTAAAACTACTAAAAAGTTTGAACAGAACGAACTTATTGAATGTCGTTCTTTAGTGCAGGGAACATTATTTATGCCTGGTAAACAAAGTGATATTCTATACCGTTGGGATGGATATGGAGATGTTCGTGAAGTAGAATATAGAGATTTGTACTCTCTTAAATCTAGCCGATCACCATATATTTATGATCCATGTTTCCAGATTGAGAATGATGAATTATTAGAGGATCCTAGATGGAAAGATGTAAAAGATCTTTATGATAATCTTTATGATGCTTCTGATATTAATCAGTTTCTTGCTCTCTCACCAGCTCAGTTTAAGAAAGCACTTGCTGAAGTTCCTAAGGGACTTAAAACAGCAATTAAAATTGAGGTAGCAACTAGACTGGATAATGGTACATTTGATTCTATTCAGAAAGTACGTGCTGTAGATGAAATTTGTGGTACAGAGTTAGAAAAAATGATTTAGGAGGTGTTCTATGACCTCTTATGAAACAGTATTTAAACGATTTGAAAATAAAGTTGAAGATATAAAAGTATTAAAATTAGCGTCTGATGACTGGACTGAATTGTGCTTAGAATGGCTAAATAGTGCTATTGCAATGATTGAATTAGACCAGTTAAAAATAGAACATGATTTAACGAAAAAAAATGATGTTCTGTTCGAATTCGAGGACACCCTTACTAATGGTGAAATAGAAGTCGTTGCTTTATATATGGTCGTTGCTTGGTATGATATTCGTTTGAATTCTTTAGAGCATACTAATATGTTTTATGGTTCAAAAGATGAAAAATGGACCAGCCAAAAAGAACATGCCAATTATATTATGAGCATTCAAAAGAAATATAAAAAGGAAGCCAGAAAATATTTTAGGAATCACTCTTCCAGAAGTAATTCTTATCTGGATGGTGATCAGAATGAAGTATAAATATGGAACTTTTAATGACAATCAGTTCTCTGATTATATAGAATTACTACATAATAAAATTCATTGGCTTTTAATCTATCAAGAAAACTCTTATCCAAAACTTGACAATTATTTTAATAACTTGCAATTATATATTGCAGCATTAGCTGAATTAATCCCATCACCTTATATAATTGATTTGGCTAATACAATAGAATGCGCCAAACTTGAATTTAATAATCCTAATTTCAACCATCAAAAATATAGAAAAATAATTTTTGATGCTCATTCTATCATAGATAAAATAGGTGATAACCATGAGTGATATTTTCAAAAAAAGAATGGCTTTATGCGGCAATACTGTATCAGACAGTATTCGTACTCAGTCAGACGAAATCATGCAGAAAACTTTCACCAATGACTTAGGTTACAGACAATGTAAGCTATATTCTAGGACTATGGAATACTTAGAAGATGTTGAAATCAAATATCAGTATTCTCAAACCTATACAATCAATAAGGACCAGGTTGAGTATCTGGCTCAATTCAGACCTGGCTATTTCCCTGAAAAGAAATATATGGACCAAGATAGCATTGAACGTTTTGGTTTTTATCTTGAAATACCGGATAAGAACACAGGTGTTCATGAGCTATGGCTTATTTTAGGGAAGAATGATAAAAACTCTTTCATAAGATATAACATTCTTAAATGTAATTGGATGTTTAAATGGATAAAGAATAAACAAATTTATAGTTGTTTTGGTGTATTAAGAAACCGCAACAACTACAACAGTGGCGTATGGAGCGATGGTTTCTTTACATCAGTAGATAATCAGTCACAGTTTATTGTCCCTACTACTCCAACTACGCAAACAATTGATTATAATGATCGTTTCATGTTGAGTGATTCTATGATTAGGCCTTTAGTTTTTGAAGTGTCAAAACTAGAAGATACGTTCCCATGCGGAGTAACTAAAGTAACGCTTAAACAGGATCATTTCAATAAAGTTACAGATAATGTTGAATTAAAAATATGTGACTATTATGACTCTCCGGTTATTCCTCAAGAGCCAGAAATAGAGGACATTGTTTTATCATGTTCAGGTACTAATAGAGCTTTACGTATTGGAGGCTCTAAAAGAACTATTTCAGTTGCGAGTGATATTAAAGATAAATCTGTCATTTGGTCTTATGAGTTCAATGGAAACAAATTATCTGTAGAAGAATTATCTAATGACTTTGAAATCTCTGAAGGTAAGAATACGTTAAGTATCAAAGCTTTGTTAAATTATAATAATTTAGGAAAAGTAATAAAGATTATTGCTACTCTTCCAAATAAGCAACCATCTTCTATTGAATTGGAGGTGATGCGATGAATCAAGAGCGTATTGATAGATTATTTTCTTGTAGGAATGAACAGGGATTTGACAGTATTTCTTATGATAAGAGAAAAATCTTAGAGGATTTATACAAAGATTCAGATATTATTGAAATCTTAAATAATAAAGAACTTCAAGCAGTTAATGCGTGTCCGGAAGATTATTATAATGTAAATATTTATTCTTTTTTAAAGATTCCAGATGCACAAAGTAAAGTCAAAAACTTTATTTGTTTTGAAGTAAATGACACTGAAATTGTATACTCAAATAATATTATGGTTTCTAAACAAATTATTTTTAGAACTATAGCTCACCAGGATGATGTCAGTACTATTTGGGGTATTGATCGACAGGATTTACTAGCAGCTTTAGTTAAAGAAAGATTTCAATGGTCAAACATATTAGGTACGCAGTTAATAAAAACATATGATTCTGGCAAAGTGGCTGAAAATGGTTATTACTATAGGAATATGTATTTTGAACAGACTGCTCCGAATGATATTCAAAATAGGCTTAAGAGTAATCGCTTAGATAAGTTAGGTCGTGATTATTATGGATAAACTTCTCATTTATTTAGGTGAGAACCTTAAAATTAATGATCAGATTACTATTTATCAACCTTCTATTCTTGATATAGCTAAATATGGAGAAAATCATTATTTTAATGTAGTTTATAAAATATGTTCTATACCTTCTGATTATAAGTCTGAATTGTGGGATCTTGGTTATAACTATAGTAAGTTGGATGATTTTGATTTATTCATACTTCTTACTCGTGATATAGGTGTTGAAGATACCTGTCTTCTTTTAGGTGATACTATTTCATTGAAAGATATGGCACCTTTAGTCGATCCGGAAACTCATAATATAATGCTTTATGATGAAAATACTGAATTAATAATTACTCGTGATATATACATAGAAATGATATCTTTCATTCGTGAGATGCACAATATTCATCCTAAGCGTGAACGAGCTGCAAACAAAGAAACCTTACAGCTATTAGTAGATGAAGATAGAAGAAAAAAAATTCAAAGAGTAAAAGAAGCTTCTCAAGAACCCTCTCCGGGTTCTTTTTTATTGCCTTTAATTTCATCTATGGTAAATAGTCCTGGTTTTAAATATGACATTAACAGTCTTAAAAGTCTTGGAATCTATGCATTTTTAGATTCTGTTCAAAGGATTCAGGCCATTAATACTGCTGCCTCCATCTCTGCAGGAATGTACAGCGGAATGGTTGATATGTCTAAGAATCCAAATCTACTTAAACAATTAAATTGGTTGCGTGACTTATCTAATGAGTACTCCTCTTCGAGCAATGTACGAGTCACTAAAACCGAATAATAAATCAAGGAGGAAAATATTATGGCAAATTTTGATTCTCTGGTTATTGATAGAGTCTTAGAAATTGTTGGTGAAAATAGCGATGGAGATTTACTCTATCTGTTAAACAATTTATCTAATGTTTCTATTAATACAACTTCTGAAAGTAAAGATAAAACAGATGCTCTTGGTGTACTGATTAAGAGATTCTATACATCCAAATCTGTAGAAGTATCTGCTGATTGTAACTTACTTTCATTCTCTATGCTGTCTCAGACATTTGGCACAGATAAGATTATTGCTTCAAAAGAATCTAAGATTCTTGCACCAAAAATCTTACATATTGATACAACTGGCATTAAGGAATATACAATTCCTGAAAAGCTGAAACCGAAAGCTCCACTTACAAAGCTTTATGCTCTGGAAGCAAACGGCACATTAGGAAAAGCTTATACTGCTTCTACTACTGCTGCTCCATCTGCAACTGAATTTGTATATGCTGAGGACAGTGGAAAAATCACTCTTCCAACTGGAGTAACAGGTACTCTTATTGCTAAATACGAGTATGAAACAGAAAACGGTGTTAAGGTTACTAATGAGTCTGATAAGTTCCCGACTACTTCTTCTATTACAATGAAAGTTCTCGTTGCAGACACATGTTCTGTAGATGTAGTTCGTGCAGCTTATATCGTATTCCCAAGTTTCCAGGTATCACCAGATTGCGATCTGACACTTGAAACAGATAGTACAATTACATTCTCTGGTGTAGCTCAGAGAGATTATTGTCAGACAGGTTCTCCACTGTATTACATTGTAATGACAGAGGATGATGTAGAGGAATAATCCTTGAATTGTTATGCCCCGGACGAATCCGGGGCATTTCTAATAAAGCAAAGGAGGAATACTCAATGAAATCAAAACCAAGAATTTGTGTAACTTGTGGCACTACTTATGAGTATTGTCCTAAGTGCACTAAAGATGCAGATAAACCTGTTTGGATGGTAGCTTTTCATACAGAAGAATGTAGAAAAGTATATAACATTATTGCTAAATACAATACTGGTGATGTGACCAAAGAGGATGCAAAAAAAGAATTGGCTGATGCTGTTACTCATAAAACAAGATTTACTAAACCTATTCAGGATAAAGTAAATGAAATTATGAAAGAAGAACAGCCTAAAGCAAAAACTAAAAAAATAGTGACGGAAAATTAAATATTTTATTGAGGGGAAAGCCGCACTATTTTTGCAGTTTCCCCTTATTTTTTTCGGAGGAATTAAATGGAGATTGTAATACCTAACTTAAAAGGAGTTCCTTATGATCCGGTTCAGGCAGTGAGAATTATAGACCCACAGCAAATGAAACTTTATTTAAAGCATGGGCTAAAGCCTTTAGATGTTTATTATAGTCCTGATGTGATTGTAATGGTGTTTGATAAGAAAGAAAGTTATCCGTATTACAAAGAATATCAAAATCATACTTTGGAGTGATAACGTGAGGAGCTATAAAAAAAGATCTAAATATGGTGTCGATCAAACTACTAAAGGTAAACAGAATCGTACTGTTATAGATAGAAAAACAGAAAAAGAAGTATGTTTCGATTCTCTATTAGAGAAAAGATTTTATGAAGACATCGTATGCGCTGGATTGGACTCTGGTGAAATTGTAGATTATGAATTACAAAAAAAATATAAATTGCAACCGTCTTTCAGGCATAATGGAAAGACTATACGTGCAATAGATTATGTTGCTGACTTTTGGGTCAAATACTCAGATGGAAGCGAACGTGTCTACGACACTAAAGGTGGAATGGTTGATCCTTCTGCCAAGATTAAACGGAAACTGATGTATTATATCTATCCTGATTTGGACTATGTATGGATCACTCATACTAAGTCTACTGGTTGGATTGATTGGGATGAAAATGAAGCTTTAAAAAGAGCAAGGAAGAAAGAGGGAAAAAAGGATGGAAATTAATATTTTAGAATTTGTAAAAGAATATAAAGAGAACCCAGTAGGGGCTTTAGAAAAACTTGAAGTTGAAAATTATGTGCCGTTTGCTACTAAACGAGCACTTATAGATACAGTTATTGAAAGTATTATTGAATATGATACTTCTCTTCTTACATACGAACCAATGAATAAGCATTTAAACTTTTCTCTGACATGTGTGGTTATCTATACTAATCTCACCTACGAAGACGAAGAAGGCCTTGATGCTTATGATGCCTTAGTATCTTCTGGTCTTTTAGATAAAATTATTGAAATGATTGGTGTTGATTATGGAGATATGGTCGCTATGTTTGAAGAAACACTTTCTGCTCGTATTTCATTTACTAACTCTATGTCTAATAGATTAAGTGCATTATTTGGAATATTAGAAAATGTTTTTAAAGAAGCTACTCCGGAACAGTTAGATTATTTACGAAAGTTGGCTGATGTAAAAGATGGGGACAATTCCACAGTTAAGAAAGCTGATTGACCAGGGAATAACTATTGGTTTACAGCAGTTTGTTAATGACTACAAGCCTAAGATGGAAAGAGATGCACAACAGTCAGAAGAAAAATATTATAATGACTATTCTTCTTGGGCGGATGGTTATAGACTTTATGATTTAAAAAATATTCATACAATTACAGGCTTTGCTTATAGTCGAAGTGCAGAGCTTAGAGCACGATTTGATTCAAGCCATATGTCTGGAGGACATGGCATATGGGAACCATTGGAAGGTGATCCAGAAATAGTTTTTTCTTGGGGTTTTGAAACAGGTAATCATGGATTTCGTAAAACAATAACTCCTATCAGAAATTATTGGGAACAATATTTTCGTGCTAGAAAAATGCATGCCAAAGGGCAAGCAACAAAATTCGTTATCAGCGGATTACATTCTGTTGGTTTATAAAGTGAGGTGAGAAAATGGCTGATTATATAATAAACGTTGGTGTAGAAGTTGAAGACAGTGCGCTAAATGCATTAGAAACACGAATTAATTCTTTAAAAGAGAAGCACATTAAACTAGGTGTGGAATTAGGTAATACTAAACAGCTAACTAAGAATGCACAGACAGCGGTAAAAACAATAAGTAAAGCAACTGCCAAAGCCGCTAAAAGTACTCCTATTATTAAGGGATCTAATCTTGTAGAACAGATGGTAAATCCTGAAGAAGCTTTAAAATCTATGGCTAATACAGTCAGTAAGCTGTCAAGGTATCAGGACAAGCTTGATCTAGGAGAAGTAAAACTTTCCGTAAATCAAGGTATTATGGGGGAGCTTGATGGACTTTTAGCCAAACTTAATGAAATAAAATCTACAGCTAAAAACATGGGCTCTATTAAGCTTACTGTTGGAGACAATATAAAAACTAAAGACGGTAAAATAGTTGTTGGAGAAACTACTAGTTCTTCTAATACTGCAAGATCTACAGGCATTACTCTTAGACAAGCTCAAGCTGAAATTAAGAGAAATATGAAGACAATAGGAACCCTACAGGAACAGTATGTAAGTGGGATTATTGATGAAAGTACTTATAAAAAGTCAAAGAGAACTATAGGACATAGAAATTCTCAGCTGGCTAGACAGATACAAAATCAAGGTACTGCTTCTGATTGGGTTACTTCTGCATCTGACATTCGAGGAGCACAGGCTAAGAATCAAGAAGCATACAAAGCAATGACTCAGAGTGCTTCAGAATACGACAAAGTTATCACTAATTTGGGTGAGAAACAGAAGACATTCAATAAAATGGCTCAAGTATATAATCCTAACAATGGTAAACCATTAGATAAAACTCTAGGACAAGGTTATGATGAAAGATTAAAATCTTTTAATGATACATATGAGCAATTAAAAAAATCTCGTGATAGTCTTGCGACTCTTACTGGAGACGAAAGAGATACTGAGCAAGTACGTTTTGCTGCTCTTCGCTCTGAAGCCAATCGTCAAGCTAGGTATCTCGGTAATACTAATCAGTTTTTCTCACGTACTCCAAATAGATATAGCCGTTCAGAATATATTGGTACAGATTTAGATCCAGCATCTGATAAGGTCCGTCTTAAGATGGAACAAATGTCAGCAGATCTGGCAAAAGGAAGCAAATACACAACAGAGTTTAATGCAGCACAAGGTAAAATGTATGCTACTATTGATAGAGGGTCTGGTGTATTTGAAAAATATCAATTAGCATATAAAAATGGTCCAGGTAATATTGACCAATCTCTTACTAAAGTTACTCAAAGTGTAAAACCTTTATCTAGTTATATTTCTGAAATGGGACAAAAGTTCCGTAGTCTTAGCCAGTATCTTGTAAGTAATTTTGGATTCCAAGCATTAACAACAGGTGTCAGATCCGGTGTCGAATCAATAAAAGAATTAGATTCAGCGATGACTGAACTTAAGAAAACATCAGATGGTACAAAACAAGAATATAGAGACTTTACTACTCAGGCTAGAACTGATGCCAAAGACATTGGTAGTACAACCACTCAGATTACTAGTAGTGCTGCTGATTTTTCTCGTCTTGGATATAGCTTAAATGAATCTCAGACTTTAGCTAAAAATACAGGTATTTTAAAAAATGTATCAGAATTCGGATCTATAGATGATGCAACAACCGCTATGATTTCCATGATGAAAGCATACGATGTAAAAGTTGATGATTCTATGGATCTCGTTGATAAAATGAATCTTGTTGGTAACAACTATGCAATTTCTACAGACGGAATTGCCACTGCTTTACAGGATTCAGGTTCAGCATTGGTAGCAGCGGGGAACGACTTTGACAAGTCAGTTGCTCTTGTTACGGCAGCAAATAGTGTAGTGCAGGATCCATCGAAGGTAGGTGCTGGTCTTAGAACAATTGCATTACGACTTAGAGGCACTTCTGCTGAAGAATTATCTTCTATGGGTGAGGATACAGAAGGTCTTGTAGAGACCACTTCTAAACTTAATTCAAATATTAAATCTCTTACTGCCGTTAACGGTAAGGCTGGAGTTTCTATTCTTGATATGAATGGAAACTATAGAGATACTTATGATATTTTAAAAGATATCTCTCAGGTTTGGGATGATATTGGTAAGCAAGATTTGGCAGATGGTCAGAATAGACAGGCTGCTCTGCTTGAAATGATGGCAGGAAAAAATAGAAGTAATATTCTTGCATCCATATTGCAGCATCCTGAATTGCTTACAGATGTTTATAATGATTCCGCAAATAATTATCAAAATTCAGCTCAGAATGAGCTTAATACATACCTTGATTCTATCGAAGCAAAAACAACTAAAATCAAAGAATCTTGGTCACAGCTATGGCAATCAGAAGGTAGTACTAATACTTTTAAAGGATTGCTTGATATTGGCAACGGCGCTGTAGGGCTCTTAAATGGTTTGGGACTTAATAAATCCTTAGCCGGAGTCGGCGGTATGCTTGTTAGCCATGCTATGAACTGGGGTGGGACAAATTATCAGTTGGTCCTTTAGAAAACGCCCCATGTAACCTGGTGGTGACACGGAACGATCTCATATGAGAAAGGGGTTACTAAGCAAACAACCGAAACTGTCTTTATTCGAAGGAATAGAGAAATGCTTTTAATTTAGCATTCAGGGTGAACCGAAGTATATACTACTCCCCAATTACAGTAATGTAATAGGTATAGTAACAACGTATATATATGGGTGGTCTGCAGCGAAGCTTCTTTATTTTATAGAGAAGAACGTTCATCGACTATAATGGGAACTTGGTCTCCGGATCAAGAAGGAATAGTCAGGACTGTTAGGCAGCTTACGCCGAATAAATTAAAGGGTAAATACATCTTACTCTTGTAAGCAATCTTACCTTATGTGCAAAGGTGATGTAAGCACAAAAAGCAAGAAATTACTCTTCTGCTTCTTTATGTTTAATATAATACGTACAATCTTCGTTTTCAAAGTACGGACATTCCTCTTCCTTGCACTCTTTATAAAGAGGACATTCTAATATTTCCATAATCTTTAAACCTCCATAGTATAGTTTTGAAAGTAGGTGTATTTAATGGATAAAAATATTTTTGATAAATTGGTTCCTGAATATGTTCAAAAGTTAAGCTCAGATGAAGTTACAGATTTACTTATAGAAATCAGTAATATTGGCAGGACAAAATTTATCATTAATTACCCAAAAGAAATTGCTGATCAACTTCCAGGATATAACCTATACGAATAATCTTTTCAGTTGTATTCAATGCAGTCGAGATTGTTAACTTTCCTATAGTATTATGCAAAGTGTTGGTGCACAGAAAGGAGAACTGCTGTGACAGTTCTCCTTCTATTAAAAATTTTAAAAAGAGAAATACATATGACGAAGTAATTAAATGATAAAGTAGAACATTATTAGCGATTAGTCAACTTTTTTATTCTTGTATTGTCTTTTCATCATTCCGGTGATAAATTTGACTTTCTCATCAGATAATTCTGGATGGTTGCAAATTTGATCAACGGTATGATTTTTCGAGTTATAATATAGACCAGCTAATATTACAACAAGTAAAAGACTACCAAGAGATATTATTATTCCAGTATTCATATTCTTCTTTTCACCCCCTTCCCTTATAAATTTCTTTATTGGGGAAGTGTATTGCCCAGAACGGGCAGATTCTTCGTCCGCATCAACAATACAGAATGTATGCCAACACTTCTGCATGATCAAAAGAAATGATCAAGTATATTATCGTGCAGCGAGTTATAATGCAGCACCTATAACCATAATATACCTAGTAGTATAATAACAATATTCGACAACTTTGTATATACAGAACATTAGTTTATTATAATCAAAACTTAGCTCCACATTGTTCACACTGATAAGTCTTACCAAGATCACCAGCTCCAAAAAGACCAAACAGACCTATCTTCATTGCTTTTCTTGTTCCAGTGATTTTCTTAAGATTTGTGCTGCCGCAAATTGGACACTTAGGCCCAGTAGAGAATTTCTGATCATTCTGTTTGGCATACCATCTGTCTGTTATCTTGTTTCGTTGTTCTACTCCTTCAGGGGATTCCCAGTATTTTCTTTCTGCAGTGGCTGCTTTGGTAACATCAGAGTCTAGCTTGCCATAGAAATATTTCTCTCGGAGCATTTCATCAGATTCTTCTATGCTAGGATAATCGCCATTATGGTTTTTTTTATACTCTTCTATTACTTCTGCATAAGCTTTAGAAAAGTTTATTGTTGTACCTATAAGATTACCCTTTAAACAACTTGAACATAAATCACCTATAGTATTTGAACAACTCACTGCTCCACATTTATTACAAAATAAAAGTTCACTCATAATTTTCACCTTTTATATAGTTTTTAAGATGAACTATATTATATCACAGTATCTGGTTTTTGAAAAGAACGATCAAGGTGGAATTTTACCAGAAACACGTTGGAGTAGAAGAACAAGATTGTACAACGAAGGTCGTGCGGAGGCTTTATCAAATTGGAAAGAATATGATAATGACACAAGAGCATTGACCCAGCTTAATAATGCACTTCAGAATAATGGTCAAACTATTACCGATAACGCAGAAAGACAGAAAATTGCTGATAAAACTCTAAAAAATGCCAGTGAAAGAGCGAAAGAATATGGTAACCAAATTGTAGCGAATACGAAAACTCTTAGTGACTTTAAGAAAGAGAATGAAGTAGAGGACCCCAATAAGCAAGTAAAACCTAAATTTACTGATGGATTAAAAAGTTTTGCTTCTTCTGCACTTTCATCAATTGGTAATGCTGTTGTTTCTGCCGGTACAGCAATGATTGCACAGCAATTAATCTCATGGGGACTTCAAGGTATTGATGCTATTGTTCATTGGAATGATAACATTATTGCTAAAGGAAAAGAAGCAAAAGAAACAATCCTTGAGCAAAATCAAACTTATAAAGATCAGAAGTCTCAATTAGAAGAGCTCCAAGAACAATATACAAAATACGCTTCAGGTGTCAAAATCTCTGGTAATATTATTAAAAATGCCACTCTTTCGGATGAAGATTTTCAAGCGTTTCTCGATACAAGTAATCAAATTGCTAACTTAGCACCTTCTATGATTGATGGTTGGGACTCTGAAGGCAATGCTATTCTTAAATTTGGAACGGATACCAAAGAAGCTAATCAGCAAATTTCAGATTATATTCAACTCCAACGTGACGTAACACATCTATCCATTAGAGATAATCTACAGGATGAGTATAAGGGTGTAGTTAAAGATGCAGAGAAAACTGGAAAAGAAATTTCTAATAAAAAAGATCAAAAAAAGGAAGCAGATACTATTACATCTGGATGGACCGCATTAAAAAATGCAACCGAAACAGATGGACCTATTACTTTTACTACAACTGCACCACAAAAAGAAGTTGAAGAATTACTAGATAAATATAAAGTTACATCGTTAATAACTAGCGATGTAAATGGTGATACTTATACAGTAGATATGTCAGAGCTTTCTGCGGCAGATAAAAATGCTCTTAAAACGTCTCTTGAATCTAAAGAAGCATTGGCTCAAGGTAATGCCAATTTAATTGAATCTGAAAAACTTGCTCAAGAAGCTGTACAAGCATCTAAATGGAAAGATTTACTTCCAAGTTTACAAGCATATGTTGAATCATCAAATATGTTTGATAACATGGATTCAGATGTTGCGGAAAGAGCTAAAAATGGCATTAACACAATGCTATCCAATATTGATATTTCTAAAATGACAGATCAAATAAAAGATGCTGGTGGTATTGATGGTTGGATTGATAAGACTTTAATCGCTCCTATGACATCGGGTTCGAAAGATGTTCAAAAAGCTTGGGCTGACCTTTTTTCATTGGAAGACTCTTATGGTTCCGAAGATTCAAAGATGACAGTTGGAGAATGGTCCAAACAGCGAAATGATTATCTTAAAACAATTTCTGAAGGTACTGGTGAAAGTTTTGATAGTCTTGCTAAAAAATTAGGATATAAAACTGATGAAGGTTGGACTGTTAGAGAACAGATTAACAATGCAGCTGCTCGTCTTTATGGAAAAAACTATGATAGAGACCAAAGAGCGGAAATAGGTAGTTATTTAAATGGATTGACCAAAGATAATTATGAAATAGCTATTGATTTACTTATTAATGGTGATAAAGCATTTTCTTCTTTAGATGAATTTAAAGAAAAAGTTAATGAAGCAATAAGCAATGCTAAGAATCAGGCAGATGAAGCTGCTGTTTCTTTAGATTCAATGGAAACGAAAGTATCAACTGCTAAGTCTACTCTTTCTTCTATGGGAACTATTCTTACAGAGACTACTTCTGCAGGTGGAATTTCTAAAGACAATGTTAAGATCCTTTCTACTGCTTTCAAAGATGTGAAAGATCCTCGTGGCATTGAGCAAAATGTTAATGATTTATTTACCACTACTTCTGATGGTATCAAACTAAACATAGATGCTTTGAAAACCTTTACGGAATATCAGGCTGAAGCCACTGATGGAGATTTCGAAAAGGGTATTAAGTTACAGACTAAAGCTATTGCCGAGCAAGCAGAAGAAACAGATAAAGCTTGGAAAGCTATTGCTAAAGCCGATGACAAGGAAGCAGCTAGAGCAACTTATGACGCAGAAAAAGATAAATTAAAAGATGCTAGAGACGAATATTTATCTTATATGCAATCTCAGTCTGAATGGCAAGCGACTAAGAAACAGCAACAGGAACTTCTCTCCTATTATTCTCAGTGGCAACGTGCCCAGAGTACGGAGAATGCCGGAGATAAATATAATAACATTGTTGCTGGACTAAAGAATGCTAAAGATGCATATGATAAAGGTCTTGTAGGTACAGATGATTTTAAATCATTTGCCGCTCTTATTTCTCCTACAGGTTCAGATGATAGAGCAAACTTTGCAGAGAACTATGGTAAAGCTGTAAGATATCTCACAGAAGATAAGACAGGTGTTAATAATTTCTTAGCTGATCTTAAATCTAAGGGTATGGCATCTTATGATGATGCAAGTAAAAGATGGTCATTTGACATAGATAATATGAGTAAAGCCGCTCGATCAATGGGAATCAGCAAAGAATTCATGAGTGCTAACTTCGGTCGTCTTCGTGATTATGGCATTGATAATAACTTTATATCATCTATAGAGGAAGGTATAGACAGAACTCAAGAACTTACTTCTGCCCTTTCAGATGAACAGAAACGACTCGAAGAACTGAAAAATACAGATAGCACTAACACTACTGCTATTTCTGCTTCTGAGGATAAAGTTAATAAATATAAACAGGATTTAAAAGAAACCTATGATAACATGGAGTCTTATTCAGAAGATGCTGCTCAAAATGCTATTGATAATTTCAATTCATCTGCCATGGGAGCGCAAGCCTACGAAGAAGAGATAAAAAGAGTTCAAAAAAATGATCAATTGACAAATGATCAGCGAAATGCAGCTATTAATCAATTAAAAGCTAAACAAGAAGAGCTAGCTGCTTCTGCCGGTACAACTGTTGAAGCTCTTTTAGGAACAGATGTATCTTCATTAATGGATGGTATCATAACAGATTCTGCTTCTGTTACTACAGCTCTTGATGGTATCAATAAAGCATATGAAGAACAGAACACAGATGTTACTTCTTTAGTAGACACTCTTGGAAAATATACTTCTGAACAGTTAGAAGGTATAGATTTTAATGATGGTAAGTGGGATACTGAATTAGGCGATGCTGAAAAAGCTGTTGAGTCTTTATGTGAGAAGCTTGGCTTAACAAAAGACCAAGCTCGTTCTGTTATTGAGGCTTTAAAAGAAGCTGGTAAATTAAAAGATTCTGAGGAAAGTAGTGATTCCTCTAAAGAAACTACTAAGGGGTCTTGGGAGAAACCACAGACTGCTGAACAGATGGGATTCGGTGATGATCCTGACAGAACTGCTGAATATACACACTCATTAGAAGCTCTTACTGCTGCACATAAGGAAAATGATGCCGCTACTGAAAAGTCATTTGAAACTCTTTCTAAATATAACCGTACACAATTAGAGGGCATCAAATTAAATGATGGTGCTTATAATGTTGAGGGTATGGAACAGGCTGAAGATGCCATACAACAGTTAGCAGATAAGACTCAGTTGTCTAAAGATCAGATCCTTACTGCTCTTGAAGGTCTTGGTGTTTTGAAAGTTAATGCTCCTACTATGGATGCGACAAAAGGTTTGGAAGATTTAGTTTCTGAGGCTAAAGATGCACAGGACGAATTGTCTGACCTTACTGGTAAAACATACACATTTGATTTTGATACTACTGATTTAGATACTGCTCATAAACAGGTAGCTGACTTGCAGGAGGAAGTAAATAAATATAGAGATCGTGATGGTAAATACCATCCAGAGATTACTGGCGGAGAACAGGTGCAATCAATGTACAAAGCCGCTATTGCTCAAGAACAGAATGCTGAATATAGTTCTTCTGCTATTGGACAGTCTAGTTTATCATCAGATGTCGTACAAGCTGCTCAAGATTTCATGCAAGCCAAGAATGAAATGGATCAGCAAACACAACTCTATCAGAATGGTATGGACAACACCCTTGATCAGGCTACTCAAGATGCCAATGCAGCTTTTGAAACCTTACAACAGGCTCAGACTGATTCAGGTATCAAATTAGTAGATACAGACAATATTCAAACTGCCGAAGATCAGTTATTACAATTATCCAATGAAGATATTGGTGATAAAATCAAAATAGATGTTGATACAACTTCTGTTGATGACGCTCTTGCCGATGTACAAGCACTTGCAGCAGACGGAACAATGGGAAGTATTGACTTAGATTTTGATGTTAATACGATGTCTATTGATGATATTAGTTCTAAAATAGAAGAATTAACCAATGAAAAAAAATCTTTGTTAATTCAGAATGATGTTGAGGGAGCAGATAAAGTACAAGCTCTTATTGATGCTTTGCAACAAGTACATGACAAACAAGTTGAAGTCGTTGCACAGACCCAAGGTGCAGATTTAGTAGACCAACTTCAGTCACGAATAGCCGAATTGCAAGATAAGAATGTATCTATTGATGCAATTGTTCAAGATGATAAAGTTCAAAGTCTTATAAGTGAAATTGCTGCTCTCCCACCAGAAGTCCAAATAGCTATTGGTGTAAATGAAAATAATGTAGGAAATGCAGAAGCTATCAAAGCTCAGATTGAATCCGATCCTGCAAGTATTACTGTAAATTATGTTAAAGGTGAAGAACCTGAAAAAGCGGATGACATTGAAGGAAAAGCTAATTTTACTCTTGGAGAACATCCTACAAAAGCTCCAGACATTTCAGGTACAGCTAATTATAGTCTTGGTAGTTATCCTAAAACTGCTCCAACTATTTTTGGTACTGCTGTTTATACTAAAAAGATTCAAGCTTCTGGCACAATGACATCAGTTGCTCATGCTTCCGGCACAGCTTATAATGTTCTTAATATGAAACCTCTCTCTTCTGCTCATGCAAAAGGAGAAGTAGCACTTAAACATGATGAGCAAGCCCTTGTTAATGAGGTAGGCATCAACGGTCATTCTGAATCCATAGTGCGTGATGGTGTATGGTCACTTATTCCTGGTGGCGCTCATATTGAGAATTTGAAAAAAGGTGACATCATTTTTTCAGCTACTCAGACAGAGGATCTATTAAAACATGGTGCTACACATGGTCATGCAAGAGCATATGCACAAGGTACTGCTTCCGGTGTAAGTCTTGCTCCTGCCTATGCAGATGGTACATCAGAATTAGATGATACAATTAAAAAAGTAAGTACTCAAGCTAAAGACTGGATAGAAACTGCTCTTGACCGTTTAGAGAGAATCGTTGAAAAGTATCAAGATATCGCTGAAAGCGATTATAGTAATTATAAGTCTTCTGAGAAGAATTATGATAAAGCACTTAAAAATCTAAATAAACAATTACAGACACAAAAAGATTCCAGAGCGAAATACGTAGCTAAAGCAAATGAAGTTGCTTCTGCTGTTGGTTTATCTGATGAACTGAAAAAGAAAGTCCAGAATGGTACAATCAATATTGAAAGTTTATCCGAAGATGATAAGAAACGTGTTGACGCATATCAGGAATGGTATGAAAAAATCTTGGATTGTGACAAAGCGATTCGTGAACTCACTAAGTCACAGAAAGATTTAGCTAAAGCAAAGGTCGAACGTGTTATTGAAGCTTATGACACCGTCATAGGTAAACGTGAGAATAAAGCTGACTATTACAAAGCTAAACAGGAATTGAGAATCTCACAAGGGTATAATCAGAAACCTGGTTCTAAATATGAAAAATACATGAAAAAGGAACTCTATTATACCAATGAACAGAAACGTCTTACTGATAAAGAAATAAAAGAATATAAAGGTAGGATGAAAGAATATCTTAAGGTAAATGGACATAAAACTGTCGATCCAGAATACCAAAAGATGAAGAAACAGCTTTATAGTCTCCAGACAGAGGCTGTTAAGTTAGAAAATGAAGCTGCTGAATTAGTTCAGGCTTTACAAGATAATCGTGAACAGATAAAACAATGGGCTGTTGACCGCTGGGATCGTGCAGGTTCCAAGCAGGATGCAGTAATTGATTACGCAAAAGCAAATGATAATCCTGAGTATCAGATTAACGAAAAGATTTATCAGGAGCGCATTAAATCTAATGCGAGACAGATTAATGCACTTCAAAAGCTTCGTGCAGAAAAAGCCGAATACTATGATATTCATTTTTCTTCTATGAACAATGAAGAAGCTCAGAAGTATCTTGATTCTATAGCACAGATTGACGAACAAATTTTAAAAATCGGCAGTGATATAGAAAATCTGAAAAATGAAATCATGGAGCTTCGTTGGAAACCATTTGATGATGCACAAGATAAACTATCAAATGTTATCACTGAATATCAGACTATGCAAAAACTTCTCGGTGACGCTGAAAGTTTTTACAATGATGATGGTTCATTTACTACAAATGGATTAACTAACATTTTATTAACTCAAGAATCTATAGATGCGACAAAACAGAAGATTGCTAACTATAGGGAAGGTCTTAATAAGCTTGAAGAACAATATAAAAATGGTTGTTACAGCTTAGACGAATACAATGAGAAAAGCAAACAACTTCTTGATGGTATTCAACAAGAATCTACTGCTCTTTCTGAACTGAAACAGAATATGCTTGATATGTATGAGACTCAAATTAAGAAAGAGAATGATTTACTTCAGGAAAATATTGATAAGCGTAAAAACGCTCTTTCTGCTAAAGAGAAATATTACGATTATGACAAAACTTTAAAAAAGAAGTCTAAAGATATTAATACTCTTAAATCCCAGATAGCTGCCCTTGAAGGAACCAGTAATGCTGCCGCCAAAGCTCGTCTTGAGAAATTACGTGCGGAACTCGCAGATGCCGAAGATGATATGGCAGATACCATGCATCAACACGAAGTCGATATGAAAAATACCGGCTATGAGAATTTCTCTAATGAAGCGAATAAAGCTCTTGATAATACACTTGATGCAGTAAAGAAGAATTCTTCGTTTCAGGAAGCTATTATTAGTGGAATGCTTACCAATGTAACCACTAATTATGATAACACATATAAACATTTACATACTGTGATGGATCAGTATGGTGTTAAGGTGTCTAGTACATTTGATACTATGATAGGTAAGTCTGCTGATTTCAATACAAGTTTGATTCAACAGATAAAAGCATTAGAAACCATTTCTAATATGAAAGTTACTCTTCCATATGGAACAAGCAATGGACAAGGTGGCTCTACAACTGGTAATAATACATATACCGGTGCTGAGAATGGTATTCACAATACATTTAATAGCAATAAAGACTCCACTGGTGCTGGAAATGAAACTCCAGGTACAGTTAATGGAAAAAGTTATAGTTTTTCATTAAACAAATCAGAAATATTCTTGACACCAAATGAATCTTATAAATTGAAAGTTACATGGTCTCCTACCGCACCTTTACATTCAGATATTAAATGGTCTAGTGATAAAACTGATGTTGCAAAAGTTTCATCGTCTGGTAAGGTTACGGCTACAAAAGGGGTACAAACTTCTAAAGGTGGCGGAGTGACAGGAATCCTAGTCGGTGGACTGGAAAAAACATTTAAGGCTACTATTACAGCTAAAAGTGATTTTGGGAGCAAAACTTGTGTTGTACATGTAATGCCAGATGCGCATTACGACGCAATTGAAGAATATGCAAATAAAAATGGATTGGCTATGACCAATGATAAAATGCAGGCAGCTCTCGAATATGCTTATCGAAATGGTGGAAACCATGCTGATAAGGCAAACATAGCAGTTGAGGGATTCAAAAAAGCTTATTTGAATGATAAACCAACATATTTAAAGAGTTGGTTTAATACTCTTCAAAACCGTCCAGATGGTGCAACAGACGTTCCTGCCGGAGTGAGTCCTTTGATAGGATATTTTAATTCTAAAGGTAAAAAAGTCGGACCAAAAGAAATGCAACAGCTTGCAGATATTCTTGAAATTAGTACTCCAGGTGTTAAAAAATATGATTCATGGGGCTCTGCTTTAAAAAATCAGATACTTCAAAAGTATAAATCATATGGTTTTGCTACTGGTGGAATAATAAATAAACTAATACCTGCTGACATGAGTACTCTTTTAGGTAAAGCTATTATTAGTAATGGAGATCAGGGATTCATTGGTGCAAAAGTTGGCGAATCAGTAATGACTGAGGAATTTACTCGTCTGCTCAAGCCTTCTATTGCTGCAATGAATAACTTTACCAATATGTTTAACCCGGTTACTCCTACTGCCACAAATAATGATTATAGTATCAACAACGAAGTGAACATTAATGTTGCAAATATGAGTAATGATTTAGACATCCAAGATGTCGCAAACAAAGTTTCTACAATTATTAACAAAAATATGACTAGAGACTGGAGAAAGCTTAGATGATAAAAGGACTGCTTCGGCAGTTCTTTTATTGTATGAAATTATAAAATGAAAGAGGTGAATAAATGTTACAATTTGAATTTGATGGACATAATTCTAGTGAATACGGGATTATAATGACTGGAATCACAGACAATGATAATCTTGAAAGCAGATCTTTACAGTTAGGAGAAAAGAATAGATATAGAGCAAGAGAAAATCATTTCGGAACAGTGTACGGTGATAATTATAGCTTTACACTCAGTATCATGAAAAATCCTTGTCACAATACAAATGTGACACCTGAATTATCTAATGGAATCATTACATATCCAGAAAAATGTACTCCTATATTGAAAAATGGTATTATTACTTTCCCATTGGAGTACATTCCAGATGTTAAATTAGGTGTTATACAGATGAATGATACTGATTACCTTTCTTCAAGCAATATCCGTATTATTAATGGCTGGTTAACTTCTCCACAAACACCAAAATTATTTAAGATAATTGGTGGTGACTACTTCTACGAAGATATAGAGTTCTTTGCTACATTCACAGAAATTACTACTGATCATGTTGTGTTCCCATATGAAATGAATTTTACAGTCACTTGCGACAGTCCATATGGTTACACTCCTGAGATTACGCATAATATCACCTCTTCTTCTACTCTTCCAAAAACTTATATAATTAACAACACTTCTGACTGTCATGAAGATTACATCTATCCTCTTATTAAAATTTCCCCTAAAAGCCATGGCACTATTACAATCCAAAATGTAACAGACAATAACGGAACAATGAAAATAAATGCTTTAAAAGATGATGACTTTTATATTGATTGCCAGCATTTAAAAATATATGACATTACTAATTCAATTATAAGTTTTGAAGATTTGGGTGTAAAAGATATAGATAATATATACTGGCTTAGATTGGCTTACGGTGAAAATGAATTAAGATTCACTGGTGATGCTACATTTGAGCTTATTTATAGAGAACCAAGAAAGGTGGGTGCGTTTGGGTGAAAATAAATCATAAGTATGATATTTATGGACGTACTGAGCCTTCTATTATTTATTTAGCTAAACCTGGCAAAAGATTATATTGTGCGCTAGGAGGCATTGATACATCTACCGCTTCATTGTCGTTAAAAACTAATAATACAGCTGAATTAACATTTACTGTTGATAAATACATAAACAATACTGTTACTGACGGGTATGAAGAACTTGATGAGCTAATGGAGCTATACTGTGATGGCATTTGGTTCAAAATAGTAGATCCGCCAACTATTAATAATGATGGTTTGCGTGAAACTAAAGAGATTACTGCTGAGTCTTATGAAATCATGCTTACTCAATATAAACTGAAAAACTTTAAAATTAATATGGGCGAAGAAGATTCCTATGAAATGATGTATCAGGCAACTCATGATACAAATAAGTTTTATCAGATTAAGTTTTATGATTCAGAAAATGAAGATCTAAGTTTTTTACATTTAGTATTAAAACATGCAGATGTTCCTGGTTGGCATATAGGTTATGTGGATAATATTACTCCTGATGACGACGGAAAATTGCTCCCTAATAATATATGTAACTTTGAAGTAGACGATCAAAATGTATATGCTTTCTTAACACAAGAGGCCGCACAAGCCTATAAATGTGTGTTTGAGTTTGATACTGTAAATATGACCATAAATGTTTATAGACCTGACAGCTTAGGTAAAGATACAAATGTAGTTTTGGGTTTTAGAAACATTCAGAATAGTATAACTATTTCCAGAGATGAAAATTTAGTTACACAATTTTATGTTGAAGGCTTAGATGATTATAATATTGATGCAGTCAATTTTGGTGATTCTGTAATTACTGATCTTTCCTATTTTATATGTGAGCCTTACATGGATACTTCACTACAAGAAAAATATAATGCATGGCAAAGCTACCGGGAGTCCCGCAGAGAAGAGTTTATTAATTTATCCAAAGAATATAATAAAAATTTGGAAGTTCTTACTGAATTAATGAATAGAGTCCCAATTGATACTGCTCAAACAAATTGGTTCGGGAAAAAAGTTGAAGATTTAAAAGATGCATATAATGCTAACATGGCAATCATTAAGGGTTTAGAAGCTCTATATGTTGATGATGAAAAGAATTTTGATTTAGAAGCTTTAAAAAAGTCACATGATTGGCCTTTATATGAATCAATTATGAACTACACTCTTCCATCTATTGTAGCTGCATTACAAGCTCAAGACGAAACCGTAGAAGGATTCGGTAAAGGAAATATTATTTCATGTGTAAATCCGATTGTGTTGGGCCAAGATTGGTATATGGTAAACCCTGGAACTTCTTCTTTTCAAACTATACAAATTGATGATGCTCCTGCTTATGGAATCACTCGTGGAGTTAAAGTAACTGGTACAGATGGTGGCATCTATCAACACAATATCAGTATCGAACCATCTCAGAGATATACTCTTAGTTGTTTTGTAAAAGGATCCGGTACATTTTATCTTGGTTATAATAACACTGGAGAAGATAGAAAGAATGTTGCTTATAACATTACATCTTCTTGGACAAGAGTTTATACTTCTTTTAATCTTTCTTCTCGTTTAATTGATGTAGCATTCGCTGGAACTAATGATTTCACTATATGCGGTATGCAATTAGAGATGGGCGATTCACCTAGCCAGTTTGGGTATTTCACGCAATCTGAAAATATTATAAAAGCTTATGAAACTGATTGGAAGTTATATGGAATCTCAGAATTAAAAGTAAAGATTTCAACTTACGATAGCTGTATTAAAGAATTAAAAAAGAGTGGTTATGCAGATGGTTATAATCCTCTTTCTGGATATGAAGAAGCATATTTTACTCAGATGCATCAAAAATATCTGGATTATCTGAATTTAAAAGATCAGGCTGAGGCTGCTTTAAAAGAACGCCAGGCTGAATATGATAAGGCTAAAAAACCTGAAATTCAAGAGAAACGAAACCAGATTGCAAAAGATGTATTACTTGAAAATTTTGGTAAAGTACAGAACAAATACTCAGCTTTTACTGATAAAGAAACATATATTATTAAGAGTTTATATAGCCAATCCACTTATACAAATGAAAATATTATTGTTACTACTCTTGACAGTACTGCTGATGCCGTAGATAAGTCTAAAGTTCTTTATGACGATGCATTGGAAGAATTGTATGTGGAATCACATCCACAATATACATATACTGATGATGTAGAGAATGTATACGCTCTTCCAGAATTTAAGGAGTACCATGAACAGCTTGCGGTAAATGATTTTGTGCGTGTAGGAATCACTGATACTAATTATATTAAACTAAGAGTAATTGAAATCACATATAATCCTTGCGATTTAGATGAATCTATGGAAGTTACTTTTAGCAATATGATTCAGTACAAAGCTAAAAGGAATGATTATAATACTCTTTTAAACGATGCCCTTAATACTTCCAACCGTAATGGTGGTCGTGTTAATTCAGTCAACAAATCTTCTACTTCTGATTATGTCATCACATCAGAAGCTATTAAACAAATCTTTTCAAATCCTCTATTCAATTCAATGTTAGGTGGAACTGTCACTGGAGGCACCGGGTCTGGCGGAACCATTACCGCTGATACAATTATTGCAGAACTCGTGAAAGCAAAAGAAGGTGTATTTGATAAGCTTACTGTTGATACTGCTTTCATGAAATATCTCGATGTAAAACTTATTTCCGCAGATAAAATCACAACTCGTATTCTCGAAGCGGAACAGGCAAATATTGAAAAGCTGTCAGCTAAGATTATAGAATCTAATCAGATTAATGCTGATATGATTAATGTAAAAAATCTTCTTGCAGGTCATGCAGGAGTTGGAGAATTACATACAATTCATCTTACTGTAGAAAATGCAGAAATTGATCAGGCTGTTATTACTAATCTCATCGCAAAGAAAATTGCAGTTGGAGATTTAATGGCTCAAAATGCTCTTGCAAATCAAATTGTACTTATCTCTAAAGACAATAAACCTACCATTGCATTTCAAGAAAGTACCCAACAGTTTTATGATTCCAAAGGAAATGTTCGTGTGCAGATTGGTATGGACGGTAAAGGGGATTTCAACTTTATTGTTAAAAATGGAGACAGAGCCGCTTTATTTGATGAAAATGGTATTACCCAGACAGGTATTCCAGATAATACAATTCTTGGAGACATGATTAATAACGCCACCATTACCAAAGACAAACTTGGATTCCAAATCATAGAACCAAATGAACAAGGTGGTATTGACATCACTAATATTTATGATGGTAAAGGAAATCAATGGTGGGGAATAGAAAAGACGACTATTACAGATGACTACACAAAGCAGATTAAGAATGTTACAGATACTCTGACCGGACAAATCGAAACTAAGGTTAGTAATACTCAATATCTTAAAGATCAAGAATCTATCCGAACAGATTTTTCTGATATCAAACAAAATGTTTCTGGGATTACATCTACTGTAAGCAGTATGCAAACAGATCTTTCTGAAGCTCAAGAAAAAATTAAAGCAAACACCTCTTCTATTACTCAGAATGCAGATAAAATCAGTTTTATGGTAACTGGTGACAAAGAGTCTGAGTTCACAGTTACTGATAAATTTATTCAGATGATTTCTGACCATATTAGCATTGATGCCAGCACCATTGACATTAATGGTATTATCACTGCAATGAATACACACACTGGACCAGGTAAAACTAAAATCGACGGTGGTATTATTGAAACCAATACTATTACTGCTGATTCTATTAAAGTTGATGCAATCAGATCAAAAATATTTGAAGATGATCTGACATCTAATTATTCACTAAAAGGTATCTGGTTTGATTTATCAGAGAACGGTGCTATTAAAGGTAAAAATTTTGCTGTTGATTCTAATGGTAATGCTTATATTCGTGGTGACAGCACTGTTGAGGGAACCATTATAGCTAATAAAGGTTATATTGGTGGTATTGGCGGTTTCCATATTGAAGCGGGAAAATTGTATTCTGGTATGGATAGCCTTCCTGAACAACCAACATCAGTATCAAAGGATAAAAATGTATATATTGGTACAGACGGAATTGCTCTTGGTAGTGGAAACTTCAGAGTTGATTCAAATGGTAAGCTTTATGCTAACTCTGGTACATTCTCAGGAACTATTTACGCTGATGGAGGAACTATTGGCGGTTGGAATATATCTGCAAATTCATTAAGCAACAGAGACGGATCCATAAGTTTAAATCCTGATGGTTTAAAACTTGGCAATCAGTTAAATGTAGATAATCAAGGGAATGCAACTTTTGGTGGTAAACTATCAGCTGCTACCGGAAGTTTTTCTGGTGAATTAGTTGCAGCAACAGGTAGCTTTTCTGGAGAATTAAAAGCTGCTACTGGCACATTCTCTGGGGATTTAAAAGCTGCAACAGGTAGTTTTAAAGGAGAACTTTCTGGTGCAACTGGAAGTTTTACAGGTAGTGTTATTGCTACATCTATTACTGCAAAGCAATCATATTCTATTTATTATAACGATGTTGGAACTGGTGAACCAACTGATTCAGTACAAGTAATTACTGCATTTGACTGGGGAACTAATACAACTCAAATTGGATTTGGGTTGATAGATTCATCTTTAGACTCTTCAAAAATGCATGGAATGCTTCTGATAAAAGAACAAGGCGCAAGAGTTCTAACATTAATTGCAGATGATATTAATACAAATGGATGGTTAAATGTTAATAAACTTAATATTACTGATTCATTCGGACAGTATAAAGGAGTGCCATATAAATCAATTATGTGGAAACCAACAGACACATTTGACTTTAATGGTTATAATCATCATCACACTATTCTTCCTTATAAGAATGGTAATTTTGCAGTAGGTATGGAGAGTACGACTACAGGAATGTTATCTATTAGTTTATTACCATATTTGTTATCAACTGAAACCGATACGTATGGTAATATTACAGTAAGTAAAACCAAAGATACTACTTCTCAGATAAGCATTGGAGCAACAGCTAATCCATATGCGTGTATTTATGTAGATGCCATTTATCTTACTGGTGATAAAAAAGCTTATACCTCACTGGCTAATTTAGGCAATGGTGGTACAACTAATTATAATGGACTTACAAATAAACCTAAAATTAATAATGTTGAATTAGCAAGCGGAAATAATACCTTATCTAATTTAGGGATCGCTGCACGATCACATTCTCATTCAAACTCTGACATCAATTGGAGTACTACGTTAGGATATAAAGGATTTGGTCATTGCCATACGGTTCTTATTAATAGTGATAAAAATATGTGTGTTGCCATTAGTAATGGTAGTGTTCCTGCATTCACTCCTTATAATGTTACATCATATACCAATATTGATAATTATATGGTAAGTGCTGGTGGAACTTGTAATTTAGGAAGCACATCTGCTCCTTGGAATGCTGTATATGCTAAGAATTACTATGATGAATATGGAAATAAGATTTCTACAGGCGGTGGTTCAATTAGTCTTAAAATTGATGGAGTTACACGTAGTTCTGGATTCACGAATTATAACCTTGCAACGCAAGATTGGGTGGCTGGTAAAGGATATTTAACTCAACATCAATCTCTTTCTGGATATGCTACTACAAGTTGGGTTAAAGGAGCATTTGGTGATACATTAAGTATTTCAGGAAGTACATTATATTTAAAAAATTATAACGGTTCTCAATTAAGCTCAGTTACTTTACCAACAAGTTCTGGTGGTGGGAATTATGCTCCATTAAATCATACACATGATCATTTAACAGGATCATTTGATGTTACAGTTGGTTCATCAACAATGTATCCAGATGGTGATGGTTCATATTCATGCGGTAGTAGTGGACATAGATGGAAATATGTTTATGCATCTAACGGTATAAATACTGGTTCTGATGAGTATATAAAAGAAAATATCAAAAGCATTACTAATTTTCCATCTATTGATAAATTTTATATGTCATTAAATCCAATTCAATATAAATTCAAACAACGTCCAAACGATGATGAAATATCTAAAATACATTTTGGATTTGGAGCAAGGGAAACAGAAAGACATCTAAAGGAAAATAATTTTGAATCAGAAAATTATAGTATAGTTACAAAATCTATTTTAGATAAGCCTAATTTTGTTGGACGTACTGATGAATATTCAATGAATTATCTTGAATTTATCTCTCTCAACACCCACATGACTCAAAAAGCCCATCACCGTATTGATTCTCTCGAATCTGAAAATCAATCCCTTAAGAATGAAATTCTTATGCTTCAGGGACAGCTCTCTCTCATTACTCAACGACTACAAAAAATGGAGGAAAAGTTATGTTAAAAATTAGTGAAACAAGAAATGTATCCGGTCAGGTTATGATCGGTGAAGGTGAAAACTCAAAGCAGGTTGCTTATCTTAATGCATCTGTTAGTAAAGATGGAAATGTAAATATCAATAAATCCATTCAGGATAGCGAAATATTTAAAACAAATAAAGAAGCAGTCCTGAAAGATTTTACAGAGTTTGAAACATATGTGTATGGAATTATTCCTGAATAAATAAGAGGCCATGAGCAATTGTGGTCTTTTATTATGCAAAGAAGGTGAAATATTTGACCAGTCGAGAATATGAACTTGAATTAAAGAAAATCAAAGCCAAAAATCGGCAGATTGAAATGAAACGAAATCTGAAGGCAGCAAAAGTTAGTAGATTTAACATTCCAAAGATTTCTACCAGTAAATTGATTCTTGTTGCAGTACTTCTACTCAATCTACAGATCATTTATTTCGTAGAAAAAGCGATCATGACATATGGTGATTTATCTGCTCTCTACGCTCTTATTGCTATCCCAGCGACACTTATCCCTACGGTGTGGGCTTATTTTAGTAAGGCAAAAGCTGAAAATTGTGCAGGCGGAATTACTTATGATTCTGCAATGGAACAACTTAGACAGTCATCTTCAGAAAATGATGAAGCTGTCGGTTAGGAGGAAATTATGAATATTAAACAGGGTATTCAGGACGTATTATATCTGATCATTACTGGTGTTCTTCCACTTCTTATTACTTATGGAATCCTCTTCTTAAAAGTAAAGATTAAAGAACAGGAAAAGAACCTGGAGAACGACCAGCTCGTAAAATATATAGACGCTGCCACTGATGCTATTAGTAAAGCAGTGCTCGCAGTTAATCAGACCTATGTTGATTCATTAAAGAAACAGGGTAAATTTGATGAGGAAGCTGCTAAAACTGCTAAACAGATGGCTATTGATAAAGCTAAGGCTTTGATTACAGAAGATTCTAAAGCGGCTATCGAAACATTATATTCTGACTTTGAAGCATATCTAAATGATGCTATTGAAGAACTCGTCAGAGAAAATAAAGTTACATATTAATATAAAAGGAGTACAAGGATTATGAAAAAAGTTATTGTAAATGCAGACATTATGGCAATGTATAAAACATTAAATTCTATGAAGAGTCGTGCGGATTTAATCGCAGGAGATGTTGATGTATTCTGGGCGAATACAATGAACCTGAAGACTCTTAAGGCGCAGGTAGATAAAATCTCAGAGGTTGAGCAGGAGTTAGTTGATTCTTATTTTACAGAGGAAAACTCACATTCTATTGTTGACGAAAACGGTAATGAAACAGGAAATCGTGCTCTTAATGATGACATAAAAGATAAAATCATCCCTGAAATTCAAGAAGGTCTGCAGAAAATTTATGATAAAACATGTGAACTTGATGTTGAGATGATTCCAGAGGAATCTCTCAAGAAAATGCTTAAATCTAATGAAGACAAACTGTCTATGCTTGATATGACAGTACTATATGAATTTGTAGAAAAAGGTGAGTAATAATGGCAACATATATTCAGGGAATTCAAACCTCTGTTGGTGTTGTTAAGTATGATTATAATTATCTGGCTAATCTCCCTGAATCAGATATGACATTATCTAAACAGGGTGCATTCGCTGATGCTCTTGTTGTTGGAAGAAAACTTACTCAGCTGGGAGCTGATGTGGATAAATTGAAAGAATCTATGACTGCCGTACAGAAATCTATCTCTGATCTGCAGTCTGCAGATTCTTCTTCTAACACTTCAATTGAACAGATCAATACATCATTACTTAGCATGACCAATAATATCGAAACAATACAGAACAATATTACTACTTTGACTCAGAATACTGCTGAGATCAAGAAAAGTGCTGATAATGCGAATTCGTCAGTCACAACACTGCAGGAAACTATTAAGTCACTACAGACTAGAATTGAAGCTTTAGAAAAAACTCAGACTAAATAAGGAAGGAGGCAGTTATGTATACACTAAAAATTACAGATGAAAATACTGTTGTAACAACAGTCAAAGAATCAATTGTGGAAAGAAGCAATTATGTAGATAAGATTCAGATTGTAACAAGTAAAATGTACCGGGAACAGATTGATATGTCAGATACAACTGTTTATATGAAGTATAAGCTCCCAGTGTCAGACAAAATTAAAATGACACAACTTATTATAAATAATCTTGAATATGAACAGAATTATATCCAGTATTTAATCCCTGTCGATGCAGCACTTACTGCTGAAGCCGGGGATATCGAAGTATCTTTCACGTTCTTAAAACTTGTTGCTAATGAAGATGGAACGTACACTTCTTATATTCGAAAAACCACATCAGGTGTTATTCATATTACTCCACTTGTACAATTTGATAAATATGAACCTTCTGAATTGTTTACTGAAATTGATCAGAGACTCCTTGCTATGGAAGGAATGATTAAAGATCTCAATGCTCAGAATAAAGCAACTTATGAAGGTATGGTGAAAGATATTCGTCTTAATACAGAAAACAGAAAAATCACTTTAACAGACAGAAATGGTGAAGATACCGGAAATGGTATCGTTGTAAAAAATCTTTCTGCTATGGTAGCCGAAGATATGACAGGTAAAGATCCTGATGGCACACAGGATGGAGTTGTTCATCTTGATCAGGTTGTCGATCTGGATAAATTATTAAAGTAAAGGAGTCATGATATGTCATTTAAAGATTCTAAAATTGCTGCTGCGGCTAATTCGGCAATGACTTTGAGTGCTGAGTTAGCCGTGGACACTGAGGAATATACATTATGTACTGATGGTCGTTATGAAGTATATACCAAATATCAAGACAATGCATATTCAACAGTGGATAACTTAAAAAATATTGCCGTTGATGCTACACAGATTAATATTATGCAGGAAGAAAACAGCCAGTATATGCCATTTAGGATTCCAAGATATTGGGATGGTATGGATCTTATGGATATGCTCATCCAGATAAGGTATGAATCTGTAGCTGAGAAAAAGGGTAAAGTAGCGACAGTTATCAATGTAGCTTCCAATAATACTTATATTCGATTTGGTTGGTTGATTGATGCTGCTGTTACAGCAAATGCCGGAGATATAATTTTTGAAATTATGGCTACTGGCGTAAATGAAAAAGGAAACAATTATATTTGGAGAACCAGACCAAATGGTAAGTTTACTGTTCTTCAAGGATTAAATTATGACGGAATCATTGAACCTTCTGAAGATTGGTATACAAGTTTTGTAAATATGATTCTTGGTCATGTAGCTGAAGCAAAACAATACGCAGATGAAGCAAAGGCTTCTGCTGCTTCTATTAATGTAGATGATATAAAGGCAAATGTAAAAACATCTGTTATGAATGATCTTAATGGAACAGTAACTGAATCTCTGAAAGCATATTATACAAAAACAGAAGTTGATACAAAAGTCAAAGAATTAAACACTGCTATTTCCGGTATTGACAGTTTGAAGAACTTAAAAGTTGAATATGACAACACAACTGGAAATTTAGTGTTTAAAGATGGAACGGAACTTATTGGAGAACCTATTACTATTAACAGTCTTGCAAACCTCATAGTTGAGTATTCTGTTGTCAATGGAAAAGGTTCATTAGTATTCAAAGATGGAGAAACTATTATTCAGACTGTAGAACTTAGTTCTATTGAGCCATCTGCTGAGTGGAGAGCTGCATTGAAGCAGGAACTTGAAGCAGAAATGGACGAGAAAGATACAGTAATCTCTAATCGAATTGGTCCACTTGAAACAGCTAAAACTGAAATCGAAAAGAATGTAAATGCCAATACTACTGCTGTCTCAGAGATAAAAACTACTATTTCAAACATTGAGAAGAAAGTAGAAAGTGCTACTACAAAATCTGATGAGGCCAAAAATGCTGTAGATATCTTGAAACAAAATATGACTTCTTATGATACTCAGTTTGAAGGAATTAATACAGATATTACAGATGTTAAAGCCGCCATTGAAGAAATCAAAAAAAATCCTGCGGCTGCAGAGTACGATGTTACATACGAAAATAGTATTTTTACATTTTTAAAGGATGGAGAAATCCAGAAAAGCTTTAAAATTGAAGGTGGTGGAGGATCTTCCTCAGATACTACTACTATTACTATTGAAAGAATCACAAATGCAGATGCTATTTTCTTACTTGGTTCAAAAGCAATTATTGAATATAGTTTTTCATCTGTAGATAATACTGGTGATACAACTGGAGCCGGTACTGCTACATGGCGTGTCGGAAGTACAACAGTTGCTACTACTGTAGCTGCTCAGGGTAAGAATAGTTTTGATATTACACAATATCTGAAAAATGGTGCAAACTCTATCAGACTTTCTATCACTGACAGTTTTGGTACAATCGCTACTAAGACTTGGACCATTACAATTGTTGACTTTAAAATTGAGAGTATTTTTGATGATACACTCTTCTATTCAGACGAGGTAACATTTAGATATACTCCATATGGTGATATTAATAAGACTGTACATTTTGTTCTTGATGGAAAAGAAATTGCAGGAGTTGAAACAACTGCTTCTGGTAGACAGATGACTTATACTCTGGCAAAACAGAGTCATGGTGCTCACCTTCTGAAAGTGTATATGACTGCAAGTATCAATAATCAGGACGTAACTTCTGAGTCAGTATATAAAGATATTATCTGGGTTGAACAAGGAAATACTACTCCTATTATTGGATGTTCTATGGTTGAATTTACTGCAAAACAGTACAATACAACAAGCATCAAATATGTTGTATATGATCCAGAACATAATCCTGCTACTGTAAAACTCTCTGTTGATGGCAAAGTTGCTTCTACTCTTACTGTTGGAAGAACTGCTCAGATCTGGAGCTACAAGTCTACCGCAATAGGCAAACAGTCTCTTACTATCAGTTGCCGTAGAATCACAAAGATTCTTACTGCTACTATTGAGAAACTGGATATCAATGTATCTCCGGTAACTACAAACCTTGCATTTGACTTTAATCCATCTGGTAAAAACAATGGTGAAACTGACTGGCTGAAGATCAATGATAATCTTACAATTGAAGTGTCAGATAACTTTGATACAACAAATGGTGGTTATCAGGTCGATGAAGATGGAGATACTTATTTCTGCGTAAAAGCAGGAACTGCTGCTACTATCCCATATCAGTTATTTGCTGATGATGCAAAGAAAACTGGCAAGAACTTTAAATTCATTTATAAATGTACAAATGTAAAGAACTATGAAGCTCAAGTACTCTCCTGTTTTGCAGATAATCTTGGTTATACTGTAAAAGCTCAGGAAGCAACACTGAAATCTGAACAGAACGAAATCTCTGTCCCATATTGTGAAGATTACTATATGGAGCTGGAATTTAATATTCTGCCGGACAGTGAATATACAGAAATGGTTATGTGGGTTGATGGTATTCCTACAAGAGTAAAACTGTATGCCACTTCTGATAGTTTCACGCAGACAAATCCTGTAGGTATTACAATCGGTTCTGATGACTGCGACGTTATTGTATACAGAATAAAAGCTTATACAATGAACCTTACTGATGATGAGATTCTGGATAACTTCATTGCTGATGCAAAAAATGCAAATGAAATTATCAACCGATACAACCGCAATGATATTCTTGATTCTTCTGGTGGACTTGATCCTGATGTACTGGCCGAAAAATGTCCAGACTTGAGAATCATTAAACTGGAAGTACCAGTATTTACAACTGGTAAGAAAAATAAAGTACCATTTACATCTGTACAGCAGATCTATAAGAATGGTCGTCCTGTTGATAACTGGATCTCTCGTGATGGTATTCATAATGGACAGGGAACCTCTTCTGAATATTATGGTGATTCTGGTCGAAATCTGGAACTTAACTGTAAGAATGGATTTACATTCGCAGATGATACAACTGCCGATGTTTATTCTATGGATGAAAATGCTATTGGAATCAACTATTTCAATGTCAAAGTAAATATTGCTTCTTCTGAGAATATCAATAATGCAGGTCTTCAAGGAGAATATCAGGAATTCAACCCATATATCCGTCCTGCTAGAAAGAAAGATCCTCGTATACGTGATACTATGCAGTTCTATCCTTGTGTTGTATTCTTAAAAGAAACAGATGTAGATAATGCTGTAGAGTTCAAAGATGGTCAGTGGCACTTCTATGCTGCAGGTGATATTGGTAACAGTAAGAAAAATACAGTTGCACAGGGAATGGATCCAGAAAATCACAAAGAATTCATTGTTGAAGTGTCAAACAATACTGATCCTCAGTGCCGTTTCTTATCTGATGACTTATCAAATGAAGAATGGGGTGGAGATACTTCATTCGAAATGAGATATCAGAATCCAAATTGTACAGAAGAAGAAATTCAGGCTGGCAGACAGGCTTGGAACGATCTTTTGACTTGGGTTGTAAATGCTGATTCTGAAACATTTGTAAAAGAGTTTGAACAGCATTTTATTAAAGACTCATTACTCTTCTATTACTTATTTACCGAAAGACATACTATGGTAGATAACAGAGCAAAAAATACTTTCTGGCATACAGAAGATTTGGTTCACTGGGATTTATGTATGGATTATGATAACGATACTGCAATGGGTAATGATAATGAAGGTGGATTAACTCTTACTTACGGATATGAAGATACTGATACTATTGGAACAAAATCAGTCTTTAATGCATCTGATAGTAAAGTGTTCTGTTATATCAGAGATTACATGTTTGATGATCTGCAGAGTATGTTCCTTCAGATGGAGGCCAAACTTACATGGTCTGCAAACCGTATCTTAAATAAATTCGAAACTCTTCAGAATTATAAACCGGAACGTCTCTGGATCGCTGATATGAGAAGAAAGTATTTCAGACCTTACGAGGATAAAGGTACGACTTCTTATCTGGAAATGATGAACGGAAGCAAGAAACAGCAGAGACGACAATTCCAGAAATATCAGGAGAAATATATTGCATCTAAATATGTAGGTTCTACTACTACCTCAGATGTAATCACAATCCGTGGTTACACTCCAACAAACTGGACTGGTGTAAAACCGGACGGTACATTCCATATTGTTCCTTATGCTGATTCTTATGTTGATGTAAGATTTGGTTCTAACCTTGTTCGTCAAAGAGCTAAGAGAGGTCAGACTTATACAGTCAAATCTCCTATTGCTGCTATGAACGATACAGAGGTCTATGTATATAATGCATCTTTGATGCAATCCATTGGTGATATTGCGCCATTCTATCCGGGATATACAAATTTCAATCAGGGTGTAAAAATGACAGACATTCTTATTGGTTCTGATGTTGAAGGATATCAGAATACAAATATGAATGATTTCTCAATCGGACAGAATGTTCTTCTGGAACGACTGAATCTTGAGAATCTGCCAAACCTGAAAAAGACAATCGACCTTTCTAACTGTAAAAATCTCGAAGAGTTTCTAGCAGAAGGATCTGGTATTACAGGTGTTATCTTTGCTCCTGGCGGAAAGATTGAAACTGCTCATCTTCCTGCCATCGCATCTCTTACCGGAAAGAACCTGTATAGATTGACCGATCTTACTATAGCAAGTTATGCAAATCTTACTACTCTGTCTCTTGATAACTGCAATACTTTGGATGCAAAAGACATTATCAATAAAGCTACTGGATTAACCAGAGTTCGTGTAACTGGCATCAATTGGGAACTGGACGATACTACTCTGCTTGACAGATTAGCAAAAATGACTGGTATTGATGATAACGGATATAACTCTGTACATTCTGTTCTTATAGGAACTGTACACATTCCTGTTATGAGACAGCAAAGGCTGGATGAATTCGCTGAATTATGGCCAGATTTAGAGATTACCTACGATTCAATTATCACTCAGTTCAAAGTAACATTCGTCAACGACGATGAAGAAAATACAGTTCTTGATATCCAGTACGTAGATAAAGGTGGAAACGCTGTTGATCCTACTACAAGAGAAGTTAATCCGATTCCTATTCCTACAAAGAAAAGTACAATTAAGCTTGATTATACATTCAAAGGCTGGGATGGATCTCTAACTGGAATCTTCGCTGACAGAACTATCAAAGCTGTATACAATAGCAAAGTGCGTGAATATACAGTAAAATATGTTTCTAAAGGATTAACTCTGCAGGAGTCTACTGGACAGTATGGTTCTTATATTAAGTATGAAGGTGACACTCCTACTTATACTGCTGAGGAATCTGCTTATAAGTACAATCTGTTTAAAGGATGGGATAAGTCAGGATTTGTCGATGGAAATAAAACGATCAATGCAGTATATGAAACCTGCGAATACGTAGATGGATACTTTGATGGTAAGGATCTGGCCAATATGACACAGGTTGAGCTTTATACTCTTATGAAAATGGGACTTGAAACAAAATCATTATCATTAAAAGATACATTAGATTTCAAACTTGGTGTTGATTATAGCTATGGCGACATTGAAGAGCATGAAGTTATTTCAGTTGCGACTAAATTTGATGGAACAAACTATATTGACACCGGATTAAAGATCATGGAAAAAGACAGAGATTTTACAATTGCTATTGACTTTGAATTTGATTCAGGAAATAGTGTAAACTCCACTCTTGCACAGTGCTTCCAGGGTGACGGTTCTAATGGATTTAGACTCTGGTATTCTCAGGAACCTCGTTTCTCATGGAATACTGATAGTATAACTCCATCTGCTGGAACAAACCGAGAGATTATTGTATTTCGTCATGAAGCTGGAAGTCAGAAGCTTTATGTGTACAATTCAAACATGACTGGGAAAGAAGTATCTTCTACTACTCTGAATGCGATCAGGATTCCAGAGCATAGTTCCACTCTCGTATTTGGATGTTCTAAAGCTGACGATGGGGCATATGAAAACTTTGCAAAAGGCACTATACATTGGGCTAAAGTCTGGTACGCAGATCTTGGTGAAGAACAATGTATGGATATTGCTGCATGGATCCACGAAGTAATCCCTATGGAAGTGGCTAAGTTTAAAGGATATTATCTGTCTGACGTTGCTTCAAAGAGAGCTAACATTACATTTGTTGCTTCTAATCTCCTTGGTACAGAAAAACCTTATAATAATAAGAGCACAAATGCAGGTGGATGGGCTGATTCTACATTAAATACATGGTTGAATACTCGTATGGTTAAGGCAATCTCTCCTTTATGGAAAGCTCTGATCAAACCTGTAAAAGTATACTCTTCTATTGGTAATAAATCAAATGATACATCCGTATCTAATTGCAGATTCTATGTTCCATCTCTGTACGAAATTGATCCTACTGCTACTTCTGAACCATATATTTCTGAAACAAATGCTCCTATTGCTTATTTCACAGATGATGATACCAGAAAGAAAGCAAATTCTTCTACTCCTACGGAGTATAAATCTTACTGGACCAGATCTCCAAATGCTACAGTTGCAAACTGGCTGTATACAGTCAATGAAGCCGGTGGAACATATGGGTTCTCTTATCCAGGACAGAATTCTGGAATCTTACTTATGTTCTCAATTTCAAGTGAGGGGTAACCATTCCCATATTATAAGGAGGATATCACATGTATTATAAAGTAATCAAAAATGATGAAGTCGTAGATGTCCTTAATCATATCCTGTATATCAAATATCAGGAGAAACATAGTCTGTTGCTTCTATGTGATATCACAGAAGCACAGGCTATTTTAAGTTCAGACGGAAAATATGGATGGCACATTGAAGGTCTCTATAATTTTCCGCCTGATAATGACATCTATGCAATAAAAGAAATTTCAAAATATGAATATGACAAATTGAAGAGGTGATCACAGCATGGCGTTAATTCCAACCTGGTATTCTGCATCAACTAAGCAAATTGCAGAAAAGGCTTTACAAAGAGGGGTGCTAAAATACCCAGGACTTTGTTACATCCAAGACAGTAAGAGTATAGCGTGGGTGACCATCGACAACACATTAGAATATGTCAAAGGAGATAAACAGATTACAGATGTAAAATGCATCGGATCAAATCTTATGTTTTTCTCTGGAGATAAACTGCTTTTCTCTTATGACATATCTATGACTGATGAAGATAAAGATCATATTATTGAAGAGGTCAAGAAAACAATCGGATTGGATAATTATGTCAAATCTTCTGAGCTTTCTACTCTTTTAGATAATATAATCGGTAATCTTGAAGATAAGTCCACTGTTGTAGACTATATCAATAGCTTATCTTATAACAAATTATTTGACGTACCTATTGTAAATCTTATAGGTACACTTACTGTTCCTGTGAAGATATCATCACTCGATGATGGTATTTATAAAGTAAAAGGCCAATGTATCATTGGCGGAAACAATACTACTGTTCAATCTTCTGCAGACGATGTTCTGTATCTTGTATCTCATGATGCTGATACTTCCAGCACAACAATCACAAAAATGCAAGGAAAATCTATTACATTGTATTTCATTCAGCAAGATGGTGAATATACGACTGATCGTTATGTCACTGAAAGCTGGATTAATGAACAGAATTTTGCAAGTGCTGATTCTGTAAAAGAATATGTTTCAAATATCATTGAAGAAACTGTTCTGGATGTTTTAGATGAACATATTGACTCTGCTTTAGACCGAAAACTCGGAGGTATTGATTCCGAAGATTTAACAAATATATTTCAAGGAGGAAACTAATTATGGCAAAATTACAGTTCGCTACACTTTCTAATCTTCAGGAGTTTTTAAATCTGCATAACGTACAGATCGACTCTAAAATCAGTGAGGCTGTCAAAAACTCAATTAAAACAGTATCTCAGTCAGAAGACGGATACACACTTTATTTCTACACAAAAACTGCTCCAGTAACTATTGATGAAGCAGCATTTACTATTACTATTCCTCAGCCAACAGGAAAAGCTGACAAAGTAAAAGGTGCAGTAAAAGGTCATCTTGCAGGATTAGATGAAAATGGTAATCTGGTAGATTCTGGAAAGACTGTTGCAGATTTCGATACTGCTGGCGCTGCTAACACAGCAAAAACAGAAGTAATGTCTTATGTTGGTACCATTCCTGCTGATGCAAAAGCTAAAAATGTAGTTGCTTATATCAAAGAAGCTGTTACTACTGGTCAGTATGATGATTCTGCATTAAAAGCAAGCGTTGCAGCTAATACAGCAGCTATTGGAACACTGAATGGCACTGGTGACGGATCAGTAAAGAAAGCTGTTGCAGATGCAGTCGCTAAAATCGTTGCAGATGCTCCAGAAGCATATGATACACTGAAAGAGATTTCTGATTGGATTTCTACACATACATCTGATGCTGCTACAATGAATTCTCAGATCAAAACAAATAAAGAGGATATCACAAAGCTGAAGACTCTTATCGGTACTCTTCCAGAATCTGCTACATCCAAAGATATTGTAAGCTATATTGCTGAGTATGTATCTAAAGCTCTCGCAGACTCTGATCTTTCTCAGTATGCAAAAGCTGCTGATCTTGAAGCTGCTGTAGGTAGAATTGATGCTCTTGAAAAGAAATTACCTACATTAGAAGCTGCTGATAAAAAGAATGCAGAAGATATTACTGCTGTTAAAGGCAGAATGGATACAGCAGAAGGCAAAATTACTGCTGTAGAAAAAGATCTTGCTACTGAAAAACCGAAGATTGCTAAGAACACATCTGATATCACCGCTCTTAAGGGGCTTGTTGGAGATGGATATGAAGCAATTCCAAGTGCGTCTATCAAAGGTTTATTTACTGCGTAAAAATATAATTGATTTTATTGGGAGGAGAGCTGCAATGCTCTCCTTCTATTTTAAAAATAAAAATGGAAGGATGTGACTAATGCAAAATGAAAGAACAATTTCTTAATCTCACTGGATTAACAGAACTGGTTGGTTATTTGAAGACAAGTATAGCTAATCATAAAGAAATACTTCCATATGCTTCCAATAAGTTATTTCCGTCTGTTGGAGATATAAATACTATTTATATAAATACTGCTACGAATACTATTTATCGTTGGGATAGCTCAAGCAAAACTTATATTACTCTAGCAAAAGCCGTAAAGTCTGTTGCTATCTCAGAAAGTACTGAAAACGGAAAAATCACACTCACTGTAGATGGTAATAAAACTACTGTTCCTATTCACGGATTAGGATCTGCTGCATATACAAATTCAAGTGCTTACTCTTCTGCCGGGCATACTCATACAAAAGCTCAGGTAGGACTTGGTAATGTAGATAATACAGCAGATGCAAATAAGAGTGTAAAACATGCAACTACTGCTGATAGTGCAACTACTGCAGGAACAGCTACAAATGTATCCGCTGGAGAAGGTACTGCTGATGCAGCTAGACATGTTTGGTTTTCTGACTCTACCACAGAGACAAAGCGAGCATACAGCGATAAGTTTAAATATAACCCTGTTACTAATAATCTGACGGTAAATGTTACAGGAAATGCTGCGACTGCAAGTAGTGTCGCATGGGGTGACATTACGGGGAAACCTTCTACCTATGCTCCTTCTGCGCATAATCATAATGATTCAACTATTACTTCTCTCAACGCAAGTAAACTCTTTGGAACAATTGATATTGCAAGGCTTCCCCATGGAGCATTAGAACGTCTGGTTATTGTTGAAGATGATACTGCACGTTTTAAACTTACTACTGCTAATATTCAGCTTGGTGATACCGTAAAAGTAACTAAGACTGAAAAAATGTATTATGTTGTTGATGAGAGCAAATTATCTTCTGAGGCTGGTTATTCAGTATATACTGCCGGAACTGCTACTTCTGTACCATGGTCTGGAGTTACTGGAAAGCCTAGCAGCTATCCACCAGCATCTCATAATCATGATGAACGTTATTATACCGAGACTGAGATGAATAGTAAATTAGCTGAAAAAGCTACAAAAGTACATACGCATACTAAAAGTGAAGTCGGATTAGGCAACGTTGACAATACTGCTGATGCCACAAAAAGTGTTAAATATGCTATTTCTGCAGGTAGCGCATCATCTGCCGCTGCTCTTACTTCTAATGCTGGATCATCAACTCAGCCAGTATATTTCTCAGGTGGTAAGCCAGTAGCTTGTTCATATACACTTGGTAAGTCAGTGCCTGCAGATGCATTATTTACCGATCATACTTATGGAAACATGAAGGGTGCTACTTCTTCTTCCGCCGGAAGTGCTGGTCTTGTTCCTGCACCTAATATAGGAGAACAATTAAAATTTCTTCGTGCAGATGGTACATGGGTAATTCCTACAAATACGACATATTCTGTAGGTACTACAAGCTATTCCGGTACAACTAAACTCTATACTTCCACAGGATCTGCTACAGATGGCACCATGACTCAAAATGCTATTACAACTGCCCTAAATGGAAAATCTGCTACTGGACATACACATAATTATGCTGGATCATCTTCAGTTGGAGGAAATGCGAACGCAGCTGTAAAATTAGCTACTGCAAGAAAGATTGGTAGTGCTTCATTCGATGGTACTACTGATATTACTTTATCTCAGATGGGAGTTATTAACCCAATTGAGCTGACCAGAGCCGAGTATGAAGATTTAATTATAAATAATAGAATTGATGATAATCAATACTATAATGTTATTGACGACTATGATTCTGATATTTTAATTAATGACTCTTCTGTTTCGAAAAAATATGTTTATTCCAGTGATAAAACAGAAAAAACATATTCTAAAAAGAGTACAACAAGCACTGTAACTTTATCTGCTTCTGCTTGGTCTGGCAGTTCTGCACCATATTCTTGTGTATTATCTGTGGAAGGTGTAACTGCAACAAATATCATAGAAATAAATTATGCTTCTTCTGCTTCAGATGCGGCTATAGAGGCATATCAAGGTGCTGGATTAAAAGACGGGGGACAGTCTGCTGGTAGAATCACATTATTAGCAACTGAGAAACCTACTGTTAATATTCCAATAACAATCATTGTAAGAAACGATTTATAAAAAAGGAGGTGTGATATGGCAACCTATAAAGGAAGACATTGTATTGCGGGTACAGGTGCTACAGGAGCACAAGGTGTCCAAGGAAATAAAGGTGATAAAGGCGATGCAGCTACCGTGGCTGTAAGTTCTACAGTTACTTTAGCACCTGGTTCACAAGCGAAAGTAGAAAATGAAGGGGATTCTCATAATGCCAAATTCAAATTTTCTATTCCACGAGGAGATAAAGGTGAAAAAGGCGATAATGCAACTATTACAATCGGAAGTGTAACCAAAGGTACCGATCCAGCTGTAACCAATTCTGGTACAGCTACTAATGCTGTTTTAAATATCACTCTTCCAAAAGGTGATACTGGAGTAAGTGTTTCCACTGTTACTCCTTATTATCTTGCAACTTCGCAATCACAGGGAATTACAAAAGATTCTAGCGGATGGACTAACTCAGCTCAATTAATGAGTAGTGTAAATAAATATCTATGGTGTTATCATAAGTTTACTTTTACAAATAATACAACTACTTCTACTAATCCAGTAGTTATAGGTGTTTATGGTGATAAAGGTGACCGAGGTACAACTGATTATAATGATCTTACAAATAAACCTATTGTTAATGGCGTAGTATCATATCAGTCTGATATTAATACGAAGCAGTTGAGAAATATTCGTTTTGCAACCGAAGAGCCAAAAGCTAGTGATGGAATAAATGGAGATATATGGGTGGTGTTTAGTGATGAGTAAAAATGTTGAATATGTAAGTTTTACAGGTAATCAATTTATAGATACAGGAGTAAGAGTAACTGGAAATAGCACCATAGAGCTTACTTACACGTACACAAGTTCTACAACTGGAGCAGTTTTTGGTTCAAGAACAAATACTTCTGGTACTGATAGTGTAAGCTTCTCTATGTTCGTGGTCAATGGTGATGTTAGATCAGATCATTTTGGGACAAGTAAAACTTTAGATAAAAATACTTACAATCCAAAAGAAAAACACACTTATAAAATTACTCCGGATGCTATATATTGTGACGGGAAGCAAGTTTACACACAAGGAGTATCTTCTAATACTACTCCTTCTACACTTTATATTGGAGCAGTAAAAACTAACGGATCAGTAGAAAAATACAGCACTGTCAATCTATACTCATTTAAAATATACCATGGAAATACTCTTGTTAGAGATTTTGTACCTCATAAGGACGATAATGAAAAATTCTGTTTAAAAGATGCTATAGAGAATAAATTCTATTACAGTAATAATGCATTGCAAGGACCTGTTGATTTATCTCATATTAAAACTGGTGATATTTTAAATTTTGATTATACTGGTGCCGTTCAAGCTATAGCACTACCTAAAGGTATATATAAGTTGGAGTGCTGGGGTGCTCAAGGTGGGTACAGTTCTTCTAATTCAGGAATAGAAATTGGTATGGGCGGAAAAGGTGGATACTCTGTTGGGACGATTACACTAAACCAAAAAACACCCATATATATTTATGCTGGTGGAGTTGGTAGCATAAGTGGCAACGGTAAAGCAGATGGTGGATTTCCCAATGGTGGTTCATCTTGGGCTTCCGACACAAGCGAAGGTGCTGGTGGAGGCGGTGGATCATCCGATATCCGTATTGGCACCGATTCATTGCATGCTCGTGTTATTGTAGCTGGCGGCGGAGGCGGCGGCGGAGAAGACAACGAAACTGGCGGATATGGTGGCGGTGAAACTGGCGGAACCTCAGGTTCTGGAACACCTGGTAGTCAAACTGCTCCAAGTGGATATTTTGGAATCGGCGGTCACACTTCCTATGATGGTGGCGGCGGAGGTGGCGGCTGGTATGGTGCTTGTCCAGCCGGTGGTCAAACAACCCCAGCTACCAGTAATAGTGGGGACGACACATCTGGCTCTCCTGGCGGTTCTGGTTATGTCTACACCTCTTCTACAGCTAAAAATTATCCTAACGGATGTCTAGTCAATTCTACTCATTACCTCACAAATGCTAAAACCATAGCAGGTAACACATCTTTTCCATCTCCTTCTGGAACTTCTGAAACTGGTCATTCTGGTAATGGGTATTGTCGAATTACTGTTATTGAATGCAATAGTACAGCGTTATATGCCAAAGTAAACAATTCACTGAAAAAAGCAACATCTATTTATTTTAAAATGAATAATAAAATTTATGGTATAGGTGCAGATAATAGTAGTAATACAAATATGAATTTTAGTTATACTGGTTCTGTGCAAACAGCCACATTAGATCCCGGTAAATATATACTTGAATGTTGGGGTGCTCAAGGCGGATCTTATAGTTCATATAGTGGCGGAGCTGGTGGTTATTCCATTGGAACAATTACTCTTTCTCAACGAACCAATTTATATATTTATGTAGGTGGACAACCAGCTACTCAAACTTCTACTGGAGCAACTTCTGGTGGTTTTAATGGTGGTGGTGCAGGTTGTTCAAGAACATATAATTATAGCACTTATGGACAAGGTGGAGGCGGAGCCAGCGATATCCGTATAGGTCAAGATAGTTTTTATGCCAGAGTAATCGTTGCTGGTGGTGGAGGTGGTTCTTCATCAGAAGACTCTTTCACTACTAAATATGGTGGTGGTATATCTGGTGGTTCTTCTGTATCTGGTTATGGTGCTACGCAAACATCAGCTGGTACAAATGGTTTATTTGGACAAGGAGGAGCTGCGACTACTTCCGGAACCAATTATAATTATGGTTCTGGAGGCGGCGGAGGAGGTTTCTATGGTGGTGGCGCTTGTTCAAGTTATAGTGACAGTACAAATTATAGAACATATAATGGCGGAGGATCTGGATATGTTTATACATCCAATACTGCTTCTAATTATCCATCAGGGTGCTTATTAAACTCCTCATATTATCTTACTAATGCACAAACTATATCTGGGAATCAAAACTTCCAATCTCCTACTGGTGATACTGAAACTGGACACGTAGGTAATGGATATGTTAAAATCACCAAATTAACAGATACCATTTATTTAAGTTCCAATAGTGATGTAATTGACTTTGATTATACTGGTGCTGTTCAATCAGTCACATTAAATGCTGGCACATATACTTTAGAGTGCTGGGGTGCTCAAGGTGGTTATCGTTCTTCATCTTCATATGGAGGAGCAGGTGGTTATTCAATAGGAACTCTTTCTTTATCCTCTAAAACAACTCTCTATATATATGTAGGCGGTTCTGGTAATTCTGTTACTTCGGCAAATTCTAGTGGTTATTATCCTGGTGGTTTTAATGGTGGTGGATATAGAAACACTTATAAAGGCGGTGGTGGTGCCACTGATATAAGAATAGGTACAGATTCTTTATATTCCAGAGTAATTGTTGCTGGCGGTGGAGGTTCTGATGGTTCATCTTCTCAATCTGGTGGTTATGCTGGCGGTACATCTGGTGCTAGAGGATCATTTGGTTATGGTTCTTATGGTTATGGAGGAAATCAAACTGCTACTTATTCATCTCTGAACGCAATCGCTTCTCAGGGAACTAACAACAATTCATCTGATTGTGCCGCTGGTTTTGGCTTTGGTGGTTTCGGATGTTATTCTTCATCTGGTTACGGTGGAGCTGGTGGTGGAGGATGGTACGGTGGACAAGGTACTTATCCTGATGGTTCTGGAGATGATGATGGCGGCGGAGGTGGCGGTTCAGGATATGTATATACATCATCTACAGCTAAAAATTATCCTCAAGGATGTCTGCTTAATTCGTCATATTATCTTACTGACGCTCAAACGATAGCCGGTAATCAAGCTTTTACATCGCCCGAAGGCACATCCGAAACTGGTCACTCTGGTAACGGATTCTGCAGAATTACAAACATGACCCCAAAACAATACGGAATGTTTATAAAGCGAAATGGAGCGTGGACGCATATAGATTTATAAAGGAGGGCTTCAAAAATGCCAATTGTATTTCATGGAACTGGCGGTGGAGGCGGTGGTACTTGGAGCAAAGTCAAGGAGAAGCCTGACTGGACCAATTGCACTGTAATGTATGGGGGAACTGCTCTCTCATCATCTGCTACTACAACAGACTCTGCTGCTCAATATAAAGTAATTTCAAGATCTACTGGTTCGACAGGAGATATCTTTACAAAATCTGCAACTCTTCCAAAAGGATTATATAGTGTTATGATCCGAATGAAAGTTTCTACAATCTCTTCTAGTTCTAATGTTTTCAAATTAACAATTGTAGATGGTTCTACTACAACAACTAAATATATTAGGCCAAGTATGTTTAAAACTGCTAACGGTTATACCACTCTTGGAACTGCTGTTGAAAATACTTCTGGAACTCTTAGAGTAACTTTAAGTATTTATAACACACTATCAAATCAGACAGTTTGTGTAGATTACTTAGCTATTACTCCTGCAATGGTTGGAGTTACATCAATTGCGTAAGGAGGTAGATATATGGCTGATACAATAGTGACTGCTGAAAAATTAAATGAAATTAAAACAAAATTAAATAATGAATTAAGGAATAGAAGAACTTATACGAATCATGGGATTAATGTGACTCAATATCAAGGTTCTGCATGGGATTTTTCTGCTACTTCTGGTCGTGAAGTGACTAATGATCAATTACATAAATTAATTGATCCTATGCTACAGATAAATGATTTTATGCAAGATAATACTTTAATTGGTGACAAACCCACTACTATACCAGATTTGACTACTGTAGAAAAATTTGTAGATAATCTTACAACTAAAGGTCAGACAAGTTCTGATTCTGGATGTCGTGGATCATGTGCTGGATTATGCTATGGCGCTTGTTATTCTGGATGCACAGGATGTAGTTCTTGTAGTGGTAATTGTTATACATCATGTGGAGATGGATGCGCCGGATGTTCTGGATCATGCAGCGGATGTTCTGGATGCTCTACTTCTTGCAGTGGATGCAGCTCTGGATGTACTGGAACATGCGATAGTAGCTGTAGCGGTGGTTGCAGCGGCGGTTGTTCTGGATGTAATGGATGTTCAGGATGTACTGCTAACTGTAGTGGTTCTTGTGGTGGTTCTTCATGTACTGGCTGTGGTAGTGGTTGTACAGGACAATGTGGTGCGAGTTCTACTGGTGGTTCTTGTAAAAATAACTGTTCCTCTGGATGCACTGCTTCATGTGGACAATGTTCTGGATGTTCAGGTGGTTGTATGGGAAGTTGTAGTTCTTGCAGTTCTTGTTCTGGTGGTTGTTCTGGTGGGTGTGACGGTTGCAGTGGTTGTGGTGGATGTAGCGGTAGTTGCAGAGGCTGCTCTGGATGTGGTAGTGGCTGCGAATCTGGTTGTAGTAGCGATTGTCAAGCTGGCTGCTCTGGAGTTTGTCAATCTGGCTGTGCTTCATCTTGTCAAGGTTGTTCTGGATCATGTTCTGCGGGGTGTTCTGGTTGTGGTTCTTGTGACGCTTCCTGTTCTACAAACTGCTCTTCTACTTGCGGCACTACATGCTCAGGAACTTGTTTTGGAGCAGCTAAGTCTTCATGATTTGGCTGCTTTTTAGATTAAATGAATAAACGGAGGAAATTTATATGAGAAATTTAAAAATTGATATTGCTGAAGATACTGTAAGTAAAATTCAAAGAATTCATTCTGAGACAGAAGCTAGAATGTTACTGTTAAATAGATTAATGGAAACGCATAAAGACGATGCAAGTTTTATTGACTCTGCTCTTTTTAAAAAATATCATGAGGAATATGTAACTATGTCCACTGCTTTCGATGAAGCAAAACATGTGTTAGAAACTGACTATATCCCTAAATATTTACAGAACCATCAGCTTAACTGGAATCTGGATTATGCAACTTGTCAGCTTAATGTTGACATCTTATGTGATTGTGACATTCCAGAATTAAATTAAGGGGTGCTATATATGGTATCACGTAATTATAGAAAAGGAATGCAGTTTACCGACACTATTGCTCACTTATATCCTGAGTTAACCGAAAGAGCAAAAGATGCTGGGTATAAAAGACCTTTAACACAAAGTTTGACATTCCAAGTAACTGACGATTGTAATCTTGCATGTACTTATTGTTATCAAACTTGTAAAGGGAAACGTCGAATGTCATTTGAAACAGCAAAAAAAGCTGTAGATATGTTACTTACTGGAGATAAGGGAATGTCTGAATACATCAACCCTATTTCTTCTCCAGGAGTGATTATTGAGTTTATCGGTGGCGAACCATTCCTTGAAGTTGAATTGATTCAGCAAATCTATGAATATTTTCTTGATCGTGCAATAGAGCTTAATCATCCGTGGGCAACTTTACATAGAATCTCTATTTGTTCTAATGGAATTTTATATTTTGATCCCAAAGTACAGGAATTTTTAAATAAGTATAAATACAACCTCAGTTTTTCAGTGACTGTTGATGGCAATAAAGAATTGCATGATGCATGTAGAGTGTTTCCTGACGGGAGACCAAGTTATGATCTTGCCGTGGCTGCTGCAAAAGATTGGATGGATAAAGGCGGAGTTATGGGAAGTAAAATTACTATAGCTCCAGGCAATGTTATGCATTTATACGAAGCTCTCACTCATATGGTTGAACTTGGGTATGATGATATAAATGCAAACTGTGTATATGAAAAAGGCTGGACTACAACTCATGCAGTAGTTTTGTATGCAGAAATGAAACGAGTTGCTGATTATTTCTTAGACACTGACTTGAATTTCTTAGATGGAAGCTTCAGATGTTCTCTGTACGAAAATAATTTCTTCCATCCGAAAGAAGAGAATGATCTTCAAAACTGGTGTGGTGGAAATGGAGTCATGTTATCTGTCGATCCTGATGGAGTTTTTTATCCTTGTATTAGATATATGGAATCTTCTCTTAATGGTGAGCAGGAACCATACTCTATTGGTAATGTAGATGATGGAATCTGTGCTCATGATTGTGAGAAATGTCGTGTAGTCGCACTGAAGAAAGTTGATCGTAGAACTCAAAGTACAGATGAATGTTTTAACTGTCCTATCGCTGAGGGATGTAGTTGGTGTACAGCTTATAACTATCAAGTATTTGGAACCCCAGATGCAAGAGCAACATTCATTTGTGTTATGCATAAAGCTCGTGCTCTCGGTAATATCTACTTCTGGAATAAATATTACAGAAAACATAATATGTCTACAAGAATGAAAATGCATATTCCTGATGAATGGGCTTTGGAAATCATAAGTCAATCCGAACTGGATATGCTAAAAGAATTATCAAAGGAGGATGCTTAAATGAAACTTATTTTAAAAGACAAACAGGAAATTGAAATTTCCAATACAAATATTAATTATAACACTAATTTAAGTGAAGATGAGCGTAGAAGTATTACTTTTGTTTTAGATGAGCCAACTCTTACTACAGAAAATCTCATTAAAATGCTCACAAGAGAAAATCTTGAACATATAGAAATTAATTCTGCTGCAAAAACAATTGAGAAAGAAAATTTAAAGCTTATTACTGTATCTGAAAATCTCACAGATGATCATTATAGAATTGAAATAAGACTTTCAACTAATTAATCGAGAGGGCTAACTACCCTCTCTTTTTATGTTATGTTTTAACATTTCTTTTAATGACTTATGTCATTATCTTTAATTCAATTCAAAAGGAGGCTTGATATTATGCCAGAAATCAAAGGTATTGATGTTTCCCGTTGGAACGGAACAATCGATTGGAAAACTGTCGCTAATTACGGTATGGGCTTCGCTATCCTAAGAATCACAGAACAAGGAAATATTGTTGATAGTACATTTGAGCCTAATTATAAAGGCTGTATTGAGAATAAGATTCCTGTTGGAGTCTATAAATACAGCTATGCTACTACTATTGCTCAGATTGAAGATGAAGCAAATGTAGTTATTAAAACATTGAATAAAAGAAAACTGGATTATCATGTGTTTCTTGATATAGAGGATAAATGTCAGGAGAATTTATCTGACAGTTTAATGATGAAAATGATCGAAGCTTTTAGAGCTATTATTGTCAAAGCTGGATATAAATTTGGTATTTATTGCGGTTATTCTTGGTATCAGAACCAGTTACCAGAGGGTGCGAAAAAGTATGATTGTTGGGTTGCCCGATATCCTAATAATGATACCGGTGAATTACAGGAAAGATTAAGAGTTCCTGCTTCTACTGGTGTTATTGGATGGCAATACTCTAGTAAGGCAACCATTCCTGGAATTCCAACAAAAACCGATCGAAGTGTATTCTATAAAGACTATTCTAAATCTTCTACTACTTCTACAGACTCTCCCAAACCAACAACTACACAAGGAAGTGATACTATGAATAAAGATAAAGCTATTGATGCTCTTATTGCTTGCGCTGAAAATGAGGTTGGATATTTAGAGAAGAAATCTAATTCTCAGCTTGATGATAAAACTGCAAATGCAGGTTACAATAACTACACTAAATACTGGAGAGATGTATATCCTCAGTATCAGGCACAGGCTTGGTGCGCTGCATTTGTGAGCTGGTGTATGATGAAAACATTTGGTCTTGATGTAGCTAAAAAACTCCTTAAACATTGGCCTTATGTATACTGTCCTACTCTTGGAAATCTCTTCACAAAGTATGCAAATCCACAGCGAGGAGACATTGTAATCTTCTATCGTCATGGCACATTTGCTCATACTGGATTAGTCACAAAAGTCGAAGGAGATAAATTTTATACTATTGAAGGTAACACTTCAGCTGGCTCTACTGTTGTTCCAAATGGTGGAGGAGTTTTTGCTAAATCTTATTACAATTCTAATCTTCCAGGCACTAAATTCTGTCGTCCAGACTATTCTATTGTCACATCTATTTTAACATCTCCTGCACCTGTACAGCCATCTTATACTGCATGGGTAGGTTCTTGTACAGCTAATGGAACAGATGTATTCTCAGACGCTACAGGAGCTTCTAAGCTAAGTACATATCCTAAACTTAATGCAGGTAATCTTGTGGATATCATCGGTGAATCTGGTACAAGATATCAGGTTCGTATCGCTGCAAAATATATAGGGTATGTAGAAAAATCTAACATTAAAAATCCTAATACTCCTGCTGCAACAACTACAAAAAAATATCCATTTGTAGGAAAAGTAACTGCAAGTAAATTGAATGTTCGCAAAAAACCCGGTACTGAACATCCGTTACTTCCAGAGTATCCGATGTTAAATAAAGACAATCTTATTAATGTCCTCGGAGTTACAAAAGATACTAAAGGTGACAGATGGTACAAAGTATCAATTACTAAAAATGAATATGTTGGCTATGTATCAGCCAAATATATTACTAAGGCATAAGGAGGTACGTCATGGGTATTGAACAGATACAGAAAATCCATGAGTTTGGTGAGATCAATGTGATCATATCTTTACTTCTTTGTGCAATGTTTGCTATAGCTTTAAAAGCTGGATGGGAGAAACTTCTTGATACTCTTGGACTTGAGACTAAAGCATCTCTACAGAAGAAAGCTTTAGAGAAGAAGTTGTCTGATATGGAACAGAAAATTGCTGATTTCGAACAGTCTCAGCATGATTATCATGATCAGTCTATTAATATCAGAGATAAACTCGAAGATAATCAGAAAGTCTTACAGGATGGCATTAATGAACTGAAGACGCTTCTCATCAATAAAGAAATTGATGATATAAGAACAACTATTTTAGAATTCTCTAATACTGTTATGAACGACAGAGACTATAATAAAGAACAATACGAACATATTATTGATTTGTATGATAAATATGAAAAAATTCTTGAGCAGAACGGAATGACCAATGGTCGTGTTACTGCCTCAATGGAGTTCGTATTAAAGAACTATCAAGATTTAATGGACAATGGTTTTAAAAAATAATCCTTGCATTTATATGTAGGGATTATTTTTTATGGGGAAGGCTATATGGAAAATAAATTTTTATCACCTGAAATAAATCAAAAAATTTATGATTATTGTAAAAATACGATTACTGATTCACTGAAATTTTACTTATATATACATATTGTCCCAAAAGAAATAAATTCATATGGACATGATAAGTATTATGTAGGAATTACTTCAAGACATCCTAAAATACGATGGATGAACGGACTTGGATATAAGACACAAATGTTTTATAGAGCAATTGAAAAGTATGGTTGGAATAATATTGAACATAAAATTATTGCCTCAGACTTAAGTCAAACCGAAGCTGAAGAATTAGAAAAAGAAATTATTTTATATTTAAAATCTAATCAACCAGAATATGGGTATAATATTGCTTCTGGTGGAATGTTTGTTGGTGGACATTGTGTAAAAATTGCTCAATATGACTTAGATGGAAATTTTATTAAATCATATCCCAGCATAGGAAACGCTGCATTAGAAATAAATCAAAATAAAGAGAGTGGTGGAATACGTTGGGCACTATCTCAAGAAGGCCGTACATGGAAGGGATTTATGTGGAGAGAATATGAAGAAGATCCTATACCAAAAATAGAACCATATATACCTTATGATTGTCGTACTCCTATCTTACAATATGATTTATATGGTAACTTTATCAAAGAGTGGGATAGCCTGAAAGAAGCATCTGATTATTATAAAACTTATTGTATATCAAATGCATGCAGGCAGCTGGCTCCTACCGCTGTTGGGTTCCAATGGAAGTATAAAAACGACGACAGAATTATAAAAGATATTCATAATAGCACTAATAAGAAAACAATTTATGTATATACATTAGATGGTCAATTTATTAATCAGTATGAAAGTATTTCTGATGCAGTTAGAAAATTAAATATACCAATTAATCGTTCATATTTGGATGTGTCTAATTGTTATGCTGATATTCGGAAAAATTCTTCACATGGATATAGATGGTGCGATACATATTATGATAAATTACCACCACTATTACAACGTGGGAAACCTATTATTCAACTTAACAATAATAAGCAAATTATAAATATATTTAATAACATGAATATGGCAACTAATGAAACATCAGAAAGCCGATCAACAATTACAAACAGTTCAAACAAAGATAGATTAACCAAACGTGGATATTATTGGAAATTTGCATCTGATATATCATCAGATAATCTAAATTTTATTAATGAAGATATTAAAGAAAAATATTATGAAATGACCGCATAAAATTTTATGGGTAGTCAAGCATTATACTTGGCTACCCATTTTTTTACTTTGATTCTTTATCAAGCATATTCCGAACGTCTTCTACAGAAAGTCCTTTTTCTCGAAGTAATCTGGCAAGATTTTTCATAGACTGTTCTTCTTTTGCGGCTGCTTCTTTCTTCTCTGCTGCAACAAGATCTTTAGAAAGATTCTTTTTCTGCACTCTCAAGCCTTTGATATCTTCTGTAAGCTTAGTAATTTGTTCTTCTATAGATGTAATTTGTGCCTTAATTTCTTCTGATGTAAGCTCTACTTTTCTTACTCTTGCCATTTTTTAACTACCTCTTTTCTATTTGATAAGGGTGAAATAAGGGTGAAGTTTTTAAGAAGTGCTTGTTTTATAAGACTCTAAGTCGGTTTTTCATAGGTACCGGAAACCACTGCTCTATCCACTGAGCTACAGGCGCGTATCTTGAAAATCTGATTTTCAAAGGATTTATATAATTTATTTAATACAAGGTCTATATTATCATAATTACCGAAAAAAGTAAAGTTTTTTATTTTGTTACAAAAGATGCATTATTTTGTTACAAGTCAAAAATTATGGGCAGTCATGCATTGTGCTGACTGCCCGGTTTTATTTACATTTTCAGATCGTCGAATTTTAATCGGATGATCACCAGGGTGATCGCCATAAGAATGATTCCTGCCGGAAGTGCGATCCATGCTGTCTGTACAAATCCTGCGATAATATAAGTCAGGAAAGATACTGCTGCTGCAACCATTGCATAGGGAAGCTGTGTGCTGACATGATTTACATGTTCACACTGTGCACCTGCTGATGCCATGATGGTTGTATCGGAAATCGGTGAACAGTGATCTCCACATACAGCACCTGCCATACATGCAGAAATAGAGATGATCATCAGTTCATGATTTGTTCCTGAGAATACATTAACAACAATCGGGATCAGGATACCAAAGGTTCCCCATGAAGTACCTGTCGCAAATGCGATAACAGCCCCGATCACAAAGATAATTGCAGGAAGGAAATTCATCAGCCCGCCTGCAGAGCTTTTAACAATTGCAGATACAAATACAGATGCACCAAGGCTGTCTGTCATGGCCTTCAATGTCCAGGCAAAAGTAAGGATCAGGATTGCAGGTACCATTGCCTTGAATCCGTCCGGAATACACGCCATACAGTCTCTGAAATTCATAACACGACGTATCAGATATAAAACAATCGTGATAACCAGTCCGAAGAAGCTTCCAAGCACCAGTCCCACAGATGCATCACTCTGTGAAAATGCAGTTACAAAATCAGTTCCGCTAAAGAAACCACCTGTATAGATCATACCGATTACGCAGCATATTACAAGGCTTACAATCGGGATCAGAAGATCGATCACCTTGCCACGCGGATTACTTTTCTCATCTTCAGCCGCGTTTGCATAAGGACGTGCAGGTGTTGTGTAGATATCACCTTTTAAAGCATTTGTCTCATGAACTCCCATTGTTCCGAATTCTACTTTCATAAGAACCATTGCCACCATCATGAAGATCGTAAGCAGTGCGTAGAAGTTATAGGGAATTGCATGTACAAACAGGGTAATTCCATCCTCTCCTTCTACAAATCCGCTGACTGCCGCAGCCCATGAAGAAATCGGTGCAATGATACATACCGGTGCTGCTGTGGCATCGATCAGGTACGCCAGCTTTGCGCGGGACACATTGTGCTTATCTGTCACAGGACGCATAACGCTTCCTACTGTCAGACAGTTAAAATAATCGTCAATAAAGATCAGTACACCAAGAATGATGGTTGAGAGTTCCGCACCAACTCTGCTTTTAATCCTCTTACCGGCCCAGCGTCCGAATGCTGCGGAACCGCCTGCCCTGTTCATCAGGCATACCATGGTTCCCAGAATAACAAGGAAGATCAGGATACCCATATTATAAGAATCTGTCAGAACGCTGATCATTCCGCCTTCAAAAATATGAAGGATTGTTCCTTCGAAATTAAAATTAGAGTAAAACAGTGCACCAACCAGTATTCCTACAAACAGTGAACTGTATACTTCTTTGGTGATCAGTGCCAGTGCAATGGCAACAAGCGGCGGAACCAACGACCAGAATGTGCCGTAAAATTTCGCAGATGCAGCCACCTCTTCCTCTGCTGCAAGTACAGTCAGCGGACTTGCCAGTATCAGCAGCATCAGTGCTGAAAGGCAGAGCGAAAGTCTTTTTATGTTACTTTTCATTTCTTTTCTCCTTCTCTTGTAAGATATATGATATTTCGATCATAGCACGCCTCTTAATTAATGCATTTGAAACAGCTTGGCAGAATTTCACGCTCTGATGAGCCGGATCAATATGCATTATTTACGAGGCTTGCTATAATCAAATCTGTAAATGTAGCAGGATTCCGTCTGTGCGATCAGTTCACAACCACACTCTGTCAGAAAATCATGGTCAACCAGCCCGATCTGTGTTACTACGAAATCTGTCTTTGATTTCTTCAACGCAGCCTGAAACCCTTCTTTATCTTCATAGATATGATAATCGATCACATCCAGCAATGCTTTCTGTCTTTTATAGAAACTGCTGTTCTCATCATAGTTTCCCGCCACTGTACTGCCTGATCTATAGATACTTGCATTTCTGCTTATTACAGTGGCGATCCCCGCATCATACTGTCGCACAATGCTGTTAAGACTGCCGTCAAAAACAACCCTTGGAAAATCATTCTCCTGGTTCTGGTGGATCACGTCGCAGACTGCACGCAGATCATTGGGCACCTTATAAATATTCTCTGCCATTGCAAAATTGGTCACTACCCCGTCCAGCGGATTTCCCAGGATCACAAAACCTGTCAGCACAGCTGCAGCCATAAGAACTTTTATCCAGGTCTTTCTAAAAGCGGTCACAAGTCTGACTCCATAGTAGGCAACCGCCGGGATCACAGGAAGAATCCAGATAAACCGGTAATATTCATTCTCAAACTTCACCTTTGCAATAAGATATTTTACAACCAGCGGATTATATACTGTCAGCAGCAGAAATACTGTATAGCCGACAAATATCCCGGACTTTCTTTTTCTCCCCAGGACCAGTGTGCAGATCAGTCCTACAGCAAACAGAAGAGGATACCAGCAGGAACCCCAGTACAGCCTCATACATGCATCAACAAAGCGCAGTCCCAGTTCCTGAATTGTTACACCTGCCATTTTTTTCTCCTTTCTGTATTATGATGCAGCCAGCGTCAGCAGACCGATTCTGCATGCAAAAAATACAGCTGCATATAATGCCGACGGAAGCATACACACTGCACAATATACCAGCCCTGAAAATCTCTTATTCATAACTGCCGCCGGAGCCATTCCCGCTGCGATCACGATAGGAAAGATGATAGCAGAACCGGAAAATGTCAGCGCACTGACCGCTGTGACAAACAATATGATCCAGACATTCCTGCTGTTTTTCTCCTGCAGATACCAGACGGCGCACATGAGAACTGCAGGGATGGCAATGTTGGCAAGGATGGCTTTTCCCTCGTAACTTCTGGTAAAGAAAAAAGTTCCGGAGGAATAAATCGTACCGCAAAACAGCTGTAAAACACAGACAAAGACAAGCATCAGATCTGCTTTCTTCCTGTTTCCGTCAAACAGTCTCTTACCGATCTGATAAATGATCAGATTGGCAGTCACTACATTCATACATGACATTACCTGCTTTGCCTGCACAATGGGATGGATTCCCAGAAGTCTGCACCACACTGCATTATGCATCGGATATGCGGAAAAAACATATCTGGCCTGAAATGCCTTCTGGATCGCTCCGTTAAAGGGATTATATCTGCCAAGAGTATCTGTGTATACAGAAGTACTCACTGTTCCTACATAATACGCCGCATCTACTGTTGTATCCTCGTAAAAGATCACAATCAGACACTGCAGCAATACTACGGCACCTGCAAGGATAATCATCACAGAGTGATTTTTCCATATTTCAGAAATGCTTCCAAAAATCCCACTACATGTTTCCATTTGTCCGGCACGTATTCTCCGTTGTTTTTTTATTGTGCAGATCACAGCTGCGCAGATAACCAGAGCCATAATTCCTGCCCATATATAAGCCGCAGCTGTCAGAGATACCCATTTCAGTGTCATCGGTACGATCACCAGTTCAAACACTGCAAAGTAAACCAGATATCCCAGTATGAAAGTCAGGGAACAATCCCCTTTTACTTTCAATATCCGGACCAGAACAATGCCTGTTGCATAAAAAACTATAAACTCCAGGGCAAAACCTGCACAGGCAAGGCATAATTCTCTCATTCTTCCACCTTTGTCCCTGACCGGATGGATTCGCGGTTTTTCAAAATCTCCATGGCAATCTTCTCAGGAGTCATCGGAAGCTCTGTCAGACGCACACCTGTTGCATTATAAATTGCCTCAGCCAGTGCCGGACATGGAGTATCAATTACAAGCTCACCAATGGATTTGGCACCAAAAGGACCGCTCTTTTCGTAACTGCACTCGAAATCCACGCGGATATTTCCGATATCCTGTCTGGTTGGGATCTTATACTGCATAAAAGAGTTGTTGCGGATCTTACCTTTATCTGTATATTGTACATCTTCCCAGAGAGCCATGCCAATTCCCTGTGCAATACCGCCCTCCGTCTGTACACGTGCAAGATTCGGATTGATCGGTGTACCGCAGTCAACAACCGCCACATAATCCAGAACATCCACACTGCCTGTCTCTGTATCCACCTCTACTTCTGCCATACCTACCATAAACGGCGGCGGCGAGATCGGTGAAGAATGCTGTTTCACAACCTGAAGCTCGATATTGTTAAAGAAAGTGCTCTTTAATGCAATATCTTCCAATGAAACTTTCTTCTGGGCATTTTCAGAACTGATGGCATCCATATCAACACTATAGCCCTCTTCTGCATCTGTCATATGACCTGCTGCATTTCCCTCTGCCCCATCGCTTATCTCAAGTGTCTCATCATAGAATACACAGGAACCGTCAAAATCAACTTTTCTCTCATCTACTTCCATCATCTCTGCGCCAAGCTTACAGATTTTTTTCTTCAGCTCCTCACAGGCCTTCATAACCGCTACACCGGTGGTATAGGTTGTAGCGGAAGCATAGGAACCGGAATCATAAGGAGAAATATCCGTATCCACACTGAATACTACTATGTTATCCATAGGCGTATTCAGGCAGTCAGCCGCAATCTGCGCCATAACGGTATCACAGCCTGTTCCCATATCCGTACATCCAAGTGCCAGTGTATAAGAACCATCTTCATTCAGCTTAATATCTGCGCCGCCTACGTCAACTCCTGCAATAGAGGATCCCTGCATAGCCATGGCAACACCGACTCCGCGGACCTTGCCATTTCCCATATCCCTGCATGGATATTTGGAATCCCAGTCCATCATCTCTTTGGCGCGCGCCATACAGCGGTCCATGGAACAGCTCTGTGCATAAGGAACATCCGGATATCCCGGAAGAGGACCGCCCTCTACAGGCATATTCATTTCTTTTACCTTAACAGGATCCATTCCCATCTTATGTGCCAGCTCATTTACTGCAGATTCCACTGCAAAAATACCCTGGGTTGCACCATAACCACGATAGGCACCTGCAGCCTGCACATTTGTATAGACAACATCAAAAGCAAACCTGTAGGCTTCTGTATGTCTGTAAAGAGCGATTGATTTATGACCGCTGAGTCCTACTGTTGTAGAACTGTGTTCTCCGTATGCCCCAGTGTTGGACAAAGTATAAAGATCAATTGCCTTGATGATACCATTTTCATCTGCACCTGCGCGTACTGTGATCTCCATCTCATGGCGCGGTGAAGAGCAGATCATGGACTCATATCTGGAGAAGATCATCTTGGACGGGCGGCCTGTTTTCCAGGTCACGATCGCCGGATAGATCTCACTGACAGAGGTCTGCTTTGCACCAAAGCCGCCACCGATCCTTGGCTTGATCACACGTACTTTGGAAGCAGGAATGTCCAGTGCCCTTCCAACGATCCTTCGCACATGGAATGGGATCTGTGTTGAGGACAGAACGATCAGTCTGCCGAAATGATCCATATAGCAGGCTGTGCGGAAAGTCTCCATCATAGTCTGCTGGTTTGCTCTTGTATGATAAGTGCGCTCTACAGTATATTTACACTTTGCCAGAACTTCATCTACATTTCCATGTTCTTCCACTGCGGATGCACATAAGTTTCTTTTGTTGTCTCCGCCAAGAGGAATTTTCAGCTTCCAGTCATCCTCCGGATGGACCAGGATCGGATTATCTTTTGCCTTGTGGATATCCAGAACCGGTGTCTCCACGCGGTAATCTACGCGGATTCTCTTCAATGCTTTATCTACCGCCTCTTCTGTCTCACCCGCAACAATGGCAACTGCATCTCCCACAAAACGTACATGACGGTCAAGGATCAGTCTGTCATCCGGACTCATCTCCGGTGCAGTCTGGCCGGCAAGGGTAAAACGTTTCTGAGGCACATCTTTATAGGTAAGGATACATGCAATTCCGGCCACCTTCTCGGCAGTACCTGTTTTAATATCTTCCACCCAGGCGTTGGCGTGGGGACTTCTCAGTATCTTCACGATCAGGCAGTCCCTTGGTGCCAGATCATCTGTATAGACAGGCTTTCCGGTTACCAGTGACATTGCATCTGTTTTACGTACAGGTTGATTTACATATTTCATCTTTATGCTTCCTCCTGTGCTTTCTTATATTTCAGGAACTTCAGGATACTCCTTGTCTGGGAAACAAAACCGGAACATCTGCACAGATTTCCCGCAAGATATTCTTTGATCTGCTCCTCTGTGGGATCTTTGATCTCGTTGAGCATCGCAAATACATTCATGATAAATCCCGGATTGCAGAAACCGCACTGTTCCGCACCTTCATTCGCCAGAAAGCTTCCAAACTCCTGCGCTTCTCTCTGCATTCCTTCCAATGTAACGATTTTCTTTCCCTCAATGCGTGCTGCAAGTGTACTGCAGGAAAGCACCGGACAACCGTCCATAAGAACTGTGCAAAGACCACAGTTCGCAGTTTCGCAGCCTCTTTTCACGCTGAAACAGCCCTGTTCTCTTAAGAAATCGATCAGCAGTGTATCCGGGGAGATCTCTGCGTGGCGGTTCACTCCGTTAAGCCAGAAATTAATATTCATTTTTCATCCCTCCTACTGCTTCCCAGGCTCTTCTTGTCAATACTTTTACAAGAAGGGTTCTGTATTCCTTTGATCCTCGCATATTGCCTGCAGTAGGAACGTTCTCTGCCGCATATTCTGCAAAGGCTTCGATCGCCTCTTCCTTCTGCTTTTTTGTCATGTTCCGGAAATTCTTCAGGATCTGCTTCTTATCTTCCACGATCATGGCACGTGCAGGTCTGGCACCTATCACAGTCCTTGCCTCATTTCCGATCACAGAAGCTGCACAGGTCAGCACCGGGAAATCTGTTTTTATGTTTCTCTGACTTAAGTAACAGGTAAGAAGTGGCTCTTTTCGCACGATGATATTTACAAGGATGTCATTGTCCTTCTTCATATTTACAAATTCAGTCAGTGGAATACGGCCTGCATCATATAATTCTACCCATGTATCCATTCCCAGGAACATGGTCAGAACATCTGAGAAACCATATCTTCCATAAATGCTTCCTCCCACAGTGGCACAGTTTCTGAACTGTACGCCTACAATGTGGCAAAGGCTTTCTTTCATAGCTCCATGTGTGTAGGTATTCAGAGCTTCATTTGTCTCCAGGTCATGAAGCGGAGTCATACATCCGATGACAAATTCGTCATCATTCTCCGAAATCGCATCCAGCCCCAGACCGGAAAGATCAATCGCTGTGGATATTGCTCTGTTGCCCATTTTCATCCAGACCATTCCCCCAAGAATACGGGCTGTTTTCTTCTGGTTCAGTTCATAAGCTTCCGCCAGACTGTTTACCTTTACATAGCTTTTGATTTTCAGCATTATGTATCGTATCCCTTTCTTACATACTTTTCATATCTCTTGTAATATTTTGACTCGGATCTGTCGTCAGACAGCCAATTTAATATAATACCATAGCTTAAAGAAAAAATCTATAAATATCCTCTATTTCATAAATAAATTTTTGTTACTGTTCACTCCGTTCTCAGTAACGTAGCCAAAATTCATTCCAGATTGCCTGCGGCAATGGAATTTTGGCTTGTATGTCTCGGCAGTAATCCTGGTCAGGCGGACAATATCATCCGCTTTGCTGCTTGCTGTAAATATTACTCTAATTCTAGCATATGGCAGCCAAAAGTGTCTATTGATAAAACTATCCAAAAAAAACTTTTCAAAATATTATCGGATTAACTGCATCATTTGTTTCATTGCGAATCGTTTTTGTGCACTGTACCTAAATATTTTCGTAATATATTTGGTTTTTTATATGTTTTACTGGATTTTTTCGAGTATCAATGTTATAATGTTCACAAATAAAAGACTTATCACTGTTAATTGCAGATAACAGGTACAATTTGCGAATATCCGCCTGAATCTATATCGTTCAATAACAGAGATGTCATAAAGGAGGGTTTGATTATGAGTAAACGCGTGATTACAATAAACAGGATGCTCGGCAGTAATGGCCGCCTGATCGGTAAAGCTCTGGCAGAAGAGCTTGGATTTGCTTTTTATGACAAAGAGCTGATCGATATTGCAGCTCAGAAAGAGAATATTCCTTTTGATCTGCTTGCCAAGGTTGATGAGAAACGTGGCAGCCAGTGGCGTTTTCCCATTGACCATGAACTTCAGATGGACAGCGATTTTCACTTTGTTCCCATGAATGATGTGCTCTTTGATCTTCAGCGAAAGATTATTCTGGATGCTGCTGAGAAAGAAGATTGTGTGATCGTTGGCCGATGCGCCAATCACATCCTCGACAATAAATGCCTGAGCGTATTTATCCATGCACCATTTGAGTATCGTGTACAGACTGTCATCGAGCGTACAGGACGGGAAGAAAAAAGTGCACAGAAGCTGGTTAAGAAAGTGGATAAAGAACGGCGTACTTATTATGAGTACTTTACAGATAAGAAATGGAAAGATATTTCCCAGTATCATCTGGCATTTGACAGCAGTAAATTTGAGCAGGATAAAATTATACAGATGATAAAGATGGCATTGTAAAATCAAACAGGGTTCCAGATTCAAAAGTCTTATCATGCAGGCACGAACGACTTTTTGAACCTGGGCCCCTGATATCATATTATTTATTTTCTCCCAGAATATACTGCTTCAGGAAATCATAAATCTGATTCTCTGTTGGAGGACATCCCTTTACGTTATGTTCAAATTTACAGGTGCATGCACCTACACCCAGTTTTCCTGTTTTTCCGCGGTATCCCTGGCCGATGCAGATTTTCGTGTCCAGTTTCTCGAAAAGGCCGTCATTTTTAAGCATTTCCAGAGCCGGGATGAGATAACCATAGCAGGCACTGCAGGATTCTACTTCTTCTACTGCATCCTGAAGTTCTACCACTTTTCTTGATTTCGGAAGTTCTTTGCGGGCATTTTCCTCACAGTATACGATGTGGGAATTTTTCAGATCAGTACTTCCAACCCCAAGCTTCTCTGCCAGTTCAATATACGGTACATCTTTCGTTGTATAATGCATGATCTGACATACATAAGAATCGATCAGTACCGGATCCGTCCCCGCCCAGATACGGTTCATCACTACCGGATTTCCGCCATCCTCGAAATCCAGATCCCCGCAAATGTTATCAACCACGACAAAATCCTGATGGAGCCCCGCATTCAGATGTGCAATCGGTTCATGCAGTCCCATCGCATGAAAATGACGCTTCTCTGTATTGGGGATCAATCCTTTCATATTTTTCAATGCACATGTGATCTTTGTCTGACAATGGCCTTTCAATACCGGAACATTGATCAGAAAATCAATATTTGCCGCACGTTCACAGACATTCAGTTTCATCCCCCTGCAATCTCTTTCAATCCCCTTGTCTTTCTGCATATCCCAAAAAGGCACCTGATATTTTTCCGTTAGTTCACGATATCCGCATACTTCGTATGCTTCTGTGGTCTTATCTCCCACCCAGGAGCCTTCCAGAATGGCAATATTTCCATATCCGTTTTCCTGCAGATACTCAATAATTCCCGCCACAATTTCCGGATGTGTGGTAGCTCCCCATGAAGCCTCGGAAGGTGATACAAGATTAGGCTTGATACCAATCTGCATCTTTTTATCTGAAATTACAGACGCCAGGCCGCACTGTGCCAGCAGTTCCTTTGTCATTTCTTTGTAATTGGTTCCGCTCTTTATATAGATTTCATTTTTGTTCATTACAAGATTATCCTTTACACTTTACATTCGAATATTTTTCTGCTGATTTTTGCATATCTTTTTTGTATTTCCCCCTGGAAGTTTTCTTCTGAACCGGTCAGCTTTTCTGAGGTGAAAATGTTCTCCGCATCAGCCTGCATGCCACTGTACTTGTGAGCAGTGCCACCAGAAATCCTGCCAGAACATCCCCCGGATAATGTACGCCCAGATAGAGTCTGGAAAAAGCAATCATTCCGGCCAGAACAACAGGCAAAATTCCCCATTTCCCGGGCAGCATCCGCAGACAGACCAGTGCAACGGCAAAGGAAGCGCAGGTATGGCCAGATGGAAATGAATAGTCTTTCGGTCTGGTGATCAGCGGGATGATCTGTGTATAAGTATCAAAAGGTCTTGGACGGGCTACTGCATTTTTTATCAGCAGATTTGTGATCAGAAACCCTGACAGCAGCGAGAGTGCCGCTGTCACTCCTGTTTTGCGTGTTTTCCCGAAACAGATCAGAAGCACACATAATACGATCCAGAACCATCCTCCGTTTCCGAGGAAGGTGACTGCTCTCCAGAACGGAGTCAGGGCATCCACCCTTAAATGTTCCTGGATCCACAGTAAAATATTCATATCTAATTGCTGTAATGTCGCCATAAACTTCTCCCATTATATTTTTTATCAGTCACAGTATGTATTCCTCTCAAAATACATACGAATTATATCAGTCCGACTTCTTTTGTGCAAGGTATTATAAGCAAAGTTGATTTGTTTAAGGGCTCAAAAGTCAAAATAACGTAGAAATCAGTCAAAATACCGATAGCGTTTTTCTGCCGGAAGGATTATGCTGAAAACAGACTAATAAAACTGCCTGATCGGGCAAATACTTATTACGGGGGTAAATATGATAAACACATTATCGGCCGGTAAGGATAATTTTTACCGGCAGATGCTTAAACTGACGATTCCGATCATTATCCAGAATCTGCTCAGTGCAGCGGTTAACTCCGCAGATGTAATTATGCTTAATTATGTGGGACAGTCTGCGATTTCTGCGGTGTCTCTGGCTGCCAATTACTCCAATATCCTGTTTATGGTATATTATGGACTTGGTACAGGCGCATCTCTTCTGTGTGCGCAGTATTTCGGAAAAAATAATATGCAGGCTATTCATGCGATCGAGGGAATTGCTCTCCGCTTTTCCATCATAATCTCGGGAATCGTAGCACTGATCGCATTTACTGCTCCTCAGCTTATGATGAAGATTTTTACTTCTGATCAGGAACTGATCTCTATCGGTTCTTCTTATCTTAGGATTATGGGAATTACATATCTCTGCTGGGGAATTACAGAGATTTATCTGGCGATTTTACGCAGTATCGGACGTGTAACGATCAGTATGGCATTGAATATGCTGGCTTTTATATTGAATATTATCCTGAATGCTACTTTTATCTTCGGGCTTTTCGGCGCACCGAAGCTGGGGGCTACAGGTGTTGCCATTGCAACTGCTGCTTCCAGACTGATCGAACTGGCAGCATGCGTGATCGTTTCTTTCCTGAGCAAAGATGTTAAATTGAACCTGACCTTTATGTTTATCCGCAGTAAGGTGCTGTTTGGCGACTTCGTCCGGCTGTCACTTCCCGCTCTTGGAAATGACATTTCCTGGAGTGTTGCTTTCTCCATGTACTCTGTGATCCTGGGACATCTCGGAACAGATGCCGTTGCAGCCAACTCTCTGGTTACGGTTGTGCGCAATATCGGTTCTGTGTTCTGCTTTGCAATTGCCAGTGCGGGAACGATTCTTCTTGGAAATGTAATGGGAAAAGGGGATCTGGAGAAATCGAAGGTGTATGCTTCCAGAATGCTGAAGATGACCATTATAGCCGGTGCCATTGGCGGTGTGATCGTATTTGCCATCACGCCTCTGGTCCTGAGATTTGCATCCTTAAATGACGGGGCAATGCATTATTTGAAGTACATGCTGCTTATCAATACCTATTATATTATGGGTTCTGCGGTAAACACAGCCCTGATCGCCGGGGTATTCCGCGCAGGCGGTGATACGAAGTTCGGACTGATCTGCGATACCATTGATATGTGGGTATATGCGGTACCTCTGGGATTTTTTGCGGCCTTTGTCCTGAAGCTTCCGGTATTGTGGGTCTACTTCCTGCTCTGTACAGATGAGTTTGTGAAATGGCCATGGGTATTCCATCATTACCGCCAGGGGAAATGGGCACAGAATATTACAAGGGAGGATCTGTTTGAGCAGAAAGCTTCCTGAGATATCATCCATATCCGCCGCAGTGTGGTTCTATCATAAATAAGCAAAACAGCAGGTCTGTTCATTCTATGAACAATCCTGCTGTTTTTATGTCTGCAGATTTTCTTTCCGGATCCCTGCAGACATCCATTTTCGGTTTATAAAAAATGCTTACAGATTATAATGTATTCAGGTCGATTCTGTAATCGTCAGAGCCCTGTCCGTCTACTGTGTAGTAAGCGGCTTTCTGCTCAACATTTACATAAACGCTGATTTCTTTTCCTTCGATGCCTTTGTCTTTGATGTCTTTTTTGATTGCTTCCTCGATGGAGCTCATTGTAACTGCAAAACCAGGTAATTCGATAGTTGTTTCTGCGAATTTTTTGATGTCGATATTTTTAGCCACTTCTTTTACTGCTTTCTTTACAGTTTCTTTTGCTTCTTCTACAACCGGAGCCTTCGCAATATCAGCTGCAGCATCTTTTGCTTCTTCAATTACTTCTGAAGCCTTTACAGTTGTTTTCTCAACTGTCTCTTTGACTGCTTCTGTAGCCTTTGTTGTTGCTTCTTTAATAGTTTCCTTTGCTCTTGAAGTTGTTCTTTTTCTCATAATAATCTCCTATTCCAACTGATTGGTCTAGAGCGTGTCTGAAAAACATTTTAAATTGTTTATTTTAACCAAATTAATATTG